>WBZM01000010.1_pt1 | contig 460349 bp, 365 predicted proteins | sample 5204271 | NCBI WGS metagenome assembly WBZM01 (sample SAMN12344346, study PRJNA552823) | activated sludge metagenome | biome: Activated sludge suspended growth; feature: Nitrification reactor; material: Wastewater; isolation source: activated sludge from nitrification reactor of wastewater...
ATACAAAGAGCAGTTGTTGTTAGGTTTATCAGTAAGTAGTTTCCATTCTTTTTTCTTGATAAAAAAGAATCAAAAAATCAAGGCTGTGAGGCTTTGCAGTTGAACGGTGTTTTGTTACGCTGCAGATTAAGATTTGATTGGCGGGGATGCCAACCAAGAGAAAAATAAGAACCAAACTTGTAAATGCTTTTTGTGTCTGTTCCGTTACTTTCTTTTAAAAGAAAGTAACCAAAGAAATTGTCCGTTTCCATCATTCCATGGGAAACGGACGGGCTTGCGCGCGAATACAAAGGTTAGTGCCAGTGAGTGTTTTTTAGCGGCAAATCCTCAAGGCCATTATAGTGCAGGGAAACGGACGGGCTTGCGCGAATGCAAGTGCAGTTATGGCTTACCGGTTTAAATCTTACATTCTTTTTTCTTGATAAAAAAGAATCAAAAAATCAAGGCTGTGAGGCTTTGCAGCTGAACGGTGTTTTGTTACGCTGCAGATTAAGATTCTCTTGGTTAGCGGGGATGCCAACCAAGAGAAAAATAAGAACCAAACTTGTAAATGCTTTTGTATCTGTTCCGTTACTTTCTTTTAAAAGAAAGTAACCAAAGAAATTGTCCGTTTCCATCATTCCATGGGAAACGGACGGGCTTACGCGTTAATACAAAGGTTAGTGCCGGTGAGTGTTTAGCGGCAAATCCTCAAGGCCATTATAGTGCAGGGAAACGGACGGGCTTAAGCGCTAATACAAAGAGCAGTTGTTGTAAGGTTTATCAGTATGAATCAAAGAATCAGGGCCGGGTATAGCAGGTTGCGCGGTTGTTACAGGTTTATGTCGCGCATGAAGTCGACGGTGACCTGAATGTCGTTGTAAAGGATGCGGTCTTCAGCATAGTGGGGAACGATTTTGCGGTAGTCGGCTTTTACTTTTTCGATTAGCGGTGAGCTTTTGTGCTTGCGGAAATCAAGCGCCTGCATGGCAGTCATAAATTCGATGGCTAGCACCTTTTCGATGTTGTAAACAATTTTGTAGGTTTTTACCGCTGCATTGGCGCCCATGCTTACGTGGTCTTCCTGTCCATCGCTGCTGGTAATGGTATCTACACTTGCGGGTGTAGCCAATTGCTTGTTCATACTTACAATGGCAGCGGCGGTGTACTGGGGTATCATTAAACCGCTGTTGAGGCCACTATCTTCTACCAGGAACTTTGGCAGGCCACGCTTGCCGGATATTAACTGAAAGGTACGGCGCTCGGATATGCTGGCCAACTCACTCATAGCCATGCCCAGGTAATCTAACGCTAAGGCTAAAGGCTCGCCATGGAAGTTGCCGCCACTTACAATCAAATCTTCCTCTTCAAAAATGAGCGGGTTATCGGTAACGGCGTTTATCTCGCGTTCAAAAACTTCGCGCACCTGGCCAATGGCAAATTTTACGGCACCATGCACCTGCGGCACACAGCGGAAGGAGTAGGGGTCCTGCACGTTGTTCTTCGGCTGCTTTGCAATGGCGCTGCCTTTAAGGAACCTCAACACATTAGCGGCGCTTTCTATTTGTCCTTTATGGTTGCGCACTTTTTGAATAGCAGGGTGGAAAGGCGAAACCTGCGCATCGAATGCATCTACCGAAATAGCCGCCGTGAAGTCGGCCAGCTTTTCAACGCGTTCGGCTTCCATAATACTATAGCAGCCCCAGGCACTCATAAACTGGGTGCCGTTTAAAAAGGCAAGGCCTTCTTTTGCTTTTAGTTTAACGGGTCTAATCTTTAATTGGCGAAACACATCAGCAGTAAGGCGTTTTTCGCCTTTATAGCGCACCCAACCTTCGCCCATTATGGCGAGTGTTAAATGCGCAAGCGGGGCTAAATCGCCGCTGGCTCCTAAAGAGCCTACCTCCCAAATAATGGGGTAAACCCCTCTATTGTAAAGCTCTATCAGTTTTTCTACGGCCTCTACCGTAACACCGCTGTGCCCTAATGACAAGCCCTTTGCCTTAAGCAGCATCATCAGTTTTACTACTTCAGGTTTTACTTCATCGCCCATGCCGCAGGCGTGGCTGCGCACCAGGTTTTCCTGCAGTTTTTCCAGCTGCTCAGGTTTTATTTCAACATCGCACAAGGCGCCAAAACCTGTATTAATGCCGTAGTAGCGGGCATTGGGTTCGGCAATTTTTTTCTCCAAAAATTTTCGGTTGGCGGCTATTTTCTTTTTAGCGTCGGCGCCTAATTCCAATTGTTGATTGCCTGCCAGAAAAGCAGACAGATTCTCGATACTTAAGGTTTTATTGCTGATGGTGAACTTCTTGCTCATACTACACAAATTAAAAAGCAGGCCCTGAGCCTGCTTCAAATGTATTAAGTTCTGCGAATGCGGTAAAAAAGCTATTCGGCAAGCATAAATTTTTGCGCCCTGCGGCCCTGTGCGCCTGTTAAGGCTGCCACATAAATACCTGATGGCAGGTTGTTTAAATTTAGGGCAGTAAGAGTGTCCTCTATTGTTTGCGTAAGCAGTAGCCGGCCTGTTACATCAAAAATCTGCAGTTCGGCTTTGGTATTGTCGCCGGTAACTAACTGAATGATTTTACCATTGGTGCGCAGGCTGAAATTTTGCGGAGCATTCTCGTTAATACCTGAAGCTACGGGTATTTCTACCACTTCGATAATAACACTTTCACTATCGATACAGCCGAAATTATTGCCGGTGGTAAGTATTACGTTATAGGTGCCAATAGCGCTGTAATACATAACCGGGTTAGCCACCCCTGTAATGGTAGTGCCATCGCCAAAATCCCACATAAACATGCTGGTGTTTAAGGTAGAGGCTGAAAACTGTATAGGCTCGCCAACAGCAACGGTATCTTTATTAATAGTGATGGTAGTAATAACCTGGTTGCCATCCACAAACACCGGCACGGTAGTGGTGTAGCTGTTGTAAACAAAGGCTACGGAGTAGTTCCCCTCCTGCAAGAGGGTAAATTCAAAATTGCCGGTAACGTTGTAAAAAGAGTTGAGGAGGCTGTTGTTGGCATCAAACAACTGGCAACTGTTCCAGGTAAGGGAAGAATCCTGCACGAAGGAGATTTTGCCGTTGTTGTTGTTGCAGCCCGCAAAAGTAGTGCTTATGGCCGTTGGGTAAGAAACGTGCAAAAAGAAACGGTAGTTATCCTGCGTGGCCTGTGCTACATAAAAGGAATAGATACCCGAGCGGAGGTCGTGCATTACGCCCAGTTGGCGGTCCTCTAAACGGATGATGGTTGTAGGGGCGAAGTTTTCTAAGAGCGTAGCCGAAATGCGGTATAGGCTGCTATCGGAAACTTTAAAGCCTATGGGAATAACAACCGCCTGCGTAAAAGGGCCGTTGGCATTGGTTAAGCAGGCAATACTATCGGTAGTAAGCGAATAAATTTGCGGAATTAAGGGGTTGACGTTCATTACCTTGTCTATATCCTCGGTTGTGAGGTAGGCAGGGGAGGTGCCCGCATCCAGGTAAACGGTGGCATCATCGGCAAAACCGGTTTGGCCATCCTGTATGCGCAGGCGTACCTGCTTGGCATCAACAGCGGCAAAACTATAGGTAACAGAGAATAACAGTAAGAATAAGAAGACCTTTGTCCGCATCGGCAGGGGTGATGTTGGAGCTATTTACGAATACCAGCAAATTACGGTTTACCCGTACTTTGCGCAAGTGTTTGTTTAAACATTATTTTACAAGTCACAAATTGTGCCAGTTGTTAGTGTTGCCGCAGGTGCCTGTTATTAAGTAGGGCAAAGGTAGTAAGGGGTTGCTTACGATTTTCTCCCCATACGGCCTTATTTCATAAGATATAAGCCCACGCAAGGGTAAGACGTATAAGAGGGCTGATAGTTTAAAAAAAGTAAAGGAAACGTTATTTAAGCAGGGATGTAAGTGCGGCAATGTCCAGCTTTTGCTCCTCGCGTGTAGCGGTATTGCGCACACGAAAAAAGCCGGTTTGCTGTTCATCGGCACCAATTTCGGCTATAAAGCTTATACCCTTTTGTTCGGCATAGGTAAACTGCTTTTGTTTTTTGACGTTGCCCAGAAACACCTCGGCCGCTATGCCCCCGGTGCGTAGTTGCTGCGCCAGGGAGAAGGCGAAGTCCTCCAGCGCAGCCTCGCGCGGCACAAAAAGGATTTTAGCGCCCTGCTGTATGGTTGCCGGAAAGAGGTTTAACTCTTCCATAACGTCGTAAATACGCTCAATACCAAAGGAAATACCCACGCCGCTCATGTTCTGGCCGCCAAACATTTCGGTAAGGTTATCGTAACGGCCACCGCCGCCAAGGGAGCCCATGCTTATGTTTTTGTTTTCATCAACGGCTTTATCTAAGACAACCTCCCAAATAAGGCCTGTGTAGTAGTTCAGGCCGCGGGCAAGGGTGGGGTCGTAAACAACGTTGGCGTTATCCTTAAGCAGGTTAAGCACGTAGGATAAATCTTTAAAGGCTTTTTGGCCGGGCTCTGTTTGAGTGATAATGCCCATGGAGTATGCCGCGCTTTGCTGCCCCAGCATATTTTCAAGCGTGCTTATTTGTTCGGGGCTTAAGCCCTGTGCCGCCAAATCGTTGGCCACAACCTCCCACTTTACTTTATCCAGCTTATCAATAGCTGTTACAATTTGCGTAAGCAGTTGGGGTGAGTTAATGGCCTGCGCCATTGCCTCTAATACTTTGCGGTGGTTTACCCGTACGCTCACTTTTACGCCCAGCCTTTGAAACACTTCGCAGTAAATTTTAGTGAGCTCCACTTCGTTTATGAGGGAGTTGCTGCCTATAACATCGGCATCGCACTGGTAAAATTCCTGGTAGCGGCCTTTTTGGGGACGGTCAGCCCGCCAAACGGGGCCAATATGAAAACGCTTAAAGGGGAAAGCAATGTTTTCCTGGTGCTGTACTACATAACGCGCTAAGGGCACGGTAAGGTCGTAGCGCAGGCCTTTTTCTGAAAAACCTGCTACTAATTGGCGAGAAATTTCACTTGTATCTTCCTCCTTCGTTGATTCTATCACATCCTTCAATTTCTTAAGCAGATTCTGAAATCCCCCTTCATAACCGGTATAACTACCTAGGCGAGCATAGGAAAGAGCGTCTTTTAAGTAATCCCCACTCTTCAAAATCTTGAAGAGCAGTTTATCGCCTTCTTCGCCGTATTTACCGGTAAGGGTTTCCATACGTTCGAAAGCAGGAGTTTCAATTTCCTCGAAACCGTATTTGCGGAATACCTCCTTAATTACACTAAATATATAGTTACGCCTTGCTACCTGTTGCGGCAGGAAGTCGCGGGTACCTTTTGTGTTTTGGGGTTTGATTTTCATGTAATAAGTAGTAGGTGATAAGTTATAGGTTGTAGGTTTTAAGTCGTAAGTTGTAGGTTATAGGTTGGTGGTAATGCGTTTTAGGGTTGCAATTTAGTCATAAACCCGTAGGTCATTTTCTTTTGCGATTCAATTTTAGAGAGCAAGTTATCAATCTCAGAACCCTGAGATAGTTGTAAATCTTTTATCAGTAGCAATTGGGTTTCAAGTTCAAAGGTAGAACCTAATGCAATTTCTAAAAATCTCAGGTAATCTTTATCGCTCCTTCGGCTTGAGCCCTCCGCAATATTGGAAGGTATAGATACCGCTGCACGTTTTACCTGGCTTGAAATGCCATACACTTCATCCTTAGGCAGCTGCTTAATAAGCTTATAGCAATCACTTACTATCTCCATGCCCTGTTGCCATATCTGTAGTTTCTTATAGTCCTGCATTTGCGGTGGTTAACTTACAATTAATGACCTATAACTTACGACTTAAAACCTATAGCCCGCGTTAAGGATATTTTTCAATTATTGCATCAGTGGCTTCGTCTAGCATTTTGTAAACGTTTTCGAAGCCTTTGTCGCCGGTGCCGAAGTAGGGGTCGGGCACATCAATGGCATCCTTTTCGTAAACCATGCTCATTACCAGGGCTACTTTGTGTTGGTCTTCTTCGCTATTGGCCATGTCCAGCACATCGCGCAGGTTGGCTTTGTCCATTACATAAATGAGGTCGATCTCTTTAAAGTCATCACGGATGATGGGGCGGCTTTGCTGGTAGGTAATGTCGATACCGTGCCGCTTCATACAGGCAATGGCGCGCGCATCGGGTAACTCGCCCCGGTGCCAATCGCTGGTGCCGGCGGAATCTACCGACCACTTTAAGCCAAGCTGCTGCACTTTATGTTGTAACAGGCCGTGCGCCATGGGCGAACGGCAGATGTTGCCTAAGCAAACAAAGAGAACTTTCATAACGCAAAACTACCACTTAGGTAAATAGAAACATAGAGGGTAGAATACAATTAACCACAAAGGCACAAAGAAACTAAGGTTTAATACAGGGATACAATTAACCGCAAAGGCACCAAGATTTTAAACATGCAAAAGTGAAGTTGTTTAACGCACGATTAACGGACGGCTGCTTGTTTGTTGACCTATGGTATAACGGATAACATATAAGCCTGCTGCATAACCGGTGGTATTGATGAAGTATTTGTTATCGCCCGCTTTGGTTTGTCCGTTATAGATATTGGCCACTTTTTCGCCGAGTACATTGAAGCAGTCTATAGTTGTGTTTTGGCTTGTTGAAGTATTGAGCGGCAGGCAGGTTATACCGTGAGATGGGTTAGGGAATATGTCGCCAATGGTGTTTTGCTCCGGTACTTCTGCCACCCCAACGTTGCCTAATACTTTAAAATTGTAGAAGCCCTGTGGCGCTACAATAGGGCGTACCTGTTGCTTGCCACTAACGGACTGCGCCCAGATGTAATAGAAAACTTCAGTACCTGCAGGCTGTGCCGGTATTTGTGCATGGAAGGTATTGCCGCCCATGTTCATCATAGCAACTGCCTGATAGGGTTGGGTAGTATCTGTAGTATAAAATAGAGTGGCACCCTGTATACCGCTACGGTGCTGAACGGTGGCTTCAACATCGTACGGAGTGGTGGTGTTATACGTATCGCGCAGGCGTTTGTGGTTTATTAAAAGAGGGTCGGCAACGCCAACTTCGTGCGTAATGCAATGCAATGCACCGGAAGCAGGAATGCTTGAGGTAGAGTTGATGCCTACTACTTTGTAGCCGGGGCAGGCCTCGCGCCAAATGCGCAGGGCGGTGGTGTCCATACTTTTATTATAAGTAGGCACTATAATGGTTTTGTTGATGAAGGATGCGTTAGTATAGGTGTAGTAGGTGCCAAAGTTGTTTGGCCACACGCCGTTATCATCAGGCACAGGTATGCGGATAACGCGCCAATCGGTACCGTACGTAGTTTGATGGTTGCTGAGAATGTATTGCAGGTTGGCTTCAATTTGCGGGCCATCAGCAATGCCGGTGGGGTATTCGCTTACCAGTATGGTTTCTTCATCCAGCAGTTTCATGTGCATGTCTATATGGTGAATGCCATCATACGGAAGTGTTTCCATTTTGATGTAGCGGTTAATGCCCATAAAATCGTGCATGATGGTGTCGATCTGGCCTTCGGTATGCGTTACGCCGAAACCACCAATAGCATCGTCGTTATCTTCTAAAATAAGTTTGCTGGCAAAGGCAGTGCCCATGCCATCGCTCATGTAATTACCGCCGGTGTTTACTAAATCGTAAGGGGCCTGTGTGGTGTGGTAAATAGGGATACCTAAGTTACGCGCAAGCCCTTCGGGTATGGTATCATCTTTTGGGCGCGGGCGGTTGTAAATCCAATCCACCAAAACCAATGAATCTACATTGTTGAGGTAAACGGGGTTTTGGCCGTAATCGCGCGCCCAAACGGTGTTGTAGGGAATATTGAGAAAGGTGATGTTAGTAGTATCAATACCGTTATTCTGTAAATCGGTAATTACATTATTAGGCGTAGTGGTAACTACATACATGCGGCATTCCTGTTTGCCATAGCGTATAATTTCGCGAAGCATGGAGGTATAGCTGGTCCAGGTAATAAGGTAGCCCTGGCTTTCTTCCCACTCCGCCATGGCGCGCACGGGAGCAGCCGGCGGGCTGAAGAAGGGAGAGTAGTTGCGCTCGCTGAAGTTATGGTAAGGTGCCTGGTATGTTTTTAGCGCCTGCTTTTCGGAGGTGGTGAGTCCGTTAGGGAGGTTTTGTGCGTTGGTAGCTGCAGCAGTTAGTATAAGAAGAAAGGTAAAAAGGTTTTTCATTCTTGTTGTTTGTAGGTTGAAAATAGCAGGAATTATCCTATTCTTTTTTCTTGATAAAAAAGAATCAAAAAATCAAGGCTGTGAGGATTTGCAGCTGACCGGCGTTCGTTACGCTGCAGGTAAAGATTTGATTGGTTAGCGGGGATGCCAACCAAGAGAAAAATAAGAACAAAACTTGTAATGCTTTTGCGTCTTTCCGTTACTTTCTTTTAAAAGAAAGTAACCAAAGAAATTGTCCTTTTCCATCATTCCATGGGAAACGGACGGGCTTACGCGCGAATACAAAGGTTAGTGCCGGTGAGCGCTTTTAGTTTCGCTAATTGGTTGCTTTGTTCTTAGTTGCAAATCCTCAAAGCCATTATAGTACAGGGAAACGGACTGGCTTGCGCGTGAATACAAAGAGCAGTTGTTGTAAGGTTTATCAGTAAGTAGTTTCCATTCTTTTTTCTTGATGAAAAAGAATGGAAAAATCAAGGCTGTGAGGCTTTGCAGCTGAACGGTGTTTCGTTACAGAAAAAGATTTGATTGATTAGAGGGGATGCCAATCAAGAGAAAAATAGGAACCAAACTTGTAAAATCCTTTTTGTGCCTTTCCGTTACTTTCTTTTAAAAGAAAGTAACCAAAGAAACTGTCCGTTTCCATCACTCCGTGGGAAACGGACAGGCCCACGCGCGAATACAAAGAGCAGTTGTTGTTAGGTTTATCAGTAAGTAGTTTCCATTCTTTTTTCTTGATAAAAAAGAATCAAAAAATCAAGGCTGTGAGGCTTTGCAGCTGAACGGTGTTCGTTACGCTACAGAAAAAGAACTCGTCCGCCCTAGCGGCGGACTCAAACAGCTTTTTCTGTTTAACGCTTCACTCACACCATTCTTAGCGGCAAATCCTCAAGGCCGGGGATTAGCGTGTATAATGAAGAGGAAACGGACAGGCTTACGCGCGAATACAAAGGTTAGTGCCGGTGAGCGCTTTTAGTTTCGCTAATTGGTTGCTTTGTTCTTAGTTGCAAATCCTCAAGGCCAATATAGTACAGGGAAACGGACGGGCTTGCGCGCGAATGAAAAGGGTAGCACTTGCCAGATGTGTTTGGCGCATATGCAAAAGTGGGGTAAGCGATGTGGAGGAAATGACTTATTGTTTTAATTTAGGAGTACACTAAAACCCAGCACTATGCCCCAGTATATTTTTTTGATACGCGAAGACCTTAGCCGTTACCCTATGCCACAGGAGCAACTGAAAGCCATTGTTGATGCGCATGTGAAATGGGCGCGCGAGCTTTCGGCCAAAGGAATTTTTAAGGATGGCAACGGTATTAAAAGCGATGGCCGCCTTATTGAAATGATAAACGGCGATTTGATAGTTGAACCTATACGCGATGTGCGCGAGGGTGTTGGCGGTTATTATATTATTGAAGCGGCTGACCTTGATGCCGCTGTTGAAATAGCCAAAGGTTGCCCTACCTATAAAGATGGAGATATGATAGAGGTGCGCGAGTTAGGCGCATAGTTGCTAAGGCCAGTTAACCCGTATAACATCTGAAAGGACACTGCCATTCTGCAGGTGCAGCGCCATTTGTATGTGGTGCGTTTTATTGGTAACAGGTGCCTGCGTAAAGGTTAGCATGCCCGAAAGATTATAGCTGCCGTAGCCAGCAAGGTGATCGCCATTAAGCGATTGAATGAATTCAGGAACTGTTTTTTCGTTAACGGTTATAAATTGCCGAAGGTCGGTGCCCGGGGCCAGTCCGTTGAAGGTGCTATCGCTGGTAACCACTACGTCGGTTATGGAGTTGCCGTAGCGGTAGGTGGCTTCTATACTTGTTCCGAAACAGGTTTTGTTGCCTACGCCGCCTGATGGTTTTACGGATACGGTGCTGCAGTTTACATTGAAATAAAGATTGGTAACAGCGCTTCCGGTAAAGGTATCTTCGTCAAAGGCTAATTGCTGAGGGTAAATTAATCCGCAATGCAGTTTGCAGCCTGTGGGTATTAAGCCGCTGAACAGCAGTATAAGGATGAGTCTGCCAATGTTTTTTGTTTGCATAAGCGTACAAATTTACTGCATAAGTAACGATTGAGAGTTTTATTTGGTTGCCTAAGAGTAAAACCTTTCATATAAGTTATCAGCCTTCTTTTTTCCAGTACTGTTAGATGTTGTAGAAATGATTTGTCTATTCTTTTTTCTTGATAAAAACGAATCAAAAAATCAAGGCTGTGAGGCTTTGCAGCTGAACGGTGTTCGTTACGCTACAGAAAAAGAACTCGTACGCCCTAGCAGCGGACTCAGACAGCTTTTTCTGTTTGACGCTTCACTCACACCATTCTTAGCGGCAAATCCTCAAGGCCATTATAGTGCAGGGAAATTTACGGGCTTGCGCGCGAATACAGATAAGCTTGATTATGCCATAAACTATAGGCTATATTTACGGCGTGTTAAACAATGATACTATTGTGGCGCTGGCTACGGCGCAGGGGGTAGGGGCCATTGGGGTAATCCGTTTATCGGGGCCGCAGGCTATTGCTATTACAGCCAAAGTATTTAAGGGAAAAAACCTGAATAACCAGGCAAGCCACACTATACACTACGGCCATATTATTGAAGGCGAGCGCGTGATTGATGAGGTGATGGTGAGTCTTTTCCGCGCGCCGCGTAGTTTTACTACGGAGGATGTGGTGGAGATAAGTTGCCACGGTTCGCCATTTGTAGCTGAACAGATTATACGGCTGCTGATACAAAACGGTGCCCGCGCTGCTAAGCCCGGAGAGTTTACCCTTCGCGCATTTATGAACGGGCGTATTGACCTTAGCCAGGCAGAGGCCGTTGCAGATTTGATTGCTTCGGATTCGACGGCATCGCATACGCTGGCTATAAACCAAATGCGTGGCGGCTTTGCGCAGCAGATAAAAGACCTGCGCCAGCGGCTGGTTAATTTTACCAGCCTGATTGAACTGGAGCTTGATTTTGCAGAGGAGGATGTGGAGTTTGCCAACCGCCAACAGTTGGTGGATTTAATTAATGAGATACAGGCCGTGCTGCAACCGCTTATCCGCAGTTTTAAACTGGGTAATGTAATTAAGCAGGGCGTTAATACTGTAATAGCCGGTAAGCCCAATGCCGGCAAAAGCACTTTGCTTAATGCTTTGCTGAATGAGGACCGTGCCATTGTTAGCCATATACCGGGCACCACGCGCGATACTATTGAAGAACTGCTGAATATTAACGGTATACAGTTTCGGTTTATAGATACGGCGGGCATACGCAACACGGAAGACGTGATTGAAAAAGCCGGTGTGGAGAAGGCTATTGAGAAGCTGAAGCACTCCTCGGTGTACGTTTACCTGTTTGATGTAAACACTACTACGCCCGAAGAGTTATTGCAAGAGGTAAAGGCGCTTGAGCTTACTGAGTTTAAGGGCCTGATTGTGGGCAACAAGATTGACAGCGCACATTGGAAGGACACTGCCCCTTTTTATTGGGTGTTGAAGAACAACCCGGCCACTGCGGCGCTTAAGCTGCACGACCAACTTCATTTTATATCTGCCGGCGCCAATAAGTATATTGACCAATTGAAGGAGAAACTTTACCACCTGGTAACGGAGGATGCGCAGTTGGGACAAAGCACTATTGTAAGCAATATGCGCCATTACGAGGCCCTTGTGCACGCTAACGACGCACTGGATGATATTAAGCGCGGGCTGGAAAGCGGCATTACCGGTGAGTTGGTAAGCCTTGAACTGAAACGCGCCCTTCAATACCTTGGCGAAATAAGCGGTGAGGTTACCAATGATGAAATACTGGGGAATATCTTCAGTAAGTTTTGTATTGGAAAGTAAGGGGCTGCTTAAGTTTTATATTTTAGTACGGCCGCGCTTTGCGCACATACCTTATGCAGTTACAACTTTTACATAGTAATTTATTAACCCGTTTTGAAAGGCAGCTAAAGCCCGGTGTGCGGAGGTGTTTTACAAACCTTGCAGAGAAGGAATTTACCGTGGCCGATTTTAAACACTATATGTTGGCGGGGGCAGTAGCCTCAGCGCAAATTGAGGGAAGCACTTTAGATTTAAACAGCTTTTTTATAAGCAAGGCCAACAACAAAAACAATAAGGAGGTTAAGGAAATTGAGGAACTGCTAAAGGCTTACCAGTATGCCAAACGCTATAGCCTAAGCGAAAAGGGCCTGCTGAAATGCCACGATATACTGGCGGCCTCTTTTACCAATATTGCCAAAAGCCAAAAAGGGAAGTACCGCAAAACGCAGGTAGGCATACGCAGTTGGCAGGGGCTGGTGTATGTAGCCATTGAACCAGAAAATGTACCGTTTGCCACGCAACAGTTGTTTGCGGATATTGACACCCTGCTGCACCAAAACCTTAGCCTTAAACAATGCCTGTATTATGCGGCCTACATCCATTTTATTTTTGCCAAAATACACCCCTTTGCTGATGGCAACGGACGGGCAGCCCGACTGCTTGAAAAATGGTTTTTAGCCGAAATGCTGGGCGCAGCCGTTTGGGGCATACCTACTGAAAAATACTACTACGATAACCGCAAGGCGTATTACGATGGCCTTAACGTAGGCATTAACTATTACGATACCCTGCAACAACGCGGTAAGTATTTGCCCTTTCTTACATTGCTGCCCAAAGCGGTGTGCTATAAGCCTGTTGATTAGGGGGCACTAATCAACAGTAAGTTTTGTATTGGGAAATGATGTGTGTTTTCTGCCTATAGAGAAATGCTTTATGTTGCTATACTTAGGGCTATAATTACCGGGGCGAAGTAATCAGTCAGAAAACTGCATCCGGTATTTTTTTGCCAAATTAGAGGTTGAAACTTTATGTACAGATTCTTCATTCTTTTCATTTTTATATTGGCGGGTTGCAGAACTAATGAGGATGCTCAAAAGGATTTGGCAAGACCTACGAGAACTAACAGCACTTGTTTTGATCAGAAGTTCTTTTTGTATCGTCTGCCTGATGTTTATTATACCGGGAAACAGTTAGAGCAAACGTTTACCGGCCTGAACGATTCTATATCGCTAAGTAACGGAGTTGAAATTAGGTTTGAGCCATTAGGCTACCCCACGCGCTACCACTTGCAGTACACGCACATTTACAGTAATAATTGCGTGTATAATCAAGGAGAGGATATCTATAAATATGCCGAAGTATGTTTCCCGAATCGCTGCTTAACCAGGGATACGCTTTATGCACTGGCTTACACCTTTAATCAAACAGACAAACCGCAAACTGTAGCGCTTAGATTGTTTTATCAGAATACATCCTATTGGTATTCTACGGCTGATAGTTTTGTTGCAGCAGAAAAGCAACTTGATAATTTTTATGGCTGCTCCGATGTTTGCAAGGTAATACTGCAACCCGGAGAAAAAAGGGTGATTAAACTGCCTTATAGCATCGGACTTGATCCGAAGCATGAGAACCCTGAACAGCCGTATAAGATACCGGCACGGGCCGGCAACTATGAGTTCGTTCTCTTATGTGGACCCAAAGACAACATCCTGTTTTCAGATGAATTGAACCTTAAGGCCGTAAACCCATTTGCAGCGATGAAGCGGAATGAGGATGTAATGCGGAGCAATATAGCATATGTAGCTCCGCAGCATTTTAAGTTTGTGGTGCACGAGGAGTTTTTCGATGGTACAAATGATCTTACCCTTGAGCATGTGTATCTTACAAAAAACGATGTGCAGAAGGAACTTTGCGATACCTGTACCGGATGGCACAGAAAAATAATAGATGAGGACTGGTTGCCGGAGGATTTTTTTGAGGGACGTATTCACAAAAGTGATTTTGTGATGGCAGATTATGGAAACCGCAGCAGCAATGTGGGCATTGATTCCAATGGTATTATGTTGGCAGTGCCGGAAAGCTCAGAGAAACACTATCAGAAAACATGGGGAGAGGTTGTTTTTGGCCCCTCGTTTAAATACGGGCATGTTACCGTGCGGGCAAAATTTGCGGATATGTTCAACCGCAAAGGGGTAGCTAATGGCTTAATTCATAATCTTTGGTTATATGAAACTGACCCGCCTTTAACACCTACCGGCCCTTACAAGCATCTAACGAATCCAAGAGGGCAGCAACCCTTTGAAATAGACATGGAGTTTTGGCCAACCAACGGCAAAGAAGGTGTGTGGGATGATCAGTTTTATATCAACTGCTCTATCATAGATTATATGCGCGATGAGAATGTGGTTATTAAGCCCGGTATGCGCCAGGTTATTGACAGCCAGGATATAGATAGGGTAAACAACGCCTGGCAGTTACTAATTATTCCTCACCAATACCCCCGCAGTTTTTTCCAGAGCTTTCATACCTATGAAATTTTATGGACGCCGGAATATGTTGAATACTATGTTGACGGAACTATGCTCTCCAAAATTAAAAAGGAGTGGGCGAAAATTCCTGATAGTAATATGTTTTTATGGATAGGAACACCTATTTACCAGGAAGGTAACTATTACACGGTTTCTTACCTGCCTTTTTTTGATACACCTAAGTACAGTTGTATTGACTATATTAAAATTGAGTAGGTCAGTTCTTTAAGTTGTTTGCAATTTATGACTTGCGAATAAAATGTAGTGTGGTTAGGGGAACTGCGAAGGCAGAAACTAAACCGTATTCAACGCTATTTTAAAGGTAGTGCCTTTGGCCGGTTCGCTTTCAACGGCAATTTTTCCGCCCTGGGCTTCTATAAATTCTTTGCTGATGGCAAGGCCCAGGCCTGTGCCGCCCTGGCCGCCCGGTAGGTGTTAAACAAACCCTCATAGATTATGAGTTGTTAAAGTTTGACCCTCAGTTGTTTGACTGGGTAAGTCCTGAAACGGGGGAGTTGTTGACGTTGTATAAGCCGGAACTGGGGCTATTGGAAATACTGGAGGGGAATATCGATGTAAACCTGCAATAGAATGTTAAATGTTGGTTTTATACACCAATATCCTTGTTTTTACGCCTTAATGATGTCTTTATACACCATATTTTTATTGTCGTTTCCAATTATTTGAACTATTTTTGGTGTAAATTTACATCATTAAAGGATAAAAACGACCATTATGGGGGAATTTTCCATCATTGAATTAAAAAAAATGACTGACGATATGATCATCGAGGCCATTGGAGAATATATCCGTTTTGTCAGGTTAGAGAAAAATTTAACTCAAAAGCAATTAGGAGATCGGGCTGGGGTAAATCGGACAACCATACGTGACCTCGAACTGGGGAAAAGGAGTACACTTATCACACTTATCCAAGTTTTAAGATCTCTTGACCAACTACAAACGTTAAAGAACTTCAAAGTTTCAAAAGAGTTGAGTCCGCTCGAACTTGCCAAAATCGAAATGAAAGAAAGAAAAAGAGCGAGTAGGGTAGAAATGAATGAGAAACCTAAAAAGTCTGACTGGTAATGATCAAAGTAGCATATGTAAACATTTGGAATAAGCGTGTAGGAGCTGTTGCTTGGAATGAAAATGACGGCACAGCATCTTTTGAATATGCACAAGACTTTATTGATTCTGGCTTGGAATTATCTCCTATTATGATGCCTATCAATGAGAGAAAAAAATACCGATTTCCTGAGCATCGAAATACAACCACATTTAAAGGTTTACCCGGTATGCTTGCCGATGTGCTACCCGATAAATACGGAAATGCTCTGATTAATCAATGGCTTGTAAAAAATGGCCGGCCAGCCAATAGCATTAATCCGGTAGAAACACTCTGTTTCATTGGAGAAAGGGCGATGGGGGCACTGGAGTTTGAGCCCACGGTACCAAAGGCAAAAGGAGGCTCTATCAAACTTGAAATAGCTGAACTTATTGACATCACCTCAAAGATTTTGGCAGGAAGGAAAGGATTCCTAACAAACATTCAACCCGATCAGCAAAAAGCGTTACAAGCAATATTAAAGATAGGAACGTCAGCTGGTGGAGCGAGAGCGAAAGCTTTGATTGCTTTTAATAAGCAGACAGGAGAAATTAGAAGCGGCCAGGCAAGTGTTCCTAAAGGATTTGATCACTACCTGATCAAATTTGATGGAATTGAAGATGATCAATTTGGGACATCCAGAGGATATGGACGAGTTGAAATGGCTTATTACAGAATGGCTATTGATGCGGGAATTGACATGATGGAAAGTGAACTATTGGAAGAGAGTGGTCGGGCACACTTTATGACCAAAAGGTTTGATCGGGTTCATGGCAAAGGAAAAATACATGTCCAGTCCTTTTGCGCTATGAGGCATTATGACTTTATGGAGATTGAGATATACTCCTATGAAGACTTATTTGAGACAATGAGATTACTTGTTCTACCTTACCCGCAGGCCGAACAGCTTTTTAGAAGAATGACTTTCAACGTAATTGCACGTAACTGCGATGATCATACAAAGAATTTCGCATTCACTATGGACAAAAGTGGAGAGTGGGCGTTGTCACCGGCTTTCGATGTTTGTCACGCATACCGCCCGTCAAGCACATGGGTAAGTCAACATTGTCTGAGTGTAAACGGCAAAAGGAAAAACATAGAACGTTCAGACTTGCTTACAGTGGCAAAGAAAATGAACATCAAAGGAGCAAACGAAATTATCGATCAAATTGACCAAGTGATTGGTGACTGGAAAAAGTATGCAGATCAACAAAAAGTAGAGGCTAAACTATATGAAGCAATCCAAAGTACATTTGTCAGAATGACGATGAGATAAGAGGAAAAATAGAGTCAATCAAATTTAAACTAAATACCCTGAGTGCGATAACATTAGCTATTACATTTGTCTAATTATGTACCGCATTTGTACCCGATATTTATAATTCGCTGATTACCACTATAAAATACTTTTTGTATCGGGAAGTGAGGATTCAGTCTAGATTTCCGGTGAACCCATGTTATTGTTTATAGCCTTTATATATTGTATCATATACGTAAGCCACGCCACCACGTTCAATTTCGAGTTTTAGAAAACAACTATCGGAAAAAGTGGCGATGTGGTTGTTATGCAGAAACAGATCGTACAGGTAAATATGGCCTGATTGATAACATCTCATTTCTTCACCGTTAACTACTAAGCCGGTAGTATCAACAGTAGATTTCTGGACAACTATGGAATAGGTGCCCGACAAAGGTGTGCTATCGGTCTGCCATTGGTTATTTATGTATTGACTACTTGCAACGTGTGCCGAAGTAATGTATGTTCCAACTAATGAGTCCCGAATATCCGGCGCAACTGTCACTTTTTGGGTGAGCGGCGGAGAATCTTTTTTACAGGCTGTAAAAAAGAAAAAGCCAAGTGCAATAATTGTTAGTATTAGGCGGTTCATGTTTAAAATTAATCAAATTTTATTCGGCAGCAATTAGCGATTGTGTTGTTAACGGTTAAAAAGCCAAGCCTGTATAACAACTTCCGAAGTAACCGATGCCCTAATACCGGCATGTAAATACTGTTGCTTTTTTTAAGATTGCGTCTAAACAAAAACGATATAGGGGCGTAGCTCCGCCGTGGGCTAAACCGTATTCAACGCTATTTTAAAGGTGGTGCCCTTGGCCGGTTCGCTTTCAACGGCAATTTTTCCGCCCTGGGCTTCTATAAATTCTTTGCTGATGGCAAGGCCCAGGCCTGTGCCGCCCTGGCTGCCCGGCACTTTGTAATATCTATCAAATATGCGCGGCAGGTAACGGGCATCTATACCAATGCCGCTATCGTGCACGGCAATGCTAACGCTGCTGTTTTGCTGTTGAACGTTTATGGCAATTTCGCTGTTAGGGTGCGAGTAGCGTATGGCGTTGGTAAGCAGGTTTACCATTACCCATACGGTTTTATCTAAATCGGCATTAACGGATGGGGTGTTTTCAGCAATGGTGGTTTTTATGGTAATGTGCTTTTCCTCCGCAGCAGTACGCACTGCGCTAAGGGCAAGGTCTATAATTTGTTTTACGCTTACCTGGTTAATGTTAAGCAGTATGTTGCCGGTTTCCAGTTGTGTCATGTTCAGCAACTCGCCTATAATTTTAAGCAGGCGGTCAATGTCCTCTGCAATGCTATCCAACAGTTGTTGCTGGTCGGCGTTAAGGGTGCCGTTTTTGGGGTCCTTTAATAAGCGCAGGCTCATTTTGGTAGCGGCAATGGGTGTTTTTAACTCGTGCGATACTGTAGCCAGGAAGTTGGTTTTGGCAAAGTCCAGTTCCTTAAAAGGCGTTACGTTATGCAGCACGATAACCTCGCCAATAACTTCGCCATCATTATGCACCTCGCGGTAGTTGCGGGTAAAGTAGCTTTCCTTATTGTTGGCGTAAATTTTTAAATCTCCTTCGCGGTCCTTGTTAAGCAGGTTGCGCAGCAGGTCGTTTTTAACGGCAAGGTCCGGCGCATACTTGCCCACCATCTCCGCCTTTTTAAGCATAAGGATGTTTTCGGCCATGGTGTTTACAAACAGAATTTTGCGTTCGGCATCCAGGCCTATAACAGGGTCCTGCATGTTGTTGATGATGGTTTCAATCCTGCTTTTTTCAAACATCAGTTTTGAAACATTGCTGTGTTCCCAGGCATTAAGTTCGGCAGCCATGGAGTTAAAGGCTGTGGCCACTTCGCCAAACTCATCTTTTGAAGAAACTTCAATACGGGTGTTGTAATCTTTAGCGGCAATTCTTTTTATCCCCTCGGTAAGGCGGGCGATAGGGTCGGCAATCCAGCGCGGAAAATTGATAACAAACGTAAAACTGAGCAGGAAGCAGATAGTGCCCAACAAGGAGATATAAGCGAAAGCCGTTTTTGTTTTTTGCGTAATCAAATCATTTTTTTGAACGATGGCTTTCATGTTCAGTTCCTGCACGCTCAATATGCGTTTGCGCAAATCGGTTTTAGCGGTTTCTCCGCCATTGCCTGCTTTGTAAGCTTCAAACAGGTTGCGCATATTTTTGGTGGCTTCCTGTTCTCCCTGTTCGGTAATGTTGTTTTCCTGCAGCACCAGGTTTTCCTCAAAAATGCGGATGGCTTCCGGCCCTTCGGGGCGGTCGAGCGCTTCAATCATGTTTTTGGTGTACTGCAGGGTGTTGTAGTTATCCTTCAGTATATCCTTTGATTCATCAGCAAGGCGGTTTATGTAATAGCTGCCTGCACCGGCCAGCAGAAATATAATTGCCAGCAGAAAAAGAAGGCCTAAACGGATTTTGGTTTTTACGCTCATAAAAGTGATTTACGATAGTATAATTACGTCCACATCGTTATTGGAAAGCTGGGTAAGCAGCTGATTAAAGATGCCGGTGCTTAAAATTATCTGCACAATGTTTAAATGCGGTTTACCGATGCAAATGGTGGTAATGTCTTTTTCCTTGGTGATTTTAATAATGGCATTGGCCACGCTGTTGTCCTTTACCTGTAGTACCTCAGCCCCCAGCTCGGTTGCCAGTTTAAAGTTATTGATAAGGTGGCGCTGCACATCCAGGGGTATTTTCTCGTTGTTCTCCTTTGCTGTTTGCACATACAACACATACCAGCCGCTGTTATAGTAGCTTGCCAGGCGCGCGGTTTTGCGTATCACCTTGCGGGCGGTTTCGCTATTAGAGGATATACATGCCAAAAAGCGCTCTGGGCGCATTTTGGACTGTTTGGGCACTTCCTTTTCTACCTTGCGTTCCACCTGCCCCGCTACTTCTTTAAGGGCTAACTCGCGTAATTGTAAAATGTGTTCGGGCTTAAAAAAGTTGTTGAGGGCTGCCTGAATTTTTTCCTGCCTGTAAATTTTACCTTCCTTAAGGCGCGTTATCAATTCATCAGCAGTAAGGTCAATGTTTACCACTTCATCGGCAAGGGCTAAAACTTTGTCGGGTATTCTTTCTGTAACATCAATACCGGTTATCAGCTTTACTTCTTCATTTAAACTTTCAATGTGCTGGATGTTGACAGCAGAAATAACGTTGATGCCGGCTTCCAGGATTTCCAATACATCCTGCCAGCGTTTTTCATTTTTACTGCCCTCGATGTTGGTATGGGCCAGTTCATCCACAATAACCACTTCGGGCCGCAGGTTTAAAATAGCCTGCACGTCCATTTCATCCAGCTCCTTGCCTTTGTAAAAAAGGGTGCGCCTTGGTATTACCGGCAGACCCTCTAAAAGCTCGTGGGTTTCTTTACGGAAATGCGTTTCGATATAACCGATTTTTACATCTATACCGTTTTTTAGCAGGGAGTGTGCCTCCTGTAACATACGGTAGGTTTTACCTACACCGGCGCTCATACCGATGTAGATTTTGAATTTCCCCAGCCTGGATTTTTTAATGAGCTGGAGAAACTCCTCAGCCGATTTACGCATTTCTTCCATAACTATTGAAACCTGTGTGCGAAAGAATAAGCAAAGCTAAAGCCAATTGTTGGATAAAGTTTTGTAAAGCTACCGCTGTTTTGCTCAAAGATATCGTCCTTACGGCTTTGGAACAGGCGGCCTTCCACCCGTATCATAGCGTTAGCTATAGGAATAACATCTACGTTCAAAGAATAGCCCAGTGTTTCAAAACCGTTTGGCGTGCCGGTAGCTATAATTGCGCCCTTTCTATCGCTGTAGTATTCAACCCTTGCGGCTATGGCCAGCTTTTCGATTGGGGCAACACGGGCAATAAGCACGGGGCTGTACCACAGGTTGTATTGCTTGCTTCCTTTAGCTTGTTGTTCGGCGCCAATATCGAAACCTACGGTAAGGCCAAACTGGCTTACGGGGTTATAGATGGCGTAGAAATTATGGAAATAACGCATTTGACGGCTGCTATCCGGTTTATCGGTACCGATGAAAGAAGAAGAGTTGAGCACTAATTTACCGGCTACGGTGCCCTGTACCTGCCAGCCAAAGGATGGCAAGGAGCTACCGCCAACGCGCTGTATGCGCTGCCAGCCGTTTAATACCAAAGCACTGGCTAAAAAGTTGCCGTTATCTGCCGCATAGGTAAGTTTAAGTCCGCTTTCGTAATACGGGGAGTTATCGGCAAGTATGCTGCGTGTCATGTTCCAGCAATCTTTACCTACCGCACTTTCAAAACCGATATGCGAGCTGAAAATACCTGCATCCAGCCAAAGCTGTTTCTTCTTCAGCAGGTTGATGCCCGCATTAGCTTCGTAGATGTTTTTGATTACACCGGGCTCAGCCGCCAGGTTGGCGTTAGCATAGGTGCCCGCCATTATAGCCACGTTAGCGCGTAAGCGTTGCGCGCTGTAATTAAGCTTAATGTAAGCATGGTTTATGTTTAACTCATTGTGGCGGTTATGGCTGTAAATAAACGATGGCCTGTTACCGCTTTTAGGGCGATTGATATCAAAGAGGTAATACGCCTCTACATATCCGCTTAGTTCAAGGGTGCCTTTCCAGGGTTTTGCTTTTTCTTCTTTTATACTGTCCTGCGTTGAAACTACCGCAGTATTGTCAACGCGTAAGGAATCCAGTATTTGTTGTCTTATTTCTTTAATAAGTGTTTCTCTATCGGCAGGGCTAATGCTGCTTTGCGCTGTGGCGGAAATGCTCCAGCCTAAAATTGCAGCGGCTATAAAAATGCGTTTCATATTTATTGGTTATTTAAATTGTCTAAAGAAATGTTTAACGCCAATACATTTACCACCGGAACACCCCAAAAACCCAGTGCCGGTTTTACAGTATTGCTGTTTACCAAAGCTACCAGCTTTTCGGCGCTGATGTTTCTAACTTTGGCAATACGATTTACCTGAATTAAGGCGGCTTCAGGAGAAAGGTGAGGATCGAGCCCGCTGCCTGATGCGGTTACCAGCTCAGAAGGTATTTGCTGTTTCGTAACACCGGGGTTGTGCACCAGGAAGGTGTCAATACGTTGCTGAACAGTGGCCAGGTAATCGGGGTTTGTGGGGCCTTTGTTACTGCCGCAGCTGCTTGCTGCGTTGTATTCAACGGCTGAGGGGCGACTGTTAAAGTACTTATCATCCGTAAATTTTTGACCCACCAGCGCATAACCCACCACACGGCCATTAAGGCTAACGGTTTGGCCACGGCCATGATTAGGCGCCGTAAACCATGCTACGCCGGCTATGGAGGCGGTATAGATGACACAGAAGAAAACCAGGCACCAGAAGCTTATAAGAAGTGAAGAGATAATATTGTTTTTCATATTAATAGTATTTAATGATGGTTACATAAACATGGATACGAAAAGGTCGATAAGTTTTATGCCGATAAAGGGCACTACAACACCGCCTATACCGTAAACAAACAGGTTGCGCCTTAATAAGGCACTTGCCCCAATGGGTTTGTAAGTAACGCCGCGCAATGCCAGCGGAATAAGGGCCGGTATAATAAGCGCGTTAAAAATTACAGCCGACAGGATGGCGCTTTCAGGCGAGTGCAGGCGCATGATGTTAAGCCCCTGCAGAGCCGGTATGGAAGCAATAAACAGCGCCGGAACAATAGCAAAATATTTGGCAACATCATTAGCTATTGAAAAAGTAGTAAGTGTTCCGCGGGTCATCAGCAATTGCTTACCTATTTCCACCACCTCAATTAACTTGGTGGGGTCGTTATCCAGGTCAACCATGTTGCCGGCCTCTTTAGCTGCCTGTGTGCCGCTGTTCATGGCTACACCAACATCGGCCTGTGCAAGCGCCGGGGCATCGTTAGTTCCATCGCCCATCATAGCTACCAGTTTGCCGCTGCCCTGCTCGTGGCGGATATAGTTCATTTTATCTTCGGGCTTTGCTTCGGCAATAAAATCATCCACACCGGCCTTTTCGGCAATGTATTTAGCGGTTAGCGGGTTATCGCCGGTAACCATTACAGTTTTAACGCCCATTTTACGCAGGCGCTCAAAGCGTTCCTGTATGCCGGGCTTAATAATATCCTGCAGTTCTATAACGCCGATTACTTTTTCATTTTCGCTTACTACCAGTGGTGTTCCACCGTTTGTGGAAATGCTCTTTACACGCGCTTCCGTTTCGGCTGGAACCGTATAACCAGCTTTTTCTGTTATGCGCTTAATGGCATCAAATGCGCCTTTGCGTATGCGCTTGCCATTTGGCATATCAACACCTGAAGTGCGTGTTTCGGCAGTAAACTTTATAAGGGTGCTGCCCTGTATAGAAAGACTTTTGCCTTCGGCGCCGGCCAGTTCTACTATTGATTTCCCTTCTGGGGTATCATCAGCCAGTGAGCTTAGTGCGCAGATTTTTATAAACTCATTTTTATCTTCTCCATCGGCAGGGTAAAAATTAGTGGCCTTACGGTTACCAATGGTAATGGTGCCGGTTTTATCCAGCAACAGCGTATCAATGTCGCCGGCGGTTTCTACTGCTTTGCCCGATTTGGTGATTACGTTGGCACGCAGGGCGCGGTCCATACCGGCTATACCAATAGCAGATAACAGGCCGCCGATAGTGGTTGGAATAAGGCAAACAAACAGCGATATGAATGCCGCAATAGTAATTGGAGTTTTGGCATACAGTGCAAACGGATAAAGCGTTACACATACGATTACAAACACCAGGGTAAAGCCTGCTAACAGAATTGTAAGCGCAATCTCGTTGGGGGTTTTCTGGCGGCTGGCCCCTTCAACCAGGGCAATCATTTTATCCAGAAAACTTTCGCCGGGCGAGGTACTCACCATTACTTTAATGCGGTCGCTCAATACTTTGGTACCGCCGGTTACGCTGCTTTTATCACCACCTGCTTCGCGGATAACGGGGGCGCTTTCGCCTGTAATGGCACTTTCGTCTATAGTAGCTATCCCCTCAATTATTTCGCCATCGGTTGGTATTATATCTCCGGTTGTGCATATAAAAATGTCGCCCTTGCGCAACTGCGATGATAAAACGGTGTTTGTAAGCACATCAAAGCCTTCTACACGGCTTAGTACCACTTTTGCCTCGGTTTCTTCCCTGGTTTTGCGCAGGCTTTCGGCCTGGGCTTTGCCGCGTGCTTCGGCTATTGCTTCGGCAAAATTGGCAAACAATAAGGTAAACAGCAGTATTAAGAATACCGATAGGTTGTAACCAAAGCTCCCCTGCGAGTTATCAGCCGAGATAGCGGTGTAAACCGTTACCACCAGCATTATTGCAGTGCCAACCTCTACCGTAAACATTACCGGGTTACGGAACATGGTTTTGGGGTTGAGCTTGATAAATGAATGCTTGAGGGCTTCAATTACCAGCTCTTTTTCAAATAAAGATGTATTTTGTTTTTTCATGATTTCTTAATTTAAATGTGCATACTGAAATGTTCAGCAATAGGCCCTAAGGCAAGAGCCGGGAAGTAAAGCAGGGCTGTTACTATAACGATGACTGCAAAAATCATCAGGCCAAAAGTGAGGGTATCTGTTTTCAGCGTGCCGGCACTTTCAGGTACGTGTTTCTTCTGGGCTAATGAACCCGCAATAGCTACGGGCCCGATTATTGGTAAATAGCGGCCAAGTATCAGTACTATACCTGTAGTAATATTCCAGAATGGATTGTTATCTCCCAGTCCTTCGAAACCACTGCCGTTATTGGCATTGGAAGAAGTAAATTCGTAAAGCATTTCGGAAAAACCGTGATAACCCGGGTTGTTTAACCAGCCGGTGGCGTTGCCGTTAAACCACCAGCCCATAGCGCTATCGTGTGCGGCAAAATAGGCAGCCAAAGCAGTACCACCCAATATAAGTATGGGCGAAACCAGTGTGGTAAGCACCGCAATTTTCATTTCGCGGGCTTCTACTTTTTTGCCTAGGAATTCAGGGGTGCGGCCCACCATCATGCCGGATATGAATACCGCTATAATGATAAAGATGTAGAAGTTAAGAAAGCCTACGCCTACGCCACCATATAAGGCATTCACCATCATGTCCAGCATCAGCAAAGAACCGCTTAATGGCATAAAGCTATCGTGCATACCGTTTACCGAGCCGTTGCTGGTAGCGGTGGTACTTACGCCCCATAAGCCGGTAGCCGGTGCACCAAGGCGCACTTCCTTACCTTCCATATTGCCTGCGGGTTGGCTAATGCCCATTGCCGCTATTTCGGGGTTGCCCTGCATTTCATTATAAATAATGGGAGCGCCTATGCACACAAAGCCCAGGGTCATAACCCCGAAAATTATCCAGGCCAGTTTTTGCCTTTTTAGGTAATACCCCAGTGCAAACACAAGAGCAATAGGAATTAGTATTATGGCAATGTTTTCAACTGCGTTGGTTAAGTAGTTGGGGTTTTCCAAAGGGTGGCTGCTGTTTACACCAAAGTAACCGCCACCATTTGTGCCTGCCTGTTTTATAGCTATCATAGCAGCAGCAGGGCCACGCGAAACCTGTACGGTATCGCCCTGTAAGGTTACTATAGTGTCTTTCCCTTCAATGTTATTGGGTGTTCCGTTAAAGGCTAACACCAGGGCAACAACAAAGGATACCGGCAACAATATGCGTGTGCAGGATTTAAGAAAGTAATTCCAGAAATTACCAAGGCCGGTGGCTGTGCGTTCGCGCATGGCATTAAATACCATTGCCGCCATTGCCAAACCGGTACCGGCGCTAACGAACTGCATAAACATGAGGCAGAAAATCTGCGAGAAGTAACTAACGCCGGTTTCGCCGCTGTAGTGCTGCAGGTTGCAGTTTACCACAAACGAGATGGTGGTGTTAAAAGCCAGGTCGGCCGTCATATCCGGGTTAGCGTCGGGGTTCCAGGGCAACCAGCTTTGGTTCATTAAAGCAAACATGCACCACAAAAACCATACGGCATTTACGGTAAGCATAGCTTTTAACTGCTGCTGCCATGTTTGCTCAACTGTAGGGTTAATACGGCTGAGTTTGAAAAACAACTTTTCAATTGGGTTGAACAGAAAGTCCAACCAGGTTTTATCGCCGTTGTACACGCGGGCGATATAACGGCCCAGCGGTATGGCTAATAAAACACTTGCTAAAAAAATGACGATAACGCCAAGGATTTGTGTTGCCATGGTATCAGAACTTTTCAGGTTTAATCAGTACATATACCAGGTAACCAAATACCAGTACTGAAATAATGAATAATGGAAGCATGTGTGGGGTTTTATATGTTTTCGAAAAAATCAACTGTTTTATAAAAGAGTGCAAAGCACAAAAGGCCTGCTGCTATTAGTATTGCTGTTACCATATCGCTTTATTTTTTAGGTTATAAATATCTTGCGTTAATAAGTTCTTTCCGATGATTGAAACAGGATTCATGTATGAGTCTTATCAGTTAAGCCTGCGTAGCGTTTAACTGCCTGCAATATTCTTGTTTAAAAAGGTGCAGAAATAAGCTGCGCGCTTCGTGGCTAACGTTTAAAGAAACCTCCAGCAGGTGGCTTACGCCAAATACAAATACGTTTTCAATAGCCAGGCGCGAGATGTTGCCGCCTTTGTCCAGTATTTCTCTGGCTACCTGGTAACAATGTTCCACTTCCTTTTGGTTGCCGGCCAGCAGTTGCTCCTTGGTGTAAGCGGCCAAATTGTGCACGCTTTTAAAAAGCTGGGTAATCCAAACATTGGGACGAAGTTGGTAGGCCAGTGCGGGAAACTCAGCCTGAATAGTGATTACTGCATCGTATGCGGTACTGCCATCTGTTTCCATATTCTGTGTTTTGGCACGGATAGGGCAAAGCAAGTACCTGCTTTCGGCAAGTTGGGCAAATAGCTTGTAACTAATTGATTTACTGCTTACTGGATTTTAATCATGAAAATGCAGGGCGCGGCCAAACGCAAAAAGCCTCTCAAAGTGAGAGGGTGGGCATTTCAAAATGAGAGGACTTAAAGCTTGTACTCTTCAATTTTGCGGTACAAAGTGGCAGTGCCTATGCCCAGCAATTTGGCGGCTTCGGTTTTGTTGCCATTAGTGTAGTTAAGCACTTTTTGAATGTGCAGTTTTTCTACGCTGGAAAGGTCGAAGGCGGAGAGTGTTTTTCCTTTAGCAGAGAACGATTCTGCTATTTGTATCTCGTAAGGCAGTGTTTCAACGCCAAGTTCATCGGTGTTGGAAAGGATAACGCTGCGCTCGATAATGTTTTTGAGTTCCCTTATGTTGCCGGGAAAGGAGTGCAGCTTCAGTTTTTCGAGAAAGGAAGGAGAGAGGGTAGGAATTTTTTTGTTTGTTTTTGCAGCAAAAAGGGCTGCAAAGTGTTTGGCCAGGGGCTCAATATCGGCAACGCGCTCCCTTAAAGCGGGCAGGCTTATTTGAAATGCCGAAACGCGGTAGAATAAATCCTGGCGAAAGTGGCCGGCCTGTATTTCGTTTTGCAGGTTGCGGTTGGTTGCTGCTATAAGGCGCACATCTACCTTGGTAGTTTTGGTTTCTCCCACTTTAATAAACTCGCCGCTCTCTAAAACGCGCAACAACTTTGCCTGCAGTTCCAGCGGCATTTCACCTATTTCATCCAAAAAAATGGTGCCCTGGTTGGCTTCTTCAAAAAGGCCTTTGCGGTCCTTTACGGCGCCGGTAAATGCACCGGCCTTATGCCCGAACATTTCGCTTTCCAGCAACTCCTTACTAAAGGCCGAGCAGTTGATGGCTACAAAGTTTTTTGAGGCACGGCTGCTTGCCTGGTGTATGGCCTGCGCAAAAACTTCCTTGCCGGTGCCTGTTTCGCCGTTTAATAAAACAGCGGCGTTGGTAGCAGCTACTTTCTCTGCAAGTTCTATAGCCTGTATAATAGCTTTAGACTTGCCCGTAATAGCTTGAAAGGAATGTTTATCGCCTAACTGTTTTTCTAACTGCTTAATGCGTTTGGAAAGTTCGGCTTTCTCGAGCGCTCGGTTAAGCAGGGGGATAATCTTATCGTTATCATCACCTTTAACGATGTAATCAAACGCGCCGTTTTTAATGGCCTGTACCCCATCGGGTATATTGCCGTAGGCCGTAAGCACTATTACTTCAATAGCCGGGTATTTCTCTTTTATCTGTTTGGAGAGTTCGATGCCGCTGCCATCCGGCAGTTTTACATCGCACAGCACCACATCGGTGTCTGCGTGTTCAAGCTTTTTTAATGCGCTTTTACAATCAGCTGCCTGTTGAACCTCAAAGCCCTCGGCACTAATTATGCGCGCCATAAGGCTACGCAGCTTCTCTTCATCATCTATTATAAGTATGTGGCTCAAGGCTGTGGTATATAAGGGCGCAAAAATAAGGTAAGTGATTGGTGATTTTGAATAATACCCCTTAGGGCAAGCCCGGTGTTACTTACCGAGGAAGCCGCCCAGCACATCGCCAAGGCCGCCGCCCGGTTTATTACCACCAAGAAACTGAGAGGCAAGTCCGCCTAAATCAACCCCGCCACCCTGCTGCATTTGCGAAACTATATTGCCGAAGTCAATACCGCTTGTGCCTTTGCCGCCACTTAGGTTACCCATAATATCGTTGATGTTGAAGGAGGAGTCGTTAGGGTCGTTGGTTTTGTTTACCAGTTTGCCTAAAATAAGCGGCACCAGCTGAGAGGCTATACCCTGTGCATCGGCACCGGCTACACCAAATTTGCTGCTAAGGCTGCCGCTAAGCTGCGATACGATATTGCCCACCAGCGGGTTGGAGCCCATGTTTTGCGAGTTGCCGAAAAGGCCAAGCACATCCTGCAGGTTGCCCTGGCTTACCGCCTGCGATAACTGGTTTTGAATTGCGTTTGAGGTTTCGCTTATGGCAGCATCGTTATATTGATTGGATACAGCATTGTTATTTACAATAGCATCCTGTGCGTTTTCGGCCACCAGCTTTACGAGTTGATCTAACATGTTCAGTTTTTTTTAGTTCCGCAAATTAGCAAGAAGCACGGCAAATAGCGCGCCTGTTTGGATAAAAACCAGATTATGTTCTTTTCGTTAGATAAGGCGCAAGCTTGTTGTTTTCTTAAAGTTTTGTTGAACGCCGGTTAAAACGCATAAATCAGTTTTGTAAGAAGAAAGCTATGCGTAATAAAACCTACATACTGTTTGTTTGTAAAGATAATGCTTTGTGGAGCCAGATGGCTGAGGCAATAGTTAAACTATACCGCGATGAGGAGATAAGCGCTTTTAGCGCCGGTATAAGGCCTGCTGCAAAGCTGGACCCCAGCGCCCTTGAACTGAGCAAGCGCCTGGGCTATGATGCTATGCACCTGCACACTACCAAGAGTGTGCGCGATGTGCCCGATTTTCATTACGACTTTGTAATTACACTGGGCACGCCAGAGTATATACTGGATGTTGCTGCCGATAAAAGGCTGGAGTGGCGCTTAGGCGATTTGGATACAGCAGATGAAGTGCAACTGCTGCGCCTGCGCGATAAGTTGCTGAACAGGGTGTTGAACCTTGTGATAAGTGTGGCGGTTTAAATGCTAAGGTTAAAATTTGAGAGGTGTTAATTGATTGTATAACACTTATTTTAGAGGATGGCATACTACGGCCAACCTAAAATAAGTGGTGATGCAGGAGATAACCGACGAATACATACAGCAGCAAGTTGCCAAAGGCAAGCAGTATACATTGGTAATAAAAAAAAACGGCCCCAGGCGTAACCAGCCTGAGCAAGAGGTGGAGGCGATACAGGCAGGCCACCTGAAGCACTTGTTTACGCTGCGAGAGCAAGGCATACTGCTAATTAATGGCCCTTTACCTGATCATCCGGAAATAAGAAGCATTGGTATTTATAACTCCACTGATAAGGAAGCAGTGCTGAACCTGGCTAAACAAGACCCTGCCGTTGAGGCAGGCCGCCTGGTAGTTGAAGTGTACGAGTGGTTTGGTATACCCGGAGCAACGCTTGTTTAAACGCTAAGGTTTAAAATCGGGGTTGGCGGCGCGGCGCTTTTTAACGTGCTCGTATAAAAACGAAATTGGATTAGTGAACTTGGCCTTGGGTGGCTTATTGCTGTACTTGGGCGGTGCAATGCCCGGTATGGTTACCTTGTTCATGTCCTTAGCGGCCATAAAGGCATCATCAAATTTGCGACGGTCGCCCCAGTAGTAAATTTCAGCAGTCTTTAGTTTTATAACATCGGGCGCCATTTTAACCTGCAGGGTATACATATCGGCGCTATCAATATTATAAGCATACACTGTTTTGGCAAGGTAGCCTACCGAGGTAAACTTTAAGGTATCCTTTACATATACATACAACGAAAAGCGGCCTTCGTTATCGCAGGTTATACCCTTGCCGCTGTTGTTTACCATAATGTTGGCAAAGCCTACCGGCTTGCCCGATGCAATATCCAGCACCTGCCCTTTAAGCAAAAACTTGCCTTCTAAAAATTCAAAGTTAAGCTGGGCGTTAAGGTGGCAGGTAACTGATAGCAGGCAGCCAATTAAAGCAAGCCGTAGCGCTTTTAAGGTAGTGCGGTATGTAGTGGTTGGCGTGTGCATTATCGGTTAACCTTAGCAACTAAAATAAAAAACCCTGCCTATAACGGCAGGGCTGCTTTTTTATGTTGTGATTTTTTGGCAGATTATTCAGCTACCACTTCAAAGTTCACAGTTACTTTGTGGTTAGGGCCAATACCAACCTCGGCAGTGTAATTGCCTAAGCTTTTTACTTCGCCTTCCACAATAGTAATTTTGCGGCGGTCAACTTCCACAGCGCAGTTGTTTTTAATAGCTTCTGCAACGTGGTAAGCGCTAACGCTACCGAAAATTTTGCCTGTAGTACCAACCTTAGCACCAATTTTTAACTGGGCGCCTTGCAGGCGGGCCACTATTTCGTTTAACTGCACAAGCAGTTTTGCTTCACGCTTTTCAGTAGCCTTAATGCGGCTGCCTAATTGCGCCATGGTGCTGTCGTTTTTAATAACGGCAAAACCCTGTGGTATAAGATAGTTTAATGCAAAGCCCGGCTTTACTTTCACCACGTCGTCGGTGTAGCCCAGCTTCTCAACGTTTTTTATTAGAATAACTTCCATTGTTTCTTGCTTTAAAAGGGTTTAACCATTATTTCAACAAGTCGGCTACGTAAGGCAGCAAACTTAAGTGGCGTGCGCGCTTAATAGCCTGCGATATTTTACGCTGGAACTTAAGCGAGTTGCCTGTTAAACGGCGGGGGTAAATTTTACCCTGCTCGTTAATAAACTTCAACAAAAACTCAGGGTCTTTGTAGTCAATATAACGGATACCGCTTTTCTTAAAACGGCAGTATTTTTTCTTGATAACACCAATCTTGGTGGCGGTCAAATATTTGATATCACTTTGTGTTGCCATACTATACCTCCGCTTCTGATTTTTGAGTGTTAGCTACTTTTTTGTTACGACCCACCAGGCCTGCGCGCTTATCGTCGTTGTATTTAACGGCGTACTTATCCAACTTAATGGTAAGGTAACGCAGCACGTTTTCGTCACGGCGGAAAGCGATTTCCAAAGTATCGACAGCTTTGCCGGTACCTTTGTACTCTACCACGTGATAAATTCCGGTGTTCTTCTTACCAATCTGGTAACGAAGATTTTTGAGCCCCCAGTGTTCCTGGTGAATAATTTCTGCTCCCTGGCTCTTAAGCAAATCAACGTAAGCCGTGATTGCTTTTTTGGTACCTTCTTCTGAAAGCACAGGAGTCAGAATGAATACAGTTTCATACTGCTGCATGTTTGTCTGCTTTTAGTGCCTGCCCGGCCGCCGATATTAGCGGGTAGGATAGGCGGGGTTATTAAAAATGGACGGCAAAGATAACTTTTAAGAGGGAAAATGCAAGGGGGAATTGACTTTGTCATTAACCGCCCCAAAGCCTGCGCAAATCCATTGCGTTATCCGCCCCTAACTTGCCTTAGTAACCCCCAAAAGGGTTGACAAAAGTTGACACTTTAAAATTGTAAACCTTATGAATAATATCGAAAAGAAGCTAAGTAAGTTATTGAATATAAGCACTTTAGATGAAAAAACGTTGAAGGGCTTCTCGCAAAAAGAGTTGACACAGGCCTATGCTCTGCTTACCTCCCGGCTCGATTACCTGGAGGACCCCCGTTGGGCCGAAATTGTTAAAACCATTGAGGGCCTTCTGCAGCCAAAAGCCAAAAACGTGTTGTGGGAAAAGAACCATTCCGCCATACAACAGGCGCTTTCCGCCTATGTTTCGCAGCATGGTCGTATGCCTAACAAAACCGAGTTAGCCGAATACGCCGGTCTTAGCCGCTATACCGTGCATAAGCACTTTAAGGAGTACATGCACGCTGCCACACTCGATGAGCAGAAGGAGCACTACCAGCTAAGTATAACACTGGTGGTTGATAGCCTGCTTAAGGCCGCGCTTAAGGGTAACGTAAAGGCCGGCATTACCTACCTGCAGCTAATGGGCAAAATGCCCGGTGGCAGCACCACAATACAAACCCAAAACAACATACAGCTAAACAAAACCGTAATTAACCAGCAAACCATACAACAACTAAAACCCGAGCAACTGCAACAAATTGAACAGATAATTAATGATACCCAACCAAAGCCTGAAGAAGAGCCCCTGCAGCAACCTACGCTGCAACAGCCTTTACCCATTGGCGAGGTGGTGAAGAAGGGGAAATAACCGATATATCATCTGTATACATAAGCTTATAATGTGGGGAATTCCTATTGTAGTTTTTAGACTATTTAATTTGATTCCTCAGACATTGACGCAATTATATCCTGAGCTTCCAACGCTCCAAGGGAATCAATCAAAGGAATTATTACTGGCGAAATTGCTTTTGAAATCTTTGCTACAGATGAAAAAATGTTTTCAGGTTCATCCGTATCTTCAGCACTTGCCTTATTATTCTCATGTAAAATAGACAAGCCTATAAGAACTAACCCAAACTTATATTTTGCTTGTATTATTTCAACTTCTGAGAGCTTAGCTGGTTTAATTTCAGATAGCAGATGGATGTTGTCAATGTTTACAAAAAAATCATATCCATCTTCTTCATTACCTTTTACAGCTAATGCGGAACCTTCAGTAAAGCCCTGTTCAGACCAAGAATGGCCAGTTCTACCATCCTTTGATACTTCAATAATATTTGGAAGAGCATAATCATTTGGCTTTTGAGTCTCTTCTCCGGGTTTATCTGAAGAAGGCTTTTTCCTCTCACCCCCTCCACCTGATTTTTTTACAATTGGTTCGATTACTTTTACAAAGAATTCTTCTACTATTGGGTCGGCTCGGCTTATGTCAGATACTTCACTCCTAAAATGAATAAGGTCCCCCACTTTAGAATTGTCCAGAGTAACATTTAAGTATGCATATCCATTCCAGAGATTAATGTCCTTATTCTCGGATTCGTTCCCATTTATGAATAACTTGAAAGCACCAGGATCTTTGCTTCGGTCAAAATAATTGTTGGTTACATCAGTTTTATATTCCACACGAAATTTACTATTGAGGTGAGCTTGCTTAGGATTATCATGGCGATATTTTTTTGATAGGGTAAAAATCGTAGGGAACTCTTTTCCTACATAGTCCTCTGATTGCTTGGCCCCAGATGTGCTAAAGGGACTATTTAGCTTTCCGCCTTGTATAAAGAGCCGTGATAAAGTTGGAGATTTTCTCAAAATATCTTGGAGAACATCAGTTAAAGGCTGTTGGTTTGATAGTTTAGTTTCAATTTCTTCTTTTCTTCTTTTGTCCTTAAGTAAACTTAACCCTGGATGTTTTTTAAGGACATCTTCTAATTCATTTTCAATCTCTGTTTTTAATGGGCAAGTGCTTAAACGATCTCGACTATTCATAAATAAGTTTTCCCTCTCTCTACCATCTATTTCAGAACAATCAAGAATTACCAAAATAGAATCCGCTAAGTAGTTTAGACCAACGTTTTTTCTGTTGAAGAAAGATTTTGATAGGTAGCCATGAGTTTGACCATTTATTGTAAAAACGATGCCTTCGTCTTTTGTAAACTTTTCGTGTTTACCCTTTTTGAAAGCATATATTGAATATTTCATTTTTTGGCCATTTACTGTCATGGAGCCTGAAGTGGGGAAGTTTTCTTCTATGTTTTCTGAACGATCTTCATCAACTCTAACAGACAAGCCTGATAAGACTGTTTCAAAGGAGTTACCTTGATAACCCTTTCTGCGTTCATATAATTTTACGGGGAGCGCCAGGTGGGGCATCAATACAGACAGTTTATTGTATAAATCGAATAAAATATTAGTCCTTAGTCCAGGGCCTATTTTATATTCGAAAAATTTAATATAAGTCCCCCATTTTAAACCTTTTCCATAAGGATTTGGATATGTGCTTGGTAGAATAGGTAATTCTTCCGCAGGGAAGAATAAAATTTGATTATATGGTGCTAAGTACTTGTAATTCGAGCTACGAGCACCTTGGCTTGGGTCGTCTCTTCTTATAATTGTAAATCCCCAAAAATCTCTCATTGGGTCACTTTCGTATTGTGCGATTGCTGGGTTCCTTTTTGAAATTACTATTTGTATATTTTTTTCGCCACAAAATCTAAAAACACCTGTCCCGCCCATATTAAATTTACCTTGCACAAAAGGTATGCGTAACTTGTTTGATTTCCTAATTGATAGTATGGTGTCGTGTAAACGGGCTGGAGATTGCCCTTCTCCAGTATCGAATATTGCGTAGTTAGGATTCGTTTTTTGTCCTGTTGCAACTAAGCCAATGTTCTCAGCTAATTTACTTCGTTGTAATGGCGTTATGTTAGTTAGTTTTCCATCAAATATCTGAAAGTATTTAGTTAAAGCTTCTTTGATACTTTGTGGCGCTGCATCACTATCGGGCTTAATTTCTCTACTTAAGCATTCTCCCATCAATAATGCATCTACAGAATTAATTATCTTTTCTACGATAGCAGCTTCTGGCTTACTCTGTTGATTTCCTATAATAGAATAATTGTTTTCATCACTACCAAAGAGTTGCCAATTTTCATCGCGGTCCCAATATTTTTCCCTCTTTAGTATATCTATTACATCTTGTTCGGTTTCGCACTGTATTAGTGTTAAACATAAGTCTTGTAATTGCATAGATTGGTCAGTTTTTGTAGGTTATATTGAAATAAATATAGCATTAGTTTACTTAATTTATATATTTATTACGTAGGTGGAGTTGACAAAATTCACCATCTGTTTAATTGCTCGATTCGGGTAGTGTATAGTTTAAAAATGACAAAGTATATTCTACGTCTAGTAGGAGCAATGGTGGCCTAGGAATATTTGTTTAGGAAGCGGACCTAATTAATAATCTGTGCAACCTTCTAACGATTTTGGATAACCTACTTATCTTTACCTCACAAAACCACCCCATGAAACAACTGCTTACTGCTGTTCTGCTTGTTGGCCTGCTGGCATCCTGCAACCGCACCAAAGAGGTGATTAATAAAACCGGCCAAACCGTTGGCGAGGGCGCTACCGAATTTGTAAACGGGGTAGGAGAGGGCATTGACCAAACCCTGCAAAGCGAAGTGGTGCTTAGCGATAACCTTAAAGCGGCCGGCCTGCAAACTGAAAAGTTTAAGCTGCACGATGGCAGCGAGGGCGATTCGCTAACGGTGTATGTCATCTTCAACAAAAACTTTAAGCAAACGGTTTCGGTAAAGGTGTACGACGATAAAGGCAAAGAATATGGCCGCAGCTCTATGGCTTTAGAGGGCCTTGCTAACGAAGCCCGTTATGTAGGCTTCGCCTTTGACAAACACACCGACTTCGAACACAAAAGCAAATTCGTTTTAGAGTAAGCCAATGTCAGGCTGAGCTTGTCGAAGCCTCTCACAGGTGGGGGCGCAAACCATGGGAAAGGCAAACCTCATCTTTATCTCTCAAAAGCAAGTTCGTAATTGAGTAGCTCTATTAATTTGTCCTACTTTCCTGCATTCATTCCCGCCTTCGAAGAAAGCGCGTTAAAAAATCTGTGTAACGTAGCGTAAAAACTGCGTGATGTTTGAGCGCAGCGAGTTTCATGCAGTTTAGCGGAGTGAAGCAGATTTTAGCAGATTTCTTCGACAGCGGTGACTTTTCTTTGGTTCTTTTGTCCCCCTGACAACAAAGTTGGATAGGGGGACGAGGGCGAGATTGCCTCGCCCGGAGGGGGTAGTGGTAGCAAAAGAAAGAATAGGTAAGTGAAGTAAGAAAAGATAGAAAGTTTTGTCAGTATCATCCCCGCTTACGCACCAACTCCACTACCTGCCCAACAGGCACAATGCCCAGAGCGAATGCTGCAATTGCACTACCGGCAAGCGCTATACTCAAATTTGCAGTCCAGTGCAGTGGAGAATACTGTAAGCCCAACAGTACGGCAACCGTTATTATACAAAAACCGCTCACCTTTAATACATCGCTTACCTCGTAATGCAAAGGGAATTGCCTTTGCGCCACATAAATATGCGCCGCCGCAGCAATAAGCTGCGTAACAAAAGTAGCCCAGGCAGCGCCAAGCGCGCCGTAATGCGGTATAAGGTAAAGGTTAAGCGCAACGTTTATTACCACACCTAACACGGCAATAACATTAAGCGCTTTAAGGCTGCCGCGTGCGGTTAACAGGGTACCGAACACATACACACTGCTCATTGGTATAAAATTCAGCATCAGCCAACCGAAGATGGTGCTCCAATAAACATCATTGCGGTGGTAAAGCAGGTTCATAATCTCGGCACGGTAGAAATAGCAGCTAAGGCCAATGGCAACACTGCCGGCAAACATCAACTCAGAACTAAAGCGTACCAGTTGTTTCACACTTTCGTTACGGCGTATCATAGAGGCAAACAGGGGCAGCAGCAAGGTAGCAAACAGGTAACCGAACTGGTTGACGGCATCCAGCAGGCGGAAGGCCGCGGCGTAAATACCGGCTTCCAGCCCCTTATCGTGCAACATGCGTTCCAGCATAACGCCGTCAATACGGTAGTAAATGCCCATCAACAGTGTAAGCAGGGCAAAGGGCGCGCTTTTTAAAAGTATCATGCGGCTGTAGCGCACCTTCCACAACTGCCACTTAACGGCAGTGCGCCCCGCCACAATAGCAAAGGCTACTATGGCGGTAATAAGCAGGGCAGCGGTTTGCGCATAAATAAACCAAAGAATGTTGAAGCTATTCTTAAACGCTGCACCATACATTACAACCAAACAAAATATAATAGTAAGCAGGCGGTCTAATACTGAAACTACCGAATCGGTTTTAAAAAGCTGCAGGGCCGCAATGTTGGAACGGAAATAAAGTATGGCAGACAGCAGTATTTGGTTAACGGCCAGAAACAGCAGCATTTTTAGCTGCGCGGGGCTAAAGCCTGCACCCTGTGCCGTTAAAAAGGTAAAAGCGAAATAAAAGATGCCCAATACAAACTTTAAAAACAACAGGTTAAGCAGATACTCGCCCATGCGGCGGTTATTGCGCGATACGGCCCTGTTGTTAAAGTTGTTGATGCCGAAATCGAGCAGTATGCTGAAGATGAAGGTGTAATTAAACACGGCAAAGTAAGTACCGTACGCCTCGGGGCCCAGGCGGTTTTGCACCACGCGGTCTATACCGAAAATCCAGAAGGGCTTCACCAGCAGGTTGGCCGCCAAAAGGATTAGCAGGTTAAAGGCAAACTTTTTGCGCATGTGCAGCGAAGAACGTTAAAATTAGAGATTTAGTGTAAACCCGTGTTTTAGAAGGAATTGGTATACTTGTGAATTATCCGTGCGCTTTGGCCCAACCGAAAAAAATAGCAGTAAATACCCGCTTCCTTATTAAGAACAAACTGGAGGGTGTGGGCCTGTTTACCTACGAAAGCCTTAAGCGCATAACGCAAAGCAATCCGCAAATTGAGTTTTACTTCCTGTTTGACCGCGCTTATGACAGCGAATTTATTTTTGGCCCCAATGTAAAGCCCATGGTGCTGCACCCGCAGGCGCGCCATCCTTTTTTGTGGTGGTGGTGGTTTGAAGTTTCGGTGGCAGGTTGGTTAAGGCGTAATAAGGTGGACCTCTTTCTATCGCCGGATAATTACGCCTGCCTGGCTACCGATGTACCGCAGGTGGTGGTAATGCACGATTTATCTTTCGAACATTTTAAGGACCATGTGCCTTTTGTTACGCTTAAGTATTACGAGCGTTACCTGCCGCGTTTTGCTAAAAAAGCGGTGCGTATGGCAACGGTATCGGAATTCTCTAAAGCAGATATTGTAAGCCACTACGGCATTGCACCCGATAAGATTGATGTGGTGTACAACGGCGCCAAGGAAGTTTACAAACCGATTAGCGATGCAGCTAAGGCCACTGTAAAGCAGCAATACACCAATGGTAGCGATTACTTTATTTACGTGGGCAGCATACACCCGCGTAAGAATGTGGCCAACCTGCTGTTGGCTTTCGATAAGTTTAAAACAGATACACCATCAGACCTTAAGCTGGTGATTGTAGGCCGCAAAGCATGGGATTTTGAAGACGTGGACTACGCCCATGCCCATATGCAGTTTAAACAGGATGTGATTTTTTTAGGGCATGTGCCCCCCGCCGATTTGGGCAATATCGTAGCAGCAGCCTATGCTATGGTTTATGTATCACTGTTTGAAGGTTTCGGGATACCTATTGTAGAAGCCATGAGCTGCGATGTGCCGGTTATTACGTCTAACATTACCAGCATGCCTGAGGCCGCCGGCGATGCCGCTATGCTGGTGAACCCTTACCGTGTTTCGGAAATAGGCGCGGCTATGTCGCACCTGTACGTAGATAAGGCTGCCCGCCAACAACTGATTGAAAAGGGCAAAGTGCAACTGCAAAAATTCAGTTGGGATAAAACGGCTGAAAAGCTTTGGGCCTGTTGCCTTAAAGCACTTGGCTAGCCAAACACCGGTAGATATCAATACTTTACTTTCAGCATATGAACAAGCAGGAAATAATAAGCAGGCTGCGCGCTTCTTTTGATGAAGCAAAGGCTGCCACCCAAAAAGTTAGCGACAGCAACTTTAACGTAAGCAAAAACAATAAGTGGACCGCCGGCGAAAACATGGCCCACCTGGCCGTAGCTGCAAAAATGACCTGCATGGCTTATACACTGCCTAAAATTGCGCCGGCCATATTATACGGTAAAACAAAGGATGGTTCGCGCAGCTATCAGCAGATTGTTGACCTATACCAAAGCAAACTTGGGGCGGGTGCCAAAGCCTCCGGCGTTTATGTGCCGGCAAAAACGAACTACGAAAAACAGCGCGTGGCAGAAAGCCTTGAAAAGTACCGCGATAAACTGAGCAATGCCGTTGAAAAGAACTGGAGCGAAGAACAACTGGATACTTATCGCATTGGGCACCCTATTTTAGGTAAGCTTACCGCACGCGAGTTACTTTACTTCACCATTTACCACAACGGCCACCATACCCAAACCGTAACGGAGTTGTACGTTTAATAAACCTTCCTGCTATAAGCAACAAAGCCATGTCACCCTGAGCCTGTCGAAGGGTAACATTTAGAGGAAGTTTATTATTCCCCCTTAGGTTCCCAAAGTTCAATAATGTTGCCTTCAGGATCCATTATATGTACAAACTTGCCGTAGTCGTAATCAGCAATTTCATCTATAATGGTTACGTTCTCCTTTTTCAGTTCCTCCACTAAAGTCACCAGGTTTTCAACGCGGTAGTTAATCATAAATGGCTTTGTAGAAGGGTCGAAATATTTGGTGGTATCCGGAAAGGTGCACCAGGCTGTGGTGCCTTTCTTTTCGGGCTTATCCTCATGGCGCCAATCAAAGGTTACGCCGTAGTCGCCTACAGTTAATCCAAGGTTTTTAGCATACCATTCGTTTATCCCTTTTGGATTTTGGCATTTAAAAAAAACGCCGCCCAGGCCGGTTACTTTTTTCATACAGGTTGAAGGTTTAGATGATTTATGCAATAGTAATCATAATAAGATGCCTAAAGAATTACCGGGTAGGGATTACAGGCGCCGTTATGCTTGGAACCAATGGGGCGGAAACTGTTTTAACAAAATTGTTTCCCATTCTTCTTGCTAATACATAATATTCTTATGTATTATTGCGTTATACATAAGAACGTTAGGTATGATCTATTCATCTGAGCTGATAAAAGGAACTTTAAAAACCATTGTGCTGAAACTGTTAGCCGATAACAAGCGCATGTATGGTTATGAAATAACGCAAAAGGTAAAGCAGCTTACCGCCGATAAAATACAGATAACCGAAGGGGCGCTTTACCCAACCCTGCACGCCCTGGAAAGTGATGGTTTGCTTATTACGGAAACCGAATACATAGGCAAGCGGGTGCGCAAATATTATAGCCTTAGCAAAAGCGGTAAAACCAAAACCAGCGAAAAGGTGAGCGAACTGGCCGACTTTATGGCTACTATGAAATTTTTATTGGACATAAAAAACCAGGGTGCTTAATGTATAGCCTTAGCGAACAACAAATTGAAAGAATACTTAACGACATACGTGCACGTGGCGTTAAAACGGAGAGCGTGCAGCTTAACCTCCTCGATCATATTTGTTGCATTGTTGAGCGCGAACTGGAGCCCGATGGTGATTTTGAAAGCTTCTATCAGCAAACGCTTAAAACCTTTTACAGGCACCGGCTAAGCGAAATAGAAGAGGAGGCGGAGCTTTTATTAACCTACAAAAACTATTACACCATGAAAAAAGCAATGATAACAAGCGGTGGCTTATCAGCCCTGCTGCTAACTGTGGGTATATTTTTCAAGTTTATGCACTGGCCGGGTGCTTCAATAAACCTGGTATGCGGCATAACCATGTTCAGCCTTATGTTTCTTCCCCTGGTATTCCTGCTTAAAGTAAGAGAGAACACCGTACTGCGCGACCGTATAATTTACGCGCTGGGCACAGTTGCTGCTATGCTGTTTAGTATGGCTATTTTGTTTAAGATAATGTATTGGCCCGGTGCTAATGTTATGGGCGTATCGGTAGTGGTATTAATGGGTTGTGTGTTTTTACCCATTTACTTTGTAAGCGGCATACGCAATGCCGAAACCAAACTGAATACTATTGTAACATCAGTGCTTGTTGTGGCGGGCTGCGGCCTGTTTTTATCGCTGGTGCGTATACCGGCTAAAACGCATCAACAGCATGTAACAGATACCCGGAATTATGTACGCACGCAGCGTATACTTGAAACCGAACAACGGCAATTGCAGTATGATAACAAAGGGGCTGTGTTTACGGTTGCCAATAGTAAAGCGGTGAATGACTTATGCGAACAATTAAAGGCTTACCTTATTGAAAGAGAAACCGGGATGGCTGCTATACCCTACAACTTTAACCCTGAAACCACTGTGCTTACTGAAACCTGGGCGAATGTCTATTTCCCTGAAGAGGGTGAGGCCACCAATAACTTTATAAAACTGCGCAAGGCTGTGGCCGACTACAATAAAACAGTTGCTGCAGGTAAAGGCTTAAGCCCTATACCGGTGGAAGGCACGGTGCTGCAGGATGATAACGTACGCGTAACCAATATGCTTACCGATTTGATACAGGTACAAATGGTGCTGGTGCAAAATGAACGGGAACAGCTTGCAACACTTTAGTTAATGAATAAAGGGGCCGGGCAATCCGGCCTTCTTTTTTTGGTTTCGTAAATCTAAAGGAAAGTGTTTTGTGGTAAATGCTACCATTCCTTCTTCGGCTTTGGCCCCATTTCAAACAACAGCACGCCGCCGTTTACAATATCAGCATGATGAAGAAAGGGTTCGTCTAACTTTTTGCCGTTAAACGTTACGGCCTGTATGTATTTGTTTTTTTTGGAAACATGCTTTGCCACTATTTCCAGTTTCTTATCTGTATTGGTTGGGTCAAAATGTACAGTAGCCTTTGGAAAGAGGGGTGTTCCTATCGCATATACATCGGTGCCGGGTGTTACGGGGTAAAAGCCCAGCGCACTGAAAATATACCAGGCGCTCATTTGCCCGCAGTCTTCATCGCCGGTTAAGCCGTGGGGCTTGTTCATGTATTTGATGGTGCGGTAATGCGCTACGCGTTTTTGGGTCTTCCAGGCAGCACCGGCATAATCATACAAATAGGTGTAATGGTGGCCGGGCTCGTTCTCGTGCCAATAAGTAAACGGCAGGCGAAAGTTTTTATCCAACCTTTTTACAAATTCTTTATTGCCGCCTAAAAGGTTTATTAAGCCCGGTACATCCTGCTGCACGCAAAAGAGGTACGTCCACGGCCCACCTTCCGTAAAACCGGCGCGCCTGTCTTTAAACCAATCGCCATTGGCCAGGCGCGGTGCCATAAATTTTGTTTGAGGATTGTAAAGGTTGCGGTAATTTTTGCTGCGCTGCAGCAAGGCCTCGTAATCCTTTAACTCTCCGGCGGCTTTAGCTACCTGCGCTACGCAAAAATCATCATAGGCGCCTTCAAGCGTATTGGAAACCGACTCGTTTGTTTTATCTACCGGCACATACCCCAACTTCATGTACCAGCTAAGGCCGTTGCGCGCTTCGGGGCTGCCGCACCAAAGGGCGCGGTCGCCCCAGCGGTTGCAGCTATCGTTACCGGAAGGCACAAAAGCATCTTTGTAGCATTGGCGGTAAGCCTCCTTCAAATCAAATCCTTTTACGCCTTTAACCACGGCATCGGCAATTACGGCATCGGCATGGGTACCTATCATAATGCCGGTGTAGGTAGGATTGGGCCACTTGGGCATAAAGCCGCCTTGCTTACCCATTTGCACCAGGCTTTGCACCATACCCGGCACATGCTCGGGGGCGGCTAAAATAAGCAGGGGGTGTTCGGCACGGTAAGTGTCCCATAATGAATAATCGTTATAACTAACACCACTGTGAATGGTGTCATCAAAGGCGCTGTAATACCGGCCGTACTCCGAAAACTGCCTTGGGAATAAAAGTGCATGGTAAAGCCCTGTATAAAAAACATGCTTTTGCTTTTTAGTAGCGCCTTCAATCTGCAGGCGGTTGAAGTAGTTGTTCCACACGGCAGCCGTTTGTTGCTGGGTTTTTTCAAACTGCCAATCGTGAATTTCCCTTTGTAGGTTATCGCGCGCTTGTTCAATACTTATAAACGAAGTACCAATTCGCACCAACAGGGTATCTTCTGTAAAACGAATCCGTGCACCGCAGGCATTGCCCTGTTGCATTGCCTTGCCTTCGGTGAATACACTATCTAACCAGGGTGCATAGTTTTTAACCGGTGCGTTAAACTGTATTACAAAATAACCTTTAAAGTTGGGCAGGGGCGGGCCGAGATGTGCACAATGCCGGTCAGCATTCCAGCCGGTAATTTCATTTCTAACGCTGTCTATTTTTATCCAGCCGTCAAACTGCGGCTGTTGGCTGGCTTCAATAAACAAATAGTGGCTTTCATTTTTCGGAAAAACAATACGGAAAAAACCGCAGCGTTCGGTAGAGGTCATCTCTACTCCGATTTTCTTTTTAGCGCTGTTGGGGTTCAGTTCAACGGCATAATAATCGGGCCGGGTAACTTCCTTTTTATGAGTAAAGGCTGCGCTATGGGCGGTTTCATTTTTCTCTTTATCACCGGCAACGGGCATAATAGTTACATAACCATAATCGCCCATCCACATGGCGGGTTTGTGCGTTCCTCTAAAACCTACAATGTGCCGGTCAAGATATTTGTATGCTGAAAGAGCAATACGGCTATTGCGCGTGCAGGCGGTCCAGTTGGTCATACCAAAGGGAGGTGTTACAAATGGCGTAGTGCGGCCATAGAACCACAGCCCCGCTGTACCAATTAAGGGGTTTACGTACTGCAGCGGATTCTGCACCGGCTGTGCAGGGGCTGCGAAATTTAAAAAGCAAAACAGCAAGAGAAAAAAGCGGAAGGGCTTCATGCAGCCAAATGTAGAAATTTGCGCTGCCTGTAAACAGCAGGAAGAGAGTACACCAGAAATAAGTGTACTCTCCTCCAATAAAACCGATGGACTTTCAGCCCTATGGCCGGAAAGGTAATTTGTTACTCATTTAAATACGCCGCACTGGAAGCGCGACATTGCCACCCCAGGTTTTCATAAAAATCCACCTGGTCGTGTACATCGTGGCTATTCCAATCCTTATCGCAAAGTTTGGTTCTTTCATCTCCTTTGGCGCATGTAACACAGCGCGAACAGGATGAAACGGATATTACCAACGATAAACCGGCCAATATTGCAAACAGGTTTTTCATGACTTTAGCTTTAGTGAAAAAATCAATTAAGGGCGTAATGAAACGCCTATACTATTGCAACGGCAGTAGCTTATATTAAGTATGGAAGGTACGGCAAAAAAGCCGGCGGCAGCCGCTAAGTTGCTGCGTTATTGCGCTAAAGAATTACTCAATTTTGCTTACCGGCACTTCTTTATCGCCACTGCCCCAATTCATGTTAGGTGAAGCGCCCATCGTAAAATCAAGCACACCGCCGTTGGCTATATCGCTGTAAGTAATAAAGCTTTTTCCGTAGTTGGCGTTGTTCAGTTTGCCGCTTTGTATATAAACATTGGCAGGGCTGTTGTTGCCGGCAGTTATGGTAAAGGTTTTGCCATTCTCTAAATGGATAACTGCCTTATCCAGCGCCGGGCTGCCGATAGCATATTGATCGCTGCCGGGGCATACCGCATAAATGCCCATAGCGCTAAGTACATACCATGCGCTCATTTGTCCGCAATCCTCGTTGCCGGCAAGGCCATCGGGCAGGTCGCGGTACATTTCGGTCATTATGCGGCGTATCATGGCTTGTGTTTTCCAGGGCTGGCCTGCATAATTGTATTCGTACGCTATTTGGTGGCTGGGTTCGTTGCCGTGTACGTATTGCCCAATCATACCTGTGATGTCCGGCTGTTTGTGGCCCGTTAGTTTAGAGCTTACATGAAAAAGCGAATCAAGAAAAGCGGCCAGTTTTTCCTTACCGCCCATCAGCTTCATCTGCCCGCTTATATCCTGCGGCACATAAAAAGAATACTGCCAACTGTTGCCTTCAGTAAAATGGTTGTTTACTTCATAGGGGTCGAAAGGGGTAAGGAAACTCTCCTGCCTTGGGCGCATAAAACCGGTGGAGGCATCAAACAGTTTTTTATAAGCCTGTGCGCGTTGTATAAAATAACGGTAGTCTTCTTCCTTGCCTAACTTCTTTGCCACCATGGCAATGCACCAGTCGTCGTAACCATACTCCAGCGTGCGCGAAACACTCTGGTCGTTATCCATATATTTAATATATCCGTTATCCTTATAACTCTTCAGCGCGTTCTTATCCTCCATAGCGCTGAATTTCATTGCCTCGTAAGCTTTCTCTACATCAAAGCCTTTTACATCCTTCATTATAGCCTCGGTAATCACGGGTATGGCGTGGTAGCCAATCATGCACCAGGTTTCGCAACTGCTCAGTTCCCACACCGGCAGGCGGCCACCCTCTTTGTATTGCGCAATAAAGGTTTGCACAAAATCGGATGTGCGTTTTTTATCAATAATGGTCAGCAGTGGATGTAAAGCGCGGTAGGTATCCCATAAGGAGAACACAGTATGGTAGGTATAGTTCTCAGCCGTATGCACCTGAAAATCGCGTCCGCGGTATTTGCCGTCCACATCCATATAGGTATTGGGGCTAACCATGCAGTGGTAAAGCGCCGAGTAAAAAGTGCGCAATACTTTGGTGTCCTTACTTTCGGCTTCAATGCGGCCTAATTCCTTGTTCCATGCTTCAACTGCGGCGGACTGTACCTTCGCAAAATCCCAACCGGGGTTTTCAGCCAACAGGTTGGCGCGGGCGCCCTCTACACTAACGGCTGATATACCTACCTTGGCGTAAATCACTTCGCCTTCTTCGGTTTCAAAACTTACATAGCATTTTAAAAGGCTGCCGGTATCGTGGCGGCTGCCTTCGTTTAATGCATCGGCCTTAGCTATGCCAAATTTTTTAAAGGGCTTGCTAAACTGAATAACGAAATACAAAATCTGGTTATCAGCCCACTGTTTGCTTATGCGGGTGCCGCTTATTTCGTTATCGCCGGTAATGGTTATCTCTCCCTTCTTTGCAAAATCGCGGTGGGTAAGGTCCAGTATTACATTGGATGAAGAGGATTTGGGGAAGGTATATTTATGAAAGCCTGTGCGCAGGGTGGCGGTCAACTCCGCTTTTACTTTGCTTTTGTCAAGCAACACGGAGTAATACCCTACGGATGCTTTTTCGTTTTCCTTTTTAAAGGAGGAGCTGTATTTTTTATTGCTGAATTTTACTTTGCCGGTGGTAGGCATTAAAAGTATATCGCCATAATCTGAACAACCGGTGCCGCTAAGGTGCGTGTGCGAAAAACCGTAAATCACTTTATCGCTGTAATGGTAACCGCTGCAACCATCCCAACCTTTTAAACGCGTATCGGGGCTTAGCTGCACCATACCAAAAGGCATAGTAGGGCCGGGGAAGGTATGTCCGTGGCCACCGGTGCCTATAAAGGGGTCAACATACTGCGTGTAGTTTTTTTGGGCAATGCCGCTTAATGCCAGCAGGCAGGCGCAGAACAAAAGCGAAATTCTCTTCATCACGGTTAGGGGTTAATGGGTAAGTAAACTTCTGTTTTTATGGTAGATATCCAAAATCAATTCGCCGAAAAGCGTATTGGCCCAGGCAAACCAACTGCGCGTAAAATCTGCCGGGTTGTTTTTATTAAAGCCTTCGTGCATAAAGCCGGTGCCGGCATGGCAGGCCTTCAGCATCTCCAGGCATTTTTTAATTTCTTCATCGCGGGTGGCAGTAAGTGCGCGCATAATAATACCCAGCGGCCAAATCATTTCGGCATGTTTCCAGGCCAGGTGCGGACTACCAGTGCCTTCCATCTTTTCGCCTTTATAGAAATACGGATTAGCCTGTGACAGCGCAAAGCTGCGCGAGTTAATGTATAGTTCATCGGCCGTGCTGCCATAACCCAAGCATGGTATGGAGATTAAACTCGGTATGCCGGCATCATCCATCAGTAAACTGTTGCCCAGCCCATCACATTCATAAACATACATTCTGTTGAACTTGCCGTGCTCAATTACACCATGCTGTTGCACGGCCTTCTCTACCTCATCGGCTAAGGCTAAACACTCCTTTGCAAATTCGGCTTCAGTGTTGTGCATGGCACCAACCATCTCCGCTAAGTAACGCAGCACTACTACTGCAAAAAGATTTTCGGGAATGTTGAAGAGGTACGTGCAGGCATCATCACTGTTTCTGAAAGCCGAGCAAATCATGCCTGTTGGTTTTATCTCCGCGCCATAACCATCATTAATCAGGGTATCGGTTTTTGCGCCGCCTGTGCGCTGAAAGTGATAAGGGCCTTTATCATTTTTGCGTTGCTGGGTGCGCATGGTTTCAACGGCCAGTTTCATGGCATTAAGCCATTCGCTTGTAAAGGGTTTATTGTTGCCGGTTATCTTCCGGTATTGGTAGGCAAGGCGTATGGGGTAGCACAACGAATCCAACTCGTACTTGCGTTCGTGCACGCCACGCTTCATTTCTGTTTTATCATTCTTCCACTGGCTTACCTTGTTCTCATCCTTATAAAAGGCATTGGCGTAGGGGTCTAACAAAATGCAGCGCGTATGGCGGCGTATCAAACCCTCAATCATCAGGCTAAGGTGTTCATCCTTTGCACAAAGCGGCAGGTAGGGGTTAACCTGTGCCGATGAATCACGCAGCCACATGGCATCAATATCACCGGTAATAATGTAGGTATCGGGTATGCCGTTGTTTAGTTCAAAATCTACGGTAGTATCTAAGGTATTAGGGTAACAGTTTTCAAACAGGGCGGCCAGTTCCTTATCGCTCAGGTTTTGTTTTATTTCTTCGATAACGGCCTCCACCGCAGTGCTGGTAAATTTACGCTGTGCAATTGGCGGCCGTTTATTACCTGTTGGCAATGCCCAACTGCTGAAGGGTAAAAGACTAAATGCCGCTAATGAACCTGTATAAATGAAGTGTTTGCGCTTCATAAGGCTAAATGTAATTTCATTTCAGAAATTTAAATATGAACTTTATAAGCTTTTCGCACGTTATAATTTAAAACATCTCTATGGCACGCTACCTTATACTTTACGCCCTTACCCTCGTTTTCTTTTTTGCTATAGACCTTACCTGGCTTGGCGTGGTGGCTAAAAACCTTTACCGCGATAAGCTGGGCTTTATCATGAGCGATAAAATTAACTGGGCGGCAGCTATCATCTTTTACCTGATTTACATAGGCGGCATTTTATACTTTGCCATACTGCCGGGGCTGGAGAGCGGTAGCCTGGTAAAGGTGATTATTAATGGGGCATTTTTGGGTATGTTATGCTATGCCACTTACGACCTTACCAATATGGCTACTATTGCCAAATGGCCTTTAAGCATTGTGATTATTGATATCATCTGGGGCACCTTTTTAACTGCTGCCTGTTCCACAGGCGCTTACTGGGTTTACAGCCGCTTTATTGCCTGATGTAAACGGCCTTGTTATTTTAGCACTTTAAGCGGTGCTAATGCCAATTAAGTACACTACCACTATTTTAAAATTTGATGAGCAGGGCGAAAAAACCGGCTGGACCTATTTTGTTATACCTGCCGACCTTGCTGAAAAACTAAACCCGGGAGTTAAGACCTCCTACAGGGTAAAGGGTAAGTTAGATACCCATACCATAAAAGGCGTGGCCATTTTACCTATGGGCGGTGGTGAGTTCATTATGCCTTTAAATGCTGACCTTCGGAAAAAAATCGGGAAGCGTAAAGGAGCACAGCTTAGCGTGCAGTTGCAGGTTGATGCAGCCCCTTTTGCGTTAAATGCTGATTTTATTGCCTGCCTGCAGGATGAGCCCAAAGCCCTTGAACGCTTCAATAAAATGCCGGGTTCGCACCAGCGGTACTTCAGCAAATGGATAGACACCGCTAAAACCGAGCCCACCAAAGCCAAACGCATAGCTATGGCCGTAGATGCTATTGCCAGGGGCTGGGGCTTTGCCGAAATGTACCGCGCTGCCCGTAAAGATTAGGCGCTGCTTTTTTTGCTTTTAATGCCGGGCCTTGGCACCTTAATCCATTATTAAAATTACCCTTGTAAACATATTTGAGATTATTGCCGCTGTGTGTATATTGTGGCTCAAACCTCAGCAATTATGAAAAAAACTCTACCTGTTTTCCTTTTCCTTCTTTTTCTGTTAACGGGTGGTATAGCCAATGCACAGCTTTCGGCTACCACCAGCAGCACTAACCCCACCTGTGCTGCCAATAGTGGCACGGCATCGGTAACGCCTAGTGGTGGTACAGGCTATACGTATAAATGGAGCACCGGCGCTACTACCCAAAGCATTAACGGCCTTGGTGCAGGCACTTATACCGTAACGGTTTATTCGGCTGCGGCTACCGTATGGGATACTATTTACTTTGAAACTTTTGACCCGAAAACCCCAAAGGGTGTTGCCAATACCGGTGCCTGGACCCTAAACACCTCCACCGGCTCAAACGACCCCGACCACAACTATTGGGCTATAAATGATGACGAAGGCGGTGTAATACCTCCGGGTTGTGGCGTTGGCGGTAACAACGACAGCACCTTGTTTATTACAAGTGTTTCGCAGGCTGCCACAGGTGCGGCTTACGATGCCGGTTCAGCGGGCCTATGCGCTTCTTTCCCCGGCCTTATTTACTGTACTACTACCAGCATGGCGGCCAGCTCACCAAACATTAATACCGCAGGCGCTACTAACTTGGTGTTGCAGTACGATTTTATCGGCAACGGCCAAACCAATAAAGATTTGGGCAGCTCGCTTTACAGCTTAAACGGCGGTACCAACTATGTTTCTCTCGACCCGCTTTTACGTTCAACCAACACCGGCTGCGGTGGCCAGGGCAAATGGACACAGCGCAGCTACAACCTGCCTGCTACGGCCAACAACTTAGCCAATTTTAAAATACGTTTTAACTGGATTAACGATGATGACGGTGCAGGTACTGACCCATCTGTTGCCATCAACAACGTATTGCTTCGCGATTCAGTAGCCGGCACAGGCGATAGCATTGTGAAAACAGTTACCCTTACCTTGCCTGCTCCACCTTCCATTGATGCATCGGGCATAACGGTTACTAACCCCGGTTGTAACCAAAGCAACGGCTCTATTACCGGTATTGCAGCCAACGGCGGTACCAGCCCTTACACGGTGCAGTGGACCAAAAGCGGCAGCGTAGTAGGCAACAGCTACCCTTTAACCAGCGTTAACGGCGGCATTTACATTTTTGAAGTTACAGATGCCAATGGCTGTAAGGATACCGCACAGTTTTTACTAACCGCAAGCGGCAGCGGCACTCCGTTTAGCCTTACACCTGCTACCGATACCATTTGCAGCGGCGACAGCGTTCAGTTTTGCGCACCTGCCGGTTATGTAGCTTATGCATGGAACAGCGGCGCAAATACCCAGTGCACTTACATTACCGGTGCCGGTAACTACTATGTAACAGCTACTGATAATAACGGTTGCACTGCCGTATCAACCCCGGCAAGCAGCCTGGTGGTTAATACTCCTCCGCAGGTTTCTATTGCACAATCGGGCGATACGCTTACCTCTTATGCGGCTGAAAGCTACCAGTGGTACTTTAACGGCACACCTATCAGCAATGCAACAGGCAGTGTTTATGTGGCCTCGCAAAGCGGCGCATATACTGTAATGGTAACCGATAGCAATGGTTGCACCGCTACGTCTAACCCAACCAATGTTATCATCAACGGCTTACAGGATGTGCAGCCTGATGGTGTAAGCGTTTACCCTAACCCAACTTCAGGCAGCTGGTATATTTCAGTAGCCAATGCTTACCTTGGTAAGGAGTTGCAGATTGTTGATGCCGATGGAAGACTGGTTTACAAAGCCACCATCCGTAGCAAGAAAACCGAAGTGGCTATACCGCAGTTACCTGCCGGCACTTATACTATGAAGATTGGCAGTAACAGTATGAAGCTGTTGAAACTGTAGAAGATATTTATTGGTAGGATTATTAAGAAAGGCGCTCAAGCGGGCGCCTTTTTTATTTAAGTTCTGTTAATATAGTACCGCAACCAGGGCAACGGAATAATTTTGAGAGTTGTAGCGTTATACTAAAAACACACTTGTATGAAAAGGATAATGATGTTAGCCACTTTGATGATAAGCTGTTTAGCTTACAGCACCCTGAGTGCGCAATCTACCACTGCCGGCAAAGGAGCAACCATTAAAGGCAATAACGGAGGTAGTTCGCAGATAAATAAAGAGAAGGCCGAGGTAAAGGGCAGTAATGGCGGCAGCGCTACCGCTAATAAAAGCAAAGCAGAAGTGAAAGGCAGCAACGGAGGCAGTACCCAGATAAATAAGGAAAAGGCCGAAATTAAGGGCACTGCCGGTGGCGGCGCTGCAGCCGATAAAAACCGCGCCCAGGTTAAAGGCAGCAATGGCGGCAGTACGGAAATGAATAAGAACCACGCGGAGATAAAAACAGCCGATGGGCGTGGTAATGCGGAGGTAAACAAAAACAAGGCAGAAATAAAAGGCCAGGGCGGTGGTTATGCCAAAGCCGATAAAAACGGCCTTACCATTAAGGGTAAAAACGGCGGCGGTTTTACCATTCCGAACAAAGCCAAGAAGAACTAAGCGTTTTATTCACTTTGTCCCTGAATTTGGGGACAGGATTTTTTCTTCATAAAACTTTCATCAAATAAAATTTTTTATAATCTTTGCTATGCAAGGGATTGGACACCCTTTGCCACTAAACTGAGATTAATATGAGGGAACCATCGTTCACACTTGAACAGTGGCTTAATATATTTGAGGGTATTGAAACCCTGGATGAATACGCAGCCTTTGAGGACCTGTTTCGTTCCGATTGCCTTTTGGCGCATTGGGATATAAAAGAATGGAGCGCCGTACTTTCCATTGCGCGCGCCCGCTACCACGAAATTACCCGCACGGTTTTTAAATAACCGCTCTCCATTTCTATTTATTGCTTAAAAAACCGGGCTGTAAAGGTTTGTGTGCTGCTTTGGCAGTTAACAAGGTAAATGCCTGCGGGCAGGCCTGCTACATTAATTACATAAATGTTTTTTTGCATGCTTACTTCAACCGGTATTACATTGCCGGGCAAATCGCTTAAGGTAATCTTATAACTCTCTGCCGCGGGCAGTGCAAGGTTAATCCAATCAGTAGCCGGGTCGGGGTAAAGGGTTATTACAGTATTTGCCACATCGCTTATGCTGTTAGGCAGCAGCACTACTGTTTTATAAGCAGTACCCTGGCAACCCAGGCTATCAGTATAGGTGTAATTTATGCTATAGGTGCCGGTGCTAAGGCTATCCGTATAAAATACATTGTTACTAACGCCGCTGCCACTGTAAGTGCCGCCTGCAGGCACACCACCGTTTAAGCTAATGGGGCTGCCTGTAGTGTAAAGCGTATCGGCACCGGGCCAGCTAACGGCAGGGCCGGCATTAGCTGTAAGCAACAGAATGATAAGGCTGTCGCAACCGGTTTGCGCCGTTAGGGTATCATGGTAGGTGCCTGCGGTAGTAAGGCTTTGTCCTTTAAAAATATAAGGGTTGCCGGGGCAGGTAACACCATTAACTATATTGATGGTTGGCTGGTTAACGGTTAAGGCCAATGTTATAAAGCTATCGCAACCAAAGGCAGAGGTCAAGGTATCGCGATAGGTGCCGCCTGTAGTTAAGTTTTGCCCTTTAAAGGTGTAGCTATCCCCATTGCAAATAGCGGCATTAAGGGAGGTGTTATACGGTCCGTTCACCTGCACAGCTACCGATAAGGTATCGCTTATGCAGTTGCCGCTGGTGCCCACTACACGGTAAACCGTGCTTGCTGTTGGAACCGCTGTTATACTATTACCGGTGTTGCTGATAATACCATTAGCAGCTTGCCATTGGTAGCTGTTAGCGCCTGTAACAGTTACAGCCACAGTATCGCCATAGCAAATGCTTTGTGCGCTTGCGTTGGCAGTAAGCCCGGGCCCCGGCGTAACGGTTATGTAATTGATAAGCCCAACCGTATCGGAACCCACGTGGTTTGCAGCCAACAGACTTACCGAGTAGGTGCCTGCTGTGTTATACGTAACTACAGGGTTTTGGCTGTGCGATACAACAGGGCTGCCTCCGGGGAATAGCCAGGTCCAGCTATCGGGTTGCTGTGTGCTGTTATCAGTAAACTGTATGCTTTGCCCCTGGCAGATTGTAGTGGTGTTGCTTTGCGCCCCAGCTACAGGTTGGTAAAGCCAGCAATCATTAATAGTAGCTGCGCCGTTGCTGTTGCCTGCATGCGGCAGGTTGTACATATCTTCTATTACATGCAATACATTGTTATGGTCAATAGTTTCGCTGTATTGCCCGGCCTTAACCATTTGCCCTAAAAAAATAGTAGTAATGCGGTTGTTGTGGAAGTCGTCATCCTCATCATACGTAAAAATAAGGAGGCTGTTGTGCGTTTTACACCATTGCGCATAAGCATCAAGGTGGGTTTGCAGCCAGGCATCGCCAACGGCAATGCTGCCATCGTGCATGTCGTTATCCAGCGTGGGGATTACAAAACTTACATTGGGTAAATTATTGTAATCTGTGGGGAAGCTGTCCAGGGGCAGGTTAAGCGCGGCGGGTATGCCGTTAGTGGTGCCGTCCTGCCAGTTTATCCAAGGGCTGTGCTTGCGGCGGTAGCCGCTAACGCTATCGCCGGTATAACCGGTGTAGGGTAACTCTTCACTGTAGCCTGCAAAGGTGCGGCCGTTTTGCAGCAGCTCTGCCCCCAGGTTTGGCGTGCTGAAAGGCAGTAAAAAAGAGAGGGGCGTAAAATCGAGAATTACGTTTTGGTTATCGCCGCTAAACAGGTACATATAGTTGGGCTGGCTGGGGTGCGTAACACCATACGATTGCGTAAAGAGGGCTGCGTAGGAATCGTTAGCAAGGCTGTTAATGTAAGGTGCATCTGCCGAGCCTATGATTTGCTCGTAAGCGTGGTTTTCGTAAATAACAACAACCACATGGTCGGGCGTGGGTACGGTTTGGGCACTTACACTGCCGAGCAGAAAAGCAAAAAGCAAAAACAGGAAACAATTACGCATGAATGTATGGGGTATATAAGGGGCCGAAAAGTAGGGCATTTAAAAGGAAATGAAAAGAGCTATTGACTACTCTTCATGCTATCTATCTTATTGCACGTGTAGAAACACAAGGCTGCTACAACACTAACAGGCCGTTTTGTTTGAGTAACTGCCAAATACGGCTGCGCATAAAGTCTTCAAAGCGGCCGAGCCCGGCTTGTTCAAAGCTTTGCTTAAGTTGCTGTAATGTAGGTTGTGCGGCGGCTGATGGCTGTAATTGGGGTATCCATTCTGCAATCCATTTGCCGATGGGTTCCGGCGTTTGCAGTTGCCAATCGTGTTTCTTATCGTAAAACTCCAGCTCGGCAGCAGCAATTTTTTCTTTGCCTTTTTGGGCAGAAAAGAAATGGATATCGGGCGCTTTGCCTAACCATACTGCCGGGGCGGATGGTTTAAAGGTTTCATCGCTACTTTCAGCAAGGCACTGCGCAATGTAGGCAGGTTTAATGCTTGTTTTGGGCACTTTAAAATCGAACCAGGTTTTCAAATCGAAATCTAACCCTACACCATGCATGTAGTTGAACAGTGATTTGCGCAAGCCCTCGCTAAACAGTTCATGGTCGGCACCTGAGGGGTCATCATGAAAGAGGTCGTTATCAGCAAAGCCGCCAAACTGCGGGCCTGTGCGTACTACGCCGTATTTTTTAGGGTTAAGGCCAACAGGGCTATGGGCCGTCATGGCAAAGCGGTGCCAAAAGCCTGATTGCAATACATCATTATCAAACAACTGCCGCACCATCTCCAGCGCATCAATAGTTTCCTGCGCTGTTTGTGTAGGGAAACCGTACATTAAATAAGCATGCACCATTATACCTGCCTTGGTAAAGCCATCTGCCACGCGGGCTACCTGCGCTACGGTTACCCCTTTTTCCATCAGCTTCAATAAGCGGTCGCTGGCTACTTCCAGGCCACCTGCTACGGCTATACAACCGCTTGCTTTCAGCAACCGGGCAAGGTCGGCTGTAAAGGTTTTTTCAAAACGGATGTTGGTCCACCATACTACGGTAAGCCTGCGGCGTAAAATTTCAAGCGCCAATTCTTTTAGCAGGGCAGGAGGCGCGGCTTCATCTACAAAGTGAAAACCGTTTTGGCCTGTTTGCGCCATAATCTCCTCCATACGGTTGCACAGTATATCCGCCATAACCGGTTCGTAGTTCTGTATATAATCCAGCGATATATCGCAAAAGGAACACTTGCCCCAATAGCAGCCGTGCGCAAGGGTTAGCTTGTTCCAGCGGCCATCACTCCACAAGCGGTGCATAGGGTTGGCAATCTCAATCACAGATAGATAATTGTGCAGGGGCAGGTTGCTGTAATCAGGCGTGCCGGTTTCGCGCTGGGCAACATCTTTTTCATCAGCGCCGTTGTGGTAAAGCACTTTGCCGTTTACGCGGCTAAAGGTGCGTTTCAGTTTTTCCAAAGGGCGTGTGCCCTCTAAATGTTCTAACAGGCAAAGGAGCGGAGCTTCGCCATCATCCAGGCAAACAAAGTCGAGGTAATCAAAAACGTCGGGCTCGCTTAGTCGGCGAAGTTCCGTATTAGGATAGCCGCCGCCCATAACTACTTTAATGGCCGGGTAATTTTTTTTAATGAACTGCCCGCATATAAATGCACCAAACAAATTGCCGGGAAAGGGCACTGAAAAACACACTACATCGGGTTGGTGGCACTGTATGCTTTCGTTAAGCAGTTGCGTAAGCAATTCGCTTATTAAAGAGGGTGGTTGACTTAACGCATTTTTAATTTCTGTAAAGTGTGTGGCGGTGCGGCCAAGGCGCTCAGCATATCGGCTAAAACCAAAGTGGGGGTCTACCGCTTCTTTCACCAGGTCGCCAAGGTCTTCTAAATACAGCGTTGCCAGGTGGCGCGCCTTATCCTGTATGCCCATGCTGCCAAAGGCCCAGTCCAGTTCTTCCAGTTGCGCAAAGCGCGAGGCCTCCGGTAAAAAACTGCGGCCGCAAATACTGTGCGCCAGTGTAGGGTTTTTGTTTTGCAGAAAAGCAATAACGCTATCAATGGTAGTAATGTATTCTTCCCTTAGCGCATACACGCGATAGCCGTTTGGGCTAAGTTCAAGGTCCAGTTTGCCAATGCGCTCAAACATATCCTTAAGGCCTTTGCGGCTGAACAAGCGCAGGATGACATCAATACCTAAATCAGCCTGCGCGGCGGCAATACCCTTGGTATTTAAAAAACCCTTAAGGTATACCGTAGCCGGGTAGGGGGTATTAAGCTGTGTAAAAGGTGGCGTAAGCAATAAAACCTTTGGTGGCAAGGGGGCTTAAATTTGCAGCTAAGTAAGCGAAAACTGCCGACAGCCTCGCGCTGGGTAAGTAATACCCCACTTTTAAGGCTTTGCAACATATTTTTAAGGCATAAGCATCGCGGCACGGTTTCTGCCCCTTAACAGGTAACTAAAACAAGATAATATGAAAGGCGTAGCAATAGCATTAATAGTAATAGGTGCCATACTTATGGTGTTTACAGGGGTAAAGTTTTTTACCAAAGAAAAAGTGGTGGACATTGGCAAGATTGAGATTAACAGGGAGAAGCCGCATTGGATAAGCTGGTCGCCGTTTTTGGGTGCAGGCCTAATAGTGGCAGGAGGCGTAATGTATTTTGTAGGCGCTAAAAAGCAGGCATAATGTATCGTTTCGGAAGTCAGTTAAGAAGAAAGCCCCTGTCCAACTACTGCTTGTGGTGGCGCTACAGGCAATATACTGCTTATGGCTCCTTCGGTCGGTAAAACGACCGTCTTTTTATATAGTAACCGCCGGTAAATGTCAATACCGGCGGTTTTGTTTTTAGGGTTGCTTCGAACATTACCCCCTCCGCCAATAGCTGCTATGCACTTCGCTATTTCCTCGACCCCTTTGTCGGGGGGACAGTTTAGTGCCTCACCACAATACATTTGCGCAACAGGCGTTTTAGGCCCCGTAAAGGAGGCATTTATAAATTATTTTACATTCGCCCACAATTAGTTAAAACATGGCCCAGGAACTTAACCTAGTAAGTGCGATACGCACCCTATTAAAATGGAAATTTTACATCATTGGCTTAACCTTTGGCGCAGGCGTAATTGCGGCCCTGGTTTCCATATTTGTAATGGACGAGTATTACTACAGCTGGGCTACCTTTTACCCCACCAACCAGTACCTGAACGACCGCTCCATGATTTTTAATACCGAGAGCACCGGCGGACAGATTGAATACTTTGGCGGGAAAACAGATGTAAACCGCGCGCTTACTATTGCCAACTCAGCCCCTGTGGTGGAGTATATTATTGACTCCTTTAAACTGGTGGACCACTATAAAATAGACCGCAACAAGAAATACTGGAAAACCATTGTTACCAAAAAGTTTGAGAAGAACTACAAGGCTATTAAAACGGATAAGGAAGCGGTGGAAGTTTCTATTTATGATACCGACCCTAAAGTGGCTGCTGCCATTATTAATGCCATAGTTGAAAAAACGGATGAGCTGAACAAGAAACACGTTAACGAAGGCAAGGAGAAGCTTTACAAATTAATGAGCGACCAGATTGTGGTGCAACAGGCTAAAATTACTGCCTTTGATGATACGCTTATTAAGCTGGCAACCCGTTACAACATTAAAACATCATCGGGCGCAGATGGCAGCATTATTGTAAACGGTAACGATTTCAGGGCGGTGCAGGATTACAAAACTATTATGGAGCAGCAGAAGAACACCATGAAGGAGCTGAACAACCGCATAAACATTAAGGAGCAAATGGAAGTTTCTTTAAAGAGCAACTCCTCTTCATTATTTGTGGTTGAAAATGCCTTTGCTGCTGACAGGAGAGAAAAGCCCGTGCGCAGCCTTGTGGTTTTAATAACCATGCTTATAACAGCGTTCGTTTCTATACTGGGCGTATTACTGATTGAAGAATTACAGGACATCCGCAAACAACTGTAGTTGACCCGCACTATTGATAAATTTCAACTGGGTGCATTTGCGCTGTTAGGTACGGCAACCATTTTATCGGTGCTGGCTGCTTTTGGCTTAGAAATGTATTACCTGGCTTTTATCCCTTTTGCAATACTTATTGCAGGGCTGGCCATTGTAAACTTTAAGAGCATTTACTTTTTGCTGCTGTTTGCCATCCCCATTTCTATTGAGTATTACTTTAACTCATCGCTGGCTACTGATTTGCCCGATGAGCCCCTGATGATTGGGTTGATGCTGGTAACTATGGTGTACCTGGCGCGCAACCCGCGCAGCTTGCCCACGGGCTTTTTCGGTCACTTTATAATAGTGGCCCTGCTCATTCACCTCTTCTGGATTTTGATAACCGCCATTACCAGCGTAAACACCCTGGTATCAATAAAAGTATGGGCTTCTAAAATATGGTATATAACCACCTTTAGCATTTTAAGTGTGCTGGTGCTTAAAACCAAGGAAGATTTTAAGAAGGCTTTTTGGTGCATGTTTATACCGCTAACGCTTTTGGTTATACAGGTGCTTATACGGTATGCCATGGTTAAGTTTGATTTTGATGAGGTGAACAAACCTATGGCGCCCTTCTTCCGCAACCACGTTAACTATGCGGCCATCATCACCATCTTCTTTCCTTTTATTTTGCTGGTGCGCAGTTGGTACGATAAGGGCGTGTTAAGGCAGGTGCTTAACTTTGGCGTACTGCTTTACCTGGTGGCTATATATTTCTCGTACACCCGCACCTGCTATCTGGCTATTGCGTTTATCTATCCTTTTTACCTGGTGGTGCGTTTCCGTTTAATGAAGTTGGCAATGGTGGCGGTGGGCGTAGGCATTATAGCCCTTACCAATTACCTTACGCACAACAACAAGTATCTCGATTTTGCACCCGAGTTCAGCGAAACCATCATCCACGATGAATTCGGCGAGCATTTGGTTTCTACCTTTCAGGGCAAGGATGTAAGCAGCATGGAGCGCGTTTACCGCTGGGTGGCTGTGGGGCACATGTTTCAGGACAGGCCCGTTTTTGGTTTCGGCCCCGGCAATTTTTACCCGTATTATAAAGATTACACGGTGCGTGTTTTTGAAACCTATGTAAGCGAAAACGAGGAACACAGCACCGCGCACAACTACCCTTTGCTGTTGTTGGCCGAGCAGGGCATTATAGGGGTGCTGATTTTCTTCTTTCTTACCGCAGTGGTGTTTATTAAAGGCGAAACCATTTATCACGCTATACACGATAAAACCGATAAGGCTATTGTGCTGGCGCTGCTGGTTATTATGGCTATGGTGTACGTAAACCTTATGCTAAGCGATTTGGTGGAAAGCGATAAGGTGGGGCCTTTCTTTTTTATGGTAATTGGCCTGCTGGCCGCATTTGATATTAAGCACCGCTTACTTAAAGCGAAGGCTGAGTAGCGTAATATCATCATCAAAGTCCGTATCCTGTTTAAAGGCAATAACGTGGTCAATCAGTTTGGTGTTAAACTCCAACAGGTTTAAATCATTATTCTGATTGAGGAAAGAAATCATTCCTTCTACATCAAACAGTTTACCATCGTTATTCATGGCTTCTGACAAACCATCGGTATAGTTTACAATAATGGAGTTGGGTTCTACTTTAAGTTCGCCGTAGTTGATATACGGCAGCGTATCAAACATGCCCAGTATGGTGCAGCCACGGTCAAGCAATTGCACCTCGCCACTGCTGAACAATATGGACGGGTTGTGGCCGGCATTTACGTAAGTGAGGTTGCGCGTTTTGTAATTGTAGGTAGCTACAAACAGTGTAATAAACTTTTCGCCCTTGGTAATTTCGCCCACCTTGGCGTTTAGTACATCAATAAACTGCTGAAGGCTGTATTTGCGCGTTAGCAAAATGCGCAGGTTAGCCTGAAAGTTAGCCATCAAAATAGCGGCGGGTATGCCTTTGCCACTTATATCGCTTATGCAAAAGGCAATTTCATCAGGAGAAATCTGCACAAAGTCGTAGTAATCGCCCCCAATGTTTTTGTGCGGTTTGTAAAAGGCCGAGGCTTCAATACGCTCATTGTTTGGCAGCTTTGAAGGAACCAGCATGTTCTGCATATCGGCAGCCAGCTTCAATTCCTTCTGCATCACCATCTGGTCAATCTGGTTTTTAAAAAGCTTTTTGTTTTCGTTGGCAACAACAATAATGTTGGTGATGGTTTGTATAAACTTCAGCTTCTCTTCCTTGGTATCGCTTTGGTCGGCGCCAAAGGGGCCGGTTATAACGTAACCGATGGGCTCCTTTTTATGGGTAACGGGTATAAGGTATTCAAAGCCGCCAAGGTTTTCATCTTTTAAAGCTGCTACCGGCGTTATAAAATGAAAAGGCGTAAACCTTGTTTGCACGGGGTAATTCAAAATTTCGCCGGGCAGTTCGCCTGGGGTAATGCAAATCCAGCTATCATCCTTATCGCGTATAAACAGGGCTACTTTTTTAACGCCTAACTGGGCGTGCAAAATGTTTTCGTAAATGCGCGCCAGCGCCGTAATAGGCATGTTGTTGTTTACAGCGCGGGTAATTTCAAGCAGCGAGTCAATTTGCTGCTGCTTAATAGCCAACAGCCTTTCAGTAGCGCTCATGCGCTTCTTAAAAAAATCTAGCTCGGTAAACTGCTGGGAACTCACAAGGGCAAGTTAAGGTAAAACCATGTTATTACCAATACGCGCGCTGTGGCTTAAGGTTACTAAATACTAGTCAGCGCTTTGCCCTTTAACATCCAGTGCATCGCGCAGGCCGTTGCCCACCAGGTTAAAGGCAAGTACCAGCAGCATAATAGCCGAGCCGGGAAACAGCGCCAGGTAAGCGTTATCGGTATTTATGAAATCGCGGTACTCGTTCAGCATACTGCCCCAGCTTGGCGCAGGCGGCTGAATGCCAAGGCCTATGAAACTAAGGCCGCTTTCTACCAGTATGGCCCCTGCAAAATTGGCGCAGGCTACCACAATTATCGGCCCCATTATGTTGGGCACTATATGGCGGAAAATAATACGCAAATCGCTATAGCCTAAACTTTTGGCGGCGCTTACGTATTCCATTTCGCGGATAACGATAAACTGGCCGCGCACTATACGGGCGGTTTCTACCCACATGGTTAAACCCACGGCAATAAAAATCATTACCAGTTTATTTTCTATAAGGCTGCCGGCGCTTATGTAAAGGCCCATAGCCAACAGCAGGGTAGGCACGCTCCAAAAAACATTTATCACCCACATAATTCCTTCATCTACCCAACCGCGGAAGTAGCCTGCCATGGCCCCTAAAAATATGCCGATGATAAGCGATATACCTACGCTGATTAAACCTACCGAAAGCGAAACCCTTACGCCAATTAACAGGCGCGAAAAAATATCGCGGCCGAATTTATCGCTGCCCAGCCAAAAGGTGCGGTGTTCTATCTGTTGTTTTTCAATCTGCTTTTTCTTTTCATCGCTGCTTAAATTGGCAGAGGCAGGGCCCAGCACATCATTAAACGAAAGCTTACCTGCCAGGGTAGGGAATGACTTGCCGCGATACTCTGTATAATACAGCGTATCGCCTTCCATATGGTATTCAGTAACCGGTATGGGCGTATAGCTTTTGCGGAAACCATTAATAAGCCCGTCCAACATACCGGTGGTTTCGCCAATGTCCTTATTCTGTTTTAAAATGTAAATGCTGAAACCCGGCTTGTGTATTTTAAGCTGTAATATCTGCTCATCGCCCGAAGGGGAGTTATCCTGCGCCAGGGCGTAGGCAAAAACCGAAAGCGCTACCGCCAGCAGCACTACTACCAGGCCAAACATGGCGCTTTTGTTGCGCTTTAAACGCCGCCATGCTTTTTGATTAAGCGATACACTGGTAATGGTTTTTTCTGCCGGTTTGCTCATTAACGGATTTGTCTGTCTTTCCACCTGTATTTCCCCGTTAGGCTTAACACGCCGATGATAACAACGTATAAAACATGAAACACCTCAATAAAGGGAAATAGCAATAGCTGAACAATCTTACGGAAAAAAACAGTGATTGGGATATTGAACACCAAATCAATAAAAAGCTTGGTGCCGCCGGCAATAGCAACAGGCAGCCAGCTATAAGGGCCGGGTTGCAGGGCAAACAGGCCTGCCAGTATAATAAACAGGTTAAAGAAGTAGGCAAAGTAAAGCACCATGGCCACGCGCATATCGCTAAAGCGCGATGATTTGGATATCCACCTTACACGCTGCGAAATAAAATTGCTAAAGCCACTTTCGGGTTTGGTAAACACGCAGGCCTCAAAGCTTTTTACAAAGCCAATGCTGCCGGGAAACTTTGCGTTTATCTTCTGCATTAAAAAAATATCATCGCCGGTTGGCACATCGTGGTTGCCCTTAAAACCTTCTACGGCATAAAACACTTCCTTACTGTAAAGCATATTGGCCCCGTTACACATAGTAGGGAAACCGTTGCGTATAGTAGCGCCCGTTATACCCACCAGGTTCATTACATCCAGTTGCTGAAACCATTGTAAAGGCGTTTTAGCGGGTTTCATCATTACCGGGCCGGTTATCATTTTGCAATCGCCCTGCAGGTAGCGGCTTACCATGGCTTTTAGCCAGTTTTCGCCCACCAGGCAATCGCCATCTGTAGTAATAACCAAATCGCCTTTGGCGTTTTTAATACCCAGCGCAATGGCTTTCTTTTTGTTGGGGAAATATTCGCCGGGGCGGCCCAGGTAATTCTGAAGGTCCAGCACCAGCAGGTTTTTTTCGTTTACCTCGCGCGCAAAGCGTATGGTAGGGTCGGTGCTGTAATCATCCACCACAATAACTTCAAAAAGGTGTTTCGCATAGCTTTGTTTAAAGATGGCCTCCAGGCACTCTTTAATGTGGGCGCTTTCGTTACGTACGGGTATTATAACACTTACAAAGGGCAGGTCTCTTTCCGTCTTATCGGTAAGCTCTGTTTTTTTCAAACGCAGCCAGCCGATAAAATAGTACAGCACCATTATAAAATACAGCGCCGAAAGCACAATGGTAATAACAAGTAAAGGGCTTACAACCACGCCGCGAATAAGCAAAGAAGATTTTTAGTTACAGAAGGGAGATACTAACAGGGAAAAAGGAGAGTTGTTCCCCCTCCTAGAAGTTGCAGCCCCCTGCCAAAGTATGAGATAGAACCTAAGCCAGTTAAACAGGCTCTCACAGGCAACCACTCATCGGATGACTCGAAGTCATCCGATGAATTACCCTTTGTCATGCCGAGCAAAGCGAGGCATCTTAATTTTAGGTTTGTGATAAGAGCCGGTTAAGCTCCCTCCACGCCTGCGGCGGGTGGGGATGACACGTAAAGTTTAGAACGCGGCGCTTGTATTCACCCCTCTCCTTGGGAGAGGGGTCGGGGGTGAGGTTTTGTATTTACTCCTTCACAAACTTCCCCTTTACTTCTTTTTTATTGTTGCTGACGCGTATGAAGTAAACTCCTGCAGGCCATTCCTGCACGTTAAGGTATTCGGCCAGGTAGTAGTGCGGGTTTTGGTAAACTATGTGCCCTTGTATATCGCATACTAAAAGCTCAGCATCGGGCAGGTATTTTGCTAATTGTATTTCAACTTTATCTTTAGCAGGGTTGGGGCTTATTTGCAGAACATCCTCATCGGCAAATTCATCTACGCCACTTATAATGGTATCGCAAGCGCTGCCCGGCACTTTGCCGAGGCGGTAGTTAAAGGTGTTGTTAATGAAATGACTATTTAGGCACGGTATCTTGAAGTTATATAAATCCAATTCGCAAAGCGTATCCGGTAAGTCCGGCTTTTTAATTAAACTGAAATCTTTACCGGCTGCACCGGCAAAGTTAGAAACCAATATTTGTCCCTTTGGACTCAGCCGCATTTCATAAGTCAGCGCCCCACCATAACTGGTATCCCATTTGAATATCGTTTTTCTGGTCATTGCTAAGTCCGATTCAGTTAAATCGTATTGGTATATAACTTTAACATTACCTAGATATAAGAATCTGCCATTGGGAGAAAATTCCAGGGAAACGCCCCCTCCTCCATATACTTCCGTATTACCACTCCATTCCAAAGTGTCGTTTTGTATGTCGGTTAAAACAGGATTACTAAATTCCCCAGTGCATCGATCAAAGTCAAGTATTACTAATTGACTATTTAAAGTAACGCCAGCAAATTTTTCACCACTTGGCGAAAAAACTAACTGGCCACCAAGGTCAGGCTCAAGGTAAGGAGAACCTATAGTTTGAAAATAAGGACCATAGATGCTGTCAGGTGTCACCAGATATTTTAAGTATTCATTGCTTTTATATTTGTTAGCAATTAACCACCAGTCTCGTCCATTGGCATGTCTGCAAGCAGTTAGGTGATTTTCAGACATAGCACCACTATATAGTAGATTCCGCCGCGAAGTTAATCCACCCAAGCCAGCAAACATGCTCATGTCTATCGTAGAATAATACAATCTATCAGGCGCATAAGGACTGTTCTGCATTTGTTGGTTGCTAAACGAAAAATTAATTATATAATACTTCTGATTTCCCCTTGGAAGAATCAAAGCACCGGACGTTTCAGGTAAGCCATACGTCCAATAGTCAGTAGCAAGGGAATCGCTTAGCATTACCCCGCTGTTCATTAAATCGCCATTCTTATCATATATGTAAAAGCCTGTAGTAAAGAATTGAAGGTCTCCCTGCTCATTACAAATAGACGCCCAGGTAACATATGTAGGGATAAAATAATTAAATGTATCTGTAATGGTAGTATCCGTTTCGAATGTAAGTTTAGCGCAGTTGTTACCAACTATCCATGTTTTATCGTATAGTTGAGCCTGCACGGAGAAAGCCATCAACAGCAGTAGCAGGCTTGTTACGTGTTTTATATAAGGCTTAAGGTTCACCTGTTTGAAGATAGGAAATTGGTGTTAATTGTAATGTCCTTATTTTGTATTTGTATTAAAGTCCTCCCTTTAGGGAGGATTTAGGAGGGCTCTACTCTTTCACAAACTTCCCCTTCACTTCCTTTTTACCATTGCTAATGCGTACAAAGTAAATTCCTGCCGGCCATTCCTGCACGTTAAGGTATTCGGCCAGGTAGTAGTTTGGGTTTTGGTAAATAATACGCCCTTGTATATCACTTACAAATAGTTCAGCATCGGGCAGGTATTTGGCTAATTGTATTTCAACTTTATCCTTTGCAGGGTTGGGGCTTGTCTGTAAAACATCCTCTGCAGCAAATTCATCTATGGCGTTTATAATAGTGTCGCAAGCGCTGCCGGGCACTTTGCCGAGGCGGTAGTTAAAGGTATTGTTGATTAAAACACTATTAAGCGTAGGTACATGAAAACTATAGAGTTCTAGGTTACATAGCGTATCTAGCAAATCCGGTTTTCCTATTAAACTAAAATCCTTAGCTGCGGTCCCATTAAAATTAGAAACCAGAATCTGACCGTTAGGGGTCAATCGCATTTCATAAGTTAATGCTCCGCCATAACTGGTGTCCCATTTAAATATGGTTTTGCGTGTTGCAGCTAAATCATTTTCATTTAAATCGTATTGGTAAATAACTTTCTTAAAGCCCAGGTAAACAAAACGATTATTGGGTGAAAACGCAACTGACACGCCCCCACCACCCCACAACTCCATAATACCACTGTAAGTAATTTTAATAGTGTCGAAAGGAATATCTGTCAATATAGGATGGCTGAACTCTCCGCTGCATCTATCAAAGTCCAACACCACTAATTGGCTGTTACCACTTACCCCTGCAAACTTAGAGCCGTCCGGCGAAAAAATAATCTGGCCATGTGCGTCAGGTTCTAAAAAGGCACTGCCTATACTTTGAAAATAAGGGCCGTAAATACTATCAGGAGTAACAAGGTATTTAACGTATTCGCTACTTTGATATTTATTAGTTATTAACCACCAGTCCCGTCCATTGGCATGTCTACAGGCGGTTAAGTGCTCATCACACATAGGCTGATTGTAAAGTAAATTTCTTCGGCTGGTTAAGCCTCCTAAACCCCCAAACATATTCATATCAATGGTTGCATAATACAGGCGATCTGGTTTATAAATATTCCCCGATTGTACCTGTGCATCAGAATAGGATGCACAGAAAATATAATATTGATTATTCCCTCTTGGTAAAATCAATGCGCCACTTGCAGCAGGCAATCCATAAGTAAAATAGTTTGTTACTTCTGCATCACACAAATCAACTCCACTATTCATTACATCGCCGTTTTTATCATAGACATAAAAGCCTGAGGTAAAGAATTGCAGGTCACCCTGTTCATTGCAAATAGATGCCCATGTAAGATATGTATTTACATACGAGTCAAAAGTATCCGTAATAGTAGTATCCGTTTCGAATGTAAGTTTAGCGCAGTTGTTACCAACTATCCATGTTTTATCGTATAGCTGAGCCTGCACAGAGAAAGCCATCAACAGCGGTAGCAGGTTTATTACGTGTTTTATATAAGGCTTAAGGTTCACCTGTTTGAAGATAGGAAATTGGTGTTAATTGTAATGTCCTTATATTGTATTTGTATTAAAGTCCTCCCTTTAGGGAGGATTTAGGAGGGCTCTACTCTTTCACAAACTTTCCTTTCACTTCCTTTTTACCATTGCTAATGCGTACAAAGTAAATTCCTGCCGGCCATTCCCGCACGTTAAGGTATTCGGCCAGGTAGTAGTGCGGATTTTGGTAAACTATGCGCCCTTGTATATCACTTACTAATAGCTCACCATCGGGCAGGTATTTCGCTAATTGTATTTCAACTTTATCTTTAGCAGGGTTGGGGCTTATCTGTAAAACATCCTCTGCTGCAAATTCATCTATGCCGTTTATAATAGTGTCGCAAGCGCTGCCGGGGACTTTACCGAGGCGGTAATTGAAAGTATTGTTTATTGAGTTACTATTTGCTGTTGGGATATGAAAGTTATACAACTCCAATTCGCAATTGGTGTCCGGTAAGTCAGGCTTCTTAATTAAACTGAAATCTTTATTTGCCGCCCCATTATAGTTTGAAACTAGAATCTGTCCATTCGGGGTTAAGCGCATTTCGAAAGTTAATGCCCCGCCGTAGCCAGTATCCCATTTAAATATGGTCTTCCGGGTTGCTGCTAAATCTGCTTCATTTAAATCATATTGATAAACAACTTTTTTAAAGCCGAGGTAAACAAACCGATTATTGGGTGAAAAGGCTACTGATACCCCACCCCCGCCCCATACTTCAGTAAGACCATTATAAGTTATGGTATCCATAGGGATCTCAGTAAGCAAAGGATTGCTGAATTCTCCGCTACATCTATCAAAGTTTAGTAAAACCAATTGACTATTTCCACTTACCCCCGCGAACCTAGAGCCATCTGGCGAAAAAACTATCTGTCCATAAGTATCAGGTTCCATATATGGACTGCCAATCGCCTGAAAGTATGGGCCATAAATAGTGTCAGCTGTCACCAAAAATTTTAGGTACTCATTACTTTGATATTTATTAGCTACTAGCCACCAGTCTCGGCCATTAGCATGTCTGCAAGCGGTTAAGTGCTCATCGCACATAGGCTGATTGTACAGTAAATTCCTTCGACTGGTTAAGCCTCCTAACCCCCCGAACATATTCATATCAATAGTTGAATAATACAAGAGGTCCGGTTTATAAATATTCCCCGACTGTACCTGTGCATCAGAGTAGGATGCACAGAAAATATAATATTGATTATTCTTTCTTGGTAAAATTAATGCGCCGCTAACAGCTGGTAATCCATAAGTAAAATAGTTTGTCACTTCGGCATCGCATAAATCTACTCCACTATTCATTATATCTCCATTTTTATCATACACATAAAAACCCGAAGTAAAGAATTGCAAGTCTCCCTGTTCATTACAAATAGATGCCCAAGTGATGTATGTGGGTATTAATTGATTAAAAGTATCCGTAATACTCGAATCAGCTTCGAATCTGAGTTTAGCGCAATTGTTGCCAACTATCCAGGTTTTATCATATAGTTGGGCCTGCACAGAGAAAGCCATCAACAGCAGTAGCAGGTTTATTACGTGTTTTATATAAGGCTTAAGGTTCACCTGTTTGAAGATAACAAATTGGTGTTAATTGTGCTCCTTAAAAAGGAGGACAATTTAAACAGCCGGCAATGCCCTTAAAGTGTATTTGTATTAAAGTCCTCCCTTTAGGGAGGATTTAGGAGGGCTCTACTCTTTTACAAACTTCCCTTTCACTTCCTTTTTACTGTTGCTAATGCGCACAAAGTAAACTCCTGCAGGCCACTCCTGCACATTAAGGTATTCGGCAAGGTAGTAGTGCGGATTTTGGTAAACTATGTGCCCCTGTATATCGCTTACGAATAGCTCGGCATCGGGCAGGTATTTTGCTAATTGTATTTCAACCTTATCCTTAGCAGGGTTGGGGCTTATCTGTAAAACATCCTCTGCTGCAAATTCATCTATGCCACTTATAATGGTATCGCAAGCGCTGCCCGACACCTTACCTAAGCGGTAGTTAAAGGTATTGTTGATTGAGTTACTATTTGCTGTTGGGATATGAAAGCTATACAATTCCAATTCGCAATTGGTGTCTGGTAAGTCGGGCTTCTTCATTAAACTGAAATCTTTGTCAGCCCCACCATTAAAATTGGAAACCAAAATCTGACCGCTTGGGGTCAGTCGCATTTCATAAGTTAGGGCCCCACCATAACTGGTATCCCATTTGAATATCGTTTTTCTGGTCATTGCTAAGTCCGATTCAGTTAAATCGTATTGGTATATAACTTTAACATTACCTAGATATAAGAATCTGCCATTGGGAGAAAATTCCAGGGAAACGCCCCCTCCTCCATATACTTCCGTATTACCACTCCATTCCAAAGTGTCGTTTTGTATGTCGGTTAAAACAGGATTACTAAATTCCCCAGTGCATCGATCAAAGTCAAGTATTACTAATTGACTATTTAAAGTAACGCCAGCAAATTTTTCACCACTTGGCGAAAAAACTAACTGGCCACCAAGGTCAGGCTCAAGGTAAGGAGAACCTATAGTTTGAAAATAAGGACCATAGATGCTGTCAGGTGTCACCAGATATTTTAAGTATTCATTGCTTTTATATTTGTTAGCAATTAACCACCAGTCTCGTCCATTGGCATGTCTGCAAGCAGTTAGGTGATTTTCAGACATAGCACCACTATATAGTAGATTCCGCCGCGAAGTTAATCCACCCAAGCCAGCAAACATGCTCATGTCTATCGTAGAATAATACAATCTATCAGGCGCATAAGGACTGTTCTGCATTTGTTGGTTGCTAAACGAAAAATTAATTATATAATACTTCTGATTTCCCCTTGGAAGAATCAAAGCACCGGACGTTTCAGGTAAGCCATACGTCCAATAGTCAGTAGCAAGGGAATCGCTTAGCATTACGCCGCTGTTCATTATATCTCCATTCTTATCATATACATAAAAACCAGTAGTAAAGAATTGAAGGTCTCCCTGCTCATTACAAATAGAAGCCCACGTTTCATATGTAGGTATTAACTGACTAAAAGTATCCGTAATACTGGAGTCAACTTCGAATGTAAGTTTAGCGCAGTTGTTACCAACTATCCATGTTTTATCATATAGTTGGGCCTGCACAGAGAAAGCCATCAACAGCAGTAGCAGGCTTGTTACGTGTTTTATATAAGGCTTAAGGTTCACCTGTTTGAAGATAGGAAATTGGTGTTAATTGTCCTCCTTAAATTAAGGAGGACAATTAAATCAGCCGGCAATGCCCTTAAATTGTATTTGTATTAAAGCCCTCTTTTTGTCCTTTATAGGAGCCAGGCTGCAGGCAAAAACAGGCGATATGGTAAGGTGATAAAGCTTAACAGCTTAAATGAGGCACTATATTATCTTCGCTTATACATAAATGTGAAGAATGAGGAATCTCTCCCTGGTAATTTTACTGTTACTGTCTGTTTACTCCGGCGCGCAACACAACCGCTTGTTTAAATCGCAGCCCCTTATTGATGCTTCTACACCCGATTGGGCTAAAATGATGTATGGCCCTAACCCCAATGTTTATGCGGTAGATGAAGCTTTTCGCGAGTACCGCGAAAAGCACGAGGGTGAGGTGACAGTGCACACTGTTAACTACCAGTTTTGGCGCAAAAAAGTAGCCGACTATGTGCAGCCCGATGGCAGCATTGTAATACCGGATGTAAGCCAAAGCATGGCTGAAGCGGCGCAATGGCAAAATTACGTTGCAGCGCATACTGATGCCTCACGCGGCAGTAATGTGTGGACCTCCATTGGCCCTTATGACACTAAGGGCAGCGGCGCAACGGACCCCATAGTTTCGTGGCAGGCAAATGTGTATTGTCTTGATGTGTTTAAAGCCAATGCCAGCATATTGTATTGCGGCAGCGAGGCAGGCGGCATTTATAAAACAACGGACAAGGGCCTGAACTGGGTGCCGGTTTCGTTGGGCTACACCTTTCAAACGGTAGATGCTATTAAAATACACCCCACCAATGCCAACATAGTTTATGCAGGCGATGGCCAGCACATTTATAAAACAACAGATGGCGGGCAAACCTGGGCAACAGTGTATTCGGCAAGCAGCTTAGGCGTAAATGATATTTCTATTAACCCATCCAACACGGATATTGTACTGGCTGCCTGCGATGCAGGTTTGTATTATACCGATGATGCCGGCCAAACATGGGTAAAAACCTTAAACTATACCTGTTGGGATTTAGAACTGAAACCCGGTGTAGACAGTGTAGTGTATTTATTGCGCACCAACCCCACCGCCAGGCGTTGCGAGTTTTACCGCAGCAGCGATTACGGCTCAACCTTTGCTTTAAAGGATACCGGCTGGTATAACAGCACCGACGCCAACCGTAATGATATTGGCGCACGCATGACGGTAACCCCTGCAGACCCCAACCGCATATACTGCGTGCTGATAGGTAACTCCAAAGCAAACGATAAGGACTTTATTGGCATTTACCGCAGTAATGATGGTGGCAACCATTGGACAAACGCCTACGGACAGGATGGCGGGCCTTATACAAGCAACCACCCTAACCTTGCCACTTACCAGGATACCACCGGCTTTGACCAGGGTTATTACAATTTATCTATTGCAGCATCGCATACCAATGCCGATGAATTTTTGGTTGGCTTTTTAAGCCTATGGAAAAGCACGGATGCCGGTACTACTTACGAAAAGTTAGGCGGCTATGGCGGCAGCCTGGATTGGGTGCACCCCGACCAGCAGGACATGAAAGCCATTGGCAGCGAAGTATGGTTAAGCAATGATGGTGGTGTGGCATACTCTGCTGATTTTTTCCAATCGCACGAATCGCGGAAGAACGGCATTATAGCTTCGGAATACTGGGGCTTTGGCCAGGGCTGGAATGAGGACATTGTAGTAGGTGGCCGTTACCACAACGGCAACAGCGGTTATAAGCAGGATACCTACCCTGCCGGTAAACACCTGCGCCTTGGCGGTGCAGAAGCCGCAACCGGCTACGTTAACCCCGGTAATGATTTATGTTATTTCTCCGACATATGTACCATTAAGCTGCCCGATGATTTTAATGAGGATGCTGAATGTGCAGGAGGTTTGGAAGAATACCCTAACGAAAGTTATTACGATACCCGCAGCGGCGAGGTGGAGTTTCACCCGTACTGTTACAACTATATATATGTAAGTAAGGAGGATAAAATCTACTTCTCCAAAAACGGCGGCGCAAGTTTTACTATGCTGTATGAGTTTGGAACCGACCCTGCCGATGAAGTTTATGCTATTGAAATTTCGCGCAGTAACCCGCTGGTGATGTATGCGGTGCAGCAGTTAACCAATACTACCAGTACGGTTTGGCGCACTGCTGATGGCGGGGCCAACTGGACTTCGCTGGCAGTACCTACCGGCCCAAGCAACCGCGTTATAACCGGCCTTGCTGTTGATGCGCAGGATGAAAACATTTTATGGATTTCGGCCGGACGTGCTACTAACGATGGCAACAAAGTTTGGCAAAGTGTAAACGGAGGAACCAGTTGGAACAACCTAACCACCACCAGCCTGGCCACCCACCGTGCGCGCAACTTAGTGGTACAGCAAGGCACTAATGGTTTGGTGTACATGGCAACTGATAAAGGTGTTTTTTACCGCGATAACAGCATGAACGATTGGCAGCTTTACAACAGCGGCCTGCCTGCTTTTGCGGCATCTAACATTATGCATCCTTTTTATAAGAAGAGTAAACTGCGATTAGCTACTTATGGTTATGGCATTTGGGAAGCTCCCTTTGCGCAGGCATTTGCACCCATTGCACAACCTACGGTAGATAAGCTGGAATCCTTTTGTGATAGGGACACCTTCTATTTTGAAGACTACAGCATACTAAACCAGGATAACGCCACCTGGCAATGGAGTTTTAATCCCGCACCGCTTTATGTAAGCAGCACCACCGTGCGCAACCCCAAAGTTATTTTTGGTAACAGCGGCACCTATACGGTTTCATTAACTATTAATGATGGCATAGCCAGCAGCAGCAAAACATTGGCTAATGTAATTACGGTGCACCCTTCGCAATGTAAGCCTGATACGGTGCCCGGCATGGCGCTTCATTTATTTAATGATGACAGCTATGCGGAAACCTTACCTATAAGCGCATTGGGCACTACCAATCATTTTACAGTTACGGCATGGATAAAACCAAACGGCGTACAGAACGAATACAGCGGTATAGCCTTTACGCCTGCCGGCAATGCATCGGGCCTTGATTTTAAACAGAATAACCGCCTTGGTTATCACTGGAACGGCCAAAGTGGTACCTGGACCTGGAGCAACGGCCCTTTTGTAAATGATGGAGAATGGAATTTTGTAGCCATGGTAATTACGCCCGACTCAGCTACTATTTACAGCAATGGTGTTGGCGTTACGCGCATAGCCACGCATAATGCTGTTGACATGAATGAAGCGGGTTTCCGCATTGGCAGAGACAGGGGTTATACTGACCGCACCTTCCACGGGGTTATTGATGAAGTGGCCTTTTACAACCGCGCCTTATCGCAAAATGAAATACGCGAACTGCGCCACCTTACACGGTCACCGCTTACTGACCCTTCGTTGGTGGCTTATTACCAATTCAACGAAGATTCAGGAGTTATACTGGACCGCGTAGGTTCATCGCATGCCGTTTATACGGATAGTGCAGAGCGTATTGTATCTACCGCTCCTGTTGGTGGTGGTGTATCGCTTCGCGCTTTCATAGCTACGGCACAACCTCAAAGCTATGCCACGGTTGGTATTGTAACCGATTTTGCGAGCGCATCCACCTCGCCACTTGGTGAAGTAGTATTTACGCGCCTTAACGTACCACCGGATGTAAAGCCCGATACCGCCCTTACGCCTGACCACAGCTATTACATTATGAATGATTACGGCGTAAGCAATGGGCCTATGCTTTTTGATAGCCTGGCATTTAATAATGTATTTATAGGCAATCAATACGCCGGCACTACGGGCAATTTTGCGTTATACCAACGTACCGAAAACGGCGAGGGCGCAACCTGGAATTTGGTAGAATCAGCCGACTATTTGGTTACGGGCCTAAACGGTTCGGTGGCCTTCTCTAACAACACCAACCTTAACAACATGGGGCAGTTTGCCATCGGGCACGATTACATTTATTCATCGGCACAAAAAATTACGGCCGAAAACCCGTTCCGTGTTTTCCCTAACCCGCTTAGTCAAAAACAGGCGTTGCGCATTTTATCTGCCAATAATGATGCTTATACCTTTGTGTTGTATGATATGCTGGGCCAGGTATTGTTGAGCACTACACTAAAAGGTTCTACATCCTTAGCTTTACCAACAGTTGAAAGCGGGAATTATATTTACGAAATAACTCAGGCATCAAACGCTACAACAGGCCGCCTTACCATTTTGAAATAAACGCTATGTACGAACATAAAAAGCAGCCTCTTGCACCGTCTTCCAAATTCCGGGCGCGGGTTTTAAATAACCTCATTGTGGCATTGGTATCACTATCCATGTTTTTAACAGTGGGGGTGTTTGGCTACCACTTTTTAGCAGGGGCGCAATGGATTGATGCCTTTCACAACGCCGCCATGATACTATCGGGCATGGGGCCGGTTATTGATATCCCTACGGACGTTGGCAAAATATTCTCTTCGGTTTATGCCATCTTCAGCGGCATTCTCTTTATATCTATGATTGGTTTTATACTTACGCCGGTAGTGCACCGTGCCTTTCACCGCTTCCATTTAGAAGATAAGTAAAGGCGGAACACCTTATTTTTTTGCCTTACCTTTAAACTTTAGATGCTTAAAACCATCTATACCCTATAAGCACAGCTATGTACCGTAAACTCTTTACCCTGTTACTTGCCTTTTGTTTCAGCAGCTCCTTATTTGCACAGCTTAATCCGCAGGTAGATAGTATACCTATGAGCGATGGCCGAAAACTGGCTGCTGATGTTTATATACCCTCCGGCATGAGCAGCGGCCCGGTTATATTGGTGCAAACACCTTACAACCGCTTACTATACAGGTTGAATTTGCCGTTGGGTGTTGGGCTTAACCTTAATAGCAGCAACTACATTTTTGTTATAGCCGATTGGCGCGGATTTTATGGTTCGGCTTCTGCAGCCTATGTTGGCGCACCTTCTTTAGGTAAGGACGGCGCCAGTGCTGTAGAGTGGATTTATCAGCAAAGCTGGTGCAACGGTAAAATAGGCACCTGGGGGCCATCAGCTTTAGGGCGTGTGCAATTTCAAACGGCAAAAGAAAACCCGCCACACCTTACCTGCATTTGCCCTTTAGTGGCGGCACCGTATTATGATTATGATGAATATTATCCCAATGGCACTTTGCGTACTGAATATGTGGAACAGCTAAACACCCTGGGATTTGGCGTGGGCACTATATTGATGCAGCATCCCGTAAAGGATTTTACCTGGAACTATATTGAAAGCCTGAACGATTACCCGGATAGCATTTTTGTGCCTTGCCTTATGATTGGTGGTTGGTACGACCACACGGTAGAGTTTATGCTGCCGTTTTTCTCTGCCATACAAACGCAAAGCCCCGTTAACGTGCGCAGCAAACACCGCCTGCTGATGGGCCCCTGGGTGCATGGTGGCCATGGCACTGCACAGGTGGGCACACAACCACAAGGGCAGTTGTTTTACCCCGCTGCCTCGCATTGGAACGATTCGCTGGCGCTATTACACTTTGACTATTACCTGCGCAATAGCAATAACGGTTGGGATGCTTCGCCGGCGGTACAGTATTTTCAAATGGGGGAAGACGCCTGGCACAATTGCCCTGCATGGCCACCGGCTGGTTCAGCTAACGTAAATTTCTATCTGCATAAAGATGGCTCACTGGATAACAACATGCCAGCTGCAGGAAGTGATAGCCTGAATGTGGACTACAACCCTAACGACCCCTCACCAACCATTGGCGGGCCAACGCTGCGTGCAGATTTAGAACAGGGCCCGTACGACCAGGTGCCTGAAGTGGAAAGCCGTAACGATGTTTTGATTTTTACCACGCCTGTGCTTACACAGGATGTTGAAATGCGCGGGCAGGCAACGGTGCACCTGAGCGTTGCATCAAACAAGTTTGATACTGACTTTAATGTGCGCTTAACGGACGTTTACCCTGATGGCCGCTCTATGTTATTGGCCGATGGCGTTATGCGGATGCGTTTCCGCAACGGGACCACTGCAGCTGATACTTCGCTTATAACACCGGGGCAGGTATATGCTATTGACATTGACCTGCCCAATACCTGTATTACTTTTTTAGCGGGCCATAAAATACGTTTAGATGTTACGGGCAGCAATTATCCGCGCTTTAACCGCAATGCCAATACGGGCGGGCTTATGTATCCCGGTAACAGTATGGATAGTTTGGTTAATCCGGTTACAGCAACCAATACCGTTTATGCCAATGCCGCTAATTCATCGTACATCACTCTGCCGTTGGTTAATTATAATGCACTTACTGAAATACGCGGTCAGCAGCAGTTGATTGATGTTTACCCTAACCCGGCAGGTAGCCGTATTAATGTAAATGCTGCGGATAAGGGCAACTACAGTTTTACTATTTACAATACGCTGGGCCAAAGTTGCGGTAGCTATACCTTAAATGGTTCAGGTACTTTTGATGTGAGCAATTTGGCTAAGGGCGCTTATGCGCTGGAGTTTTATAGTAACAGCCATAAGGTAAGTACGCAACAATTGATAAAAGAGTAATGCTGGCTGTCAGGCTGAGCCGGTCGTAACCGATAACCCCCTCGGGCTAATTTCACTCGGTTCAGTTATCCTTTCCCCTTCCTTAAAAAGGAAGGGAGCCAAGAAGTTTAGCGCTAACAAAGCTGTCCTCCTTAATTTAAGGAGGACGAGAAAGATAAGGTCGCCTTGCGAACTTATCGTCGGAGGTGGTTTGTATTTGTCCTCCCGCCGCAGGCGTGGGAGGGAGCTTAACTACCTCTTATCACAAACCTAAAATTAAGATGCCTCGCTTTGCTGGGCATGACAAAGGCTAATTCATCGGATGACTTCAAGTCATCCGATGAGTGGTTGCCTGTGTGGGGACAGGTTCTACTTGCTCTTACCGTCCGTTACTTTACAAACCACCTACGTCAAGGCCGATAGCTATTGGGATTTCGTCGTCCTTCTAATCCGGGGAGGATAGTTTATCGCTAAGCTTTACTACTTGTTCCTGATATTCAGGTTTTGGCCGCTGAAAAAGCCAAGGTCTTTGTTTTTTGCGGCCTTAACGGCAAACACAATTTGCCCGGTGTGGTAACCAAAATGTTCCGCTACCCGAATAATGATGGCAATGCCGTTTATATCGCGCCCCTGCACGCTGCGTATTGCTAAAAGGTGTTCTTCGTTGGTGTTTTTAATTACTACTACTGCCTCGTTAACCGTAATATGCAGCAGGTCGGCCAGTTCAGCTTTGGTTAGCCCGCCGGTAGCGCTAAACTCTTTATCGCGCTCGCGTATATCGGGGCTGCCGCCAATGCCACCTATAATATACTGGCGCATGTTGCCGCATATGTGCAGTACAAGGTTGGCAACGCTGTTGGAGTTTTCGTTAGGGCGGTACCATACTTCTTCCTCTGTTACTTCGTGCAAACATTTGTTTACCCGTTGCAGGCTTTGTTCAAAACGGGCAATACACTCATTAATGGTTTCGGTATAAAATGCTGTTGCCATAGTATCGTATTCATTTAAGTTTTTCTTCTCTTTCGGTTACGGCTAAGTTGCCGTAAAAAACATCCCACAACAAAATTTCGGTGCGGCCAATTTCGTTCATGGGGCTGCCATCGCTTAAGGCAATGGCTTCTTCAATGCTATCGGCTTTAATTAAAGTAAGTCCGCCGGTGTGGTTTTCAAAACCGCCGCCGCCGCAGGCAACCAGTTTTCCTTTACTGTGTAAATCCTTTAGCCATTGCATAAGGCGCGGCACGCGCTCTTCAAAACGCCGGGGGTCAAATGTTGCGTCGGATTCGTAGGCTTTCCAAATGCAGGCGTAAACAATGGGAAAGGGAGATTGCTGAGCCATAAAGCAGGTTTGTTGCAAGTTAGGAAATACAAACCTAAACCTTGCATACCCGTGCCTCCGGGCAGCGGTTCAATTTCTTTCAGCTACCAGCAGTATATGATTAAAGAAAAACTCTTGCTTTACAATGTGTTGCTGTGTAATGCCAAAGCCTCTGTTTTGCATAAAGGCGCGGTATTCATCCAGGTTGTATTGGTGAGGGTGAAGAATATCGCCGGGTATTAAGCGAAAGAGATATTTAAAGAAGGAATGATTGTGTGCATCAATACTAACAACTAACTGCCCGCCTGCCGCTACGCAATTGCATAAAACATCAAATGCTTTTTCAATATCGCTAACGTGGTTAATGCAGTTAAGGCAAAACACCATGTCAAATTTTTGTGGTGTGCTGTAATCTTCTAACCGCCGGTTTATAAACTGCACATTGGGGAAGTGAGCCGGCGTTAAAAAGCGGTTGGCAATGTAGTTATCCAGCAAGGGGTCAACAGCAGTTACTTTGTTTTGCAGCAGTGCAATAAAAATTCCGGCAGGACCGCAGCCAAGGTCGGCAACGGTATGGGTTGGTTTAACGCTTACATGGGCCAGTACGTTTGCTTGCCACCAGGCGGTTTTCCATTGCAGGTATGCCGCATGGTTTTTAGTGCCCAGGTAGTTTTTCCACCAGCGCAACTCAAACCATTGGGCAATTTTCCAGCGTAAACTCATTGATAACCTGCTGTGTTTTTCAGCTATCCACAATTATGCTTAAAACTTTCAACAGTAGGCGGTTTGCGGAAAGAAAGATTTTGTCTACTAAAGCAAACGTCTATTTTCGCGTACGGCTACGGCTGCTCTATCGTTCCTTATTTTAAGAGGGAAAGGAAAGTCCGGACAACGCAGTGCACCGCACCAGCTAACGGCTGGCTTCTTCCGCAAGGGAGAAAGAGACAGTGCCGCAGAAAATAACCGCCGGGGTTGCAAAACCGCGGTAAGGGTGAAAATGTGGGGTAAAGGCCCACGTGTTGCTGTGGTAACGCGGCAGCAGGGTAAACCTTGCGGGTTGAAAGCCCACGTATATCAGTGCCCGAGCGCTGCACGCGCAAGTTACTTCGCTTAGGCGAAGATGCATTGAGGGGTTGGGCGTAACAGCCTGTGTGCGAACACAGGCGCAGATAAATGATAGGGATTGCAACCGGCAACGGAAGCAAGACAGAATCCGGCTTACAGGCTGTAGCTTTTTTTAAAAGAAGAAATGGACATAGCAAACCAGAAAACGCAAACTAAAAGGGAAACACTGAACCTGTTTTTGTGCCCCTATTGCGGAATGGTTTCAACAATGATTTGGGTGCATGGGCACGGGCAATGCGACCGGTGCAAGATTAACGTAGATGAATGTTGCCGTGGTGAAGATGCCACATGCAGAATTACAATAGCTGACACACACTAATTAATAATAAACACAACGTACTGCCTTGCCCCGTAAGGCGCTACGCCTAAAACCGAGAGAATGGCGAACATCCTGATTGCTGATGACGAAAAGAGCATCCGCAAAACCCTACGCGAAATTTTAGAATACGAAAGCTATAAAGTTGACGAAGCTGTTGACGGCGCACAGGCTTTTGAAATGCTGAAGGAGGGTGATTACGATTGCGCCCTGTTGGATATTAAAATGCCGAAGATGGACGGCATGGAAGTGCTGGATAAAATTAAAGCTACCGACTGCGATACCCCTATTATAATGATTAGCGGCCACGGTACTGTGGAGAATGCTGTGGAGGCTACTAAGAAAGGGGCGTATGATTTTATACAGAAGCCACCTGATTTAAACCGCCTGCTGGTTACCGTGCGCAACGCGCTGGAAAAGGCCAACCTGGTTACCGAAACAAAGGTGCTGCGCCGTAAGGTGGGCAAAACAAGAGAGATAATTGGCGAATCGCCGGCTATTCAAAAAATTAAGGATACCATTGATAGGGTAGCGCCTACCGAAGCGCGCGTATTGGTTACCGGCGAAAACGGAACCGGTAAGGAATTAGTAGCCCGCTGGGTGCATGAAAAAAGTAACCGCAGAGATGCGCCCCTTGTTGAAGTAAACTGTGCTGCCATACCAACGGAGTTGATAGAAAGCGAACTGTTTGGCCACGAGAAAGGCGCCTTTACTTCCGCCATTAAACAACGCATTGGCAAGTTTGAACAGGCCAACGGCGGCACCTTGTTTTTAGATGAGGTTGGCGATATGAGTTTAAGCGCACAGGCAAAGGTGTTGCGCGCTTTACAGGAAAACCGCATTACCCGCGTAGGTGGCGACCGCGACATATTGGTTGACGTACGTGTTGTTGCAGCTACCAATAAAGATTTGCTGAAGGAAGTGGAAGAAGGCCGTTTCCGTGTGGATTTATACCACCGCTTAAGCGTAATTATTATACACGTACCTTCGTTAAATGAACGCAGCGATGATGTGCCTTTACTGGCTGAAAAGTTTGTAAAAGAAGTTTGCGAAGACTACGGTATACCTAAAAAGGTAATTACGCCAAAAGCGCTTGAAGAGTTAAAAGTGATGAAGTGGGAGGGTAACATACGCGAGTTACGTAACGTAATGGAGCGCCTTGTGATTTTAGCCGACCAGAAGATTACAGAAACCGAAGTGAAGAACTTTGTAACCAATACACAGGCTAAAGATACCCCTACTGATTTGTTTGAAGCCTTCGATAAATTCCAGGACTTTAAGGAACATATCGAAAAACTGTTTATCGAACATAAACTCCGAAAGTTTGGATGGAATGTATCTAAAACAGCAGAGGTGTTGGATATACAGCGCAGCCACCTGTATAATAAAATTGAGAAATACGACCTGCGTCGCCAATAGAAACGAAGGAAACCCCGCTTAAAGCGGGGTTTTTTATTGGTTTATATATGTTGTAAAGGATAATACGGCGATTTACATAAAATCCGAAGGCTGCCATTTTTAGCTGTAGCGGCTTTTTCGCAGTAAAATTATTTTGCCATGGGTTTGTGTGGTAAGAAAAAAATGCCTTTCCTTGTGCAACTCAATTCAACCAAAAAAATTCAAAAAACTAAAATCAGAAACTATGGGATTCTTTGCTAAAGTAAAACAGTGGTTAGGCTTTGTTGGTATGGACGTAACCTTGGAATGTCCTCAGTCATTAGCTAACGACGCACAGGAAATTAGCGGTAAAGTAACTTTTGTCGGCAAGTCCGATCAATTTGTTGAAGGTATAAATGTAGTGTTCGAAGAGAAGTGGGAGAGAGGTAAAGGCGAAGACAAAAAGACTGAAGTAATAAAACTGGGCGAGGTTAAAATACCTGCTAAATACGACCTTAAGGCCGGCGAAAGCAAAACAGTTGATTTCGCTTTGGTATTTAAGCGTGCCCTAAGTACCAACCAAAGCATGGCTCAGGCCGGTGGTGTAATTGGTGGCTTAGGCAAGTTAGGCTCAATGATGGACAGCGAGCGTTCAACTTACAAAGTAACTGCTACTATTGACCTTAAAGGTGTAGCACTTGACCCAAGCGATAGCAAAGACATAATTTTTAAATAATAACTCAACAACAATACAAACCCAAAGGGAAGAAGTGATGAGCTTCTTCCCTTTTTAAATTCCACCCGCTATGCAAAAAGCTTCCCTATCCCAACGCACGCGTTATTATTTTGAAAACACCATGAGCCAGGGCCCTCTTGCCATTATTAAATGGCTGGCCATTGTTTCCCTTGCCATTGTGTTGTTCTGCGGTGTGCTAATGTTAATCTTTAGTATTAAAGGCAGCCCCGATGCCGAAGGGCCTCTTGGTTTTATAGAAGGCGCCTGGCAAAGCTTAATGGCCACGTTAGACAGCGGCACCATGGGTGGCGATGAAGGCTGGTCGTTCCGCGGTGTTCGTTTTATAGCTACGTTAAGCGGCATATTCATCATATCTATCCTGATCGGTGCCATTTCATCGGGCATTGATGAGCAGATTGATGAATTGAAAAAGGGCAAATCGAAAGTGCTTGAATCTAACCACACGCTTATACTTGGTTACAGCGAAAAGATTTTCTCGATCATCTCTGAACTGGTAATTGCCAACGAAAACCAAAAAAATCCCAGCATCGTTATTCTTAGCAGTAAGGAGAAAACGGAAGTGGAAGATGAGATACGCTCTAAAGTAGAGGATACCAAAAACACGCGCATTATTGTGAGGCACGGCAGCCCGCTGGAAAGCAGCGATATTGCGGTGGTTAGTCCTAACGAAGCGCGCTCCATCATCATTTTAGCCAATGAGGGAGAAAATGCAGATACCTATACTATTAAGTCGGTACTGGCCCTAACAAACGGTAAGCGCCGCAAAAAGGAACCGTTCCATATTGTAGCGGAGATTAAGGATGTAAAAAATATGGAAGCTGCCGAGTTGGTTGGTAATGGTGAAACGGTGTTTGTGCTTTCATCTGATTTAATTTCGAGAGTAACAGCGCAAACATGCCGCCAATCGGGTTTAAGTATTGTTTATTCGGAGTTGTTGCAGTTTGATGGCGATGAAATTTATTTCCACGGCGAAAAGAAACTGGCAGGCAAAACATTTAAGGATGCTTTGTTTGATTACGAAACATCTTCGGTAATAGGCATTTTTACTACGGACGAAAAGGTGCTGCTGAACCCACCGATGGATACCGTAATAAATGATGGCGATGAGATTATCGCAATTTCCGAAGATGACGATACGGTTGTAATGTCGGGTAAAACAAGCTTTGGTATTGACGAGAGCGCTATTAGCAACGGCAGCGCAAACGAAACCAGGCAGGAAAGAACCCTGATACTGGGTTGGAACGCCCGCGGCATACGTATTATTGAGGAATTGGACAACTACGTATCTCCGGGTTCGGAAATTTTAGTGCTTAACGACCACATAAGCGAAGAACTGGAAGGCCTTGCTTCAGAGCTGAAAAACCAAAAGCTGATTCTGCAAACCGGCAACATTAACCATAAAGCAACGCTGGTTGGTTTAAAACCTGAAGAGTACGACCACATCATTCTGTTAAGTAATACAGAAATTGATGTGCAGGAAAGCGATGCTAAAACGCTGATAACACTGCTCCACTTACGCAATATTTCTGAACAAACGGGTAAGGACTTCAGCATAGTTTCGGAAATGCTGGATATACGCAACCGCGAGTTAGCAGAGGTAGCCAAGGCGGACGACTTTATTGTGAGCGATAACCTGGTGAGCTTAATGCTAAGCCAGATGAGCGAAAACAAAAACCTTGAAAAAGTTTACGGCATTTTGTTTGAAGCGGATGGTTCAGAAATTTACCTGAAGCCTGCCGTTAACTACATTAAGCCGGGTGTTGAAGTTAACTTCTACACGGTGGTAGAAAGCGCAGCGCGCAAAAATGAAGTGGCAATAGGTTATCGCCTGCTGGCACATGAGCGCGACTCTGACAAAAACTACGGCATAAAAATTAACCCTAACAAGGCCGATACAGTAACCTTTGGTCCTGATGATGTGGTTATAGTATTAGCTGAAGATTAATAGCTGAAATATTTTGAGGAAAAGCCTTCCGCTATTGCGGAGGGCTTTTTTGTTTTATTGAGGTGCGGAGATAATGTTCTTTACTGCAGAAAGCTTTGCTGCTTCCTACATCCTCCAGCGTGTTTATTTTTCGTGTTTCAGGCGGGCGCGAAAAAAAGGCCCTTTACGCTTTTTACATTTTAATAGCTGCGGCGGATATAATAATCAGCAGGCTGCGCTTTCCCCTAATTTAATTAGCTGTTCTCGCTACGGCGGTTATTTTTGCGCACTTCAATTACCGGCCATGCTTCAACTACAAAACGGACAATACGAAATAGGCGGCGTACCTGTGCAACAGCTTTGCGAGAAGTACGATACCCCCCTGTATGTTTACAACACTGCTACTATGGAGGCGCAGTACAACAAGCTGAAGAACGCATTTAGCGGGGCCAACACCAAGATAAAATTTGCCTGCAAGGCGCTTAATAACATTAACGTGCTTAAGTTTTTCAGAACTATAGGCGCGGGGTTAGATACGGTTAGCATACAGGAAGTGTGGACGGGTTTGCGCGCAGGTTTTAAACCGGAGGATATCATCTATACGCCCAACTGCGTATCGATGGAAGAAATTGAACTGGCCGTTAAGGAAGGGGTGCAAATCAATATTGATAACATATCTATACTGGAACAATTCGGCCACAAGTATGGCTCAAGCATACCGGTATGCGTGCGTATTAACCCGCATGTAATGGCAGGGGGCAACATCAATATTTCTACCGGGCATATTGATTCAAAATTCGGCATAAGCATTTACCAGATGCGCCATGTGGAGCGCATTATTAAAGCGGAAAAAATACGCGTTAACGGCCTGCATATGCATACAGGCTCTGATATACTGGATGTAGATGTGTTTTTGCGCGCCGCTGATATATTATTTGAGGTAACCGAGCACTTTCCTGACCTGGAGTTTATTGACTTTGGCAGCGGCTTTAAAGTGCCCTACAAGCCTGATGATTACTACACCGATATTGATGAAGTGGGTGCTAAACTTACAGAGAGCTTTAATAACTTCTGTAAAAAATACGGCCGCGACCTTGCCCTGTATTTTGAACCGGGTAAGTTTTTGGTAAGCCAAAGCGGCACCTTTTTGGTAAAGGTAAATGTGATAAAGCAAACCACGGCTACGGTGTTTGTTGGGGTTGATAGCGGTATGAACCACCTCATCCGCCCTATGTTTTATAACTCGTACCACCACATAACCAATGTTTCTAACCCTACCGGTACCCAGCGCATTTATACTATTGTAGGCTACATATGCGAAACCGACACTTTTGGTTGGGACCGTAAACTATCCGAAGTAGGGGAGGGCGATATACTGGCCTTTCATAATGCAGGGGCTTATGGCTTTAGCATGGCCTCCAACTACAACTCGCGCTTTAGGCCGGCTGAGGTGCTGGTGCACAAAGGCAAAGATTACCTGATACGCAAGCGGGAAACCATGGAGGACCTGCTTCGCAACCAGGTAGAGGTGGAGTTATAAAGAAGGCGGCATTTCTTAATTTTTCTAATTCCTTTGCCGGGGTATTTATTTAGCTGCTAATTTGTGCGCTTCCTAAACATAGTGTAATGAAAAACCTTCTCCTGCTTGTAGTATTGCTTGCCGCCACCCTGTGTGGTTATTCGCAAAAGCAAAAGCTTTATATAGCCGACCGCAAACTGGATTGCCTGGAAAGCGTAAACGATGGCTGCCTGCAGGTTAAGGAAAGTAAGAAGGGTGCCTGGCACAACTTTACCGGTAAAATTGAAGGCTTTAACTACCAGGAAGGATTCGATTACAAACTTGTTGTGGAGCCCATACCTGTAGCTGCCGGGCAGCCTGTTAGCTACCGCCTGGTAAAAATTGCATCGCAAAAGAAAACCAACTATAACCCCGCCGAGCGCATAAGCGGTAAAAAGTGGTACCTGCTTACCATGTTTGCCGATACCCATTACCTGAAGTTGCTGGACACCACTACTATTTATATTGAAGTAGACGTAGCCGGAAAAAGCCTTAGCGGCCATGGCGTTTGCAATAACATTAAAGGAGGGGTAGATGCCACGGCAGGCAATATTTCCTTTCTGCAGATTAGTTTAACTAAAATGGCCTGCCCCGGTAACATTATGGAAAAGATAGTGGTGGATATGCTGGAGGAAATGAAAAGCTATAAGCTGGCCGGTAATATGTTAACCCTTGCCGGGCCTGACAATTCCTTCATGATTTTCAGGCAGGGAACGGGGCACAATTAAGATGGGCCTGCCTGTGGGCGGCGGGTTTTCCTACTACGGTACTTTCTCTATATTCACCGTCCCGATTTTAATTACCTACTAAACCAAAATACATATGTCGGCAACCGTTGCAACTAACTATAAGGAGATTGTGGAGCGTGCTATTAAAGCCATTCACGAAAGAACTTTTTTTGCTCAATACCCTGAGCATCCAAAAGCCTACGGCGAAGAAGCGCCGGTTAAAGGGCAGGAAGCTTACAACAACCAACTGGGCAAACCTTTCAACGGTTTGTTGCAGCAAAACCCACCGGCTTGGATAGGGGAGGAAGTATCGCCTTATACCATGAAACCGCTGGGCATAACCTATCCTTCGTTTGATGTAGATACTTTGATTGTGCGTAGCGCACGGGCATTTGGCCAATGGAAAAAACTAAGCGCCGACCAGCGTGCCGAGGTTTTGGTTGATGCACTGGAGCGCGTAAAGAACCGTTTCTTTGAAATGGCCTATGCCACGCAGCACACCACCGGCCAAAGTTTTGTAATGAGTTTTCAGGCAAGCGGCCCTCATGCTAACGACCGCGCCCTTGAAGCCCTGGCTATGGGTTACGAGGAGTTGAACCGTTTTCCCGGTAATGTTACCTGGGAAAAACCTATGGGCAAGGCAAGCGTAGTGTTACAAAAAACATTTAAGGCGGTGCCTAAAGGTATTGGGCTGGTTATCGGTTGTTCTACCTTCCCTACATGGAATACTGTGCCCGGATTGTTTGCTTCGTTAATAACCGGTAACACGGCTATTGTTAAGCCGCATCCAAAATCAGTTTACGCTATTGCCATTGTTGTGGCCGAAATACAGGCTGCCTTACAGGCAAAGGGTTACGACCCTAACGTATGCCAGTTGGCTGTAGATGGCTCATCTAAACTTATTACTAAAGAATTAGCTGAACACCCATTGGTTAAATTGATTGACTATACCGGCGGCAGCGCCTTTGGTAACTACGTAGAATCAATACCCGGCAAAGTTACCTTTACCGAAAAAGCCGGTGTTAATTCGGTAATACTTGATTCAGTAAATGATTTAAAAGCAGTGGTACAGAACCTGGGCTTTGCTGTTTCCTTATACAGCGGCCAAATGTGTACTGCCCCGCAGAACTTTTTTATACCTGCAGGCGGTATTAAGCAAGGTGATACGGTTATAGCTTACGAAGAGGTAAAGAAGGCTTTGGTTGATTCTATTGCCGGCATTGCTAACCACCCGCAAATGGGCCCCGGTACTTTAGGCGCTATACAAAGCGATGTAACCGTTAAGCGTGTAAATTCTATCAAGGACCTTGATGCGGCTTTATTGCTGGAATCGAAAGCAGTGGCTAACAGCGAGTTTCCTGAAGCGCGTACCTGCTCGCCTGTGGTTATTGAGGTAGATGCGCACGATGTGGGCGTTTACGAAAATGAATTGTTCGGCCCTATTGTTTTAATTATCAAAACAAAAGATACCGCACAGAGCATTGAAATAGCCAAGCACATGGCAGAGAAGCATGGCGCAATAACCTTTAGCGCATACACTACAAATGAAGAAACCGCCAATACTATTTTTGAAGAACTGGAAAGTGTGTTTGCCCCGGTTAGCTTAAACCTTACCGGTATGATTTGGGTTAACCAACATGCTACCTTTAGCGACTTCCATGTTACAGGCGGTAACCCTGCAGGTAATGCATCCTTCACTAACCCTGAGTATGTAAACAAACGTTTTGTTTGGGTTGGCCATAGAAGAATAGTATAAGTATAAACTGTTAAGTAAAGTAAAAAGGGAGGCCGTAAGCCTTCCTTTTTTTGTTGCAGCCGCTTATACATTGTGGAAAATCAGCTTTCGGTTCATCGGTAAGATGATAATTTCAGACCACCAATGTTTAACCAAATTGCCCGTTCATGAAAAATTTTGTTTTTGCCCTATTGCTTACCGTTGCTTCGGCAACGCTGTTTGCTAAAAACAATACGCAAACCACAGCAAGCGATTTAAAGGAAGTAACCGTTTACCGCAGCCAGGCGCGCCTGGTGCAGGAAGCCAACTACAGCATACCCTCAGGCACTACCGAGGTAACTATAGAAGGTATAAGCACCAGTATTAACCCTGCAACCTTACAGGTTTTTATTAAGGGTAAGGCCGAGCTTATATCTGCCAGCTATAACACCAACTACTTTAGCAATGCCACACAAAGCCCGCAGGAAAAACGCTGGCTGGATAGCCTTGAACTGCTGGGCGATAAAATCAATTTGCTGAATGCGGAGAAGCAGGTTTATAGTGAAGAGTTGGACTTATTGAAGAGCAACAAATCTTTAAGCAATGATAAAACCACATTTACAGCTACGGATGTAGAGAACCTTGCAAACATGTACCGCCGCCGCGCACTGGAGATAAAGCAAAAAATGCTGGCGCTGGATAAAAACATAAAGGAGCAAACAGAAGCGAAGGACCGGGTGCAGAAGCAGTTGAACGAGTTTAATACGGTAAAGAACAGGCCTACCGGGCAAATAGTGCTTACGCTTTACAGCACCCAACCTACAACGGGGGCTGTGCGTTGTGCTTATAGCATAACCGGTGCTGGCTGGGCCCCGCAATACGACCTGCGCAGTGAAGGCCTAAACCAGCCTATTACCTTAGTGCAAAAGGCAGATGTTTACCAAAGCAGCGGTATAGATTGGGAGCACGTGAAGCTGACTATAAGTACCGGCAACCCGGCACAAAATAACAACCGCCCCATATTAAACCCTTTGTATGTAAACTTTGTGGAGTACCGTGTTACTACAAGTGCGTATAAAACTATGGATATGAAGCGCTACGGTTACGAGAACCCGGCGCCAAGTATGAACCTGGCGTTGGAGGAAGGTAAAAAGGAAGACCGCTTTGATGAGGTTACTACACAGGCTATAAATGTGGAGGACAATACAGTGAGTGTTTCATACGAGTTACAATTGCCACAGGATGTGCCTACTGATGGTAAGGCCCACACCATACAATATGATAAGCAGGATATACCGGCAACTTACATTTATCATACCGTGCCAAGGCTGGACCCTGCCGCTTTTCTGTTAGCTAAAATTGTGGACTGGGGTAAATACAACTTAATGGCCGGCACGGCGAATATCTTCTTTGAAGGCGCTTATGTAGGCCAAAGCGCTATTAACCCTAATGTAACCAGCGATACGCTGTTGCTTTCTTTTGGCCGCGATGAACGCATAACCGTTAAACGCAATAAGATTACGGACCTTTGCGAAACCAAGTGCATTGGAAGCAACAAAACCGATAAGTATGTTTACGACATTGTGATAAAGAACACCAAGCAGCAGCCTATAGATATTGAAGTGCTGGATCAACTGCCGGTTTCAAAACAATCAGACATAAAAGTTGAATTGGAAGAAGGTAGCGGTGCCCAGTACAACAGCGAGATAGGTAAACTGGAATGGAAGTTTACCATTGCACCTCAACAAAGCCAGAAAACACGCTTTATCTATTCGGTGAAGTATCCGAAGAATAAGCAGGTGTATGAGAGTAATTATTAGATAGAAGAAAGTTTTAGAGAAAAGTCCGGAGGTAAATCTTCCGGACTTTTTATTTAGAAGCGGACATTAATACCACCCAACATATTAAAGCCTGCCTGAGGGTAGTAATAGTTATAGGTGTAAGGGCCATCCAGCACATTGCCGCCGCTGCCATCGGGATAGGTATAGCGCCCGCTATAGGTGTAGCCGTTGCTTACATACAGGCGGTTGAAAATGTTGTTGAGTAATAGCTTCAAAGTTATCTCCTTACCGGGTTTATTTAGCGGCAGGCTATAGCTTATGTTGATGTTGCTGTAAAAGAAGGCTGGAATTTTGCGGCTCTCGTTGCCGGTGTTATCCAGGTATTGTTTGCTAACGGCTTTATTCATTAAGCTTATAGAAAGCCCTTTAACCGGGTAGGCCACTAACTCTAAGGAAGCCACTATAGAAGGAGAGAAGGAAATGTTGCTGTTTTTATGTGTAGTGATTAATGTAAGCGAATCAACAGGAGAGTAGTTCTCATCGTAGGTGTAAATGTATTCGTTAAACGATTTGATTTTATTGATGGAGTACGTGAAAGCGTAGTTTATAGCAAATACACGGTTTTGATATGGGTTTGTGTAATCATAAACCTCCTCCAGTACATCAACTTCTGATGCGCGGCCTGCCTTATAGAAATTGAAAGAGCCATTTAACTCTATACCTGCACGGTAACTTTGGCCTACATTTTCTTTAATCGGATTTCCTACATCATTTAAACGTCCGGTTAGCACCAACTGGTCTTTATAATACATGTAGTAAAAGTTAACGGCTAAAGGGAAACGGTTATTGAAAAATTTGTAACCTGCTTCCACATCGTACAGTGTTTCCGGCTTAACGGGTTTTGCTGCTGTTGCCGCCATTAAATCATCACGGTTAGGTTCGCGGTTGCCTAAAGCAAATGAAGCGTACACATGATGTTGCGGCTTTATTTTATAAAGTATACCTGCTTTGGGGTTTATAAAATGCCATGTTTTGTTTATGCTGTAAGCGGAAAGGTCGTCATCAATGCCGTGGGTATTATGGTTTACATAGCGGTATTGCACATCCGCGTAAAAGTTTATCTTTTGTTTTAGCTCGTAATTGAATTTGAGGTAAACATTAAAGTCGTTCTTAATTACACGGCCATCGTAATAATGAGCAGCTTTATCAAGGTTTCTTATTTTCTGTGCCCACACTACCTTGCCATAGTGTTGACCGTTAAATTGGCCTAACAAACCACCCAGGGTAACATCAAAACCATGATTGGCATAGTTGAGCGAGAAGGTGCCGCCATAAAAAATATTGCGTAGCCATTTTTGGCGGGCGAGGTCGGTATAAATGGAAGCGGTATCATAAGTGGGAAAGTAGTTTAGGAAATCGGTGCCGGCTTTAAACTCTTCGTAATAGCCGCGGCCATAGGTAGCAAAGCCTGCAAGGTTTAAATACAGGCTTTGCGGCAACTGTTGCGCGAACAGGAGCTGAACATAATCCTGGCTATAGTTATCGGTTTGGTTCTTATAGGGCGGAAAGTGCCGGCCGTAATCGGTTCCTAGATCATTAAAGGTGCGGTTGGTTTTAAGCGAATCTTCAGGCACACCATTCCATGCCTGGTATGTTTTTTCGCGGCCACCGAAGTACAGCAGCTTGATAAGTGTTGGCCCGCTCCACAAACCGGTTTGCGCAAACCATGAGTTTAAGCGCGAGGATGCCCTGTCAATATATCCATCGGAGGTAATGTAGGATGCCGAGCCTTCAGCAAAAAAACCTTTATGAATGCCGGTGCCTGCTTTGCCGGTAAGTTTTAAGGTGTTGAATGAACCGCCTGAAACGGCTGCCTCACCAAACGCTTTTTGCGAAGGGGTTTGTGTTTGCATGCTTATGGTGCCGCCAAAAGCGCCGGGGCCGTTGGTGGAGGAGCCCACCCCGCGCTGTATCTGTACACTTTGCGCAGAGGAAACCACATCGGGCAAGTCAACCCAGTAAACCCCCTGGCTTTCGCCATCGTTTACCGGTATGCCGTTAAGGGTAACATTCACTCTTGTATTATCGCTGCCACGTATGCGTATGCCGGTATAGCCTACGCCAGCGCCTGCGTCGCTGGTAACAACAACAGAGGGCGTGTTATCCAATAAAAAGGGAACATCCTGCCCAAGGTTGTTTTTATTCAGTTCTTGCTTTCTAAGTGTTTGCGAAACGGTGGGGGTGTTGTTGCCTGCCCGTATTGCCGAGATGCTTATCTCATTTAAATCTGTTGCTTTAAGTAAAATCACTCCTTCCTGTATGGAAGTTGTTTTAGCGGTGGTGTCTGTTTGCCCAAAGGCCATGTGGCCCAGCAACAGAAAGAATAATACCTTTTTCATACAACGGTTGGTTGATGGTTAAGAATTATTCTTTCTGAGAGTTTGAAGAAATTTCGAAGGAGAGGCAGACCTGCGTCTGTCTTTCTATCCCTGCGCACGAATTACCGTGATTCAGGTTCGAAGGGTTCTTCTCAGAATCCCGATTTAAAAAAATCGGGAACGCCCCCAGAAAGTTGGGGCAAATATAGGAAATTGTAGAACGCAGATGAATACCCCCTCCGCACGAGCGTTGCTCGCGCTCGTCCCTCTGTTAGGGGGACAATGGCACTTTGTGTTTAAGTTTTGTAGTTTTAGTTGAGGTTACCGCACAAGCGTAACGTTGCCTTTTGCGTGTTGGGGTTTGTTTTTAATAGTGTAATCTATTGTCCATACATATACGCCCAGGGGTTGTTCCATTCCTTTGTATAGGCCATCCCAACCTTCCAGCAAATCATCGGTGGTGAAAACCACTTCGCCCCAGCGATTGTAGATGGTGAATTGTTTAAGGCCAATGTTTTTATTGAGTATGCGGAACACATCATTCACGCCATCGCCGTTAGGGGAGAAGCCGGTGGGAATTAAAAGGTAGTTGCGCACATCCACCACATAACTACAAGTGGTTTCGCAACCAAAAGCAGTAGTAACAGTACAGTGGTAAGCAGCAGTTTCTTCAGGATTTATTTCAATGCCGGTTTCATGATTTTCTAAAATAGCAGGGCCGCTCCAAGAATAGTTAAAGCCGGTGGCACAGGCATTTAATTCTGTAGTAGTGCCTGCTTCCATACTTATATAATCGGACACATTGTTTTGTACGGGCATGGGCGCAATGTGTAGCTGAATGCTATCCGTTTGTTGGCCGCAGGAATTAAAAGCGTGCAGAATGTACAATCCTGAATCAGACACTGCTATCAAACCTGAAGTAGCTCCGGTATTCCATAGATAAGAAGTGTAACCACTATCTATACCAATCGTCAAAGGAGTTTTATCGGCGCATACCGTCGTATCGTTGCGTAGGTTTAATTGATTTGGGTATTCAAAAAGGGTCAGAATGAAACCTGTATCTGCCCCGCAACCGTAGTCAGCCGCGTAGCTGTAAACACCACCTTGAGTAATAGGAATGCTGGCCGTTGTCGCGCCTGTGTTCCAAACATAATATGCAGAACCCGGTAGGGCAGAAATAGTTTTAATAGAACCGACCGTATCGCAAAAGGCGAGCGTATCGTTAGCAGCGGAAAGGCTGGTGCGCACTACAAGAATTTGTGTAGCTGTATCTGTGCAGCCAAATAAATGATGAATATGCGTAATAGGATAAACGCCCGGTTGATTGAGTTGTGTGTTGGCTACATTCAACTGGGCATAATAGCCTGTAAGGCTATCGCGAATTATCCATTCCGAAAGGCCTTCGGTTACACCGGCTGCTGATAGAAGACTAAAGGTTTCTCCGGTGCAAACGGTGTCTTTTGCCAAGGTGAATGAGGCATCGAGCGGTGGAGGTGTGTTGCAGTAATCAACCGTTACATTGCCTGAAAACTCAGTGAACAGTGTGTAGTTCTGAACATTGTTGATGGGGTTAACATACCAGGTGTAAGGCATTACGTAGGTGCTCCAGTTATGAATTTTAATGCCGCAGGGTTGTATATGCTTACAGCCGTTTAGCTGGCCAATAGTATCAGTAGCGCTTATTAATAAATGAAATGCTGTATCGGTACTGGTCCATATGTAGCGGCCGAAAATATCCTTACTGAAATGATGGTAAGGTATCATCGTTTCATTATATAGGTAATTGTCAAGCAGGTTTCCGTTCTGGTCTGTTTTTATGATAAGAGGATAGCCTCTGTAATTTTCAAGGAATTCGCTGCCAAGTATAAAGTGGCCGCTTGCATCTTCTGCAATACCGTTAAAGGGTGCCCAGTTGTTGTGGTCAATGGCTTTTATCCAAATAGGATTAAAGTTGGTATCGAACAACCCGTAGGAGTAGTGGAATGTTTTCAAAGAATCGACAATTACTGCACCGGTAATTAAAAAGTTGCCTGATTTTGTTTCCAGCAGGCGCTCAGGATAAAAAGTGTTATACCGCTTGCTCAACTTTACATTGCCGTTGGTATCCAATACCAAAATACAACCGAAAAAAACGGTATCGGGCAAAAAGGCAGGAAGTTTGGTTTGGCAACCTGTGAAGAGAGCAATATTGCTGTTCTTTAATGTATAAGCGCTTATTGAACCTGCACTATAAGCAGAGGTGTATCGTTGGCCTGAAAGTAAGGTTCCATCAGGAGAGAATTTGTAAACAACAGGCTCGTTATGATGAATAGCACTACCCGAAGGATAGGTAGTATCAATAATGATAATGCGTGTATGCAAAATGTTACTGCCCGCCATGGTAACGGAATTACTGGTAACGGTAAACGTTTCAGGAAAGGCTTTACACCATTGTACGTTCAGGTTGCTATCTAATTTATAAAGAATGCTTTTGTCGGAAACGTTGTTGCCGTTATGCACCAAGCCTTCTGCCATATAGAGCACGGTGTCTTTTAAAGCAACTATGCCTTTAGAATATCCGAAAGCATCCATACGGTAAGTTGTTTCCTGGGGGTATAGGTTCTTTTGCTTATTTATATTACCCTGTTTATCTAAGAGGAAAAGTTTTTCGCGTATAGCGGTGTTGGATTGAACGTTTTGAGTGGTTTGAACAATAATATTGGAATCGAAAGCGAATGCATAACTGGAGAAAGCAGATACACTTGAATCGGTAATGGCTTTATGAAATTGCGGAAACTGCGCCTGAAGATTAGGGCATAGGAAACACAAGAACACCAAGAGTGACCATATACGCTGCATACTTCAAAGATAGGTTCAAAGCATGGTAAGCGAGGAACTACGATTGTAATTGTATTGTAAAAATATAGTAGTTGAATAGTGGTAAATTTAATATGATGTGTGAGGCGCCGGACACTTGGGAGGAATACATCTACCCCCTCCGCCGATGACTGCGTTTCACTTCGTCATCTTACTCGTCCCCCTTAAAATCCCGAAGAGTCGGGAGGGGGACAATTAAATAGCCGGCCTCACCCCCGGCCCCTCTCGTAAAGGAGAAGGGAGGAATACAATTATCCCCTCCACCAACACAGGACCAAATTAAATTTACTTGGGAATTGTAAAGCAAAACCGGGCGCCGCCGAGGTGCGAGTCTTCAATCCAGATTTTGCCTTTCATGTTATCTATTATCTTTTTGCAGATGGCCAGGCCTATGCCGGTGCCTTCAAACTGTTCGCGGCTGTGCAGGCGCTGGAAGATGATAAAAACTTTATCGCGGTATTTAGGGTCTATGCCTATACCGTTATCGGCAAACTCAAAAAGGTAATGGTCGTCGTTCTCTTTGTAACTTATTTCAACAAATGCCGCTTCGCTCTCATTGTATTTAAGTGCATTTGAGATGAGGTTTTGAAAAAGCTGGCCAATCTGCAGCCTATCGGCATAAATAACGGGCAGGTTGGCCGAGTTTACAGTGGCGGCTTTCTCCAAAATCTGCAAGCCCAGCGATTGTTTCACTTCCTCAAGCACACTGTTAAGGTTAACCGCATCGGGTTTATTAAGCAGGTTTATTTTAGAAAGCTGAAGAATACTATTGATAATATTCATCATTCGTTTGGCGCCTTCATTAATGTAATGCAGATAGGTGGCCTGGTGCATCGAAAGCTCATCGCCAAACGTGCGGGTAAGCAGCTGCGAGTAGTTGCTTATCATGCGCAGGGGCTCCTTCATATCGTGCGAAGCCACGTAGGCAAACTGGTTCAACTCGTGGTTGCTTGCCTCCAGCTTTCGGGCATATTCTTCAATCTCCGAATTTTTACGCTTCAATAGTTCCTGCTCTTTTTTGCCTTCCTCTACCTGGAAACGCAACATAGCATCTGTAACTGCAGCTTCCTTGTTTATTTTATGCAGCTTGTCTTTTTGCTCGGTAAACTTGGTAAGCTTTTCGTAGGCTTCTAAGTGTTTGCCTGCTGCGGCAAGCGTTTCGGCCCAGTAGCGGTAAAATTCGTAGTGGTCGAGTATGCTGCCCATTTCCACAAAAATCTTTTCGCCTTCGCGGTACCATTTGTCGGCGCTTTCATAATCCTTCATTAACTGGTAAATGCGCCCGGTTTGCCGGTGCAGGCTAAACAGGAAGTGTTTATTTACCGACCGCCTGGCTACTTCAAGCGCAGCAAAAACCGATTCAAGCGCAGTTTTAAAATCTCCCCTTTCGGCTGAAACAATGCCGATGTTACCCATAGCCACACAATAAGGAGGATCGTCGTTAATTTCTTTTGCCAGCTCGGCAGCTTTGCGGTAAAAGTCAAGCACCTCCTCCATATTACCCTGTTTTTCGTGCAGGGCTACGCCAAATGAAATATAGCAGCGCGCGATGCCGCCTTTGTTATGCGCTTTCTGAAAATTATCGAAAGCGAGTTTCAGGTGGTTTTCTGAAAGGCTATCTAACCCGAGGTTATTATATATTATGGAAAGGTTGAATAGCGAACGCGCCAACGTAAGGTTGCCTTCTTCGGAAAGCCGGGGGCGGTTTTCCAGCAGGCGGATGGATTCATCATAAGCCTGTTTTGATTTTATAAGTTCTCCGAGGTAATCGTTATTTAAGCCAACACGGCGATAGAATTCTGATTTTACTTCCACATCCTGCTCATCATCCAGGTAAGTGATAACATCCTCCAGCACTACAATAGCCTTCAGAAACTCGCTGGTAATCTCGGTGTAAAAATAAGCAAGGGAGGTACCCGTGCGTGCAATGAGGTTAGTGTTGCCGCTTTCTTTAGCTAACTGAAAGGCCTCAAGACCTAATGAACAGCACTCCTTATCGCGGATTTTTTTACGTTCCGCAAAAAGGTTAAGCAATTCATCAATACGTTGGGTAACGTTAATTGACTCGGTGGTAGAAATGCGCATATATAATTTCCCGTTTACCCTTTACGGAAAATATAAAAAAATAGTTGCATGAAAAAGCTTCTGAAACTCAGTTTATATGTCCTTTAACAACAGGCCATCAATAAACCGGCAGGCATTAACAAATCGCTCTTCATTTTTGCCGGTAACTATTTGGTAATCAACCTGCAGGGCTGCCAATTCGTTCATAAAGCGGTGGTAAAGTTCTTCGCGGTCGTGTGGGTTTTTACGTTGTTCGTCCTTAATCCAGTCCAGGTCAATATCGCAAAGCAGGTATAAACTGCTTTTGCGTTCGTATAAGGCGCGCGTAAACCAATCGGGCAGTTCCCAATTGTAATACTCCATCCATATTTTAATGTTCACCAGGCAGTTATCGCTAATCAGCAGTCGGTTTTCGTGGCCAAACATGCTGTCCTCCAGCCGTATTATCTCGCGGGCAATCTCCAAAACATCTTCGCGGCTGTAATCGGGCCCGCTGGTTTCAAGGTAGGCGCGCGAAACATCGGGCACCAATGCGGTTTTAAAATGTTCTGCCAGTTGCAGGGCAAGGGTGGTTTTGCCCGTGGATTCGGTGCCGGTAATGGTAATAATCATGCTTAAAAAAAATGACAATCTAAATACAATTGATAACAAAACAGAATCAGGCCGGAGGTATATTCGCGGCGTGAATAATACCCTCCGCAACATATTGTTTTTCTCTATTTGCCTGATAGTGCTTTCGGGAAGCTTTTATTTGATATGCTTTACTGCGCTTGACCAAAAGCCCTACCAGGATAGCGCTTTTTACAAAAAAGAGATGGTGGAAATAGACCGCATAAGCGGTACCGGTGCAGATAGTGGCACTGTAGAGGCAGGCTGGGCCAGGGTAAACCTTGTGCCCCCTTTTGGTACCCCCATAGCCATAGATGCTGAACGGGAGGGCAAACATTTCAGCGGTGTGCACGACTCTATTTACGTTAGGGCTTTTGTGTTTAAAAGCGGCGAGAGGAAGGTGGCCTATGTATCAGCAGATTTACTGATTGTGCCACCGGCCGTTAGCGAATTGCTGGATAGTATAATGAAGCCCGCCGGTTTTAGTAACCGGAACATTTTTTATACCGCCACCCATACCCACAGCAGTATAGGCGCCTGGCAAAACAGTATTATAGGAGAGAAGTTTGCCGGCAAATACGATGAGCGGGTGCCGGCTTTTATTGCTGAAAAATTTAAGGAGGCTATACTGGATGCTGAAAAAACCACTGCCCCTGTGCAAATGGGTTTTGCCGCTATACCAACCCGGAAACTGGTTTTTAACCGTCTTGTTGGCGACTCCGGCGAGGTAGATTCTTTGTTGCGAATTGTGAAACTGGTGAAGAATAACGGGGAACAGGCGGCAATCATCACCTTTTCGGCGCACGCCACGGTTTATCACGAAAAAATGATGGAATTATCGGGCGACTGGCCTTCTTTAATGATGCAGGAACTGGAGGACAGCGGGCATTTCTATTCGTTTAGTGCAGGGGCGGTAGGTAGCCAGGGTCCTTTTAAAGCCTCCGATGACCAAAATACTGAGTTGAATTATATGGCCGATAACGTTTCAGACCTGGTTGCACTTAACCTGGATTCCATAGCCGTTAGTCCGGTTAATCACCTCAAAATGGTGCACTTACCCCTTTACTTACGGGGGCCAAACCTCAGGCTGGCCAAAACCATGGTGCTAAGGCCCTGGCTTTTTTACAAGTTGTTTGGCGATTATGCGGCCCATGTAAACCTGCTACAACTGGATAAGCTGGTTTTTGTGGGTATGCCCTGCGATTTTTCGGGCGAATTGGTAAATGAAATTGACGCGGCAGGGCAACTTTATGGCTTGCAGCCGGTGGTTACCAGCTTTAACGGTGGCTATATTGGTTACATAACCGATGATAAATGGTATGGCCTTAACACTTATGAAACCCGGATAATGGGATGGTTTGGGCCCGGTAATGGCACCTATTTGTCAGAAGTGGCGATAAAAAGCCTGGCAAAGCTGAAATAGAGCCCTGGCGCAGTTTTTTAGAGGGAGGCGGCTATTGGCCTGCCTAAAAGTTTTTTAGATAAGCTTTACCGCCACGCAACTTAGCCGCCGATATAAACATCTTATTTTGAACCCATAAATTACCCAAAAAGTCGCTATAAAGTCTATATTTGGCAGTTCTTAAAAATCCTGACGCAGTATTTATGAAAAAACTTCTTACTCTCACCGCATTACTAACGTGTTTTTCGGTTGGCTATTTGCAGGCCCAATTGCAGGTTACGGCAAACAATAACCCCTCGCAACTGGCCCAGGTTTTGGCCGGCAATGGTGTTACAGTTTCAAACTTTACCATCAACTGCCCTTCAACCGCTTGTGGCACATTTACCAATGGTAACAGCACTAACCTGGGCTTAACTTCAGGTGTGGCTTTAACCACCGGTACCATAGCAGCCGTGCCTAATACCGGCGCTACATTTGCCAGTACCGATAACGTAAACGGAGGTGATGCCGACCTGAACAACATTGCCCCGGCCAGTACACAGGACGTTTGTGTGCTGCAGTTTGACATTGTGCCGCAGGGTAACACACTTAACTTCCGTTATGTGTTCGGTTCCGAAGAGTATCCTGAGTACGTGTGCTCACAGTTCAATGATGTATTCGGATTCTTTATCACCGGTCCAAACCCCGGTGGTGGTAACTATAACAAATCGAATATTGCGTTAATTCCTAATACCAGCCTTTCGGTATCTATTAACACCGTTAACCCGGGTACTCCCGGCGGCGGTTACACAGCTTCAGGTTGCCAAAGCCTTGCTTACAGCCAATACTATACTGATAACCAAAACGGCGCTACCATTGTTTACGACGGTTTTACCACTGTATTAAATGCCAACATTGCGGTTATCCCTTGCCAAACTTATACTTTGAAACTGGCTATTGGTGACGCCGGCGACGGTGTTTACGACTCAGGCGTGTTTCTGGAAGCCAGCTCGTTTGTATCAGGTACTACTACAGTAACTGCGACTGTGGACCCCGGTTTTACAAGCACTTTTGAAGGTTGCGTAGGCGGTTACTTTACCATTAACGTTCCTAACCTGGCCTCTTCTTCAACCCCGGTACAATACACCATAAGCGGCACTGCTACTAACGGCGTAGATTACCCAACCTTAACCGGCACAGCGTACGTAAACCCGGGCACCAGCACGGCTTTAGTTTATGTTGACCCTTTAACTGATAACCTGCCTGAAGGCACGGAAACAGTAACCATTAGCGTGTTAGACCCTTGCACCGGCCTGCCGGTAAGCAGCGCTACCCTTAACATACAGGATAAACCGGTGGATACGGCCTACGCCTCGTCCTATTTAGTCTGTTCAGGAGACCAGGTGCAACTAACGGCCACGGGAGGAGGCACCTATTCGTGGACGCCGACAACAGGCCTTTCTAACCCTAATATTGCCAACCCTATAGCAACGGTGGATTCCACGGTAACCTACACGGCCACCATAACGTTTGGTAGTTGTACGGATACGAAATCAGTAACAATAAACTCCAACAAGCTTACGATAGCTGCCGAAACATTCCCGAATACGCCTGTATGTCCGGGAGATTCGGTGGTTGTGGGCGCCAGCCTTGGTGGCGGAACCGGAACGGTAAGTTACCAGTGGGCTCCGGCAAATGCTGTAAACGACCCTAATGCGCAAATCACCTATTCGCGTCCTTTAGTTACTACTACTTATACTGTAACAGCAACTGACCAGGCGGGTTGTACCGCCACCGGTTCGGCCATAGCACAGGTAAATGTATTGCCAAACGTAACCCTGGGGCCTAACCAATTTGTTTGTGTGCAGGACACGCCGATTACCCTAAGCCCTTCAGGCGGCCCTTACAGCTCCTATAGCTGGAGCACCGGCGAAACCACTTCTACTATTAATGTAAGTGCCAACGGCACTTACTCAGTTACAGTGGTTGATGCTTCTACGGGTTGTTCGGTAACTTCTTCTTCAGTTAACATAACTATCTATCCTCAATCTTATAGCAACCTGAGCGATACCGGTTCTTGCCCGGGCGTTCCTGTAGTTCTATCAATAGACCCGGGTTTCCATAATGCAAACTGGAGCACAGGCGCTACTACCAACAGTATTTCAGTATCTGCCGGTGGCACCTACTGGTTTACAGCATTGGATGCCAACAACTGCCCGGTTGCTTCAGATACTATTGACTTTACCGTATCTCCTGCACCGGTTGTAAATGCAACCGCTTCGCCTGATACTATATGCTTTGGTTCAACATCTACTGTTGATGCCAATGCAACAGGCGCACTGGTTTATCTGTGGACACCTACCGGCGACACTACGGCCAGCATTATTGTTAGCGACCCCGGCATTTATATTGTAGCCGTTAGCGATTTGTATTGCACTACGCTTGATACGGTTGAAGTATTCCAATACCCTTATGTATTACCGGTATTAAATGCTGACCAAACAGTTTGCCCAGGCGGCAGCGTAACAGTAACTACTACTGCAACATACGTTAGCTACAACTGGAGTACCGGCGAAACAACCGCTTCTATTACGGTTAATACACCCGGCGATTACTGGGTTACCGTATTTGACGGCAACTGTACTTTTGTATCAGATACCTTTACTTTAAGTAACTACGTAGTTACCAACCCAACACTGCCTGATACAGGGGCATGTGCCAATAACGACATTACCTTAACCGCAGGTGCCGGCTTAACCAACATTAGCTGGAGCACCGGCGAAACCACAAGCAGCATTGTTGTAAGCGCCGACGGGCAATACTGGTACACAGCTACTGACGGCAACGGATGTGCCGTAGCTTCCGATACTTCTGATGTTACTTTTGCACTGCCTCCTTCAGTTAACTTAACAGCTTCGCCTGATAGTATTTGTTTTGGTTCACCTTCAATACTTGACCCTAATGGCGTAGGTACTAACCTTAACTTTACATGGTCAACCGGCGATACTTCGGCTACTTTAACCGTAACAACTGCCGGGGTTTACAGTGTAATTGTTTCCGATGGCTTCTGCCCATCATACGATACTGTTACGGTTTATGAGTTTCCGCATGATCCGCTTAATTTGGTAGGCAACCCGACAGCCTGCAGCGGCGATAGCACCCAAATAGGCACTGCCTTTTTGTTTAACAGCTACCTTTGGAACACCGGCGATACCACGCAAACCATTTGGGTAAGTGTACCGGGCCCATACTGGGCTACTGTAACGGATGCGAATTGCACTTACGTTACTGATACCTTTACCTTCAACAACTTTGTAGTTACTAATCCTGCGTTGGCTGATACCGGCGCTTGTTCCGGCAACAGCATTACCTTAACTGCCGCACCGGGCGTATTCCCTATATTATGGAGTACCGGTGAGTTGACTACTTCGATTGTAGTTTCAACTGCAGGCGATTACTACTACGGCGGCCTTGATGCCAACGGTTGTATTGTATTATCAGATACAGCAACGGTAACCTTTACACCGGCACCAACGGTTAACCCTACGGCTTCTCCTGATACTATTTGCGCAGGCAGCACATCTGTATTAGATGCTAATGCTACCGGCACAGCTTTAACGTATGTATGGAGCACCGGCGACACTACTGCAACTATTACGGTTAGCGCTGCCGGTACCTACGATGTAACGGTAAGCAACGGCTTCTGCCCTGCCACCGGTTCAATAACCGTTTACCAATACAGTGCGCCTACGGTTAGCTTAGGTAACGACCAACAGGCTTGCCCCGGCACAGTAGTAGCCTTAAGCCCAAGCGGCGGCCCTTATGTAACTTATAATTGGAGCGATGGCACTACCAACGCTACCGACAGCGTAAGCGCCCCCGGCGATTACTGGGTAACTGTAAATGACGGTAACTGTACCTATGTATCAGACACATTTACGTTAACCAACTTTACTGTTGTAAATCCTACACTGCCTGATACCGGCGCTTGCCAGGGCACTAACATTACCCTTACTGCAGGCAATGGTTACACCAACATTGGCTGGAGCACCGGCGCAAGCACTACAAGCATTACGGTAACTGCCAGCGGAGATTACTGGTACACTGCCACAGATGCTAATGGTTGTACTGTTCAGTCTGATACTTCAACAGTAAACATTTTACCACAACCTACAGTTAACCCTATTGCTACCCCTGATACTATTTGTATAGGAGGTTCAACTACTATATCGGCTAATGCAACCGGCACTAACCTAAGCTATGTATGGTCAACAACAGCCACTACATCAAGCATTACGGTTAGCGCAGTTGGCACCTATACTGTAACCGTATCAAACGGTTTCTGTACCAATACCGGTTCTATAACTATAGCGCAATACGGCCATCCGCCTGTAACCCTGCCGCAGGATCAAACAGTTTGCCCGGGCAGCAGTGTAACTTTATCGCCAAGCGGTTCGCCTTATGTATCTTATGCGTGGAGCAATGGCCAAACTACGGCTACTATAAGCGTAACAACACCGGGTAACTATTCGGTAACTGTAAATGATGGTAACTGTTCTTATGTATCAGATACATTTACCTTAAGCAACTTTACCGTAACGCAGCCTGCTGCGCACAACGATACTACGGTATGTAACGGCCAATCGGCACAGTTAACGGTTGACCCGGGTTATACCAATTACCAATGGAGCAACGGCCAGGGCGGTACTTCAATTACCGTTAATACTGCCGGCAGCTACACTTACACTGCTACCGATGGTAACAGCTGCACCGTGGTTTCTACTGCCGCAGTTGTAACTACCAGCAATACCCCTAACCCTGTAATTACAGCTACACCTGCAGTAATCTGTTTAGGCCAAAACACCAGCACCTTAAATGCGGGCAGCGAGGCAGGAGTAACTTACACATGGTCGCCAACTGGCGGCACGGGCAATACTATTACGGTTAGCAACCCAACTACTTATACGGTAACTGCTGACCTTAACGGCTGCACCGCTACAGCAAGCTTTACGTTAACTGCAGGTATTGTTCCTCAGGTTCAGTTACCACCTTCGGTTAGCAGCTGCTGCACCGATATAAGCCTGAATGTTAGCGCCGAAGGCTTAAGCTACCAGTGGAGCAATGGAAGCACTGATTCTGCTGTTGTTATCAGCAGCACTAACAATACATCAATGAACTACTCGGTAACCGTTACTAATGTTGATGGTTGCAGCGCTACTGCCGAAACGCAGGTGTTTATTAAGTGTATTGATGCGGCTGTTACGGCAATACCTGATTCTATCTTCCTGGGCGATTCGACTATGCTGAATGTAACTACCGGTTACGTTGGTTCATTCCACTACAGCTGGACCCCAAGCTCAACGTTAAGCAACGATACAATCCAAAGCCCTTGGGCATCGCCTAGTGATGTAACTACTTATACTGTGGTAGTAACTGATACAGGCGTTAACGGTTGTGTTGACACTGCCGAAGTAACCGTGTTTGTAATTTTCCCTGCTACTGTTATTATGCCTAATGTGTTCTCGCCAAATGGCGACGGTCACAACGACACTTATTTCCCTGTGTTGTTAGGTTCTTACCAGGAAGTGCTGGAGTTTAGAATTTACAACCGTTGGGGCCAGTTGATACACAACAGCAACACGGCATGGGATGGCGACTTTAGCTCGAAACAGCAGCCAAGCGGCACCTACACTTACTACCTGGTAATGCGTGTGCCTGATGATGCAAACGTAGGCCAAACCAAGAATGTTAAGTTGCAAGGTTCATTTACCCTGCTACGTTAAACAACAACTAATAAGTAAAGCCCTCCGCAAAACGGGGGGCTTTTTTTATTTGCAATAAGAAGCGCTTCAGGCTGAAATTTATGGCCTAAAAGGGCTATGGCAGCCCCGGGTTCTTTGGTTAAATTACTGGTAGATTAAGGCCAATAAGTCCTGTATACGGGGGTTGAGAAAAAAATACCTTTTAATGCAGCCAAAAAATGGCAACTTTAATGGCTTTTATCGCATCTATATGAGATTAAGGCACATTCTATTATTATACTCCTGAACAATGAAAAGACTTCTATCCGCTTTAGGTTTTATGCTGTTAGGCTCCTTCTTAGCTTTCGGCCAACCTGTAAATGATGAACCCTGTAATGCCATAGCATTAAGTGTGAGTAATTCCTGCAATTTTACGCAGTTTACAAATGCATCAGCCACTGCTTCGGCAGGTATACCGGCTCCGGGCTGTGCCAGCTACACCGATGCGGATGTTTGGTTTACGGTAGTGGTGCCGGCATCGGGCAATTTAATACTTGATGGATTAGAGGGTACGATAACAGATGGAGGAATGGCAGTTTACACAGCCTCATCCTGTTCGGGCCCCTTTGCTTTAAACGATTGTGATGACGATAACAGCGCCAATGGCTTAATGCCGTATCTTAATTTGACCGGACTTGTACCAGGCAGTACCATTTACGTTCGTTTTTGGGAATATGGTGGTGATAATAACGGTACTTTCTCTATTTGCGCCTGGGACGCCACTGCGCCACCGCCACCACCAAGCAATGCCTGCTTATCACCGGTGCCTGACCTGTGCAGCTCTGCCTGCGATTTAGGTAGCCTGCCTACTCCCCCGCCTTGCGTAACCGGTACTCCCATTTCGCAGGGTAGTGTAGCCACTTTTAACCTATCGAATATTGGCGCTACTGCAGGCAACCCTTATTCGCAGATAGGTAGTTGTGCGGCGCCTTCAGCTGATGTGTGGTACCGTTTTACGGCAACAGGCACGCAGTTGCAATTAGCTATAAACAGCGACCCCAACAACCCATTGAATACCCCTAACGTTAGCCTGTATAACGGCAACAACTGTAATGCGCTTTTACCACTGGTTTGTTACACAGGTACCGGCGGTAACTTAACGCAACAAACGTATGCGCCTGTTACACCCGGTGATGTTTACTATTTGCAGATTGCAGGTGCAGACCCCAACGACCAGGGTTTGTTTACGCTGCTTATTAAAAACAACTACGATTGCGATAACTGCCTTTTAACTGACAATTTAACGGTGACCCCGGCACCAACAAATGGTACTTACCCTCCGGGCACAACGGTAAACTTCTGCTACACCGTTTCTAACTATAACCAAACTGCTGCTAACTGGCTGCACGGTATTGACCTTAATTTCGGTGGCGGCTGGGACCTTTCTACTTTAACTGCAGTAAGCACACCTTCTTCGTGCGCTACCACTGCGGGTGCTTCATGGGGCTTTTACCAAAGCGTAACCGGAAGTGTAACCGGCACTACGTACGGGCCGGGGTTCTTTTATGAAACTTCATCGGGTAATGCCAACGGTGCAACTGATGGTAACCCCGGCAATAACTTCGGCGACCAGGGAGTAGGAACAACCTGCCCGGTTACTTTTTGCTGGAGTATAGCCACCAACCCTTCGGGCTTATGTGTAAACGGAACCAGCCTTGTAGTAAATATTAATACGCTGGGTGATTATGAGTCCGGTTCGTGGACCAGTATAGGTTGCCAAAGTGACCCCGTGGCTAACTTCATCTCCAGTTTATCCTGCTGCAATCCGCCTGTTATGGCCGCTACTACAACCAGCTGTGGTTTAAATAACGGTACAGCCTCAGCCACCGCTAACGGCTTTGGCCCCTGGGCTTATTCCTGGGCTAACAGTTCAGGCACTATAATCAGCAGCAGCACTGCCGTAAATGGCGGCGATACGTTAAGCAATCTTGCATCAGGACAATATTTTGTAACTGTAACTGATGCTACCGGGTGTACCAGCACCGGTAACGTATTGGTGCAGGCCAGTTCAGGCGGTAACGCTACTGCAAGTAACACGGGCCCGTATTGCGAGGGTTCAACCATAAGCCTTAATGTAGTGCCGGCAGGTGTTAGTTATACCTGGAGCGGACCAAACTCATTTAGCAGTACGTTGCAAAGCCCTGTTATTAACGGCGCCACGGTGGCAATGGGCGGTACTTATAACGTAACGGTTACTTACTCTGGCGGCTGCAGCGCAACGGCAAGCACCACGGTTTCGGTAAGCAGTAATACGGGTAATCCTGTAACACTACAGGCTGACCAAACGGTTTGCCCGGGCAGCAGTGTAACTTTATCGCCAAGCGGTTCGCCTTATGTATCGTATGCGTGGAGTAGTGGCCAAACAACGGCTACTATAAGCGTAACTACACCCGGCGATTATTGGGTAACTGTAAATAACGGAATCTGTTCTTTGGTATCGGATACGTTTACCTTAAGCAACTTTACGTTACCGCAACCTGCAGCGCATAGCGATACTACGGTATGCAACGGGCAATCGGCCCAACTTACCGCGGATGCCGGTTACACCAATTACCAGTGGAGCAATGGACAGAACGGTGCTTCCATTACAGTAAATACAGCAGGCAGCTACACGTACACTGCTACAGATGCCAATAGTTGCACCGTAGTATCAACTGCTGCCGTGGTAACTACCGGCAATGCACCAAACCCTGTTATTACGGCTACACTACCTGTTATTTGCACAGGCCAAAACACCAGTACACTTAATGCAGGAAGTGAGGCGGGCGTTACCTATACATGGTCGCCAACGGGCAACATAGGCGATACTATTATAGTAAGCAGCCCTGGCACCTATACGGTAACAGCTGACCTTAACGGCTGCACCGCAACCGCAAGCTATACTGTAGCTGATGCCGCACCACAGCTGCAGTTGCCGCCATCAGTAAGCAGTTGCTGCACTGCTGTTAACCTGAATGTATATGCCGAAGGCCTGACCTATGTATGGAGTAACGGCAGCACAGATTCTGCAATTGTAATTAGCACCACCAATAACACTGCAATGAATTATGGCGTAACCGTTACGGATGTTAACGGTTGCAGCGCAACTGCGCAAACGGAAGTATTTGTGAAGTGTATTGATGCAGTGGCTACGGCCATACCTGATTCAGTATTACTGAATGATTCTACCACGCTTACCGTAACAACAGGTTATGTTGGGCCATTCCATTACCAGTGGACGCCTTCGGCAAGTTTGAGCAATGGCGCTATTCAAAATCCGCTGGCATCGCCGGCAGATGTAACTACTTACACGGTAATAGTAACCGATACAAGTATTAGCGGATGCGTGGATACTGCGGAAGTAACTGTGTTTGTGGTGTTCCCTGCGGCTGTTATTATGCCTAACGTGTTTTCACCAAACGGCGACGGACGCAACGACACTTACTTTCCGGTTATTGGAGGCCCAAGCCAGGAAGTGCTGGAATTCAGAATTTACAACCGTTGGGGCCAGATGATACACAACAGTAACACCCCTTGGGATGGTGACTTTAATTCGAAAGCGCAGCCGGGCGGCACGTACACCTACTACTTAGTAATGCGTGTGCCTGACGAAGCCAACATCGGCCAAACCAAAAACGTGAAGTTACAAGGTTCAGTTACCCTTGTTCGCTAAACAAAAATTTAATACAAAAAGCCCTCTGCCCAAACAGGGGGCTTTTTAATTTGCCGCAAATAGTAAACTTTACCTCATGAATAAACTATTACTGTTGCTGCTGCCACTTTGCGCTTTTGGCCAGCAGAAGTTTGATATAGAGGGGCACCGGGGCGCTAGAGGCCTTTATCCTGAAAATACGATTGTGGCTTTTACGCAGGCTTTAAAGCTGGGTGTTAATACGTTGGAGATGGATGTGGTGGTAACGGCCGATAGCCAATTGGTAGTTAGCCACGACCCAACCATTAACTGTGATATATGCAATTGTAACGGGCTTACCGAGCGCAGTATTTACCATATACCCTACAGCGCTGTTAGAAACATTGATTGCGGAAGTAAGGGTAATAGTAAGTTTCCGGAGCAGCAAAAAGTATACGCAGTAAAGCCTTTGTTAAAAGAGGTAATTGATACCATTGAAAAAAGTATTAAAGAAGGTAAGCTACCCGAAGTTTACTACAACATTGAAACGAAGAGTACGCCCGAAGGAGACAATGATTTACACCCGGCACCTGCAATATTTGCGAAGATGTTGTATGATGCAGTTAAGCAACAAGGGATATTGAAACGGGTGATTATACAATCGTTTGATGTACGCACTTTGCAGGAGATTAAGAAAATTGACAGTTCGGTTACAACCGCTCTGCTGGTGCTGGACGCTGACGGCATTGTGAAGAATATAAAGCAACTGGGGTATACCCCCGAGATTTACAGTCCTAATTATGTTTTGGTAAATAAGAAAGTGATACAATATTGCCATAAGCACCATATACGCATTATACCCTGGACGGTGAATGATGAAGACAAAATGAGAAAGTTGAAGGATTTAGGCGTGGATGGCATTATAACAGATTACCCGGACCGCGCCATTAAAGTATTGCGGTAAACACTTTTTACAGCCTGCGCGCGTTTTTTGAATAAACGGAGAATATGAAAGCCACCATAAAGATTATAGTTGCAGTTGCGCTGCTTGTTGCGTGCCAGCAGTTAAATGCGCAAAGTAAAAGTAAGAGCAGCAGTAAGGCACCGGTTAAAAAAGCGGTGGTGCCTGCACCCGGCAAGGAGGTAACCGTAACAGTTAAAAACCTTGCTGAAAAAAATATTGCACTTTTTGCGGGCAACCGCGAAGGGCTGAAGGATCCTTCCATTAAAGAGTTAGGCGGGCATAGCACGAATACGCTTTACCTGCGCGTAAACGATGTTGCCTGTATAATGGATGATAAAAAGAAACCGAAAAGTTGTGCCGAGATTAAGGCAACTACCACTATGCTGGAAGTAAACAGTTCAGGCACTGTAGTACTGGCAAAGTAAAACGCTTACAAAACTTTACGGGCTTTTGCGGCTGCCAGTGGGGTAAGCAACATCAGCAATAAGCCGATTGGCATTAAGCCGCCTTGCCAAAGCTTATAATCTTCTGCTATACGTTGCCAACTCATATTAAAGGCCAGCACCCCTAGAGTAATTTCGAAACCTATTGTGCAACTTACCCAAAGCAAACCTATTGTAAAGCATTGGGTGGTGGTGGCTGGCTTCATCCATTTTATAAGCAGGGTAGTAACGGTAAAAATTAAGAGCGCGCCGGTAAATACAGTTATCTGCCGCGCCCGAAAATCTCCCGTGAGGGGCACCAACAAAAAAATACGGGCTGTGCCATGCAGGGTTTCAGTAAGCATCAGCAACACCCAAACCACCATTGCGCGCAGGTAAACCATCTGTTTTTTTCCAAAAATAAGAAGGCATTACGATGCTGATGATGAGGATGCTCATAGCGGCTGGAATAGGAACGTACATAAGACCAGGCCCGCAAACGCCGGAGGAATATGCTTAACCGACATTTTTAAATGTTTTACCTCATTCTTAAGGGTAGTTATCTGAAGGTTATATCTTTGTTAATAAACAATTAATAAACATATTACCACCCCATGATGAAGCCCCCAGTGTTTTACCTGCTGCTTTTGTTATGCAGCTCCTTTGTGCCGTTAAAAGCACAGCAATGGAATGGCTATACGCTTATAGCTACCCAAAACTCCACTACCGCATCGTTGGTTGATACCAATGGCACTGTTTACCATACGTGGACAGGCTTGACAGGGCAAACGGGTTACTCCAGCTATATGATGCCGGGCGGAGTTTTACTACGTACCGTTAGCGTAACCAATAATACGTTTAACGGCGGGGGTAAAACCGGCCGTTTCCAAAAGGTATCATGGACGGGCACTATACTTTGGGATGTTACCTATTCGAGCAGCAGCTATTGTATGCACCACGATGTGCTGCCTATGCCTAACGGCAATGTGATGGTAATAGCCTGGGAATCTAAAACGGCATCGCAGGTTACGGCCGCGGGCAGTTCAACCAGCCATACTATGTGGCCCGATAAAATTGTTGAGTTTGAACAAACGGGTTTAAATACCTACAATATTGCGTGGGAGTGGCACGCCTGGGACCACCTGATGCAGAACACCAATTCAGGCGGCGCTAACTATGTATCGTCTTTAGTAAACAATCCGCAACTGCTGAATATTAACTATGGCAACAACAGCAACCAATCAGACTGGTTGCATATGAACGGACTGGATTACAATGAGGCGCTTGACCAGATTGTGGTTAGTTCTCACAATATGAACGAGTTTTATGTAATTGACCATAGTACCACTGTGGCTGAAGCAGCCGGCCATACCGGCGGCAATGCAGGCAAAGGCGGCGACATACTATACCGTTGGGGTAACCCGGCATCTTACGGGGCATCAGGTACTGCCGACTTTAACGTAGTGCACGACGCACACTGGGTGCCTGCCGGATGCCCGCGTGCAGGTTATCTTGTTGGGTTTAATAACAGTGGCGTTTCTAACAGCCAAAGCGCTGTTGATATGGTTAACCCTCCGCTAAGTGGTTATAATTATAGCATTACTGCAGGCCAGGCTTTTGGTCCTACTACTTATGATTACCGTTACACCAGTACCGACCATACTAATAACATGGGCAACAGCGAGCAGTTTCCTAACGGTAACATGATGGTGTGCGTGGCGCTATCGCAAAAGGTTTACGAAGTAAACTCAGCCGGTACCACGATATGGACTTATACTGCCAGCGGGGGCATACCGCAGGCGCACCGCTACAGCAACTGCCATATCAACGGGCCGCAAACTTTAACTGCAAGCGCCGGTACGGGCAGTATATGCAGCGGTCAGCAGGTGCAGTTATCAGCTACTTCAACCGGTTTAGGAACCTACACTTATACATGGAGTACCGGGGCCACCAGCCAAAATACTACAGCATCGCCGGCATCAACCACAACGTACACCGTAACCGCGCAATTAGAGGCGGGCTGCTCTATTACAGCAACTGTGGCGGTTAATGTAAATACGCCACCAACAGCTTCGGCAGGCAACAACGTAACCATAAGTCAGGGCAATTCCACTACGCTTACCGCAACGGGAGGTACCGCTTATTCGTGGAGCACCGGTGGCACTACAGCAAGCATTTCTGTTTCGCCAACAACTACCACCACTTATACCGTTACCGTTACGGATGCCAACGGTTGCAGCGCAACTGCCGATGTTATTGTTAGTGTTAGCGGCGGTGCATTAAATGCCTCGGCATCTGCAGGCTCAACCTCCATTTGCGAAGGAAGTTCTACTCAATTGAGCGCTTCAGCAGGTGGAGGTGCGGGCAACTATACGTATTCATGGTCATCGAGCCCGGCAGGTTTTACTTCTACTTCGCAAAACCCAACCGTTACCCCGGCAGTAAGTACTGTTTATACGGTAACGGTTAGCGATGGCAGCGCTACTGCAACGGCAAGCGTAAGCATAAGTGTAAACGCAAACCCTACAGCAAGTGCAGGCAGTAACGTAAGTATACCTTTCGGTAATTCTACGTCCTTAACGGCAACGGGCGGTACCGGCTATTTATGGAGCACCGGCGCTACAACTGCCAGCATAACCGTATCACCAACCACAAGTACTACCTACACAGTAACGGTAACCAATGCTGCAGGATGCTCTGCTACTGCCGATGTATTAGTAACAGTTACAGGCGGCGCTTTATCAGCTTCGGTTTCAGCAACTGATACGATTATTTGTGATGGCGAAACGACGCAGCTTTTTGTAACGGCTTCAGGCGGCTCGGGCACCTATACCTATTCATGGACCTCGGCCCCAACAGGTTTTACATCAACCCTGAGCAACCCATATGTAACGCCAACAGTTACTACTACGTACATTGTAAACGTATCCGACGGGGTAAATTCCACCGCAGCTACTTTTACGGTAACCGTACTTGCATTACCTGCGCAGCCTACTATATCCCTTTCCGATACTTTCCTTGTTTCTTCTTCTGCTACCAGCAACCAATGGTATTATTACGGCGCCGTATTGCCGGGTGATACCAACCAAACACTTGACCCGGTATTGAACGGCTCGTACCAGGTGCAGGTAATTGGCGCTAATGGTTGCGCATCGCCACTTTCAGATGCATTTGAATTTATACAGCCCACCGGTATTAGTGAAACTGAATTGGCAGACATGGTTAGTGTTTACCCTAACCCAACCAATAGTGTAGTTGTAATTAAAGGTGATGTATTAAATGATGGTTATACTGCCACCATTTACGACCAGTTGGGCCAGATAGTGTTAAGCGATATTACCCAAAACGTTACCGATGTAAGTAGTGTGGCAGAAGGTATGTATGTAATGGTAATACAACTGCATAACGGCAGCGCGGTTAAAAAGCGTTTTGCTGTAAGCAGATAATTGAGACAGCGAAAAAGCAGCATGAAGAAAATTTTAACAGCAATATTGTTTGCGTGCTTTGCCTTTGCGGCAAAGGCGCAAACGTTTTATGACCTGAACGCGATACAGGATATACGTATTTATTTTAGCTATGCTAACTGGGATTACCGGCTCGATACCTCCTACGCAGGTGCTGGGGAATACATAGCGGCAGACTCCGTAGTGATAAACGGAACTGCACTTTTGAATTGCGGCGTAAGGTATAAGGGAAACAGTTCTTACGACCCCGCACGCGCTAAAAACCCGCTGCACATAAAGCTGGATGAATATGTTGACCAAAATTACCAGGGGTATGAGGATGTAAAATTGGGGAATGGCTACAGCGATAACAGCATGATACGCGAGCCGCTTAGCTTTAATATACTGCGCCAATATATGGATGCGCCCAAAAGTAATTTTGCCCGCGTGTATGTTAACGGCAATTACTACGGCATAATGAATAATACCGAAAGTATTGATGCCAACTTTTTGCTGGATAGATATTACAGCAGCAGCCACACCTTTGTAAAGTGTAATCCGCCGGGCAGCCCCGGCGTGGGTAGCGGCTCTAACCTGGGCTATAACGGTAATAACGTAAGCAGCTACAATACTGTATATGAGTTGAAATCTGACACGGGTTGGTCGGAATTGTTTCAGTTATGTGATACGCTGAACAACCATTTTAGCCAGTTTGATTCAATTGCAGATATTGACCGTTTTATTTGGATGCTGGCGTTTAATAATGCGTTGGTGAATCTTGATAGTTATTCAGGCACCTTCAGGCAGAACTACTACTTGTACCGCAACCATGCGGACCAATGGATACCAACTGTATGGGATTTGAATATGAGTTTTGGCGGTTTTGCAATTGCGGGCGGAACTACATCAAGCCTTACACCGGCAACAATGCAAACTATGTCGTACACGCTGCACAAAAATGAAAGCGGCTGGCCCTTGATATATAAACTGCTGAATGATGCTTTTTATTCGAAAATGTATTACGCACACCTGCGCACCATTAACAATGAAAACTTTGCTACAGCAGGGTATAAGGCAACGGCGAACAGTTTGCATGGCCTTATAGACAGCCTTGTAGTTAATGATGTAAATTATTTAGGCGCTTATGCCGATTTTCAAAAAGCGTTGGATAGTAATACCACTATTGTAGCAACAGGTGGCGCTTGCCCCGGTATATTTCCGTTAATGGATGCAAGGGCGGCTTATTTATCAAATGTATTATCGGCTGCGCCACCGGTTATAAGCAATGTAAACAGTGGAAGTGGTACTTTATACGGGGCATCAACTATTATAAGCGCGCAGGTAACTAACAGCACTGCGGTTTTTTTGGGTTACCGTTACAACAAAGCAGACCGTTTTACGCGTGTGCCAATGTATGATGATGGGGGACATGGTGACGGCGCTGCAAACGATAACGTATTCGGCGCTTCTATTACGCTTAGTTCTCTATCTGTGCAGTATTATATCTACGCTGAGAATGCTTCAACAGGAGCATTTTCGCCGGAGCGTGCTGAACATGAGTTTTATTCTATTACACCTACCATTACCAATGCTACGGGCAACCAGATTGTGCTAAATGAAGTTACCGCCAATAACAGCAGCGGGATAGAGAATGAAACCGGCAAGCATAAGGATTGGGTTGAGGTTTACAATACCACCAACTTTACATTGGGCTTGTCAGGTTTATATTTAACGGACTTGACCTCTGATTTAACGCGTTGGAATTTTCCAGGCAAAGCCATGATTGGACCCGGTGAGCATTTGTTGATTTGGGCAGATGATTTGGATAAAACCTATTTAGACTTACACACCAACTTTAATTTTAATTCATTGGGCGATGCTTTGTTGTTGACCGACGGAACAAATATTCTGGATAGTATTTCTTTTGGTGAGCAGGCCATAGACCAAACTATTGGCCGCTGTGCCGATGGCAGCGGCGCTTTTAGAACGTTGGTTAGCCAAACCCCGCGTGCAGTTAATGATTGCAGCACCGGTATTGCAGAAGTGGCTAATATGCAGGTACTGGTTTACCCTAACCCCAGCAGCGATGTGCTTTATATTTCAGCAGATAAAGAGGTTAATACTATTGTGTTAACCGATGCGGTTGGTCAACTTGTAGTGCAACATAACGCAGGCATTGGCCAAAGTTTGGTGGAATTGAATGTTTCGGAATTGGCGAATGGTATTTATACTGTTTCAGTAAACGGCCATGCTTATAAAAAGCTGGTAGTGGCCCATTAGGAATCAAGACAAATAAAAAACCGCCTGCACATTACATGCAGGCGGTATACTTAAAACTAATCGCCGAAAATAGTTACGGACATGCAATTGCTGTAGCGCTCAGCGTACCGGCGTTGCTAACACTTATTCTCCAACAGTTGCCATCAGGAGATTTTATAACCACCCCTGAGCCAACGGAAGTAACATACACATCTCCACCCGCCACCTGCAGTTTGGCTGTAGGTACGGTAGTGTTTGTGCCTATACCTACATTACCGCCACCTGCATTAATAGCAAGGTTGCTCCATGCACTTAAGGCATTGTTATGGGCGCCTATGGTAGCAATGCCATTTAGCAAACCCGTTACTACGCGGTCGCCTGCGGTGCCGCCGAAGTTACCGGCAATCCAATCTGTAGTGCCGCTTCCTGTATTGGCGGAGCTTACACGTAAGCCGCCTGTTCCTGTAACATCTAATTTTTTGCCGGGTGCGCTGGTGCCAATGCCAACGTTGCCTTCAATAATAGCGCCGTTGGTAGGCGCAATAGTAGTGCCTGAGTAGGTAGCGCCAACAGCTATGCCGCCTTCTACATCAAGTTTGTTAGCCGGCGAACCGGTGCCTATACCTACGGTTCCGTTACCATTAACTACCATAATTGGTGTACCTGCACCTGCAGCTGTTGCGCCAACTGAAAGGTCCAATATGCGCCCGGTGGTGCCGGTAACTTTTACGGCCATACCGTTTAAGGCACCTGTAGTTGAGCTGTTAAATACATCAACCGCATAACCACCACCTGTAGAAACCCAGGTTAATGAACTGTTGCTTGCGCCGTTACCTTCGCTGCCTATTGGGTTAAGGTTAGAGTTGGCCAATATGCTATTAGGGGCGGTTGTGCCTATACCAATAAAAGTGCCGTTGTTGTAAAGATTGCTGGTAGAAACATATGCGGTACCGTTATGATATAATGTTTGGCCTGTGGTGCCTGATGGTAAGCTGCCTGTGCCGGGTGTTTGCCAAATAGCTAAACCTGTAGCATCACAAGTAAGAACCTTGCCAAGGCCGGGTCCACCGCCTGTAATTTTAACCTGTCCTGCAACCTCTAAGGTGGCGGTTGGTGTTTGTGTACCTATACCTACGTTACCACCGCCGGGGTTAATTGACAAGGGACGGTATGAAGCGAGAAGGCTATCATGACCGGCTATGGTAGCCACGTTGTTTAACTGACCCATGATTACTGTTGCGCGGTTGTAACCGAAGGCTGCGCCACCTTTCCAGTTAGCCGGTGCGTTATTGTAAACGCGCAGGCCAACAAGTTGTGCATCTGTTGTAGCTGCGCCAACGCTTAACTGATGTTGTGCCGTAGTATTACCTATGGCAACGTTACCGCCGTTGTTATAGATATTGCTTGAGTTTACCACCCAGCTTGTACCGTTCCAGTAAGGGGTATTACCTGCTGCAGAACCGTTTCCTAAACCTGAGCCTGATGCGGGAACCTCCCATGTAGCAAGGCCATTTGCATCGCTGGTTAATACTTTACCTGCACCCGGAGCACCTCCGGTAATTTTTACCTGGCCGTTTACTTCCAGTTTGGCTGATGGAGATTGTGTGCCGATACCAACATTACCGGTACCTAACACTGCCAGAACAGATGTGCCGGCTACGTTTTGTGTGCCGCCGGTTGAAAGATCGAGCAAACGGTTAGTAGTGCCTGTGCCTGCAATTTTTACTGCAAGACCATTACAGTTAACACCTGTGTTAGGGTTGAATAAGGCTTGCGTAAAACCTATTTGGTTGTTCATTACCCATTGAATACTTCCACCGTTAACACCGTTGCCATCAGCGCCAAAAGTATTGCCTGCCGTGTTGGATAGCTGACCGAAAGGGTTGTTAGTACCAATACCTATGCTGCCGCCGTCGTTATATATATTACTGGAAGTTGTAACCCATGCGCTGCCGTTCCAGTAAGGTGTGTTGCCTGCTGCGCTGCCTGAACTTAAAAAGCCTGTGGCACCTGTAGGACCTGTAGGGCCGGTATTACCGGTTGCTCCGCCACCTGCACCTGTTGGGCCGGTAGGACCTGTTGCCCCTGCACTGCCTGCTGCACCGTTAGCACCTGCGGGGCCCTGAGGCCCTGTAGCACCAACTGAACCATTGCTACCTGCGGGGCCTTGCGGACCTGTAGGGCCAGTTGCTCCGCCGCCAACACCTGTTGGGCCTTGGGGGCCTGTGGGGCCGGTTACGCCGGCAGAACCTTGTGGACCGGTTGCACCGTTATTACCAATAGAACCCTGCGGACCTGTTGGGCCGGTAGGGCCTGTAGCTCCGCCACCTGTGCCCGTTGGACCCTGTGGGCCTGTAGCGCCTTGTGCACCGGTAGCACCATTATTACCGGCGGGACCTTGCGGGCCTGTTGCGCCGGCCGCGCCATTGTTACCGGCAGGGCCTTGCGGACCAGTAGGGCCTGTAGCGCCTGTTGCACCACCACCGGAACCTTGCGGGCCGGTTGCGCCCGTTGGGCCTGCAATGCCCTGTGGGCCTGTTGGGCCTGTAGCGCCATCGGCACCGTTTGCACCCGTTGCGCCATTAGCGCCCGCCGGGCCTGTTGCACCCGTTGCACCGGCAGGTGAGTTGGCTGCATACAAAGCGTATGGAACGCTCACCAATTCAGAAGTGCCCATTACGGTGTAAGTGTTTCCTCCGTTTTGGTCGAATTCTGTTTTAAGAAATTTGTTACCCGTGCCCCAGTTAATTGTACTGAAGTTGCCGTTAACCACTGTGCCTGTTCCTATTTTAATAGAGAACAAGCCGAACTGGTTGGTTGAAATAGTTTGCGTTTCGGAGTATACGACCGTACCCGTGGATGAGCCATCCAGCACACTTACACGAACACTTACGTTTTGGTTAGCCAGTATAGCGCCTGTACTGGTGCGTGCTACGGCCTGGTAGTTAAATTGCTGAGGCACCTGCGCGCTTAGCAAAATGCCAAGCGTTAAGGCAGCCATCAACATGGTGAGTTTTACTTTTTTCATTTTTTCGGTTTTTAATTTTTTGGACGAATTAGTTTTTTACGAGTCTTATATTTTGTGAGTGAGAAGAAGAAGTGAAGTGCAATACATACGCACCGGCGGCCAGGTTGCTGAGGTTAAGTGTGGTACCTGCGGGGTTTTGTAGTGAACCGAAATCAGAAACCAGTTTACCGGCTATGTCATATAACGAGAGGCTTACATTTGATGCAGCGCTGCCGTTTAGTTGAACCGTTACATAGTTTGATGCGGGGTTAGGGAAAGCGGTAATGTTCCAGCCGGGTTCAGCAACCGATATTATGCCTACATTAAAATCTTCGGGCTGCTGAAAGCCCTGCGTAAGTATTATTGATGAAGCGGTAAAGGTTTCAACCATGGTCATCTCGCCAATGGTAACCGAAAGCGAACTGTTGGCAGAGGAGTAATACGCCCCTGAGCTGCTTAGCACTGTTGGGCTAAGTATTTGGCCCCGGGCCGTAACTGCCGCTATAAGCAGCGCTGTGGCCAGTGCCCATTGCTTGTAATAGAAGGTGTTTGCCATGCATTAATTTTTTAGTTTATGCAATGGTAAGCCTCCTTTTGGTGCACTACTTACGTATTTACTACGTATGCCTGTTGTAACTAACTGTAAATCATTATTCTGAAAGGTTTATTCATATATCGGGAAAAGCTAAAAACATACGTATGCGCGTTTACCTTTGGAGCATGAAACGCAAAAAGAGCCGGCCACAGCATATAGAGGAAACTTTGGAGTTGATGGATACCATATTGAATCCGGAAGCGCTGTTTGAAGCAGCGCAACCCATTGCCCGTTATTTGCAAAAGCATACTGACCCCGAACTTAAAGCGCAATACGAACTGGGACTTTATGCGTACTATCTGGCGGTGAAACAAAGGGACCGCGTGCAAGCCATATTTAATGATGTGGCAAAATCGGGCGTTTGTGAGGTAAACGAAATGGTTAAAGGACTGTATAATTATAATGCTTCGAAATTTGCGTACATAAATGCCCGGCCCAAAGAGGCGCTGGACTATATACAAACCGCGCTGGATACGTTTAGAGAAAGCGGTAACCGAAGGTGGCAGGCAACAACACTGCTACAGTTATATAATTGCTGCACCACCTTTAATATAACAGGCAATTATGATTCGATTGAGGTGTTGTGGGAAGCCATTAGTATTTGCGATGAGATAGGCTTAACCGATGAAGTAATGTTGAGTAACTATAGTTATGCCTGCGCCGGCATTGCTTCGTTTTACATAATGGAGGATAAACATGCTGCTGCCCTTGAGTTTTTACAGGAACCTGCCCGAAAGATTGCTGCTGTAAACAAAAACTACGTGCTGCATATAAGGTATTTAATGGGCATGGCTATGTATTATCAGAAAAACTATGAATCGGCACTGCCGATTTTTACTGAATTGTATGATAGCGGAAATTTAAAGGTCGTAAAAATAAAGCGCATTCAGCTAGGGCATTATATAACCGGCTGCGCCATGGCATTGAACAAACTGCCGGATTATATGCGCTACTATGAAGAAAGCATTGAAGAGGGTAAAAAGGATGGTATGCCTCACAATGTGGTGGAGAGTTTGTGCCTTGAGGCGCAAAAACTGGCGATGGATGGCAAAAAGGAGGAGGCTTTGGCTAACCTGGATAAAACCTATAACTTTTTACTTGAAAACAAAATGGCGGAGATTTTCTACCGGCTGTATTATGATTCGGTATGGAGGGTGTATGAAACCCTGGGAGATTACAAAGCCGGCTGGGATGCCTACCGGAAATGCGAGCAGTACGTATGGAGTGGTAAAAGCAGCCACACTGATAAGAAGATTGAATTGTTGCAGAATAAAGTAAAAATGGCCAGGCAGGAAAAGGAAAATGAGGTGCTTAAACTGGAACTGCAGTTGCAGGCGCGCGAACTGGAGTTAACAGCTACTTTCCTGCAACGGAAGAATGACCTTGTTGATGAGATATTGACTTTTACCAATTCGGTTAGTAGAAAGCACAAAAACCAAAGCGGTCTTTTTGAAATTAAGCGCAAGCTGATAAGCATAAAATCGGAAGATACAGAACGAGATAAGCTGAAAGAGTTGTTGGATAAAAATAACCAGGCATACATTAAAAAAATAACGACTCAGTACCCGGCTGTAACCAATGCTGAAGCCAAAATTTGTGCACTTATAAAAATAGGATTAGGCAATAAGGAGATAGGTTCGTTATTAGTTACCAGCCTGCGCACGGTTGATACCCATCGTAGCAACATCCGCCGAAAGTTAGGCCTGGCAAAAAGCGATAACCTGGAAAGGGTGTTAAGAGAAATGTAAGGCTCAAAACACTACTATTGTAAATGCTTAAACCAATAAAGAGTGCAGTGAAAAACAGCCTAACGATAATTTTGGGGTTGTTTATTTGTTTGTTGTTTGCCTGCAACAGCAAGCCGCCGGCCCCTGCACAGGAAAAGGCAGTGGTGGTAATCCGGTTTGCGCTTGATACAGCCGGCAAAATTACCGATGAACTTGTTTTAAAGCAGTTAACTGACCTTGCAGCCCATATTGACAGCACTGCGGACCGTATAGTGCTTACCGGCTATACCGAGAAGAGAAGCACAAAGGAAGAAGAGTTACGCCTTGCAACTGAACAGGCTACCGCCGCCAAGCAAGTAATGCTTGATACGAAACTCGAGCGTATTTACTATAATGTAGGCATTGATGCAAAGGGTTACGAAAATCCTGTTGATGAGAAAAACCCGGGGGCCATCATAAACCGGCGCATTGAGATTGTGATGCCGTAAATTGCTATCTAAACATTATACGTTTTTGGTTATGCGAAACCCGCCATGTGTTTCCATCGAAAAATATTTGCCAAAACGCAGCAATAAATTTTAACAGGTGGCCGTTACATAGCAAATCCACCGGTATGATAGCAGCCATACACCACCAAATCCACAACTATGTACGCAATCCGATGGCTGGCACTATTACCGGTGGCCATAGCCCTGCCTTACCTGTTACAGGCACAAAAAAACGATACCGCTACTGTTTCTAAAAAGCCCCAGGTTGAACGCATGAGCGGAACTTTTTCGCTGGGCGTTAGAAACGATTACAACATTTTTACAGATGCACCTAAGTCCTTCGGGGCGGGGCTTGGCGGCTCCATGCGCATCCAGCTTTTAAACAGGCTTAATACGGAATGGTTTGCCGATTATGTGGCCAGTAGTTTATACGGTAAGGCCCACCGCATAGATGCGCATATAGGCTGGAACGTGATGTTCTACCTGTTAGACCCCAAAGGCTTTAAGCGTAAGCTTACACCTTTTATTGCCGCCGGGCATTGCTTTGATTATACCAGCATAAGAATAAATGGCGAAAACGGGGCCTATAAAAGAAAATGGAGCTCGGCTGTGCAAATGAGCATAGGCTGCCATTATAATATTACCCCTCAATTTGATGTGTCTTTATCCACTTTGTACGACCTGCATTTAGGTAATGACATTGAAAGCGAGTTACACAAGGACGGCACTGTAACTATTGAGGAGTATAAAAATGCCGGATTTGAAGGACACATTATGCTAATACTTAGCGCTCACTATAAATTCTTAAAGTTATGGACACCCAAAAAACCATCGCGCTCATTCTGGGCCTAGTAACCATTAGCACTATACAGGGGCAAACCATTCTGCAGGACCGCACGGGTTTTGTCAATGCGCAGGGAAACATTGCTGCGGGCTATTTGTTTGTGCAAAAGCAACCGGCAGCTTACATCATTGGTGAATCGGAGATATTTATCAAAAACCAGATTTCACTTTCAGGTTCAGCCTGGTTTTTTGTACCGGTTAGCAGAAAACCAACAGGGTTAAAGGCCAATCACACTTTTACCTGGGGCTTTAATTACCACTTTATCAAATCAGGAAGGTTTGACCCTTATGTTGGGTTAACACCGGGTATTTCAATAGTAAGAGTGGCGTATAATACGGCTGATGGAGAAGTTAAGAAAGCCCCATATGGCGTGGCACCATTGTTTTCGGCTGCGGTGGGCTTTAACTATTACGTAGGGTCTATTTTTCATTTCTTTTTTAAGGCACAGGGTGTAAGCGGAGAGTTTTCGGGCGGTGCACCAACCCGTACTCCACTGCACGAAATAAAACTTACGGCCGGGCTTGGATGGAATGCCCGCTTTTGGAAGCCCGGCGCTTTTAAGCGGCAATTAGAAAAATACGGATTAGGCACAACGGATTATTTGATTGAATAGGATATAGAAAGGGCTCTACTTAAAGTAGGGCCCTTTAATTTTTCGATAGAAAGAATGTGGCTGAAATTATAACTTGAGCTTTGAATACAAATGGTTTTAAGATAGACGGTGACCGATGGATGCTTTGGAACAATTTAAAGGCTGGTTAAGCCAGGTGCCCTTTATTACAGAAGAGGATTGTAACTTCTTTTTGCCCTGGTTGAAAGTAAAGCAATTTAAGGCCCGCGAATTTTTTGTGGTAGAAGGAGCAGTATGTAAGGAAGTGGGATTTATAACCAAGGGGGCGTTTAGAACTTACTATGTACGGGATGGCAAGGAAATTAATACCTGCTTTTATTTTGAAAACCAGTTTGTAGTTGAGTATGATAGTTTTTTAGATAATTCTGCCAGCCGTTATTACATACAGGCACTGGAGGATTCAGAAGCGGTTTGCTTTAGCCAGCCTATTGTGCAGCAGGCTTATGAAAAATCGAAGAACTGGGAGCACTTTGGCCGTTTAATGGCAGAGGAAACATATAAGATAGTAGCTAAACGCATGGAGGACCTTCTGTTTTTAGATGGAGAGCAGCGTTACCTGCGTTTGCTAGAAACAGAACCCCATTTATTTGAAAGAGTACCGCTTTACCATATTGCCTCTTACCTGGGTATTGAGCGCGAAAGCCTGAGCCGGCTGCGGAAAAAAGTTGCTGAAAAGCAACGATTGTAACATTTGTCAATTTACGAGAGAAATCAATAGCGCTTCTTTGTGCCGTTCAATTTTTAAAAGTCAACAGCAATGAAGAAGATAGTGATTATACAAGGGCACCCTTACAAGGAAAGTTTTAATGCAGCGCTTGCTGCAGCTTACAAAAGGGGCGCATTAGCTGCAGGCGCCGAGGTAAGAGAGATAGTTATTGCTGATTTACAATTTAACCCCAACCTGCAATATGGGTTTAGCAAGCGTATGGAACTTGAGCCTGATTTGCTAAAGGCATGGGAAGCTATACAATGGGCCGACCACCAGGTTTGGGTGCATCCTGTTTGGTGGGGAGGTTTACCAGCTGTAACCAAAGGATTTGTTGACCGGCTGTTTTTGCCGGGTATGGCTTTCAAATACCGTGATAACTCTGTTTGGTGGGATAAACTGTTGGCCGGTAAAACAGCGCATATTATTACTACACTCGATCAGCCCCGTTGGTATTACTGGCTGGCCTTTGGTGCGCCAAGTGTTAACCAATTAAAAAAATCTATACTTGGTTTTTGCGGGGTTAAAGTGCAGCATACTACTTATGTGGGGCCTATCCGTAAATCGAAAGAAGAATTCAGGCAAAGAGAATTGCAGCGGATAGAGGAGAGTGGGAGGGGGGTGAGGTAGGGGGGGTAATCGGCGAAAGGGGGGTGAGGTAATGGTCAGTTTGCTTTATCCCTAAAAAGCGAATTTTCTGGCTCGGCAAAAAAATCATCTATTTCGTTGCTGTACGTGATTTTTTTTATTTCTTCTATTTTTCGAATTAAGTTAAATGTTCTTGAATGAGCTTTAGCCAAAATGGTATTATACCTGTGAGGAATAATCTTAATCGGACCTTCACTAACGATTTCATTTGCTTCTGCCTCGATTTCTGAACCTAATACGTATGCGATTATTGGAGTGTTGATACTTACCTTTTTAGATTTCCTTAACTCTCGAGCATACAATAGAGCTGACTTATAGCTACTATTCCTCAAAAGACGCTTTTTTACAATCAGGTATTCGTCATAGTAATTCCAAAACGTTTTTGGTTTTTCACCTTCCCCGTTTCTGTCACGCTTTAGTTGAGTCAGGATATAAGCATTGGTAATCTTTATATCCTTGCTGAGGGCGGTGAAGTAAATATCATTCAGTTTTTCCGCGAGCTTATCTAAGTATTGATTGATTTCAGCACCGTGTTTAACGCCAATCTTGACCCGTTGCTTGCCCGAATCCCAGTTGCTATCAGAAACTCTAAGGCCTGTTGTGGTGGTTAAATATTTCGCGTGGTAACAAAAAGAAAACATAAGTGGTCGGGGATAGTCACATTTACCCTCCCAAATTTTTCTCCTCTGTAAGAAGAAGCCAACATGCTTTTGAATTGTTTTCATTTTTGCTACCGTTCTATAAGTTGTATTTCCATTTCAAGTCGTTAGCCTTTATGGCAGCTATTATCTCTTCCTTTACCCAATAGGGTCTCCCATTAAGTATGATTTTGGGTTCCGGTAAAATGCCTTTCTCACGGTAAGTGCTTACAGTTTTGGTGCTACAGCCAAGAAACTTTGCCACATCTTTAACTCGTAACTTACCATCAAATGCAGTTTGTTCAACTTTTCTTTCAAGCAATCTCTTCTCCAATTTTTCGAGTTCTTCTGTCACAACTGTACGTATCATATTTTTTAAATCCGCTTCTGCGACAACTATGACTGTGATATTATTACTCATGTATCCGAGTATAGCGGTTTAAGTGTTAAGGGAAGTATCAAATGAGCATATATTTCGTATAATGTTTGATATACCAAACAAAATGACATACATTTGCTTAATTAAACAAACATTATGAGTAAGAATAAGATGGTTCTTTTACCTAAAGTTGAGCGTTCTCTGAAGGCGCTTGGTGAGAATATCAAGCTGGCTCGTTTAAGAAGAAAATACAGTGCTGAGCAAGTTGCTGAACGTGCTAATATCAGTCGTTATACTGTATGGCAAATCGAGAAGGGTTCTCCGACAGTTTCATTGGGTGCTTATGCACAGGTTTTATTTGTTCTTGGTTTAGAAAATGATATTGCCGAAGTAGCTTCTAAAGACCCACTCGGCAGAAAACTTCAGGATGCAGGGCTTTCTGTAGCCGCCCGTGCACCTAAGCGTAAAACAAAAACTTCTGGCAATGGCAAAAAATGAAGAAAAGCACATTCTGGTTTATGCTGATTGGGAGGGATTAGAACAACCTGCCTTTATGGGAATACTTTCGGCTTCACCTATTCGCGGCAAAGAAGTTTTTTCCTTTGAATATGATGAAGGATGGCTTTCTGGCCACAACAGTATGTACCTTGACCCGAATTTAGGCATGTATAAAGGCAGACAGTATCTGCCAGAGGACAAAAGCAATTTCGGAATCTTTCTGGATTCATCGCCCGACAGATGGGGGCGTGTATTGATGAAACGCAGGGAGGCAGTTATGGCGAGAAAAGAAGATAGAAAGGAACAGCCGCTTTTTGAAAGTGATTTTTTACTGGGTGTTTATGACCAGCACCGGATGGGCGCATTGCGGTTTAAATTAAATGAAGAAGGCAATTTTGTAAATGATAATAAAGCCTTTGCTACACCACCTTGGGCGGCACTAAGAGATTTGGAATATGCAAGCAAACAATTAGAAGATGAGGATAAAGACGATGAAGAAAGTTTGAAGTGGCTCAATTTATTGATTGCGCCAGGTTCTTCTTTAGGAGGAGCACGGCCAAAGGCAAGTGTAATGGATGAAAAAGGGCAGTTATGGATTGCAAAATTCCCAAGCCGAAATGATAATAAAGATATAGGTGCATGGGAAATAGTGGTGCAGCAATTGGCTGTGAAGGCCGGTTTAAATGTTGCCGATGCAAAAGCGCAGGTATTTTCGGGTCAATACCATACATTTCTTTCTAAGCGCTTTGATAGGGTAGGAAAACAGAGAATTCATTTTGCAAGTGCCATGACGTTGCTCGGGTACAGTGATGGTAAAGCAGACCATGTAGCAGGAGTAAGTTATCTGGCACTGGCTGAATTCATCCAGAAATATGGTGCAGAGGTTGACAGAAATTTAGAAGAGCTATGGCGCAGAATAGTGTTCAATATCTGTGTTAGCAATACGGACGACCATCTCCGTAATCACGGATTTTTACTTACTGAAAAAGGCTGGATACTATCTCCTGCTTATGACATAAATCCGGTAGAAACCGGTGCAGGCCTGACGCTCAACATTTCCGAAACCGATAACTCGTTGAATTTAGAAGTAGCTAAAGAAGTAGCAGAATATTTTCGCCTAAAAAATAACAGGGCTGAAAAAATTATCGATGAAGTAATATCATCCGTAAAGAATTGGAAGGACGTAGCTTCAAACTATGGCATTTCAAACAATCAGGCTCAAGCAATGAAAAATGCGTTTAGTCATTTCTGACATTATACTTTACTTTAGTATCAACCCAATTTTTCCCTACTTGCTAAGTAATCTTTAAACTATTATCTGCGAACTACTCGTTCGATAGCCAGTTAGGCAATAATCTTCGCAATCGTAATCCAACATAAAGCCAGGGCGCATTAGGTTAATATCGTACACCTTAAATCCCCCGTTAATTGGTATGGCTTTTTTACTGTGCAATGCGCAGACGCCAAATTGTGTAGTAAGAAGTAACTCAGCTGAATTTATAGCTGAAAGTGGTTTTTTAGAAAAAGAACCCTCTTTCGTTTTTAGAATTTTTCTGTAGCGCGGCAGAATCTCATTAAAAAAACGCAAGTGATTATTTTGGTATTCCTTTGCTTGATATGTTGTTTGTGATTTTATCGAATTAAGCTCTTTCCTTAAATGCGCTTCCACGCCAGAGGAGAAGTCGTCATCTGGGTTAAGGTACAACAAGGCGTTCAAAGCCAGTATATCAAAGTAGATGTCTAAATCATGCCAGTTATAGTTTAGGAGAATATGTACAGTTCTACGAAATGCTTCCTCGCGATTCTGTTTAATGCGCTTGTTTATTATTTCATAATCGCTCTCCAAAAAGCCGGGAATTATTGCCAATAAAAACGAGCCAATGATATTGTATATGAATCCAGTCATGCAACCGGCTGCTTCGTAATCATCTGTAATTGGAATATATTCTATATTGACAAGCTTCTCCACTGAGTCTGTTTCCTTTTTCCCCAATTTAGAAGCAAAATCTTTGAGGTAAGCGTTACCCATGCTGTCGGCAAGCGTATTCAACTTTATAGTTTCTGTCTGTGTAAAAGATTTTCCCTGATACCGCATAAAAAGGTACAAGGCGATAAGATAGTTCGATAAGTGCCGACTTTCAACCGGACTTTGTTCTACTTGCTTTACGGATTTCGAATCGCTTTTGACATTAAGAACGGGTTCAAGCCGAGACTGGTAATTCGATAGCAGTGAATTGAAGAACTTTCGTAACAGCTTTTTTTCTCTTTCACAAACAACAGAGTCCCGTTGTTTACTGGCTACTTCTTCCGCATTCTTTTCACCATCTGTTTTTGCCTTGTCGATCAGATTTTTCTGTTCTTCACTTTCCGCATAAATGTTTTTATTCTGTAGCTTTAGATTCTTCGCAAGCAAAGCCAGCATCTCCGCAACTTTATGACTTGGACTACTGAGATGGGCGCGCTGAAGCTCTACTCGGTATGCACTCAATTCTTGTAACTCTGCAAGGGTATATTTTTTACTATTCTCTTCATTGGTCTTCCTACTCTGAACCCCGTTGCCTTGTTTATTACCCGGTGTGTCATCATTAGCCCATTCTAATTGAATAAACGGTAGCAAGGTAAAGAGATCATCGTCTTCCCCAGTCTCGAAAGCGTTAAGCGCCTGTTCAAACTTTTCCTGCTGTGGGTCTGGGCAACTCTTTATCTGAAGGGAAACATTTACTACTGGAAGTTTATTGGATATTACAGCACCTCTCTCGTCCAGGATATGAATAAAGTGTAACCGTTCCAATGTTTTTGACTTAAAATGGGTCGTTATTTCAAGCGAGGAGTATCGCAGTTCATCAATGACCGCACTTTCCGATGTCAGCATTTGTACTCTGCATGCTTTAGAAACCGCACTTGAAAGAAGCAAGGTCACTTCGTCAACATCCAATTCAGCTGCTACAATGTATACTGCTTTAGATTTTAGATTCTCTTCATTGACGATCGCGTTTTTTTCATGGTTTGACAAATCTTCTACGCTCAATTTGGGGATTGACTCAAGGTTAATCTTCAGTGTCTTAAAATAGTCCTCCTTATTACTTCTGAGCAGAATACAAGCTTCATCATTCACTTTTGACTGTAAGGTAAGTCCCATTCCTCTGGCCGAGGCGTTAGCGCTCCCCATCAAAAAATATTCGAAGCCATCACTTGTTTCAAATTTTATCAGCTTAGCAAGCAACGGAAAAATTTGATATGTTGTTGATTTATGAATACTTTTTATTTACCTAAAGCCCTAATTTTCGTATCAAAATTCAGTGAAACCTGGGCGAATAAAACCTATTCAGTTGCCGGTTATATCTGGCAAAGTAAGGATATTCAGGATTGCAATATACATTTTGGAATAAAACACTTCTACATAATCCTTCTAAATTCCACAGAGTAGAATACAAATGCCAGAATAATTCTATTCGTAGCTATGCGGATTGCCAAAGCGACGATACTTAAAGAAATGTGCTTAAATGTTTTTTAGAAGGCTCTATAGGGTAAATCATTGCTTTGCCCCCCAGATAACAATAACCACAAAGAGAAAGAAAAATACACATAAAGAAACAACGTTTCACGGAGGAAATAAGCGGCATCAGACTAGCCGGTTATTTCTATTAGGGCACTTTCGGCATTCGCATCTACAATTTGTTACGTTAAGCTTTAGTGAAAAAATTTGTAATTCTTGCCCCAAAACAAAAATCTAACTTGCCCCAATAAAAAATGCCTGATTATCTGTTTGATTATCAGGCATTTTTGAAGCTGTATTTGCGGACCGGACGGGACTCGAACCCGCGACCTCCGCCGTGACAGGGCGGCATTCTAACCAACTGAACTACCGATCCAATATTTTTAAGAACAACTTTTTTTCCTGAACCCGTCTCGCCTGGGGCGAGATGACAGGGCTTTTTGCTTTTGAACTACCGATCCAGTAATCCACCCTTTTTGCAAAGGGACTGCAAATATATCCGCTTTTAGGTTTTTACCAAGGGGCAATAAAAATTTTTCTTTTCTCCCTAAGGATGAACGTCTTCGGCAAGGTGTGCCGGGGTGTTGGTATCGCGTATTTTAAAGATGAAAACTGCTAAATAATACAATACGGCATTTACGGCCATTATGCCGGCAAACAGCCAGAAATAGCTGGCACCTTTGTAATGGCTGAAGAATCCGCCCGCCTGTATGTTGTTGTTAATATAGGTAACCAAAATGTTACCCAAAAAGACGGTAAAGAAGAAAATGGCCATGATGGTGCTTTTCATGGATTTGGGGGATTGGGAGAAGGCATATTCTAAACCGGTAATGGACACGAAAATTTCAGCTACGGTTAAAAGCAAATAAGCTATTAGCTGCCAGCCGATGTTCAGTTTTACGCCGCGGTCTAACTCAGATTGAATCCAGGCAACCAGGCAAAAGGTGATAGCTGTTAAAATAAGGCCCCAGCCGAATTTGCGCAGTGCGGTTACGCGTATTCCTGCTTTTTCCATCCAGGGGTAAATGCCAAAGGAGAATACGGGGATGAGCACCAGGATAAGCAGGGCGTTAACTACCTGTATTTGTTCGGCATACCAATCAATACCCATAAAGTGCAGGTTCATATCTTCAGCCTGTAACACCCACTCGCTTCCGTTTTGGTCGTAAAGTGCCCAAAAAATGGGGATGAAGGAGAACACCACCAGTACCTTCCACACAGATTTAAGCTGGCTAAGGATGGAGCCGTTATCGGCTTTGCGGGTTTCGGAAGGCATTTTGATTTTGTATTGCTTGCGGCCAAGGTAAAAGATGATTAGGGCCAGCAACATTAATATACCCGGTACCCCAAAGGCTAGCGGGGCGCCATACCTGCTGTTTTTAAGTATTGGGGTAATAAGCATGGAGAAGAAGGCGCCGAGGTTGATGCCGAAGTAGAAAATGTCGTACAACTTGGAAATTTTGGCGTCGTTTTCATCTTCAAACTGATCGCCCACCATAACCGATACATTGGGTTTTACACCGCCAGCCCCAATTGATATAAGTACGAGGCCAACGAAGAATAAATCGTAGTTGGTATCGAAAACCGCCAGAAAAGCGTGGCCGATACAATAAACAATAGAGAGTAAAAGGATGGTCCAGTAGCGGCCAATAAGGTAATCGGCAATTACGCCGCCTGCAATAGAAAGCAGGTAAACCAGCGCTACAAAAAGGTGGGTAACCTCATTGCTGTGCGCTTTAGCAGCCTCTTTTAATGCGGGGTTGCCGGTAGGGTTAAAAAACTGCGCTATAAGAAAGGTAGAAAGGATGGCCTTCATGCCGTAGAAGCTGAAACGTTCGGCAGTTTCGGTACCTACAATAAACGGCGCAGCCTTGGGGAACTGCTTTACGCGGTCGATAAAGTTCATGTTCCGAAGTAAAGGAATTTTTAGCGGTTTTCGCTTTCAAGGTTCTTTTGCCATTCTCTGTAACCATAAACAGCTACAACAGCAAACAGAACATATAAAGCAGAAGTGGCACGAAGGTCCTTAGCAAAGTACAGGGTTGCGGCCACTAAATCAATTACAATCCAATACAACCAGTTCTGCAGAATTTTTTTGGCGGTCATCCAGGTGGCGATAAAGCTGAAAACGGTAATGGCAGCATCAAAGTAAGAATAGGAGTTGCCGATTTTGGCAAACAGAAAGCCCAGCACGGGTGATAATGCACAGCCCAGTATCAGTAAAGGTATTTGTTGCTGAATAGTATAAGAGGTAATACCGCCGGCTACGGAATCTGCAGTTTTGTTTTTGCTCCATAACCACCAACCATACACTCCGGCCAATACATAGTATGTTTGCAGTATGGCATCCATATACAGGCTTGCATAAATATTTATGTATATGTATAGGGCAGAACTTACAATGCCGGCAGCCCAACAGTAAACATCGCCTTTGGCGGCCAACACCACATAAAGTACCCCGAAGAAGACTGCGGTATACTCAGTAACTGTAAAAGCCTTAGAAAGGTAGCTTAGGTAGTGCAACACAGGGCTAAGAAAGAAAAAAAGGGGCAATGGTTATTGCCCCTTTAGTGTTTGCAACGGATTAAAACTACTGCTTAACCAACTTAAGGCTTTGCATGCCCGCCGGGTTTACCAGGCGAACAGTATAAATTGATTGTGGAAGTTGAGTGATGTTTAATGGCAATTGATGAACGCCTGCGGCCAAATCAACTTTGGTTGAATTGATGATTTGCCCGTTAAGATTCAATATCTGAAGCTCACCATTAAAAGGTTGAACAAGCTCCAGTTGTAAAGTGGTAAAGTCACTAGCCGGGTTAGGCAGTAAGTGCATGGCAGATACGGGAACTTCATTTATGCCAATGTTTAAATCAAGCGTGTTAACGGTAGTGTTGGTTATAACCGGTTCGTTAAAATCGAAGTAGATAGCGGCGCGGTTGTTAAACACAGTGCCATCGGCCAGGTTCTTCTTTTGTTTAATGTAGAAAGAAACAAAGCCATTACTTGCCTCAAAGTTGGCTGAACTATCAGGAAGGTCAATAGGATCGAACAGGAATACCAGAACATTTTCACCCATAATTTGTGTGCGGTAATCGTGGCTGGCGGCACCGGGTTTGAAGCTGGTTATATCAAGGTCTGTATCCAGCGTATCGCGTATAGCAACAAAAGATGCGGAGAAGTTGCCTGTGTTTTGAAAATGCACTACATACTTCAATACGGAATCCTGACGGGTGATAAGACCATTTAAACCCTGGCCTGCGGGAAACACCATTTTTTCGTTGGGGTCAAAGGAGCCCACTACTTCAAACTGCACACTTTCGGTGTTGTTAGGTGGCGTGGCATCGTTACCATCGGGTGTTATATGTGCTGAATAGTTTTGCATTGTACCTAAAGCCGTTGTTGAAAGCGTGCTGAAATACAAATCAGCCGTGCCGTGGCCCCCACCGGGTGCCAGGTTGCTGAAGTTGATGGTAACTGTATTGGTAGAGGTATTTACTGAACTACCGCCTGATACGTAAGAGGCGGTGGCGTCGTAAACAAAATCAATTGCGCCTGATACAGGATAAACACCATCGTTATAATAATGTAAACGGATATGATGCGTAAAGCCGGGGCGGGGTGGCGTTACGGAGTAGAAGCTAACGCGAAGGTCTTCTACATTAAGTGGCTGGTCGTAAAAATTATTGCCTGCATAAGTGTTTCCTGCAGTGGCGCCGTTAATCAGAATTGAACCAACGGGACAGGCCTGATTGCGGAATTGCGCATACTGCGTAAGGGCATAATTTGCGGCAGGCACAACAAACTGAAAATCTCCATTAGCGTTTGTTACACGTGTTTGGCCCGGCACACAGCTTACAACAGTGTTTTGTAAGCCGTTCTCACCGCCGTCCTCTATGCAGTTTGCATTGGCATCATCCACCACACGGCCCTGTATAACCGCAGCGCAATTTATGGAGCTATAACCTATGCTGGATATATAACTATTGGCAAAGCAACCGTTGGCATCGGTAACATATACGCCCATACCCCAGCTTGCATCAAGCCCAGTGGCACTTGCTGTATTAGAGCCGTTGCCCCACTGGTAAGTGTAAGGGGCTGTACCGCCTGAAACAGTAACTGATGCCGAACCATCGTTTGTAAAAATGCAGGAGGCAGGAGTAACACTTATGGATGCATACATAGGGGAGGTTCTAAGTACGCTTGCATATTTTACAAGTGAACATCCATTGCCGGCCGTAATGGTAACTGTGTAGTAGCCTGCGCTAAGATTGGTTATGGCTTGCGCAGCTGAACCGGTGCTCCACAGGTAGGTATATGGAGGAGTACCACCGCTGGCGTTGGCAGATGCAGCCCCGTTTTGCAGCTGGCAGGTTTCGTATGCTGTTGCTGATGCGTAGGCGCTAAAGCCTGAGGTGAGTTGTATGCTAACCCCGTTGCTATACTGGCAACCTAAAGCATCTGTAATAGTAAAAGTGTAATAAGCGGCTGCCAGGTTGTTTATAGAAGAAGTAGTGGCCCCGGTACTCCATAAATAAGTGTAAGGCGCCGTACCACCGGTTGGCGATAAGGCAGCTGAACCCATTGCCCCTGAACAAACCTGGTTATTGTGCGTGGCGTTGGGCACTATTGGGCTGATATTATTGATGTAACCGTATATGACAGCAGAACAGCCTGCATTATCAGTAACGGTAACGGAAATTGAGCCGGCACTAAGGCTGCTTATTGATTGCGTGGCGGCACCGGTGCTCCATAAATAACTGTAAGGGCTGGTGCCCAGGGTTGGATTTACGCTTGCACTGCCACCGCCATTGCCGCAGGATTCGTCGGCTTTGGTAAGGTTGACCTGTATAGGCGAATACCGGTTTACATATACGTAATCTACCATTGCTTCGCAACCACCCCCATCATGCACCGTAGCGCTGTAATAACCTTGTTGCAAGCCTGTTACGGAAGCGGTTGTGCCGCCAGTGCTCCATAAATAAGTATAAGGCCCGGTTGTGCCATTAGCAACAACCGTAGCAGTGCCGTTTTGCTGGTTACAGTTTTCATTGGTAGTAGTTGCACTTAGGGTAATAGGCGTTGTAAAGGATAGCTGTACATAACTTGATTTAAAGCAGCCATCGGCATCAGTTACTGAAACGGTATAAACGGCCGCGGCAAGTCCGTTAATAGTAGCCGTAGTCCATGCAGGATTGGCGGGCCCTTGCCAGCTATCGCTCCATGCGTAAGTGTATGGTGCGTTGCCGTTTGATGCTACAACGGTGGCGCTTCCATTATCGTTAGTGCAGTTGGCATTGGTTTGCGATGTGGTAAGGTTGATGTTGTTTACGCTTTCTACCAAAAAACCGCCAAGGGAATCGTTATCACTGGCTATTACTTTGCAGCCGTTGCCATCGGTAACGGTAACGTCATAAACGCCGCCGGCAAGGTTGGTAATTGTTGCAGAGGTTCCCCCATTGCTCCATAAATAGGAGTAAGGAAGCGCGCCACCCGTAGGTGTTACTGTTGCTGTGCCATCATGGGCAGGGCAGTTATCCGGTGTGCTGTTTAGCTGAATCTGGAAAGGAGGTTGCACCCAAAACCAGTAAGTGCCGCATTGGTTGTTATTGTCGTGTATTTCTACAGTGTAGTTTCCGCCTTTAGCGCCGGTTAAATTTTGCGTGGTGGCTATAATGGTTTGCGGATCGTTGTAGCGCCAGGCAAAGGTATAGGGGCCGGTTCCGCCTGATACGCTGATATTTATCTGCCCGTTTTGGTCGCAGGGTAAAACTATAGAGTCGGTTACAATAAAGGGCTGTTGCCAGCATTGACTGTTGCCGGCAAAAGGCAGTAACAAACCGAAACAAAACAGCAGCAGAAGAAATGAAGAATGTTTTTTCATGGTTGGCGGTTTAAATGTTATGCGTAAAAGACAGTTCAAATGTAAGATGAGTTGCTTGGTGATGCGAGCTTTTGTGGTAATAATCTTACATGCTTAAAGACATACTTTTTCATACATTGTAGACATATACAGGGGTTTAAGCTTTACGCGTTACAGGCCATTTATTGGTGATTTACTGTTATTAGTTAGCTGTGTTTTGTGTTAGGGGCGAATACACTAACATTGCCACCAGAAATTACAAGAGATATGAAAGATGTTTTGAAGCAATTAGGAATTAGTGAAGTGGGACCTGGTGTAAGCACCGGCAGCAAATGGATAAAAGGCAAAGGGGCGGTTATTGAATCGTTTTCGCCTGTTGATGGTAAATGGATAGGCAGTGTAACATCAGCCACTGCCAAAGAATATGAGCAGGTAGTAAACACTGCTAAAGAAGCTTTTAAAATTTGGCGCAATGCGCCTGCCCCTCTACGCGGTGAAATTGTGCGCCAGATAGGGGATGAACTTCGGAAGTATAAACCTGCTTTGGGCAAGTTAGTAAGCTACGAAATGGGGAAGAGCCTTCAGGAAGGCCTTGGCGAAGTGCAGGAGATGATTGACATCTGCGACTTTGCCGTAGGCCTTAGCCGGCAGTTGTACGGTTTAACCATGCACAGCGAACGCCCTAACCACCGTATGTATGAGCAGTGGCATCCACTGGGCATAGTTGGTATTATATCGGCATTCAACTTTCCGGTGGCAGTGTGGAGCTGGAACAGTATGCTGGCATGGGTTTGTGGCGATGTTTGTATTTGGAAGCCATCGGAGAAAACACCTTTATGCGCAGTGGCCTGCCAGAATATTGCCGCCCGCGTATTTAAAAACAATAACCTGCCTGAAGGTATTTCAGGATTGGTAATAGGCGGCAGAGAAGTGGGTGAGTTAATGGCGAATGACGGTAACGTGCCTTTGGTTTCTGCAACCGGTTCAACCCGCATGGGTAAGGAAGTAGGCAAAAATGTTGGCGCCCGTTTAGGAAGAAGTTTATTGGAGTTAGGTGGTAACAACGCCATAATTATTACCCCTGAAGCTGATTTGGATATGGCCATGATAGCTATTGCCTTTGGTGCAGTAGGTACTGCCGGACAGCGTTGTACTACTACACGCCGCTTAATTATACATCAAAGCCGCTATGCCGAGGTAAAGAAGCGGCTAAAGCATATTTACGGGCAGCTGAAAATAGGCAACCCGCTTGACCAGAAAAACCATGTAGGCCCGCTTATTGATAAAGCTGCAGTGCACATGTATGCCGAAGCCATTGCTGCCGCTAAAAAGCAAGGAGGCAAAATTTGGGTAGAAGGCGGTGTGCTAAAGGGTAAAGGCTATGAGAGCGGCTGTTATGTTAAGCCCGCTGTTATTGAAGCGAACAACAATATGCCTATCGTACAACACGAAACTTTTGCCCCTATACTTTATATAATGAAGTATGAAACACTTGACGAGGCTATTGCTTTGCAAAACGGTGTGGCGCAGGGCTTGTCTTCATCTATTATGACCACTAATATGCTCGAGGCCGAAGCCTTTTTAAGTTGCAACGGCAGCGACTGTGGTATTGCCAACGTTAATATTGGCACCAGCGGTGCTGAAATTGGCGGAGCCTTTGGTGGCGAAAAAGAAACAGGTGGTGGCCGCGAGAGCGGCAGCGATAGCTGGAAAGCTTATATGCGCCGCCAAACCAATACCATTAACTACGGCACTAAGCTTCCTTTAGCACAGGGTATTAAGTTTAGCGTTTAGCGCAGCAGGGTAAAATTACCTGCCAGTTTTAGTTGCTTTTGTGCGCAATAATTGAAGTACTCTACCTGGTAGATGTATACATCAGTAGGTTGAGGTGCGCTTTTGTAAATGCCGTTCCATCCCTGCGAAACATCAGTGGTTTCAAACACCAGATTGCCCCAGCGATTATAAAGCTGCAGATGATAGCGCTGTGCGCCGCAGCGCGAGACACCACGATAAACGTCGTTTACTCCATCACTATTAGGGCTAAATGCGGTTGGCATATGCAATTGGCATTCATCGGGTAATATTTGCACTAAAATTTCGTCGGAAGCGGTGCCACAAGGTGTAGAAACGGTTGCTGAATAGGTGCCGGTTTGTGATACAGTATAAACGCTATCGGTTGAATTATCATGCCAAATGTAGGTTGAAAAGGGTTGAAAGGCCGATAGTAAAATTGTTGCAGGGCCGCAAATGGTTGTATCGGCACCCAAGTTAAGGTAACCTGTAGGTTGAAAAATATTAATCGTATCTCTGTTGCGACATAAAGTAGTATCCCATACTTCTATCCAAAACTGCCCGGGGGCTGTTATTGTAATGCTATTTGATGTGTCTCCCGTGCTCCATACATAATTTGCAGCCAAACTTAACTGCATCACAGTAATAGAATCGCCTTTACAGAAAAACGTGTCGGCACCAAGAGTAACAGTGGGTGGTGCTAGTGCAGAAACAATAACGGAATCAGTAAATGAACCGCATGCATTGGACGCCTGAGCCCAATATAAGCCGGGTGTACCGGCTGTAATTTGCGAACTATAAGCACCTGTGTTCCAAAGAACATTTACACCGGCATCTAATGCAACAGGCGCATTTCCGCAAAGGATTTTATCAGCACCTAAGTTTATTTGCGGAGGGGCGCTTACTTCTGTAATATTTATTGTGTCAGTAACAGAGCATCCTGCAGTGGTAGTTATAGTTAAGCTATAAGTGCCCGGAGAATTAACGTTATAGCTTGAACCGGTAGAGTTATCCTGCCATTGGTAAGTAGCGCCAGGATATGACAAACCTAAGGTAAGGGTTTGGCCGGAGCAAAAAGCAGTATCGTTTCCCAGAAAATTTGTCTTAATGGGGACTAAAGTAATATCATCAAAAAAATAATATGCATAGGGCCGGTTTGTGCCAAATGTGAAAGTTTGGGTGGATGCATCATCCCTAAAGTTCCCAATCGTCATATAAGAATACGGTTGAGTAGGTGTAAACTGAAAGGTATATTGCTTCCATACAAGATCAGCTACCAGGGTATCTAATGAGATTTGAGGACTTATTCCCTGAATGAGATTATATCCTGATTGTACAAGGGGAGATGAAGAAAAATTCACTTCGATATTATTACTTCTGTATATGTATTCCACGGGATTCCCCCCTGTAGACCAAAAGGATAATTCATATGTGACCCCTGGAATCAGGGGACAATTTAGTTGCGTCATTAAATACTCGCGATAATCACTTAGTTGGGCGTGAAATGTAACTAAGCCGCTAATTCTATCACCCGTATGCGCATTAGTGGTGCCCATAAAGGAATTAGGTAAAACGGCTTGCCCCGTTGAGAGGGTGCTGAACAAATCCGGTGTTCCGGAATTGTTGTTCGGACAACTTGCTGAAGAGGGATTTAGCCAACCTATGGCATTAGTTATCTCACAGCCATAGAAGGGTTCAGCAGTAACGTTTTCAAAGCTGTAATTGTTTATCAGGTTTTGAGGAAATGCGATTAGCGTAGAGCATAGAGCCAATAAGCTTAATAGAATTTTTTCTTTCACAGGATCAGATGATGGTTCAATTCAAAGTTAAAACTTGAACTTTAGAAAAGAAGAGGGATTTTTAAGTAGTTCCTTTACTTCAGGCGCAAGATTTAGAAGTAAAACCCCTCCTAAATATAATATGCTCATAACCAATGTTCGAATTGCAATATTCAGTATGTTGGAGGTAAACTCAGGAAGGAAAAAGTTAATGGCAATGCACACTGTTATTAATGCCAAAACCCAAATTGTTTTAACGGAGTAAGGCTGAAGTTTAAAATTTTTGTATATGATAACGAATTTAGATGCAAAATAAAGAAAGGCCGATCCTGCAGTAGCCAGGGCGGCTCCGTTCATCCCAAATTTAGGCACTAAAATAATGTTCAGAATGATGGAGGAGATAGCAACGCCAATTAAAAGAATGCCCCCTTTCCAAAAATTTTCTGAACTAAAAATGATTTGAGAATTAGCTCCACCTGCTATATTGAATAAGGCCCCTGTACTTATGATATAAACGACCGTTAAGCCACCTGCAAATTTTGGCGGTAAAAACTGAATAAGGAATTGCATATTGGTTATTATGCCTACAAAAAGTAATCCGCCGATAATTAAAAGATATTGGGCACTGCGGTAGTATATTTTTTCTACTTCCGAATGATCATTATGTGTTAGGGCGTGAGCCACCTTAGTGCCTGCAATACGTTCCAGTGCATTTAAAGGAGCTTCAATAATATTAGGTATAAAGGCGGCAATGGTGTAAATGCCTACCAGGTGCAACTGATAATATTTTGCCAGAACCAAAGAGTCTATAAACTTTATGCCCAAACTTGCTACAGAAACAAAGCTCATCCATAAACCAAAAATCATCATTTCTCTAAAGTTGCTTTTTCTTATCAACTCCCAATTAATGTTGAATGAAGGGCTGTCAGTCGAAAAAATGTAGGCCAGCAAACAAATTGTTTGTGTGCCGTAAATACCAATAAACAACCATATAAAGGCACTAAGCGAAAGTAGTTTAAGAAAGTATACGGTAAACAGGATTATAGAGAGGATACGGACCAGAACCTCATTAAATAATGCCGGAAAAGTGCTTTTAAACAACGAATTGCAGTAAAGAGTTAATACGGCGTTAAAACCTATTACGAAAGAAAAAGGGAGAACGGATAAATAGTAGTAAGTAAACAGGGCAGATTGTTGCGAATATTGATTTATGAAAAAGCTACGGCTGGCCAACAGTATTGCAAAAACAATAGCAGCCCCTATAAGCATATACAGCATAAGCAAGCCGAAGAAACCGTTATGGCCATTTTGGTGGTTACGAAAAAGCGGAAAATATTTGACCGTTATAGTTCCAATGCCCAAAGGAAGGAATACACCTACAAGGGATGAAAAACTAAACAGCACCCGGGTTAATCCTATCTCTTCAGGAGTAAGAAAATGGGGTTGAATGTAAAGCAGGCTGGCAAACCCAAGCAGTATACCTGCAAATGTTATAAGAGTATTTTTTAAGCCCTGCCGCTGAATGATTCCCACCGAAAGTTATTTTTGCACACAAATTTTAAAGCCGAAAGTGAGTATTTCCAAAGCTATAGCCAGAAAAATAGTATTTCCTGTTATTACCGGTTTAGGATTAGAAAAACTTCTATCAGCAGGTGCCAAAGGTAATAAACTCATACTCGTATATCATGGCGTAGTTGAAAGACCTGACCATAATGTAAGTGTAGGCCCTATTGCAGAGGCGCAATTTAGTCGGCATCTGGCGTATTTTAAGAAAAATTTTGATGTGGTTTCGCAGGATGAGATTTTTAAAATGTACCGGAACAATATTGTACCCAAGCGAAAAACTATAGCTATAACCTTTGATGACGGGTACGAGAATAATTACCTGCGCGCCTTCCCTTTGCTTAAGCAGTATGGTTTTCCTTCAACCATGTATATAATAACACAGGCTATAGAAGATGATAATTTAATAACCTGGTACGACTATATTGATTTTGTAAAAAAGGATATTGATGTAACTAAGATTAATACAGCATTAATCGGCCAACCACCTTTAGCGGCTGTGAGTGATCTAAAGGCGTTAGTGAAACGCATTAACATAGAAAAACGGGAGGTTGTTTATAGTGAAATAGGCAGGCAGGTGAATATAGAAAACTATAAGGCGCTTTTCCCCAGAGAATTTTGGAAGCTAATGAGCAAGGAACAGTTAAAAAAGCTGTCAGACTCAGGCTTGGTTGAGTTAGGTGCTCATTCTCATAATCATCCTAATTTAGGAGAAATTGATTTGGATGCCGCAAAATCAGAAATAGAAAAAAGCAAGCGATTGCTTGAAGAGTTGACTCAAAAGCCGGTTAATTCTATCGCCTTTCCTGATGGTAGTTACACTCCGCAGGTAAAAGAGTTATGCCTGCAGGCTGGATATAAGAATTTGCTTGCGGTGGATTATAGATACACGTCAGATAAGGAAGACAAAAATATTCTACCCCGTTATTGCCTTAGTTCAACCACTACCTTTGATTCAAATATGATTGCCGTTCATCGAAGCTTTAAGGAATATGGTTTTTAAAATGTGTCAAAGTCTGCAAATACATACTTGAACTTTTCTAATGGCAAACCGGATTGAAGATCGAGGTAGCCAATGTATATACCCTCTTGCTCGGGGTAATTACTACTTAGAAGTTGATGCCATGCCGTGCCCTTGCCAACAGGAAAAATTACTTTAGTGCAGCCTAAGCAGAATGCCAGTTTTTTCAGGGATTGAATAAAGATATCGGTATCTATACCCTTCTTTAACTCAATATCACCCACCAATAAAGCTCCGTCAATTTTTACCCATGTATTAAAACCGTTGATAGTTACCAAAAAGTTGCGGTAGAAGGATTTATATTGATGATAGGGAGCATTACGTACTACACTGCCATATTCGCCATTAATTACCGAACTGGGCAGGAAGGTTAGGCTTGATTTAAAGAGGCTAAGAATAAAGCGGCTATACAAATTATATAGACCTGATAGCGCGGGAGCTCTTTTTGCAATAGCAGCTAATGGCAGCGTACTTACATTAAACGTAAAGTTGCTCATGTTTTCCTTATGTGTCCAATTTAGCTTTTTTACAAAGCCCGGGTAGGAATTATCGTTTGGGAAGCCGAAAATGAATTGGACGCCTTCCTGCTTAGCCAGTTCATAAGTCATTTTAGCAAGTGTGGTAAATAAGCCTTTACCGCTGTGTGCTGGGTGGGTCATTGTATCGCCTGATTGGGCAGCCAGATACGTTTTTTCCTTGTATTCCATTAGATATGGATATACCCCATAAAATGCTGCAGGAGCATAGTTTTCATCGTAGGCAATAAAACCAAGATGTGAAACGCCGAGATAATCGGTGGCAAACTTGTGCCGGTAGTATGCTGTATCTACTTTCTGCTTAAAGGCGCTTTCATACAAGTGCACTAAATCAGCGTAAAGCTCAGGGGTTATGCGTTTGTAGGTGTAAGCGCTCACTTCATCCACTTATTATACCACAACTGAAATAAAAATAAATAGCTGAGACGCTGAAACTCTATTTTATCGCCGCTTAAGTAGCGGTCGCGCATTTTAATAACACGGGCCACATTAAAAATGCCTTGTTTGCGCAATGAGTCTTCGTTAATTACCTGCAGCAGCGTGGCTTTAAGTTCATTCTTCAGCCAGCTTTCCAAAGGCACGCCAAAGCCCATTTTAGGGCGCTCCATAATTTCTTTAGGAACGTGCTTATGCACTATATCTTTAAGCATAAACTTACCAATACCGTTGCGGTATTTATAATCAGAAGGCAAGCGCGCCACAAACTCTATAATACGTTGGTCAAGGAAAGGTTCGCGCCCCTCAAGGCTGGTGCTCATAGTAGCGCGGTCAACCTTTTGCAGGATGTCGTCCACCATATAGGTTTTATATTCCGTAGCCTGAAATTTAGCCAGTAAATCGTTGGTGTTGTTAAGTAGTCCACCTTCTTCAAATGGCGTGTTAAGAGGAGTTATCTGTTCGTTCAGCAACTGCTGTGTTTCAGCAAAAGTCATTGCCTGGCTTATAATATCGAAGCGCTTAACAGGGTCCTGGCCTGCTAGGTAGTCAATCAGCTTGCTCCATTTGTTTTGTTCGGAAACATCGTTGCGCTTGCTAAACAGCGAAGCTGCACTTGCGGTGGCCGATTGAAAAAAAACCGGAATTTTATTCAGTTGATTCAGGCGTTCAATAGCATTAAAGTATTTGGGGTAGCCCGCAAAAATCTCATCGCCACCATCGGCTGAGAGGGCTACGGTAACTTTTTTGCGCGCCATGCGGCTAACCAGCGTAGTAGGTATGGCCGAGGTATCGCCGAAAGGTTCATCGTAAATAAAAGGTAGCTGCTCCACTATATCCAGCGCATCCTGGTAAGTGCAGGTATGTTCGTGGTGGTCGGTACCAAGGTAATCGGCAACCTGGCGGGCATGGTGAGCTTCGTTAAACTTAGGGTCGTTAAAACCAATGGTAAAGGTTTTAATTTTCTGACTGCTGTTTTTTTGCAGTAATGCAGTAACAGCGGTAGAGTCGTAGCCGCCACTTAGGAAAACGCCCACCGGTACATCCGCCACCATGCGGTATTGAAAGGCCGAGAGCATCAATCGCTCGGTTTCTTCCTTCGCCTCTTCGTACGATATATTAAGCTTGGGCCGGTTGTAGCAGTCCACCACGTCCCAATATTTGTGTAGGGAACTTTGCTGCGTTTGTAAATCTACTTCCAGGTAATGGCCGGGCAGTAGTTTGTACGTGTTCTGAAAAATGGTGTGTGGCGCTGAAATATACCCGCGCTGGAAATAAAGGGACAGGGCATTATAGTTGATACTCTTTTGAAAGCGCGGGTGCTCGAAGAAAATTTTAAGCTCGGAACCGAAGAGTATTAAGCTGCTTTTTTGATAATAGAATACGGGTTTAACACCGGCACGGTCGCGAAAGAGAACAAGCTTTTCGTTTTTGCTATCGTGCATGGTAATGGCAAACATGCCTATAAAGCGGTTTACGCATTTTGCACCCCAGTGCGCATAGCTTTTTAAAATAACCTCGGTATCGCTGTTGGATTTAAAGGTGTAGCCCGCTGCTTCCAGTTCAGCCCTTATCTCGCGGTAATTGTAAATTTCACCGTTAAAAATTACGGTTAAACCGGCCTCCTCAAATTTCATGGGTTGATGGCCAAGGGGGCTCAACTCAATAATAGAAAGGCGGCGGAAGCCAAGGCCGATATGTGCAGAAGGAGTGTCCAATAACTCGTAGCCGCTATCATCCGGCCCGCGATGCTGTATACATCCGGCCATTTTTTGCAGCTGCTCCAGGCTGCCATTCCTGCTAAAATCAATATATCCCGCAATGCCACACATAAGTGCGAATGTAAGAGGTTTGGTTTAATGCGCATTGTTGCCAAAAACTCCATTGGGGGCCTGAAAACCGTCATAGTAAAGTGATTGGGCAATAATTTTACTTTTGCGCACCTTATGTTGAATTTTGTATCGCCCAAAACAGGTGCCCTGCTGGTAAATACCGGTGCTGAACTTATATCGTCGGAAGGGGAGAAGTTTCCCGTGGTAAACGGTATACCGCGCTTTGTGCCGGCTGATAACTACGCCAATGCTTTTGGTTTTCAGTGGAAGAATTTTGCGAAAACACAATTAGATAGTTTTAACGGAACCAAAATATCGCAGGAGCGTTTGGAGCGCTGTTTGGGGTTTCCTATTGAGCAATTAAAGGGAAAGGATTTGCTGGAAGTTGGCGCAGGCGCTGGCCGCTTTACTGAGTTGCTGGTAAAGGGTGGCGCTAATGTGCACTCTATTGATTTAAGCGCTGCTGTTGAAGTAAATAAAGAGAACGTGGGCAATGCTCCAAATTACAGTATAGCGCAGGCCAGCGTTTACGAACTGCCTTTTGAAAAACAGAGTTTTGATATAGTAATGTGCCTTGGGGTAATACAGCACACCCCCAGCAGCGAGCAAACCATTGAGGCCTTGTGGAACATGGTTAAGCCCGGTGGCTTACTGGTAATAGACCATTACATATGGCGTATTAACTATTACTTTAACCCTGCCACTTATTGGAGGTTGGTGTTGAAGGAAATGAAGCCTGAAACCAGTAAGAAAATTGTGGACGGCCTCACGAATATCTTTTTCCCTATGCACTGGGCGTTTAGAAATGCAGCCCCTTTGGATTGGTTGGTAAAGCGTTTTAGTCCGGTAATGACTTACATGAAACTACACCCCGAACTTAGCCGCCAGGAGCACTATGAATGGGCGCGTTTGGATAGCTACGACTCCTTAACAGATTACTATAAGCATTTGAGGACTCCTGAACAGATTAAGGCGGAATTAGAGAAATTAGGAGCGAAAAATGTTTGGATAAATAAAGGTGGTAATGGTGTGGAGGCCAGAGCCACGAAGTAAAAACTTTTCGGGCTGAGCTTGTCGAAGCCTGCTATTGTGTCATCCTTCGACAAGCTCAGGATGACAGAAAATTAAGACCATGAGTGAACAAAGCAAACAGGTAGGAGAGTACTACGATAAACTGTGGGACGAGTATGAGCAAACCAAGCTTAGCAAACCCAACAGTCGCCACCGTACCATTTTTAAAAACCTGAAGAAGGCGGGCCTGCAAAGCAACAGCAGCGTGCTTGAAATTGGCTGTGGTATAGGCTCACTTTCAGGCTTAATTATTAACCACCTTAGCAATGGATTTTTTGTGGGCGCCGATATAAGCTCGCAAACCATAGGTTTTTTAAAGAAGAAGTATACTGACCGTAACCGCACTGATTTTGTAGTAACGGATATGACGGACTTTACTTACGGCAAAAAATTCGACTTCATTATTTTCCCGGATGTGCTGGAGCATATACCGGTAAGTACGCATCCGCTTATTTTTGCTACGCTTAAAAACCTGGTGCATCAAAACTCGGTAATACTGATTAACAACCCCGAGCCGCTGGCTTTGGAATGGGTGCATAAACACCGCCCCGATTTGCTGCAGATAATTGACCAGCCCTTGCACGTAAATCACTTTGCGCAGCTGGCTTACGATAACGGCTTTTATATAGAGAAGGTGGAACCTTACGCCCTGCATACCGTGCAATACGACTACCAGAATATCATCATCCGCCCGAAGTGTGAATTGAAGAACTTAGACCAAAAAGGGAAAGGGGATTTGGTGATGGCTAATATTAAAAGTCGATTATAGCGAAACTCGAAGCACTAATTCCTAAATTCGAAACAATTGCCTGCTTTAAATTGAGGTTGTGCTAAAACCCAAAGTGCTTTTATTTTATAACTACTTATCCTCTTTTGTAAAGAAGGATGTGGAGATTTTGAATGAAGCCTTTGCGGTAGGCAGTCACGATTTTTACGCGAAGAAGAAAAGCGATACGCCTTTTCGGTTTCTCTCCCAATTCTTTTTTCTGCTGGGCCATATATGGAGCGCCAAACTGGTAGTGGTTGAGTTTGCCGGCTACCATAGCTTGCTGCCTGTATTGTTTGCAAAACTGTTGGGCAAAAAGAGTTTGATTATTTCGGGCGGAACGGATGCGCATTACTTCCCCGGTATTGGGTATGGCAACTGGCAAAAGAAATACCTGCGCACGTTTACGCGCCTTAGCTTTAAATGGTGCAGCCACATAGCACCCAAGCATAAAACCTTGATGCAAAGCCTGTATGAATATGACAAAAGCGAACCTGCGGAACAGGGCATTTATGCGCGCATACCGGGCTTAAAAACGCCTTATACCGAAATCCCCAATGGTTACGACCCCGTAAAGTGGAGATGCACCAAAGCCAAAAAGAAGAACACCTTTATAACCGTAAGCGGCGCCTGGGAATATCCCTTTCAGCAGCAATTAAAGGGAATTGATTTGATATTGCAGGTGGCGCCCTCTTTTCCTGATTGCGAGTTTATCATTCTGGGAGTGGATGATGTTAACCGTATAGTTACTGATTCGCCCAACGTAAAAGTATTACCCGCTGTGCCTAACGAAAAGCTGATAGATATTTTCAGCGAATGTGAGTTTTATATGCAGCTAAGTATGGCAGAGGGTTTTCCGAACTCTATTTGCGAGGCCATGTTGTGCGAATGTGTGCCCATTGGCTCAGCAGTATTTTCCATACCCGAAATAATAAACGGCAGCGGATTTGTGTTGCATAAGCGTGATGCGCTGGCGCTGAAAGATGTTATTACCTCTGCTTTAGCCGGCGACAGAGCCGCTTTAGGTAAACAGGCCCGTGAACGTATTGCCGCTAACTACACCCACCAAATGCGGAAGGAGAAGTTGTTGGGTGCGTGTGAGGGGTAGTAGGAAAGAGAGTATTAAACTAATCTTAGGAAGTTTGCCAGCGTGAAGTATTCTGGAATTACCCTTGGAAAGAGTTCGGGCAATGCACCTGTAGTCCAATTTAGTCTCAGAAAAACCAGTTTAATGCCCTTGTTTTGTGCATAACTATACTCCCACTTTATCCAGTCGTGGTTATGGGTGTCCTGCCCGATAATAAATACCATAACGTGGACCCTGGAAATCAATGTTGCCAGGTAATTTTTTACCTCCGCTTCGCCCTTGTGCCGAACATCATCCTCTTCAAAAATAAAAGTAATACCCGGTAGGAAATTTTGCTTCTTCCAATTTTCCAGAGTATGGATTACGTCTTTTTTGTCCTCGTGAACGATGCTTATAAATACCGCTTTTGACATAGTTTAAGTTTTATGTTTAATGTATGCAGCCACAGCTACAAACGACAGGAGCTTTTAATAAGTTAACCAGACTATATGACAAGATAAACAGAATGGGAACCGCATAAAAGGGCCAAATGGTTTTGGATATCATATTTGCCCATATGCTGTTTGCCGGTTGAAGCAAGTTTGTTACTGCACCAGATGCGTCGGTTCTGTTTGTTGTATTGAGATCATACAAGTATTTTTCGGTATTAGGGCGGTTGTTTACTACCCATTTATACATCTCGCGATATAGTTTCTCGGAGCTTAGGAAAAAGGCATCCAGGTACCAAAAGCAGACCACCGGCACCAATAAAATAAGGCCCAATTGACTTGTACCACCCAAAAATTCGTCGTGTTTAAAAACAAGTAATGCTGTTAAAATGCCAATGAGCCACTTTTTTACTTCAAAGGAGTTGGCTGACTTACGCTTTATAACATCTTGGATAAGGTCTAACTCTTTATGAATAATTTCTTTGTCCAATGCCATATGCTATTGCTTTAAAAATTTATCCTCAATGAATTCTGTAATAAACTTGTGGAAGTAACTACCTTGAGCGGCCTTAGAGGTAGGTACAGGTTTGCCCTTTTCGAAAAACAGGAAATTATCCTCTATAGCCTTTTGCAGTTTGGTTTTAATAACCATAATGCCATAGCACTTTGCCCCCGCTTCCTTATTTTTTATCATTAGCGGAAGCTCCTGTTCGTGAATGAACTTCTTTACTTTAGAGTTCACATAATCAGGGCAGGCAAACACAATGTAGCCATCAGCCCCTTTAAACATATCCAGTAGTTCGTTGGGGACCACGTCCTCACCTTGTAAATTACGGTCCCAGGTAAAAATTACGCTATCTTTTAAAGGGTCCATTTGTTTATCAAGCTGTTTTACGGCCCACTCATTTTCTTTGGCAAAAGAGGCTACAATAACCGGTATTTTAGCTTGGATTTTATCCGGTATTTGCTGTAACGTAGCTTCAGGTTTTTTTATCTCTTCTTTGCTATGGCTCCTGCCTGTCTTCCATAAATCGCCCGATTTTAATCTTTCACTGAATTGTTGAAATGAAATTTCTTTACCGAAAATCGTATCGCTGAATTCTTTATAAAGCGCAGATAAAAGTCCATCTTGATTAAGACTTCCTTTTAATTTGACAATTAAAGTTTCGGGTTGTTTAAATTCAAGCCATAAAGCGCCGGTACTCTCTTTAAATATTAAACCAGACCGCCATAAGTAACGTGTTTCTGTTTTAGGACCAAGATTTACCAGCAACTCCTGTGCCTGTGAATAGCTATAATGCGGTAACTGGTAGCTTGCTGTTACTTCTTTCTCCGTTTCCTGTTGCCAGGCGGCATTAATGGCTTCAGAAGGTTCTACCGGTAAAAAGCGGGGAAAAATGTAGATAGTGTTCTCATTGCGTGCGCTGTAATTATTATCCTTATGCGGGAAGCATATACCGCAGGCCTGCATAAAGGATAAAAAAAGCCAGTATTCATTATTAGTAAATGTGGGGCCGAAAGATTTGAAAATGTCAGCAGCTCGTACCTTGCCCCGCTGGTCCACCAATTGCTCATAAAACGGCCCGCTACGTTCTAAGGGCTTGTAAATAGCATCAAGAGCCCAGCGTAAATCGGTTATAATAGTAGAACCTAAAAGATCTTTATTAGCGTAAACAAGGCCGTTATAATGTAAAAAGTCTAACAGTATTTGGTGAGCATAGTCTGATACGCCTTTCGCAGTGCATAACTTTTTAAATTCCTGTATAGTAATTAGCTTTTGGGTTTCTGCGGCGGGGTTCTTTAAATTATCAATAAACCATTGCCTTACCGCCAGCCAGGTTTTTGGAATGGGCATACCATAGTCACGAAGATTTTTCGCGCTGGTACAAATCAGTTGCCTTAATTCAGGAATACCTTCCCCTGTAGTTGCACTTATCGATACAAATTGACCTGTTTTTTTTGCACTTGCCCGAAAATCCTCCCCCTGGTTTGCATATTCGTCAATTTTATTTTCGGCAATAATGAGTTCATTTCCGTTGGTATTGCGCAACACATTTTCGCGCCAATAACTTAGAGGTTGGTTGTAAACCTGTTCTTTATTTGTGATTCTATCCTCCTCTGCAAGGCCTTTAGTGGCCTTCATTTCGGTAAAAGCATCATACACCAGTAATTGTATAGAATCTGAACCAAGGAACATTCGGTGTGTGCCATGGTAAATTTCCTGCCCACCAAAATCCCACACCTGTATATCCGCAATTTCCCTTATTGCATTATCATTTAAAGTTTCTAAAAGTATGCCGTGCGTGCTTTCTGTTTTTTGAGGACAGACTGCTTGATTTAATGCATATATAACAGAACTTTTTCCTACATTGCCATTACCTGTAACCTGCATTTTAACCCAACGGTTAGGCTCAGTTTGCTCCGGAATTTCTGTTTCTTGCCACCATAACCTAAGCGCATTTAACCCCTCAACAATTATAGACAGTGGAGCATCTTTAATAGGGTTGTAATGTATATGAAGTGAGGTGAGGGAGCCATTAAGTTTAAAAATGCGGGATTGATTAAGCCGGTTATAAGAAATGTATAAAGAGGTAAGGCCGGTTAATTTTGCCAGATGCCGCGCCCCCCCATCCCCGATTTGGTTATAAGAAATGCTTAAAGAGGTAAGGCCGGTTAATTTTGCCAGATGCTGCGCCGCCCCTTCCCCGATTTGGTTAGAAGAAACATCCAGACTAATTAATAAGGGGAATCTGGGCGATGTGAATGTCTCCGTAATTTTAACGGCACACAACTTCAGGCCTAAAAAGCGTAAATTGGGAAAACACTCTATGCTTGCAAAGGGGGAAACTGCTTTTAGGAAAGTATTTTGCTTATACTTATTCGCGCTCGGGATGCTTTCATCCCCTTTTTGATACTCAACCCCCAGATTTAGTCCCTCTAATTGTGGCGCCAGCAAAGCCAGCTCTGCAGGTATATTCTCTAAACCACAATTTCCCAGGTCGAGGAAAGTGGCCTTCTCTTGATAGGCTTTGTTAATCAACTCAATTACATGCTGTGGTGTTTGGTAACTCATGGGTTAAACGTGTGAAGTAATATTACGAAAATATCTTAATATATGGTTTGTAATTGAATGAAGTAGAATAAAATATTGATGAGTGGCGGACCATATTCGTCTTTGCCGTTTTTCCTATTGCTGTTACTTTTATAGTAATATGAACCACACTAAATCCCGTTTACTTTCCTTTTGTTTTTCTCTTCCTTAACCGGCAGTATGTATCAGGTATTGTTTCAGGGGGCTGTAAGGTGTTGCTTACCGTATTTATTCCGGCTCTAATTGGCCAGCTGTTTCTTTCTAAGCTCGCATTTCTCCCACATTTGCGTAAAGTGTTCGGCGGAGTTCATGAATACGTCTTTTTCTTTAGCCGTCATGCCTGCTAAGCTCCAACTGCGGATGTAGTCGGGCCACAGGCCGTAATGGGCTACACCCTCGGTGTTTATATCCCAAGTGCGATTACCTGTTTTGCAGCGGGTAAAGTTACTGTCGTAGGTGAGGGTAATGGTGGTATCGCGCTGAGGAAGGGGAGAGAAGCCTCCCACATCAGTGCCTATTGCTATATGGGTATAATCCATAAGTTGTGCAACCTGCCTGAATTTTGCCACAAAATCTGTAGCGTTATCGGCATGGCCCATGCCTATCATGCCCCCAACTTTTTTTAGCTGCGCGTATTGTTCAAGGGTGCGGCCGTTTTCATTGCCTGCTGAACCGCGCGGTGCATTGTGGCCGCTGTTTACGGGGTAATCACTAGCTACAGCTATGCTTAATACTTCGTTGGCCATTTTCTCGCTCATGTGGTCTATATCAATTAAAAAACCTTTCTGCATCATGTAGCTTATACCGAATCTTCCGCTCTCGGTTAAGCCTAAACTGTTGCGGTGCCCAAAGCCGGGCAACGTATCCCAAAAGGTGTAGTTCTCTTTTTTGCCGGGGTTAACTGTTTTAGGCAACAGGTAAGGCATAAATAGTTTAGCCATAGCATTTAAACCAACACCCGGGTGCTGCAAATGGAAAGCAATGCCGCTGCCGGCGGTGCTTACCTGCTCCACCTTAAACTCCCTACCGGTAACAAATTTGTTGGCTACGTTAAGTGTTGGCACTATTAGCGCTGTTCCGCCAAAAACGGTATTATTTGAGTGCACGGGGAAAATGTAGCGTATACCTAAATCGTAAAGTGTATCGAGTTCCGCTTTAATTTGTTGGTTGGTAGGTGTGGGGTTGAACCCGGCTTTGTAGTTATCGGCCGGCGAATAAAAGTTGCCGATGTTATCCATCTCGGTGCCCAGTATTACTGCCAGTTTACCGCTGCTGACAATGCGCCGCACATCCTGCGGCGTTAAAGCAATTTCCATAAAGGTGGAGTGCGCCACCATATCCTTTATTCCCTGAATGCAATTCAACATAACCTGTTTATCATCCAGCGGGCCCCTGCATTTTGCCGCAAAGCCTATGCAATGACTGCTTACCGCCAGGGCAACCATTATGTTCAGGTTGCCCTCCTTGTGGGCGCGCTCAATCCAATCAATCCACATTTGCTGATGCAGTATGGAGCAATAGCTTGGCCAGGTACTAAAGTTAGGGTAGCCTTCTTTACCATCTTTCCAGCTTGCATCGTTTTGCTGCTCGGTTTGTTTGGCTAATACCGAGCGGATGATGTTTTTACTGTGGTCTTCTTTACAGTTACCTAATGCTACGGCAATATCGCCATAGGGCGCACCATAAAATAGTTCGGTGCCATAAGCCAAATCGCCACGCGGGTGGGCGTGCATATCAACATAGCCGGATATTGGTTGCGCTGTTGCAGACTGCGCCACAAGAAAAGTTACAAGAAGGAAAAAGAACCTTGCCATGATGAGTGCTGAGTTTGGGTTGATAATGATAAGGAATAAGTAACTGCGGAAGGAGAATTTTTAAATTCGTTTATCAAATTCTGCAATGGCAATAACGATACAAGCCTCCACCTTAAAATTTTTGAAAAGCCTGGCGAAAAACAACGAGCGCGATTGGTTTAACACCAACAAGCATTTGTACTTAAATGCGCAGGAAAATATGATAGCCTTTGTTGATGCGCTGATAAAGGAAATGAATAAGCATGATGAGTTGGAGGATGCAAGCGCAAAAAGCAGCTTGTACCGCATTTACAGCGATGTGCGCTTTAAGAAGGACAAGAGCCCTTACAATCCGCGCTTTGCGTTTAGCCTGCAACGTGCCACTAAACTAAGGCGTGGTGGTTATTACTTTTGTTTAAAACCGGAGGGCAGTTACCTGGCCTGTGGTTTTTTTGGGCCTAATGCTGCAGACCTTGCGCGCATACGCACTGATATTGCTTATAACTATGCTGATTGGAACAGGCTATTGAAAGCAAAAGCCATTGCGCAAAACTTTGGAGGGCTTAGCGGTGAGAAGGTTTTAACTGCCCCCAGAGGCTATGATAGCAAGCACCCCGGTATTGAATTGCTAAGGCATAAGCAGTTTATACTGCGCTGCAATTTTAGCGATGCAGAAGTGCTTGCGCCGGACTTTTTGAAGAAGATAAACGCTATGTATAAATCGGCCAGGCCGTGGTTAAACTATATGAGCGAGGTGCTTACTACCGATGCTAACGGGGAACTGTTGGTATAGGTAAACCACTTGTTGTTTTCTGTTTTGCTGCTACTTTTATAAGCAACTATGCAGAACACTAAATCTGTTTTACTTCTATTATACTGTATAATACCCGCTTTAACCTGCCTGGCACAGGGTGTATTGTTTGAGCGGCCTTTGAAGGGAACGCCCGGCAAGGATTATTGGATATCGTATTACATGGACCACGACAGCACCTCGGTAACGCGTGATGCCTATTGCGGAGGAATTACGTACAACGGCCATATGGGCACTGACTTTGCCATACGCGGATTCGGCGCTATGGATAGCGGTGTGGCCATTTATGCTGTGGCGGCGGGCGTTGTAACTGATAGCCATGATGGAGAGTTTGACCGCAACACGGTACGGAAGAAAGGGGCCGTTTCTAACCGGGTAATTATTACCCATGCCAACGGTTTGCGTACCACCTACCTGCATATGAAGAAGGGGTCGGTGGCAGTAGCCGTGGGTGATACGGTGCGTGTTGGGCAGCAACTTGGCATGGTCGGTTCCTCCGGGGTATCCAACGGCCCCCATTTGCATTTGGAAGTAAACGATGCCGCAGGTAAGGTGGTGGACCCCTTTGCCGCCAACTGTAACGAGGGGCATGCGGGTTTATGGAAGGAGCAACTGCCTTATGATACCGCCTTCTATATAATAGACTATGGCTTTCTGCCTTATAAAATTACCGAGCACCAATCAGACCCTTCGCTGGTTAAGAGGAGTGACACCTTAACTATAGGCGCGAAAGACTTTGTATCGTTTTGGACCTATGTGCACGGCCTTAAAAAGGGCAGTGTTTGGAAAACGGAGTGGTATGACAGTTATGGCGACCACCTGTTTGGCTATGAAAGTAAGAATGAAAGCGCTAACTGGTTTCATGCCTATTGGAGTTATGTGGATTTAGGTGGGCGGGGTATGAGTGGCCGTTGCTGGGTTAAGGTGTTTATTAACGACAAGGAGGTTTTAACCCGGCCGATATATATAGTAAGGAAGGCAGAAGGAGATACTAAAAAGAAGGGGAAGGGAAGCCGCTAAGCCAGAAGGCTGCTTTTTAACATATCCGCTTTCCGAAGTGGGTTGCACCGTGTGGTAAGCAGCTTATTTTACTAAAACATTGGTTTTTAACCCATATTTACCAAAATAGGCTATATTTATACCGCCCCTTAGCACCGTAACGTACAGGGGATGGGTTCAAAATTCTGCCGGCAGGCTATTTTTATACCTAAAACCAACAAGTTATAGCCTATAACTTAAAGGTCGCCCTAAAAATTATTCAATTAGGGTTTGTAAAGCTCCGCAAGAAATTTACTTTTGCAGTCCCTTTTTAGGGAGGGGTGTATTTTTATGCCCTTTAAAAACGTAAAAAACAATACCTGAATGGGTCAGAAAACAAGTCCGATAGCTAATCGCCTCGGTATCGTAAGAGGATGGGAAAGCAACTGGTATGGTGGCAAGGATGCTGCTTCGAAGCTGATTGAAGATGAGAAAATACGCCAGTACTTAAAGGCGCGTATTAACAAAGGCGGTATTTCGCGTGTTGTTATCGAAAGAACAATGAAGCGTGTAACCGTTACCATCCACACATCTCGCCCCGGCATTATCATCGGCCGTGGAGGTAATGAAGTTGACCGTATTAAGGAAGAATTAAAGATACTTACCGGTAAGGAAGTTCAGATAAACATCGTTGAAATACGCCGTCCGGAGCTGGAAGCAGCTATCGTAGGCGAAACAATTGCCAAGCAGTTAGAGGCGCGTATCAACTACCGCCGCGCTGTTAAAATGGCTATTGCTTCAGCAATGCGTATGGGTGCCGAAGGTATTAAGGTGCGTGTTGGTGGCCGTATAGGTGGCGCCGATATTGCCCGTAGCGAAGAATACAAACAAGGCCGTACACCACTACATACCTGGAGAGCGGATATTGACTACGCTATTACCGAAGCACAAACCATTTATGGTAAACTGGGTATTAAAGTGTGGGTTTGCCGTGGCGAAGTTTACGGTAAAAAAGACTTAACCGGTGCCTTTGCAGGTGAAGAGAAACAGGAAAAGCGCAAACCACGTGGCGATTTCCGCAAAAGAGACAACAAGAAGTAGTAATAAGTATTAAGAAAATCAGGAACCGCAAAAGGCATTAAAAAACGTAGTGCTGTTAGTGGTGAAAAATAAAATTAGAAACCATGTTATTACCTAAACGGACCAAGTGGAGAAAAACGCAGAAGGGCAGAGTATCTGAAGTTACTTACCGTGGCCATGAAATTGCTTTCGGCACCTACGCCCTAAAATCGTTGGAAAGCGGTAAAATAAGCAACAAGCAGATTGAAGCTGCCCGTGTAGCCTTTACCCGTTTTATGAAGCGTGAAGGAAAAGTTTGGATTCGTATTTTCCCTGACAAGCCAATTACCAAAAAGCCTTTGGAAGTACGTATGGGTAAAGGTAAAGGTAACCCTGAGGGTTGGGAAGCTCCTGTTCAGGCAGGCCGTATCCTGTTTGAAGTGGATGGCGTTAGCCGCGAAGTAGCTTTAGAAGCTATGATGCTTGCTGCCCACAAGCTTTCGGTAATGACCAAGTTCATCACCCGCCGCGATGCAGTAGAAGGCTAGTTGCAATGCGGAATGCAGAATGATGAATGCAGAATTGATTATAGAATAGAAGTAATATTTAAATAAAAAGAGGTTAGCAAGGGATTCAAAATTCTAAACTCTAACTTCTAAATTCAAAAAATTGACCCAAAATGGGAGCTAATAAAAAAATCAACCAGGAAGACATCCGCCAGTTTGTAGGCGAGGATCTGGATGCTAAAATTTTAGCCGATAAGGCAGAGTTGAAGAAACTGAAGTTTCAGCACACAGTTTCTGCTATCGAAAACCCTGCAAGCATTACTGCTAAAAGAAAAAATGTTGCGCGCCTGTTAACTGAACAAACCCGCCGTAAGAAAGAAAACAAAGCATAAATCGTTGGAAGCGATTAATTAAATAATCATGGAAAGAAAGCTCAGAAAAGAAAGAACTGGTTTAGTAACCAGCGATAAAATGGATAAGACCATCACTGTTTCTATCGAAAGAAAAGTGAAACACCCTATCTATGGCAAGTTCGTAAAACAAACCAAAAGCTTTAAAGCGCACGACGAGAAGAACGAGGCTAAAACCGGCGATACCGTAAAGATTGCTGAAACACGCCCGTTAAGCAAAACCAAGCGTTGGAGACTGGTGGAAGTATTAGAAAAAGCCAAGTAATTAGTACGAATGCGGAGTGCAGAAGGTGGAGTTCAACTGCAGTAACCGTAAAAGATATTTTATTCTGAATTCCGAATTCTAAAATCTGAATTGAATTATGTTACAGCAGGAATCAAGAGCAAACGTAGCCGATAACTCAGGTGCAAAAGAAGTACTGGTTATACGTGTACTGGGCGGTTCAAAAAGAAGATATGCCCGCATAGGCGATAAAGTGGTAGTTACCGTTAAGAAGGCCCTGCCTACCGGCGGTGTTAAAAAAGGCTCGGTTTCTACAGCTGTGGTAGTGCGCACAACACGCTCTATCCGCCGTAAGGACGGTTCTTATATCCGTTTTGATGACAACGCTGTAGTATTATTAAATGCCCAGGACGAACCACGCGGCACACGTATCTTCGGGCCGGTTGCCCGCGAACTGCGCGATAAGCAGTTTATGAAAATTGTTTCTCTGGCTCCTGAGGTGCTGTAATTTTATCAAAAGCAAAATCGTAAGTAGGTTATGAAATTCCACGTAAAAAAGAACGACGAAGTAGTTATCCTTTCAGGCGAAGACAAAGGCAAGAAAGGCCGTATTATCGACGTTGACTATAAGCACAGCCGTGTATTTGTTGACGGTGTAAACCTTAACAGCAAGCACAGCAAGCCAAGCCCAAAGAATCCACAGGGCGGTATCATCAAAACGCCGGGTGGCATCCACATTTCTAATGTGGCGCTTTTAAGCGATGGCAAAGCTACACGCGTTGGCCGCAGAGAAGAAAAAGGCAAAACTGTGCGTTTCTCTAAAAAAACCGGTAAAACTTTAGACTAGTTTTAACCTAACTATAACTTATAAATGCCTCCGCCAAAAACGGGGGCATTTTTGTTTTATGAGCTAAAAAAAGTTGACACAAGTTGACACTTTTAAAATGTAAACCCTGGGCTTAAAAAGGGTTATTTACTTTATAGTCAATTAGTTAAGTGTATAAGGTGGGTTTACACGTTAAGGGGCGTGTAAACCCTTTTGCCTTTCAACTTTTCCAAAGCTTAGAACTTTGGAAAAGTTAGCGTCCTCGAAATATTTGGAGAGATACGCAGGGTCTGCTGCTGCACTGCGGCTATACCAGCAAGACCCCGCAGGGAACAGAATATGTTGCTAAATTTATATAGCAATGAGGCTACTAATATTAATCCCTTTGTTTTTGATAGTGCGGGCAAGCGGTCAAGGGAGTTGGCAAAGGATAGACATTGGTTATCAATCCCCGATTGTCTCTGCTGAAGCCTTTGGGGATACGTTGTTAGTGTTGGGTGGAGATGGTTCAATTTTTCATTCCAACGATTTGTTCAATACCTATCAGAGTGATACCTTATTCAAGGGCTTTAATCCCGGTGCTTTGGCATTTGCTACAAGGGATTACGGCTATATTACTAATCCTTATGTACAAGGGGGGCTTTTAAAATCCGCGGATGGAGGAGTGCATTGGTCTCCCACCCCAAACGGAGCACCTCCAGGTGCAGTGTGGGGCAATGTTCTTAAATTCCCGACGCCGGAAAGAGGTTATGCCGGTGCTTATATGGGAAGCGGCACTTTTTATCATACTGAAGATTCAGGCCAAACATGGACCAGCGCATTTATAAATGCATCGTGTAAATTGATACTTCAATTTCAAACCTTAAACGATTCTACGGTTTATGTATTGGGGAATAGCAGCACAGATGGTATGCCATCATTGGCATGGACTAATATTAGTGTCTCAAATGATAGGGGCATTAGCTGGCAATTCGTATCTAATGTTGCTACGCGCGGTTATGCTAACTTTAGTTTTATAAACGATTCGACAATAATTCTAACGGGGAATAAAGTTATTTTTCGAAGTAGTAACCGGGGTTTAACCTTTGATACTGTCTTTAGAGGGCTCTCATCTGCTGAAAATATGTATAGCTATATATCTTCAATATCATTCATTGGTCAAGATACGGGGTATGTTGCGTTTTCTCGTTCAGTATATAAAACAACTAATGCAGGAATAACCTGGTCTAAAACAGGCTTCGATTTTGAGCCTGCTGATTCGTTTGCAACTATAAATTTAATAAAGGCTGTAAGTACTGATAAGGCCATCGTTGCATCTTCCAATGGTATCATCTACAAAACCGAAAACGGTGGTGGTGTTTGGTCTGGTCTTAACACTATTGAAGCTCCTGAAACTTTCTCCCTTTCCCCCAACCCCGCCGGCAATACACTCACTATTCAAACCTCTGCTACCGGGCCTTTAATGCTATCCATATACGCTATTGATGGCCGGCCTATTAAGCAGTTAAATAACCTGCAACAACCCAATACGGATATTGATATAAGCGACTTACAAAGCGGCATTTACTTTATAGCGGTAAGCGCTAAGGGGCAGCAGGCGGTTAAACGCTTTATAAAGCAGTAGTGCTTTTGTTGGTGGCGCTGCTTTGTTTATTTATCTTGTAAGCAACAAGGATGCAAACATGAGTAACAGATTTTTGTTTAACTGCTTATTTCTTTGCTGGTCAACGATTGTATATAGCCAAAACTGGCAAACAGTAGGGAAAGGGTTCAATTATTCAGTTGCGAAGTTTATTACGGAACCGACAGAGAATAAGCTTTATGCATTGGGCGGTTTTACTTTTGCGGGAGGAATACCTGCACACTATGCTGCGTATTATAACGATGCTAAGCTAGATTGGGATTCAGTCCCTTTTCTTCAGCAATATTTTTCAGGGCAGTGTATATTGAAGTATGGTAACAAGCTAATATTCGGCAGCGGGCCTCTACTTTGTTGGGACGGAAATACGGTAGATACATTTGCAAGAATGAACGGGTCTATCTCAGGCTTGGCGCTTTATAACGGCAGTTTAGTGGCTTTCGGTGGCTTTGATACCATAGAGGGTGTAGCAGCGCAATGGATTGCTAAATGGGATGGTAATAAATGGAGCGCGTTTGATACTATACCGTGGACAGGGGTCGGTATGGTTAGTGCGATAGAATATAAAGGGGAACTGTACATAGCCGGAGGTATGTTTCGAACCGGTATTCGAAAACTTGCAAAGTGGAATGGGGTTCAATGGTCGCAAGTAGGAAATGGCATACAGGGTGGGTTCTCATCAGTTGGCGCATTTGCCATTTACGGTAACGATTTATATATAGGTGGCGCTTTTAAAGCAAACCAAGGAAACCCCGGTAACGCTATTGCTCGCTGGGATGGCACTCAATGGAAAAATGTGGGCTTAGGGATGACCAGCCTTAATGCCTTAATTTATGATTTGGAAGTTTATAACGGCTGTTTATACGCTTGCGGCCAGTTTTATACTGTTGGTAGTTTACCGATAAAAGGAATTGCAAAATGGGATGGAACGGAATGGTGTGGGTTAGGGCAGGAAACAGATCCTAATTATGTTATTAATTGCATGGCTGTTTATAACAATGAACTTTATATAGGTGGTGGATTTGAAACCATCGATGGCGATACAGTAAACTATGTTGCCAAATGGATTGGCGGAAGTTATACTGATATATGTGGTGCACCATCGGGTATTTCTTTATTACCTGAAAGCCCTTACTTCTCCCTTTCCCCCAACCCCGCAAGCAATACACTTACTATTCAAACATCTGCTACCGGACCTTTAATGCTATCCATATACGCTATTGATGGCCGGCTTATTAAGCAGTTAAATAACTTGCAACAACCCAATACGGATATTGATATAAGCGACTTACAAAGCGGCATTTACTTTATAGCGGTAAGCGCTAAGGGGCAGCAGGCGGTTAAGCGCTTTATAAAGCGGTAGTGCAAAACATCAGCTTTCCCCTCTACCAGAGGGGAAACAACTAAAAGCCGGAGCTTTTAGTTGAGGGGTGTTGATCTTCATCGCGGGGCCATTGCCAAACTGAAACCCTGAAGCGCATGAAATATACTTTTGGTTTTAAATGTGATAAATTTGGAGAATTACCGCAGGGTCTGCTGCTGCACTGCGGCTATACCGGCAATACCCCGCGGCGACAAATTTGATTAGCTTGTTAGCATGAGAGGCCTTTACCTATACAGTTTATTGCTTTGTGGTGGTTTAAGCTATGGTCAATATTTTGAAAAAGTTGATTCAAAATTCGCTCAATATCCATACCTCATAAACAGCACTCGCAATATAACGGTTGATACTACTAAACATCTTGTTTACTTCATTGGGTCTCACATCAAGCCCCAATCGGGGTTTGAGGATGTTGTTCTTAAATATGACGTATTAAACGATACACTCATCTCTTTTTTTCACAACCGCGACAGTTCTGCTGTTTATATTAACAATATGTCTGGCTTTGCTGAGTATAACGACACATTCTATGTAGGAGGCAGTAATACAAATTTTTATCCCGGACGTGATGTTCATTTGTTTGAAGGGAATGGTACGAGTTGGGATAGTAGTATTGTCCAACCTAATCAAATGGTAGATTGTATGAGTGTAATAGATGGTAGATTGTACATGGGAGGAGCATTTACAAAAGTTGGTCAGAACAATTGCAATAAAATAGCCTATAAGGATAGTATGGGTTGGCATGGGCTTGCGGCAGGAAATTGTTTTGATGCCAACTCCAGAATATTCGCCATTAAAAAATACCATGGCGATTTGTATGCCTGTGGAATAATGTTTGACACATGCAACAGCAATATTCACCATTTAGCAAGATGGAATGGCAGCATTTGGGAAGAAGTTCCGGGATGGCGCGTAGGAAGTAATTCAGGAATATATGCACTTGAGGTGTTTAATGACAAATTATATGTTGGTGGGTGGTTTTTATATAGTGATGGAGTTAGTTTGGGCAACTGCATCGTTTCGTTCGATGGTCAAAATTGGTTTTCACCCGGCAGCGGAGCTAACTACCAGGTAACCTCCTTTGCTATTATGAATAATAAACTTTATGCGGGCGGAGCTTTCAACTTTATTGGTGGAATACATACCAATAGTGTGGCCGTTTGGAATGAACCCCAATGGTGCAGTATCGATTCAGGGAAAATAGCCCCAAACAACGGGGTTGCTTTGGCTGCTATCGATAATAAACTGTTTATTGCCGGCGCCTTTCAAACAATCAGTCAGGACTCCTTTTATAACCACGCAGTTTGGACCGGAAATAATTATACCGATAGTTGTGGAGAGGTTTATAATACCATGATTAATCTATCTAACGACAATTACTTGTTAGCTCCCAACCCCGCAGGCAATACACTCACTATTCAAACATCTGCTAACGGGCCTTTAATGCTTTCTATATACGCTATAGATGGCCGGCTTATTAAGCAGTTAAATAACTTGCAACAAGCCAACAGCAGTATTGACATAAGCGACTTACAGAGCGGCATTTACTTTATAGCGGTAAGCGCTAAGGGGCAGCAGGCGGTTAAGCGCTTTATAAAGCAGTAGTGCTATTGTTGGTGGCGCTGCTTTGTTTATTTATCTTGTAAGCAACAAGGGTGCAAACATGAGTAACAGATTTTTGTTTAACTGCTTATTTCTTTGCTGGTCAACGATTATATATAGCCAAAATTGGCAGAAAGTGGGAGCAGGTTTTAATCTAAATCCTAACGGTTTCTGTGTAGATAACAGTACATTATATGCATTCGGTAATTTTTCAAATTCCGGTAACCAACCCTTGCATTATGCAGCGCAGCTAAACGGAAATAGTTGAGATACCATTCCTATATTAAACAACTATTACGTTGGGTATCACATTTTAACTTTAAATGGTAAAACTATTTTCGGTTCTAATCCACTTTATAGCTGGGATGGAACTAAAATTGACACACTTGCCAGTTTTTCGTACGGCGGGGTATATGGCATGCTTATATACCAAAATAATTTAATTGTTTATGGATCTTTCGACAGCATTGCTAATGTACGTGCCAGTTGCATTGCCAAATGGAATGGCACTGCATGGGCAGCCTTGGACACAAGTACCTGGCATGGAACCGGCATTAGTTGCGCTAAGGAATATAAGGGAGACCTTTATATTGGAGGTAATACATGGTGGGACACATTAGACCGACTGGCGCGCTGGGATGGTACGAAATGGAATGCCGTGGGTAAGGGTATTGTTGGCGGGTTTGCAGGTGTAGGTTCGTTGGAAGTATACAAGGATGAGTTGTATATCGCAGGAGCCTTTAAAAAGGCAGATGGCAATCCCGGAAATGCTCTTGCCCGATGGAATGGTAATCAGTGGGTGGATTTGGGTGATGGAATGACGAGCTTGAATGCTGCTGTTTACGGCTTACAGCTTTATGATGGCTACCTGTATGCCTGCGGCCAGTTTTATACAATTGGCAATTTGCCCATAAAAGGCATCGCCAAATGGGATGGAACCGAGTGGTGTGGATTAGGGCAAACTACTCAACCCTCGCATGTAATAACCTGCATGATGGAGTATAACAATGACCTTTATATAGGTGGTGGATTTGAAACTATCGATGGCGATACAGTAAACTATGTTGCCAAATGGATTGGCGGAAGTTATACTGATATATGTGGTGCACCTTCAAGTATTTCATTATTACCTGAAAGCCCCTACTTCTCCCTTTCCCCCAACCCCGCAGGCAATACACTCACTATTCAAACATCTGCTAACGGGCCTTTAATGCTTTCTATATACGCTATAGATGGCCGGCTTATTAAGCAGTTAAATAACTTGCAACAAGCCAACAGCAGTATTGACATAAGCGAATTACAAAGCGGCATTTACTTTATAGCGGTAAGCGCTAAGGGGCAGCAGGCGGTTAAGCGCTTTATAAAGCAGTAGCCCAACAAAAATGCCCCCGATAAACGGAGGCATTCCTTCTTTATTAACCCAATTTAAAAACAAAAACTCCTAACTCTTTTTACTCTTAAACAGCCCCACTAATTCGCCTTCGGCCAGTATGTGGCCCTTCATGGCATCTTCTACTGTCTTTTTATCAGCGCCTGCTTTTACATCCAGCATCGTATCTAACGCATATACCTTAAAGTGGTAATGGTGCGTGCCCGATGGTGGGCAGGGTCCGGTGTAAGCATTTTGCCCCGCCCCGTTTTTGCCGGCAACGCCCGGCTGGCTGTTAGCTTCAATAGTTTGTGCTACGGGTATGTTCCAAAGTACCCAATGGTCAAAGGTACCTCTGGGGGCATCGGGGTCATCTACAATCAGCGCCAGGCTTTTTGTGTCCTTTGGTATGCCGTTTATGGCCAATGCCGGGTTGGTGTTTTCTCCGTGGCAACTGTATTTATCCGGTATAAAGCCGTTTTGGGCAAAAGCGGGGCTGGTAATTTTCAGTTCGCCTTTGGTAAACATGGCCAGTAATAATAGCGTAATCAAATGCATAGCAGTTTGTTATAGCGAAACCGAAAATTCGTTCATCAATTTAATAAGCTCCTCCCGTTTTTTACCGGTGCGTTTCTCCAGCCGGTCCAATAGTTCATTTTCATGCTCCTCATCATATTGCAGGTCATCTTCGGTTAACGTAGGGTGACACTTTTGGAGTTTAGGCTTAACCGCGCTCCAGTTTTCTTTTATGTGAAGGTGTTGCATAAAAAAGGGATTGGTGCAGGGCTTCAACGGGCTTTAGTCCTTAAAATTGTGCCGAATTTGCTGCCTGCCTGACGGGTGGCCCTGTGTATTTTTTGCCCCTTTTTTTGGGGTGGCATTTCCCCCTTATGGCCTCATTTCCTCCATTTTCCGCCTTTAAAAATTGGCATCATTTTTCCGCCGTTTAGGGTATTACTCCTAAAACCTGAAGCGTTATGGCCTTACAGATTGAACCCCGGGACTACCGGTTTCTTCTATGTTCCATGAAGTTTTGCAACAATATTGACGAGTATAAAACTATACTGCAGTTAGATTATAACCAGGTGGAGGAATTTAAAAACGACCACGAAATACTGATACATGTGTTTGACAACGCCCAGCGGTTTGCCAGTTGTGCCGAGAGTTTTGTGCGTTTTCAGGTAGGTAACATCCGCGAGCACTTCATTAATCTTTCAGAGGACTGCAAACGCAGCCGCTACTATACCCCCGAAATTGGCGCTATACCGGGTATTGAGCCCAACGCCTACGCCTTCCACCACAACTAACAATTTTCCTTTTAGTCTTTCTTAAAAATTATCTTCATCCGCAACAAACCCCAGCGCGGATGACCCGGGAACAATGGCTTAAACTAACAACTGCCTTTGGTGCAGGCAGCCTGCTGCCCCACAATCTTTTAGCCCAATTATTAACGGATGGCGAATTAAAGCGCAGCGATTTCGGTAACGATTTTGTGTGGGGCACCGCAACGGCCAGTTACCAGATTGAAGGAGGTTGGAATGAAGACGGTAAAGGCGAATCGAACTGGGACCATTTTGTACACCACACGCGCAAGGTAGACCGGCACGAAACAGGCGATGTGGCGGATGATTTTTACCATCGCTACGCATCGGATATTGCGTTAATGCATCAATTGAACATTCCGGCATTCCGCTTTTCGCTTTCGTGGCCGCGCATAGTACCAACAGGTTCGGGCGCCGTAAACCAAAAGGGGATAGACTTTTATAACCGTGTAATTGATACCTGCCTGCAAAAGGGGATACAGCCCTGGGTTACCTGTTACCATTGGGATATGCCCCAAACTTTAGAGGCTAAAGGTGGTTGGCGCAACCGCGACATACTTGGTCGTTTTGAGGAGTATGTAGAAGCATGCGCTAAAAATTTTGGCGACCGCGTTAAGAATTGGATGGTGTTGAATGAGCCCTTGTCATATACAGTAGCCGGTTACCTGGTGGGTATTCATCCGCCGGGCAAGTTTGGTTTCAACAGTTTTTATAAGGCAGTGCATAATGTAACGCTAAGCCAGGCCGTGGGGGGCAGGGTGCTGCGTGCTTTGGTACCCAACGGCAACATAGGCACCACCTATTCGTGCATACCTACTTATGGGTGGAAAGATAAACCCGCCAATATACAGGCCGCTAAACGGGTAGATGTTATTGCCAACCGCATGTTTATTGAGCCGGTGTTGGGCATGGGTTACCCCGTAAAAGCTTTATCTGCCCTTAAGCATGTAGAGAAGTATATGCAGGCAGGCGATGAGGAGAAAGTAAAATTCGATTTTGATTTTATAGGCCTGCAAAACTACACGCGCTGGGTGGTAAAGAATTTTCCGCTGTTGCCTATAGTGCATGCGCTTAATATTAAACCCAAGAAACTGAGTGCTGATTTAACCGAAATGGGTTGGGAAATTTACCCTGAGGGAATGTACCGTATTATCAAACAGTTTGCGGAGTACAAAGGTGTGAAGAAGATAGTTTTAACCGAAAGCGGTGTGGCTGTAAAGGACGAGTTGGTGAATGGCGAAATAAACGATGTGCGGCGGGTTAAATATTTACAGGATTATTTGAAGCAGGTTTTGCGCGCCAAAAACGAGGGCGTAAACCTTGGCGGTTATTTTATATGGAGTTTCATGGATAATTTTGAGTGGGCTGAGGGCTACCGCCCAACGTTGGGTATTGTGGGAATAGACTATAAAACCCAGCAACGCACGGTAAAGGCCAGCGGTAAATGGTATAGTAATTTTTTATCAGGTAAATAAGCAGCATGCAATACACCTTAATAACAGGCGCAAGTAAAGGATTGGGAAAAGCTTTTGCGTATGACTGTGCCAAGCGCGGAATGAACCTGCTGCTGGTGGCGCGCAGCGCCCATTTGCTTGAGCCCCTGGCTGCCGATTTAAAGCAGAAATATAAAATAGAGGTACACACCTTTATGTGCGATTTGCTGGACCATGTTGCCTACCGCAAAATATTTGATTGGATTAAAGAGAACGGCTTTAAGGTGAACATGCTGGTGAATAATGCCGGCATGGGGTTTTACGGCCAGTTTGATGAGCAACCGCTTGATAAGCACCTGCAGGTAATGCACCTAAATATGGATGCGATGGTTAAACTGGCGCACGAATTTTTAGTTAGTACAGAAGATAAAGAGCGGCGCTATATATTAAATGTGGTTAGCATGGGTGGTTTTTTACCGGTGCCTTATATGGCCGTATATGCCGCCTCAAAAGCTTTTATGCTTTCTTTTTCTAAAGCCTTGCGTTACGAGCTGCGCAGCAAAAATGTGTATGTATCAGCGCTGTGCCCCGGCGGGGTGGATACCGAATTTTTTGGCCCTGCCCAAATGGATAAAATAGCTAAGAAAACAGCCAACCTGATGATGAGCGCCGAAGAGGTGGCCAAAGAAGGTATTGATGCCGTGCTGGCTAACAAAATGGAAGTGGTGCCCGGCCTTACTAACAAAATAGGAGCCTTTGCATCAAAGCATGCACCGGAAGGTTTGGTTATTTCGCAGGCGGGCCGCTTGTATAAGCCTTAGCCCTTAAGCTTACTTTACTTCGCAATCGCCCTGTAGGCTCGTAATCCATTTGGCAAGCAGGGCTACGCCATCGCCATCAACAAGCGTGCGGCCCATTTGCGGCATCTTTACGCCTAACTCGGTAGAGGCTACACGGCATACTATAATAGATTCGCCCGGCTTGCCCGGCACAATATCTACCCGCAAATTGCACGAACCCTTACCTGCTGAAGGCGGCGATTTGCATACGCCGTAGGTTTCCATATTGTGGTTATCGTAGTTAAGAAACAGGCCTGAAACATAGGCGGGGCCTTTGGGGTTATGGCAGTGCGCGCAGTTGGCATCCAGGTAAGCGCGGGTGCGCGCGTCAAGACTAAAGGAGGTATCGCGCCAGTTTATGTATTTAGTCCCGTTGCTGTAATCATCAGCCAGCAGTCCGCTTTGCTTCCAATAAGTAAGTTGGCTTTGCGGCTTTTCAAGATAGTCTGTTTGCATATTCAGGTTGCCTCCTTTAATACCGATAGGGGTTATATGGTTGTTGTACCAATGGCAGCCTTTACATTGGTTTTTATTGGCTATCACAAAATCGGCATGTTGCGTAGTGCCTTTATCGTTTAACCAGTCAATAGGTTTTATATCCCCTATGTCCGTTTTTACCGCATTGCTTTGTTCTTCGTTCCATACATAGGTTAGCGCTTCCCAGCCGGTGGGTTTGTGCAACAGCAGTTGCGTTTCTATTATGTTTCTTTCGTTGGAACCGGCTCTTGGGTTGTTGGGGTAATAGATAACGTTAATAAGGCACGCCCCAATAGGCAGGCTTAGCAACTGCGTGCTATCGAATGAAAGCTTGGTGCCTTCGGGTAAATACATAAAACACTTGCGTAGCGAAAAATCATTAAACATGCTGTTAACCATAGTATAGGGTAGCACGCCTTTATTGGGTTGCAGCAGTTTTAACTCGCCTGCAAAAAAGCCGTATTCTGATAGCTTATCAAATGCTTTGGCGTTGGGGCTAAACTGTACACCCTCCGGATTTTTAGGTCCACAACTTTCAACCAAAAGCAGAATGAAGAAGAAAACAGGGAGGTAAATCCGTTTCATAGCCATAAGGGTTAGGGTATGAAAAGTATTCCTCCATTGGGTAAAAGCTTTATGATATTAATCAAGCACATTTTGGCGGTTGTAAAATACAAGCCGGGCGTTGCTTTTGGGCCTTTTTTCTTATTGACACAAAAAATGACGGAAAAAAGGGATTTGTGAAATCAGCTTTATATGATATGAAGTAGATTAAGTGCAGGGGCCCGGCGTAAAAGCTGCACCAACTTTTTGATTACAATCTGTTTTAGCGGTTGCCGCCGGGCCCGGCGGCAGCGTAAAATTCGGTGGGTTTTAAATCTTTCCGCTGAGCGGTTTTTCGTCCCTTAGGGCTCGTCTTATTCAGAAAAATCATTGGTATTATTCTGCTTACTCCACTTCCATAATTTCACACACGTTTAAAAAACAGATAAAACTTAAGCAACATTTAAAAAATGGCGCCCGCCCGAAGCGCCCACAACACCCCTAACTTATTCCCTGATTTAGTTAAACAGATTTATGACAAAACTTAAACACTTTGCGCAAACAAGGTTAGCCCTTCTGTCGGCTCTTTGTTTCTTAAGCATTGCAGCGGCCCAGGCCCAGGTTACCAAAACGGTAGGTGGTACCGGTGGCGCTGATTATGCAACCCTTTCGGCCGCTTTTACGGCAATTAACAGCGGTGCCTTAACCGGTGCCATTACGCTGAATGTTATTTCAAGCACTACTGAGCCTGCAACACCGGTGCAGTTAAATGCCAGCAGTGTGGGTAGTGCAAGCTATACCTCGGTATTAATTAAACCTACTGCCACTGCAACTATTAACTCGGCAGCTTCGCCAACAAGCGGTAAGGGTGTAATTGAGTTTTGCGGTGCCGATAACGTAACTATTGACGGTGCCATTGCAGCCGGCGGCAGCTCGCAGGATTTAACTATTGCCATTGCCGGAACAAACACCACCCAGGCGGCTATCCGTTTAGCTGGGGGTACCACCAGCCCGGCAAACGGTTGTACCAACATTACTATTAAAAACTGTAAAATAATAGGTAATGCAACGGGTACCAGCTTTACCGGTGTATGTGGTATTGCCGCTGCCAGTGGCTACAGCTCTACAACCAATACGGGCAGCTTTAGCACGAGCGGTAGTTCTGCCGACCCTGATAACATAACCATAACCAATAACCTTATTACCAAGTGTTACTACGGTATTTATTTTAAAGCTACCAGCGGTAACACTGCTGATAACCTGGTAATAAAAGGGAATACCATTGGCAGCGCTACATCGGGCAGTGAGGTTTTATTCCGCGGCATTGATTTGCAATATACCAGCACCGCTGCTAATGCAGGAGGTATTGTAGATGGCAACGATATACAGGTTAAACAATCTACTACCACCATTGATGTTGCAGGCATAAGCCTTGCCAACTGTACCAATACGATAATACGGGGCAATAAACTACATGATATTATTAATGCCAACAGCGGCGGCTATGGCGCCTATGGTATTTACATTCCAACTACCTGCACCGGGGTTGAGATTAGCAATAACTTTATCTATGGCCTGTTAGGTTACCGCTGGACATCCAGCACACCTTCGGTAAGTACCGGTTCAGATCATGCATTGGGTATTTACCTGGAAGCTGCCACTAATACAAAAGTGTGGAGCAACACTGTGAACTTTACGGGTGCAGTGCCCGGCACAAGCAATGCGCTATCAGCATGTTTAGCAATCGGCACTACCTCGGTAACAGGTACGGATGTAAGGAACAACGTTTTCAGCAATACACAAACAGGCAATAATGCTTCACGGTTCCATGCCGTTTATGCTGTTAGTGGTGTTACGTTTGCACAATCTGATTATAATATTTATTGGGCAACTGCCGGCTCAGGCAGCAACCCTTATCACATAGGCTTTTTAGGCAGTAACAAAGGAACGCTTGCACTATGGCAGGCTGCTACAACCAAAGATGTTAACTCGCTTATGGCTGACCCTTTGTTGGTTTCAGCTACTGACCTGCACATAACCAACAGCAGTTCACCGGCAAAAGCTGTTGGCTCTAACCCCGGTGTGTATGTTGATTACGATTTGCAAACAAGAGGAACCGGTACTGTAGATATAGGCGCAGATGAATTTTCACCTACCTGTTTTTCGCTCGGCCCTGTTAGCGTAAGCGGTATTACTCAATTTGCAGCTACCTTAAACTGGTCGGCTGCTAACACGGCCCCTTCTAACGGCTACGATATTTATTATTCTACTTCTAACACCGCACCTACCGGCGCTACTACACCAAGCTTTAGCAGCGTTAGCGGTTTAACACAGGGTTTAAGCGGTTTAACTCCTTCTACTATATATTATGTATGGATTCGTTCCAATTGCGGTGGCACACAAAGCACCTGGAGCGGCCCTACCCAATTTACTTCTTTAGCTAACCCTTGCATAACACCAACGGCCACCACAGCAGGCCCACTAACTTACGGCACCATTACCAGCACATCTATACCGGTAACTTCTTTCCCGGCAGCATCGCCTGCGGCGGATGGTTACCTTGTTGTTTACAGCACCAGCAGCACTTTAAGCAGCGGCCCTGTTGATGGAACCACCTATACAGGCGGCAATGCATTAGGCGGGGGAACAGTAGTACAGGCTAATGCTACCACTTCATTTACTATGTCTTCGCTTAGTGCTAATACCTTATACTATATTTTCATTTATTCTTATAGCAATACAGGTTGCTCAGGCGGGCCAAAATATTTTGGCACTGCTTTCAGCACCAGTAAGCTTACCTGTGCCGCGGCAGCCACTGCCTTAGCAGGTACGCCGGTTAACCCCACCTCAGCTACTATTACATGGACCAACCCTGCGGGCGCTTCAAGTTATGTATTGGAATATAAGGCCAATGCAAGCGGTACTTGGTTAACGGCTTCGCCGGCACCTACCGGCAGCCCCTATACTTTAACCGGTTTAACAGGCGCCACTTTATATGATATACGTATTACCGCCAGCAACGCCAGTTGTGGTACGTTGGCAACAACAACCGGCGCCTTCACTACGCCATGCAGCGCTATCAGCGCCCCATGGAGCGAAGGCTTTGAAGGGGTTACTGCAGGCTCGGGTTCAGGTTCAGGAACCTACCTGCCGTCCTGCTGGTTTGAAACTGGCGACTGGACAAGCGCAAGCGGCGTGGTAAGTACTTACCGTCAACCGCGTACAGGCAGCAAGTTTATTTATACCAACTGGAGCGCCGATGACTGGCTGTTTTCACCTGTTACTACTTTAACCGGTGGCGTTAGCTACGATTATACCTACTATTACATTGCTGATAACAACGGTGGCTCAGGTGCTTCTGCGTTTGCTACAGAACTAAAGTACGGCACTGCGCAAACAGCCGTGGCTATGACCAATACAATTACCACATTGGCTAACGTAGGCACTACCAGCAGCTTTGTAAAGGTAACCGGAACGTTTACCCCGGCTTCTACGGGTGATTATTCAATCGGTATACACGTTTTTGTTAGCTCAATCACGCCTAACTATATTTCGTTTGATGATATCTCATTGGCGCCAACACCTGCATGTGCTACGGTACCAACAATTGGTAGTATAACTACCACAGTAAACAGCGCCAGCGTACCGTTTACATGCACCAGTTGCGCAGGCACCTTTATTGCTGAGTACAGCACCACATCGGGCTTTACCCCGGGCACGGGCGCTACCGCCGGGGCCGGTACCGTTACCAGTGCTGTAAGTGGTTCGCCAATTGCCATCAGCGGCCTTTCACCTAACACTACCTACTACGTTTATATCCGCAACAATTGCAGCGTGGGCAACTGGAGCGCCAATAGTGCGGTAGCCAGTTTTACTACGCCGTGTACCGCTTCCGGTATTCCGTATAGCGAAAACTTTGATGGCGTAACCCAGCCTGCATTGCCAAGCTGTTATACAATTGAAAACACCAATGCGGACGCAAACGTTTGGAAAACCTGTAACACTACAAGCTTAGGCAATAGTACTGCTGTGGCCACCCATTCGGGCTCAAACCAAATGGGCATCGCTTTTAACAGCGGCGCTGCAATGAACGACTGGTTCTTCCTGCCTCCTTTAAATTTAACCGGTGGCACATCTTACCGCTTAACCTTCTGGTGCCGCGGCTATACCGGCCTTACTGAACAGTTAGAGGTTAAATACGGCACAGCAGCTACATCGGCAGCTATGACCAGTGGTACCATTGTTCCTTCATTTGGAATAACCGGTGGTAGCCCTTATGCCCAAATTACGGCCGACTTTACTCCATCTTCTTCAGGTGTTTACAATTTGGGTTTCCATGGCTTATCTGCAAGCAACCAATGGTACTTGTTTGTAGATGATGTTTCGGTTAATTTAACTCCTGCCTGTTCAACAGTACCAACTTTAGGTTCAATAACCACAACATCCGGCAGCGCTACTGTACCATTTACCTGCACCAGCTGCACCGGTACATTTATAGCGGAATACAGCACCACATCGGGCTTTACCCCCGGCACGGGTGCAACAGCGGGTGGTGGTACTGTTACCACACCGGTTAGCGGTTCGCCAATTACCATAGGCGGCCTATCAGCTAATACTACTTATTATGTTTACGTGCGCAATAATTGCACTGGCAGCAGCTATAGTTCTAATACCCCTGTAGCCAGCTTTACAACACCGTGCAATGCGCTTAACATTCCTTACAGCCAAAACTTTGATGCGGTAACCGTACCTGCAGTGCCGGGATGTTATACGGTAGAAAATACGAATGCTGACGCTTATAGCTGGCAAAGTTGCACATCAACATCACTTGGCAACAGCACCGCCGTTACGCCTAACAGCGGAAGTAACCAAATGGGCATACGCTTTAACAGCAGCGTGGCAATGAATGACTGGTTCTTTTTGCCTCCATTAAACTTAACCGCCGGAACATCGTACCGTTTAAGTTTTTGGTACAGAGGCTATACCGGGTTAACGGAACAATTGGAAGTTAAATACGGAACTGCCGCTAACTCCGCATCAATGACCAGCGGAACACTGGTGCCTTCATTTGGCATTACCGGCGGCAACCCTTATACCAAACTTAGTGTTGACTTCACTCCATCTGCAAGCAATCCTTATTTAATAGGTTTCCATGGTTTAACAGCCAGTAACCAGTGGTATATTTTTGTTGACGACATAAGTGTTGATTTAAGTCCGGCTTGTATCACCACACCTTCAATAGGCACTGTTACTACAACGCCAAACTCAGCTACTTTACCAATTACCTGCGCATCCTGTTCGGGAACCTTTATTGCTGAATACAGCACAACATCGGGCTTTACGCCGGGTACGGGTGCAACCGCAGGTGGTGGTACTGTTACCACACCGGTAAGCAGCTCGCCAATAACTATCACCGGTCTTTCCCCTAATACAACTTACTATGCCTACGTGCGTAATAACTGTAGCGGAACTGATTACAGCAGCAACTCTGCGGTAGTAACCTTTACCACACCTTTAGATTGCTCTACAGCAACGCCGTTAAGCTGCGGTGTGGCGGGCACTTATAGTGTAGCAGGCGCAACCGGCGCTACGGCATACAACTTCTCAGGCACCAGCCCTAACAACAGTTGCGGCAACGCCACTCCGGGCCCTGAACAATTCTTTTCATTTACACCGGCGGTTACCGGCTCTTATAAGTTTGACGGTGTTAAAACGGGTACGGCCAACGTAAGCACATTATATAAAGATGCAGCACTTGGCTGCGGCCCTACCGGCTGGACCTGTCTTGGAGTTATTAATGCCGGTGGCTTTAGCAACACCATTACACTTAATGCAGGCACCACTTATTTAATTATAGTAGATAACCAGTCAAGCGTTAACAGCGCAACCGGTACCATAACCGTTACCTGCCCTTGTACAGGTACACCTAATGCAGGCACTATTACGCAAACCAGCCCTCAATATTTCTGTGGCAGTGCTTCAACTGTTACTTTAAATGCTACAGGCTTAAGCACTGCACCGGGTGTAACTTACCAGTGGGAGGAGAGTGATGACAATGGCGTAGGCGACGCATGGGCCAATGCAGTTGGCGGCAGCGGTGCTACAACAGCTAGCTACACCTCTCCGGCTATTACACACACTATTTACTATCGTTTGAAGTCTACCTGTAGCACATCAGGCCTTTCAGCTACAACAACTCCTTTCCAGGCTATACAAAATGCTAACCCAACAGTAAGTATCACACCTTCAGTAAGCAGCGTATGTTCTGGCGTGGGTACCTCAGTTACATTGTCGGCCACTCCTTCAACAGGGGCCACTTACGCATGGAGTAATTCATTAGGCTCAACACAATCAGTTTCTGTAGTTCCTTCAGCTACTACTACTTACACAGTTTCGGCTACGGTTACAGCAACCACTTGTTCCGCCACGGCGTCAACCACTATTACGGTTAACCCTGCACCTCCGGTTACAACCGGTGCTTCAGTTTGCCCCGGTGGTAACGCCACTATTTCTACTTCATCAACATGCAGTGGTTTTGTAAACTCCGGCACTACTTACTCAGGTGCATGGAATGGTGCAACAGATCCTTCAGCTAACCGCATAACAGCCAGCATGTCAAACAGCACTACCTGTTCGTTCAGCAGCACAGTTTACAACCGTAACTATGTTGCACAACAGTTCCAGGTAAGTGTAACAGGTTCTTACACCCTTGAAATGACCGATAACACTGCATTTGACGGTATGGCCTATATTACTACGGGCGCGTTTGTGCCGGGCAACTGTGCCGGCGGCGGAACCTGGATAGTAGGTGACGACGATGGAGGTACCGCAGGCAATGAGCCATTAATGACAACCACCTTAACCGCAGGGGTAACTTATACCCTTGTTTCAACCACCTATGCTTTATCAAGCGGCACATATACCGGTGCGTTTAGCTGGACAATTACTCCACCAAGCGGCGGACAGATTATGTTACCGGGTACAGTTAATATGAACTGGTACGATGCCCCTGTAGGCGGCAGTGTGGTTGCTACGGGCTCAACAATTAACCCGGTTACTTTAAGCCTGGTTAACTCTGCTGTTTCAGGTACTACAACATTCTATGCAGCATGTTCAAACAATAATACCTGCCGCACAGCTACAAACTTTGTGGTTTACAATCCTCCTGTTGTTGCACCTACTGCTACACCTGCAACTATATGTAATGGTGCGGCCTCTTCAATTTCTGCAGGTGCAACTGCGGGCAGCAACCCTATTACTACTTATGCCTGGAGCAGCGGTTTAGCAGGTAACGTATCAGGCGGTTCAGTAACCCCTGCAACCAATAGCACATATAATGTTACTGTTACCGATAACAAGAGCTGTACTTCAACAGGCACAGTATCAGTTAACGTTACTACATGCGGCGCTAACACCTGGTTAGGCGGCAGCAGCGATTGGCACACTGCCGGTAACTGGAGTAATGGTTTTGTGCCTACCTTATGTTCGCACGATGTTATTATACCTGTTACACCTAACAACCCTGTATTAAGCAGCGCGGTAAACGTTGGTAGTGTTCAGTTGCAAAACGGAACTATGCTAACTCTTAACGCTAACCTTAACGTATGCGGTAACTTTAGCGGTGGCGCAAGCGTTGTGGCACAGGTTAACGGCAGCGGAAGATTAATATTAAGCGGCAGCAGTGCACAACAGTTAAGCGGCAAGCTTGCAGTAAACACCCTGCGCCTTAACAATGCTGCGGGTGCCTCGTTACAGGCAGGCGCTTCGGTTGATGTGTTTGAAGCAGTGGAATTGCAAACAGGTGTATTAAGCACCGGTAGCGCTACATTGCGTTTCCGCAGTACATCATCTTCGCAAATTGCTATACTGGATAACTTTAGCCCCGGCTTTACGGGCAGCTTAAGCGGTAACGCTACAGCCCAACGTTTTGTACCTGTGGGCGGAACCAACCAGCACTATTTTGGTACACCGGTAACCAACGCCACCTTTGGCCAGTTAGGCGCAACGGGTGTTGCGGGTTATGTGTTGCCAACCTGGAACTGCGACCAAACACAAACTGCTATTAACAGCCCTTATGGCACGGTATTCCAGTGGCATGATGACAAGCCGTTGAATGCACAATGCTTATACAACGGATGGGAAGTAAAAGTTAGCGGTACTACACAAGCAGGCCGAGGCTACTCTACCTTCCTGCCTAATGGCGTGTTCAGCATTACCGGAAACATTAACCAGGCTGCCAGCTATAGCGTTAGCGGTATGAATGATATTGGTTGGGCCAGCAATACCCTGCAAACAACAGGCTTTATTCCTGCTGCTTACGAATCGGGCTGGCATATTGTAGCTAACCCTTACTTGGCACCGCTTACCTTAAATGGCCACGCACCTGATTTTGATGCGGCTGCTATTTGGGTAACCAGCGGACCGTTCAGCGGTTCATACCAGCCAATTCCTATTACAGGTGGAAGCATTGCTCCGTTCCAGGGCTTTATTGTTCACCGCTCTGCGCCAAGCAGTGTAAACTTTACATTTGATAAGAGTGAGTGCACTACCAGCGCTGGCCAAACCTTCTATAAGCAGGCCAGCCAGTATGCTATGAACATACAGGTAAGCGGCAACGGCTTTAACGATATTACTTATGTTGAGTTTAACAGCGATGCAACTAACACGTACGACCTTGGTTACGATAACCGTAAGCCGTTAAGCGTATTAGGCCAGCCTACTATTTTCACTTTCAATACAAATAATGCTGAACGTTTATCAATTAACGTAAACCGCAGTATTGACGAAACACCGAATGTACCTATGAACTTTATACCGGGCGCCAACGGAACGTTTACGTTTACTGCAAGCGGCATTAACAGCTTCGATCCAACCAGCTATGTATTGCTAGAAGATAAGCAAACCGGCCAGTGGATTGACTTACGCCAAAATGCTACGTATACCTTCCAGGCTACCACAACTGATGCGCATGAGCGTTTTGTATTACATTTTACACCGGCTGCTGTATTAAATACTACCGATGCAAGCTGCGCTACAATGGGCCAGATTAATATTGAGCAGGCCGGCAGCGCCAACTGGAATTACACTGTTGCCACGCAAAGCAATGTGGTTATTGCAAGCGGCACTCTTAACCAAACCAACAGTGTTGCAGTAAGCGTTCCATCAGGAGTTTATACACTTACCTTAACCGATAACAGCGGCTACACCGTAGTTAAGAACGTTCAGGTTAATGGTGTTCAGGCTATTGCTGCCTCAATGACAGCCGATAAAACAACGGTAGAAACAGGAGAGGACATCAACTTTAGCGCTACCGCAAACGGGGCTGTAACAACCGATTGGAACTTTGGTGATGGCGCTACAGCAACCACTGCCAATGCAACGCACCAATACCAGGGAGAAGGTGTTTATACCGTTACACTTACTGTTACCAATGCCGATGGCTGTTCATCCACTGTTCAGCAGCAGGTAACCGTAACAGCTAAATCTACCACGGGCATTGACAATCTTGATAAGGAAGCGATCCGTATGTGGAGCAATGAAAGCAACATCTTTATTGACTTCAGCAAGGTTAAACAGGTTAAAGCAAGCATTGATGTTTACAACGTGCTTGGCCAGAAATTGTTGGAAGATACCTGGACAAAGTCAAGTATCTACACCAAAACACTTAGCAACCTTGATGCCGCTTACATACTGGTACATGTAAACAACAACGGAAAGATTACTACACAAAAGTTATTTATAACAGGCACCAAGTAGCCTTAACCACTGTAAATATTTTAAGCGGCCCCGTTTTAACGGGGCCGCTTTTTTTTGCTATTTCTCTAATTCCATTTTTAGCCACTCAATATAATCGCTGTATAAAAAGAATGAGGAGTTAAAAGGGTCCTTCTTTAAAACACGGAATATATCATACAGCCTGCGCATGTTGTGCCTCATTTTTTCTATAGTGCCGCTGCTTTTTACAAAGCTAAGCATAGCCTTTTCCGGGGCATATAGCTTTTCTGCTTTACGTAAACGTTTATACAGGGAGTCGGCTGTGCTTATGATCAGGCTATGGTTTTGCTGTTTGTAATGGCACATTAGCGAAAGGAACTTGTAATCAATAAACACATTGGGGCTCATGGTTTTTTCCTGGCCCTGTATCATTAAAAGGCAGTCAAGCGCTTTATCGGGGTTGCGGTCCAAAAAGTAAAGGCGTGCCCCCATCCAGGGAACTGCATAGTTAACCAGCGAGCCTGTCCATGCATCTTTTTTTTCCGGCTTAATAATTTGCTCGAAGTAAGCGGTTCCTTTTTTGTATTGCTTTCTTTTCAGGTAATAGCTTAACTCGGCCATTATAATCTTTGCTTCGCGTTGCTGCCATATTACAGGGTGTTGGTTGCTCTTTTTTATTTCGCGCATCCTTTTGGTTGCCCATTGTAGCTCGCTGTAGTTTACCTCAGGCTGCGTAATCATTAGCGTAAGCAAGGTATTTAAAAGGTTGGCTTCGCGGTTTTCAAAACTCTTTTCCTTAAAGTTGGTTTGTATGAACTTAACTGCATCAACAGCTATCTGATAAGCCTCAGGCTTGTATAGTGCGGCCGCCAGCGATATCTTCATAAGCAGGTAAGGCACTATCGAACTCCGCTCTATTTTCTCAAGCGGGTAATTCAGTAAGGGGTGTCCCCATAGCTCTTCAAAAGGCTTTAATTGTGCTTTGGTGCGTGGCTGGCCAACTTCCTTAGCCGCCTTGTGAAAACGGTACTGTAGCTCTAGTATTTCTACATTTTGCAATTGATTTTTAATTGCTGTTAAACGCTTTTCGAAAAAGCGCGAACGGAAACCATAGTCGGTGTTAACGCCCGGGTGCTGTATTGTTACAAACTCCTGCAGTTCATACGCCCGCAACAATTGCGAATGCGAGCCGGCGCTTTCCAATTCCGGTATAAGCCTTTGTAATAGCCTATGCCCGCTATCTAATAGCTTCTTATTGATAAGAAATTCAATAAACTTTAGTTGATTTGAGTAACCTAAATTTTTGCCGGGTAAATAGCTTATTACGGCCTTACAAATGAAATCGTATACATAGCTGTTGGCTTCGGAAAGGTTCATGCCGCTAACCCCCCTTGCGAGCTTCAATTTCAGTTTCGCTTCGTCATAGTCTTTCTGCTTGTTTATAGTTTCGAAAGCGTAGCTGTAACGGTCGCGCCCTTTGCCACCAAAGGCATTTATCATAAGGCTTACGTGTTTCTTTTCGTTTTTATCCAGCGAATGAACCAGCTGGTACAGTTCTTTTTGGGTAGCCATGCTAAGCAAGTTAGCTAAAAATATGATTTTGACTAACCTAGTTTGATGTCAATTTAGTTTTTTAATAGCCTCTGCTTACCCCCTCCTTTGTGCCATTAATAACGATAAACTATCCTTTATGCAGAAACACCTACTCCTGTTGATTGCAATGTGTTCTTATCTTCTTTCCGGAGCTGTAACCGGGCCTGCTTATAACTGGGCGGGGGCAGTAAGCGGAAGTGGTACTGATATGGTTAAAGCTGTAAAAACTGACGGAGCGGGTAACGTGTATGTTGCAGGTTATTACGCCGGTAGCAATGTTGACTTTGATTTTAACGGTGGCAGCACCGTTTTGTCTTCCATAAATTCGGGCGTAGACATATTTATTGCCAAATATTCTTCATCCGGCCAATTACAATGGGCTAAAAGTATTGGAGGCCCGGGGGTTGAAGAAGCCTATGACCTTGCGCTGGACCAATCCGGTAATATCTGGATTACAGGTTATTTTACCGACACCGCGGACTTTAATCCTTCGGCGGCTACTAACAAATTAGCCGCAGTTGGTTACAACGATATTTTCCTGGCAAAGTACGATACCTCCGGTAATTACATGTGGGCCGGTGCCATGGGCGGGCCCGATGATGACTTTGCCTCGGCCATTTGTGTTAACCCCGCTAATGGTAATATCTGTATCACAGGCCGCTTCTTTTCCATTGCCGACTTTAATCCGGGTGCAGCTGTGAACAAAGATACCTCGGCAGGCGCGCACGATATATTTATAGCGCAATACACTACCGCCGGTGTTTTGGTAAACGAGAGGCGTGTGGGTGGTACAGGTGATGATTTTGGAATTGACCTGGCTATGGACGCTTCGGGCAACTTTTTGCTGAGCGGCCGTTATGCGGGCACGGTTAATTTTAATCCCGGCGGCATAGCAAACAATATGACCTCCAATGGTGCCGGGGATGCATTCCTGGCAAAGTATAACTCTTCTTTAATTTTAAGCTGGAGCGTAAGCATAGGCGGGCCTAACGCTATTGACTTTGCCCTGGGTGTGGCAGCTGATGCCGCCGGCAATGCTTATGTATGCGGTTATATTAACGGCAGTACAGATTTTGACCCAACTGCTGCAACCGCCATTGTAGCGGCACCGGCAACTAATTATGTAAGTGGCTATGTGGCCAAGTACTCATCAGCAGGCGCTTACCAATGGGTTAATGCTTATTGGGGTACATTTAACACAACTGCCTTTACTGTTGCTTTAGATGCAAGTTCAAACGTATATGTTACCGGTTATTCCGAAGGGGCCTTTGATGCTAACCCCGGCCCTGATACGCTGCGGGTAAATACAACCGGCCACGACCCTTACATTTTGAAATACTCTGCCACAGGGCTGGCCATTTGGGGTTACCCCTTGGTTAACGGTGGCAACGGCCTTGGTAACGGGCTATGTATCGATAACAATTCAGCTATTTACTTAACGGGCTATTTTAACGTCAATTTAGATGTTGACATAAGCCCTGTTAACAAAACGCTTGGAACAACCACCAATTCGCAGGAAGGCTTTGTGGTAAAGTTTGCTGAGTGCAGCTTTCCGCCGCCACCAACAGTATCCGCCTCTCCTTCAGATTCGGTCTGTTCCGGTTTTCCTGTAAGCCTTTCCGCCTCAGGTAACGGAACGGTAAGTTGGTACGACAACGCAACAGGAGGTACGCGTATTGCAGGCGGCACTTATAATGTGCCGGATGTTCAATTCCCTTTTGTTGTTTGGGCGCAGGATAGCACTTGTGGAGCAGGACCCAGAACTGCAAAGACTATTTATGTAAAGCAATTGCCCAATGTAACGGCTGTTGCTACATCAGGTGATGTGTGCGTAGGTACCGATATAACTTTATATGCAGGCGGCGCGGTTAGCTATGTATGGAATACAGGAGATATAAATGAAAGTGCTACGGTGCCTACTACGGCTGTGGGCCCCCTGAGTTTTGTTGTTGTGGGCAGTGCGGCAAACGGCTGCGTTGATACGGCAACCGTTAATGTGTTGGTAAATGCCTACCCTAATCCTGAGTTGGACGCAACTGATGTTTGCGCAGGCGACAGCACTTTGATCAGCGATCAGAATTTTAATGGCGATAACTATACATGGAGCACAGGAGCGGTTACCTCAACAATAAATGTTGCCCCTTCTCAAACTACGCAGTACTATGTAACTGTAGAAACTACCGCGGGATGCCAGGCTTTTGATACTATAACTGTGGTTGTAAATACAGTAAATACCTCGGTTACGCAAAGCGGCGATACACTTACCTGTGCGCAAACGAACGGAAACTACCAGTGGATTGATTGCGCAAATGGTAATACGATTAACGGAGAAACGATGCCCGCTTTTACGGCAACACACTTTGGTAATTATGCTGTGGTGGTAACAAGTAATGCGGGATGTTCCGATACTTCAAGCTGTTATACAGCAGGCGGGGTGGGCATAGCAGAAACCGGTACCGGTGGGGTTAACATAGGTCCTAATCCCTTTTTAAACATAGTGACTATAGACATAGAAACAAAGCTGACCGGTAATGAAGGCACTATGGAAATGTTTGCGGTTGACGGCAGCCTTGTAATGGCCCTGCCACTAACACAATCTACTACCATGCTTGACGTGCACCGCCTTGGCAGGGGAACTTACTTTATACGAATTACCAACGGCAGCAGGCCATTTAACATTAAACTGGTTAAGCTGTAAAAATCAGGGGAGCGTAATGTGCGAATTTGGGGGCTGTTTTCATGCTTATTCAGCCCCCCGCTCCCTTCCTTTTATGTTTAAAAAAATAATTAATATGATTAGGAATTCTTTTTTTCTTGTTGTTGTCATGCTGTTAGCTACGGTTGATGCTTTTGGTATTAACACCTGGCTTGGCAATACCAGCGATTGGGGTACCCCTTCCAACTGGAGCAATGGGGTGGTGCCTAACGGTTGCACTGCTGATGTATTGATACCTTATACAGGAAACGACCCCGTGGTAATCTCATCGGTTAGCGTTCGTGATATTGAGATACAGGATAATACGCTGCTTTTGCTTATTGGCAGCATGGATGTGTGTGGCAATGTTACCGGTGGAACAAGTTCCAACGCCCTGGTGCTGGGTAGCGGTGCTCTTGTTCTTTCCGGTAGCAGTAGCCAAAGCGTTTCGGGCATGATTGAGCTCCGCACCCTGCGCATTAATAACACAGCAGGTGTGGTTATGCAGCCCGGTTCGGCGGTAAACATTTATTCTGAATTACAATTACAGGCCGGTAACTTTGTTACCACGGGCGGTGTGCTTACATTCAAAAGCACTTATGCGGCGCAGGCTGCAATTATCGATAACTTTAGTCCGGGCTATGCCGGTACAATCACCGGACCGGTAACAGCGGAGCGCTATTATGATGCAGCGGCTTCGGGAGCCTACAACCAGCACTTTTTGGGTTCGCCTGTAGGTAATGTGCCTTTTAGCCAACTGGGCGCATCGGGTACACCGGGCTATATAGTTCCGGTGGCCACCTGTGATGAAACGCAGGTTGCACCGGGGTCCCCTTTCGGTACCGTTTTCAGTTATGATGAAGTACAAGGAGCAATATGTTCCACCGCCGGTTGGAAAGTTGAGGTAGCCGGCAATACTCAACATGCACAGGGCTACTCTATTTACAAAACAGGCTCAGGTGTGATTGCTCTTACCGGGCAGCCTAATCTTGCCTCTTCTTATGCACTAAACAATCTGGATAACAGCAACTGGCTTAATGTAACGCTACAGGGCCACCCCGTAGCCTCCGGTTGGCACCTGGTGGCTAACCCATACCTTGCTGAACTGGATATAAGTGCGGCAGTAAGCGGATTTGATGTGCTTAAAATGGTGTGGAATACCAATGGCCCTTTTGCCGGCAGTTACCAACCGGCAACGGTGGTAGCACCCTTCCAGGGCTTTATGGTGCATCGCAGTGCGCAGGGCGCTGCTTCATATGTAATAAATGCAACACAAAGGGTAAAGGGCAATAGCCCCGATTACCAGAAGCAAACTAATGAGCAGCTGGTTATTACAGCGGCTAACAACACAACAGGGTTATTAGATGTAACCACGGTTGCTTTTAATACAAACGCTACCGTTGATTATGACAACGATTTTGACGGTTTAAAAATGGCGGGTGCGTTTAATCGGCATACCTTATTCAGCTATACATCTGATACGGCCCAATGGTATTGCCTTAATACCTTGCCACCGGCTACGCAACCCACACGTGTACCGGTAGGTTTCGAGCCCGGTGTTACCGGCAATTACACTTTAAGTTTTGAAGGCCTTGCTTCTTTTGATGTTACTTCTTATATCATGCTGGAGGATACCAAGCTGCACGTAATGCATAACATAAGGCAGGGTGATTACAGTTTCAGCAGCGCTGTAACCGACAGCCGTTACAGGTTTGTATTGCATTTTACCCCCGCTATACAGCTGAACACTTTAAACGCGGGCTGCGAAACTTACGGAGCCATTGAACTGGCACAGCAAGGCCCTGCCAGCTGGGTGGTAAGCGTAAACGACATACAAGGGAATAACATCGGTAATGGTGCACTTAGTGCTGTGAGCCCATTTCAACTAAGTGTGCCTACCGGTGTTTACCAAATAACACTGGTTGATACCAGCGGCTATACCGTAGTTAAGAACGTGCAGGTTAACGGCGTGCAAACCATTGCAGCTGCTATGACGGCTGATAAGAACACAGTTGAAACGGCTGAAGACGTAACCTTTGCTTCTGCTACGGCTAATGCAACCACTATCGAATGGAATTTTGGTGATGGTGCAACAGCAGCTACGGCTACAGCAACACACCAATACCAAAGCGAGGGTATTTACACCGTAAGTTTAACGGTAACCAATGCCGATGGTTGTTCATCCACTGTTCAGCAACAGATAACCGTAACAGCTAAATCCAGCACCGGCATTGACAATTTGGATAAGGAAGCTATCCGTATGTGGAGCAATGAAAGCAACATCTTTATTGACTTCAGCAAGGTGAAGCAGGTAAAAGCCCGGATAGATGTATACAACATCCTTGGCCAAAAGGTAACGGAAGATACCTGGACTAAAGCCGGTATTTACACCAAAACACTTAGCCAGGTAGATGCTGTGTACATACTGGTACATGTAAACAATAACGGAAAGATTACTACACAAAAGTTATTTATAACAGGCACCAAGTAGCCTTAACCATTGTAAATATCTTAAGCGGCCCCGTAAAAACGGGGCCGCTTTTTTATTAAATAAAAATCCCGCTCTCAGCGCGAAAGCGGGACGAACAAAACTCAATTCAAACAGAATTGAAATTTGATAGTGTTATTTATTGCCTGGTAAATTTCTTTACTGCGGTTTTACCGCTTTTAGTATGTGTTTGTATAGTGTAAATGCCGGGTAGTAAAGGCGCCACGTTTAATTTGGTTATCTGCCCTTTTACAAAAATCAACTGCTCACCTATAATATTGTAAACTTCGATAGTTTCAATTTCTTCATCGCAGCTGATAATTAAAAGTTCCTTAACAGGGTTGGGGTAAATGGTAAAGTTTATGTCCTGGTCAACATTATCAAGGCCTGTTACTGTAACGTTTAAATCGCCCGAGTTTTTTGAACAGGATGTTTGGTTAACAGCTGTTACGCTGTAAACCCCGCTTTCTGTAGCGTCGTAAGTTGAACCGGTAGCGCCATTGATTGCTGTGCCGTTAAAGTACCATTGCAAAACTGCGCCCGTTGCATAGCCCGACGCTATTAGCTGATTGCCTACCTGCTGTATGGTTGGCATAGTGTTGGGTATCATAGTTACGGTGCTGCAGTTGGTGGTATCTGCACCACAGCTGCTGGTGGCTACAAAGAAATAGACGCCGGTGTCAGCCGCTGTCATTATCGGCGAAACATAAGTGGCATAAATCTGGCCGCTTAAAGCAACACCATCCTTGTACCATTGCTGCGTATAACCGCTGCCCGATACGCTAACCGAACCCAATTGCATTTGGTCGCCTTCGCAGTAGCCATTGGCAGCAGGCAACAGATTATTAATTACAGGGGCAACGCAAGGTACGGGTGGTGGTGTAACAAAATTTACCAGTGCTGTGCAGTGGTTGGTGTCTTCAAACAATATCTCGTAGGTTTCAGGGCATAAGCCGCTTGGTATGTAAGGTGATGAGGTTACCTGCGCAGTTGAGCCGCCACTGCTCCACGAAAAAGTAGCCGTCATAGGGAATGCGCCCGCCAAAGTAATATGTGCGTTCCAATCGCAGCCGCTTGTGCCATAAACTGAATCCAGTTGGGCGCTAAAATTAGCGCAAAGCGAAGGATTGGAACCCTTCCCCAGTACTTTTATAACAAAGCCGGCATAACCTATCTGGAGGGGATGGCCGTTCAGGTCGGGGCAGAAACCGGAAATCAGAATGTCGTTGCCCAGCATTTCCATATCCGTAAAATAGATTTGTTGAGTGCCCAACAAATAGGCTGCGGAAACAGGAGTGTAGCTAAAGTTATTGCCTAAGCCATCGGAGTTAAAGGCATTGTCTAAAACGCCGGCAGGGGTAATGGCGTAAAGATTATTGCCGGTGAAAGCATAAATTTCTCCGCTTGCCTGGTGGCGCGCAAGTTGCGTAACCCCGCTTATGTTTGCTGTAAGGGGTGTGGTGGTTCCGTTGTTAATGTTCAGCAGAACCAGGTTATCGCCGCCTAAAAGCACCTGGGTATTGCTTATAGCTATCATAGCATCGTAACGTGTGCTGCCAAGGCTATAAGAAGCGGTTACTGCACCATTGTTGATGATATACACTGCACTGCTGCCCATTACATTGTAAACCAGTAATGCACAGGTGTTGCTGCCGGGTATAGTGCGTAGCGCTTTAGGGCGCCATGTGCCAATACCACTTGCTATTTTAGGAAAGGTAATTACCGTGGTGTTAGGCGCCTGCGCAAACTGCGTAATGTATAAGCTATCGCCGGTGTAATTGATTACAGCTGTTACAATATCGCCGCCTACTAATGCATCAGAGCAGTTGGGATTGCTTTGCCCTACAGGGTAGTTGGGCCCATAAAGCGCTTCAGTTATAAACGAATCGGGTTGGGTTGTTTGATGAAACATGGGGTTGGTAGTGCCATCAAAGTTATACGCCATGTTTTGGTAGTGGCCGCCATTGGGGTTTTGCCCGCCAAGGAAAAACTTATTGCCGGCTATAGCGCCGGTATAGCCGCCTGCCGCCTGGTAAGCAAGGCCATTCTTGCTCATCAACATGCTGCCGTTGGCGTTAAATTTGTTTGCCAGGTAGCTCCCATTGGTTACCCCGCCAATCCAAAATTGGTTGTTGGCACCGGCTAAAATTTCCATGTATTGAATGTATGCGCCCCCGGTTAATGTATCAATATAGAAACCGTTTTGCCCAAAAGCCATATCGTAACGGTTTTGAGCTGCGGGGCCCCCTGCATACAAACGTCCGGCCCAAAAGGCCAGTAGAAGTGTGAAAAGAGTAATTGTCTTTTTCATTTGAATTGATTTTTGATCATTGAATTTTGTTCGCCGCAAACATCCTGAAACCCCGTGGGCCTGTTGGGCGTACTTCATAAACGGTAGCTGTGGCTATATGAATGGTAAATAAATGTGTGTAAACTTGAGCGTGAGTTTTTACGGACGATCCATTGCAGAGCTGTTAGCACAGCTTGAAACCGAAACCGGTGCCAAAAAGGCTGATACGTACCTATACCTGGCTGTTGAACATAAGCCCTCTGACCCGCAACTGGCCCTGGTATACGCCAATAAGGCCCTTGAAATTTGCCGTGAGGGTAATTTTAAAGAAGCGGAAATAGATTACTGGACAGTTAGGGCAATATTAGAGGAGGGCGTATCGGCTTCGGAAAGGGCCATTGAGCATCTTGAAAAGGCAGTAGCCATAGCCACAGAGATTAAAGATGAGCAGGGCCGCCTAACTGCGCTTCAGAAAATAGGACTGCACAAATTACGACAGCATAAAGCTGATGAGGCCGGCGATATTTTACTGCGTTGCGTGGAAGATTATAAGGTATTGCCTGATTCGCTAATGAAGGCAGAATGCTACCACCAGGCGGCACAGTACCTGGTAAATGAAGACCTTAACCGTGCTGCAGAAATGGCGCTGGCAGGATTGGCAATTGCTAAAGCGAGTGGCCGACCCCTTGACACGGTACATCATTTAAAGATGCTGCAGACTATAGCTGATAAAAGCGGAGATACCGATAAAGCTATTGAGTATGGCGGCGAAGTACTGCGCATTAAGGATGAAGGGAACGACCAAACAGCTTTGCTTGGCGTAGCGCGGCAGTTGGGTCACTTATATAACAAGAAGGGTGAAAAGGAATTGGCCCGAAAGTTTTTTCTGCGCGAAATTGAATTACATCATGCAGCCGTAAATGCGCATCGCACACGGCAGTTACAACTCAGCGATGCCGAAACTTATTACCATGCCGGAAGGGTTGAGGAAGCCCTTAACTTCGCTATGCAAGCTGTTGAAGAGGCGGTAAGCGAAAACAACAGCCGAAAGTTAGGCAGTGCGCAATTTCAAATGGGCCGTATTTATTTTTTAACCGGAGATTACGCAGCATCCGCTGATTTTCTACGGAAATCCATTACCACTAAAGGCGACGCTATACCGGCTAACGACCATATTGCGAGCCTTGACATATTGGCACAGTGCTACGAACGGTTAAAGGAGTTTGAGCAGGCGTATAAGGCCTTACGGTTAAAAGCAAAACTAGAGGCGGATGTAATAAATGCCGAACGCGTTAAGCAGGTGGCCCTTTTAAATAAACGCTACGAAACCGAAAAACGGGAAGCCGAACTGCGCGAGTTGAAAATAAAACAACAGCAAACAGCGCTTGAACAACGCGAAAGCGAGCTAAAGGCCATTAAGGCACAAATGAATCCTCACTTTATTTTTAATGCGCTTAACAGCATACAGGAAATGTTTTTTGTGGGTGATAAGCGCCTGGCTAATGAACACCTGGGCAAATTCAGCCAGTTAACGCGCGATATTTTAAAGGCCAGCGGCAAACAGTTTATTTCTTTGGCTGATGAAATAGAAATGCTTACCAAATACCTGCAACTAGAAGGCCTGCGTTTTGAGACTGATTTTTCGTTCAGTATTACTGTTAATGATGAAGAAGTAGCGGATGATATACGCTTACCACCTATGCTTATACAGCCTTATGTGGAAAACGCCATCCGCCATGGTTTGCTGCATCGAAAGGGAGAAAAGAAACTGACTGTAGCTTTTAATTTTGATGAGGAAAAGGAACTGTTGAGTTGTGTGGTGGAAGATAACGGGGTGGGAAGGGCCGCCGCTGCTGAGATAAACAAAAGCCGCCGCAGCCTGAATGAATCTTTTTCTACCTCAGCTAATGCCCGCCGCCTTGATTTGCTGAATCAGAACCGCAATAAACACATAGGCGTGTTTTACGAGGATTTGCCACAGGGCACCAGAGTTTCTATATTAATACCCGTAAGTTATGATTAAGGCAATACTTATTGATGATGAAGCCAAGGCGCGCAGAATAATTGAGGCCTTGTTACGCGAATATTGCCCCGAAGTAGAGGTGGTTGCCATGGCAGAAGACGTACCCTCCGGTGTTATTGCCATTAACCAGCACAGGCCCGATGTGCTTTTTCTGGATGTTGAAATGCCGGGGTACACAGGCTTTCAACTGCTCGACTTTTTTAAGGAAACAGATTTTGAAATAGTTTTTACCACCGCCCACAGTGACTATGCCTTACAGGCATTCCGCGTTAGCGCAATTGATTTTTTATTAAAGCCTATTCAGATTTCGGAATTGATTGCTGCAGTAGAAAAAGTAAAGACAAAACGTGGACAAAACAAGGAACGCCTTTCTGTATTACGCGAAAACTTTGAAGGCAACATTATTAAAAAGCTGGCCTTGCCGGTTGCAGAGGGACTGCTGTTTGTAAACGCGGAAGATATTTCGCACCTGGAAGCCGATGGGCCCTATACACACTTTCATTTCAGCGATGGGCGAAAAATACTGGTGAGCAAAAAGATAAAGGAATTTGAAGATGCCCTTTCGCAGCAGAATAACTTTTTTCGAACGCACCGCTCTTACATTATTAACCTTAAGAAGATGAGGCAGTATGTAAAACAGGAGGGGGGCTATGTATTGCTGGAAAACAACATTCAAATACCACTGGCACGGGAACGTAAAACGGAGTTTTTAGCGGTAATAGAAAAAATAAGCCTTTAGCAGTATGATAGAAAAGGAGGGGGTAGAAACAGTTTGCCCCAAAAGCCGTCAGGAGTGGAGGAAATGGCTAATGCGCAACCACGGTGTTAAGCAATCGGTTTGGCTTATAGCTTATAAAAAGAAATCGAAAGTGCCCTCAGTTATCTGGAGCGATGCAGTAGATGAAGCCCTGTGCTTTGGCTGGATAGACAGTGTGCGCAAACCGGTGGACCACGAAAAGTTTATTCAACTCTTCAGCAAGCGCAAGGCCAAAAGCGGCTGGTCGAAAATTAATAAGCAGAAGGTGCAGCGGTTGATAGAGGAGGGCCTTATGACTGAAGCCGGCCTTGCGGTTATTGAGCGCGCAAAAGAAAACGGCAGTTGGAGTATTTTAGATAAGGTAGAAGAATTAGAAATACCGAAGGACCTTAATAAGGAGTTTAAAGCGCGGCCCGGTTCACGCCAATATTTTTTAAGCTTAAATAAATCTTCGCGCAAGGCCATATTGCAATGGCTTGTGCTTGCGAAGCGCGCAGAAACCCGCCAAAAGCGATTGACTGAAATTGCAGACCTGGCAGCGCAGCAGTTAAAGCCTAAACAGTTCAGATAGTTGAGAAGTTTACACTACACTTTTAGCCAGGTGCGGAAACCCCGTGCGGCATAATAAGATTCAGCCCCGTTATGATAAACAAAGACCGTATCAAAACGGCGGTCGCCAAATATGGCACCTCCTAACTTGCGAATGGGGCCAGGTGTTTTTAGCCAGCTTGATGTTTTTAAATCGAACTCGCCCAGTTGCTGTAGCTCACGGTATTGTTCTTCATTCAAAAGCTCTACGCCCATTTCATCCGCCATATCCATTGCGCTGTTTTTAGGCTTATGTTCCTTTCGGGAGTTTAAAGCCTGGCGATCATAGCAAAAACTTCTGCGCTCCTTAGGGCTTTCAGCGGCGCAATCGTAAAAAATAAATTCGCCACTCCTTTTATCTAAAGCTACTACATCCGGCTCTCCGCCGCTTTCTTCCATTTCATTTAGCGACCATAACTTTGCTGCATTGGCTTTAAGCCTTGCTTCAACCTTTGCCCAATCTATGCCCTTATGGCGTTTGGTGTTTTTCTCAAAGCGGGTCTTTAGTATTTTCAGTAGTTCTTCGGCCCGTTTAGCCGGCAGTTCCTTTTTCATTAATTGCTGTTTAAGTCCTGCAACTAAAATATCGAATTTTCTTTTTGCCCGGTTCATTATAAAAACAAAGCCACTCTTTAAAAGAGCAGCTTTGCACAAGGTACGGTTTGCCGGAGAACCGCTTTAGTGCGGCCTTTCTTTTGCCCGATAAGGTTTTATTGCACCAGTAGTTTCCTGGTTATTGTTATGCCTTCGTTATCGGTAAGTTGCAGAATGTATAAACCGGGGTAAGAAATTTCGATGATGTTGTTTCCCTTGTTTATCGTTCTGCTTAAGATTACCTGACCCGAATAATTAAACGCCTGTAATTGATAAGTGTTATCAGCTACCATATTAAACGGACCACTGCCATAATTGGGGGCTATAGTAATGTCAGTGCTATTGTTGTCTTCTATAGAAGTAAGCAACTTAAAATGGGCCGTGATTGTTCTATCTGCAGTAGCCGTAAATGAGTATTGGCTCTGGCGGCTTAACTCGGTGCTGTCTTCTTCCCAATAATCAAACCCATAACCACTGTTGGCAAAGGCCTGTAGCGTTACAGTGCTGCCGTGGTTTGCGCTGCCGCCACCCAATACAGTGCCACCCTGCGCAGGTAAGGCATTGGTAGTTATAGTGTAGGTAGTTGTAGCCGGTATAAAGTTGGCGTGCAGATTCATGTCGGCAGTGGCAATAAAAGAATAGTCTGTATCGCCACTGGCAATTATGCCCAACACCTGCCAATTGGCAAATACATAACCGGTTTTGGCACTGGCTGTTAAATGCACTGTATCTCCCTGGTTATAAATTCCGGCACCTGAAGTTGTGCCTGCATCGGCCGATGGAAACACCTGTGTGCTGATAGTTACCTGCATTGGTAATTGCTGATATCCGGCGCTTAGGTTAATATTGGCGGTAACAGGAAAGGTGTACGTAGTATCGCTACTTACTATAATACCGTTTAACTGCCAGTGGTTAAAGGTATATCCTGCGTTGGCATGTGCAGTTACAATTGCGGTATCGCCACTTTTGTAAACACCTGTACCGCTAACGCTACCCGCATTTGCCGGAAAAACGCCGGCTGTAACCAGGAAACTATCCGGTTGTTGTAAAAAGGTGGCCTGAACAACAATATCCGTATCAACCACTAAAGGGAAGGTGGTGTTCATTGTGGTTATCATTCCGTTTACACTCCAGTATCCAAAAGTAAAGCCGCTTGCCGGTATGGCTTCAAGAGTTACAAAGGTGCCTTTGGTGTAAGTGCCTGCTCCGTTTACCTGCCCTGCCGCTGCGGGGTAAATTTGTGCGGTTATCGTATGTTCTGTACTATCAGTTGCCTTGGCGGCCAGGCATAGAAACAGGGTTAGAAGAAGAAATAAATTTCTCATAATTAATTTGTTTAATGTGTTTAAAAATGAAGGTATGGGTAATTGATGCGTGAACGGGCCTGTTTACTATTTACAGGTTTCTTTTGGCTTGCTGCAAATGCCTTTCATCATGGGCTACCAGAAAGCATAGCACATCTCCGGGTTTCAGCTTTAACCAGCGCAGGATAGATATGGGTACCGTGCGTTGGTTGAGGTCCTTGTGTTTAGCTTCTTTTAGCAGGGCGAGCAGCGTTTCCTGTTGCTGTATAAATTCTGCTACTACAGGGTAGGGTGCAGTAATACGTGTAGGCGTATGCGCCTTATCGGCCCCCATTTTTTTCATGTTGGCACCGGGTTCCATCAGCTTTGTAAAGTAGGTGCCCAGCCAGCCTGATTTAAACAGATGGTCCGGCGCGCAATCAGCGGCGTTCTGCAGGCTTTGTGTAAGATGAGGCAGATAGTGGTGGCCGTAGGAATTGAGGTGCCAAAGGCATTGGGCAATACTCCACCCGCCGGTAGCGGAAGGCTTTACCAGTGTGTTTTCGTGCAGATTTTGAAAGGTGCCTATGGCCAATTGCAAATGGCTTTCCACTCTTTTTTCCAGCTCCTCTATAAGCTGGTAGTTACTTTTATCGCGCTTGCTCATGTGTTTGATATTTACAGTGCAAATGTGGTAACTGCACATTTGCCGATTCTTGGCAAAAACCAAGATTTTCAGATTTTGACGCGGTTTATCAATTTACTGAAGTTGGTAGCATCAATACCCAGGTAGTTGGCCAGGTATTTATGCGGCACCAATTGAAGCATATGCGGGCTACGCTGCATAAACTTCCTGAATTTCTCTTCCGATGAAAAGCTTTGCAACTCCACCATACGTTCAAGCGTACCTGCCATTGCAGTGGTAATGCCGTGCCGGATCATTACCTCAATGGCAGGGCGGATGCGCATTACATTGAATAGGGCTTGTTGGGTTGTTTTGATAAATGAGGAAGGAGTAAGCGTTTCGTAAAAGTAACGCGATGGTTTCTGCAGCATAAGCGAATCTAAAACGCCGCCAAAGGAAGGTTCGTAAGTGAAAATTATGGTGGCTTCGCGCTCCTGTTCATCAAAATAATAAATGCGCTGCACCCCTTCGTTTACGAAGTATAAAAACTTCTCTGTTTCGCCGGCCCGGGTTAATATCTCTTTGCGCTTTGCCTCAAAGGGTTCCCAAAGGCCAAGGAACGCTTCCCTGTCCTCCTCGGTTAGCCCTTTGGTGGCAGATAATAGTGCACTGAGCTTTTGCAAGTGTGGGGCAATTGGCCGGTTCATGCTTGTTTCAAATGTAATTAGCAGGGGTGTATTATTATAACAATACAGATAGTAAAACTACATTACCAAAGCTATTTAAACATATCTTTAAATGCAATGAATAGCAACGAAACACAACATGCCCGTATTGCAAAAATGTTATTTGCTACGGTTTACCCTTTATATGTAGCAAAGGTGGAGAAGAAAGGAAGGACGCGACAGGAACTAAATACCGTTATTGAATGGCTAACCGGCTTTAGTGAAAAGCAGTTACAGGAACTGATAAACGCCAAAGTAAGTTTTGAAACATTTTTTGAGCGCGCTACTTTAAACCCCAATGCACATTTGATTACCGGAGTTATTTGCGGTTATCGGGTTGAGGATATTGAAAACCCTTTAACTAAGCGGGTAAGATACCTGGATAAGCTGGTTGATGAATTAGCTAAAGGTAAAAAGATGGATAAGATTTTGCGAAAGCTTTAAATTAGTAAAACAGCTATGCGAAAGATAATTGTTATATCATTTATTACGCTGGATGGCGTGATACAGGGCCCCGGTAGCCGTGAGGAAGATACGGAAGGTGGCTTTGAATACGGTGGTTGGGTGGCCCCTTATACAGATGAGGTATTTAATAAAGTGCTGGAGGAGGAGTTGAAGCCTGCGGACCTGCTTTTAGGTAGCAAGACGTTTGCTATTTGGGAGAACTATTGGCCACAACACGCCGGGCAATGGCCCGGTATAATGGAAGTGACTAAGTATGTATTGTCAACTACCAGAGATAAATCCGCATGGGCAAATTCAGTTTTCTTGAGGGATGTGGAGGGGATTAAGAGGCTTAAAAACACCGAGGGCTCCGACCTGAAAGTTTGGGGCAGCAGCAAGCTGGTTCATCTGTTACTTAAGCATGATTTGGTGGACGAGATGTGGCGGAAGATTTACCCTATAGTTTTAGGCAGGGGTAAAAGACTGTTTGATGAAGGCTCGATGCCAGGGGCATTTACTTTAGAGAAAAGCCTGGTTGCCCCTAACGGCGTTATTGCTACACGCTATAAGAAAGCCGGCGAAGTTAAAGTGGGCAAGGTAGGTGAGCAATAGCAATAATACGCAGTTTAAATGCTACGGCAGGCCGCGAAATGTTCCGAATTTTGAGCATAAGATAAAGAGTATTTTATATGGATGTAAAGCAGGAAATTGAAAACTATATTGCCGGCATGCCGGAATCCAAGTGCAGCGATATGCAGGAGTTGCATAAGCTTATACTTAAAATGAGGCCGAAGTGTAAATTGTGGTTTCTGGATGGCAGGGATGCCAAGGGCAAAGTAGTTTCAAATCCTAATGTGGGTTACGGAACATATACTATAAACTATGCCAATGGAACCAGCCGCGAGTTTTACCGCATTGGCATGAGCGCCAATACAAGCGGAATATCAGTTTATGTAATGGGGCTGGAGGATAAAACCTACCTGGCCAACACCTATGGAAAGAACATAGGCAAAGCAGCCGTTAGCGGGTATTGCATTAAGTTTAAAAGGCTAAAGGATATAAATATTGATGTGCTTATGGAAGCGATAAAATATGGATTAGAGCAAGGGGAATAGCGTTTTGAACCTTACTTCTTACTGCACTTTGCACAACGGCATCCATGCGGCTTAATATAGGCGTCAAACATTTCCTTACCGTAGTCATAGCATAATTCATCACCGGGTTTAATATTCTTTCTTGCGCTTATCCATATCCTGCCGGCCTTAATATCTATATCGCAGTTAGCTGCTGAGCCGCAGGCGTGGTTAATGTAGCGGGCTGTATTTTTTCTGCTCTTGCCATCAATAAAGCTTTTCGGGTTAATCTCAAACAAATACATACCTCCACGACGATTAGCCTCATCAAGGCCAATTTTGTCGCCTATGTATTCTATAATTCTTGTGCCTTTGGCTATTGGTTCTACTGTAAACAAGCCTAATCCTGTGGCCGATCTTTTAACTTTTAGGTTCAATTCCGGTTTTTTCATGCGCGCGAATGTATAGGAAAATAAGTTGAGGTGCTTTTTAGTAAGAAGGCGATGTTAAGTAACGTCCATCTGTTCCTTCGGCTTCGGGCTTTAAGGGCTTTAGCAAATCATCAGTAATCTTGGCTGTCCGTACTTTTCTACAGGGGCGCGGTGAATACATGGAAGAACCGGGCTTCCCGGGTGTTCAACTGCCAGGCGCCATAAGTTGCCAATACCTAAACTTATAGGCCGGGCTTCAGGTTTCGCCTGGTAGTGCAAGTTAAAGAAGTGTTCGGTTAAGAATTCCTCGAAGCCTTCTTCAGGTCCGCGGTATAGCTTTTTTAGCTCTGCCCGTATTGCGGGAACAAGCACTTTCTTTTCGCTTAGCGCATTAGGTAATATCTCGCTGGGCTCTCCATAGTACGTGCACAGGAAGGTATCCGTTGCAATAGGCGAGCTATCTGCGTGAAAGGAATATACATCCGTAGGAAAAAAGGAAGAGGCATCATCCCTTTCATAGTTTTTGATGATGTTAAGCACCGGCGATGCCCCATACGCCTGTAACAGCTCCCAATCATTTAAAATTATCTCGCGCGCAAGTTGTCCTTGTTGGCTCAGCTGTAATGCATGGAGTTGTTCCGCCCTCACTACCGTAATATTGCCGTTTGGTTCTATCTTATTGACAATCTCTGCAAAATCGCCTTGCAGCCTACGGCTCCAGCAAACGGCATTCAGTTCTCCTTCAAACGGTATGTTAACCAGGTCTTGAAAACTGGTGACCCTGTGGAAATGATAATCAAAAGGGGGGAACTGAGGCATAATAGACATGCAAGATAAGAGGAAAACGGGCAGGGTATTGAGCCTTTTAGGCCCTTACTACTAAAAACGGGGGTTCTGCCACTTCTTAACCCAGGTTAAGGAGATTGGTAAAGCCGGGCCATACTTTTGCTTCATCAAATCACACAACAACTAAAAAGCAACAAAATGAAAGCAGCAGTTTATAATCAATACGGTGCACCACAGGTTCTACAACTTAAAGAGGTAGCAAAGCCGGCGCCTACTGAAAACGAAATCCTCATCCGTATAAAAGCTACAGCCGTTAACTCAGGTGATGTGCGCCTGCGCAAGGCTGATCCTTTTGCAGTTCGGTTTTTCTTCGGCTTACTTAAGCCAAAAATCAATACGCTGGGTAGTGTATTTTCAGGCGAGGTGGAAAGCGTGGGAAGCAAGGTTTCCCTTTTTAAAGCCGGCGACCAGGTGTTTGGCCATACTGATATGCGGTTTGGGGCCTATGCGGAATACATCTGTGTTGACCAAAGCGGTTCGTTGGCCATTAAACCAGCCGCTATCTCGCATAAAGAAGCTGCCGCTATTCCGTTTGGCGGAGTTACTGCCTTACATTTTCTTAAAAAGGCTATGGTGCAGGCAAATCAAAAAGTAATTATAGTAGGTGCCTCAGGAGCTGTGGGAAGCGCAGCGGTTCAACTGGCAAAATCATATGGCGCTGTGGTAACGGCAGTTTGCAGTACCGGCAATGCAGATTTGGTAAAAGGGTTAGGGGCTGATAAAGTTATTGATTATACAAAAGAGGATTTTACTCAAAACGGTGAGAAGTACGATTTGATTTTCGATACGGTAAACACAATATCCGTTACCCGTGCAGCAAAATCGTTAACCCCAAAGGGCACTATGATTTTGAGCGCGGCAGGGATGACTGAAATGCTGCAGGGTTTTTGGCTGAATGTTTCAGGGGGTAGAAAAGTGTTAACCGGCGTTATCAGTCATAAGGCGGAGGACATTCAATTTTTGAAGAAACTAATTGAGACGAAAAAGTTTAAACCCGTTATTGACAGAAGTTTCCCTTTGGCGAAAATAGCGGATGCGCATGCTTATGTGGAGAAAGGACATAAAAAAGGAAACGTAGCGCTGGAAGTGTAGCCTATTTCTGAAGTAGCCTTTTTCTGATGCGGCTTAATGATTCCGGTTTAACACCAACATAACTGGCAATTTGATACTGTGGGATTTTTTGAAACAAATCGGGACGCGATTTCAGCAGCTTCACATAGCGCTGTTCGGCTGTATCAGTAGAATAGGAGGACATAATCTCCTGCTGCTCGGCAAATACCCTCTCCATCACCTTTCTTGAAACGGTTTCCAATTTCGGGAACCGTTTATAAAGGCCTTCTTCCTTTTCTCTGTTGCCTACAACTAATGAGCAATCCATGCAACAATCTATATAGTGATTAGAAGGGGCGTTCTGCATGAAACTGTTCATGGAAATTACCCACTGTTCCTCTGTGAAAAAGTTACTTGTTCTTTCTTCACCATCTACAAGGTAATACTGTCTTACACAGCCTTCCAGAACAAAATACACTTCGGTGGAAATCTGCCCCTCTTTAAGCAGTACCGTGCCCTTCTTATATTGTTTTATGGTCATTGTTTCTACAATGCCTTCAACTTCTTCTTTAGAAAGAGGCATAATCCGCTGAAAGTACTGCAGAAGTTTTTGTTCCATTAAACTAAAGGATCATCGCTTGTTTCAAATATAACAACTCTTTTAATGCAATTCAGCGCCACCTTGCTTATTGAGTCTTTGCGGTGATATTTACACGTTTGATTCCTGTTGCGTATATTCGGGTTTGTGCTAATGGAAATAGGCGTATGTTAAACCTTATTGGAATTTGAAAGTCTAGCAAATAATCAACTTCAAACGGAGCCAATTATGAAAAGACCAATACTATGGGCTGCTGTTCTGCTTTTATCCATTGCACATTGTAAGGCGCAACTCTCACCCGCTGCCCAGGCTATATATGATTCGTGTAATGTTAATAATCCGGGAAATGTAAGTTATGCATTAACCAATGGGGTTCAGGTAATATCAACACCGGACAGTAGTTCGTTTTACCTTCAATGGTTCCCTGCAGGGGCCAACCCTAATACAACTCCGCTGCTTGTAACTTTACATGGGTCAAAAGGTAATGCATTTAATGAATTTAAAAACTGGCATAGTACTCTTCAACTTCATAACTGCGGGATAATAGCTTTACAATACAATAAGTACACTGACATATATGATTATATGAACGGTTACTTTCATGATGATACCATTTACAGCTACATTGATTCTGCACTAACAAGGATATCATACCCTTCCGATAAGGCTTTGTTACACGGTTTCAGTCTCGGTTCAGCCCGAACTTATGCTGTAATTTATAACGACATTCAAAGTGGCAAAAACTACTTTTGTACCACCATTTCTAATGCAGGGAAAATTGACCTGACTTACCCTTTATATAGTTCTATCAACTCAATACCTAATGTATTTTCGGGTAAGCATTGGAATTTGTTTTGTGGCCCACCTGAGCCGCCTTATGTGGGTGGTGCCTGCGATGGAATGGATTTTACACAGACCTGGTTACAAAGTAAAGGGGCCACTGTTGACATATATATTCAGGATTCTTTATTGGGGCACAATGGTTTTAATATTCCTTCCAGTTCGGCATACAGAGACACGATGATGATTAAGTATCTGGAGTGCTATAATGGAGTAAGCAGTGTAAAAGAGTATGCCGGGCAAAATAAAATAGTTGTAGCTCCTAACCCGTTTTCCGGGCACGTAATTTTACAATCCGGCGATAATTTGATTAACGCAACATTGACACTTTACAATGTTTATGGCCAGGTGGTAAAGCAAATAAAGGGCATATCAGGACAGACAATGAATTTACAACGGGACAACATGGAAGCCGGAATTTACTTTTTGCACCTGACGCAGGGCAATAAAGTGATTGCAAACGAAAAATTAATGGTTACCGACTGAGCGCCGGCGCTAACACCGCTTTGCATTTTACGGGGGGAGAACCCAATTTATCGAACCTTTGGGGTATATGAAAACCAATACACTAACTGCTATTTTTAAACTTGGTAGCCCCGGCACCGACTTATCCAAAGTAAAAGGCCTAAATTTAAGTGGCCTTCCGGCATTTTTATCCCAATAAACTCCCCCTTTAGCACCAACTTAGATCAATTTTACCTTCATTAATAAATAAACGAGTACTTTTCGCACTATTATACCTATTACGGTTAAGTTCAGTTTTTCGAACTTAAAATTTCTGCTGCCTTAATGAAAAAGCTGGCGAAATATATACTGGCATTTATCCCGCTTTTTGGGGCGTTTATTGTGGTTTGTACGGCTCAAAATAGCGTCGTATTTAAACCGGCGGGTACTTACAAGTGGGTAAGAAAAAGTGTTATAAGCACGCCTGAAAAGTTATCCTACAAAACCTATGTGTGCAAGGCTACTACTCAGTTTACGCCAAAGCAAAAGCACGGGATTTATAAAAGAAAGGCAAGCTTTTACAAGGAAGTTATCAAGCGTTCATTTATACTGCCTGCCGAACAGCCGATAACATTCAGGGGTAAGACAATTCATCCCGTTAAAAAAGTAGCTGCGGCGCCCTTTCTTTTTAAGGATAATTCTGTTTACGATATTTCGTACACAGATGCGGCGCATGGGTTAGTTTCAAACTATGTGGCAGGAATCACAGAGGACAGCGACAAAAATATCTGGATAGCAACAAACACAGGCCTGATAAAATACGATGGTAGTTTTTATTATATATATAATACTGAAGGAGGATTAATTTCCAATTCAATCAACCATGTAGAGTATGATAATGCTACGGGGTTATGGATTGCTACCTCTGCAGGCATACAGGTACTTCGAAATGATTCTGTTTTCGACCCTGTGTTTCCTAACGTAAAAAACAGCGAGCTTAATGTTATAAGAACCAATTTCGATGGCCGGCAGAACATTTGGGTAAATACGCTGAATCAGGGTGCATTTAAATTCACCCAAACCCTTCAAACGGTTCAGCATTTCGACACTGCGTGTGGCCTTACGGGTAATACCGTACAGAGCGCAGTTATGGATAAAGCCGGCAATTACTGGTTTGCCGGTAAGGGGCTTCTTAAAATTGAGGGCCGGAATATTTCGCATTGGACCAGCGGCAAAGTTTTTTTTAATGAAGATCAGTGGTCTGTTCTTTTGGAGGATGCTGATACGATGTGGGTGGGCACCTTCGATAACTGTATCTTTAAGATAACACCTACCGATACCACACAGCTATCAGTGTTCCCGGATTTTGGAGGGCGTGTTTACAGTCTTATTAAAAGCAATGGCGTGGTTTGGTTCACCTTATACGGTGGAGGCGGCTTGGTTTTTTTAAAAGGCGACGACTACATCGTATTTGACAAGGCACACGGGTTAAGCGGCGATGAGGGATATGATTTGCATAAAGATACCTATGGCAATATTTGGGTTAGCACTTACGATGCAGGGATTTCAAGATTGAATGCATCGGGCCTTATTACCGATTATAAGGCGCCCGGTTTTTTGCATACGGCAACTGTTGTTAAAAAGGAAAATGACGGTAACCGGTGGTTCTTTTTGAACGGTGGTGGGTTGTATAAGGAAACAGCTTTGGGCTACGAATACATTACTAACCAGGCGCAAAAGCCACTTCCCTCTGTGCGTCATTTTATGGATGGGGTAGTAAATGCCGATGGCACAGCCTGGCTGGCAAGTTACAGCTATGGCATAGCCAGATACGATAAAAAAAATATCACCTTTTATTATTATTCAGATGACCCTGTTAAGAGGGTTGTACTTGTGGCGGCCATGGATGGACATAACAACCCATGGTTTGGAACTATGGATTACGGTTTGATTTATGTGAAGGGGAAAGATTTTTACCACCTTACACAAGCCGATGGGCTGGAGTCTAACACGCCACGTATTCTTAGAAAAGGGCCCGATGGCTCCATTATTTGTTTGAGCGAAAAAGGCATCCAGAAAATAAGCAACGATACCATTTATGATCTTAGTGTAAACAATAAACCTTTCCGATTTGAGCCTTTTAGCTTTCACTCTTCGGTGGCAGGTGATGTTTTTATTGGTTCGGATAAGGGATTGTTATGGATGAAAAATGATTTGGTCTATATACTTGATTCCACTGTTTTTTTAGATGGGTATTCAATCAGTGATATACAGAAGGATAGTGCCGGAACATTATGGTTTACCAATAGCCAGGGTATTGTAAAAGCGCAACTTAATGGGTTAACGCTTTCAAGCATTCGGATAATTAAGGCAGATAACAAAATTATGCTTACCCAACTTCTTAATAACGGGTATGTTGATGAGGGGACCCCTTACTGGTCGTCGGTAACAGGTTTTTTAACCTACAAACCCGAACTTGAAAGTGCCCTGGCCCCTGTGCCGAGGTTTAGTTTTTTAAGCGGAGTATTAAATGATTCTGTGGTTGAAATCAATAAGATACCTGCCATACTGCCCAGTGATGAATTGATTTTGTATTACTCCATAATTTGCTGGGGAAGCGAGGATATTTTAAAGCAGAAGTATGCCTTGATAAATATGCAGAGCCACGACACTATTGAATATGCGATAGGCGAAAAGGGCGTAATTAAACTGAGCAACCTGCGCACCGGTGTTTATCAACTGGTTTTGGTAGCTACCCTTGCAGAGAAAAAATTTTATTCAACACCATTATTTTTAAAGATAAGGCCGCACTGGTATAATTCTGTTTGGTTTTATGCATTGTGCGTTGTTTTATTAATAGCAGTTATTTACCAACTGTTTCGTTTTCGTACGGCGCGTTTGCAAAAGGCGAAAGAAGATTTGGAAAGTATTGTTACCTCGCGCACAGCCGACCTTACCGCATCGCTTGCCGAGCGGGAGATATTGCTAAAAGAAATTCACCACAGGGTAAAAAATAATTTGCAGGTTATCAGCGGCTTACTGGAATTGCAAAAGGAGGAAATGACCGACGAAAAAGCGAAGGCAGCCTTTAACGAAGGGCAAAGTCGTGTTCGTTCTGTGGCTTTAATTCACCACAATCTTTATCATCACGATGCTTTATCGGGTATCTTTTTCAAATCATTTACAGGCGACCTGATAAAACATATGGCCGAAGTGTTTGAAGAGGAAAACAAAAAACTAACAGTTGAAGTACTTGGCGAGGATGCTAATTTGGATATTGATACCGCCGTGCCGCTTGGTTTAATTATTAATGAGCTTTTAACCAATGCCTATAAATATGCTATACCTGAAAACGGCCCCGGTATTTTTACCCTGGAACTCAGGAAAATTTCGGAAGGGCATTATGAACTGCTATGTAAGGACAATGGGCCCGGCATTAAAGGTACACTTAATTTTGAGCACGCTACTACCCTGGGGTTACGGTTAATTAAAGGCCTTATCGGGCAATTGGCAGGTTCGGTTAGTTACCACTACCAGGGGGGAAGTGTATTTACTTTTTATTTTAAAGATGCTGAAGCACGAAGGAAAGAATAATACCATAAGGCGATTTATGCAAAACTTTTTTAACCAACCGGCGGCATGAACGAGATAAGAATTGGAATTGTAGAAGATGAAATGATAATTACGGACGTTTTGGCGATTACCTTGCGCAAACTGGGGTACAATGTGTCTTTTACGGCGTTAAACTATACTACGGCCATTAAAATGATAGATACCGAGCGGCCCGATATTGCTTTACTTGACATAAATTTAGGTGGGCAGAAAGACGGTATAGATGTGGCCAGATATATAAGGGAGAAATATGCTATGCGTATTATTTTTCTTACAGCTAACAGTGATGTGGCAACCATTCAGCGGGCCAAAGAAGTGAAACCTAACGCCTACCTTGTTAAGCCATTTAGCAAAGACCATTTATATGCTGCAATAGAAATAGCAGTGGCCAGCCAACCGGAGGCCGTTAGCAGTAGTGAATCTATACTGGTAAAAGATGGGTACCACTATGTAAAGGTTTTTCTGAACGAAATCAAATTTATCAGTAGCGACCAAAACTATGTAACGCTTCATTTACAAGAGGCAAAAAGGGTAATGGTGCGCTCTACACTTTCCGATATGCACGATCGGTTGAATAACCAGGCCTTTATTAAGGTAAACCGCGGCCACGTAATAAATATTAACTATGTTACAAAAATTGAAAAGGACAATGCCTTTATTGACGAAAAATCATTTGTTGTAAATAAAGCACAGCGCGATGCATTGGTAGACCTGCTAGAAAAAAAGCGGGGGTAAGTGCAGGTCTAGCGCGCGAAGCCACTCTCACTCTCCACCCTCACTCTGGTTTTTAGTAGCCTTAAAGGTCGACTTATGGAACCTTAGCTGTGATATTTGGTGGTTTTAATGCTAAATCAAAGAATATTAACTATTTCTATTTTACGAAAATTGTTAATAGATTTATTTCTATGAAAGCCCGCGATGGTCAAGGCTGTATAAGGAGTTTTTAAGCATCTTTTTCATTCTGAACCTATGATTCTTGTAAAAAAAGCACACTTAATTCTTTCTGTAGGTATTTTGCTTGTAGCTGAATCCCTAATTGCACAAAATTTATGGACCCAACAGGGCGCTACGCTTACAGGAAGCAATCCGGTGATATCATCTTCTACCGGCATTTTGGGGGCGCTTTCTGCCGACGGACAAACGGCAGTTTCCTTTTATTCGCGCGACGACGAGGGCAGCGGCTTCTTCGTTTACCGATTAAATGCGGGTAGTTGGGTTAAGCAGGCCCAAATACATACACCTTATTGCGCACCGGGTATAAATAATGTAAAGGGGGGGCTGGCTATTTCTGCCGATGGTAATACTATTGCGCTTGACGGTACAGCGTATGCAAGTAACGATACTATTTGGATATATAACTTCCAAAATAATTCGTGGACGTTACAGGACCGCATAGTGTCTCAAAAAGTTTGTAAAAGAGCATTTCAGAATACTGCTTTATCCTATGATGGCAATACCCTCATTTACAATGCACAAATATGGGTGAGAAGTAACAATAGTTGGAGCCTGCAGGCAAATCTTTTACCGATGGATAGGCCGTTGGCTTCGACAGCGTGTTTTGATACCGCTAACAGATTTTCAGGAGCAGCAAGCTGTGGTATATCGGCAGATGGAAATACTGCTATTGTTGGGGATTTATCGGTGCCTGACAGCGGAACATGCGTATGGGTATTTGTACGTTACGGAACAAATTGGCATCAACAAGGTCCAAGATTAAATGGTACAGGCGTTTCTGGATTTCCTTTCAACAGCAACTCTGCCAGTGCTGCTGTGGCGATTTCGGGTGATGGAAACAATATTGCGGTTGCTAATAATGGGTCTTCCAAAGTATGGCTTTTTCAGCGCAATGGCGGCACCTGGAGCCAAAACATTAATCCTTTGCTGTTTCCAAGCTTGTATAATACAAACGCGAACCTTATAGCCTTATCATATAGTGGAAACAGACTGGTAGTTTCTGATGGATATCGTTTTTGTTCGGCATGGAAAGCTAATAATATATGGAAATCCACTCCCGAAAAATGGCCTTGCAGTTTCGCTACGAATTTTGATTCTTTAGCCTACCGCAACTTAACAGGTCCCAATTATCAGGGGTCGTTAGGAATAGATAGTAGCGGGACTAAGGCTTTTTTTGGGGTAAGCGCCTTCCGGTATCAACAAGGTGGGCATTGGTATTTTACTTTAACCAATGATAGCGTGTGGCAAGATGCTTCGGGACGCATATATGAAGAAGGAGTTTTTGAGGGTTCTACTCAGCCATACCATACGCTCGCCATGTCCCGCGATGGATCAACCATAGTTGTTGGCAGAAGTGAAGATAACGGTTCGGTAGGGGCGGCATGGGTTTTTAAGCGGAATAATAACCAATGGGTGCAATTTGGTCCCAAAATGATTCCACCCACCGGTGCCCTTTGGAAGCCGTACGGTTATGGGTCCGGAGCAGCACTTTCTGCGAATGGTAATCTGCTGATAATTGGTGCGGGTTCAGCGAATTATCAGGTAAACCCTGAATATGGCAATGTTTACGTTTATCAAAATAATGGAAACGCCTACGTGCCGCTATTGGACAGTTTAATTCCATCTCAACAACAATATGGCTTTGGTCATTCTGTAGCTATTTCAGATGATGGAAATACCATGATGGTCACAAATGCCCAGGTAGGGGTGCACTTCTTATTTCGTTCAGGCAATAGCTGGATAGCACAGGCGTATTTTAATAACTCAATCGGGTTTGGTACCATTGCATTGTCAGGCGATGGAAATACCGGGGTAATTGCCAACCAGTTGTATGGCTCCTTTAAAGGTAGTATAACTATTTTCCGTAGAGTTGGTACGGTATGGACAGAAGAAGTAACAGATATGCAGAAGCCGTTTAATCCGCCCGGGTATTTATATTTCCCATTTACCCTTTCGCTGTCGAACAATGGAAATATTCTTTATGCGGGCGATTTGCAAACGAATAAAACATTTTATACTGAAAGGATAGGAGGCAACTGGTCGCCACTTGATACATTGTTTGATGGAGGGCCATTTTTTTACCAAGGGAGGTTTGTATATTCTTCGCAAACCGGCGACACATTGTTTAATTTTAATGACGTTTCATTATCAAAGAAGTTAAACTTTTTTAAACACGTTGGTGCAAATTGGCAGCTTAGTAATGCTTTTGATCTTGCAATAAACGGTTCTCCACCAAGTCTCGGTGATTCCAGAATGTTTGCGATGAATGGAAAGATGAACGAATTTGCGCTTGCCATACCTCACACAGCAAGTAACTATATATATCCTCAAGTAAGCACTATTCATGTGCTGGCGCCTAAAGATTTAGTGGACAGTACGTTAAAGATTAAACATGCCAGCTGTACATCTACTGCGGACGGACAAATAAAGATAGGAATACTCTCGGGTTTGCCCCCGTATCATTTCAGCTGGAGTAATAATGCTCCGGACGCGGATTCGGCTATAAATCTTTTACCTGGAAAATATAGTGCAATAATTAGCGATGCCGGTGGCGATACGCTTTATCGTGATTACTTAATTCAAGCCATCAGCACACCGGCCACGTTACATTGTGCCACTACATTTAATTGCAATTCCGGTATGGGTACAGCCACACCAAACCCTGTTGGAGGCAATCCGCCTTATAGCTTTTTATGGAATACGAATCCTCAGCAAACTTCCCAAACAGCAACCACTCTTTTACCCGGCGTTTATAATTACACCGTAACGGACAATAACGGATGCTATTATCGTGATTCTGCATATATTGATTCTGCACTTATGTGGGCTACCGTTAATAATACTGCTCTTAATTGCTTCTCTTCCGGCACTGCTATTGCCACAGTTTACGGTGCCACCCCTCCCTTTAGCTATAACTGGAGTACCGGAGATACAATTGCAGAAATTCAGGTGCCATCTCTGGGGGCATATATTGTTACTGTTACAGATATTAATAATTGTTCCGTCACTTCAACGTACCTGCCACAACAACCCTGCGCGGGTTTTATACAGGGTAATGTTTTCTTTGACTATAACAACAATTGTTTACAGGATACAATGGAATTGCCGGCAAAAAACTACATGCTCTTGGCTTCAGGTAATGGAGTAGTTTCGTATGGCGTTACAGATAGTTTGGGCCACTATTTTATTCAAGTAGTTGATACAGGCTCTTATTCTGTAAGCGCAGCCCAATGGCAAAGCTGCCCGTTAATTGTTTGCTCCGGAGGGAATTATCCTGTGCAGGTTTCTTTAACTACACTTACGAACTACGCAACCGCAAACTTTCCTCTTATTGATCAACAAGTTGATCTTACCGTATTAGATGAAACCTCACAGCCGTTTTCCGGGAGTAGTTTGAATTACGTCATTTACTATGGTAATAGAAGAGATTCGGTTTTGCCGGCAGCTACAGTTACATTAGTTTACGACAGTATATTTTCACTAGACAGCACAAGTCCACCTTTTACAACGCATAATCCAGCCACCCACAGCATTACCTGGGATGTTACAAACGTTGGAAACATTTATAGCTTTAGTCAGTATGTAACTGCAAACTTTCATACAGGATTTGTAACGGGTCAAAATTCCAACGTATTTTTAATGCGCGAGTCTATATCCAATTTGCCCGGTGATTGCATGCCAACTAACAACAGCGCCAATCATCCTTTTGTAATAGCAAATGCGTTTGATCCCAATTACAAAATAGCATATCCCGAAGGTGCGCTTTCGGCATCCGATTCTGCGATTACTTATACAATACATTTTCAAAACATAGGTACTGGGCCTACCCATTTTGTTCAAATAGTTGATACATTGCCAGACTATCTCAACCCTGCCTCAATTCAAATGGTAGGAGCATCGCATTATCCATACCTATTTGCAATACAGAATGGCAATGTTTTAACCTGGAACTTTGATCCCTACGTTTTGCCTGACAGTGCCAGTGATCCTATAGGCAGTCAGGGGTATATTTGTTTTACCATTTCATTGAAATCAGGAGTAACAAACGGAACAATAATACCTAACACGGCACATATATATTTTGATTACAATCCGTCCGTAGCCACAAATACTGTTGTTAACCATGTTGATCTTTGTTTAGGACTGAATTCAACACCTACTTCTGTTTGGTCTCAAATTTGCAGCGGGGATAATTACGATTTTTACGGTCAACAGTTTACTTCCACAGGCAACTATCAAAAGATTTTTACTAATGTCTTTGGTTGTGATAGCGTTATAAACTTGAATTTAACGGTGTTGCCTTCTTTAAGTAGTCAGGTAACGGCAAGCATTTGTTCAGGCAGCAGTTATTTGTTTAACGGGCAGAACTTAACACAAACAGGCGTGTATTTCGATACTCTTACAGCTGCTAATGGTTGCGATAGCATTCTAACATTGAATCTTGCGGTTATGGGCCAGGTTATGGGTTCTACCAGCCAAAACATCTGTACGGGCAGCAGCTATTTGTTTAACGGGCAGAACTTAACACAAACAGGCGTGTATTTCGATACTCTTACAGCTGCTAACGGATGCGATAGTATTCTAGCATTGAACCTTGCGGTTATGGGCCAGGTTACGGGTTCTATCAGCCAAAACATTTGTATGGGCAGCAGCTATTTGTTTAATGGGCAGAACTTAACACAAACAGGCGTGTATTTCGATACTCTTACAACTGCTAACGGCTGCGATAGTATTCTTGACCTTACCCTAACAGTTGATCAAGCAAAAACAGGTAGCCAAGCGGCAACAATTTGTAAGGGTGAAGTATATTTGTTTAATGGGCTAAATCTGTCTGTTCCGGGCGTTTATTCTGATACACTAGCTAATATTGAGGGTTGCGATAGCATAGTTACACTTGATCTAAGCGCAGCCTTAAACGATTCGGTAATAGTAAGTAACGCTACTTGTCATGTTTATCAGGATAGTGCTATTTACCAATGGATAGATTGCAACATAAATCAACAAATAAACGGCGCCGTATTTCAGGAGTTCATTGCCATTAAAAATGGTGCTTATGCCTGCATAATCTCAAAGGGCAACTGCACGGATACTACTGACTGCGTATCAATAAATTCTATCGGTATCAATAACGAGGTGGAAGATTTTATAGTGAAACTGCATCCAAATCCGAACAATGGTGAGTTTGTAATTGAACAACATTACCCATATAAGGTTTCGCTACAAATAGCTGATGTAACCGGAAGGATATTAACAACCATGGATTTAAACGCCCCTGTTCAACTCGTTAATACCGTTGCGTTTGCCGGTGGAGTTTATCAGTTGATAATTCGCAACTCCAACCAAGTGTTGAGGGTTTTAAGAATGGTTAAAGAGTAATTACACTTTTTTGTTAGCGAAGGTGCCGTGTATCCTCTTCTTTCGGTTGGCAATTTTTCATCGCCGTCACCAATTTAAAAGTGCAGATAACTAAGTAGCCCCCGGCAGGAATCCTGCCTGACCGATTAACATCGCTCATTCGGGCGGGGAACCTTGCATCAAAAGTTTAGGAAATACGAGTGTGAGTGTGGGACCGGGGAATGAGAGAAAAATCAGAGTGAGAGGCCACCCTCACTCTGATTTGTAGTAGCCCCGCGTTCCAAATTATCGAACTTTTTGATAGACCTTCAGTTGATTGAATCGGCTGCTAAAGACCCCAGCTTAATTAAAGCTAAGCTACACGAAAATAAGGAGAAAACCCTCTCGAAGGCTGTTTCAGTTAAGGCCAAAAGCAAACGTAAGGTCTAACCCTAAACCCCGTTTGCAGCATGTCATCATCACAGAAAAAACGAATGTTCAATGTCCCGTACGAATTTTGCCGTTACGTGGTAAAATTTGGCTTGTTCCGGGAAGCATCGGTGTACCTAATGCTTAAATATATCTGTGATGGACAAATTGAAATAAACGCGACTGTTCTAAATAATGTGAGTCATTCGCTGAGAATAAGTCAGCGCACGGTTAAACGCGCATTAGAATGGCTTATAAAGAGTAATTGGATATTAAATGAATACGGAAAGGTATATCGAATCGTTTCCTTCAATAAACTATATTTTACCATAAGATTGGGCAAATCAAAGATAGGTGCAATTTGGGATGATCCCGAATTTAGAGATACAAAAGCATTTGCCATTACTGCATGTGCGACCAAAATTTCGCACATACAAAACCGCAAAAAGAGGGCTTCCGCAATGGGCATCGACGCTCAAACTTCTTTGCCGGTATGGGTAAAACAAGTTCTATTGTTTTCCAAGAAAAAGGAGATTGATTTGGACAAAAATTATCTTTCGAAATCCTTCTTTGCCACCTTGGTAGGCATTCCCTTAACAACAGCCTACGACTATCTTAACTACGCAGTAAAAAGTGGTTACCTAATAAAGAAAAGGCATTATGTGAAGTCAAAACTATGTGTTAGCCAGGCCGGTGTTGTCAGAGAATATGCTGCAGACTTCGGCGGCAAAAGAGTTGTTGTTAGCAAGGGTAAAGTTGAAGTACTGTTGCCTAATTCTTTTCAAAGTGAATTAGTTATTAGAAAGCGGAGCATTTTGAGGCGATTAGAAAAAAAATTTGGCTTATGACAGTTTTCGACACAAAAGATGGGGAGGGAAGGGAGGGACTGGGGCTGTTGCATTATGGTATTTATACTAAGTATTCCTATCAATTATGAAGGAGAACCAATGAAAAGAGACTCCAAATGGCAAAAAAATTGCCCCATCAATTTTTGATACAGCAAAAGTGGTTGTTCCATCTGCTTTTGTGGAATTCCAAGCGAAAAGCGAACGCAAACTACTCTCTTAACATTTGCCCTATCAAAATTTGACAGGGCAAACGATTTGATAATCGAATACTGCTTTGAACTAATAGATAAAACCATAGTTTGCCCAACATCTTAGCCTCGCAATTTGTGTATCATTCAACTTTGGGGTTCCAATAGGATAGGGCATAGCTTTACATGCTGAATCATGTTCAACCGTACAGAAGGCATCGCCTTGCGAAAAGGACATCTTTACGCCTAAATAGCTGTCTAACATAATGCCGGAAGAATTGGGGCCAGAATGACAGCCAAGAGAAGCGCAATTACTATCAATAATAGGTTTCACAGCATTGGTATATGTAACTGCATTATTGCAAACAAAAATGTCAGGAACAGTGGTCTTATCCCTGGTGCAGCCACAAACAAACCCAGATAAAAGTATTATTGAAATGGCGCACGTTATTCTTCGCATAGAAAATGAAAATAAGCAGCCATTATTCTATTGCTATTAACTTATTGTGAAGTTTTTAAACCTCGTCAATTGTCTTTCTGGACTGCTTCTTTAGTTTTTTAAATGCAGAAGGAGACATTCCTGTAACGCTCTTAAATTGGTTGCTAAAATGATGAATGCTCTTGTATTGCAGTTTTTCCGCTATGGCCTGAAAAGTCATTTCACCATAAGTGATAAGTTCCTTGGCACGTTCGATTCGCTGGTTAATGAAATATTTTTCAATCGTGATACTCTCTACCTCGCTGAATAGTCCGCTTAGGTAGTGATACTCGCGGTTCAGTTTTTTTGAGATATAATCGGAATACTTTATTCGAAGTGGCTCTTTATCATCACTCCAATAAACCAGCTCTACTATAAGGTTCTTGATTTTTTCTACAATTTCAGCCCGGCGGTCTTTAATAAGTTCAAATCCGAACGCGCTTAACTTTGATTCGAGTGTTTCAAGCTGCTGGTCATTTAGATTTTCTTTTATTACCACTTCTCCTAATTCCACGGATTGTACATGAAAACCAGAATTGGCTATCGTATCACGGACTGTCATTTTACAGCGCGGACAAACCATGTTTTTAATCAACAATTTCATCATTCTTTAATAAAGCGTGTATTGAAGATGTGATTATGGGAGGCCAGATGCAAAAAGTAAGTGCCACTGGGTAAATCTCCAACTATCATCTGACCTTCCATTGAAACGTTACTGGACAGCACTCGCTCACCAAGAGCACTGTAAATATCTACTTTATAGCTGTCGTTATCCTTAATTCTTAAGTTAAGCGTCGTCGTCACTGGGTTTGGATAAACTGCTGCGTTATCATTATCAATTTCAACTATACTGTTGCTTGCATCGTCTATAACATATTGCCCCATCATGCCATCATCCTCATGCATCAGAATATGGCAGTGAAACATATATGGAGTTACGGGATCAGGAAAATCGGTGAATCTTGTGATAATTCGCACCGTTTCGGTAGAGTGAACTAACACTACATCCTTCCAACCTGCTTCTTTTGCTTGAGGAGCATTTCCATCCCGGTCAAGTATTTGGAACTGCATACCATGAATGTGGAAAGGATGAGCAACCATAGTCTGGTCATTTAGCGTCCATATTTCAGTGTTATTAAGAGGTATGTGGTAGTCTATTCTATTCATGTCAAACAATGAGTCATTAAAGTAGAATGGCCCATCCATTACCATCATATTTTGAGCGGTAAAGTTTATGTTACGGGTTTGATTTGATAGGGACGCTGATAAATGTGGAACATTCACCAGCGCCGAAGGAATTGAAGTAACAGCATTGGCTGTCGAAGCAACAATTTGAATTTTTAAAATATTAAAATCAATTCCATCAAGTGGGCTGTACATAGAATCTCCTGTACCCATATTCATGGGTGGTCCCCCTCGTACATCGGAAGGTAATTCTGACCCATAGCTCATAAGGTAAATCGTTTGTCCGTTCATTCCGGTAAGGTCAACAAGAACTTCGGCGCGTTCTCCTGGCGATACAGAAATTCTTGTATTAGCCACCGGTGCACTTAACAAGCCGCCGTCGTTACCAATAACTGAAAAACTTTTATTCCCGGTTAACCCAAAGTTGAAAGTACGCTCCTGCGAAGCGTTTAATAATCGCAAACGCACCACTTGTGCCGGTAGATTTACATAAGGATTCAGCGTGCCATTCACAAGCAAAATACTATCGCTCATTGCGCGAGGGTTAATTTGATTATCCAGGTCAAATTCATGCGATTGAACCACAACCGGTAAATCGTCAACGCCGTATTTCCGGGGCAGGTTCAGCATAGATTCCACAGAATCCCGAACAATTATCACTCCGGCAGCGCCCCGCAACGCCTGCAAACCAGTTTTCCCGTCCAAATGCGGATGGTACCAGTAAGTTGCCGCATTGTTCATTACTGTAAAGTGCGGATTCCAACTCATTCCATCCATTATCATGCTGTGGGGGCCTCCATCGTTTACAGCCGCAACATGAAGGCCATGCCAGTGAACGGTGGTTGTATCACCAATATTATTATTGACTGTTACATTTAATTGTTGGCCATTATTCAAAATTATAGTGGGGCCAAAATATTTGTAACCATTAAATCCAAAGGTTTGTGATTTATTGCCTGGTAAAAACTGAACGCTGTCCTTACTCAAACTAAGCGTAATAGAGGTGCCCGTAAGTGTGTCGGGTATGAATAATGCGTTTTGCGAAGCTAAATGGCTTTCAAATATGGAAAGCAGCAGTACAGGCGTGAGTAATCTACTCAGTAGTTTCATGGAGCGCGCGATGAATATTTGGAACTTGAATAATTGACCGAAATCTAATTATTCAACTAATAGTTTTTTAACCTGCTTGTCGGTGCCTGATTTAACAACAACAAAGTACATCCCTTTTGCCAATGAGCTAACATTAAGAACGCTGCCAAGACCATCGGCTGTATTAGCTGGAACCTCCTCTAACACCGTTTTACCCGATACGTCAGTAAGTTGCACCCTTGCTTCACCTTTCGTGGCTCCGTTGATCGCAACTACAACTTCGTTAGATGCTGGGTTTGGATAGAGATTAAAGCTGTTGGAAGAGCCTATTTTGTCAATTCCGGTTGTTCCTGCTACCGAACCGTTAAAATGAAGTGTGTCAACATATAAATAGCTGCTGGCCACAGGTGTTGAACCGCTGGCCGATAGAACAATTATTGCCGAATCGGGGAATTGCTGGCTGGTATAGGTAAGAGGAATGCTAAAGTTTGCCCAACTCATTGCCATACCTGAAAGTGTCTGATGGGCGGTCGCAACCGGCATCCTCATTTGCATTTGATTGTCCCAATAAGATAGCTGTACATCAATAAAACCTTCATCGGAACCGGAAGCCATGTATTGCCATTTTCCATCTAACGACTGCGGACGAAGATTGAAAGCAAATCCGCTCATTGGGACTGGCGCACTCATATTGGTCATATCAAACATGCCACAGGTTGCAACACCCGGCATAACACCCATGCCTGATACACTTTTTGAGATTAGCTTCAGGTAAGCGGTTCCCGGACTTCCAGGGGTTCCCTTTAGGCAGGTGTAAACACTCATTGACGAGGTCATAGAGTTAAGATTGTCCCAGCCGTTTGGCACATTGTACCCTGAAGAATTTGACCATGATTCAAATCCACCGTTAGGTATTTGACTAAAAATTGTCGTACTAAGAATCAAGAAAGTAGTTACTGTAATGATTTTCTTCATGTTGTGGTTTTGCCAAGCAAATATACCAACCTGACTACCCTTCGTCACGAACCATAAAATTATGTAAACGACATGCAAATCCAGCTTGTACATAAAATCATGTAAACGGGTTTGCAAACTTGGAAATGAAAGACTTAGTAACTTTGGATGGAAAAACGTGTTATGACGCATACCTATGATATAATTGGAATTACCTGTTCGGGCTGTATAGCAAGTATTAAAACCGAGTTGCTTAAAGTGCCTGACCTGCTGGCAGTAGAAGTTGATGAAAACAACAAAGAAGCTACCATAAAAATGCAAAAGCATATTTCGATAGCTGAATTGCAACATGCTGTTAGTAAGGCAGGTAGTAAGTATTTAATTAAGGAAAAAAATGTGGAGCACAAAGGAAGGAATGGAAATACAAATGGCGTGCCCATGCCCACGATTGGCTTAGTTGCAGAAGAGGAAAAAAGCTGGTTACAAACATATAAACCGGTGCTGGTACTGTTCGGAATAATTGCTTTGGTAAGCATTTTAGCGGATATGACTGTAAATGGGTTTGAATGGATGAATACGATGCGCATTTTCATGGCTGGCTTTTTCCTTTCATTCTCATTCTTTAAATTTTTAGACCTGCGCGGTTTTGCCGATAGTTATTCTTCATACGACATTATTGCCAAACGCTGGCGGGCCTGGAGTTACCTTTACGCATTTATTGAACTAACGCTGGGGTTGATGTATGCTATCAACTTTGAGCCAATTATTACGAATGCCATAACTTTTATTGTAATGAGTATAAGCGTTATTGGAGTTTTTCAAAGCGTTATGAATAAACAGAAAATTCAATGTGCTTGCCTTGGAACAGTGTTTAACCTGCCAATGAGTACTTTGACAATTATTGAAGACGGCTTGATGATTTTTATGAGCGTTGCTATGTTGTTTACAATGTTTTAAGATTGAGCAGAAAGAAACTATATTCCGGCATTGCAGTAGAAATTCCATATCGGCAAAGTCATTTTATAACAATTAAATTAAGTACAATGAAAGCAATCATTTCTGTCCTGGCACTAAGCTGCTTACTAATGTTTTCTTCGTGTAAAAATTCATCAACGGCAACCGGAAATGCCAAAAGCGAACAAAAGGCAGTTGTTTATACTTGCCCTATGCATCCCGATGTGAAAAGCGATAAACCAGGAAAATGCCCCAAGTGTGGCATGGATTTAGTAAAACAGAAGTAACTTGTTAATAAAGTCCAATATCATGAGAAGTCTTAAGGACTATCCCTCGATGGCTTAATTTTAAGAGATAAATGAACCGCAACAGTATTATATTAAAAGGCACTTGCTACTTTCTTTTGCTGGTTATATGCCAGCAATTTTCTTGTGCCGCTTTTTGCGCCATAGGTGCACACAGCTGCGGCGGAGAAAAACAAATAATACATACAAGATCGTGTTGTTCTCATAAAAGCAGCCGGTCTAACGATAAAGACAATTGCCAAAAGCAGCACATGGTCTTTTTTGCAGCCCTTGGCCAATCATCGGTAGAAAAAGACCTTAAAACACCTGATGTAAATGATAATTTAGTTCTGATGGGCCAGAGCTATCGGTTTATCAGCTTAGTTCTTTCCGATGTTTTAATTTCTTCAATCAGCCAGTTTAAACCGCCTCCACTGCAGGCGGATGTCCGAACCTTCATTTGTAGCTTTCAAATTTGATTTCATTTTCTGCTTATAACACCAGGCATTAAGTGCCTGCTGTAATGTCATTTCTGACATTTAGATTAGATGAAATTGATTTTTAAAAGCTAAATGAAATTAAAATGAAAAAGATAATTATGGCGCTGCTTCTTGCAGTCGCGTTCTTTGGGCAAGAAAGCATAGCTCAAAATGTGGCTAACCCGCCTACCGGTAAAGTGTTATCAGCATACTTAAGCATTAAAAATGCTTTGGTGGCGAATGATGCAAAAGCCGCCACGGCGGCAGCAAAAACACTCCTTGATGAAATTGGGAAAGTGGAGATGGGCAAAATGACCGCTGAACAGCATGATGCGTGGATGAAATACACGAAGAAACTCTCTTTTGATGCCACGCATATCAGTGAAACAGGTGATATCGGCCATCAAAGGGAACACTTTACGTCATTCTCGAAAAACATGTATGCGGTAATCAAGGCATTCCCTACTTCAACTCCTGTGTATTATCAGTTTTGTCCGATGGCCAACGAGGGTAAAGGAGCCTACTGGTTAAGTGAACAAGAGAAGATTAGCAACCCTTATTATGGTGGAAAAATGAACTCTTGCCCATCTACTAAGGAAGTAATTCAGGTTAAGTAAATTCTAAACTGATGCAAGGCAGATTCGCTCTGCCTTGCATTATAAGTAAACGAAAGAATATGACACTTGAATTATTCAAGCAGTTTCCCAATATCCATCCACTTGTTGTTCATTTTCCAATAGTGTTTTTGCTAACAGCAATCTTTACGCAGATAGCCTCTTTACTTGCCCCATCAAAAACGGTTATTAAATGGGTTACATTTATTTTGCTTTTAGCGGGCTGTGCAGGTGTACAGCTTGCGATTCAAACATCAGTGCACATTAGCGGAGAAGCAGATGATAAGGCTTTTGCCATATTTGAAACACATCGCTTATTTGGCTTAGCGACCTTTTGGGTCTCACTGATAGCAACGGTTTTCCGATTTGTCGCTAACAAATGGTTAAAAGGAAAGGTCGTGGAATATTTGCTTACGGCAACTATTATTATTACCGGAGCACTTGTGGCAATAGCCGGTCATCATGGTGCTCAAATGGTGTACGTTTATGATGTTGGTCCAAAAGGGAACGGAGTAATGTCCAAATAGGAGTTGGCCTTCGGTGAAAAATCAAAAACAGAGACAATGAAAAAGTATTTCCTTCTTGTATCCTTCATTTTAGCAGTGGTCATTGCTGTTGCTCAAAAGGTGGTACATTATGATTTGTACGTTAATGACACCACGATAAATTATTCGGGGAAAAATAAACATGCCATAGCAATCAACGGACAAATTCCTGCCCCTGCACTGACTTTTACTGAAGGAGATACCGCTGAGATATACGTGCACAATATGCTGAATGTTGGTACAACTATCCACTGGCACGGTGTGTTTCTTCCGAACCGGTTTGACGGAGTACCGTATTTAACTCAACTGCCAATTAAACCACATGAAACCTATATCTATAAATTTCCGGTTATTCAAAATGGCACTTATTGGTATCACAGCCATTCTGAATTGCAGGAACAAAGTGGAATGTACGGAGCCCTAATCTTCAAGAAAAAGGACACTGCTCCCACAAACCTTGCTAAAGGAGAAAATAAAGTTTTTAGAAAGGGAATTGATGACCTACCTGCTGTACCGATAGTGCTAAGCGATTGGACAGATATGAAGCCTACTGAAGTGCATCGTTCACTTCACAATGCCACCGACTGGTTTTCGATAAAGAAACATTCTACACAATCATATAGTGAAGCACTTGTTTCCGGTAATTTAAAAGCCAAGCTAAAAAATGAATGGAAGCGCATGTCAGCAATGGATGTAAGTGACGTTTATTACAATAAATTTCTGATCAACGGCAAAAGCGATTTTCAATCAACTGATTTTAAAGCTGGTGACAGAATAAGATTACAAGTAATTAACGGTGGTGCGTCATCCTACTTCTGGCTAAATTGGGCTGGGGGCAAAATGACGGTAGTAGCTAATGATGGTAACGATGTAGAACCGGTTGAAGTTGACCGTTTACTGATCGCAGTGTCCGAAACTTATGATATTGTAGTTACAATTCCAGATAATGGTATGAGCTATGAATTTCTTGCCACTCCGGAAGATAGAACCTCATCCGCCTCACTTTGGCTCGGTGCAGGTACGAAAATGGCCGCACCGCACTTGCCTAAACTGAAATATTTTGAAGGCATGAAAATGATGAACTCCATGATAAAAATGAGCGGAAATCTTGATCCCTCATCTATGGGGGAAATGATAATGAGTAATCAGACAATGGATATGAATCAGGTAATGTATCCCGAAGTTACCGGCGAAGAAAAGAAGAGGAAGAAAAAGGGCCGGAAAGAAGAGCAGCACGGTATGAGCGGCATGGATGGAATGGGAAATATGTCGGATAATAACGAGCCAACAGCGGATATAGTTACTTTGAATTACAGTATGCTTAAAGCGACTGAAAAGACTTTGTTGCCTTATGATAACACAAGGACGCTGCATTTTGAACTTACCGGCAACATGAATCGCTTTGTGTGGAGCATAGACAATAAAACCGTGTCAGAGGCTGATAAGATTTTAATACGCAAGGGCGAGAATATCCGCTTGATTCTGTACAACAATACTATGATGCGCCATCCAATGCACCTGCACGGCCACGATTTTCGGGTATTAAACGGACAAGGAGCGTATGCACCTCTGAAGAATGTTTTGGACATTATGCCAATGGAAACGGACACCATTGAATTTGCGCCCGCTGAATCAGATGGTGACTGGTTCTTTCATTGCCACCTGCTATATCACATGATGAGTGGAATGGGACGAATATTTTCATACGAAAATTCACCGCCCAATCCTGAAATCCCAAATCCAAATTTGGCTCAAAGAAAATTATTTGCAGATGACAGACGTTTTCACTTTATGGCCAAAATTGGCGTGGAATTTAATGGCAGCGACGGGGAAGCAATGTTCTCAAATACCCGCATTAAAATTGAGGAAATGTGGCACCTGGGTTATCATCCGGAGCACGGTTTCGAGAGCGAAACAACTATTGGAAGATATTTTGGAAAAATGCAATGGTGGTATGGATTTATTGGTTTCGATTATCATTATAAAAGGGAAGGAATGGCTCAGAAAAATTTCTTCGACATTATGCATAGTCCAAGGAATATGTTCGGAAATGAAACCAAAACCTTGCTGGGACAGACAAGCGATAAAAACAATCGGCATACTTTAACTATCGGTGTTCAATATACCTTGCCGATGTTGATTATTGCAGAGGCAAGAATTGACTTAAACGGAAAGTTTAGACTTCAACTATCAAGGGAAGATATTCCACTTACCCCTCGCTTACGAATGAGTTGGATGCTTAATACCGATAAAGAATACATGCTTGGATTTCGATATATTGTTAACAAGTATTTATCCGTAAGCACACATTACGATAGTGATATGGGGTTTGGTATGGGCGTAACGGGTACTTATTAAACTTTACACATTATGAATCACGAATCTGGAAAAGAACACTCGCACCATCCGCATTCTATAGGCAATAATCCCCCGATGGGCCACGAAGGGCACAATCACCAAATGATGATTGACGATTTCAAAAGACGCTTTTTTGTGGTGCTGGTACTTACGGTACCCATCATGCTTTTATCAGAAATGATTCAGCATTGGCTGAAGATTCACTTTTCGTTTACCGGCTCACAGTATGTGCTATTAGCCCTATCTACTATTGTCTTTACTTACGGCGGATGGCCATTTTTAAAAGGCTTGATGGAAGAAGTAAAGGCAAAGAATCCGGGCATGATGTTTTTAATCGGCTTTGCCATTACCGTTGCTTATGTATATAGCACAGCGATTGTTTTTGGGCTAAAGGGCATGGATTTTTTCTGGGAACTGGCCACACTTATTCTGATAATGTTGTTAGGACACTGGATTGAAATGAAATCAATCGCCGGTGCATCGCGCGAATTGGAACTATTGGTTAAGCTGATGCCTGCAGAGGCACACATGGTGCATGGCGACCATGTAATGGACGTGAAAACTGAAGAATTGAAAGGTGGTGATGTAATTCTTGTAAAGCCCGGCGAAAAGATTTCTGCCGATGGAATTATACAGGATGGCGAAAGCTATCTGAATGAATCCATGTTGACCGGTGAATCACAGCCTGTTCAAAGGTCAAAAGGCCATAAAGTAATTGCAGGTTCTATCAACGGAAACGGGGCCTTGAAAATCACCGTCTCGCACGGCGCTAAAGACTCCTACTTATCGCAAGTGGTTAAGTTGGTGCAGGATGCTCAAAATGCAAAATCAAATACGCAGTTGTTGGCTGACAGAGCTGCCCGATTGTTAACTATTATTGCTATTGTTTCAGGCATTACAACGTTTTTTGCATGGTATTTATCAGGTCAGTCGCTCGCCTTTGCAATGGAACGAATGGTTACTGTTATTGTGATATGCTGTCCACACGCCTTGGGTTTAGCCGTTCCACTGGTTGTCGCTAAATCCACCGCACTTTCCGCGCAAAGCGGTTTATTGATTAAAAACAGAACCGCATTTGAGAACTCAAGGAAGATAACAACTATCGTTTTTGATAAAACCGGTACGCTAACAGTAGGAAAGTTTCAGGTTTCTAAAACTATTCCGTTGCAGGGGACTTCTGAGAAAGAATTGTTGAGGTTGGCAGCCGCGCTTGAGCAAAATTCAGAACACCCTATCGCTACCGGCATAATGCAAAAGGCTTCTGAACTTTCCATTTCAGTTCCTTCAGTCGTAAATTTTAAAGCGATTACAGGCAAAGGAGTTGAAGCTGTTGTAGAGGGCAAAACAGTGTCAGTGGTTAGTCCTGGATATTTGAAAGAGAACAATCTATCCTACCCAACAAACTTTACACCGGACGATGCAGAAACAGTTGTATTTGTGATTGTAAACAATGCTGTGACTGGATATATTACGCTGTCTGATGAGATTCGTCCCGAATCATCGGAGGCTATCGAAACGCTTCACAAAAACAACATTAAGTCTATTCTTCTTACCGGTGATAACAACAAGGTCGCTGCCACGGTAAGTAAGCAGCTGAATATGGATAGCTTTATAGCGGAGGTATTGCCACATCAAAAACTTGAAAAGATAAGTGAGTTGCAAAGCAAAGGCGAATTTGTTGCTATGACCGGGGATGGAGTAAACGATGCCCCCGCATTGGCTAAAGCTGATGTTGGCATAGCAGTAGGTAGCGGCAGCGATATAGCCGCTGAAACAGCGGGGATAGTGTTGGTAAATAGTAATCCGAAGGATGTGGTTAATCTGATATTATTCGGCAAGGCAACTTACCGGAAAATGATACAAAATTTGATTTGGGCAACCGGATACAATCTTGTGGCGTTACCCCTTGCCGCTGGTGTACTATTTAAACAAGGTATTCTTTTAAGCCCGGCTATTGGGGCGGTGTTAATGACTGTGAGCACTGTTGTAGTGGCTATAAATGCAAGCCTTTTGAAGGTAAAAAGGCAATCGTAGTCGCCGTCCAAGAGTATCTGCCAACCTTTCTCAAATAGAAAAAATTACTAAACCCCGTATAGCAATGTTACAAGGTCAACCTCATACTTTAATAATTTCCCCGTTTCTTACAATCCAAAGTTTCTTATCTTCGTCCAAGTGAAACTCTTGTGCATTTTACTTTCCATTTATACTCTCAGCATTTCAGTGATGCCGTGTAACGATGTGCATAACGGAATGAAAGGTTCTATTACTACTGTTACAGAGGCTCAAAGTCATCACGAAAGCGACAATGATGTTTGTTCCCCGTTCTGCATTTGCTCCTGCTGTCAGGGTTTTGTGGCACTTACTCATTTATCTAACATAGCCATTTATATAGAGGATATACAGGCCAATTTTTCCAATAAATCTGAAGCATTTATAGCTTCTTCTCTTGCCGCTATTTGGCAACCGCCTAAAATCAGCTAAGCACTCCTTTCTGGGTTAAGTCAGTAATACCGGTTATTGCTGAACTCCACCATTTTCTATTTAGCTGATTTAAATTTTCAAAATGATATCTAATATTATTGCGTTTTCCGTACGCAATAAAATGGTTACAGGTTTATTCCTGTTCATTTTTTGCGGTTTCGGAATATTTTCCCTCAGTCAACTTTCCATAGATGCCTTACCGGATGTAACAAATAATCAGGTTCAGGTAATAACAAATGCTCCCAATCTTGCAACGCAAGAAGTAGAGCAGTTTATCACGTTTCCGCTTGAAATGAAGCTGAAAAATGCACCCGGCATGGTCGAACTACGCAGCACATCACGCAGCGGCCTTTCCGTTATTACAGTGGTATTTAAAGACAATGTGCCTGTTTATCAGGCAAGGCAGCTCATTGCAGAACGCATGAAAGAAGCCAGTGAAGAAATCCCTTCAAGCTATGGCATACCATATATGGTGCCTCCTACGACAGGTTTAGGAGAAATTTTTCAATATACCCTGGCAGTTGACAGTGCACATACCTCTCAATACGATGAAATGGAATTGCGGACTATCCAGGATTGGATTGTAAAGCGTCAATTGCTTGGAGTGCCGGGCGTTGTTGATGTAAGTAGTTTTGGAGGTAAGCTAAAGCAGTATGAAGTTTCAGTAGACCCCAAACGACTGCTTGCCATGAATATCTCGTTGCTGGAGATATTCACTGCAATTGAACATAACAATGCAAACACCGGCGGTAGCTATATCGAAAAAGACGCTAACCTTTATTTTATCCGGGGCGAGGGCTTGGCTACCTCTTTACACGACCTGGAAAATGTGGCCATCAAAACACAGCATGGAATGCCGGTCTATATCCGGGACGTGGCAACTGTAAAGTTCGGTTTCGCCCCCCGTTATGGAGCTATGATGCGAAACGGCCAAGGTGAAACAGTAGGCGCCGTCGTGCTTATGATGAAAGGGGAGAATAGTGTAGAAGTTATTAAACGGGTTAAAGAACGGGTCGCTCAGATTAGTAAAACCCTACCACCTGGGGTAAGTATCGATGTCTTTGTTGATCGTAGTAAGCTAATAGATAAAACTATCGGTACGGTAAAGGAAAATCTATTGCTCGGGGCTCTTATTGTGATTTTCGTTCTTGTATTAGTATTAGGTAATTGGCGGGCAGGTTTAATCGTTGCAAGCATGATTCCGCTTTCCATGCTCTTTGCGGTTTCAATGATGAACCTGTTTGATCAAAGTGCCAACTTAATGAGCATGGGAGCCCTTGATTTTGGATTGATAGTGGATGGGGCCGTGATTATTGTGGAGAGCATGATGTTTCTGTTACATGAGAAGTATCGCAACTCCACTATTGAACAGAAAACAATGGACGAAGAGGTGATTTCTTCTTCTTCAAAAATTATGAGCAGTGCTGTTTTTGGTCAACTCATCATTCTCATTGTGTATGTTCCCATTTTTGCATTAGTAGGTATAGAGGGTAAGATGTTTAAGCCGATGGCCTTCACCGTTAGTTTTGCTATTGTAGGTGCGTTACTCCTTTCGCTTACTTATGTTCCTTTAATGAGTGCCCTCTTTCTTTCCAAAAGGATAAAAGGCAGTGATTCACTAAGCGAACGGGCCATTCATCGCTTACAAAAAATCTATACACCTCTACTCGAAAAAGCCTTGAAGTTCAAAAAAACTGTTGTGGCTATCTCATTAGTGTTGCTCGTAGTCGTTGGCTTCTTGTTCAGTTCTATGGGAGGTGAGTTTATTCCTGAATTAGATGAAGGTGACATGGCAATCAATTATACCATACGTCAGGGTAGCAGTTTAAAGCAGACGATGCAAGTTGGTACCCAGTTAGAAAAGATTCTGCTGTCGTTTCCGGAAGTAAAAGAGGTTGTTTCTAAAATAGGTTCAAGTGAAATTCCTACCGACCCAATGCCTATCGAAAGTGCTGATCTGATCGTAGTGCTAAAAGATAAAGATGAATGGACTACCGCACATAACCGCGAAGAATTGGCAGAGAAAATGGAGGAAAGAATGAGTGTTGTCCCGGGAGTGAATCTTTCTTTTGAGCAGCCGATTCAAATGCGATTCAACGAACTCATTGCCGGAGTAAAAAGCGCCATCGCTATTAAAATATATGGTGAGAATCTTGATATACTTTTCTCAAAGGCTAATGAAGTAAAAAAGTTGGTCAGCAGCGTAAATGGTGCAGTAGATATCAAAGTTGAACAGATAACTGGAATGCCGCAGTTAGTGGTAAAATACAACCGCGACCGGATCGCGCAATATGGATTAAATATTGATGACGTAAACAAGGTCTTGAATACTGCTTTGGCTGGTGGCAAAGCCGGAATTATTTATGAGGGAGAAAAACGTTTTGACCTTGTTGTGCGTCTCGCGGATTATAGAGACGCGGACATAGAAAAGGTTAAAAACATTTTCATTCCACTACCCAATGGCTCCCAAATCCCCATCGCACAGGTAGCCGACGTGTCCTTCACCTCAGCTCCCGCGCAGGTAAGCCGGGACAACAGTGAGCGTAGGATTGTAATTGAAACCAATGTTCGGGGGCGCGATATTCAAAGCGTAGCGACTGAGATAGCGGCTACACTTGACAAAAATCTGAATTTACCAGCCGGTTATCACATTGAATATGGAGGCACGTTCCAAAATTTGCAGGAAGCAAAAGCGCGCTTGGTAATTGCGGTGCCAGTAGCCCTGTTACTTATTTTTGTTCTCCTCTTTTTTACATTTCGCTCCTTTAAAGATGCCCTACTTATCTTTTCTGCCATTCCCTTAGCTGCCATTGGCGGCGTTCTTGCCCTCTACCTACGGGGCATGAACTTTTCTATTAGTGCGGGAGTTGGGTTTATTGCGCTCTTTGGCGTAGCCGTGTTAAACGGCATCGTGCTCATTTCATACTTCAAACGATTAGCGGAAGAAGGTGAGGATGATGTGGTAAAAATAATCCTGGAAGGCACAGCCTCGCGTTTACGCCCTGTATTGGCAACCGCAGCAGTAGCATCGCTCGGTTTTTTACCGATGGCATTGAGTAATAGTGAAGGTAGTGAAGTGCAAAAACCTTTAGCAACAGTTGTAATTGGTGGTTTGATTAGTTCTACGCTTCTAACACTTTTCGTGCTACCGGTTCTTTATTCGCTATTCACTAAAAGAATAAGAATTAAAGGTGCCACCGCAGCGATTGCCCTAATTCTTATCATTTCTTCTGTTTCTGTTTCAGCGCAGAGCGAGGTTTTAACAAGAGAGAAAGCGGTTGAATTAGCCATCAAAAATTACCCTTCCCTCAAAGCTGCTTCACTTAATCTTGAGCAGCAAAAGACACTAAAGAAGAACTCTTTTACTCTTGATCCACTTGCAATTACTTATCAAGGAGGACAAATCAATAGCAACTTGATTGACTATAACATTAGTGCCCTGACCGGTATTTCATTCCCAAATGTAATTGCACAACAAGGCAAATTAGCTAATCAGAAAATTGCTCTGGCGGAGCAAGGCGTGAATCTGACCAAAAGCGAGGTTATCCGTAATGTCCGGTCAGCCTACGAGCAACTTTTGTATGCTAACGAAAAGCTAAGGCTACTTTCCCAGCTTGACTCTTTCTATGCTGACTTTGCTTCGTATGCCAATAAAAAATTTGTAGTAGGTGAAAGCAACTCCCTTGAAAAGATATCAGCACAGGCTGAATCCAAACAAGTGCAATTAGAAAAAGCACAAGCTGAAGCCGATGTAAAATCCACTTTTGCTGCTTTACTGTTGTGGACTGGCAGCAATAATACAGTTGAGATAGAGGAAAAGAACCTTACACCCTTACCGTTACCAACGGTATTAGATACATCTTCCCTTCGCTCTAATCCCTATCTGCAATATCAAACGCAGCAATTAAATGTAAGCAGGGCTGAATGGAAGTTGGAAAAGGCAAAATGGGCACCACCGCTGCAATTTGGTTACTTTAATCAGAGTTTAGACAAAGTATATTCATTTCATGGATGGTCGATCGGCACCCTATTGCCACTGTTTAAAACGGGACAAAACACAAGGGTAAAAGCCGCGCAACTGCAATCCAAAATCTCAGAAAGCAACTTGCAGCAAACTCAAATGCAGCTTACCTCTGCTTATACCCAGGCAATTCAACAATTCAATAAACAACAGTTGGCGGTTAATTATTATACTACGGAAGGATTACAGTTAGCCAACTCTTTGCGAAATACCGCATCTCGTAGTTACCAAGCCGGTGACATTGGGTACGTGGAATATTTGCAGAACACCCGGCGCGCCTTTGAAATTCAGGTCGCGGCTCTTTCCGCTCTAAGGGATTTTAACCAAAGTATTATCGAACTCAATTTCTTATTTAATAAGTAAATTCTGAAACATGAACTCAAAAAATAAAATTCAATTCACCATCATAATATCTTTCCTTCTATTTTTTCTTTTTGGCTGTAATAACACTGTAAAGGAAAAGCCAAAAGACCAGTATAAGGAGGGTGAAAATGTCGAGGTGAAAATTTCAGCCGAACAAATAAAAGCAATAGGATTAGAAACAGATTCAGTTAGCTATCGCAACCTGAAATCAACTTTAAAAGTAAATGGCAAATTAGAACTACCTCCACAAAATTTTGCCCAGGTAAGCGTGCTAATGGGAGGTATCATTAAAGATATTCCTGTACGGGAGGGGCAATTGGTGAGCAAAGGCCAGGTACTTGTTTCCCTGGAGAATACCGATTTTCTTCAATTGCAACAGGAGTTCTTAGAGAACAAAGCCCACCTTGCTTTTGCTGAGGCAGAATATAACCGGCAAAAGGAGTTACAGAAAGACAACATCAACGCTACCAAAACATTTCAGCAAACAGAGGCCGACTATAACACTTCCTTGGGCAAACACAAGGTATTGGGTGAAAAACTTCGACTGTTCAATCTAAATCCTGAAACCTTAACAGCAACCAGTGTCAAATCTACTTTTTCCATCCTGGCGCCTATAAGCGGAAATCTGAAAAGTATGGATGTGAACATTGGAAAGTTTGTAGAGCCAAACAAACAGCTATTTGAAATAGTAGACAATCACGCGCTTCACATTGACCTTACCATTTATGAGCAGGATGTGGCTAAAGTGAAGGTGGGGCAAAACATTTCTTTCTCAATTGTCAATGACCCCCATCATGCTCACATGGCGAAAATTTTCAGCATCAATAAGGCATTTGAAAATGGTCAGCAGGCCGTAATTGCCCACGCCGAAATTCATGGCACGGATGATCAGCTACTTTCAGGTATGTATGTTGATGCCCGGATTGAAACTGATGAAAACAAGGTAATGTGCCTTCCCTCTGAAGCCATTGTAAGCAACGGAAACGACCATTTTATTTATGTGGAGCACGAGCCTAACGCATATAAACAGGTCCAAGTAACAACCGGAACAACCGACATGGGTTTTACCGAGATCACGCCGCTCGAAACTATTACTCCCAGCAGTAAAATAGTAATAAAAGGCGCTTATTATCTACTAAGCCAGTTAACGAAAGGGGAAGGCGAACATCACGATTAAAGACTAAATTTATTTTCAAATATCGTTCAAATGGAAAATGAAAATCGCAAATCCCATTGGGAAAGAATATATCAAACAAAGGATTTAAAGAATGTAAGCTGGTACCAACCGACACCAACAACATCTTTGGAGTTCATAAAACAATTCAATGTCCCTTTTGATGCAAGAATTATTGACGTAGGAGGTGGCGATAGCTTCTTTGTCGACCATCTTTTAAAAATGGGGTACCAAAATATAACGGTGTTAGATATTTCAGAAGCCGCATTGTATAAAGCACAGCAGCGCTTAGGTAATGATGCAATAAAGGTAAAATGGATTGTAGCAGATGCGGCGCAATTCAAACCAATAGAACGATATGACTTTTGGCACGATAGGGCAGCGTTTCATTTTCTAAGTAAAGAGGAAGAAATAACTAATTACATCAACACGGTCCAAGAAAGCATTTCGCCAAGGGGGATCTTGGTAATCGGAACATTTTCCGAACAAGGCCCCACAAAATGTAGTGGCATAGAAATAAAGCAATATTCCGAAACTACGATGACGAAGCGATTGCAATTGTTTTTTGAAAAAGTAAAGTGCATCACTGTTGACCATGTTACCCCGTTCAACACTATCCAAAACTTCATTTTTTGCAGCTTTAGAAAACTGAGTTATTAAAACACGCGAATGAAACTTCCTTTTCACGATAGAAAATTCATACTTCTACTCTCAGCCATTGTAGTTGTAATTAGCCTCGAAATCTTAAGTATCATCGGCGTTCATATCCCAATGCCTTATGTCCCATTTGTTTTTGCAGCTTTCATAATCGGCATAGGATACCCGGTAATATGGAATGGACTTAAAGCACTCCTGAAGCTAAATTTTGGCAGTATAAGTCTGTTAATGTTAATAGCGGTTATTGGGGCCTTTTATCTCGGAGAATATCCCGAAGCGGCTGTCGTAATTGTTTTATATGTTTTAGGCGAACGATTAGAAGATATTGGTATTGAGAACAGCAAATCAGCTTTAGATGCACTTGTATCTCGCTCCCCTAAGACTGCTTTGGTTAAGGAAACTAAAACTGAAACACTCATTGATCGAATTCCGGTTGGTACTATTATTCAAGTGAAACCTCATGATATGATCCCGCTCGATGGTGTTATAGAAACAGGAAGTACAGCAGTTGATGAAGCGGCGATAACAGGCGAGCCTATACCTAAAGACAAGGAGAAAGGGGATACAGTTTTTGCAGGAACGCTTAACACCAGTGGTTTTATTGAAATAAAAACAACAAAACTCTCGGCGGACACCACATTTTCAAAGATTATACAATTAACTTTTGAAGCAACCGCTAATAAAAGCGAAAGTCAAAAATTCATTCAGCGGTTCGCTAAAATTTATACGCCAACCATTATCGTGTTAGCTACGCTACTTTTTGTCATTCCGGTATTCGTACTTAAACTGGACCTAAACCATTGGTTACAACAGGCAATTACGCTACTGGTTATTGCTTGTCCATGCGCATTGGTTATTTCTACCCCTGTTGCTATATACGCGGCTATTGGCAATGCTTCTTCCAAAGGAGCCCTTGTAAAAGGCGGTAAGTATATTGAGGCACTTTCAACAGTTGGGGCAGTTGCTTTAGATAAAACCCGCACTATTACATTCGGAAACCCTATCGTAAGTGATGTAATTCCTCTAAACGGAACGAGCAGGGAAGAATTATTGGCTTGCACCGCCGGCACAGAAATATTTAGTGAGCACCCCTTAGCCCAGGCCATCGTTGATGCCAGTAGAAAGGAAGGATTTGAGCCTCATAAAGCTGAAAAATTTCAAAGTATAATTGGCAAAGGTGCGATTGCAAAGTGTTTAGTATGCGAAGATGAAACCGTTTTAGTAGGCAAATTGAACTTTATCCGTGAACACCAGCCCGTAAGTGATGAAGCGGAAAGGATTGTAAAGCAACTTTCAGAACAAGGCAAGACCAGTGTAGTAGTAAGTTTTGGGCAAGGTGTGGCCGGAATCATCGGTTTAATGGACGAAATTAAGCCTGACAGCGCAAAAGCCATCCAGGAACTAAATGCAATGAATGTGGAACCAATAATGCTTACAGGTGATACAGAACTTTCGGCCAGGTTTGTAGCAGAACAGGTCCATATCACAAAGATATTTGGGGGACTGCTTCCTGAAGATAAGGCCAATCGAATCAAGGAACTTTCTACACAATACAAAGCTGTGGTTATGGTAGGTGACGGGGTAAATGATGCTCCAGCTCTTGCCCAGGCGACAGTAAGCATAGCGATGGGTGCTGCCGGTAGTGATACGGCAATTGAAACTGCCAGTATTGCATTGATGAACGATAAACTGTCCCTTATACCGTTCCTTATCCGTTTAAGTAAAGCTACGGTGAAAACAATTAAGTTCAATACTATCGCAGCCATCATAGTAAAGCTGGTTTTCATTTTACTTGCCTTTATTGGGTTTAGTAATTTGGTCCTTGCTATTGGGGCAGATGTTGGTGTAACATTGATCGTTATTCTTATAAGCCTTCGATTGATGCAGTTTGAAAGCAGCATATCACAAAACTCATAGTTTCTAAGGTTACATCGGAATAGGTCATCTTTTTTGGAAAAAAGTTATTAAACCCTATCTTGTAAATACATTTTCCTGACACCGTAGCTTTATTAACGTTTATCTTTTTTAACCCATGAGTGCGTTAATTATTCCTTGTTATATCAGATCACAGTGGGACATTAGCTGTCTAAATAGGCTTTTTGACAGCGTTCAGACACAGACCAAGCAGTTTGATAAGGTTTACCTTATTGATGATGCAAGCCCTTTAAAATACGAACTCAAGCATACTTTTGTTGAGCGCATATTGGTTAAAGAAAATGGTGGCCCTGCAAAAGCAAGAAATATTGGAATTGACAAGGCACTTGCGTTAGACATCCAGCACTTACTTTTTACAGACCACGACTGCATACTCGATAAGGATTGGAATGAGCAAATGACTTCCTTTCTTGATAAAACAGATTTTGCAGCAGTCGGTGGAATGACTTACTCCTGGGGCAAGACCATATACGATTACTATCACGATGTTAACGGGACACTTGCAGGCAAGTGGCTACTTCCCGACAGAAAAGAATTGTGGTACATGCCTTCACTCAATTTTGGGATGAAAAGATTTGCCGCAGAAGAGTTTCCGTTTGATGAGAGATTTCCTACTGCTGCCGGCGAAGACGTTGATTTGTGCTTGCGACTTCGCAGTAAATACAAAATCGGTTTTTGTCCGACAGCCAAATTATGGCACGACTACGGCTACAAAAATTCCATATCAGGGTTTACGAAATTTGTCAACCTCTTTAAAAAATACAAAAGTTCAAGTGCAACAGTTTATGAAGGTCATACAGTTCTAATGTGGGATTCATCTGAATCAATTTATAAAGGCAATATGGCATGAGTTTAATATACAGGCGTAAGTCAAACGATCCCACCTTTTCTCATGTAATTTACGATTACATTGGAGAGATACGGCCATTCGTTAAGCGCGTTAAAAAACCTCACTTACTCCTACCAATGGTATTTTTCAAATCTATTGAGTGGGGCATTTATCGTTGGTATAAAACGCCAATCAGACGGTTTTATGGAGTAAAAGGAAACGAACTTATTTACATGATCACCAACGCATGTAATGACCGATGCCCGAAATGTGGAATTTGGGAACGACCTGAACCTCAGAGCCAACATTTGATGATTGAGCATTTCATTAACTGTTTGAAACGATTGCATCACAATTTATATCAGGTAACCTTAACTGGAGGCGAACCGTTGCTTTTCAAAAAGGATGTAATGTTGATTGCGGAAGAAGCTAAGAAGTTGAATGTGCCGATGGTGATTGTCTCTAACGCCAGATTTCTTGACGAAGAATTTCTTACCAGATACAAAGAGCTGGGGCACATTCTTGTAATTTCAGTGGATTCGGTTGAGAGAGAGAAATGGAACGAGTTCCGAGGCAGAAAAAACTTTGACATCGTAATGCCAAAGATTATGCTTGCAAAGCAGATATTGGGCGATCAGCTTAGAATCCAATCGGTACTTTCCAAGGAATCCGCAGGAGAAATTCCGAAGGTTATTGAATGGTGCAAACTAAAAGGCATCCAGCATAACATACAACTCTATCAAGATTTCGGAGCGTATAATTGGCATAACCCAATAACAAACGAATCAATTAGCTACGATAATGATACGCCTTGTGCAGCAAGGAAGAATATTTGCATCTATCCAAATGGTGACGTAGTGAAGTGTTTTGACCATAGACGAATACCCTTGGCGAAAGAACCGTTGGGTAACATCGCAAAACAGGACATTATTGAAATTCTTTGCACCAAGCGCTCAACTGAAATTTCAAAAATCATGAAGACCTGTAATTTTCCTTGCAAGAATATGTCCTGTAACAAACCGCAAACGCTTTTATTCAGCTAATGCAAGCCAAAACAGACATAATAATTATCAGGGGCGCGCCTGGCTCGGGCAAGTCACAAACTGCAAAAAGTTTGGCTCAGTTTTTCCCAAAGGGGGTGAGAATGGAAGTAGATACCCTCCGTCAAATGGTGATTTCGGTTGACTGGAAAAATCAGCAAGAGCATATTGATATGTTACAGGCATCAACCAAATTAGTTTTAGAGTTTCTGCGATTAGAATTCAGTCCTGTAATTATTGTTGATACTTTTAGCGGCGATAAAATCAACCGATACCTTGAAACACTTTATCGGCATGATGAAAATCTTTCGATAAAAATCTTTGGGCTTTATACAACAGATGAAGAATTACAAAGAAGGTTGAATCTACGCACAAGTGCGGAGTTTAAAGATTTTGAGATATGCAAAAAATTGAATGACGACCTTCTGAAATGGAAGCCTAAAAGTGAGTTTCAAATTAACACCACTGGCATGATTGCGACACAGACCGCAGGCAGGGTGTATGAATTGTGCAAAGGTGTACCTATGACTCCTACAATTCACTAATCAAAAAAAACAGGAGGCTCAACAATATTGTAATTCATCACAATTCTCTCATCCGGTAAAATTCCTTCAAAGCGGAGTTCAAAGGGATGAGTTTCATAAACCTCGAACTCCGTTGCGTATTCATTCCTGTTTGAGAACTTTTGCTCAACAACAGATCGTTCATCGTTAATAAAATAAAAAAGAATAGTGTTGCCCCTGTGTGCACTATTTAATGATTTGTTAGAGCTAATAAAATCGCCTTCGAACGCTCCACCTCCTTTAAAGGAAAAGGAATTATCCTTTTGAGTAAATACATGCTGCATTGCCATCGGCCTTGCTTGCTTGCTTAAAATAAAAAGGTTTTCAATAGAAGCTACTATTATGGGATTGGATAAAATTCCTTTAACTTTCTTAAGAAACTCTTCCTCAGTTACGCCCGGAATTTTTGCGTTGCCATCTATGTTTACCACAACATCAACTGGAAATCTGCCTTCGGCGGTATATTCAGCGACAGTCAATATTTTACGCCTAAAATTTCCCAATTTAGGAGCAACCACGTACATTGTATATATCGCAGCCAACTTAGGTTGTTCTTCCCCAATATAGCCATCAGCAGCTGTAATTTCCATTTTCAATTCGCCTTTGGTAGCGTTGACCAAATATTTTGATTGTTCACGCAATAAATCAAATGCTGATTTTTGTCCCCTATTTGAAAAATTTAATTTATCCCAAATGTTGTTTTCTTCTTTCATGCTCAAATTTTTAATTTAAAATCTAAAGGAAGATGATCAGAATACTTACCGTCATCGGGCCGGCCAAAGTATCCAACTAAATCGTAAGTTTTAATTCTCTGAATTATTTCAACATAATCCTTATCAAGATGCACTTTCATCGAGGGCCTAAAAATAACTTGGTCATATATATTCCATTCCTGAGATACCGTGTGCGAAGTCCTATGATAATGAGTTCCCATTGGCTTTTTAAAATCCCCGAAAAAATTCCACATCGGGTTATAAAAATACTTGTAATTACTCCCATCAATTTCTCGCCCTTTGGTTGTATGATGAGCATAAGCTAAATCCTGAATAGCGTGTATCCCATTTGCGGCAACAAGACCGTCTTCAAATGGATTCATGTTGAAATCACCGATTAAAACAGTTTCATCACAGATGGTCTTGCTCTCAACAATCTGAATATCCCTTATTAGATTAGTGCATTCAAGAGCCAAACTGGAATCAGACCAATTCAATTTTGAATGAAAGTGAACGGAAAATAAATTGAACCGGATTATCCCAGGAATTTCGATTAAAAAGGCATCCCACCTTGTTGACGGGTACAAGTTACTTCTATCGAAAAATACGGTTGAGCTATATGTCGTTAACACCGCAGTTCGTCCCTTTGAACCCAAAATTTGTCTAAATGGTCTTTGCGGAAAAATTCGTTGAGATTTTTTAATAAAATTCAAAATGGTTTTATTATTGGCTTCTGCTAATAGGAGAATATCAACTCCGTACTCCATTACAAGATCAATTAGTACATCGCTAAAGTCCTGATTAGCCTTCTTTTTTTCGTTCTTGTCAATATTCCAAAATGCGATTACCATTATACTAATTTATAAAGGTTTAACTTTAAAGTTAGATTATTCACGAGCCCTTTTTTTGAGCGTTTTGGGTTAGAGATTGAATTAAAACCTAAATCGAAAATTCCGAATCTATTATGAATCAGCCGCTTTTTCCACAGGCACCAGCCATTGACGACCCGAACTTGTTGAAGTTGCTTGCAAAAGTGAACGCTACCCATGAACCAATTTATTTAGACGTTGAACCCGAAGAAGGGGCAATACTGAGCGATTGTTTTCCTACTGTGCTAAGAAAAGTTGAACAAGAGGGAGGTAAGATGATTCTCGGATGGCAAATATGGAAAGCCGACTATTTAATTGAAGCTGAATGTCACGCCGTTTGGGAAACTCCAGATGAGGATCTGATGGACATTACACCCAAGCCCGCTGATATTAGCCAGATAATGTTCGTCGAAGATGACAACCTCAAATATGATGGAAAGCAAATTGATAATATAAGAATGAATATTACCCGAAATAAGTTAGTCGATGACCTTATATTAGTTGCCGAGGCTATTTTTCAATTTGAAAATAAAGGTGAACGAGCTAATTTATACGACTTGACAAGAGCATTATCCAGCGAACAAAAAGAAGTATGGCTTTATTTAAAAGGATTGAAAGATTTAATCAATTTGTCACTTCAAGATAACCGGACAAGAGAAAGTATGTGTTATTGTGATAGCAAAAAAATATACAAAAACTGCCATGGGAAGGACCTCGCGAAGACGCTAAAAAAGTTGATTATTTAGATTTTGACCATTAAAAACTTTGGCGCTCGGTAAAGTGTTTTTCTTGCAACCATAAAAACGACAGTTCAGAAATAGTTAACTTGAATAAATGCCTTTTGATAGAACGATTGAAGATGTTGTAAGTAATTGAAGAATGGCCGACAGGTATGATAAAGGTAAAATTACACTCGCTTACGTGTCGTTGGTATTCTTCGTTGGCCTCCATTTCACTCCATCCGTTCCTCAACCAGAAAGCCTTCATTTCTAAATGAACCAGTTCAAGTTTTTCAATATCGCCTGCTCTGTATGCAATACCTCTTCTTCGCCGAAACGCGTTTAATTCATCCAACAAATCAGGTTTTCGTGTTGGTAGCTTATAATCTTTCATATTATCTTCTTTATGGGTTATTGAATAACAATCCTGATACACTTGCTTTCACCTTGATTTGATAGCCTTAACAAATAGACTCCCGAAGCAATAGCGGTTGCATTATATTGAACTTGACCTTTAGGCTGATTAGCAATAGCAATTGTAGCCATCCTTTGTCCCAGCAAGTCCCAAATTTCCAGATTTCCTTTAGTTCCTTCTGGCAAAGAATATTCAATCGTCAACTTATCATGTGTTGGATTCGGATAAGCCAATAGGGCGAGGGCCTGAACTTGTTTAGCCACTTCTTTCAGCCCGGTGGGTGTTTCAGGTAAACTCGCGGTTGAATCCGCTTCTATGCTTAAGTTGGGGTTGACCTTCATGCCTCGCAATACTAAACCCATGTTAGGATTCCCGAATAGTAAGCCCGTGACAGGAGAATACTGCCCGCCATAAATTTGGTGGGCAATTGTGTCTTGTTCCTGTGACAGTGTATAAAGCGTATTGTTTCTTGCCAGCAGCACGTCCATATCCCAAACATAAATAGAAGTGTCCTGAGCTATCTCTGTGCTAAAATCAACCGTCTGCCAGCCATTACTGCTATTTAAATCCTTTAGCGCGATATTTACTTCACCGGCATCCGCTTCGCCGTTTTCCTCATAAATATCGGCAGTATGATAAGAAACTGCTGCGAACTCGGCATCACTGATGGATACCTTTGGCAAACGAATCCTTGATATAGAGTCACTAAACTCAAAATAGTTAGATTGATCCCATTGGCCGTTATGATAAATTTCCGCCTTGATGCTGTTTAATTCCTCTCCTTCTTCTGTGAAAGTGGTGCTCGTGTAAGCAACAGCTCCATAATCACCATTAAAGTCCATGCTCATTTCGTTAAAGTGCTCGTCGCTGTTTTCATTACTTATTGCTGATGCCGCACTCCAATTTTCGCCATCATAGTAGCTGGCAATTATTTGGTTGCCTCCGGTTGAATCATCACCATCTTCATCGGTTATCCAGGCTGCAATAGCGTTTACTGAATCTATAAAGCATACTTGAACTGAATAGTTATTACCCGGCAGGTCGTTGATAATATCAGGCGTAGATTGATACCAGATGCCATTGCTGTTTTCCAATTCAGCATACCATATGTCCGTATTTCCGGTTGTGTCTTCGGTTAACCAGGTTATTAAAGCCTTACCGGAATCGCTGATAGCTATGCCTGGTTTGGAAGAGGGTAAATCTCCTCCATCGGGATCGTATATTTTGCTTTTAGCGCTTATAGAGCCCGTTTGAGGGTCATAAACCGCATACCAGACATCCAATGCGTCCAAAAGACTATCAATGGTCATAGAGCCTGTTATATCGCTTGCCTGTATTCTGCTTTGTGTCCAAACAATAATAGCGGAACCATCCGATGCAATGGCTGCTTTAGGGTCTGCCAACATAACGTCACTTTCGGCTACCTCAACCGGAAGGCTAAACCTGTTCTGAAGGGTATCTAATACTGAGAATAGAAGGTGGTTACTTACTGAATCTGCTTCTATCCATGCCACTGCTATACCGGCACCCCGGCTTGCAAAGGATGGTTGTGGGCTTTGGTCGGGTGTATTCAGCACATGGTCGCTGTCGACTTCATCCGACCTGCTATTGATGTTATAATAAATGGGTAAGCCTGCATGGAATAAAGTATCTAATCCGCTTGGCAGGCCATCTCCAAAATTTCTCGGTATGCCTCCGTTATTATAAGGCCATACTGCCCCGTCAAGAATTGTATTATTGGGTTCACAGTTTGAAAAAGGATTCCAGCTACAAAAGAGGTGTTTTACTCCACCCGCTAACCCTGTTAGCTCTACCGTTCCTTTTACCATTAGGTTTCCACCAAAATGAAAACTGCTTTCATCGGTAGGCAGTGTTTGGTATTCATAGGATGCTCCAATAGTGCCTATCGCTTTTAAAGAGGCCCTAATGCCAGCTAAATGCTTACTGACCAGGCTGGCGGTTACCTTAACAGAACCTTCTATCTTAGCTCCGATGGAAACATTGCTCTTTTCACCATTTGGCCCTTGGACAAAGCCAAAGTCGCCTCCATCCAGACCGAGATAGCAATCAGTCGATATTCCACCGGTAACGGATAAACCTGCACCTACTGAAATAGAAGCGGGCGTAATAGGTAAGGGTAAGGTAGCATCTCTTGTCTCGTAATTAAAAAACTCCTTAGAGCGGCTAAAATGGCCTGTAATGATTGGATTAAGGGAGTTATCCAAAGTAACAGAAACATCCGAACTACCCGTAAGGTCTATCTCATCGGAAGATACATCCATTCCGAAAGCGGTTAGCTTGTATTGAAAAAGCATTTCATCCCCTGAAACGCTGGCATCATTAAGATCATACTGCCTTTTAAGTATAAGACTGCTTTCGTCAAAACCAAACGATTTACCAGCTAAACCAATAATGTTGTTGGCAATTTCGCTGGACGAATCAGGAAAGCTAAGTGAAAACTCTAAGTAAGTTATGCCTTGGTTATCTATGCTATCCACTGAAATCTCCATAATGCCACTGCTAATGGCTTCCGGTTCCCGTTTAATGCTAAATGGATATGGATTTGACCTGTCGAGTAAATCTTCGTTGACATCATAAAAATGGGCCTCTAAATGGCTGGCGGTGCTGTCCAGTTCACCCATTTCAAGGGTATCGACCCAGTCTGGGCCAGATTGTTCAGCTAAGGTTGAATCCAACACCTCATCATTGTTGTCCAGCACACATACCCATACTGTTTGCGTATTGGCAGGTGCATTTGAAATAGTAAGAATGTTTTCAAAGCCCGTTACCCCCTGAATGAAGATTGGCGGGTTAGCAGAATTTATAGACGGGATTATATCACCGGTTTGGGCAAAGGCCACTCCATGGAAAAGCGAAAGCAAAACGATGAATAAAAAACTTAACCGGGAAGGAAACGCAACAGACGTTTTCATAAAAATGGGTTTTAGGGGTTAGTTGATTTTTTGGATGAACAGCACGGCATAAACTTCATCTTCTCCTGTTCCGTCAGGATTGCCTGCTGAAAAGTTGACCGTATTGGGTGGACTTACAGAGTAGCCGAGGTATTGCTGAAGAGAAATAGTTGTAACTCCCGAAACTGTAAATGTTCCTTCCAATTCCTGAGTATAAGGTTCAGTTAATATCCCACCGTTTATACTTTGCCTTAAGTCCGTTGCCTTGGTGCTTCTTCCAAGAATAAGGGTTGCATTATTGGTTGTATTCCGTACCCTGAGGCTGGCAGTTGCAGTGAAATAACCGGATGTATAAATAGCATTATAAGGAATATTCCATGACCAATTGGCAGTAGCGTGAACATAATAGGTTCCGGCCTGAAGGCTGATGGTACTTCCCGTGCGGTTAATAGCTGTTCCCGCTAATGATTCACTATTGTTCAGTTGGCGAACAGACCATACAGAATCAGTAAATGTGGTAGCAGAACTACTTCCGGAAGCAAGTCGTTCGCTAAAGATTGCGTAATCAGTCCAACTCCCACTGCCACCGGGGCCAGTCGGACCAGTTACTCCAGTATTACCTGTAACACCGTTCAATCCTGTTGCACCTGTGGGGCCAGTAGCCCCACCTCCACCTCCTGTCGGCCCGGTTGCTCCGGTTGGGCCGGTCGCACCAGTGCCACCACCGCCTGGACCAGTAGGGCCTGTAATTCCAATCTGTCCTGTTATCCCTGTGGCACCAGTATTACCAGCCGCGCCAGTGGGACCTGTTGGTCCGGTATGTCCACTACCTCCTCCTCCACCTCCTGAAGTTTTTGCGTAGAGTGCATAAGGAACACTAAGCAATTGTTGTATTCCCATGTCGCTGAAATTGGTGCCTCCGGTTGCATCTAACTCTACCTGTAAGTAATAGCCCCCCAACGACCAGTTGATAAGAGAGAAATTACCGGCTATGACAGTTCCATTTCCGATAGCAAAGGCGGAGAGACCGAACTCGTTAGTGGTGTCAAGATTGGTTTCTTTATAAACAACATTTCCTGTAACACTTCCTTGCCGTATTGTGATTCGAAAATTTACCGCTTGGCTGGCCACAATTTGGCCGTTGGAATTTCGCACCACGGCTTGGTAGTTGAATGCCTGTGGCGTTTGGGCTGATGATGAAAGGATGAAAAAATTAAAAAGGATTAAAAGACTGTGGGGTAAAAATTTCTTTTTCATAAGGGTTGTTTTAATACCTATGGAAAAAGAGAAGGGTGCCAGAACTCACTACCTCACCAGACCGGGCACCGCGAAGCGCCACAACCGATAAGAATAATGAGGAAGCACCCCGATTGGGGCGTCCCTGCATATTCTCCCGGTTGTTTTGAAATTCGCGGTTTCGGTCTGAGAGAAACACAGCTAACGCTGTTATTTAATAAGAGGTTTAGTTACCCTTTGCTTTGTCTATAAGTTTAGTTTTTGATTTAGAATCGAAAGTATGATATCATTTCTGCTTTACATAATGTATATTGATCCTCTTCCTTCAAAGAAATTTATTTAAGGCATATAACGCTTTACCTCCTGCAAAGAAATTATTTTAGTGTCAAAACCATAACTTGCAGCATAACATTTTATGAACCCTATCTCCTTACACATTTTTGCCAAGAATCGCGATGCCACAGCGGTCGAAAAGGGATACGAATTTCAGCGCGTTAGCACATTGGCACAGTGGTTATATAATAAGGTTCATAAACTTGCAGATGATATTTTTTATGACTATGGCGATGACATTTTTCAAAATAATGACAATTTAAAATCACGCAACTTTAAACAGCTAAAACTTTACGATTCCGAAAGTTTTTCGTTTGCAAGTGAGGAAGTAAAGAAGGCTATTTCCCACTTTTTCTTCCTTTTTTGGAAACAAAGACAAGAAGGTTATCGGCCTACTTTTGTTTTTGAAACAAACACTGGTATCGCCGCAAAAAGGGGAAATAATGGCTCCGAATTATTAAGTGAGTGGCACAAAAATCAAGGTGCGATGACGGATGAACTTGTTGCGCGTTGTATTGAAAGATGTAAAACTATTGTTGATCCTTTTGTAGAGGCCCAATATAAAGCGCTTACGGAAAAAGAAGAAATTAAGGCCGAAGCTGAGAACGAAAAAATTAAATATAATGCGATAGGTAATGATATTTGGCGCGACTTTGTTTTGAGCATTACATGGAGTTTTAGCGACAGAACTTCTGATGAAGTACTTAACGAAACAATCGAAACGGCTTACAGCTTTATTGACGAATTACCTTTTCCGGTAGGCAAAGATCAAAGGGAAAATGTCTTTTCTCGGTTATATAGGGAAGTAGGTAATAAAAGTGTAGAAGATAATCCCGAAGACCGTTGTCTCAATATTGCATTGATGGATAAGGTATTACTTTCCATGGGAGATAGTGGTGACAAGGATTACAAAGAAATTTTTGAGAACTGGCAGGAGAACGGATTAGATGTTTATACAATTGGTCAATTTTATGAAGTTCTCAATGCGGCTAAATATTGTCGGAGGCATGAATATTTGACTGAGCATTGTGCCTTTTGGAAGGGCTTATTAGATGCATACTACAATTACAATGATTTTCCTCCGTCTTGCAAGAGAGAGGCTTTATATGAGATTCTGTTGCTTACATTAAAGCCAACTATAACTTTAGCGGGCGGGACTTTAATAGGAAACGAAGCACTTGTTCAATCATATTTTGCTGACTTCGAAGTCTACGACACCAGTGGACAATTAGAAGACACTTTAAATCTGCTTACTTTTACAATCGGCGCACAAAAGACAGGCAAAGTAAATCTTAGCGATGAATATATTCTTGAGTTAGTTGGTCGCTTTGATACACTCTTAAAATCAAAACTTCAATCTAATGTTTCGACAGATGAAAAATGCCGGATAATTGAATTGCAAGGTTTTTTCTGCTTCAATTTAATTCCCTGGAAATTATGTACTGAACAGTATGGGGATGCTCTGTCTATCCTTCGTAAAATTATTGACCTTTTACCACAAACAACTTTGTATCCAATTTCTCAATTAGAACACCGAGTGGCCGATATAATACGTTTGCTGGTGAGTTATGGGCCAGATGAAACTGACATAACGCCATTTGAGGAATTTCAGGAAGAAATTGGTAAGTTGATACAACCCCGAGAAGGAAATCTTAGCGCAGGTAAAGTTTATGTAGAACGAGGAGTATCTTATCTCTCCCGAGGTGATAAGCAGTCTTTAATAAGGGCCATAAACTGTTTTCATAAATCGAAAACCCTCTGGTACCAAGATAACCTCTTAGATGGCTATGTGCTTGCTACTTTAAATATTGCACAGTTTTACCCACAGCTTAAAATGGCCTTTGCCGCGAAATATTATGCGTTGACGGCTTATTGGGTAGCAAGAAATACTGCCGATGCTGCGCTTTATAAACGCTTGTCGGATTCAACACGTATGCTTTTCTTTATTGATTACACTCACGGTGCTTGGATCAATGCTCTATATGACTTCCGAGATCATTTAGACTATAAAGTCCAGTTCGATCCAGTGGCGCTTGATGATGATAGTTCTATATGGCAAGAGGCACTATTAGAAGCATCCATTATGCTACATTTTGTGCCGAAAATTTGTCCGGAATTGGGAGTGTTTATAGAGTTTTTTAAAGCAAAATTCGGGGGTTTCTATGAGACCGATTTGAAACCTAAGGTTGATTCAATGAACAATATGGATTTAGACAAGATGCTTACAGACGGAATAAAAAGGCGCGTAATTGATAAGATTCTGAATGATATAGGCAAGAATAGAATAATAGAATGGAGCGTATTAGGTTGTACATGGCAGATTAAATTCGATAACAATTACGATAGCAACGCTATCGGCGAGGAGTTCTGCGCTATACTACAAATAATCCAAGCTGAGATTGAATTGCAAGGGGACCCATTTCAACTACGGCAAACCAAAGTTATTATTAACATCACAACATCGGCAAACGAGTTCTACGCAAAAAGAAGCGCATCGTCAAGCGAACCACTCTGGAAGGTTGGAATAATGAAAATTGATTCGAATGTATCAGAGGAAGTGAACGCCCACTACAATCATTTGGGGAGCATTGTAGCGACAATTCTAAGAAACTTGAGCACTTTGGCACCAGAAGAATTTGCAAGACTGTTTCATGAATTTATGGCAAAAAATGACATCGCTGCCAAGACGTTAACTGTTCAGGCGTATCAGAAAATGTATCGTAAATACATTGAGGAACCACAGTTTAACGAAGCCCAAAGAATCAATTTTCAGGTAATCAACGATTTGTAGGCCAGAAATTTTCATGAAAACTAATTGCTGTTTGGTGTAAAGCCATATCACGAATAATTCCATCGGACATTTTTTTCTGTGAAGACGAAAATTTTGCGTTCGACATAAAATGAAATTCGTCGATTTCCTTATTGTGAATGGCGTTGCAAATACCCGTCAATACATTTTTCGATATATGGCCGGGATATCTTGCACGACTACTAAATTTTGCGTCAATTCCGATCCTTTTCCCAGATTTAAAATGCACCATAATATCAGCCTCAACTGTTTTTCTTGTATTTAACATGGGATCGAGTTTGATACCAAAATCTAACCTGTCGCTATCGGTAATCCTAATAAAATGTCCATTTGTAGCGGTAGAACCTTTAGTAACAAGTAACCCGGCAATAATTAGCTCAGCGGAAAACGCTTTTCCATGAACTGAATGTTCCAGTGTCTTCAATAGGCTGGATGCTCTTAATCCTGAATAACCAGCGGCAGAAACAATTCCTATGGAATCGGGAGTGGTTTTTAAAATATGGAATAGACTATCTGAAATAAACGGTTTAAAATACTCAGGAATAGAAGCGTTTTTACTTATTACCTCTAATATTGGTTGGATAAATAACTCATGCACCGGATCTTCAGGCGAAATGGGTGGATAACCAACGCCATCTGCGCAAACATGGACGGTCTTTCCATTAACTATTTTAGTATAATGACCTTTAGCATCGGGATGTTGCTTTGGCTTTAATTCTTTCACTCTAACGTTTTCTACCTATAATGTAAATATCAGTATTCTTTGAAGGACAAAAATTATTGTTTTGAAGTGATAGCACCTGTTAATCTATCCTTAATTTCGATAATTGTAGTTATTTTATAGTTGAGCATTAAATATATTATGGCTAAGAGAACAGAAATACCAGAGGAGCATCAAAACGAATGGAAATCACAACGGGTATTTGAAGATTTATTTACCCCTTGGACGGTTGTGGGCAGTTGGAATCAGAAAGATTATGGAATTGATGGAGTGTTTTCAATAAATGATAGGGTTGATGGAACGAAAAGTGCAGTGCCAACAGGTCTTAATTTTTTTGTGCAGCTAAAATCCATAAACACTACTAAAATAAAGGGCGATGTTGTAAAGTACGTTGTAGAAGTGCACAAGGTTCAGGAGTGGTTTCAAAATAATCTGCCGGTATTACTCGCTGTTTATGACGTCGCTAACGATTTTTTTTATTATCTATGGATAGACTCGGACTTAATTAACACCTTAAATAAAAAGAAAGCCGACTGGCTAACTCAAAAGTCAATTACTCTTGACATATCAATAGCATCGAATTTTTCCGGAGATTTTAAAAAGGCAATAAAGACTTATGTTAAGACTATTTATCCGGCAAAAAAACAGAAAGCGAAGCCAGGTATTTATTTTGAGTTGAAGGACAAGACCAAGGCTCTAATAACACGATACGAAAATGTTACAAAGAAATTTCCTTTCGAATCCCCTAATACCAAGGCAAGACAACTCCAAGATGATATTGAATCATCAATATACCGAGTAGCGATTGCTGGACCTTCCCGCGCTGGCAAAAGTTCTCTAATCAATGCCCTGGTTGGCAAAAAAGAAGTTTCGCCGACCGGCATCTATCAAACAACTGGAGTTCCAATTCAAATTATTGCAGGGAAAGATGAGAAAATAGAGGTTTATTTTCAAGATGGAGAAAAAAGGGAATTTAACTACTCGACAGCCACTGTTAAGAAGTATGCGTCGCAGGCGAAAAACTGCAACCCCAAAAACAAGGAAAAAGTAACACTCATTTCTATTCATTTAATAAATGCCCAGTTAGATAAAGGTGTATGTTATTATGATTTACCAGGTTTGGATGACCCGAACGAAATTGTGGCAGGTTATTCTCGTGATTCGCTAAAGAATGCAAATGCCATAATCTACGTGATAGACGGTTCAAACGCAGCAACCGGTGGTTATAGTTTCAGAATGGACTATAAGAGAGATTTGGAAAATTTTGCCAAAGAAAATCAGCGTCTTTTTCTGTTACTTAATAAAGTCAATTATCTAAAACCAAATGTAAAAAAAGGTCTAAAAGCAAGGGTAGTTGAAGATTTAGTTGAACATTCACTCTATGACAAAGTAAATGAACGCGTCTATTTTGTTAGTGCAGAAGATGGATTAAAGAAGCGACTTACTAACAAGGTCGATAGTGCTCTCGCAGAGTTTGAAAATGAATTATGGAGTTTTATACTTTCAAATAACAAGTATGGCATATACAAACTGAATGATTGCCTTAAGAAATTATTTCTTGCAGTGAACGACTTCCAAAGCATTTTAAACACAAGAAAGCTAAATGGCGATGAAAGTTTTCGATTATCCGGCGCTCTGCAAACTCTTCAGTCAAAAATTCCCGCACTGCAAAAGATATTTAATAATCAAATGCGTGAAATGAGGAGTTCGGTGTTTTCCGAACTTGAGACAAGACTTAATGAAGGCTCCTCTAAACTCAGGAAAGAACTTAACAATTGGCCTAAACAATATGATCTTCCTGGCGGTACGTACGTAAAGGATAAATTAACAGAGTACGCTATCGTGGCAATTGAGGAAAGCAATATAAAGTTGCAAATAAGTGCCCAGAACCTAAAGGTTATTCTTGATAATTGGCTTAAGGATAACCTTCGCGAGGTTAAAAGTATAACATATAATAATGGAAATTACAACATTGATTTTACCGAACTCGAAAATGTAGCCACACCTGAAATTGACATTTCGAAATCTCTTGGCATAGGTATAGCCTCAACACTCATAATGTTTCTTTTAAATCCTTCCTTTGCTGTTGCTACGTTCTTTTTAACAGTTTTCGGGAGTTGGGTTTTATCTGCCGAAAGCAGAAGGGCAGAGAAGATAAATAATTTGATGAGACAAGCAGATTACAGCTATTCAAAATTCTTAACTAAAAGTAAGGAGCAATATTCCTTGGCCTTGGATGAATACTCCCATAAAATGGCAGACTATGTTAATCCTCAATTGCAGGGATATATGAAAGATCTCAACTCGCAAATATCCAAGTTGGGTAACCCTCTATCGGCTAAGGATGAAAGTCTTTATTCTGAAACCATTACCAGTTTAAGCACCTTCCGGGAAGAAATAGAAGAGCTAAAAGAGGAAATACAAGTATTTCACCATAGTAGTTAGAATAAGGCCGCAATAGGTTATTTAAATTTAGTAAACAAATTGCTCAATATGATATATCTAACATTCGATACTAACATTTGGGTTTATCTTTTAGATGATTCTTGGAAGGATTATAACCCTTTAGATACATTGGAACATTGGATCGGAGAAGGACTAATAACTATTCTTCTGCCGGAAATAATAGTTGAGGAGTGGGAAAGGAAAAAAAATGAGCACAAAGCTGAAAGAATTAAAAAACTAAAGGATTTCTTCAGTTTGGCAGACGAAGTATTACCGACTGCCTTTATTGGCGACAGAAGAAAACCTGAAAATTTAGAAAATGAGGTGAATGGACAATTCGAAAGAATAGAACGTCTCATTAAGGCAAAAGCCAAACTGTTGCCGCTTGATAATACTCTCAAAGACAAAATTATTGAATGGGCCGTTTTAAAAAAGGCTCCAATGCATAGTAAATCAAGTATGGCGGATACTATAATAGTTTTGTCCATCCTGAAATTTGCCAATGAGAATCCAAGTGATGAATATTGTTTTATTTCAGCAAATACCGATGATTTCTATTCAAAAAAAGAGGGCGAGTATATTCTTCACAAAGATTTAAAGCCTGAATTTGATGCTGCAAGAATCCAGGATTTTAGGAATCTCAATTTTCTTATTCAAACTCTTAAAAAGAAGTTGCCAATAACAGTTGACCTTGATAAAATCAAGAAAGAGCGAAGGCGAAAAAAGAGTATACCGGATATTTATAACCCCGAAAAGATGAAAAGTTTGGAGGGCGTTGAAGATGTTTTCTTCGAAAATACCAAACACATTGATTTTGTTCTTTCAAGTAATAAGCCTACTAAGCAGCAAATACTATCCATTTGGGCTCTTATAGAATCGGATAATAGCTATAAGCAATATTTCTATAACAATGTCTCGAAACCTCTATGGTTTGCTATTCTTAAGACCCGAGACGCCTTCAACCCCGATAATGTTCCCGACCCAGTTCCGGTGTCCAACGGTTTTCAAATGCCCTATTGGGAAGTCCTCAGTTTTTTAGAAAAAGTATCCCTCCAGATTAAAGAAGGAAAGTCGATAGAGTTTGTTGATGAAATACTTTCTATCATCAAAAATGTATCGCAAAGACCTAAGGAAAATTATAGAGTATGGTATGTTTTTATTCGAATACTTAATAACCTCCCAAATGATAAAGTGCCAATTGAAATTTTGAAATTCATACCTCTTTGGATTTCGGGTGGTCGAAATGCTTCTTTGCAAAGCGGTGAAATATGCGAAAACTTACTTCCTAAGTTCTTAAACGAGGCCCCAAGTAATAGTGACATTGAAAGAGCCGAGTTGATTCTTCACTATCTTTTTCAAATTGAAAAGGACGATTCAGTACAGGTAAAGGCATTTGACATGGACACCAACCGTTACCGTTCAAGAGCGCATTTGAGTTATCTATCCAATAGTCTTGTAAGGAAAGGACTATTTGTCAGAGTGGTCAAATATTGTTCTGTCAGTTTCATTTTGGATTTGGGAAGAACAATTAAATATTTACTCCTCGACCATCCGAATGGTATCAATACCAGAATAAAAGACAACGAAAATGAATATGAAATAAAGACCTTTGTTGAAAAGGAAAATCTTATCATATCCGCCAAGTTAATAGATAAGGAGGAGGTAATGGCCACTACCACCCTAAATGACTTCGAGGATTACAGCGATGATGAGTTAAAACGGAAATTGCTAACGATTTTTAGCGATCAAAGCATTAAATACAAACCCAACGATGAAGATTTAGATACGGTGAAAAGAATCACCTATTCAATTAACAATGATTTTAATTCTGTAACTGGCTTTAATACAATTCGCAAATTAGGCGATAGGTACTACAATGATGAGAAGATTCTCAGTGTATTCGCTTTAATATTTAGGGAGTTGCTGACTGAATTAGCTAAGCAAAAGCCCAACGAGGCGATTTTGCTTCTTAAAACGATCTGTTACGACAAAAAATATCGCCTTCCTTTCTTTAAACGTGTGGCACTTTTTGTCATCAGCGAATCATGGAGTGAAACCAAATCAGTGTTCTGGGATTTAGTGAAAAATAACGATGTCCTCCAAGTCTTTTCAAACCATAAGTACAAAAAGGAGTTATACGATGTGCTCAATAAAAGTCAGATGCTTCTAACCAATGATGAGAAAGATAATCTTCAAAAAATCATTGAACAAGGCGATCAAGACCGATCAAGGAATAAAGGTGAAAATCATTTGGATTACTGGCAATTGCAATGGTACTCTGCGTTAAGAGATACTGAGCCATTCGCAAGACGTTACGAGGAGTTATCAACTAAGTTAAACATTAAGCACGAACACTACGAAAATTTAGGTGAATTTAGGTTGCGTAGCGGCTCAATTACACCGATTTCAAAAGACGACTTATCAAAGAAAACTAATGCTGAAATTGCGGACTTCTTAAAATCATTTCAACCCAAAGACCGCTGGGAGGAACCTAATATTAGTGGCCTCTGTGATACTCTAAAAATTTCGGTTGAGGAAAACCCGGAAAAATTTTCGGACGAAATAGAATTGTATAGTGATGTAGCCTACATTTACTCCTATCACATATTGAATGCTTTTAGTGAAGCCTGGAAAAAACAGAGGTCGTTCAATTGGGAGAAAGTGCTCAATTATTGTCTTGATTACGTCAGAAGCCCAAAGTTTTATTCTGAGCAACTGAAAGCCGAAAATGATGACTGGAATGCATCAGCTGATTGGGTTGTGGGTTCGATTGCATACCTATTAACTTATGGGATGCAAAATGATGATCATGCTTTTGACATTAGGCTAATGCCTTTAGCAAAAGAGATCATTCATATACTCATCAAAAACCTTAAGCCGGTAGAGGATTTTGAAGATAGGAATATGGAATATGTAACGTATTCCTTTAATTCAACCGCCGGTAAAGTTTTAAAAGCATTGTTCGATTATTCGCTTCGGATAGGACGATCTGATTTCAAAAGAGAAGACAAAGAAAAATGGTCTCCGGAAATGAAGGCGCTGTTTGAGGAAACATTACAGAAGGATATTCTTGATGGACATATTATGATGGGGTTGTACTTTGAGCAGTTTTACTTTTTAGATCGGGATTGGATTGTCGAACAAGCAAAAAAGCATTACGATATCGAGGAAGGAAAATGGCTACCGTTTATTCATGGCTACGTTTTAGGAAATGCACTTTCAAGCAAAGACTTATATGAACTGTTTTATCCTCATTTTGACAAGGCCATCGAAAGCAAAATTGAAGTAAAGCATTTTCATAATCATGGTATAGTCCGACATTTAACCGCATTTTATTTTTGGGGTTTCGAGACCCTGAACGACAAAAAACTTTTGTGGAAGTTTTTAAATACGATAGAGCATGACTGTATTCTTGAATTAGTAAATTTCATTTGGCAGCAAGGAGATTACTCAAAAAGCCTATCAGAATCGGAGCGAAAGAACTTTGATAAGATTATTTTGAACCTCTGGAAATTCCTCATAAGCAAATTCAAAAAGTCCGAGAGTGAAGATGGTCATAAAGTTTTAGCCGCACTTTGTAATTGGATTGTGCTTATACCAGAGTTGAACGATATATATACTAAGTTGATTTTAGAATCTTGCAAGTACATTCATAAGACTTATTTTACCCATGAGCTAATCGAAAACCTTGTTACCATTAAAGAGCACGGCGACCCAGTTGTGGTTGCCAAAAATATCGGCAAAGTGATCTCTTCAATGGACTTTAGCGATTATATTTCTGAGGATGATCAAAACAATATTAAGGCCTTAGTTATTTTTGCGAATGAGAATGGTCAAGGTGAAATGGCAGTCACTTTCTGTAATAATATGGCCGCGGTATATGGACAATACTTTTTAAGGGATTTGCACGATAAAGGTTTCGGGAACGGTAGATCGGAAAAGGCAGCATCTGAAATGACATCGTTATAGTTTTTGTCACCTATTATCGGCTACATCCCAGTTTTTTATGTGATGGAATATTTGTAAATTCGCATATCCAAAGGCGTAGCCGTACCCCATCACTTACAAACGCCAGGTTGAATAATAACGCACCTATTAGGTGTATGTCTTTTATTTATTCAACTATTAAAAGGAATTTTTATGAGCAATTTAATGAAAAAGATAAAGGGGTTCTTCAACTCTATTTTGAATAGCACACCTGGAAAGATTGTAAAAACTGGAGCGTATGTGGCCGGTGGTCTTTTGCTTGTTGGAGGGTTAATGCAAGTGTTAACCTATACAATTGGCGCCTTCCGGGGTTTATCAAAAGCTATAACCGGCTAACCCCTAAAGGTTAACTAAGGTCGTCGCCAGGCCGTCCTCGGCTTGGGTAGCTTGCCTGTACCTTGCTTATGCAAGATACGGGCTAAAGTTATTTGTGCCTATCCGTAAGGGGTATTACCTCTTCAAAAAGTAATAAATTTATTAACCTGGTTTTAATATATTTATTAAGATTTCTGCCCTGAAAATTTAATAAATTTATTAACTCTATCGCCATTTGCCTCGGCCCCAAAAAACCTTTTCGAGCATCGCTGGTATATGCTTGTCAAGCCTTTTTAAAGGAATTACATTGTAATTTCACCCATTGAACCGCTTTCAAATCTATGAAGTTTTATAGTCGGCGATAGTGGTACGATAGTGTCCGATTGACTATCTTACCACTATCGGGAGATTCTACTTATACTATGGCAGCAATTGTGTTTTTGTTTACCGAATCGCTTCCTCGGGTACATAGTCTTTAGGACTATGCTATTGACTATCTGCTGAAGCTATTGATATATACTTTCGCTGCTCCCGGTTTCTTAACTTGTGACTGCGCTTGTTTATAGTAGTATTTCCGAAAGCAGTATCAGCCGCATAGATAGTTGGTGAACTATGCAAGGTGATTGGGCGGGATAGATACTGACAGGGCTCTTATACTGTAAAAAGGACTATCCTCATAGACTATCGGGATCGAGTTAAAGCGAAAGTGGTATAGTTGTTTCTTGTTTAAAATTCTCCCAGTTCTTTCTCAATCTTTAGTAGTATAGGAATATCCTTATATCGCTGAATCCTGGCTTTGAACTCATCTTTGATTTCTTGTAGTTCACTTATCCAATGCGATACCTCGGTATAGTCGGTAAAGTTTATCTCGCGGTAACTATCATCCTCAAACATAACTACCAAACGTTTTTTGCGAGGGCGGGGAGACTGACCAGTATCAAGAATACGGAACATACTCAAGTGGCTATTTGATTCCTTTACTATATCATTCAAAGACCATCCCATTGCCGACCTTACTTTAGCAATTTCTTCCACTATAACTGAGTACTCATAAGACTGCCGCTTTTGATGAGCTATTTCCAGTTGATTCAGCAACTCAACTAATGCCTCATCAGGTGATTTTACGTTGGCTGGTGGTTCTTTTATAAAGGCAGTATGCGCCTCGCCCGTTGTTCCAACTTTCTCTACATAGTCTATTCCGTGGCTTTGCCGGAGATGGTTTATGATACCACGGGCCTTAAAGGTTTGTCCGCAAACGGGGCACTTCTTTGGTTTGGCCGGTTTTCGGTTTTGGGGATAGTTATGTTTTCTTGACATTAGAGGTATTTTAAAGCAAATATAGCATGTTACGTTATTTCCTGTAACGTGCTATATTTGCTTTATGATTGAAAAAGGACTTTCAAAAGAATTATCGGTTGCTGACATGCTACAAAACGGGCTGCTTGAATTTTATCAGCGGCAATTTACCAGTTCACAGGCGACGCGGGAGAGACGGAAAATGTATATGGAATGGAAAAGAGCTGGCTTGACACCTGCCATTGGCGAACACTGGGCGAAATTGATTGATCCAAATCCTACTCGATACAATGCTAACGATAACTGGGTTGTCCTAAACTTTTTTGAGCTGATATGGGTGCGGTTAGTGGTCCAATTGCGAGCCTTCAACTTTCCCAAAGAACACATCCGCCGATTCGCCGATGTTATGCTCTCTCCTAATGCACTTATTAAGGAGGAAGCAGAGAATATGCATAAGCCCAACGCAGAAAATGGCGAGCTATATATAAGGTTATGCCAGCAACTCAATCGTCAACCGAACCAAGAAGAATATAAGTCCTATTTAGAAGAAACTGTAAGCCAATTAAAGGCCATAAGCACTTTTGAACTTTTTGTAATTGTTGCCATCAAGGAAAGAAAAAACTTGGTTTTCCGTGCCACAAATGAACATGGATTGATTATGTATTTTTTAGAAGATAGAAGCGAGAATACGGTGAACGCTTTGAATAGAATGCTTTCTCACCCCTATCTGACCATTTCGTTTTCCAGCTTGATTGATGATTTTCTTTTTGAAGAGAAAAACAAACAGTGGAAACATAAGTTTCAACTATTATCTGAAAAGGAAAAGAAAGTATTAGAGCTAATAGATAACCGAAATGCCAAGGAAATCACCTTCCATTTCAAAAAAGAAACAAAGGAAATACACAAAGCAACTATAAAAACTGAAAAAAATGCAAACGTTAAATCCGAAGGGCGGCAGATTTTAGAAATGATGAGATCCGGAAAATATCGAAACCTGAATATAAGCATGATCAATAATAACAACGTATATATAGACAGGCAGGAAACTATTAAACTATAAATGACTATGGATTACAACCAATGCTCTGCTAATTACAGACAGTTCCTTGATTGTTATTGCGCTTTGAAGACCTCAAACGGAATAGCAGCTTTAATGATGCTTTATGTCTTCCAAAAAACAAGCACAGCATCACCGGGAGATTATTTTAAAAATAGAGGGGCATGATTTAGGAACCTTAACTCCCGGTGACTATAAAAAAGAAACCTTCAAGAAACTTATTCAAATCGCGTTCGACCAATATTTATTAACTCAAAAAGTAAAACCAAATGCAAAAAATATATGACCCCAAACTTTTTGAAAAGTTTGGTAAAAAAAGAGAAAAGGAATTGATAAGAACCAGTATGATTGCCGTTATCTATACAAGAGTTTCAACTAAGGAACAGGCCGAGACAAATCTTAGCCTTGAAACCCAGATGAAATACTGTTTGGATTACGCCAAGAAAAACGGATTTAAGGTTATTGAAACTTTCGGCGGCACTTATGAAAGTGCCAAATCGGATGAGCGAAAAGAATTTAAGAAGATGCTTCAATTTATTAAGACCTCTCGCGAAAAAGTAAGTCATATCCTGGTTTACAGCGCGGATAGGTTTTCACGTTCTGGTGCGAGTTCAATTTCTATTGCAGCCGAACTGTTGAAAGAGGGTGTAAGAATCTTGCCGGTAACTCAACCGGTTGACACTGCTACGCCCGAAGGACAATTACATCAGGCCATTCAGTTCATATTTAGTCAATATGATAATAGTAACCGGAAAAAGAAAACGGTAGATGGTATGATAGAAATGCTAAGAAGAGGATATACAGCTGGAACTGTTCCTTTCGGTTACACGCATATGACAGTTGACGGAGAACAAAGAATTACTGTTAATGAAAAGGGTGAGTTGCTCAGATTGGCTTTTCATTGGAAAGCATATCAAAAGATGACCACCGCAGAGATAAGTGACAAGCTAAAAGATGTGGGACTTAATATTTCGCAGAAGCACTTATCAAAGGTGTTTCACAACCCGTATTATTGCGGCTTGTTAGCTAATAGACTATTAGATGGTGAGGTTGTGCAAGGAAAGCACGAAGCAATGATTTCTGAAGAAACTTTCCTTTTAGCAAATGAAGTTCTTCAAGAGAACCATCACGCCTTTACCCATAAAAAGAAAGATGACGATTTACCCCTCCGCCGTTTTTTACTTTGTGATAAATGCGATAACGGATGGGTGGGTTATCTGGTTCACAAAAAGGGACTTCGTTATTATAAGTGCAATCAGCCGGGGTGTAAGTGCAATCAAAGCGCCAAGGCGTTGCATAAGGATTTTGAAGTCATTTTAGCTTCCATAACATTCAATGAAGATGACAGAGAAGAGATAAAGCAAAACATTACTGAAACCTATGGCGAATTGGTTAAAGACAATGAAAATGAAATGGAGGCCGTTCACAAGAATGTAAACGCCTTGCGAAAGAAACTCAGTGACTTAAGAGAACGACATGCGGAAGGTAAAGTTGAGTTCGATGTCTATCAGGAGTTCAAGGCCAAATACGAAAAGGAAATAGGCGAAATCAATGCAGCTTACACAAAAGACGGTTTTGAAAAATCGAACCTCGAAAACTTCATTTCTTATGCACTTGATTTTTGTCAAAACCTGCACCAGTCGTGGGTTTCAGGGGACTATGACGTTAAGCAACGACTACAACGACTGGTGTTTCCTGAGGGGTTGCACTACAATAAGCAAAATGACCATTATCGAACCACAAAAGTAAATCATGCAATCCTTGAAATCTGGCGTCAGATAAGGGTTTCAGCAAATGGTAACGGCGAAAAGTCAAGCATAAAACTCGACCTTTCGCCGTTGGTAGCCCCGACAGGAATCGAACCTGTATCAAAAGTTTAGGAAACTTCTATTCTATCCATTGAACTACGGGACCAATAACTAAGTAACAACGTCCCAGTATCCCGCTGCATAGCGGGAAAGGGACCATAAAGAACGGAGGGCGAAAATAATTTCTTTCGGCAAAATTGCAGAAACGGTTACAGCATCTCTGTAAAACTTCTTTTTTGTATTATAGCAGAACATAAAAACTATCTATGAACAAAAAGATACCTGCAGTTTTAGCAGCCCTGTTGTTTACCGCAGCAGCGCTTAATGCCCAAAAAGGCTTCAGCCTTCGCTTAGCCGGCGGTTATGCCTGGCCGGGCTTTCTTAAAACAGAAAGCATTATGGGCCCCCGTGTTGACCCCAAAAACCCTTATACCGATGCCCTGGTGCCAATGGCTGATATTGAGCACCCTAACGATTCCATTAACTCCTACCAATTGGTGCGTGGTTCCTACGGGCAGGGCATGAATTTTACCCTTGGCCTGGGTTACCAGATTAACCGCTATTTTGGGGTAGAGCTGGGTGTATCTTACCTTAAAAGCGCTACCATAGGCTGCAAGCAGAACTATGAATTAATTTATGATGCCGGCGGCGGCTTTTTTGCCCACTCGCCTTATACCATGAGCGTGGATATGAAAACCAACGCCTTTGGCTTACAGGTATCACCGGCTATTTATGTGCAGGCTGCTAAACCGGGCTGGAAAGTTTACCCTTATGCAAGGGTGGGTGTAAGCCTGCCGGTATATGGCGGTTTAACACATACTATAGATATTCATATACAGGATGAAGTATTTACGGATGCACCGGCAATTGCTACCATTCTTGGTAAATCGCCTTACTTTTTGGGGAACAACACAAAGGTTACCCTTAAAACTGAAGGAACGGTTTCGCTTGGTGTAAACGGCGCTTTAGGTGTTAAATACGAGCCACTGCCTTTTATGGGTGTGTTTGCCGAGGTTAACGGCCAATACCTGGTTACCCGTGCTAAACGTTCGGATATTACCCAGTGGGATGTGGACGGTGTAAGCAAATTAGATGCACGCGGCCCTTACCGCACTATGTTTAATTATGTGGATGAGCTAACCCCATCATCTAACAATGGCGATAACAACAAAGACGTAAACGGCAATCCTAAGTTTGACCCCAATAAGGCAAAGGATGATATCCGCCCCACAGGTCCTTTCAGCAATATAGGCATTAACATAGGTGTAAGCTTTGTGTTTGGTAAAGAAACTTTAAAGAAGAAGGAAAAGAAACCGGCAGGCCAGTAAAACCCTGCTGCAAATAAAAAAGCCCCGCGAAGTATCGTGGGGCTTTTTTATTTGTATTAGGTGAAAGCTTATTCGAATACTACACGCTTAACAGAGAAGGTAGCATCTTTAGCCGTAACTTTAACGAAATAAACACCTGCAGGCAGGTCGTTTCTTTCAAAAGTAAGGTTAGCGCTGTTAACCGGCTTTTCGCTTATTAAGCGGCCGGTGTTATCAATTAACTGAACAGAAGAATAATCATTAGTGTTGGTAAGCAATACATTTAACTGCTCGGTAGCAGGGTTAGGGTAGATGTTGATTTCAGATTCCTTAACCATATCATTAATACCTACACCTGAAGTGCAGAAGAAGGTATAATAAAGGAAGTTAGCAGCAGTAGTATCAACCTTGGTCATTTTAGCATTGTCTGAAGCCCATGGGCAGTGGCCATCGCCGGGGAATATCACGCTTACATGGGTTACGTTGTACTGCTGGTACAGAGGATCCAGAGCGCCTAAACCACATAAACGAACCGGGGTTGCACCGCTTTGTGCGTTAGCACAGCCGTAAGGTACAACGTTATCTGCATCGCCGTGGAAGTGTACCACAGGCTTGGTGCCGGGGCCAACAAACTCAGGCACATTTAAGCCACCTGCACAGTTAATAAGTGCATGTACTTCTGAAGAGTAACCATCGTTACCGCTGTTACCTTCGATACCGCCATTGTTGTTGATGATAGCCTGCAGGCTTGGTGGCGCTTCGCCTACGCTATCAATAGAAATATAATGTTGAAACAGCACCGAACCTGCAGAGTTGCCTCCCACGAAAATGTGGCCAGGATCAATTTTGTAGGTGTTGCTGGTAGCAGCATCCTTACGGAAGAAGCGAACCGCAGATTTACCATCGCTGATGGCCATCATTACTTCATTAATTGCTTTTGAAGAATCCAGCATATCCAGGAAGCTGGCCAAACGGTAATCAATAGAAGCACAAACGTAACCGCGCTTAGCAAAGTTGGTGCAAAGTGTGGTTACCACATTATCGTTGCTTTTGTTGCCTGATACAAAGCTGCCACCGTGTGCCAGCACTATTAACGGACGCATTGAAGCTGTGTCGCCTTGTGGCTCGTAAACATCTAGTTTAAGAGTGGTGTTGTTAGACGTGCTGTAAGTTATGTTAGTAGTGGTAGTAACATTCTGGAAAATCATTTCCTTATAACGCTGGCCACACTGTGCAAACACCTGCACAGAAAATAAAAGAAGCATGAAAGCCGTGTAAATTTTGGGTTTCATAGAGGGTTTTTATTGTGAATTAAATGGTAATCGAATGTAAAATTATTTAACGTATGGTACTGCCATTTTTGGTTAAATCTTTAGGCGATACGAAATGCAGTTTTCCGGTTTCATCTTCAGCCATTAGAATCATACCCCGGCTTTCGATACCACGAATTTTTCGCGGGGCAAGATTGGCTACCAGGCTTACCTGTTGGCCTATAACCTCTTCGGGCTTAAAAAACTCAGCAATACCCGAAACCACAGTGCGTGTTTCATAGCCAAGGTCAATAGAAAGCTTTAAAAGTTTATCGGCTTTTTCCACCTTTTCGGCAGTAAGTATAGTGCCTACCCTAAGGTCTAACTTGCTAAAGTCATCATAGGTAATTTCCGGCTTTTGGGCGGGTGTTTCGGTAGTTTCCACAGCAGCGGTTTTGGGCGTGGTAGCCGCAGCAGCAGTTTTAGTAGCCTGCAGCTTTTGCACCTGTTTTTCAATTACGTCGTTTTCCAGCTTTTGGTAAAGCAGTTCAGCCTTGCCCAATAAATGACCGGGTTTTAATAAGTTCTGACGGCCGGCATCAAACCAGTTAAAGTTGTCGCCATCCAGGTTCAGCATTTCGAACAACTTTTGAGAGGTAAAGGGCAAAAACGGACGGCACAGTATGGCCAGGTTCGCAATAATCTGCAGGCCATCATACAAAGTAATGCCGGTGTATTCGCGGTTTTCTTTAATGGTTTTCCAAGGCTCCTTATCGCTTAGCATCTGGTTGCCGTGGCGCGCTACATTCATTACCTCCTGTAAGGCTTCGCGGAAACGGAAGTTCTCCAACGCATCAGAAATTTTATCGCGCTGTGTGGTGATAAATCCTTTAAGGTCTTTACACTCATCAGCATTGGGCACCTTGTTGTCAAAGTTTTTCTCGGTTAATACCAGCACACGGTTAACCAGGTTACCGAAAATGCCCACTAACTCGCTGTTAACGCGGGTTTGGTAATCTTTCCAGGTAAACTCACTATCCTTGGTTTCGGGCGCAATAGAGCAAAGCACGTAGCGCAGCTCATCAGCCTTTCCGGGAAAATCCTGCAGGTATTCGTGCATTTCCACACTCCAGCGGCGGCTGGTGCTCATTTTGTCACCTTCTAAATTCAAAAACTCGTTCGCAGGCACATTGTCGGGCACAATGTAATCCCCATGCATGTGCAGCATTACCGGGAAGATGATGCAATGGAAAACGATGTTATCCTTACCTACAAAGTGTATCAGGCGGGTGTCGCTATCCTTCCAGTATAGTTCCCAATTGTTACCCGTGTCCTTAGCCCATTGCTTGGTAGCGCTTATGTAACCTATAGGCGCATCAAACCATACATACAACACCTTACCCTCAGCATCGGGCAAGGGTACTTTAATACCCCAGTCTCCGTCGCGTGTCATGGCGCGGGGCTGTAGACCACCTTCAATCCAGCTTTTGCATTGGCCATACACATTGGTCTTCCAATCCTTGGCATGGTCGCGCAACAACCAGGTGCGTAACCAGGGTTCGTAATCGTTAAGCGGCAGGTACCAATGCCTGGTACTTTTTAAAATGGGCGCTTTACCGCTAAGGGTACTATGCGGATTAATTAAATCACTTGGCGAAAGCGACTTGCCGCACTTTTCACACTGGTCGCCATAGGCGCGGTCGTGCCCGCAATTGGGGCAGGTGCCCATAATGTAGCGGTCGGCCAAAAACACCTTCTTTTCTTCGTCGTAATACTGCTCGCTGGTTATTTCCTTAAACAGGCCTTTGTTGTAAAAATCAAGGAAAAACTCCTGCGAGGTTTCGTGATGTATAGGCTCGCTGGTGCGGTGGTAGATGTCGAAATCTATGCCCAGCTTTTCAAAACTATCTTTAATAAGCACGTGGTACTTATCAATAATAGCCCTTGGGGTAGTGTTTTCCTGCAGGGCCTGTATAGTAATAGCTGTGCCGTGTTCATCGCTGCCGCACACAAACACCACATCGCGTTTATTGGCTTTAAGGTAACGCACATAAATATCCGCAGGCAAATAAGCGCCTGCCAGGTGGCCTATATGCTTAGGTCCGTTGGCATAGGGTAAAGCTGCGGTAATAGTATATCTCTTCCACTGTTTCATAAAGTAGCGAATATAATAAGGTTGGGGGAATGAAATTCAGAATGAGGAGTTGGGAGTGCGGAGTTGGGAGGGATACCCTTTGAACAACAACCGACACCGGATAGTGCCCGTAGTTATACTAAAACACAAACACTATTTTAGCCCCATGCTATTACGTCCACCTGCCTTAAAACAAGGCGATACCGTTTACATACTAAGCACTGCCCGTAAGGTAACTATGGAAGAAATTCAGCCCGCCATTACCATGTTAGAAGGCTGGGGCCTTAAGGTCGTTATCGGTAAAACCATCGGTAAGGAATTCCGCCAGTTTGCCGGCACCGATGAGGAACGCAGGGAGGATTTTCAAATTGCCTTGGATGATGCCAATGTGCGGGCCATACTTTGCGCCCGAGGTGGTTACGGCACGGTGCGTATGATGGACGACCTGAACTATGATGCCTTTATGAAAAACCCTAAATGGGTGGTAGGTTTTAGTGATATTACCTTCCTGCACATCCATATCAGTAATACCATTGGCATACAAACGCTGCAGGGCATAATGCCTTTCAGCTTTCATAAAAGCACGCCGCTTGCAGCCGAAACCTTGCGTAAGGAACTTTTTGGTGAGAAGAACGAATACGTAATTGCCCCTAACCCTTTAAACCGCCCGGGCACAGCAAAAGGTATTTTAACCGGCGGTAACCTTTCTATCCTTTACAGTATTACAGGCACTAAAAGCGGTATCAATACTTCCGGCAAAATCCTTTTTCTGGAAGATTTGGATGAATACCTGTACCATGTTGACCGCATGATGCAGAACCTGAAACGCAGTGGTAAACTGCACGACCTTGCCGGCATAGTTGTAGGGGGCTTTACGGAAATGAAGGATAACAAAGTACCTTTCGGTATTACGGCTTACGAAATAATTGCCGAAAACGTGGCAGACTATAACTACCCCGTGTGCTATGGTTTCCCTGCCGGGCATGTGGAAGATAACCGCGCCCTGGTTATTGGCCGCACTTATACGTTGGAAGTAGGAGAGAAGGAAGTGAGGTTGGGTTAGTCTACAATTAGTTTAAAGTAGCATTAACCTTATTAAGATATTCATCGCGTTTTGCTTCCCATCTCGAAAAATGGAGCGGCGGTAGATTGAAGATAGTTTCTAATTCCTGTTTGAATGAATTTAACTGATCCTTGTCGTTGAGTTTAAAGCCAAGAGAGTTTGGGAAAACGCCTTTAACATCAGCGAAATCAAACGGTGGAATTAAAATAGGAATCTGTTTTCCGGATTTAATCCAAACTGCTCCCATTTCGCATAGACTTACTGCACTTTTATAAAAATTTTCACTAAGAAGAAAAAGTGCCAGGACATCTTCGTTTAGCTCTTTTTTTAATCTATCAAAAATATTCTCACCCAATCCTACACCTGAAGCGGCAGAGGATGAAAAAAATATTTGACCATGAGGAACACCTATATCAGTAATTAAATCTATCAGTGGAGCGATCTTATCATGATCAACAAAGGCATGGCTAATAAATATCTTTTTCATTGTTGTGTTTTTACTGGGATTCTTCTGACTTGCAGGATTAAAAGTAGGAGTAAAAGTGTGATATTCAAGTTCGTCAAGGATGGCATCGATTTCAATTATTAGCGCCTTTTGTTCGCCTCCAAGTAGGCTTGAATAATTATTATCGGGTTTCAAGGCCATTAATCGGGGGGTGAAACGATTATGATCTCCTAATTGCGAAATAACAAGGTCGCTTATCCTATCTACCATTTTATTAAATGGCACCCGCTCCCTTATTTTTTCGATTTCTTCTTTGATTTGCCCCAACTTCTCAATCAACCTATCCGCCATAGTAATAATAAATTTTATCTGATTGCATTATCAATATTACAGATAATAATGCAATCTAAACAGTTTGTGTACTTGTAAAAGATTTAAGTCGCTATTACCTCCCCGCCAACTTTTGCACCAACTTAATAGGCCTTGGTAAATCAACCTTAAAGGTAAAGGTGAATTTCTTATACCACTTGTCTATACCGTTTAGCTTTTCATTATCGCGTATGTTGTTGGTGGTAACAAGCGGCAAGTGCAGTTCCAGCATATCGCGCACAATGGCAAGACTAAGGCCCATTTCAGCCGCTACTTCTACTTTGTTTAACTCGTTTACAATTACGGCACCGTTTACAAAAGGGTAAATAGGGAAGAAGCGGTGAACCGTAGTAGATAAGTTAATAGCCGCAAGGAATTTATTGGTGGCGCCAAAGCTGGTAATACTGCGGAAGGCCCCGCCGCTAAGCGCAACCTGCCTGCCCACGTATTTATCGCGGCCGTTACGGTCAACATAGTTTTCATCCAGCATGTAATCTTTTTGCAACCAGTAAGCAAAGCTGTTAGTGGTGGCCATGCTTAAATACATTTTAGGCAGTGGGGCGTTTATATCGGTTGCCGGTTTAAAGTAAACAGGGAAGCCGCCTGCAAATACCCGAATATGCAGGCCTTCGTTTTTACGCTTGTAGCTTATTAAAAACTTAGCCTCCAGTTGCAGGTTCATAAACTGGTTGCCCTGTTGCATAGTGGCCGTAATGCGTAAAGGGTTTAAGGTGGTTTCGCGCTCGTATTGGTATTTTATTTCATTTACATAATAGCGTTGCGTTGTCTTGTTTTTGTTGAAGTCTATCCAATCTAAGAAGGCGATTACGCTGCGCATGTGCAGGCTGTGGTTATCGGGGCTGCGCAGGTCTTTCTTTTTAAAATCTATATGCACAAAAGGCTCCAGCTTTTGCATCAGCAATGGCTTAGGGAACAGGATGTAGTTGAACCTTTTTGCTGCAAGGCCAACTTCTAAACGCTGCGCACCTTTATCAGGAAAGAAGTTATAGCCTACACGGCCAAAACCTACGAATTGCCTGGAGGCCGTGCCAATAGCAGGCACCAAAAGGAAGTTGAATTTTTGGGTGGGCAGAAAGGAATTGTAAAGCATTAAACCAACCTGCGTTTTGTCGTAGTTGTTCCATGCCAGGTAAGGGAAGAAGAACAACTGTGCACGTTTTTGGTTTTCGATGGAGCCGAGGAACTGAAAGCGAACACCACGGCAGGTAGGGCATGTTTTGTTCAGGCGGAAGAAGTTGTTCTTACGGTTTATTTCAGGCATTACCAGGCTGTGGTCAATCTCCACACGGTCGGCTTCTTCTTTAAATTTATCGGGTATAGGTATAGCGCTGCCGGCATAATCGTACCAGGCACTGCCCAATACGGAATCCTTTTTAAGATAGCTTACATGAACAGGACCGTTAATGTCGCCCTTGTTTTTTATAAGCAAAGAACTATGCACACTATCCATGTAATACGAAGGGCGTTTAGGGGCCCTGGCTATTTTATAATCCAGTTTTTTATCCGTCTTAATCAGGTCATCAAAAAACCAGCTTAAATTTTTACCGGTTTCTTTTTCAAATATTGCCCTTAGGTTTTCGGGTTGCGGATGTTTGTATTTCCATTCTTCAAAGTATTTCTTCATCACCTTGTCGAAGGTTTCTGTACCCAGGTAGTTTTCGAGATAGCGGAAGATGAGCGCACTTTTCATGTAAACCATAGCGCCGTAGTTCAGTTCAGTAAACCTGCCCGCGCTTTGCTCAAGGGGCTGGTCGGTATTTTCGCGCGCCATGGCCTGGTAGGCAAGGTCCGGTATGTAATTGTGTTTGTACTGCCCTATATTGAACACACGGTTAGTGCTTTTGTTAAGGCCGTGTATCAGCCCCTCAGTAGGGTACTTGGCACTCAAATATCTGAACTCGTAGTAGGAGTTTATTCCTTCATCCATCCACGGATGTTGGCGCTCGTTACTACCTAACATGCCGTAAAACCAGTTATGGCCTACTTCGTGCGTAATAACGTCATCCAGCGAAAACTTGTTGGCTACATTGCCTATAACGGTTACATTGGGATACTCCATACCGCCACCGGCTTCCAGTGCGCCTTCTACTGCGGTTACCTGCTTATAGGGGTATTCGCCAATCCAAAGGCTGCAGTAGTAAATGGCGTCGTGCAGGTATTCATCAGCTTTATTCCAGGTGATGGCCTTGTTATTGGTAAACAGCGCCCAGGTGGTTACTTTATTTTTCGAGTAGGGCAATTCCACTTCGCCTTTTAAAACATGGTAGCGTTTATCAGCAAACCAGGCAAAGTCGTGAATGTTGTTTTGCGTATAGCGTATGGTTTTGGTTTCCTTTGCTGATGGCGGAAAGGCCATATCGCTGGAGAAGCTTTTTAGCGCTTTGGTAGCTTCATTTAAGGAGTCCATCCACTTTGCTTCTTCGGGGTTTTGTAAATCGCCGGTAGCGCCAACCCGATAATTTTTAGGCAGCGTAATGCTTACATCATAATTGCCGTATTCGCTGTAAAATTCCCCTTGGTCCAGGTAGGGCATAGTGTTCCATCCGTTAGCATCGTACACCGCAGGCTTTGGGTACCATTGCGATATCTGGTAGCTCTGCCCCTCGTGCCCCAGGCGCGAAAATGTTTTGGGCAACTTAACATGAAAAGGGGTAGAGATGCGCACGGTTTGCCCCGGCGCCAATGGCTCGTTCAAATTTACTTTGGCAACCTCCGTTCTCAGGCCGGCAGTATCAAAGCCCCAACGGCATACTTCGGCATTTACTTTAAAATCCAGTTTATCCATAAAGCCTTTTTGCCACCACTTGCTGAAATGGAAATTAGTATTGCCATTTTCTAAAAGTTGTTTGGCAAAAGGAGTGTTGTCGTTTTGATAGGCATTAGGCCACAGGTGAAACAAAATATAGTTGAGTGTTGCAGGAGAGTTGTTTTTATAATCTATGGTAATAAAGCCGTCCAACTCGTGGGTGCTGTCGTTAAGGGTAACCTCAATAGTATAGTTGACCTGCTGTTGCCAATATGCGCCGTTTTGGGCAAAGGCAATGTGTGCAAAAAACAATGCCACAGCTAAAAGGACAAAATTTTTCATCCTACTAAAATAAGTTTAGCCTGTGTATACGTTGTACTGGTAATAAACAGTTGCTTTTGCTATTGTCTATCTTTTCCTTTTCGTACGGAAAATTGTGTACAACAAGTGGCTGTTTGTTGAAAAGAACCACTTGACTTTTTTTAACGTTAAAATATCTTCACGGTATAATCGTTGATTATCACGTCGTTCTTTACGCGGAAACAGTTTTTCCTGCTCTCCTTAGTAGGAGAGTTAGCAGGGGTTCATTAAATTCAAACCATGGAAGAAAGCGAATTCACAGAGCCTTCGTTCGGAGAGATTATTGATCTGATAAAGCAGTATGAAGAGGCGGAAAAGGCGAAGCAACAGATTTTTCTGGAAGAGGAGTCTTTTGAGCAAATCATACAGTTCTACCAGGAGAACCGCGAATACAACAAAGCCCTGCGCGTAATAGAAGCTGCCCTTGAGCATTATTCTTTCTCCTCCTTCTTTTATACCAAAAAAGCCGAAATACTGGCGAATCAGAAGCATTTTGAAGCTGCCTTAAGCGCTTTGGAAGAAGCTGAAAAGCTGGACCCTAATGACATTAACATTTTCTTAATACGGGCCGATGTACATTTATGGCAGGGCCGCCACCAGGATGCAATGGATGAAGTGGAATACGCTTTAACCATTGCGGCTGAACCGGAGGACCGTAGTGAGTTGTTTTTGGAAATGGCCGATATATGGGAAGACCAGGAGAAATACGAAGAAGTAATTAACTGCCTGAAGAATGCCCTGCGTGAGGACCCTAAAAATGAAGAAGGTTTAAACCGCCTTTGGTTTTGCACGGAGCTTACCGAAACGTATGAGGATAGTATTGGTTTCCACGAGCAGCTTATTGAGCAGAGCCCTTACTCGCACCTGGCCTGGTTTAACCTTGGCCACGCATATGCCGGTATTAATGAAAACGAAAAATCGTTAGACGCATTTAGTTATGTTATAGCGATACAAGAGAATTTTGACCCTGCGTATACCTGTAGCGGCGATGTGTTGTATAACATGGCGAAGTACGATGAGGCGCTTACGTTTTATATGGAAGCCATTAAGCTTTCTAAACCAAACAAGGAGCTGTATTTGAAGGCCGCCGAGGCATTGGAAAAGCTGGGCGATTTATCGCGCAGCCGCAGTTACCTGCGCAAAGCTATTACTGTTGACCCCTATTTTGATGAAGCATTTTATCGCATTGGCGAAACCTACCGCCAGGAGGATAAATGGTTTAAAGCCATAGCCTCTTTTGAACGGGCAGTAAGATTAAATAAAGAAAATGTGGAATACCTTGCTGCCCTTGCCGATGCCTACCTTAGTACCGGCGAAGCGGAGCAGGCATTGGAAGTGTTTGAGCGCATTTTTCAATTAGACCCACAGAGCAAACAAAACTGGATTAACCTGGCAACAGCTTATTTTGGCACTGAAGATTTCCGCAAAGCTTTCCAGGTGTTGAACGAAGCGGAGCAGAAATACGAAGGCCATGCTGATATCTATTACATAAAAGCCGTGTTTTATTACCAGGTGGGCAACAGGCACGAGGGGCTTATAAACCTTGAGCGCGGTTTGTTGCTTAACTTTGATGAGCACACGCTGATATTTGAAATGGATGAAACACTGCTGGATGATGCTACAGTACTGCAGGTAATTGAGCAATACCGTTAGAGCAACCACGCTTTTGGGCAGCCTCTTACTTCAGTAACGTTAAACTGCCTTTAAACATTTTCTCAGCATGGTTATCCGCAAATACGATGTGCATGTTATAAACAAACACATCAGGCGTTAGCTTCTTGCCTTTGTAAGTGCCGTCCCATTTAAAGTTGATGTCGTTGCTTTCAAAAACTTTTTCGCCTATGCGGTTAAATATGCTAACCTCCACCAGCTTAATCGCCTGTTTATTTCCGTAAATTTCAAAGTAGTCGTTATATCCGCTGCCATCCGGCGTAAACACATTAGGAATAAAAATATCGTAGTTGGGTATTACAGTTACCGGCACTTCTATATCTGCAAAGCAATCATTACCGTTAATAGCAACGGTTACAACCAGGTGGTAAAGCATGGAGTTGTTCAGGGTAACTTCAGGATTAGCACAGGTAACACAGCTTAGGCCGGTAGACGGGCTCCATTGATATTGTGCGGCGGGGTCGTAATTAGAAGAGGCGGAAAGCTGAATACTCTCGCCCAAATCCATAACTGCTGTATCCGGCAATACCTGTAACAGAATTTGCTGAGGCTCGGTTATGTTCACTGTTGCGGAATCAATGCAACCATTGTTATCGGTTACGGTGTACGAATAAGAGCCAGCGGTAAGCCCATTAAAATTTCCGGAAGTGTTCGAAGCGTTGCCAATGGTGTAGGTGTAGTTAGGTGTTCCGCCTGTTGCACTTACGCTGATGCTGCCATTCGCTTCGCCAAAACATTCTACATCTGTTTGTGTGAATGTACTTTGCAGTAAAGCCGGTTCGTTAATTGTAACGTTTATCTGCTTACTGCAACCAAAGTTGTCTGTTGCATTAATATCATAGCTACCTGCTGAAAGTGCATTGAAACTTCCATTGCCGTTACTAGAAAGAATGCTTCCATTCTGTATTAAGTCATAATTATACGGCGCCAATCCTGTTGTTGCCGATGCGGTAATACTACCGTCTGAACCGCCGTTGCACAGCACATCTGTTTCGGTAGCATTTAGTGTAACTGAAATAACCGTTAGCGTAGTAGTAACAATGCTATCGCAGCCGTATTGGTTTTGCAAGATTACGGGGTACGAACCTGGTGATGTAACAGTGCTGCCGTCCGGCAATGTATAATTGCTGCCGGTGCAAATGGTGTCAAGAACAGCAGTGGTATTAGTTGGCCTTACATACAAATTGGTCACAACCACGCTATCGCAACCGAATGGGTTGCTCAATGTATCGATATAAGTTCCGGCAGTGTTTACCACTGTGCCCGATGGCAGAGTGTAATTCTGGTTTTGGCAGATGCTGTCGTAAACGGTAGTTACCGGTGGCGGCGTAACATTTAAATGGGTAATAACTATGCTATCGCAGCCTAAGTTGGTGGCCAAAGTATCATTAAATGTACCGCTGCTGTTTACTATACCGCCCCCCGGCAGGGTGTAGTTTACTCCCTGGCAAATGGTATCGTACACATCAACAACAGAGGAAGGATTTACAGTGAGGTTAGTGATAATAATGCTATCGCAACCGAATTGGCTGAACAGCTTAGATGTATCCGTAGTGGAAACAGCGGAAGTTGAACCATCGGGGAAGGTATAGGTTGTGCCCTGGCAAATAGCGGTATCAATAGTAGCCGTGCTTGGGTTATGAACGGTAACAGTTACTGAATCGCTGGCGTTGCAAAGCCCTATAAACCTGATATCGTCAAGAGCAAAATCGTTACCGCCAAGGGTGGTGTTTTGATTAACGATACAAATAGTGGCGGTGGTATTTGCGCCGCTGTTCCATAAGGCATAAAACTGTTGCCACTGGCACACTGCCGCCGGGGCGTTAAATACACTGCCGAGCAAGCTGCCGTTAATTTCAAACTGCAGTGCTGCCGGGCTGCCTGATGCCACACTGGCTGCCCAGCAACCAAAGGCGTAGTTGGTATTAGGAACTACATTTATGGTTTGGCACCATACATTAAGCCCCGCTGTTCCCGCACCGTTTACCACCATCATATTGCCACCGCCTGTATGGTCGGTGCAGGCTGAAAAGCCCGGGTGATAACTGTTGGGGTTACTGCCAACATAATAGGTGCCTTCCGGCTGCAGGTTGGTGGTATAGGTATAATCGCTGCTAAAGCCGGCGTTGCCACCGTTAAAATTTCCGTTGCCAATTAAATCGGCCGAAGCTACCTGCGTAGTAACTACATAGGTAGTAGTAACTGTTGGCGAGGCTACGGGGTTAGCTAATGATGAATCGCTGAGGCCGGTAGCGGGGGTCCATGCATAAGTGTATAAACCGCCGCTTGCGTTTAGTTGTGCACCGTAGCCCTGGCAAATAGCAGTATCGTTTGAAACAGTTATGCTTGGCGGCACTACTGTTAGGTTAACTGTTATAATACTATCGCAGCCATTAACGGATTGCAGGGTATCTATATATGTTCCGCTGGCGTTTACCACTGTGCCGCCCGGTAAAGTGTAGGCATCGCTGGGGCAAATAGTTTGGTTGATAGCAAATGCGTATGTGGGATATACTGCAAGATTTGTAGTGATAACGCTGTCGCAGTTGTTCATGCTGGAAAGTGTTTTTACATAGGTGCCGGCGGTAGAGGTGGTAGTGCCATCGGGTAAGGTATAAACCTCTCCCTGGCAAATGGTGGCGTTTACCGTGTTATTGTAAGTTGAGTTCACGGTAACCACTACGGTATCGGTTGCTGTACAAAGCGGGGAGAAGGAGATGTCATCCAGCGTAAAATCGTTAGCGCTGGCAATAGTGTTTTGGTTTACAATACAAATGGTGGCGGTAGTGTTGGCGCCCGAATTCCACACCGTATAAAACTGTTGCCAAACGCAGGTGCTGTTGCTGGCAGTAAATACCGAACCAAGCAGCGAGCCGTTTATAGAAAACTGCAATTGGGCCGGGTTGCCTGCAGTTACCGTTTGCAGCCAGGTTGAAAAGGCATAATCTGTATTAGGTTGCACATTTACCGTTTGGCAGTAAATAGAAACATTGGCCGTTGTAGCGCCGTTTACCAGCATCATATTTCCGCTGCCGCTGGTGTGGTCTCCGCACGGCGCCATGCCTCCGTTCCAGCTTTGTGCATTAGTACTTACCCAGTACTGGCCTTCGGCTGTATTAGGGGAAGCGTAAACATAACCGGAGGAAAAGCCTGTATTGCCTGAACTAAAATCGCCATTTGTAATTAAGTTGCCTAACTGCACCTGCGAACTAACTGTATAGGTAGTGGTAACCGTAGGCGAAGCAAGCGGGTTGGCAATATTGTTAAAGTTAAGGCCGGTGGAGGGGTTCCAGCTATACGTTAGGCCTCCGCTTGCATTTAACTGCGCGGACTGGCCATTACAAATGCTGACGTTGTTGCCTGCATCTACAGCAGCAGAACCAACCGTAAGGTTAGTTGTAATAATGCTATCGCAATTGGTAGAAGCGGGTATAGTATCGTGATAGGTACCTGTGGTGGTGGCTACAAGGCCTGATGGCCGGGTAAAACTACTGCCTGGGCAGATGGTAACGCTTTGCGTTGAGTTAACGGGCGCAAGAATGCTTATAGGCAGATACGAAGTATCGGAAACGCAGGAGAGATACCTGATAAGTTGCACCGTAAAGCTGCCTGCATTGCTATATGTATGCGAGGGCGAAAGTGCTGTGGATGTGTTTTGTGGCCCGGAGCCGGCGTCGCCAAAAAACCAGCGAACAGAATCGAGATAGGTGGTGTTGCCGCTGATAGAAAACGTAACCGGGTGGTTTTGGCAGTTGCTGTTGTAGTTTACCAGTGCTGTTGTATCAAAATAACTTTGAATAAATGGCGGAAGGCCCAAAATAGAATTGCGGCCGGAAAGGTTAACGGCATCGGTTTGAAAATTGCATGCTGCACCTATGGCGTTAGGGTTATTAATTACCCCAAGGTATGGCTGGTTGTACTGGGTCATGTATAGTTTGCCATCGGGGCCTAATTGTAGCGCCCCGCCGCGGTACGGACCACCGGAACCGCCGGCTGTGCCAATAGAAGTTTGCGAAGCGATAATAGCTGCTGACGACCCGGCGTTAACATTCCACTGCCAAATGCTGCCATCGTTAATTTTTAAACCATACAGCAGGCTGTTATCGGGCGAAAACGAAACGCCATAACATTCATTAGCGTTGCCCAAAAAAACGTTATTGGATATAACACCGGTGGCGTTGTTAAAGTCTAAAAGCTCAAAGCCCACTGTGCGCATGGCGCTGCCCAGCTTTTGGCCGTTTGGCGATGCAACAAGGTAGCCCCAGCCCGGCCAACCTTCTACCTGGCCAATATCTGTTATAACCGGTGCACTAACGCCTGCACAGTCTACCAGGTAAGCATAGTAACGGTTGTTATTAATGCCATGCGCCAGTACCCAGATAAACAGGCCGTTGGCATGTTTAACAGCGGTACACTTTTCAACCGAAGGGGTAAATAGCTGGGTGTTTTTGGTGCCGGCAATTACATCGCCCAGTCCGCCGTTAAGGGTCATATCCACCTCGCTATAGCAAAAGCCGCCGGCATTGCCGCTGGCTGCTACCGTAAAAATGTAATAGCGGGTGTTGTTTCCGGGCTTAGGAACTATAATGGCAGATTGTGCAGAGGATGGATCGCCGAGCATGCCGAAACCATTTGCCATTTGCACATGGTTTCGGTTCCAAACCCTTATGCCATCGGTATAAAAAAGCAGATTGCCGTTTTTATCGGAAATGGAGGCGCAACCCTCGGCCGTTGAGAGGGCGCCGTTAGTTAGAGCAACCGGGCTACCACTGTTAAAGTCAACCCCTGCCTGTGCGCCGAAATACCAGATGTTGGCTTCGCCCTGGGGGTATACAAAACAAAAAGCAGCCAAAAGGCCCAAAAGCAGGTATAGTTTCTTCATCGCGAGTTAAAAAGGAGTCCTTTTCAAAGATATAAGATTACCCTAAGTGGTTGCACAATTTTGTTTTCTTTGCCGGATATGGAATTTCTGAAGTTTGCATTGGATTTTTTCCTGCATTTGGACAAGCACCTGGCTGATTTGCTGGCGCAGTATGGAACGCTTACATACGGTATCCTGTTCCTTATAATTTTTGTGGAAACCGGCTTAATTGTAATGCCCATTTTACCGGGAGATTCCCTGCTTTTTGCTGCAGGCGCGCTTGCTGCGGCAACAGGTAAACTGGATATAGCTATTATAATACCATTGCTGATTGTTGCCGCCTTGTTGGGGGATAATGTGAATTACTTTGTGGGCCATTTTTTCAGTAAACAAATAAAGGCCAGGGATCGAATTTTGTTTTTCAAGAAAGAATACATAACCCAAACTGAGGCTTTTTACGAAAAGCATGGTGGCAAGGCCATTATAATGGCGCGTTTTGTTCCCATTGTGCGCACCATTGCACCCTTTGTTGCAGGCGCCGGTAGTATGCGCTATATCCGTTATATCACATTCTGTATAACGGGCGCCATTTTATGGGTGGCAGGCATAACCATGGTTGGCTACTTTTTAGGGGGACTTGAGTTTGATTTTGCCCTGTTTGGCAAAACATTTCACTTTAGCGTTAAAAAGAATTTTGAATGGGTGGTACTGGGTATTATCTTTATTTCGGTGCTGCCTATATTCTGGCAATTGGTTAAAGCCAGGTTTGTAAAACCCGGTAACGCCGCGTAAACAAAGTGAAACAATACGGCCTTATAGGCTTTCCGCTTACCCATTCTTTTTCTAAAAAATATTTTGAAGAAAAATTCCTTCGCGAGGGTATTAGCGATTGCCGCTATGATTTATACCCCATTCAAAAAATAGCAGAGTTGCCGGAACTGTTGCAGGCGCAAACCTTGCTGCAAGGCTTAAATGTTACCATACCTTATAAGGAGCAGGTAATACCCCTGCTGGATAAGTTAAGCCCTGTGGCCAACGAGGTGGATGCCGTTAACTGTATAAAGATTGAAGAGGGCAAAACTATTGGTTACAATACAGATGTTTTCGGTTTTCAACGTTCTCTGGAAAGCTTTTTGGCGGGCAAAAGGCCAAGGGGTGTGTTTGTTTTAGGCACAGGTGGCAGCGCTAAAGCTGTTTGGTATGCGTTGGACAAACTGCGCATGCCTTTTTTAAAAGTAACACGAAAAGTAGATACAGGCGCCATAGGTTATGCCGATATACCGTTGCTGATGCAGGAGAGCAACCTTTTTATTAATACTACGCCGCTGGGCATGTTTCCGGAAACAGATGCCTGCCCCGATTTGCCCTATGAAGATTTGAACGAAAACGATTTTTTGTTCGACCTGGTTTACAACCCTGCTGAAACGGAATTTTTAAAGAGGGGGGCCTTGCAAAAAGCAAAAACCCAAAACGGTTTGGAGATGCTTGAACTGCAAGCAGAGGAAAGCTGGCGGATTTGGAACAGTTGAACTACTTACGCAGTCCCCACCAAATCATGCCGTAATTAAACAGGGTAACAGCGGAGCCAATGCCGCATTTTTCCCAGGCATTGCTTATGATGGTGCTCATATCTCCCGGTTGCTGATGCATAGCCTTAAGCCACATTTGGTAGTAGTCTGAAATGTAGTAGGCATCTTTAAGTATAAAGATGCAATAGTAGCCTATGGTTAACAGGTAAGGTACCCAGGCCATTTTTTTAAGTGATTGCGAATAGAAGTTGGCCAGCACCACTAAGGCAAAAAAGAAAAAATTGAGCACAAAAATCATTACCGAGTGGGTGTTTTGGTATTTAATGCTGCCTTCCTCGGGTATGCTGGTGCCTGCCAAAAGATGGGTGGTTACCCAGCTTAAGCCAAAGGTTATTACCATGGCCAGCACAAACACAATCATAAAAATGCGCAGCGACTTTTTAGGGTCGGGGCTAAAAAATTGGGCATTAGTGACCGACCTTTTGTAAAGGTAGCCCATCATAAAGCCGATGGCCACAATAAGCAGGTAAATGATTAGTGAGAACATTATTCACTTAGTTTTTCTTCGCCTCTGTCGTCCGTTCTCTCCAGTATTTTAGGATTGATGGTTTTAGAAACTTTAGCACCAAGTGTTTTCAAGGTTTCGAAACGGCTTATCACATTTCCTTTACCGGTGTGTAGTTTTTTCATTGCTCCCTCGTACGCCTCGCTGCTTTTACGCATGCTTTTACCCACTTCGATAAAGTCCTCCACCACAGCTGCAAACTTATCGTACAACTCGCCGCTTTGGCGGGCTATTTCAATAACATTGCGGCTTTGCCGCTCCTGTTTCCAAATATTATCAATTGTGCGCAAAGTTGCAAGTAAGGTGCTGGTGCTTACAATAATGATATTTTTTTCAAAAGCATCATTGTAAAGGGAATCATCATTAGATACCGCCAATGAAAATGCAGGTTCAATAGGTACAAAAAGCAACACAAAATCGGGGCTGCCAATCTGGTAAAGATTCTGATAGTTTTTTGCGCTAAGCCCTTTTACGTGGTTGCGCAGCGATAAAACGTGCTCACGCAGGTACTGCTCCTGTTCTTCTTTGCTATCGCAGGAGTTGTAACGTTCATAAGCTACCAATGATACTTTGCTATCCACCACCAGTTTTTTCTGGTCGGGCAGGTGAATGATAACATCGGGTTGCAGGCGGCTGCCATTTTCGGCCGTAAAACTGGCCTGCACATCATACTCCATACCTTTGCGCAGCCCGCTTTTCTCCAATATCTTCTCCAATATCATTTCGCCCCAGTTACCCTGCGTTTTGGCTTCGCCTTTAAGCGCTCGTGTCAGGTTAATGGTTTCGTCGCTCATCTTTTTGTTCATATCGGTAAGCGTGCGTAACTGCTCCTTTAAAGCGCTGCGTTCTTTTTCCTGCTCAACATGGGTTTGCTGTATTTTATTTTCAAACTCATTAATACGGCTACGGAGCGGGTCAAGTATGTTTTTAATGTTGTTCTCATTCAGCTCAGTAAACTTCTTTCCCTTTTCATCTAAAATGCGGTTGGCCAGGTTTTCAAACTCCTTGGTAAACTTTTGATTCAGTTCGTCCAGTTCATTTTTTTGCTCCAGCAGCTTTTGATGCAGGTTGCTGCCGTCGGCTTTGGCCGTGGCTAATTCCGTTTTGTATTCTTCGGCGCGTTTACGCTCGGCGGTCAGTTTGCTTTCGGCGCTTTCGTTCAGCAGCCTAAGTTCATTTTTTAACTCGATAATGGTGCCTTCTAAAAGGCGTGCTTTTTCCTGGGCAGCGCCAAGGGTGCCTTCGCTTTTTGATTTCAGAAAAAAGAAAGCCCCGGCAAAACCTACTACCAGGCCAATAACCAACAATAAAATTTCCATAAATCTCCTTCAAATCCGCAAAAAGGGCGGCAATATTAAAGGTATAAATTTAAGAATTGACACTGTAACCCAAACTCTTGTGCGGTAATCGTTATAGTTGAGGCAAATCAATTCACTTTCACACAAAAATATTTACAACTTCGCCTCCGTTTGTTATGGATATTAAGCCCTCTGTTTTCGACAATACGGAAGTAGCCTTTGCAGGCAAAACCGATGGTGAGTTACAAAAAGCCAAAGCCCTGTTTAGCTTAATGGGGAATAACGGATTAGTAAGTTTAGGAAGCGGCCTTGCTGACTTTGCCTTAAAAATTCATTTACCGGTAGCCCCCCTTTTTAAGTGGACCGTTTACAACCAGTTTTGCGGCGGAGAAACTTTTGAGGAGTGTACCAGTACCATTGCCAAACTGGCGCAGCAAAATGCGGGAGTGTTGCTTAACTACGGCATTGAGTTAAAGGAAACCGAAGAAGATTTTAATAAGGCCCTTGAGATAAATATTGATGCCATAAAGTTTGCCGGTAAAAACCGCGGTGTAAAAGCGGTATGCGTTAAGCCTACTGGATATGGCCGCTTTGAGCTTTTTGAAAAAGTGCAGCGCGGCGAAAGCTTAAAGGGCAATGAGAAGAAAGAATACGAAAAAGTTTACGACCGCTTTATTGAATTATGCGAGGAAGCTGAACGCCACGATGTAATTATTTACGTGGATGCCGAAGAAAGCTGGATACAGGATACGCTGGACAATATGGTGGAAGAACTGATGCAGAAGTTTAACCGCAAAAAGTGCATTGTAGCCAACACCTTTCAGCTTTACCGTTGGGACCGCCTTGATTACCTGAAGCAGCAAATTGATAAGGCTAAGGCCGGCAACTATTTTTTAGGCGCTAAACTGGTGCGTGGCGCTTATATGGAAAAGGAAAGGGAGCGGGCGAAGGATATGGGCTATAAATCGCCCATACACCGCAGTAAAAAGGCCGTGGATGCTGATTATAATGAAGCGGTTGAATTGTGCCTGCAGAACCTAAAGTATATACATCTTTGTGTTGCCTCGCAAAGTGAGGAAAGCAATTTGCTGGCCGTTAAAGCCATTGATAAATTAAAGCTGGAAAGATTCAGCGAGGATATAGTGTTCTCTCAACTGTATGGCATGGGTGATAATATTACGTTTAACCTTTCCAAGCTAGGGTTTAACGCCACCAAGTATTTGCCTTACGGTAAGGTAAAGGATGTGATACCCTACTTAATACGCCGTGCACAGGAAAATACCTCGGTAGCCGGACAAACAGGCCGCGAGCTGAGCCTCATAAATAAAGAGATTAAGCGGCGTAAAAATCAAAAGTAAATCTCACTTAGGTGGAAGCTGTGCTCAAATTGTACTGCCCCCTGCGTATTGTAACTGCGCATATTAACTAAGGGGTCGGGCTGGTTCCAATCAATTTCTATACTGCCAAAGTTGTAACCTACGGGTGCGGCTGCTATTTGGTAAGCATTGCCCCAGGCCTCGTTTGCATGGCGGGCGAGCGGACTTGCCGTAAAATCATAAAGGGGATATAAGCCGGGCTCGGTGCGGCGGCATATTTCGGCAAAGTGTATATCGCCGCTTATAAAAATAACGCCATTAGCTTGCGTGGTGCGGATAAGCTGAAACAGGCGTTGAGTTTCTACCGGAAAATCCTCCCAACATTCTCCCCCATCTGCCACGGTAGCAAAGCGGGAACTGCTGCCTATAATTCTGAGTTTGGCGGGTTTGCTTAATTGCGTTTGCAGCCATTGCCACTGCGCCTCGCCTAACAGTACTGCATTGCTATCGGGGTTGGGCACATAGCCGTAATCGTTTTCAATAAGCGGTGTTCTAAACGTGCGAAGGTCCGGCAAAATTACCTGCACCAGGTGGGCGCTATCGCCAAAGGTATAGGATGTGTAAATGCCGGGGTGGCTTTGCCGTTCAGTATTTTCGGTTTCGCCCCAAAAGCGCATAAAAATGTCTTTCGATTCATCCTTATATGGATAATCAATACCGGAATCGTTATGACCAAAGTCGTGGTCGTCCCAGGTGGCAACTACCCTGCACGAGGAGATTAAACGTTGAAACTCTGCTTTGCAGGATAGCTGGCCGTATTCGCTTTCCAACTCACGCATGTTGTAGGTGTCGCCGTATATGTTATCGCCAAGGTAAATGAAAAGCTGTGGGTGCTTATCTACTACTTTGTTCAGTATAGATTGGTCGAGGGTTTGATCGGCACAGGAGCCAAAAGCAATGCGGCTGAGCAGCGGTATGGTGTCGGTGTTAAAACGGGTGTCGCACCGGTACAGGGGGTCGGTTTTGCAACCGCTTAATAATGCTAGAGCTGCAATAAGCAACACCGGTTTCAGGCAAACTGCACTTAATCCTCTGCTCATAAAAACGGAAAATAGCAATTGATTACATTTACGCACTAATACGAATGAACGACAACCTGAATCCCGATAAACAGAAACTTACTACCGAAGAGGCAGAAGTAGAAAAAGCGCTGCGGCCAAAAGGGCTTGATGACTTTATGGGGCAACCCAAGGTTATTGATAACCTGTTTGTATTTATTGAAGCCGCCAAACGCCGTAACGAGGCGCTGGACCATGTGCTTTTGCACGGCCCCCCGGGATTGGGTAAAACCACCCTTAGCCTTATTGTGGCTAACGAAATGAACGTAAACATTAAAATTACCAGCGGGCCGGTTTTGGAAAAACCCGGCGACCTGGCGGGGCTGTTGACCAACCTTGAGCCCAATGATGTTTTGTTTATTGATGAAATACACCGCCTATCGCCGGTGGTAGAGGAATACCTCTACAGCGCCATGGAGGATTACAAGATTGACATAATGATAGATACCGGCCCTAACGCACGCACCGTGCAGATAGGGTTGAACCCGTTTACCCTGGTAGGTGCTACAACCCGCAGCGGGTTGTTGACAGCACCCCTGCGTGCGCGTTTTGGTATCACCTTCCGAATGGAGTATTACGACAGTGCTGTGCTGAAGAATATTATAAAGCGGTCAGCCAAAATTTTGAAAGCGGAAATTACCGAAGATGCTGCTTTTGAGATTGCCAGAAGAAGCCGCGGCACACCGCGTATTGCCAACCTGCTGCTGCGCCGTGTACGCGATTTTGCCCAGGTGAAGGGCGATGGCAATATCAACTTTGATATTGCGCATTATGCACTTGACCAACTGAACGTTGACCAGCACGGACTTGATGAAATGGATAACCGCATTCTTTCGGCCATTATTGAAAAGTTTAAGGGCGGCCCCGTGGGTATTACCACAATAGCCACAGCAGTTAGTGAGGAGGCCGGTACTATTGAAGAGGTATATGAACCATTCCTGATAAAAGAAGGGTTTATTAAACGTACCCCCCGTGGCCGCGAGGCTACCGAACTTGCCTACAAGCACTTAGGCAAAACACCGCCTACCATGGGCGGTGGGTTGTTTGGGTAGAATTAAGGGCAACACACCCCTCGAATAAAATCCAGTGGATTTCATTCGTCCCCCTCCGGGATAGGGGAAGTTAATGCTGCTGTTATTACAATGTAATTCTTCTTACTTTTAAGTTACCTATGAAGAAGATTCTGACTATAACACTATTTCTATTTCAGTTTAGCCTTCAGGCGCAAACTGATTTTAGGTTTGCGGATAGTACCGCTGTATGGAATGTTTGGCGGCATAGTCCTGCTTATAGCACCGTGTTGCCCTGCTTTGTTTCCGGTGATACAGTTTTAGAAGGTAAAAGTTATCAGAGGACGAGTTTAGCGTGGGTGCGTCGTGATAGTTTGAATAAAATATACCGATGGATAGGGCACGATACACTTTTATACGACTTCGGGGCCCCAATAGGGGATACTATACACACAATAGCGCCGGGATATCAGGATACTCCTTACCCCGCCACTTATTATGTTGATCAAATTGATACGGTACTGTTTGGCAGACCTCGTTTGCGTATGTTTTTACATGGTACCCAAACTACCACATGGATTGACGGCATTGGCGATGTACGCGCTAATCCTCTAACCGGAGGTTTTTATAGTGATGGCCCCGGTTCTGCCAAACAGGTTTGGGAGGAGCTGTCCTGCTTTTTTGAGAACGGCCAATTACTTTATGGTAACCCGGGTTCAGGCAACTGTATAACGGATATAAGGGAGGATAAAGTAGATAATGCTGTGCTTATCTATCCTTTACCGGCAAACAATCAATTTACTATTGAATGCAATACAAATGAACTGCAGGCTTATCGTCTTTACACAGCTGATGGCAGACTAGTTAAAGAGGATAGGGCTGGCGGTTATAAAACAATCGTTAATTACAGTGGCTTTGCCTACGGCATCTATATTCTGCATTTGCAGCTTAAAGGAGGGGAGTATTACCGCAGGGTTATTATAGAATGATTCATCTTACCTTTAAGTTACCTATGAAGAAGATTCTGACTATAACACTATTTCTGTTTCAGTTCAGCCTTCAGGCGCAAACCAATTTCCGCTTTGCGGATACTACCGGCCATTGGGATATACTGGAAACCAGCTGGGGTGGGCCTTTTCCGCCCTTTGTGCATTACTACACCTATATTTTTAAAGAAACCGGAGATACCGCTATCAACGGTGTTATGTATCAAAAGATAAACGGAGGCACTGACAATTACCTGCGCCGCGATAGCCTGAACCGCATTTATACCCTGGTGAATAATGAAGAGCTTAAGCTATATGATTTTGGCGCTTTGGCAGGAGATAGTATTACAGGCCTGCGCATGATGTGGTACTATGATAGCATAGGCTGTAAGGTGGCCAGTGCAGATACGGTGAACTGGAACGGCTTAAAAAAACGCATGATTGTTAATTGCAATAGCGGCCAGGGCCAGCAATACACGGATACATGGATAGACGGGGTAGGTTCGTTGTATAACCATGCTTTTAGGGGAGGATCGGAACAGTTGTATGTTGATGCGCCTGAGTATGAGTTGCTTTGCTATTTTGAGGGTTACCAGCAGCAATATCAAAATCCTGCCTATTCCGTTTGCCTGTATTATAATGAGATAGAAGAAACATCTACTGATGAGGTAGCGATATTTCCCAACCCTGCTGCCAACCAACTTACACTTGAATGGCGAACCAACGATTTGCAAGCCTATAGCATTTGCACCGCCGATGGTAAGGCGGTGTGCCGGGTTGATTTAGAAAGTACAGCAAACAAAGCTGTAGTAGATTGTTCGGATTTAGCGGCAGGAGTGTATGTGCTTCAACTGCAAGCAAAACATGGTGCTTACTACCACCGCATAGTTATTGAACATTAGGTGGTTTTTGCAATTCCGCTAACTATTGTAAACTTATAGGCGCAAAGTGAACAGACTATATGAAGCTGAAATACGCCATTAACCTGCATAAGGGAACTACTGCCTTTTTTGTTACAGCCCTAATGTTTTACTTCCATAACTTTAGCACTACCGCTTTTGTTTACCTGGCGCTGCATGGCAGTTACGGCTTTTTATGGTTATTGAAAGACCAATTGTTTCCTGATAAGCAATGGGAAGAGGTAGTGAGCATACCTTACGCCATTGTTGCGTTTAGTGCTTTGTTGTTGTATTGGATAGCCCCCGTTTACATTATTTACTATGGTATTAACGCACCTGCCGCATTAATAGGCACCGCTGTGGCAGTTAATATTTTTGGTGCGGTGTTGCATTTTGGCGGCGATGCACAAAAGCATTTTACCCTGCTGCATAAAAAGGGACTGATAACTACCGGCTTTTTCAGCCGAACCCGCAACCCTAACTATTTAGGCGAGTTAATGATTTACCTGAGCTTTGCCATGCTTACCACCCATTGGATAGGCTACATCGGCATTACGCTGTTTTTTGTATTTGTGTTTATCCCTAACATGCTGAAGAAGGATAAAAGCATAAGCCGTCACCCGGAATTTGCGGAATACAAGAAACGTTCGGGTTTGTTGTTGCCGAAGTTTTGGTAGTAGGGCGCTCATTCCCTTAAACACACCCCTCGAATAAAATCCATTGGATTTCATTCGTTCCCCTCTGGTAGAGGGGAAGTTTAATTGTTTTGGTAACAGGGTTAAAACAAAAAAGCCTCTCGTTTGCACGAAAGGCTTTGTATTGGTTTCATGCTTCGACAAGCTCAGCATGACATGTAGTTGTAATTACTTGATGATTTCTACAACCTGACCTGCACCTACGGTACGGCCACCTTCACGGATAGCGAAGCGAAGACCTTTTTCCATAGCGATTGGGTAGATAAGTTTTACAGTCAGAGTTACGTTATCACCAGGCATAACCATCTCAACACCAGCCGGCATTGTGATTTCGCCTGTTACGTCAGTTGTACGGAAGTAGAACTGAGGACGGTATTGGTTGAAGAATGGAGTGTGACGGCCACCTTCTTCCTTGCTCAATACGTAAACTTCGCACTTAAATTCAGTGTGAGGAGTTACAGAGCCCGGCTTACAAACAACCATACCACGCTTAATGTTCTCTTTTTCAATACCACGTAACAGAAGACCTACGTTATCGCCGGCTTCGCCACGGTCAAGAATTTTACGGAACATTTCAACACCTGTAACAGTTGAAGTAAGTGGCTTTTCGCCTTCTTTCAATAAACCGATTAATTCTACAGGGTCGTTAGAGTTGATAACACCTCTTTCAACACGGCCTGTAGCAACTGTACCACGACCGGTGATTGAGAACACGTCTTCAACCGGCATCAGGAACGGCTGGTCAACAGCGCGTGGAGGAACCGGGATCCAGCTATCAACTGCATCCATCAATTCGTCGATTTTAGCTACCCACTTTGGATCGCCGTTAAGAGCGCCCAGAGCAGAACCCTGGATAACAGGGATATTTTTACCGTCGAAACCGTAGAAGGTCAACAGGTCGCGGATTTCCATTTCACCCAGTTCAAGGAACTCAGGATCGTCAACTAAGTCAACTTTGTTCATGAAAACAACAACCTGAGGAACACCTACCTGGCGGGCAAGCAGGATGTGCTCGCGCGTTTGAGGCATAGGGCCGTCAGTAGCAGCAACAACCAGGATAGCGCCGTCCATCTGAGCAGCACCGGTAACCATGTTCTTGATATAATCGGCGTGGCCGGGGCAATCAACGTGCGCATAGTGACGATTGGCTGTTTGATATTCAACGTGAGCCGTGTTAATGGTGATACCTCTTTCTTTCTCTTCAGGTGCGTTGTCGATTGAAGAGTAATCTCTTACTTCTGCCAAACCTTTCTTTGACAGAACGGTGGTGATAGCGGCAGTCAAAGTAGTTTTTCCGTGGTCAACGTGACCAATGGTACCAATGTTAACGTGCGGCTTGTCCTTGATGAATTTTTCTTTAGCCATTGTTATTGTTTTTAATTGTTGTTTTTTAAAAAGTTTATGTTGTTAATGTTTTACCACACCTTTCAATTCAGAGTTCAGAATGTTGAATGCTGAATTTTTAAATCAATCTCCCACCGGGTTGTATTCAGAATTCTGCCCTCTGAATTCCAAACTCTAAAGACCATCTCCCCCCCTTACTTGTATTTAGAATTCTGCCCTCCGAATTCTAACTTCTCACTTACATTTTGAGCCGCTTTTCAATTCAGAGTTCAGAATGTTGAATGCTGAATTTTAAAACCAAACTCCCTCCGGGTTGTATCTAGAATTCTGCCCTCCGAATTCTAAACTCTCACTTAATTTTTGAGCCGTTGATGAGAATCCCCGCCTGACCTGCTGACGCTTAGTCAGTCGGGCAGGGAACTCGCGACCCCACAGCTTTTTGAGCCGTTGATGAGAATCCCCGCCTGACCTTCTGACGCTTAGTCAGTCGGGCAGGGAACTCGCGACCCCACAGCTTTTTGAGCCGTTGATGAGAATCGAACTCGCGACCTCTTCCTTACCAAGGAAGTGCTCTACCACTGAGCTACAACGGCTTATGAATACGGAGTGATGAATGCTGAACTCAGAATTATTTCCGCAACCTGCATTCCGCACCCGCACTTCCTTTCTTAGCGGGAGACGTGCTGACAGCTATCGGGACAAACCCGCGACAACTATCTTAAAGTCTTCCGCTTTCCTGAGCGGGAGACGAGGCTCGAACCCGCGACCTACAGCTTGGAAGGCTGTCGCTCTACCAACTGAGCTACTCCCGCATTACTGCTTTACTTTAAAGAACTTCCACTATTCCATTCATCATTCCGTTTCCGAAATTCTGAATTGGTATGTGGGCAAGGATGGATTCGAACCACCGAACTCCGAAGAGGACAGATTTACAGTCTGTTGCCGTTGGCCACTTGGCTACTTGCCCGTTTTTGTTTTTTTGGAGCCAGCGGAGGGATTCGAACCCCCGACCCACTGATTACAAATCAGTAGCTCTGGCCAACTGAGCTACGCTGGCATGACTCCTGAAAAACACGGTTTTACCCGCATTCTCAAACAAATTTCTTATCAATGAACTACACCCCCGTTAAAAACGGGACGCAAATCTAAACTTTAGTTCCAATTTTCAAAAGAAGCAAAGCCCTAGGGGAAGGTTTTTTTCTGCAGCGGCTTAAAAGCAGACCCGGGCAGCAGCTTTACCGTGGATGGCATTGAAGGAATATACCTGGCGCTAAACATAAAAAAAGGGGCTTACGGGCCCCTTTTATCTATCTGTTATTTTCTAAAACTCTCTTAGCTTTTCTTTTTGCTTTTTAAGTTGGGAAGAGATGGTTTGCACAGCTAAATCGGTGCTCTCCTCAAACGTTTTACTGGTTTTTGTTACGAAAAGTGTTCTGCCGGGGACGTGTATCTTTATTTCCACGGTTTTATCCTTAATGTTTTGCTTCGTTCCAATTTTCAAGAAAATTTCTGTCTCAATAATCCGGTCGAAGAAGGTTTCTAATTTTCCCAGCTTCCTGTTAATAAAGTCCATCAACTGAGAAGATGCATCGAAATGCACCGGATGAATTACCACATTCATAAAGAACATTTTAAAGGTTAATAAATCGGTTCGTGTACCTAAGTTAACGAATAATAAGGCTTAGTTATGCTATGGTTAACGAAATTTTTTGAAGAAAGTTTACCCCCTAAAGCTTGTATTTTAAAGCGGAAAAATTAATTTTCCTTTAATATGCACTGCCCGGCAAAATGCCCTAAACGGGGCCTAAGCTTTGGGGTGGGCCTTACGGTAAATCTCCTTTAATTTCTCAATAGTATTATGGGTGTACACCTGTGTAGCGGCCAGGCTGCTATGGCCCAGCAATTCTTTAACGGCATTAATATCTGCCCCGTTATTCATAAGGTGGGTGGCAAAGGTGTGGCGCAGCACATGGGGGCTCTTTTTATCAATAGTGGTAACAAGGTGCAGGTATTTTTTTACCATGCCGTAAACGGCGCGCGGGGCCAGTTTTTTGCCTTTAGGGGTAACCAAAAGGTAATCGCCCTCCTGGGCTTCTACCGCCCTCTTTTTTTCGGCTACAAACAATTGTAGTGAGGTTCTTAACTGCGGGTGCACGGGTATTATACGTTCCTTATTGCCTTTGCCCAACACTTTTAGCTGCGCGTTGTAAGAGTCAATGTCACTCTCCTTTAGGTTAATAAGCTCGTTACGGCGCATGCCGGTGCCGTATAACAGTTCAAGAATGATTTTTTCAAGATGGCCTTCGTAGCCTTCTGCAAACTCAATTTGGGTAAGCAGGCGGTCTATGCCGGTTTGCTCCACAAAAACGGGCAGCCTTTTACCGGTTTTAGGGGTTTGCACCTTGCTGAGCGGGTTTTTCTTCACCTCGCCCCGTTTCATTAAAAATTTGTAGAAGGATTTAAGGGTGCTGATTTTGCGGTTTATGCTGCGGGCGGATATTTTATCCTGCATCATACTTACCATCCAGTTGCGGATATCCAGGTGGCTTACCCGGGTAAGGTCGGTATCGGTGCCGTTAGCGGCTAAAAAAACAGCAAACTGGTCCAGGTCGTTACCATAGCTTTCCAGCGTATGCGGACTATACCGCTTTTCGTACTGGATGTAATTTAAAAAGGATTCAACGGAGGTGTGCCTTACCATGTATTACAAATCAACAACGAAATTGGCTTAGGCTAAGTATAGGCCGACGGTAAATTCTGAACAACTAAAGGCGGGTGTGTGGCTGGTAAGTCATAAAGCCCGCTTTGGCAGGTAAACAAACAACAAAGCCCTGCTCGTTTAAGAACAGGGCTTGTGGTATATATTAAGGCGTAAAGGTACTAGCCTTCTTCGCTTCTCTTCAGTTGCTCGATATAACCGGCACGTAAGATTACGTTTCTTCTTTTCACGCTCTTTTTAGTGAAAGTCTGGCGGTCGCGCAGTTCGCGAAGGATGCCGGCTTTCTCATACTTCTTCTTGTACTTCTTAAGGGCCTTATCAATTGAATCCGATTCTCTGGTATCGATGATTAACATGCGTTGTTAAATTTTAGGTCGGCAAAGGTAGCAATCCGGTACAAACTTTCAAATACCTGCTGCTGATTTAATTCTTTAAACTGTTTTTTAACCAAAACCACTTCTATAACATTGATTTGCAAAGGGTGTTGTAAGAAAAAAGGGGCCCAGGCCCCTTTCCGTATATGTTAAATATTGCCCTTCATTATCTCGCGGCTTATCACCAGCTTTTGAATTTCTGAAGTGCCTTCGCCAATGGTGCAAAGCTTGCTATCGCGGTAAAACTTCTCTACCGGAAAATCTTTGGTATAGCCATAGCCGCCAAAAATCTGAACGGCATCGGTAGATACCTGCACGGCTACTTCTGAAGTGTAGTATTTAGCAAAAGCTGATTCCTTGGTCATTTTACGGCCTTCATTTTTAAGGAAGGCAGCCTGCATAGTCAACAGTTCGCCCGCCTCAATACGGGTAGCCATATCAGCCAGTTTAAAGCCTATAGCCTGAAAGTTGGCAATAGGCTGGCCGAACTGTTCGCGCTCCTTGGCATATTTAACAGAGGCTTCGTAAGCGCCTTTGGCAATGCCTAAACCTAAAGCGGCAATGGAAATACGTCCGCCATCCAGTATCTGCATAGCCTGCTGAAAGCCTGTGCCTACTTTTTCGATACCACCGCAAACGTTTTCATCGGGTACAAAGCACTCTTCTAAAATAACCTGGGCAGTTTCGCTGGCGCGCATACCCAGTTTGTTTTCTTTTTTGCCTGCTAACAGGCCCTTTGTGCCACGCTCAATAATAAAAGCGGTCATGCCACGCGTATCGCCTACCTCGCCGGTGCGGGCCATAACCACTACTACATCACTGCTAATGCCGTGGGTAATCCATGTTTTGGTTCCGTTTAAAATGTAACCGCCATCCACTTTTTTGGCAGTAACTTTCATACGCATGGCATCGCTGCCGGTGTTGGGTTCAGTTAGCGCCCAGGCGCCTACCCATTCGCCGGTAGCCAGCTTAGGCAGGTATTTTTTCTTTTGTTCTTCGGTGCCGTGGTAGTAAATGTGGCCGGTGCAAAGCGAGTTGTGCGCTGCAACACTTAAACCTATTGAGCCGCAAACCTTGGCTATTTCTGATACAACGGTAACGTATTCGAAATACGATAAACCGGCGCCCTTGTATTTTTCAGGAACGAAAACGCCCAGGTAACCCTGTTCGCCCATTTTATGAAAGAGGTCTTTAGGGAAGAATTGCTCTTCGTCCCACTTCATAAGGTTCGGGCGTATTTCACGTTCGGCAAAGTCGCGTATGCTTTGCGCTATCATTAGTTGGTTCTCACTGTATTCAAAGTTCATACCTGATGCGAGTTTTTCGGATGCTGTTGCGCCCATTTGTTTCTGATTTTTTGAGGTGGCGAAGATAGCAAAAAAGGCCCAAGTTGGGTGGGGGGAGGGTAATGGGCTTAACCCGGTGAAAATTAATTTAACTAAAAGGAATCTGAATCCAAAAACTACTGCACCTTTTTGCCTTTCCAGTAAGTGCCGTTACTGCCGCTAGTGTGAACAAAAACATCATCACCCACCTCAATATTATCATTCGTTCTGTTCAACTTTATGTATCGGGGGCCTATAGGACTGCCGTAATAAACAACATCACTCTTAGAGCTAAGTGATTCATTGTAGCTCAACTCAAAATTCCGGTTTAGCATAGAATTGTCAATAAACCTTAACTTGTTGGGGCCTGTCTTTTCAATTTTGATTATTCCCGTGCCATAGGTGGTATCCCAACTCAAATTAATAGAATGAGAATTGGCCCCGGCAGTAACATAATACGAGCCTGAAACCTTCCCTTCAAAATCGCAGGACGAAATGAAAAGAACAGCAATGCCTGCGAATAAGACGGACAATGTTTTCATAGTGCCTTAAAGATAGGCAATTTCTAATATCTCATCAGGCTGATGATATTTTGCGAGTAGGGGAGAATTCTATCGCGCCCCTTTGTTTCTGATTTTTTTGAAGTGACGCAGATAGAAAAAAAGGAGCTTATCGCGGCACAATTATGAGGTTTATTCGTTATCACCCATGTTGCTAAAATTATTACCATAAAACAAGAAACAATAGCTTTTTACCGGCGGCTTAAAGCCGGAGTTAGATATTAACTCTAACCGCGCACCATGAGGCACTGCTACTACCTGCTAATGTGTAAGAAGAGCTTATGTGCCAAATAGTGTCGTACGGTGCTTTGATCCGTAAAATTGAATAATCTCCTCCGGTTTGGTAACCGGGGGTGCTGCAACCTATCCTATCGTTAACCACGGGTAAACAATTGAATAACTCGTTAAATGTGCTATTTCTTTCTGTTAACTTAACTATGTTGTTTTGGTCAACTTCAATATCAAAGGTATCGCTAACAGCATAGGAAGTATCACCTGAATACGGTCCATAATACCAATGTTGGGAAATGGTTGAGCGGTAGTATGTGCCTGTTAATGCAGTTAAATCAACCTTGCTTTTCTTACAGGAATCTAAAGCTAATAGCACAGTGCCCGAAACAATCAGGAAAAACATTAGTTTTTTCATTCTTCAATTTAGTTTAGTTATTCAGAACTTAGCTATAAAGGCAACTATCTATTATTGCACCTTTTTGCCGGTCCAGTAAGTGCCTTCGCTGCCGCTGGTATGAATAAACCCTGAAAACACCCGAAGGCTATCCCCACCGTTATAAAATACTAAATAGTGAAATGTAGGGTCGCCGTAACATTCGCCTTGAAAATAGTTGGTTCCTACCGGTGAGAAAGCAGCGCTAAATGAAAATGAGCTTTCTATCTCTCTAAAAAACGCCGTTGAGTCACCGGTAATAACTTCAACCGTGCGTTGTCCGTATACGGTGTCCCATGGCGGGCTTTGCGGTGGGTAATTAAATCCTGTTTTTATGACATTGTAATAAGCAGTATCAAATGTATTGCCCTGAGGAATAATATCCGTAGTTTCTTTTTTGTTACATGAAGGCAGTAAAAGCACCATAACAATGAAACTGAAAATGCATGCTAATGCAGTAATTCTCGGGGGTAGAAAAGCTTTCATAGTATCCTAAAGATACATTATTTCTAATATCTCATCAAACTCACAATGTTTTGCGAGTATGGCAGAATTCTATCGCGACCCTTTAAAAAATCAAGCTCCGCTATAAATGAAAAGCCTGCCACATGTCCGCCCTCGGCTTTAACCAATTCAGCCGCAGCCATAGCGGTGCCGCCTGTTGCCAGAAGGTCGTCGTGTATCATAATATTCCAGGTGGGTTGTATTACATCGGTATGTATTTCAAGTGTAGCAGAGCCATACTCCAGTTCGTACGAAAAACTACGCGTTTTTGCGGGCAGCTTTCCTTTTTTGCGAACCGGAAACAGCGGCACATTTAATTTGTTGGCGATAAGTATGCCTATAAAAAAGCCACGGCTTTCAATGGCGCAAATGGCATCAATCTTTCCGTGGTTATGCAAAAAATTGTTGATGATATTCTCCGCAATCTCATCACACAGTTTAGCATCTAAAAATATGGGAGTTATGTCTTTAAACTGAATTCCGGGTTTAGGAAAATCAGGCACGTTGCGGATAGCGACATCTAGCTTTTGTTGAAGGCTCATTTATAGCAGTTTGCAGTTTTCAATTAGCAATTGGCAAAGGTTAGTGAATTATTTTTTCGTTGTGTCGTATTTTTCAGGATATGCAATAAAGCAACTGTAGTCGCATCTACTCCAGTTCTCTCTTCCAAAAGAAGTAAACAGGCACACCCAGCAATACTATACCCAAACCTACGAAGGCGTAAAAGGGTTTCATGTAAAGCAGGTTAACACAAAAGGCAACGGCAAACAAAATGTAAATAGCCGGTATAACGGGGTAACCAAAGGCTTTGTAAGGACGGGGTGTATCGGGCTGCTTTTTTCGGAGAATAAAAATGCCGGCTACGGTAAAGATGTAGAACAGCATTACGGCAAACATTACAAAGTCGAGCAGGTTACCGTATTGGCCTGATAAGCATAACAGGGATGCCCATGCAAACTGCACCCAAAGTGCAAAGCCCGGCACGCCATACTTATTGTTATGTTTCATTTTATCGAAGAACAAGCCATCCTTGGCCATACTTTGGTAAACGCGTACGCTTGCCAGCACAATACCATTATTACAACCAAAGGTGGATATCATAATTAATACGGCCATTATGTAAGCGGCCTTATCGCTGAATATCATGGTTGCAGCGGCAGTGCCTACGCGGTCGTTTAAAGGGAACTGCAGGCCGCGGCTCATAACATCAGTACCGGTAGGGCTACCGAAAAACGGAAGCAGTTTTAGGTAAGCAATGTTGGCCAGCAGGTAAAGCAGTGTAACCACAAAGGTGCCTATAAGCAAAGAGCGGGGTATGTTCTTTTTGGGTTCATCAATTTCGCCGGCTATAAAGGTTACGTTGTTCCATGCATCGCTGCTGAAAAGGGAACCCACCAGGGCAACCCCCATGGCCGTTACCAGTCCAAAGCTTGTTAGCGGGTTATTACTCCAACTGCCATCATCATTTTGTGTGGTGGTGCTGTGGTCCCAAAAATGAGCCATGTTGTTGTTCCAAACTTCGGTATTGGCAAAAAAGAAAATGCCTAATACGATAATACCGAACAGGGCTATTAACTTGGTAGACGTAAAAAAACGGTTGATGAGTTTGCCATAGTTAATACCCCTTGCATTAATAATGGTGAGCAACAGTACCGAAAAAATGGCCAGTATCTGCGCTGCAGAAATTTTAAAGTTGCCTAAGGTAAGCAGGATGTTCTTTTCGCTAAGTGGCTCGTAAAGCACGCCTGTAAACTTGGCAAAGGCAACAGCTACCGCAGCTATGGTGCCGCTTTGCACTACGGCAAATAAACTCCAGCCATATAAAAAGCCGGTTAGCGGGTTGTAGGCTTCTTTTAAATACACATACTGCCCGCCGGCCTGCGGAAACATACCGGCCAGTTCCCCATAACTAAGGGCGGCAAACACCGTCATTAAACCTGAAATTACCCAGGCCAACAGTAGCCAACCGGGCCCGCCAAGGGTGCGGCTTATATCGGCACTAACAATAAAAATACCGGAACCAATCATGCCGCTGGTAACTATCAGTGCGGCATCTACCAGCTTAAGAGGTTTGTGTTGTGCCATGCGGGCCTATTTGTGGCCTTCGAGCCGTTTAACGCTATACAGGAAGAAAATAACGAAGCCGATGGCCATCCAAACAATCAAACGAATCCAGGTGTCTAAAGGAAGGAAGGCCATCATACCGAAACAGGTAAGTATACCCAATATTGGAACCAAAGGCACCAGCGGTGTTCTGAAACCGCGTGGAGCATCGGGCATGGTTTTGCGCATTATTAACACACCAACGCATACTAAAATAAAAGCAAGTAAGGTTCCTATACTGGTCATTTCGCCCACTACTGAGCCCGGCACAAAGGCCGCAAACAGGCTAACGAACAGGCACATTAAAAGGTTCGATTTCCAGGGCGTTTTAAAAGTAGGGTGTACCTCGCTAAAGAAGGAAGGCAACAATCTGTCTTTTGACATAGAAAAGAACACACGCGATTGGCCCATTAGCATAACCAATATAACCGAAGAGTAACCTGCAAGTATGGCCACGATAATACCCTGCTTTAACCAGGCATATGGGGTGTGATTAAGGGCTGTGGCAACAGGGGCCAGTTTATCAGTAGGGTCGGCCTTAAACTCGGTGTAGTTGGCCATGCCGGTCATTACGTGTGCAAACAAAATGTAAAGCACGGTGCAAATAACCAGCGATACCAATATGCCTATAGGCATATCTTTCTTGGGGTTTTTAGCCTCCTGTGCGGCAGTGGATACTGCATCAAAACCGATGTAAGCAAAAAATACAATAGCTGCGGCGCGTATAATACCGCTCCAACCGTAGTGGCCAAACTCGCCTGTATTTTCAGGTATGTAAGGTGTGTAATTGGCGGTATTAATAAAGCTCCATCCTAAAATGATAAACAGCACCACAATGGTTACTTTAAGAATTACGATGATGGCGTTTACCCAGGCCGATTCCTTAGTGCCTTTAACCAGCAGTAATGACATTAGGCCTACGATAAATACCGCAGGCAGGTTTATGATACCTCTTACAAGCGATGCCCCCTGCAAATCAGGATTGGCTTTACCATTAATAAGCTCAGGTATAATTTTACCGCCCTTCATGTAAACATGGTCAAAAGGGGTCATCACCAACTCGCGCGGGAAGTTGATGTTCATACTATGCATCAGCTTATAAAAATAGCCCGACCAACTGCTGGCTACCGTGGCTGCGCCAACGGCATATTCCAACACTAAATCCCAACCGATAACCCAGGCAAACAAAGTGCCCATGGTGGCAAAGGAGTAAGTATAAGCCGAACCTGCCACAGGTATCATGGAAGAAAACTCCGCATAGCAAAGGCCTGCAAAAGCGCAACCTACGGCTGCAATAACAAAGGATATGGTAATAGCAGGGCCGGCATTTTCGGCAGCGGCAATACCGGTTATACTAAACAAACCTGCACCTATAATTGCACCAATACCCAATAGCACCAGGTTAGATGCCGTTAGGGTTCTGGCTAGTTTGTGCTCGCCCGATTCGGACTCGGCAATAATTCTTTCAATCGGTTTTCTCCTGAAGAGTACAGACATGGAAATTATTTTATGGTTCGCAATATAGAATTTATTGACTTATAGCATGCACCCCGGCATTTGGGCCAAAGTGCGGTTTACACTTCAATTTTTAACCCATCGTATGCAATGCGCACGTTGGCAGGCATTTTCTTTTCCATTTCGGCGTGCAGGCCAAACTGGTGGCTCATATGGGTAAAGTAAGCAAGTTCGGGCTTTATGTCTTCCACAATCTCCAAAGCCTGTTCAATAGACAGGTGCGAGTAGTGCTCCGTTTCGCGCAGGGCATTTAACACCAGTACTTTTGTTCCGCGTATCTTATCCCGCTCAATAGCCGAAATAGTTTTGGCATCTGTTATATAGGTAAAATCGCCAAGGCGGTACCCTTTAACAGGCATGGTGGCATGCATTACCTCTATGGGTGTTGCCTCCAGCGGCCCCACTTTAAACCTTTCATCGGTAATGCGGTGGAAGGTCATTTTTGGCAAATAGGGGTAGTCTGTTTCAGTAAAGGCATAGCTGTATTGTTCCTTAATTCCCATTTCGGTGTGCAGGTCGGCATAAAAGTCAATCGGCCTTTTGTTGATAAAGTTGAAGGAACGTATATCATCAATACCACCGGTATGGTCCTTATGTGGGTGTGTCATTAAAACGGCATCAAGGTGCCGGACATCCTCACGCAGCATCTGTTGCCTGAAATCGGGCCCGCAGTCCACTACAGCTGTGAAGTTATTCTGGCGTAAAAGTATGGAAGTGCGCAGGCGTTTATCGCGGCTATCAGCGCTTTTGCAAACCCGGCACTGGCAGGCAATTAAAGGCACACCGCCCGAGGTTCCCGTACCTAAAAAAACAATCTCCATCAGCAACTGTTATAGCGGGGATGAAGATAGTATTCTGCAATAAATATCGGTATTAGTAAGGCAGGCGCCCGGCACACTATTTAAACAGCTCAGCTTTTTCGGCCTGTATTTGTTGATACAGTTGGGTGCTTTCGCTGGAAAGGTTTTCCAGTTCAAGGTCGGTTATAGACAGCAGAATTTCGGTCATCGAGTTGATTTTAGCCTCAACTTCATGAAATTTATTGATAACCACCACTCTTCTTTTTTCTAAAATACAGTAGCCGTTTTGAAAGTTACCCTTCTCGAAACGAACTGTATAACCGCCTTCCTTAAATATATCTTCAATCTTCTTCAGCGTAGTTGCGTTATATTTCATTCTGTACCTTCTCTTATTTTAGCGCCTGCTAAGGGCGGTTTGTCAATTTTGCGTAAAAAAACTCCTCTTACAGCCCTTACTTAACTGAAACGAAAATATTTGCTCTTAATTTCCAAGCATGAAGAAGAAACTAACACTGTGGATTGTTTTATTGCCCTTTGTGGTTGTGGCTCAGCAAACTGAGTTTAAAGACGGTGCGTTTTCCATAGATTTCAGTAAAAAGAAAAGCCAGCAGACGGATACTGTACAGCAGCAAAACACAGTTACCGATGAAGAGGAGGAAGCCCCTGCCCCTAAAGCAAAAAAGGTAAAAGCAAAGCCACAAGGCGAGCAGGAGGAAGATTTTAACCCTAAGCGCGATGGCCTTTTCAGGGCGCTGTTTAGCGCAGGGCTTAACCTATCGCAGGTAGATGGCGATAACCAGGCAGGATATTCCAACCCGGGAGCGCAGGCAGGTGTTGGTGTAATGGTTAAGTTCCATAAAAACCTTTCGGTTAGCACGCAGATATTATACACCATGAAAGGCGCTTACCGCAAGCGCAATTTGAACGAAACTCCGCAATCTACCTTTCACATCAGTTGGGATTATGTGCAGGTGCCTCTGCTATTCAACGTGCACGATAAAAAGTTGATTATAGCCAGCGTGGGCCTGGGCTTTGGTTACATGATAAGAAACAAAATGACCTACCGTTTAGAAAACCCACCGGGCTCAGGTAACTTAATGGATACAGCTATTATAGGTTTTCAGAATATTGAGCCCCGCAAGTTTGACCTAACCGGTATAGTGGGTTTCCAGTTTTTGATAAAGCAGGTATTTGGCATAGGCTTTAAGTTTGAATACTCCTTCCTTAAACTGCGGCCTGCATTTGGCTCCAATACCAAGGTGTTGAATATGTATAACAACACCATTGCCCTTAACTTTACCTACATACTTAATCCTATTAAAAAGAAGAACCGCCCCGGTGGAGCGTTTATTGACGGGCCTGCGCCGCCTGAATGGTCGAATGCCTATGCTTATCGTGGCGGGTATTTGGGTAATTAATTTAGTGCTGTACAAGCAACTTACCGGTTGAAAGGCGCCTACCGAGGAGTGTGATTTTGTAGAAGTACATACCTTCAGGAAACTGCTTTGTAAACAATTGGATTGAATTGCCGGCGAAGGCATATGTGTTTATTAAGTGTCCGCTTAAGTCAGTCAGTTGAAGAGAAACACCATTTTTATTCACCGCTTCTGAAAGTTCAATGTTGGCAATATCATCAGCAGGGTTTGGATAAACGCTCACATTTCTATTCTCTGTAAGCGATTCATGTATACCCAAATTGATGGTAGAATAATAACATGAATCGTAACCGTTCCGGTGGTATTGCATTTGTCCATTCTCGAAAAAGCACAAAAGATTAATAGCGCTTAAAGAATGGCCCGGTAGGTAAGTAAGGTTGGTTAAAGGGTCGGCATTTATATTTCCGATGCCATCTACCCAAACCTGACCGTTGCTGAGAAACAATCTTCGCCTTGGTTTGTCCCAGTTAACGGTGTCAACACTTAACACTTTGGAATGATACAAGCCCTTTACAAAGCCATCGCACCAAAAACTATGGATAGAGTCTCCAACCTGCGCCCCAAAATCATATATAAGACTATCACCAATACTGTAAATTCTGCTCAAAGAATCGCGCCTGTAAAACCAAAAACAACTTTGTACGGTTTGGTAATTATATCCATTAATTAAGGTATCGTGCCCGCTTGTATATACTGAAGTCCATTCCACGCCTTGAAAAGGAACTTCATTCAGTACATTCCACTGGGCCGTGCTATCAGCAAAACGGAAATCCGTTTGCGCATGGCAGTTTACTCCAATAGTTATAGCAATGAATAAAAGCAGGTAGTGTTTCATTGCAGTATTATTTTTCCTGAAGCTGCTTTTTGCCCCTTTGAAATTATGGAATAGAAATACATGCCCCTTGCAAAGGTGGTAGTTGGAATTTTGAGCAGTGATGTATGGAAAGGTGTGTTTAAAATACTTTGCCCTTCGGGCGTGCTGATTTGAAGTAAGGCCTGTTGGTTCTCAAAAAAATCGGGTAATTGAAAACTTACAACATCTTCAGCAGGGTTAGGATAAATGTCAACCCTTACTTTCGGTAAGTCCTGAACTGCTGTATTGCAGGAATTCGAATTCGCATCCTGGTAAACCAGTTGGCCGTTTTCATGAAAGCAAAGGAGATTATAAATTGTATTGAAGCCGAAACCCGGAGGGTTATAACTGGTAACATGCCATAATGGGTTAGCATTAAGAACGCCAATACCGTCTATCCAAACTTCGGCATTATCGCCGTAAAGGGTTTTTAAGAATAATCTGCGTCGTGGTTTATCCCAATAAACGGTGTCGGTTGAATCTACAATCAACGTTCCGGAATACCAGGTATAACCCGGTAATAATCTTTTGTAGAAAATTGTATCTCCCGGGTTTGCACTAAAATCATACAATAATCCATCACTTGCCGTAGTATCCCAAGGGTGGGGTGTATATATCCGGTTTAAAGAATCCCGTCTATATAAAGTGCCGCTTATGTTCTGATATTGCCTGTTTTGCCAAATAGCATCGTTATTGTAATAATAATTTTCCATATGGGTGGCTGGCGTCTCATCGCTATAAACAAATACATTCCACTGCGCGGTACTATCAGCAAATCGGAAATCAGTTTGGGCGCGGCTGTAAAAACCTAAATAAAACAGAAGAGCAAAGAGAAATGAAGCCCTCATAAGGCAGTGTTTTCGGTTACCCTAAAGGTAAGCTATTTATTCCAACCCAAAGCCATAGTCGTGCTCTACTAAGCACACCCGCACCTTAAACTGCGCATACCACTGTTTGCGGCCATTGGTTTGCGCCATTTGGTGTTCGGTATTGCGTTTCCAGTTTTGTATGGCTTCAAGGCTTTGCCAGTAACTTATGGTTATTCCTAACCCATCGCGGGCGCTTTCTATACCAAGATAGCCCGGCTGTTGAGCGGCTAACTCCTCCATGCGGGCGGCGGTTTTGGCGTAATCATGGTCACCTTCGGTTCGGTAACTGGTAAATATTACGGCGTAATAGGGCGGCTTAGGGGTTTGCGCAATCATAAGCAACAATTAGGCTACATATATAAGAAGATGCCGCTTAGACCGGAAGCCGGGCTTGCTGGTTGGAAGCCATTACCCCCTAATTTATTTGCAAATAAATGATTTTCAATATATTGATAGACTTTTGAAGCTCCACCATTTTACAAAACGGCACATTTTATGTATATTACCTTTTAGTGAAGCTAAACGTTCTGCTAAAAAGGCACCTTTTATTGGCCCTGTTAACCTTGCTTTTAACGGTTAATACGGGTGGGTTATATGCCCAGCAAACCCGGGTACAAAAGGTAAGCGCCTTGTACGACTCCTTACTGGTTTACGAAATTGAATACCCCCAAACCGTGCTGGCGCAAGCTATGTTTGAAACAGGGTGGATGGAGTGTAAAAAGTGTACTTACCGTTGGAATAACCTATTCGGTTTCAGGGGCAATGGCAATTATATGCGCTTTGCCAGTATATCCGACTGTTTGGTGTATTTGAAAAAATGGCAGGATAAATACTATCAACCCTGGCGCAAGAAACACCCCAAGGCCACCTACTACGAGTTTTTAACCCAATTAAAGTATGCTGCGGATATGCCCATCTACCTTACCAAGATTAAGCAGGTGGAGCGCTGGATTAAAAAGAATGTGCCCGAAACACAGCGCAGTTAGCGTATAACTGCTTGGTTATCATTAAATAAGCCAATAAGGTCTGTATGTTGAGGCCCTGTTAAAGGCAGGCTGTGGTTTTTACAGGATACGCCCCTTCCGTTTCCACAGTTTTTTTTGAAAATTCACCTATCTGGTTATATTTGCGTCCCTTTTTACCGAAAGGGCTGATGAGGTTTTGGATTTAATGAAGCTAAATAGCCTTTGAACAGAAAGAGGAAATAGGGGCATAGTTCAGTGGTAGAATAGCGGTCTCCAAAACCGTTGACGTCAGTTCGAATCTGGCTGCCCCTGCTGAAGAGCAAAGAGTAGCCTTTGCAGAAGTGAATAGAGGGAAGAATTGAATTGGTCAGTTCGTCCCGAGACTTCGGGACTGGCTGCCCCTGCTGAAGAGCAAAGAGTAGCCTTTGCAGAAGTGAATAGAGGGAAGAATTGAATTGGTCAGTTCGTCCCGAGACTTCGGGACTGGCTGCCCCTGCTGAAGAGCAAAGAGTAGCCTTTGCAGAAGTGAATAGAGGGAAGAATTGAATTAGTCAGTTCGTCCCGAAACTTCGGGACTGGCTGCCCTGCATAAAATAAAGGATCACGGTTAACAGTTCACACGTTAACAGAAAATACCGTGAAAACCTGATGTGAACTGGACGAAAAACGATGGAAAAGGTAAGATTATACTTCGTTGAAGCATACGACGAGTTGATGCACAAGGTGACCTGGCCAACATGGCCGGAGTTACAAAGCAGCGCAATTATTGTGCTGGTTACGGCTATCATCATTTCTATGCTGGTAGTAGCTATGGATATTACCTTTAAGTATGGTACCGGCGCTTTATACAAATTGTTCATCGGTTAAGAATGGCGGCAATGGCAGAAGATAAAAAATGGCATGTAGTGCGGGTTATCAGCGGACAGGAACGCAAGATAAAGGAGCACGTACAGTTGGAGGTGAGCCGCTCTAAATGGGATAAGATTGTTACCAACCTGCTGGTGCCTACCGAAAAGGTATACACCATAAAGGCCGGTAAAAAAACCATAAAAGAAAAAACCTTGTTCCCCGGTTACATTTATATGGAAACCGACGACAAGAAGATGACCCAGGAAATGTGGCAGCACATACGCCAGGTGCATGGTGTGTTAGGGTTCTTAGGTACCCTATCGCACGGCGAGGCTATGAAGATGTTAGGCAAAGCAGATGAAATGCTGGATGCCGGCGAAACAATGGCCGAACCGTTTATTATTAATGAGGACGTAAAAATTACCGACGGTCCGTTTAACGACTTCATCGGTACTATTGAAGAGATAAATAACGAGAAGAAGAAGCTGAAAGTGATCGTTAAGATATTTGGCCGTAAAACGCCGGTTGAAGTAAGCTTTATGCAGGTGGAGAAGATAAGCTAATTCAGGGTTAGCGGTTTGCGGCTTAAGGTAGCTTCCAATTACTTTAAGATTGCAGGTGAGGCCGGTAACAGAATTATATAAACAACATTTAATAATCGAATTAAGAAATAAACAATGGCAAAGGAAATTGCAACCTTCATCAAATTGCAGGTAAAAGGCGGTCAGGCAAACCCTGCTCCACCAATTGGCCCGGCTTTAGGTTCTAAGGGTGTTAACATCATGGAATTCTGCAAGCGCTTTAACGCGCAAACGCAGGACCGCATGGGCAAAGTATTACCTTGTGTAATTACTGTATATACCGATAAGAGCTTTGACTTTATCATCAAAACTCCACCGGTACATGCTATGTTAATGGAATTAACCAAAAAGCAAGCCGGAAGCGCTGAGCCTAACCGTAAAAAAGTTGGCACCGTTAGCCTGGATATCATCCGCAAAATTGCTGAAGAAAAAATGCCGGACCTTAACTGTTTCACTATCGAATCAGCTATGAGCATGGTTGCCGGTTCTGCAAAAAGCGCAGGCTTTAACGTAGAAGGATACTAGATAATTCAGAATTCAGAATGGAGAAGTTTGAAGTAATTCAGCATTCTCCATTCTGAATTCAAAACTTTTTTAATAACAGGGGGAGGGCTCTCATTGACCCGCTTGACCCCAAAAACCAAACACAATGAAGTTAACTAAGAAAAGAAAAGCCGTTGCCGGTAAAGTAGATGCTAACAAGCTCTATGCACTGGCCGATGCCTCTAAACTTGTAAAGGAGGTGAACACTGCAAAATTCAACGCTTCTGTTGATTTGCACATTCAATTAGGCGTTGACCCTAAGAAAGCCGACCAGGCTGTGCGTGGCACAACCGCGCTGCCACACGGTACCGGCAAAACCAAGCGTGTTTTAGTATTCTGCACTCCTGATAAGGAAGAAGATGCTAAAAAAGCAGGTGCCGATTTCGTAGGTCTTGACGAGTTTATCACCAAGATAGAAAAGGAAAACTGGATGGATTTTGATGTGGTTATTGCTACCCCTAACGTGATGGCAAAACTGGGTAAAATCGCCCGTATCCTTGGTCCCCGTAACTTAATGCCAAACCCTAAATCAGGCACAGTAACTCCTGAAGTAGGTAAAGCGGTAGAAGAAGTAAAGAAGGGTAAAATTGCCTTTAAGGTTGATAAGTTCGGTATCGTACATACTTCCATTGGCCGCGTTAATTTCTCGGCTGAACAAATACATGAAAATGCTACTGCGTTATTGCAAACACTTTCAAGGCTTAAGCCATCTTCTGCCAAAGGTGTTTACTTCAACAGCATCAGCATGGCCAGCACCATGAGCCCGGGCATTAATGTTGATTACAAAAGTGTAGCCGGTTTATAATTTGAATCACCAGAAAAAATCAGTGAACAATGGATAAGAAACAAAAAAATATAGAAATAGCCGAACTGAAAGAGAAGTTCAGCAACACGCAATACTTTTACATTTGCGATCCTTCTACACTTACAGTAGAAAAAACCAATAAATTCCGCCGTTTGTGCTTTAACTCAGGCATCGAATACCGTGTTTCTAAAAACACCCTTATTCGCAAAGCCCTTGAGCAGGTAGGTGGTAACTACGAAGCCGTATATCCTTTATTGCACGGCCAAACAGGTGTTATGTTTTCAACCGATGGCGCATCACCTGCCAAACTGTTAAAGGAATTCCGTAAAGGAAGCGATAAGCCTGCCCTTAAAGGTGCTTATATTGATAGCGACGTATTTGTTGGCGACAACCAGATTGAAGTACTGGCCGCTTTAAAGAGCAAATCAGAGTTGCTTGGCGAAATCGTTGGCTTATTGCAATCTCCTGCGCGCAATGTTATCAGCGCTTTACAAGGTTCTTCGGCACAAAAAATTGCCGGTCTTGTTAAAGCCCTTGAAGAAAGAGGACAATAACACACTAACGCTTCTTAAGGAGCAAATAATGAGAACCCGGACGTTTTATCGCCCGGGTTTTTTATTTGCCGTTGCCGGTATTCGGTTTCCTTTTCCTTCTATCTTCGCACAAAACCCCGTACCATGCGGCATTTTCTGTTAGTTCTTCTACCGGTATTTTTTTGCGCAGGCATTTTAAAAGCCAAGGACCTGCGAGGCGATACTATTGATATACGTTCATATCAGTTACGGTTGGATTTATCGGACTTTACCGGCAAAATAATGCGTGGTGATGCTACTATTGGTATTAAGGCTAAAATGAACGGCGTAGAGGGCATAAAGCTGGATTTGCTGGGCCTTACTGTTGACTCAGTAAAAGTGGATGGTTATAACCCACCCTTTGATTATAACGATAGCGTGTTGAACATAAACCTGCTTAATACCTTTAACACCGGCGATTCATCTACCATTCGTATCTACTACCATGGCCACCCTTTGCAGGTAAATGGCGACTTCGGTGGTTTTTACTGGACGGGCACTTATGCTTTTAATATCGGTGTAAGTTTTTTAGCCGACCCGCACACTTATGGCCGCGTGTGGTTCCCCTGCTTCGATAACTTTGAGCAGCGCAGCTACTACGAATACTTTGTTACCACCAAAAGCAACCACAAAGCATTTTGCAATGGTTTGCTGCAAGGGGTAACACCAAGCGGCGCTAACCAGGTGTGGCATTGGAAGTTGGGCCAACCCATTCAATCCTACCTGGCCTCAGTAACGGTAGCCCCTTATGCTACTTTAACTGATACTGTGCAGGGCCAGTTGGGCACACTGCCTGTGGAGTTGGCTGCCGTACCTTCTGACACTACTGCTTTAAAAAGTTTGTTTGTTCACCTTAACGATGCTTTCCATATACAGGAAAATGCATGGGGCCCTTACCGTTGGGACCGTGTAGGCTATTGCATAGTGCCTTTTAATGCCGGCGCAATGGAGCATGCCACCAATATCAGCTTTATGCAGTATTACCTTAACGTGGTAGCCAGTGACTGCGAAACCACTATGGCGCATGAGCTTAGCCACCATTGGTTTGGCGATTTGGTAACGTGCGACAGCGCCAGCGAAATGTGGCTTAACGAAGGCTGGGCTACTTACAATGAGCATTTGTTTGAGGAGAAATTCTACGGCCCGGATGTATATGCCCAATACGTGCGCGCTAACCATGATGATATTGTGCATACTGCGCATATTGATGATAACGGTTACCGTGCGGTTAACGGCGTACCCAGTGAGTACACTTACGGCACTACGGTTTACCGCAAAGGGGCGGATATGATACATACCCTGCGCTGGTATATGGGCGACGCCCAGTTTTTCAGCTGCCTCAAAAACTATATGAACGACTTTGCTTTCAAAAATGCAACTACGGCCCAGTTGCGCGATTACCTGGTTAGCTGCTCGGGCAACAACAAGTTGAACGATTGCTTTGCTAACTGGATTAACGCCCCGGGCTTCACACATTTTTCAATAGAACAGCTGGTGCCGCAGGGTAGCGGGCAAATTGATGAGCATGTATATATACGCCAACGCCTTAGCCATGCACCTAATTTATATACCAACGTACCGGTAAAGGTTACCTGCTTTAATAATGATTTTACATCCGTTAGCTCTACCGCTATTGTAAGCGGTGAATGTAGCGAGGCAGTTGTTGGCCCCTTGAATTTTACCCCGGTGTATGTGGCGGTTGATTTTGATGATAATCTGCAGGACGCCATAAGTGCGGAGTGGCAAATTATATCAACCACCGGCCAAAAAGATTTTGGAACAGCCCGTGCCAAGTTGCAGGTTAACAGCATTACGGATTCGGTATTGGTGCGTATTGAACATAACTGGATAGCCCCTGATGCAATGAAAAATCCTACCACGGGCCTGCACCTGCACGATTACCGCTATTGGACCATTGATGGTATTATTAATGCCGGGTTTGATGCTAATGCTACCTTTAACTACGACGGAAGTGCCGCTGCGTATTTGGATAATACCTTCTTTACTAATAATGAGGACAGCCTGGTAATGCTTTGGCGTGCGAAACAAACCGACGACTGGAGTGTGGTTGATTCCTTTACGGTTACAAAAGGGATAAGCGCCATTGACAAGATAGGTTCTATTACCGTTTACAATGTGCAAAATGGGGAATACGTAATGGCTATATGGAACAGCAGCCTGCCTACCGCAACGGATAGCCGTGTTTCCTGCTTTTACCAGGTGGACGTAAATGAAGTTAGCGCCGAAGCCTTTGAGATTTATCCTAACCCTTCCAGCGATTTTGCTAACCTGCGTTTTGCGGCTAATACTTTTACGGGCTTTGAACTGCACGACATTTTGGGCCGTGTGCTTATCAGCCAAAAGTTTAGCCCTGAGCAAACCAATGCTGTTATAGATATACAGCGCCTGCCTGCCGGGGCTTATATGGTAACGTTAACAGGGGAGAAGCGCAGCAGTAAAACCATTATAAAGCAGTAGGCACGGAGCAAATCGGTTATAGAGGTCCTTTCTACTAAATTCTATATTCGCCTTATGATTGAAAAAGTAAGTGTTATAGGCGCCGGTACCATGGGTAATGGTATAGCGCACGTATTTGCCATGAATGGCTTTAGCGTAAACCTTGTAGATGTAAGTAAAGAACAATTAGACAAGGCTGTGGCTACTATTACTAAGAACCTTGACCGTATGGTGGCTAAAGGGGGCATTACGGAAGACGTAAAGGCTGTAACCCTAAAAAACCTTGTAACTAACACAGGATTAGATAGTTGTGCGGATAGCGACCTTGTGGTAGAGGCGGCTACGGAGAATGTGGATATCAAGTTGAAAATTTTCAAAGAGCTGGATAAAGTGTGCAATCAGGGGGCAATTCTGGCCTCCAATACCAGCAGCATCAGCATTACCAAAATAGGCGCTGCCACCGGGCGCGCGGGCGATGTTATAGGTATGCACTTTATGAATCCGGTGCCGGTAATGAAGCTTGTTGAAATTATAAAGGGTTACGCTACAACTGAAAGTTGTTTGAAACAAATCATGGATTGTTCGCGTAAACTGAACAAGATTCCGGTAGAAGTAAACGATTACCCCGGCTTTGTGGCAAACAGGATACTGATGCCGATGATTAACGAGGCCGTATATACGCTATATGAAGGTGTAGCGGGGGTAAGTGAAATTGACACGGTGATGAAGCTTGGAATGGCTCACCCGATGGGACCGCTGCAATTGGCAGATTTTATAGGCCTGGATGTTTGCCTCGCAATTTTACGCGTGCTGCACGATGGCTTTGGCAATCCAAAATATGCGCCTTGTCCCTTGTTGGTTAACATGGTTACTGCCGGCTACCTTGGTGTAAAAACCGGGGAAGGATTCTACAAATACACGCAGGGCTCGAAGGACCTTGTGGTATCTGATAGGTTCGGGAGTTAAGGTTCGTCCCTTTTGCTCTCGGCCAAAAAATTTAAAAACCCAAAACCGAGACGAAGGATGAAAACTAAATTACTCACACTGTTACTGCTGGCAAGCGCGCTGATGACGATGGCGCAACCACCTGCCAAAATTTGGTACGACGAAACAAATTTAAGAACAAGTGCAATCCGCAATTTTGCGCAGGCAAAGTACCTGGATTGTATTATGAACTGCCAGCGCATGGTAGCTTTAGGCAATGGCGATGGCCTGGTAACAGGGCTTATGGCAATGGCCTATGATTCGTTAACCAACCAGGAAGCTGCCGATAAAAGCCGTGCCGATGCCAACCTGTATAAAGTAGATTCAAACATCATCCGCCGTTTAACAGCGGCTAACCTTTCCCCCGAAATTTATAAGCGCAACATACTGCAATCAGGCGCAGGTTTTTACAACACCTTTAAGTTTGATAGCAGCGAGGTTTTCTTTACGGAGTATTTGAAACTTGCTCCTAAAGATACTTTCGCCATCTTCTTCCTGGCTAACTCGCAGTTTTACCAGGGTAAATACGAGCAGGCTGTAGTTAACTACAAGCGCGTGCTTGAACTGGACTTTAACCGTGCCGACGTGCACAACCTGGTAGGCGTTTGCTTAATGCTGCAGAACAACTTCCTGAATGCCCGCGACTACTTTAGCCAGGCGCTTATACTGGATAAGTACATGGGTAATGCCCATTACAACTTAGGCCGCGTGCAATACGGCTTAAACGATAAAAACGCTGCCATACAAAGCTTGAACGATGCTTACAGCATGCTGCCTAAAGACTCAAACATAGTAGCCCTGTTAAGCCAGATTTACCTGGAGCAGCAGGACTATAAGAATGCGGAGAAATTTCTTGCCAAGCTTTACGCTTTAAATAAGAGCAACGAGAAAGTGGGTTGGAACCTGGTAAACATCGCCCGCAAAAACAAGGATTACGAACATGTAGCTATCTATCTGCAAAACATCATCCGCGTAAACCCTAAAAACCCGCAAGGTTATGTTGAACTGGGCGAAACCTACGTAACCACTAATAACTATGAGCAGGCTTTTAATAACTACGAAAACGCCATCTCTAAACTGGGCGAAAGCCGCGACTTTCTTTACAACGCCGGTATGTGTGCTAACCACATAGGCATATATGGCAAGGCGGTTGAATACCTTAGCAAAGCAATAAGCCTGGATGCTTCTTATGCAAAATCATACAAAGAATTAGGTGATGCTTACACCGGCCTAAAGAAAAAGAAGCAGGCTAAGCAGAACTATAAAAAGGCAAACAGCCTTGGCTACGAAAAAGAGCCGGTTGTTCAAAATCCAACACCTGAAGTAGCGCGTAAATAATAAGGTTCTTTTGCCCAAGGGCATAAGAAACGGAAGAGTCCTTCAATCTCGGTTCCAAATAGAAGAGCACCTCACAAGGGTGCTCTTTCTATTTTTAGGGGGCCACAAAAACAAAACGCCGGGCAAAGTGCCGCGGCGTTATTTTTTCCGTGCGATACCCCGGGGTTGGCTATTGTTGCTTTAGGCAACCACCAACCCCGTACGGGGTATACGCAAATATATATAGCGAGTGATTATAGTATTAAGCAGCCTGTATATAGCCGTTGTAGTCAGCATTACCGTTAAAGGCATCCAGCAACTTATCAAACAGCGAACGCAGGTTGTTTTCCTTGTTCTCTACCGTGTTGATGTTGGTGTGAAACATATAGCGGTTTATATCTACGTTAGGGAAATGTAATTCCGGATCGATGATTACTTCGCCGTCAAAGTCTACTGCTACATTATGAACAGGTTGCGAAGCGTTTGCGTTATTCACCGGTTGGCGCAGTGCCAGTAGTGATGGGTCATAAAACAAGTTCATAAAATTTGGTTTTAGTGGTTAACTAATATGCTTCAATACAAAAAAGAAGTGTGCCAAATTGCGCTTGCCTCTCAAAAACCGTAAATAGCTGTTAAGACCGGGGAATTTTTTGCCGGAGGTGTGGAATGCAGTGAAGTAAAAGGGTGTTTATGCGGCATGTCAGTCTGAGCTTGTCGAAGACTGCACTTTCGATGTCTATCCTTCGACAGGCTCAGGATGACAGGTTGTGATTATTATAAGGCTGTTTGCTGTTCTCCATTATTGTCAGTCTAATCCCGAAACTTCTAGAGCAGCATGACAGGTGGTGATTATTGTAATGCAGGCTTATTACATCCTCTCAGGCACATCAATGCCCAACAGCTTCATTCCTTTTTTGATGATACTGCCTGCCTGGCCGGAGATAGCTACGCGCAGGTTCTTTTCTTGTTCGCCGGGCGCTTGCAGTATGGGCTGCTCGTGGTAAAACTTATTGTAAAGTTTAGCGATGTTATACACGTAGTTAGCTATTTCAGAAGGGTCGTATTTCTCGCAGGCTGTCCTTACCACGTTTTCAAACTCGGCCAGTTGTATAATAAGCTCGCGCTCTACAACTGCCAGGTTCAGGCCGTCAGGAATGCTTACCGCAGTTGTACCGGCAACACCCGCTTTACGCATAATGGCCGAAATGCGGGCATGGGTGTACTGTATAAACGGCCCCGTATGCCCGTGGAAGTCTATACTCTCCTCCGGGTTGAAAATTATTTTTTTGAACGGGTTAACGCGCAGTACAAAATATTTTAACGCGCCCAGGCCAATGGTCCTGTAAAGTTCTTTAGCCTGTTCATCGGTAAAGTCGTCAATCTTGCCCAGCTCTTTGGTTTTCTCTTCGGCAATGCGCAATACCTCAGCGATTAAATCATCGGCATCAGCAGTTTTGCCTTCGCGGCTTTTAAAACGGCCGGTAGGCGATTCAACCAAAGCATAGCTGAGGTGGTAGATACCTTCTGCCCAACTTTTGCCCAGCTTTTGCAGCGCAAGTTTCAGTACTTTAAAGTGGTAGTCCTGCTCGTTTGCCACTACGTAAATCATTTTGTCCATGCCAAATTCATCGTGGCGCAATTCGGCAGTTGCAAGGTCTTGCGTTATATAAATTGACGTGCCGTCGGGGCGCAGCAGAACCTTTTCGTCCAGCCCTTCGGGGGTAAGGTCAACGGCAACAGCGCCGTCCTTACGCTTGTAGAAAATGCCTTTGCTTAAACCTTCTTCCACAATGTTCTTCCCTAACTTGTATGTTTCGCTTTCGTAGTAGTCCTTTTGAAAATCTACACCTATCAAATCAAATGTTTGCTTAAAGCCGGCATACACCCATGCATTCATCTGCTTCCATAAGGCAATGGTTTCAGGGTCGCCGGCTTCCCACTTTAAAAGTGTTTCGGTGGCTTCTTTGTAAATAGGGGTCAGCTTCTTTGCTTCCGCTTTGTCTTCAGGCGCATTAGGTATGGCAGCTACTTCTTCCATAGCCACCTGGTTAAACTTCACATACCAATCGCCCACAAAGTGGTCGCCTTTAATGCCGGTTGATTCAGGCGTAGCACCATTGGCATAACGCTTATAGGCCACCATACTTTGGCAAATAGCAATGCCGCGGTCGTTGTAGATGTTTACCTTGGTAACATCATAGCCGGCCGTTTTCATAATCTCGCTCATGCTAAAGCCCAGCAGCATGTTGCGCACGTGGCCAATGTGCAGGGGCTTATTGGTATTAGGGCCGCAATATTCCAGCACCACTTTCTGCTTATTTGGGGCAAGGGTGCCGTAAGCCGGCGAAGATGAAATTTCTTTCAGGCGTTTAAGCCAGTAAGCATCGGTTAAGGACAGGTTTAAAAAGCCCTTTATTACGTTGAACCCACCCACGTAATCGGTTTGGGTTGTAAAGCCATTGCCTAAGGCCTCGGCGGTTTGCTCCGGCGATTTTTTGGAGAACTTGATAAGCGGGAAAACCACAATGGTAAAATCCCCTTCGTGCTCCTTTTTGGTAATGTTGATGGTAACCGCTTCGGCGGGTATATCCGCACCGTATTCAGACTTGAAAAATTGTTGGGTAAATTGCTTTAAAGAGGCCTCTAACATGGCGTAAAAATAAACGCCCGCGTTAATATTTCAGGTGTTATTTTCGCATCCTTATTTTAAGAAATGACGAAACGCCAGAAATACCGCGACCTTATTACGCAAACCTTCGATTTTCCGCAGAGGGATTTTAAAGAGGAGAAGAACCACCTTTTTTGGAACGACCTGCCCCTGATGGATATTATTGAGAAGTATGGCACCCCCCTGCGCTTAACGTACCTCCCTAAAATAGGCCAGCAGATACAAAAGGCGCGCAGGTTGTTTAACAGCGCTATTGCCAATAACGACTACCGGGGCGATTACCACTACTGCTATTGCACCAAGAGCTCGCACTTTAGCTTTGTGGTGGAGGAGGCGATGCGCAATAAAACGCATATTGAAACATCTTCCACTTTTGATTTTGAGCTGATAAAGAAGCTGGAGGAGAAGAAGAAAATAAAGAAGGATAATTTTATCATCTGCAATGGATTTAAAACCGATGCTTATGTAAGCCGCATATTGGAAGCCTGGGGCAACGGTTACAAAAACCTGATACCGGTGTTGGACAATATGGATGAGTTGGTGAAATACGGCGCCCCTACCGAGCCAATGAATATCGGTATCCGCATTGCCGCGGAAGAGGAGCCCAAGTATGAATTTTATACCTCAAGGCTGGGAGTTCGGTATAATGACATAGTGCCCTTTTACCAGGAGAAAATTGAAAAGAACCCCGGGTTTAAGCTGAAGATGCTGCACTTTTTTATTGATACCGGCATTAAGGATGTAAACTATTATTGGACGGAGTTTCACAAGGCGCTTAATGTTTACTGCGACCTGAAAAAGATATGCCCCGAACTTACAGCTATTAACCTGGGTGGTGGTATGCCTATTAAGCATTCCCTGGCGTTTGATTTCGATTATGAGTATATGATAAACGAAATTGTAACGCAGATAAAGACGAGCTGCCAGAACGAAGGGGTAGATGAACCCGATATATTTACGGAGTTCGGAAGCTATACAGTGGGCGAAAGCGGCTGTGTGCTTTTCAGCGTATTGGGCGTTAAACAGCAAAACGACCGCGAAAGCTGGTATATGCTGGACGGCTCCTTAATGAACAGCCTGCCGGATATATGGGGCCTTTCGCAGCGCTTTATAATGCTGCCTATTAATAAGTGGGATGATGAATACCACCACGTGAACCTGGGGGGCATTACCTGCGATGTAGGTGATTATTACAATAGCGATGCGCACATTAACCAGGTGTACCTGCCGCGCATAAAGCAGGGCGAAAAACTATTCATCGGCTTTTTTAATACCGGCGCCTACCAGGATACTTTAAGCGGTTATGGCGGCATTAAACACTGCCTGTTGCCTTCGCCGCCGCACATTTTGGTGGATGAGAAGAAGAAGAATGAGTTTACCTACCGCACTTTTGCCGAAGAGCAAACAGCTGAAAGTATGCTGAAGATTTTGGGATATTAACGAATGCTGGGTTAAGAATGTAGAATGCTGAATGAACGGCACGCTATGTTCTATTGACCGATGTACAAGTTCAGGATGGCGTATTACTGCCCCTGTAACTCCTGTAGGCGCATTTTCATTTGTTGTGCCTGTACCGTATTGCCTACCATTTGGTAAGCTACACTTAAGTAATAAACCACATTAGGATTTTCCGGATTTAGGTTGTAACAGGCCAAAAGGGCATCAATACCTTTTTGCGCATAGGCCGGGTTACTTTGCACCGAACTTAAATACGCCAAACCTAAATTCTGCAATGCGGCATCGTTCTTCGGATATTTTTGGCAGTAAGGTTCCAGTTTAGTAATGGCTGTGGCAAAATCGTTGCGCTTAACGGCCTCGTTACCCTCGTAATCGCCTTTGTCCACTTTCTTTACTACACATGATAATGGCACTCCATCTGCATACACAACGTATATAGCCTGCTCAGGAGGGAAACAGCCATTCACCAACAAGGGCCTGTCTACAAAGCGCGAATAGAGTATTTCATAATCTGCCGGTACATTGCTGCGGTTGCGGTAGCTTACATAACCGGTCAACACATCGGTGGTATCGTGTATGAAGTAATGGTATGTAGGTGCAATAGCGTTACTGTATATAAGCGTTTTACGGCCGTTGGTTTTCAGGTTCTCATGTTCCTTTAACCAATCGGCGCATTGCTTAACGCTGTTCATGTAATAATCCGTTTCGTAGTTATTGGCTGCGCCTTTTATACCGCCTACCAGTTCGTTAAAGTAAACGTACTCGTTAGGGTGGTTGGCAAACATAAAGCGGGCCGGCAAGGCTACCAGCACCAACATTAATGCTACAACACCGTATTTAACGGCCTTAGGGAAACGGTTAATGAAATAATTAAATGTAAGTGCCGAAAGGATGATGATGCTTGGATAAACGAAAAAGAAGTGGCGCATAGCATCGTACAATACCGAGTGTTTGTAGATAACGTAACCAATAGGGAAGAAAAGCGTGAAATACACAAAGCCCAGGTAAAGAAGTTTCTTTTCGCGATTCATCTGTGGTATTAAAACAGCCGATACAAAGGCGCCTATTAACCCGAACAGGGGCGTAGAAATCAAGAACCATTGCGGGATGTAGTTCCAGGGGATAAGCGAAACAAACTTGCCATCAGCACCCTGCTGTGCGGTAAAAATGTGTTTGCCGTCAAACAATATGCGCATGGTTACGGGGAATTTCTCCGCTACACCCAGCGCTTCAAGCGGGTTGTGTATTGGGCTAACCAAACCAAAGGGCCAAAATACCAGCGCCAGGAAATAGCCTAAACCTGCTGACACCAACACCCATTTAAAGCTTGGCCATATGTTCTCTTTAAACTTTGAGAAATCGAACAGGCCGCCCCAGCCGTACAGTTGCAGCATAGCCAAACCGTAAAACAAAAACAGGTAGGGGATTAGTAACAGTCCACCTATACGTATGCCCATAGCCATGCCTATGCTTAGGCCCAGGCCCAGGGCTACCTTCCAGTTGGGTTTGGGCAATTGCTTCAAAAATTTGAGGATGAAAACATAGGTAAGCATGTAGCCCGCAGCCATGGTAATATCCTTGGGGTTGTTCATGCTTTCGCCAAAAAAGCGGGGAGAGAAGGCCATGAACAGCAGCGCAATAAGCCCGGCCTGCCAGCCGGCTATTTCAACAGCAACCAACCCTGCGCAAAGTATAGCCAGCCAACCGAAAATGGAATTCCAGGCATGGCGCACGCTCCATTCATTGGCCGATGAAAATGTTTTAGAAAGCATGGCAGCGCTGCCATCGTAAAAGCCACCATAAAAGCGCATAAGCGAGTCGGGCCCGCTGGCCATGGTGCAGGTGCTATCGTGCCCCATGGAAGTGTAGAAGTTAAGCACGCGGTGGCCGTATTCGCGGTGGAAGTTTTCATCGCCGCTAATGCCGTACTGCCGGCTAACAAACACCATTACCACTACCAGTATAGCAGCAAAGCCCCAAAAAATCTTTTTGGCAATACTATCCGGTATTAAAGGGGTGAGTACGATTTCTTTTTTAGGCTCACTTTTAGTTTGTGGTTTTGGTTGCGGTTTAGCGGGTTGCTTGGCCATTGGCGCAAAGTTTAGTGCGGCTAATATAATAGTTAAGCAATAAGGCTAATGGTGGGTATTAAGGATGGCTTTTTGATGTCTATCCTTCGACATCCCGAGGGGTCGGGAGCAGGATGACAAGTGGACTTGTTAAGGCTTGGTGGCAGATATGAAGATGGATTGGCTTACTGCTTTTATGCCGGGTATTTTTTCAAGCACGTTGCCTACTACTACCGAAGGGGTTATCAGAAAATCAGGAATGCCGGGCAGCAGAAAATCCTTGTATTCAACTTTTATGTTTTGGTAGCCGGTGTTGCGCAGTTTTTCGCTTACCCAGCTTTTGCTAAAGGCCATTTCATCAGGCTCCAAATGCGCTTTAACGCGCAGGCTTGGGTAGGTGAATATGGCATATACATAAGGATTGTAAAGGTTAGGCTCCAGAAAAATGATTTTACCGCCGGGCTTTAGCAGGCGCAGCATATTGGTAAAGGCACTATCTAATTGGTGATATAAGTGATGAAGAATACCGTTGCCGATGATGTAATCGAAGGTTTCACCTTTGAAGTCTTCCGCTTTGTTGAAGTCCAGCACATCGTAACGCAAACCGGGCAGTTGGAATTTTTTACGGGCATCTTCTACAAAAGGCACGCAAAGGTCGGTACCCAATACTTTCATTCCGGTTTTGTGTGCCAGCATAAAGGCGTTGCTGCCGGTGCCGCATCCAATTTCCATTATGCTTTTATCGGGGCTTACCTGCATTTGCGAAATCATATAATCGCAACGACGCTCGGCACGTATGCGTGTAGATTTACTATCACCCCAAACCTGGTTATAACCTCTATCGTCCTTAATATTTTCCATTGATGCAGGAGACTTATTTTTTTAAGAAAATGGTATAGCCCAGCGGGTCGCCCACACTGCCTAAGTTTAGCACCAGCGATATATGCGCTATAAGCGTAACCAGTGCCGGTATAGGCAAAAGTGCAAACCACACCGGAAAGAACAACCACTGCCAAAAAGTAGTAGGCAACAGGTTGCGCACCCACAACACTATAACCTTATTAGCTATGTTGGATATATCTGAACCGCGCGGTGTAATAATAGCCTCGCTAAAACCGGCGAACATAATTTTTAAGGTGCTGGGCGTATAGCGGAAGTAATCATAAGGGTCGTAGTGAAAGCGGGCGCTCCATGGTATGGTAATAACCCCTCTTGCGCCCGGCTTCATTACCCGGTGCATTTCGTTTATCAGTTTTTGATAGTGATGAACGTGCTCCACCACTTCGGTGCAAATTAGCCCGCTAAACCTGTTATCCTCAAAAGGAATATCGGAACCGTTAAAATAGGTGATGTCCTTATTGTCGTAATCAAAGCTGGCCGCTTCTTTTACATCAATACCAAAATACTGCGTGGCATTTTTATCCAGTAAAAAGCGGTAAGGGCTTTGGCCGCAACCCACATCAATTACATCGCCTTTAAAAAAAGGTACCAGTTTTTTTAAGTGGATGTAAATGGTTAGCGCCTGAAGGTCCAGCAACATGCGCCCGTAAAATTTAAGACTACCCATAAAGCCTATGGGTGGTGTATTAGAGACAGGGCGAAAACCTTCGGACATCAGTAGCTATTAAATTGTTTAATAGGTTTTGCGGAATATGTTTTTGCGGATAAACTTAGGACGCCGCTTAACCTCTTCAAATATTTTTGCCTGGTATTCGCCTAAAACGGAAATGGCCAACATGTTTAGCCCCCCGAAAAACAGCACCAACACAATTATGGTAGTAATGCCGTGCGGTATATTTCTGAAAGCGAAGTAGGCAATAACCTGGGCTATAATAGCTACGAAGGAGAACAGGGTTAGGGCCCAGCCCACATAGGTAAGCAGTTCAAGCGGCACAAAACTGAAGCTGAAAATTGCTTTACGCGCCCAGCCAATGTTTTTGCGCCAGTTGTTGGTTGTTACGCCAAACATGCGCTCGGGCCTAACGTAATCTACACCGGTTTGCTTAAAGCCAACCCAGGCACGTAAACCGCGCAGAAACTGGTCCGTTTCGGGCATGGCAATTAACTCGTTAACCACTTTGCGGTCCATAAGGCTAAAGTCACCTGCATCCAACGGAACAGGCACATAACTTACACTGCGGAACAAACGGTAAAACAGTTTGTAGAAAGTAACCAGCGTTTGGTTGCCTTCGCGGGCTACGCGGCGGCCATATACCACATCAAAACCCTTCTGCCATTCTTCATAGAATTTCTCGATAAGCTCAGGTGGGTCCTGCAAATCGCCATCCAGCAGTATTACACCATCTCCGGTTGAAATTTCCATACCTGAAAGAAACGCGCTCTGCGAACCGAAGTTACGGCTGTGTTCAATGGCAATAACGTGGTCGTCCTGGTTTACCAGGCTTTGTAAAACAACATTAGTATTATCAGGGCTTTGGTCGTTAACGAAAATGATTTCGTAGTCAACCCCTATTTTTTGAAAGGTATCGCTAAGGCGCTTATACATAATTGGTATGGCCTGTTCATCTTTATAGCAGGCAATAACCGCTGTTAGCTTAAAGCGGATTTTATCCTGTACCAGTTTCTTTTCGTATAGCGGTTTGCTGTAATCTTTTTGCCAATCGTGGGTAAGCTTTAGCCCTTCTTTTAAGGGGGTTTCACTTTGCCAGTTAAGCAGTTGTTTGGCAAGCGTTGCATCGCCATACCACTCTTTTAAATCCCACTTGCGGTTGGGCATTTCGCCCCATTGTGGTTCGCCGTTTATAGTAAACAACTCCTTGGCAGTGGAGGCAATTTCGCGTATAGTGGTTTTTTTATTGCTGGCTATGTTAAGGGACTGACCCTTGATGTTGCCGATATTAGTTGCTGAAAGCAGGGTGGCATAAATGGCATCATCCACGTAAACAAAGTCGCGGCTGATGTCGGGCTGCACTAAAGGTGGATACTCACCCTTCATGCCCTTAGCAATAACCACCGGTATAAGGCGGTCCGGCTCTTCATACGGGCCATAAATAGAATAGTAGCGCAGGTTAACTACGGGCATTTCTTTTAAAGTGCCGTAGTATTTAATCATATGTGCGGCGCTTGCCTTGGTAACGGCGTAGTGCGAGTTAGGCAGCAGCGGGGCGTCTTCTTTTGGGGCGGCGGCATTAAGGCCATATTCCGATGAACTGCCTGCATGCACAAAGGCCTTTATAGAATAGCGGGATGATGTTTCCAGCAAATTCAAAAGCCCCATAAAGTTGGTTTCGTAAATAAGGTCAACATCAGCCTGCTTGCTGTAAGCGCCGTATGCGGCCAAATCGAAAATGGTTTTAAAGGAGTAATCCGAGAAAAGTTTTTCCAGTTGGTCCTTCTTAATAATGTTGCAGTGCAGGATGTGTTTAGGTGAGATATCATCTAAACGCCAGGGCACGAAGGGCTTGCTGGTAACGGCGTAAACGTCCTTACGGTAATTAAGCAGCCGGCGTACCATGTTGGCCCCTATAAAGCCCCCGGCACCAAAAACCACTATGGGCCCTTCCAGGCGGGCCACTTCGGCGGCTATTTTCTCCTCTAAGGTCATGGGTGTAAATATGTATAAAAGAATATGGCTGCACAAACCGGCAGCCATATAAGATGTTCAGCAGCTTTGTAAGGCCTAAATTTCGTGTAAGGAGTTGATCATGTTGTGCATGGTAGGCTCGTATTTTTCTTTGTATTTGCCCATTGTCCATGTAAACACCTGGAAAAACTGGGTTGGCCCTTTTACGAAGCTTACATTGTAGTAAACGTCGTAGGTATCCAGCGTACCGTTAAAGGTAAGTTCCTTGGCAGGCATACCGCTTATTGAAAAATCGCGCTCTTTAATATTACGTACGTCTTTTACGCCGCTGGTGTAGCTTTCCTTCATCAGCTTGTAAAGAGCGTTGAACAACTGCGGGTCGCCAAGGCTATCGGTATAACCGCCTTCTGAAAAGGCAGAGTCCACACTTCCGTGGGTTTCGTCAATTACAATTACGTAGAACTCCTTGAACTTATCGCCGTACTGTAAAGAGGCTTCATCGTTTAGGTCGGTCATTTTCTCCATGTAATCGGGAATGCCAATGGAGTATTTATTGATGTTAATGGTTTTTAGTTTATCGCCGGTATCAATACTGGCAATGGTTTCTTTCAGTTTTTCGCGCGATGTATCGTTACAAGCGGAGAACAGTAAAGCACAGAGCAGAACGGGTAGGATTTTTTTCATGTTTGTTAGTGTATGAGTGTAAATTGAAATTAACAAAAAGAGGGAATAAGCAAAGCGGCGCTACTTAAGAAATGAGGTAAGGCTTTTAATAAGCCCCTCGCCGCTTAGGTTGTTTTCGGCCTGGTGCCATTTTTGGTCGCCGTACTTTCCGCTGGGGTAACCGCCTGCGGATAGCGATAGCATTTGAATGCCCCTATCCAGTTTATTGATGATATGGAAGGAGATAGTTTCGCGCAGGCCACATTCGCCATAGTGTTCTTCTACGGTAATCAGCTTGCCCGTTTTATTAATTGAAGCCAGCAGTTCAGCCGGCATATCTACAATGGGTAAAATACTTAACACCCATATTTCAAGGTCATCGGCCAAAGGGCTGTTGCACAGGCTTTCTAAAACAGGGCCGGTGCCGATAACTACCCCCTTGGTGCCATCCTTAATTTTACGCCACGCGCTGAACGGGCCCACTGCCTGGGGTATTTTGGCACCTACATTCAGGCGCAGGTAATTAGGCTGGGTGTTACCCAGCATATAATCAACGGCTTGCTCCACATCAGTGGCTAAAAAAGGAACATACACCTTCATATTGGGCAGTATGCGCATTGCGCCAATATCTTCCAGGTTATGGTGGGTGGCACCCATTATGCCATAACCGTATCCGCCGCCATTACCTACCAGCTTAACAGGCAGGTTGTGCAGGCATACGTCATTACGTATTTGCTCGTAAGGGCGAAGGGTAACAAAGGGAGAAATGCTGTATACAAAGGGGGTAAAGCCTTCATACGCCATAGCTGCCGCCACGGTAACCATATTCTGTTCGGCAACGCCGGCGTTAATAAAGCGCTCGCCGAATTTTTGTTGCACTTTTTCAAGGGCCATATAGCCGAGGTCGCCGGTAATAAAAACCAGGTTCGGTTTTTTATCGAAGGAATCAATTATGCTTTGTGCAAACTCTACTCTCATATTTGGATAACCGCCAGGCCGCACGCGTTATTGCGCGCCTGAAAATTTTGTTTGAAAGTCCTTTTCAATATCACTTAAAATAAGGTCGTACTGGTCCTCCTTCATAGGCAGGTAGTGGCAGTCCACCTTATCTTCATATAGCTTCCAGCCCCGGCCTTTGGTGGTATTACATATTATGGCTACAGGTTGGTTAGAGGCATCTGCTTTTTCTTTCGCCTGCTGTAGTTCATTAAAATTATGACCATCTGCCTGCAGCACTGCAAAGCCAAAAGCTTTCAACTTATCTGCCAAAGGTTCCATTTTCATAACATCCTCCGTACGGCCAAAGCCTTGCAGGCGGTTACGATCTACCAGCCATACTACATTGGTAAGGTTATGGTGCGCTATAAAAAGGGCCGCTTCCCAGGTAGAGCCTTCGTTAATTTCTCCATCTGAAGTAACGCAGAATATTTTTTTACCGCTTTTCTTCAGCTTATTGGCGATGCCAAAACCCGCCGCTAAGGAAAGGCCATGGCCCAGGCTACCGGTAGCAAACGGAATGCCTTTTAACTTATTTACAGGCGGGTGCGCCGCCAGGTAAGTATCGTTTTTATAAAAACTGTTGATGTCAGCCTCGGTAAGGGTGCCTTCTTCAGCCAGGGTTGAGTACAGCGAAGCGGCAGCATGCCCCTTGGATAAAATAAGCTCATCGCCCTCCTTCATCCAGTCAAAACGCAAGAAGGTCAACATCTCCGCTACGCTTAATGAGCAGCCTACGTGGCCGGCATTGGCCTGTTTATACATGCCCAAAAAGCGCTTTTTGATGTTGTGCGCTTTTGTTAAAAGATATTGGTGTTTGTTCGCCTGCATTAGGGCTGCAATGATAGCCCATTTTTGCGGAAGTTTTGGTGCTGTTTAGCCGCCAATTATCGCACCCCGTTTACCAAGTTCTATGGCTTCCAGGTTTTCCATTTTACCCTTATTCAGGTTAAAGCGCAGGGCGGTTTTTACTTTATGAAAGCCCTGCACGCCTGCCGCGCCGGGGTTCATAGCCAGCATATTGTTGTAGGCTGTATCCTTTGCAACGCGCAGAATATGAGAGTGGCCGCAAATAAAAATGTCAGGCCGGTGTTCCATTATCTGCCTGCGGGCTTTGGGTTCGTAATGGCCGGGGTAACCGCCTATGTGGGTCATTAAAATTTTAAGCCCTTCCCGCTCAGCCAGCCAGTTCAGGGGGTATTCCATACGTATATCCTTACCATCAATGTTGCCATAAACGGCGTAAAAAGGTTTGAAGTTTTTTAACTGATTGCAAAGTTCAAGGGTGCCCAAATCGCCTGCATGCCACACTTCGTCTACATCTTTAAACACGTCAAAGATTTTGGGGTCGAGAAAACCATGGGTATCACTTAATAAACCTATGCGCAGCATAATCAATAAACCTTCACAAATTTTTGGCAAACGGACTTTTTGCCGTTTTGCAGGCGCACAATATACGCTCCTTGTTTCAGCATAGATATATCAATGCTCTGTTGTGGCTTGCTTAAGCTAATGCTTGCTACTTTTTCGCCTTCAAGGTTGAATATGTCGGCGCTGGTGTAGCCCTCGTTTCTTTGTATGGTAATGGTGTTGCCCGCAGGGTTAGGAAATACCTTAAGCGTTGAAATGCCGCCCGGTTGCTGAACGCTGCTAACAACGGTTGTATCCACTATGGTAGTGTCCTGCACAATTTCAACGCCCAGCGAGTCAAGCGGGTAGCTGAGTATGGAACGGCCAAAGGTGCCGGCCACCACCTGGCGGTTGGTTACATTAAAGCACATTTCAAACACCGGCACAAAAGGCATGTTAGCGCCCAGCCGCTGCCAATCTATTCCTCCATCCAGTGTAACATAAACGCCCCCGTCAGTAGCGGCAAATATCACGCTATCGTTACCCGGTAAAATCAGAAGGTCGTTAACAGCTATTTGCGGAAGGTTACCTGAAATATCCTGCCAGGTACTGCCGCGGTTGGTTGATTTATGCACGTGCGGTATCAGTTCATCGCTACGGTAGCCCGAGTGAGACACAAAGACTACATCACTATCGTTGGGCGATGCCTTAACACTGGTAACGTAGCGGTCCGGCAGCCCCGCGTTCAGGTTAACCCAGCTAACGCAGTCATTATCACTGCGCCATACATTGCCATCACTGGTACCCACGTAAAGCAGGTTGTTATCTTTTGCTGAATTGTGAATGGTGCTGATAACATTAAAAGATTGCCCATCCGTACTGCCCAGCGTATTGCCATCGGTAAGGTCCTGGCTTACCTTTTGCCAGGAGCCATTCGGGGCGCCATCCATACGGTACATGTAATTGGTTCCCGCATACATTCTTGAAGGATCAAAAGCATTCATGGTATAGGGGAAATCCCAATTAAACCGATCGCTAAAATCGAACCCTGTAGTAAAGTCGAAAAAATTGCTGCCATTATCCGGAGTGTAAACTATAGCTCCCCATTGTGTTTCGCAATACCAGGTGGAAGGTTCAAGGGGATGAAAGATCATACGGAAACCATCACCTCCAAACATCCGTTGCCAGTTGAAAATGGAAGCAGCATTACCGCCGCAACTGCCGTTATCCTGTGCGCCACCATAATATTTGCCCGGCACATGGGGGTTGTAAGTGGTGCGGTAAAATTGTGTATTAGGAATATTCTCTATATCGGTATAAGTAAGGCCAAGGTTCGGCGTTTTGTAAAGGCCCCCATCGGTTGCCAGTAGAAAGGTGGTAGAGTCAAGAAATACTAAATCATGTTTATCGGCATGCACTTCGTACGTCCACCATTCGGGATCGGCCATTTCCCAAAACATACTGCCGGGAAAAGTCGCGTCCGTTTTGTAAAGTTGAATGCCGCCGATGTAAACATCGTTATCATTCCATGGATTTACTTTCAGCAGGCCAAAGTACCAGCCAAAATAATAACCGTTGCTGCCATACAATTCATCCTGAATAAAGCTTATGTCTAAACTGAGCCAGTTATTACCACCATTAGTGGTACGGTAAACCCCTTTAAGCCCTTTTAAGGTATCTACCACGCACAGGTAAATTTTATCAGGGTTTTGGTAACTCATTGCTATAGTGATGCGGCCATTTTCTTCCTGTTTAAAAGGAGTATTTACCATAGCCCAGGTAGTTCCGCCATCGGTAGTTTTCCATAACTGGCTTTGCAGGCCGGCGTTTACGTTTTCGGTATTAGACCGGATACTGTTCCAACTGGAGGCATAAGCAATCAGTGGATTCTGCGGGTTAATGGCAAGGTCAATACAACCTGCTTCATCTGATGCTATAAGCACACGCTGCCAGTTTATTCCTCCATCAACCGATTTATAAACACCTCGCAAACTATCGCGCTTAAAAGGTGAGCCCATTGCTGCAGCGTAAACCTCATTAGTGTTTTGAGGGTTGACTACAATTTTAGAAATAACGCCTTGTTGTTGTAAGCCCAGGGATTGCCATGTTTCGCCTCCATCCGTACTGCGGTAAATGCCATTGCCATTAAAGGTGTAGCGCACCATGTTACGATCGCCGGTGCCGGCGTATAAGGTGTCAGGATGTTGAGGGTCGAACTCTATACAGGAAATGGCCAGAAAAGATTGGTCATCAAAAACAGGATACCAGTTTTGGCCGCCATCTACGGTTTTAAAAATACCGCCGGCAGCATTGCCCACCAGTATAATATTTTTGTTGGTGGGGTGCACGCTTACGCAATTTATACGCCCGCCTATATTTCCGGGGCCCTGTTGTGTCCACGCCGCGTTGAAATTAGCTGAGCGGGAAGAGAGATTAAAGTTGACGCGTAGCTGCTGCATTACAGCTTTGTAAGCAGCATCATCAAACACCGCATCAGGATACATACGCTGGCGGATGAAATATTCGTAAGGGGCAGATAGGTTCTCCTTTTGGGTTTCGGCTTCCTTATGATGTTGCGGCGGGGAGTAGCTAAAAAGAACTAATGCAAGCAGCAGTAGCGAAAGGAATCCAAAGAAATAGGTCTTCATGAGGGGGATTGTTCTTTTAAAGAACGGCAATTTTACTGTGAAAGAAAAACGACCCATTGTTTAGTTTTACGGCCTTTATGTATAATCTTTTGTTAGTTGCCCATTCTTACCTGCGCTGGCTGGTGCTGGTGGCATTGCTATTTTCTCTTTTCCGCGCTTACCGCGGCTGGCTGGGTGGCAAAACCTTTACAGCGTTTGATAATACTGTGCGCCATGTTACGGCTACTATTTGCCATGTGCAATTAATTGTGGCTTTACTGCTGTACTATGTTAGTCCGCTTGTTACCTACTTCTGGCAAAATTATAAAGCAGAAGTACACGAGCGCAGCATACGTTATTTTGCCATGGAACACAGCACTACCATGTTGGTTTCTATAGTGCTTATAACTATCGGTTCTGTATTGGCAAAAAGAAAGCAAAGTGATGCAGCAAAGTTTAAAACCATGGCCATTTGGTATAGCATTGGCTTCGTGTTGATTTTTGCATCGGTGCCCTGGCCATTTTCGCCAATGGCTATGCGCCCTTATTTCAGGTAATGGAGTCCTGCTTTTTTTCGTAGGCTTTAATTAAACCGTAATACCAGGCCACCCCAACAATATAGAGCGCAACCGTTATAAAGATGATGTTGGAGTAAGCTACATCAGCCTCTCGTAATACTGAAAACATTTTAGCGCTGGCAAACCAGCACCCGCTCCATATGGAAGCATTGATGGCGGAAATCATTTCGCGATTGCGTTCACCTACATAATTCAATGTCAGTTCACTGGTCATAGGGCCGGCCATGTTCATTAAGGGCTGACGAAGCGTAAAGGTTACAACGGCTACCATTAAACCTATAGCAGTATGGTTATACCATTCAGTAGTAGCCATGGTAAACAGCAAAACGACTGCCAACGATTGCACCAGCGTAATAGCCACCTGGTAACCAAAGCGCCGTTTAACTTCAGGTATAAGCAGCGCGGTTACGGCCACCAGCGCAAAGGCCAGGGAGTTCATTAAAGAGAATGCCGGCGCTTCCATGCCATGCACATCATGAAAGAAGAGGTTAATTACCGGTATAGTAAAACCAGCTCCCAAGGCAATAATAAAGGTGGGCACTACGGCGCGCACTATAAGCGACCAATCATAATCAGTATGTATGTTACCGAATGGAACACGTGTCCCCAGGTTTTCTTTATCGGGCAACCGATTTACAAAGTAAACGCCCGCCAAACCCAGGGCAGAGTAGAAAATGAGTAAGACCTCCGTAGAAAAGAAACCGTGCAGTTGCGGTAGCACATAACTCAATATACCGACAAAAATGGTGGTGAGGTTGCCTGCTGAAAAAAACAAGGCGATGGATTCCGTTTCGTGTTCTTTACTGCCGTTTAATAGTATATAGGGCATTACCAGTATTTGCAATAGCGAAAAGCTGATGCCCCAAAGGGCCATTAAAATGCGGATGAGTTCACTGTTACGTGTATGGATGGCAAAGATTAGTAACAGGGCCACTAAAGGTGAAGAGATGGAGCCCGCCAGCATAAAGGGCTTTAAACGTTTGCCCTTTGCAAAAAGCGCAAGCGGCACTGAGCACAGCAGCACGGTCATATACCGGTTGCCCACCATACTGGCTATCTGGAAGTCTTTAAAGCCATGATCCAGCATCAGGTAATTGAGCAGCATGGTAAAGGCGGAGTTGATGAGTTGCAAAAACACATCGGCCAACATCAGGTAGATGATGACGCGCGGAATGCCAAAATACTTGCGGGCAATGTGTTTCATGCTTGTAAGCAGCTATCAATATAACGCTCTATTTCCTCGCGCTGTGAAGGTTGAAACCACTTTATTCCGTCATCCTTGCGAAACCATGTCATTTGCCGTTTGGCGTAATTGCGGGTGTTTTGCTTTATAAGGGCTACTGCTTCTTCAAGCGATAACTTATCTTCTATAAAATCAAACAACTCGGTATAGCCAACAGTATTAAGTGTATGTAATTTTTTGTGCAGGTAAAGGGCTTTTGCTTCCTCCAGCAGGCCTGCTTCCATCATATGGTCAACCCGTTTATTAATACGCTCGTATAATTCCTCTCTTGGCAGGCTAAGGCCAATTTTAATGCACTGAAAGGGTCGCTCGGCCTTTTTGCCAATGCGTTGCTGACTGTATTTTTTGCCGGTAGTGTAAATAATTTCCAAGGCCCGTTTAAGGCGCACCGGGTTTTTCTTGTCCACTGTGGCGTAATATTCAGGGTCCAGGCGTTCTACTTCTGTTTGCAGCCACTCCAGGCTTTTTTCGTTAAGCAGTTTGCGCACTACCCAAAGCTGGTTATCATCTGGTTTATGCATTTGGTCGAATCCGCTGCAAACGGCATTGATAAATAAGCCGGAGCCGCCTACCATTACGGCTATATCCTTTGTTTTAAAGTAATCTTCTAAAAAACCGAGCACTTCAAATTCATACTTGCCGGCGCTGTAGTTTTTGTTGTGTATTGAAATGTTGTTGATGAAGTGGTGAGGTACTGCGCTTAATTCATCCTCAGTAGGCTTGGCAGTGCCAATATTCATCTCCCTGTAAAACTGGCGCGAGTCGGCTGAAACTATCTCGGCGTCATAGTGCTTTGCTATGTCAATAGCCAAAGCCGTTTTACCCACTGCCGTAGGCCCGCAGATAACAATCAGTGACTTTTGCCCGGAGGTTGAAATTTCTTTGGCGTCCATCGGAAATGATTTATGCCCCCGCCTTTTTTAAGCCCAGTTCAGCCCCCATCTCCAGCATCATTTTATAGGCCTCGTTATAGTCATTACGGATTTTACCATCCAGTATTGCCTCCTTAATAGCTTCCTTTATAAGTCCAATTTCGCGCGAAGGAGAAATGCCGAATGTCTCCATAATTAACTCGCCGCTTATAGGCGGCTGAAAATTGCGAACGCGGTCTTTCTCTTCCACCTCTTTCAGCTTTTCGCGCACTACTTCAAACTTCATTAAGTAGCGTTTCACTTTTTCGCGGTTCTTCGAGGTAATATCCGCTTCACAAAGCATCAAAAGGCTTTCAATATCATCTCCGGCTTCAAACAATAAGCGGCGCAGGGCCGAGTCGGAAATTTCCTCTTTGGTTAATGCTATGGGGCGAAGGTGCAGGTAAACCATCTTTTGCACAAACTTCATTTCGGGCCCAAGCGGCAATTTCAAATATTTGAATATGCGCGGTACCCATTTGCTGCCAAGCACTTCGTGGCCATGGAAGGTCCAACCCTCGCCGGGCACAAAACGCTTTGTGGGTGGTTTTGCTATATCGTGCAGTATTGCAGCCCAACGCAGCCAAAGGTCGTTGGTGGTTTTGGTTATGTTATCCAATACCTGTAGGGTGTGGTAAAAGTTATCCTTATGGCCTTTGCCTTCGTAATTTTCTACGCCCTTCAGTTTTTGCATTTCGGGCAAAATGATTTCAAGTAGGCCGCATTCTTCCAGCAGTATAAAGCCTACTGAGGGTTTGGACGCCAGTATTATTTTATTCAGTTCATCGGTAATCCTTTCCTGCGATATAATTTTAATGCGGTCCTTATTCCGTTTTATGGCCTCAAAGGTTTCGGGCAGTATAGTAAAGCCTAACTGTGTAGCAAAGCGAATAGCACGCATCATACGTAGCGGGTCATCGCTAAACGTTATATCCGGGTTAAGCGGCGTGCGTATAATCTTGCTTTCTAAATCCTTAAGTCCTTCAAAGGGGTCAATCAACTCCCCGAACGAGTTTTGGTTTAGTGATACAGCCAATGCGTTAATGGTAAAATCGCGGCGGTTTTGGTCGTCCTCCAGGGTGCCGTCTTCAACCACCGGTTTGCGGCTGTTGCGTTCGTAGCTTTCCTTACGGGCACCTACAAACTCAAGGTCTAGATCCTGCCATTTAAAATGGGCGGTGCCAAAATTTTTAAAGAAGGCAACCTGTATGCCGGGCGCTATTTTTTGTGCGGCTTTTTGCGCCAGTTCAATACCACTGCCTACGCACACAAAGTCTATATCCTTACATGGCCTGTTCAGCAGTTGGTCGCGCACATAGCCGCCAACGGCATAGGTTTCCAGTTGTAGCTCATTTGCCGCTTCGGCAATTTTTGCAAAAACCGGGTTTGTAAGGTTTATTTTAAGATGTGCGCTCACGATTAATTTTCTGGCCGAGGTCAAAAATAAACAAGATGTTAAGAGGTGGACTATGCTAAAAAAAAAGAGCCCCGCTAATTGGCGGGGCCCGGGAAAATTTGTATCAATCAGCGGTTACGCCAAAGTAACGTTAACTGCGTTTAATCCTTTTTTTCCTTCCTGAAGTTCGAAAGTAACTTCGTCGCCTTCTTTAATGGCTTTGGCATTCAGGCCTGAAACGTGTACGAAATACTCCTTATCAGAGTCATTGTCCTTAATAAAGCCGAAGCCTTTAGTGGTGTTGAAAAACTTTACTTTTCCTGTTAACATAAAAATTTGATTTGTTATTGGGGGCAAATATAATTTTTTTCCGCAAAGAACCGCATCCTGCGCGGGATACAGCGGCGGAGCCCTGTAGAAATTGATTTTGCGCCATACGTTGGCGCGCTTAACAAGTAGTTAGCTGCTTGCTGTAAAAGATAGATATTTGCCTTATGAGCACTGTGCTGCATATTAAAAATATGGTTTGCCAGCGTTGCGTACGCGTGGTAAAGGAAGAGTTGGAGCGTGCAGGCTATAACCCGCTGCGCGTGGATTTGGGTGAGGCGGAAATTGCCGGCGATGCCGCAGACCGAAGCAAACTTGCAGGCCTGCTGGCGGCCAACGGTTTTGAATTGCTGGAAGAGAAATCGGCAAAACTGGTTAACGACATTAAGGCTTTTATAATTGCACTGGTGCGCAGCGGTAAGTTGGAGAATGAAAGGCAGAAATTGTCGGAATTGGTAGAGAATCATTTTCATAAGGACTACGGCTATTTAAGCCAGTTGTTTACGCAAGCCGAAACTACCACCCTTGAACGCTACATTATTACACAAAAGGTAGAACTGGTAAAGGAATGGCTGGCCTATGGTGAGCTAACGTTATCGCAAATGGCCGTTAAGCTGGGCTATAGCAGCGTAGCCCATTTAAGTGCCCAGTTTAAGCAAATAACGGGTTTTACGCCCAGTGCCTTTAAGCAACTTAAACATCACCAGCGCAGGGGCCTGGATGAACTTTAACCTGTAATTCTGTAAACAGTTTCCTTTTATATATAAACTACCCCGGTGTTTAACCCCGAACTTAGCGCCGTAATGGCTTATTATGGAAAAGGGGGAGAATAGCGAAACGGTAAAAAAGAGCTTTCCGGTAACGGGTATGAGCTGCGCTTCCTGCGCGGTAAACTCGGAAAGCATGATTAAGGCGCAGGAAGGTGTTATAAGCGCCTCGGTAAACTTTGCCAACGCTACTTTATTGGTTGAATATAAGCCCGAACTTATTGGCCCAAAGCAAATGCGCAGGGCACTGCAGGGCATTGGCTACGATTTAATTATTGAAGAGGAAAATGCAGATGTTTTAAAAGAGGAGGCGCGCGAAACGTACTACCGCGAACTTAAGCGCAAAACCATACTAGCGGCAGCGCTTACTTTACCTATGGCGGCAGGCATGCTGCTGATGCACCTAAGCTGGATAAACTATGTTGCCATGGCTTTGGCCACTCCTGTAGTGTTTTGGTTAGGCAGTGGTTTTTTTAAAAATGCCTGGATGCAGGCAAAGCACCGCACCGCTACTATGGATGCCTTGGTGGCTCTAAGTACCTCAATTGCTTATTTCTACTCTGTGTTTGTTACGTTTTTCCCTCATGTGTTAATGGTGCAGGGCAATCATCCACAGGTTTACTTCGAAAGCGCTGCATTTATCATCACCTTTATCTTGCTGGGCAGGTTACTGGAAGAAAGAGCCAAAGCAAAAACATCAGCTGCCTTAAAAAAGTTAGTTGGCTTACAGCCAAAAGAAGTTACCGTGCTTGAATTTGGCTTTGAAGAAAAGAAAGTACCCATAGAACTTTTAAAGGTTGCTGATATAGTATTGGTAAAACCGGGCGAGAAGATTGCCGTGGACGGAACTATTGTAGAGGGGAACTCTTTTATTGACGAAAGCACCATAAGCGGGGAGCCTATACCTGTAGAAAAACAAAAGGGCGATAAGGTGTTTGCCGGTACATTGAACCAGAAAGGCAGTTTTAAGTTAAGAGCAGATAAGGTAGGCCCTAAAACTGTACTGGCCCAAATAATTAAAGTGGTGGAAGAGGCCCAGGGAAGTAAAGCCCCCGTGCAAAAAATGGTAGATAAAGTTGCCGGTATTTTTGTGCCGGTTGTTGTGGGGCTTGCCCTGCTTAGTTTTGCCGCATGGATGTTTGTTGGCGGCGAGAGTGCTTTTGCGCGTGCCTTATTGGCTATGATAACCGTGCTTGTAATTGCCTGCCCATGTGCGCTTGGCCTTGCTACCCCAACTGCAATTATGGTAGGAGTGGGCAAAGCAGCAGAGGCCGGTATATTGGTTAAGGACGCCGAAAGCCTGGAGTTGGCAAAGAGCGTAAATGCTATTGTGCTGGATAAAACCGGAACCATTACCGAAGGTAAACCCACGCTTACCGGTATTGAATGGGCCATACCCGAAAGCAGCGCACTTGAGAAAGTTTTGCTGGCGATTGAAAAAAGGAGCGAGCACCCTTTAGCGGAGGCAGTTGTTCACTACCTGAAAACCAGGATAACAAATGATAATACCACCGCAACAGAAGTGCAGAGTATTACCGGCAAGGGTGTGGTAGCAAAAGTAAATGGAGAGGTATATTACGTTGGTAACAGGCAATTGCTTGCCGAGAAAGGGATAGTAGTTAATGAGTTGCAGGCAAGCGGGGCAAGTTCGGGTGAGAGTGTATTTTATTTTGCAGATGAGGGCCGGTTACTGGCATCTATTTTTGTAGCTGATAGAATTAAGGAAACATCTAAACGGGCCATTACGCAATTGCAGGAGGCGGGTATCAGTGTTTATATGCTTACGGGAGATAACGCTGCGGCAGCAGAGGCGATTGCCTTGCAAGCCGGAATAGAAAACTACAGGGCCGAAATGTTGCCTGCAGATAAATACCGGTTTATTAAGGAATTGCAAGAACAAGGGAAAAAGGTAGCCATGGTTGGCGATGGTATTAATGATACGCAGGCATTAGCGCAGGCAGACGTAAGTATTGCTATGGGCAAAGGCAGCGATATTGCCATTGATGTAGCGCGCATGACAATAGTATCCAGCGATCTTTTGAAAATACCGCAGGCGCTGCGTTTATCTAAAATGACGGTTAACACCATCCGGCAGAACCTGTTTTGGGCTTTTATCTATAATTTGCTGGGGATACCTATTGCCGCCGGTGTGCTTTATCCCTTTTTCGGTTTTATGCTAAGCCCTGCTATTGCGGGGGCGGCCATGGCCTTAAGTTCGGTAAGCGTTGTAAGCAACAGCTTGCGCCTGCGCTGGCAGAAGCTGTAAATGCTTAACTTTGCGGCAAAGATTTTATTATGGAAGAGTTAGAGGTGGAAAAGAAAGACTACGCTACAATACAATTAAAGCCGCGCGGCCCAGTTACCATTACCGGTAATTTTGAGGTGATAATGGAAGACGGCACTGTGCTGGAAAAGCGCGAAAAGCTCTCCATTTGCCGTTGCGGCATGAGCCAGAAAATGCCCATTTGCGATGGTGCGCATAAGGCATTGGCTTCTGTTCTGTAAATCAGTTAAGGCTTACCTGGCCTTTACAAATTGTTTTGAATACAATTTACCACCTGCATTAAGGCTTACAAAGTAAGTGCCCGCTGCAAAGGTTGAAATATCAGCCTCGGCATTATACAATCCAAATTGTGTTTGGTTAGTGGTATTGGTGTAAAGTACCCGTCCGTTTATATCCGTAATTTGCAACTGCACTTTAGCAGGCTGCGAAATGTAGTATTGAATTTTTACTTCGTTTTCAGCGGGGTTAGGATAGCAACCCACTACGATAAGGTCGTTCTTAACTTCTTTTACTGCGCTTATAAAAGGCGGTTGCACAGGCATACCGGTGCGCGGTGTTAAAGGACCGTTGCACTGCGTTAAATGGTTGGCCTGGTCGGCATCGCACCAGCTGGCGCTAACTGAAGCTGTGTAGCTTTTGTTGGTAATAGTACTCATGTGTATCCAATCGCCCTGTACCCGTGCATCGGTAACATCCAGCAACAGGTAGCCTCTTTTTGAAAGGTCCGCATATTTAACGTTAGGGTTAAAAGCCTGTATGGCTGCCACCGGTACAGAAAAAGTAATAAAGCTGCCGCTGGTTACGCTGGTGCATACATATTCCACTGCAATGGAACCGGCACCCGTTGATGAGTTGTAATTGCCGAGGTCCAGCGGTAAGTCGTTAGCCCACGAGGTATGTATATCGCCGGTTAAAACCACTACGTTGTTAATGTTGTTGCCGGATATATGGGTAAATATTTTGTTTCGTTCGGCAGGGTATCCGTCCCATTGGTCCTGGTTAACAGCCTGGCCTAAAATCTTAAGCGGAGACATCATTACCTGGTTGCCTATTAACTTCCACTTAGCGGTAGAGTTAGAAAGTTGTTGTTTGAACCAATCTAATTGCGTTGCGCCAAGCATAGTGCGGTTAGAATCGGTAACCGCAGAGCCGGTAGTGCCAATTTGCTGCTGGCGTCCTTCAAGGCGGGAGTCAATCAGAATTAAATCGGCAAGGTTACCCAATGGAATTACACGGTGGATGGTATCAACGCTATTGTGCACGTTGCGTATTGGCATCCACTCGAAATAGGCTTTACGGGCGTATTCTTTGCGGTCCACCCAGTAGCCTTCTACACTATCGGTATGGTTTTGTGCCCCGCCGCTCCAGCTATCGTTGGCTGTTTCGTGGTCATCCCAAACGGTAATAAAAGGATACATCTGGTGTACGTATCGTAAATCGGGGTCAAGCTTGTATTGTGAGTGGCGCATGCGGTAATCGGCAAGCGTCATAATTTCGGTTTGCGGTTCGTGCAGGCGCGATGAATCAACGCCCGGGGTAAAATCATCAATACCATACTCGTAGTAATAGTCGCCAAGGTGTATTACCGCGTCTACATCGTTCTTTACGGCTATATCTTTATAGGCATTAAAGTAGCCATCCTGGTAGTTGGAGCAGGCCACTACTGCAAAACGCAGGTTGGTATTGTTGCCAACAGGTGCAGTGCGCGTTCTGCCAATGCAGGAATAAACGTTGTTGGTTTTAAAACGGTAGTAATACCAGTTATCGGCCTGCAGGCCCGTGGCATCAACTTTTACGCAAAAATCCGTGCTGCTATCCACCGTTACATTGCCTGAGCTTACCACATTGGTAAAAGCGGTATCGGTAGCCACCTGCCAATCCACACTGGCCGATACATCGGTAGTGGTAACCCGGGTCCAGAGTATTACACGGTCGGCCAGGGGGTCGCCGGAAGCCACACCATGATAGAAAGGTGCAAGGGCGCCATCCAACAGCGAACGCGAAGGAGACAGGTGATTGTTTTGTGCGTAGAGCAGGCTAACAGTTAGCGTAAAAAACAGGAGTAGGGCTTTTTTCATACCTGGGGTTTTGGGTGGCTAAATGTAAAATGAAAGAGAGGATTTTGAAATAGGATTATTTTAGATGCGGTTAATTAACAAATACGTAGTGAAATGATAATAATTGCAGAGAGCGGCAGCACCAAAACAAACTGGTTAGCGGAAGACGGCCAATTGTATGAAACTATCGGCCTAAACCCTTTATTCCACACCAGCGATTCGATATATAACGTATTGGTAAAGCATGAGCAGTTAAGTGCGCTGAAGGATAACTTCAGCAGTGTATTTTTTTACGGCGCCAGTTGCAGCAGCGACGACCGTAATAAAACGGTTAAAGATGCCCTGCTGCGGTTTTTTGATAAGGCCTCTTTAATTGAAGTGGACCACGATATGAACGCCGCGGCCATAGCTACTTATACCGGCAAGCCCGGCATAGCCTGCATTTTAGGTACGGGTTCCAACGCCTGCTTTTATGACGGCAAAGAAATACACCAGGAGGGTGCCCCCGGTTTGGGTTATGTTTTGGGCGATGAAGGAAGCGGCGCCTACTTCGGCAAAAAGCTATTGAGCCTTTTTTTGTATAACGAGTTGCCGGCTGCTACTATGGCCATTATGAGGGAGCAATACGGCCTGGAGAAAGAGATAATTATTGAGAACGTGTACAAGAAGCCGCACGCCAATATCTACCTGGCTACTTTCGCTAAGTTAATGACTGATACGCCCGACCGTGACTTTATGCGCCAACTGGCCCGCGAGGGATTCACTGAATTTTTTCAGCACCATGTAAGATGCTATAAAGATTACAAGCAATACCCCGTGCATTTTGTAGGTTCTATTGCTTACTTCTTTAAAGAGGATTTAAAAGCAGTGGCTGATTCGTTTGGTTGCGAATTGGGAATTGTGGACCGTAACCCTGTTTACCGTTTGCTGGAACACCACCTTAAGCAGCAGGCTTCGCAGTAGTTTTTTTGCCGGCCAGGTTCCAAACTATTATTACAAGTACCAGCACAAATAATTGCGCCAGGCATGTTTCTAAAGTTGGGAACAAGCCCAGTAGTTCAATACGTGTTATGGTTAGCCCGTGTATCGGCATATGGCCAATTTCCTGAAGAGAGTGAACACCTTTACCGGCCAGCACAACTGCCAACACCGCCATTACTATGGATGATATTTTGAAAAGCTGCGGTATAGGCAGCTTAGTTGAAAAGCGCAATACAACAAAGGCCAGTGTAAACACAAGCAGGAATGCAATGATTACACCCAACACAATGGCCTCGGATTGTTTGCCGCCCGATTCAATATTTAAGGAGGATAGAAACACTACGGATTCGAATACCTCGCGGAAAACGACAAAGAAGGATAATGAAGCCAGGCCCCAAAGGCTGCCTTCGCTAACTGCATTTTTAACCAGGCGGCTTACATATTCTTTCCATTTGCCGGCCTCACTTTTGCCATGAAGCCAAAAGCCCACATACAACAACATGGCTACGGCAAGCAGAGAAATTACAGCCTCAATCAGTTCCATACTGCTGCCAACGGGCATAAGTTTTGAACCGAGGAACCAGATGATAATACCGCACAGCACGGCTGTTACCCAACCGGCATGCACCCAGCGCGGGGCATTAGGGATATTAGCTGCCTTAAGTACCGAGAGGATAACCATTATGACCAGAAACGCCTCCAGGCCTTCGCGCAATAGTATGGAGATGCTCATAAAAAAGGAAAGCCAGAAAGAATACTCTTTCTTCTCTAATACGGCGCCTACCTCGCTGATGGTTTGCTTGGCTGCATTAATAGAGTCATTTACTTCCGCAATGGGGCGGTTTTCATTAATAAGTTTACGTATGCGCTGTATCTGTTTTTCCAACTTTTCGCTTAGCTCGGGGTCAGTGGCTTTTAACTGTAATTCTATTGGTTCAATACCCTGCAGGTAAGCCAATGAAGCGTACTGAAGCGCATCGTTAGCGCGTGCATTGGTATAATACAGGTTGGCACGGTCCAGGTACTCCACAGCGGTTTTCAAAAACAGGTCGTTACCGGCATGAGGTTGATTCAGCCGAATATCGGCCAACTGCTGATTGTTGAGATTGTACTCCTTACTTAACTCAACATCTGAAAGAACCGCAATTTTTTCTAAAGGTATTTTCTGTAGTAGTTCTTTGTCTTTTTCGGGCCCGGCATTTTTATAGCGCAGCGATATAACATAGAATGCCAGGTTCCAAACCTCTTCATCTTCTAGACCAACGTGCGAGCGCATACCTGTACCCTCTACTCCTAAACGGATAGTGTTGAAAGCGTGTGAAGGGGAGATGAATTTCAGCCTTTCGTTATCGTGAAAATTACGGGGTTTTGGGTCAAGCACTAGTCCGTCCGGCCCATCTCCAAAGCCTTCAGGGCCGTGGCATTTGGCACATTCTGTTAAGTAAAGTTTTTTGCCTGCTTCCAGGTTTGGATAGCTGGACGGGAAAGTTTTAAGGCCGGTGATTGCAATAATTTTCAGCTTGGCTTCGGCTGATTTTTTGGCTACTAACTCGTAACTGGCCTTGTTTTTAACCAGGGTAACCAATTCTTCTATAAGGCTGCCTACTGCCGCAGAATCAGCATCGCTCCAATCAGAAGAGAACTCCTGGAAGTATCTTTCGCCGTGTTCGCAAAACTCTTCCATCTCCTCATACTCGTCCTCGTTTACCACTTTGCCGTCCTTAACGGCATTTTTATAATCCTGGCCCAAATAGTTAAGGGTATGAACCAAAATGCGGGAAGCCTCGCCTTTGTTGGCATAGGCGCTAACCCCGAGTAGGAGAAACAGTGCTAAAATGTATATCCTGCGCAAAGCGATTTGTTAAAACCAAGTTTAGACTAATTCTAAACAGCGTGCGAATGTAAAAGGTTCGTCGAGCTTTTTACAATGATTTTTGTTAGGATTTGCCGTGAGGGGTAAGACCGGCACTTCTTAGGTATTAAGGGCGGCAAAAGCGCTGTCGTAGGTTTTTACGAGAATTCCCCAATCATACTTAGCCGCATATTGCTGCGTATCCATTACGCGGATGTATTTTACATCCCAAATTCGCCGCTGCAATTTGTTTACGAAGTCTTCATTATCATAGAAATAGGTGGAATGATATTCGGCCGGCAGGTGTTCGGGGTAAGCCAGGCGTTTAGGCAAGAAAGGCACGCAATTGCAATACATTGCTTCTACCACACTACCGCCAAAAAAATCCTGAAAAGAAGTTACGGGCAGGAGGTCTGCCATCCACAGCCATTTAGCATACTCCGCATAGCTATCGGCATAACCGAAGTGCAGGATTTTATCAGCCAGTTTTTCTTTGGCAAAGTCAAATACAGGCGGATACTTTTCATAGCGCTCGCCTAAAACCACCAGGCGGAAATCTATACCGCGTTCGGCAATTTCAATTAGGGCAGTAAAAAACTGTTCGGGGTTTTTGTCGTACTCCCAGCGGTGGTTCCAAAGTATAACCGCGCGCATGGGCTTTTCGATAAGGACGGGTTTAAATGCATCCAGTTTCTTTAGATTTAAAGCCAAGGGCAACACACTGCTTTTGTTTTTTATAGCCTCTATCGTTTCAGTGTTGCTGTAATCAGGAAAGGCCTTTAGAAAAGGAGGCAAAGCCTGAAAGAAAGATTGCAGGTGATAGTGTGAATTGAAAAACACGGCATCGGCACGCAAGGCAGCAGTATAGTTGATAAAGGCGTAATGGTTATCGCGCTTCAGTTTAACGTCCTGGTCGGTAGGGCTCCAGGGGTAGGTTAGTTGGTTTTCGTGAAAGTAAAGCGCTACGGGAATTTTAGCAGACCAGGATGCGGTTAAGGACAGGAACAAATTAAGGTCCACCATGTCTGTAGCTAAAATAAGGTCGCAGTTTTGCAGTTCCTTTTTGCTATTAGCCAGTTGCGCAAGGGTAACGGCACCGCCGTGCATGCGCCATTTCCAATGGTAGCCGGGCAGCGAGAGAATTTCAATTTGGTGGCTGCTGAACTGCTGTAACTCTTCCGCCCACTTTTTGTGTGAGCCGGTAAGGAAAGGTTCAAGCAGAAGAATTTTCATAAACGCTTAGCGGTTAAATTGCAGGCGTTGGCCTTTAACTGATTCATCGAATGTGCCATTGTCATACACTAAATGCCCGCTTACAAAGGTTTTGTTTACTGCCCCGGTAAATTCGTAGTTTTCAAAAGGGCTCCATGCGCATTTGTAAAGAATGTTCTCCTTGTTAACCGTCCACTTTTTGTTTACATCTACCAATGCAAGGTCGGCAAAGTAGCCTTCGCGCAGAAAGCCCCGCTCCGCTACCTGAAAACATACCGCCGGTTTGTGGCACATTTTATCAATAATCTTTTCAAGCGAAATCTGCCCGCGGTGGTAAAACTCCAGCATTACATTAAGCGTATGCTGCAATAGCGGCAAACCCGATGGCGCTTTTAGATAAGTCTGATTCTTCTCATCCATAGTATGCGGCGCATGGTCGGTGGCAATAACATCAATAGTGTCATTCATCATGGCCTCAAACAAAAGTGGCTTGTGGTGCGAATCTTTAATGGCCGGATTACACTTTATTTTGCTGCCTAACCTTGCATAGTCGCTTTTATCAAACCAAAGGTGATGCACGCAGACCTCGGAGGTAATGTGTTTTTTTTCTAACGGTATTTCGTTGGTGAAAAGCTTTAGCTCGTCGGCAGTAGAAATGTGCAGTATGTGCAAGCGGCTGTTATACTTCTTAGCCAGTTGCACTGCTAAGGTGGAGGAGTTGAGGCAAACTTCCTCGTTGCGTATCTCTGCATGGCACTCAAAAGGAATGTCTTCTCCGTATTTGGCCTTGTATTCTTCGGTGCGTTGCTTTACCAATTTATCATCTTCGCAATGGGTGGCAATCAGAATATCGGCGCGTTCCCTGAAAATCTTTTCCAGTAAGCAGGGGTCATCTACCAGCATATCGCCGGTGGAAGAGCCCATAAATATTTTAATGCCGCAAACGTTGCGCTTGTCCACCTTTAACAGTTCTGCAATATTATCATGGTTAGTGCCCATGTAAAATGAGTAATTGGCCAGCGAGTTTTGCGAGGCAATTTTGTATTTGTCTTCCAACAAAGGAATGGTAACACTGGGCGGATTTACATTGGGCATTTCCATAAAAGAAGTAACACCGCCGGCAACGCCTGCACGGGCTTCGGTATAGATAGTAGCCTTGTGCGTTAGGCCGGGTTCACGAAAATGCACCTGGTCGTCAATAATGCCGGGCATTAAATGCAAGCCTTCTGCATTAATTTCATTTACCTTAAACTTTACGCTAAAGCCTGAATCAATTCTTTCGATACGCTGGTTACGAATAAGCAAATCAGCAGTTGTTATTTTTCCTTCGTTTATTACTTGTGCGCCTTTGATAAGATAGTCGGTCATTTGCTACTCCTGATTTTTATGCAAAAGTAATTGCTTTTGATTTGGATTTATGGCATAAAAAAGCCACCCGCTAAGGGGTGGCTTTGAGCCCTATAGTTAATATTATGCTGCTGCCTGTTTATTACGGCCGGCGGTAAAGCTTAATTCAGCGCCATTAGAATCTACTATGATGGTATCTCCTTTTTGCGCTTCGCCGCTTAGTATCATTTTAGATATTCGGTTTACTATCTCTTTTTGAATAGTGCGCTTAAGCGGGCGTGCGCCATATTGCGGGTCGAAGCCCTGCTCGCCTAACCAATCCAATGCGGCGCCGGTAATTTCAAGCTGCATTTCCTTTTGACGAAGTAAATCCTGCAGATTCTGTAACTGTAAGTCCACAATCTCCCGGATTTGTTTTTTCATCAGCGGACGGAACATTACTATCTCATCTATGCGGTTTAGAAACTCCGGACGAACCGATTGCTTCAGGCGCTCTACCACTTCCAGTTTGGTGGTTTCTAAAACGGCAAACAGATTTTCATCTTTAACGTGTTCGAAGTTGCGCTGTATAATGTCCGAGCCAATGTTAGACGTCATGATGATAACCGTATTCTTAAAGTTTACAGTGCGGCCTTTGTTATCCGTTAAACGGCCATCATCCAATACCTGTAACAGTATATTGAACACATCCGGGTGTGCCTTCTCAATTTCATCAAACAAAATTACGCTGTAAGGGCGGCGGCGAACGGCTTCAGTTAACTGGCCACCTTCATCGTAACCTACATAGCCCGGAGGAGAGCCAACCAAACGGCTAACTGCATGTTTCTCCTGGTATTCACTCATATCAATACGCACCATGGCATGTTCGTCGTTAAACAGTATGTAGCTTAATGCTTTGCTCAGTTCCGTTTTACCAACCCCGGTTGTACCAAGGAAAAGGAAGGAACCGATTGGCTTGCGTTCATCCTGCAGGCCTGCACGGCTGCGGCGTATAGCATCAGCAACGGCTTCAATAGCTTCGTCCTGTCCTTTCACACGCTCGCGTAAGCGGTCTTCCAGGTGCAACAGTTTTTCTTTTTCACCTTCCAGCATACGGGTAACGGGTATGCCGGTCCACTTGGCTACTATGGCCGCAATATCCTCGGCGGTAACTTCCTCCTGCAACAACCGTTTCTCGGGTGAAATCTCAGCCAGCTTTTTATCAAGCTCTTTTATGTCGGTTTCAGCCTCTTTTATCTTGCCGTACCGTATTTCCGCTACTTTACCGTAATCGCCTTCGCGTTCTAAACGTTCAGCGTCCTGCTTCATATTCTCAATATCACGACGGCGGGCGGTAATCTTATCTACAATTTCCTTTTCGCTTTGCCATTTGGCTTTAAACTGGTTGCGGTTCTCTTTCAGGTTAGCCAGTTCTTCATTCAACTCGCGCAGCTTTTTCTCATCGTTCTCGCGCTTTATGGCTTCAATCTCAATTTCGATCTGCATAATGCGGCGCTCAATTTCATCCAGTTCCTCAGGCAAAGAATCCATCTCCAAACGCAACTTTGCTGCGGCCTCGTCAATTAAGTCAATAGCCTTGTCCGGTAAAAAACGCTCGGTAATGTAGCGGTCGCTTAAGGTAACGGCAGCTATAATGGCATCGTCTTTCACTTTTACTTTATGGTGCGTTTCGTAACGCTCCTTCAATCCACGTAGAATTGAAATAGCATCTTCGGGGCTTGGCTCTTCTACCATTACTTTTTGAAACCGGCGCTCCAGCGCTTTATCCTTCTCAAAATACTTTTGGTATTCATTTAATGTAGTGGCGCCGATAGCACGTAGTTCTCCACGGGCCAGTTCGGGCTTAATAATGTTGGCAGCATCCATGGCGCCTTCGGTAGCGCCTGCACCCACTAAGGTGTGTATTTCGTCAATAAACAGTATGATGCGGCCATCGCTTTCCTTTACTTCCTTTACCACGGCTTTCAGGCGTTCTTCAAAATCGCCACGGTACTTGGCACCGGCCATAAGCGCACCCATATCCAGAGTGTAAATTACTTTGTTCTTCAGATTCTCCGGTACATCGCCCTTTACAATACGGTGGGCTATACCTTCGGCAATGGCGGTTTTACCTACCCCCGGTTCACCCACCAACAAAGGATTGTTTTTTGTTTTGCGGGAGAGGATGTGCATCACGCGGCGTATTTCTTCATCGCGCCCAATTACAGGGTCCAGCTTTCCGCTTTTGGCCTGCGCATTTAGGTTTATGGCATACTTATCTAAAGCGTTGTAACGTGCATCAGCACTTTGCTCGTTTACTTTGGTGCCGCGGCGCAACTCCAACATGGCCTGGCGCAGTTTCTTTTCTTCAAGACCTGTTTCTTTCAGCAGTTTAGCGGAATCATCACCAATGGTAAGCATTGCCAGCAGAAGCACTTCCACACTTACATAGTTATCGTCAAACTCCTTAATTAGTTTGTTAGCCTGTAACAATAGTTTGCCAAAAGCCTGGGAGGGGACCAAATCAGAAGCCTGCCCCGAAATTTTGGGCATCTTTTTTAAACGTTCCTCCACCTTGCCCAAAAGTATGTTTCGGTTAACTCCGGCTTTCTCTAAAAGAAAAGGAAGGGAATCAGTATCGGCATCCAGCATGCCTTTAAGCATATGGATGGTTTCCAACTGAGGATGGCCGTTGTTAAAGGCCTCCTGTTGCGCGTTGCTGAACGCTTCAAGTGCCTTGGTTGTAAAATTATTTGCGTTCATATTTTGATGGTATTAAGTTCTATGTTCAAGTTAAGCATATTAGTAGCGCAACTAACTGCTTAACGCGGCATATGGCGCAAATTGCTGTCCAAAGTAAACCAGCAAACAATTTGGCAGGCCAATTACAGAAAGTAGTGACAGGAAGGCAGAGTTGCCTTTATTGTTGCGGAAAAAATTTCAGTATCTTGTAGGGTAAAGCAGAGATATGAAAAGGGTGTACTTTTTTCTTGCTGCGTTTTTCTCCGTTGTTCTTGCCTACAGCCAGGGCGATTCTGTAATGTTTAACCTGGAATGGCAAAAGCAAAGTGCCCTGGTGCCGGCCCTGAGCTCTGTTTACGATAGTTATGACAGGCCTTACTTATATGTGGCTTCCAGGAACGGCGGTCTGCAGGTGTTCGACGTCTCCTCACCCGATACCGGCATTGTTGTAAAAACTATGCCTACATCACTTTTCAATAACCTGGAGGTGATGAATGTTTGCCAAAGGGGCGATTATCTTTTTCTGGCTTTGGGAAACTTTTTTGGAAATGCGGTGCAGGCACCGGGCCTTGCCATAGTTAATGTAAGTAACCCCGCCACTGCTACACTTGCCGGCATTTGGGATTATGGCAGCGTACAAAAAGGGACCACCTATGTTACTGTGCAGGGTAATTATGCTTACCTGAGCGGAATGAGCAAGGGTATTTATATTTTAAATATTTCAGATACCGCGAATGTCTTTCTGGAGGCAGAATATCTACCGGACCCTAATTGGCCAAAGAATAACCCCTCCGCGGTGGAAACTCCAAATGCCAGGGGAATGGCAGTGCGAGGGGATGTACTCTACCTTTGTTACGATGCAGGGGGCATTCGTGTGATTAACGTGGCGGATAAGCAGCATCCGTATGAGATTTCGCATTACAGAAATGCCGGCGCTGCCAACAAACAGCAGGCCTTTAATCATATATACCTAAAAGGCGACACTGCATTTGCCGGTGTAGACTACTGCGGCGTGGAGGTGTTGGACATTTCGGATACAAACCAGATTGTGCAGTTGGCCTGGTGGAACCCTTACAATTGTGAAAGTGCAGCTAATGTATGGACTAACAGCCCCGGGCATATAAACGAAATCAGGTACGACAGTGCTCATGAACTTTTGTTTGCTTCGGCGGGTGCCAGCGAAGTGGTGGTAATAGATGTAAGTGATGCAGGGCAGCCAAAGCAGGCCGGTATTTATGCTCCAACAAATACGCAAGCGGTGTGGGGCATTACTTTACACGGGCAGGAGGTTTTTGCACATTACATCAATTCTTTTGTACCGTACTTCAGCGATTGGCAGGGGCTTAAAAGATTTAGCTGGGTTAAAACACCAACGGGGATTGCATTTACCAATGCCACCAAAGCAATACCGCTATACCCCAACCCGGCAAGTAGGCAGTTGATTATAGGTGACGCGGACTTAGATAGCTATGTTACCGTTTATAACGCACAAGGCTTAGAAGTAATGCGCGCAAAGCTGGATGGCCAAAAATTAAATACCGGAACCTTAGGCCCCGGTATCTATATAGTGGAATTCAGTAAAAACAGGCAAAGCCTGTTTGCGAAGTTTATGAAAGACTAATACCAGAAAGTTAAATCGGCATTATAGATGTCGTAAGATGCGTGGTATTTGTTATCGCAGGCGCCATTGCCAAAATCAACAACAACCGGTGTGGGATCGTTATTGCTATGGATAGTTACCACACCGCTAACCAGGTAACGGCAGGCCAGTTTCCAAACAATGTTATCAGACTGTGCCGTAAAGTTTTTGCCGTTAAAGCCAATACCAGAACTGTGGCCCTGGCCCGTGTATTCATCATCTAAAATTGCAATTGTGCCAAAACCACCGGTTTGGCTGGAACTGCGGATAGCGTTCCAGGTGCAGGTTTTACCATCAACTGTAGTGGCTTTGCCGTTGGTAATAGTATCGGCAAAAGTTCTTGAGTTAGCGTTGGGGCTTGTGTTGGCCAGGTTGTAGATGCCTTCCAACTTTACGGTGTTAACGTAATAGTTATCAAAAGTAACCTGTACATGCGCGCCGGGGTTATGCAGGTAATCGGTAAACACGGCTATAACTTTACCGCGGCGGTTAACACCATATTGATCTGTACAGCCCAGCGTGCCGAAATCAACTGTTACAGTTTTAGGAAAGGTAACAAAATCGTTAGGGCTTAGGGTAACGGTAGCGCAAAGGGCTTGTGTGCCGCTGGCGCCATCGGTTTTGCCACTTATGTTGTTTTCTGCTGCAGCATCGTTAATTACTTTGCTTACGTCCTTAAACAGGTTATCGGAAGTGGAGTAGGAGTTAGCGGAGTCTGCATCGAACTTGTTCTTTTTTATACAGGCACAAAGGATTAAACAGAACATAAGGATGGGCGCAAGGCCCGCGAAATGTTTGGCTTTCATATCAATGAGGTTGTGGTTACAGCATTGGGGTATCAATAAAAATACGAACATTACCGTGTTGGTCCTTACTATGATGTTTCATTGCTGAATATTGCTCAGGCCTGTCATATATTACAAAGTATACAAAGGGATCGTAAACAATACTCTTCTTTAACTCAAAATAAGGGTCGCCATCGTGGCCGTTTAACACAGTTACCTGCACGCCATGTTCCTTGCGGTATTTATAGGCAGCACCTTTAACCAGTTGTTTTACATTTTCGTGAGAGCCTACCAATAAAGTTGGGTAAAGAATTTTATCGGTAATCTTCATGGAGTCAATAATCTTGAAGAAACCTTTTGGGTTTTGCAGTTTAAGATGCAGGTAATCGCCCCAGTTAATTACAAAGCCGGCGGCATCCATATTGCCGGCCGCATCCGGCACCATATAAATGCGGCTGGTTGGTGAGGACCCCAATATGCGGTTAACCATGCTGAAAAAGTTATCCTCAGAGTGTAATTGGTTAAACACAAAGCTATCGCGCAGGCCTTTAATTTTGGAGTAGTACTCGCGTAAGGCTTCCTTATCCTTCGAAATATCTACCAGCTTTTTAGCCGCGCTGCTGCTACCGAAAATAAGGTTGATGTGCGTGTTGTTGCGCATAGGGAAAGTTTCGAAAAACTTGCCGTTGCGCTCGCTGTTCATTTTAAGTGCATCATTAATAGCCTGGTTTTCGCGGCCCATGGAAGCATAAACAAAATGTATGTCCTCCATGGTAACAATATCCAGTAAAATGCTGAACATGGTGGTAAAGATGCGTTTGCGACGGTAGATAGGCTGGCCGTTAACGGTACGCTCGCTCATGCGAAGTACGTTATAATAGTATCCTTTATGCACCTGTCCATCGGGCGATTTAAAGTTTATGCGGTTGGCCTGTATATAGCCAATCATGTTATAATCGCGCCGGTTGCTATCTGCCGAAGGCTGTGCATGCAGTATTACTACTACCGTGGCATCATCAAAAAAGCTGTTTACCGATTCAGGAAATTTATGAAAGTAGCTTTGGAAAGTAAGTTTGCCTTCGCCTTTTTCGTTTACGTGTTTTTCCGGCACGCTTACTACCTCCTTGCACTCGCTGTAAAAGTAGGCGGCATCATCGCGCAGGTGAAAGTTGGATAATACCGTTGAAATTTCATCCAACAGTTTAATAGGGAAGGAGAGCATGATAAGTTCATCCTCAAAAGCGTCGTCGCATTCAATATCTCGGCGAATATACTTTAGCTTAGAAGGGTTCTGTGGGTCTTTACCTTCTATATAGTAGTAATAACGGTGCTTCATTATCAGAAAGCTTTAAGGGTTATTGGTGTTGGAAAACTATGTCGCGGTTCAGTAAATCGAGTTGCCTGCCTATTTTCTGAAACTTGTCGATTATATAATCGAGGTGGTGCTTTTCGTGCGTGGCCATATAACTGGTGCGCAGCATTTGCATGCCCGGAGGAGTTGCCGGTGAAATGAAAGCATTTACAAAAACTCCTTCTTCATAAAGCATCTTCCAGATGGCAAACGTTTTTTGGTCATCGCCGATTATTACGGGAACAATGGCCGCCTCGCCGTCAATTACGGTAAAGCCGGAGTCGCGAAGGCCTTTACGAACATGGTCAGCATTCTTACGAACGCGTTCAGCCAGTTCAGGCTGCTCTATCAATATATCAAGGGCAGCATCAGCTGCGGCTACCGAGGCCGGCGTGGGTGATGCGGAGAAAATGAGTGCAGGTGACTTATGCTTCAGGTAGTTGATTACCCTTTCTTCGCCCACTACAAAACCACCAATGGAGGCCAGTGTTTTGCTGAAAGTGCAAACAATAAGGTCAACATCATTTTGCGCTCCAAAGTGGTGAACGGTGCCTTTGCCTAAGGGACCTAAAACGCCAAAGCCGTGGGCATCATCAACTAAAACCTGTGCGCCGTATTTTTTGGCTAACTCTACCAGGCCGGTCATATTAACTACCAGGCCGTGAGCGCTGAAAACGCCATCTGTTACAATCAATTTATTGGCATCGGCAGGTATTTTTTCCAGCCTGCGCTCAAGGTCCTGCATGTCGTTATGCTTGTAGCGCACAATATGGGCATGCAAAGATGCGCTCATCAGGTTGCCGGCAACAATACTGGCGTGGTTGTCCTTATCGCTAAGCACGTAGTCGCCTTTGCTAATTAAAGGAAAAATAACCCCCTGGCCTGCCTGGTATCCGGTGCTAAACAGCAGGGCCGATTCCTTGCCCATAAATTTGGCAATTTTGTTTTCCAGTTGTATGTGCAGGTCAATAGTACCGGTAAGAAAACGGGAGCCTGAGCAACTGGTGCCGTATTTTTTAAGGGCGTTTATAGCCGCCTCCTTAACTTTTGGGTGGGCGGTTAGGCCCAGGTAATTATTAGAACCTGCCATTACCACTTTGCGGCCTTCCATCATTACGGTTGGGCCCTCGCTTTCCTCAATTGGCCTGAAGTAAGGGTAAACTCCTTTCTCCTTGGTTATGTCGGCATCGTTCCAGTTATAACATTTATCGAATAAACTCATTCATCACATTTTCGTTAATAATCGCTTCCGCAGCCAGGTCAAAGATGAAACTTTCTGCGAAAATTTCGTTTTTGAGGACGGTATGTGGAAAAATAAGAACTAAACGATAAAGTTTATAGCGGCCGGCACAACTTTAACTTTCATAGGTGAATAACCCACAAATTCGCCGTCCATATCAATAGGCAGGGGCCCTGCAGAAGATTGAATATGAAGCTCTTTGCAGGTGTAATAATGAACTTCAGGGTGGGTAATTTTTTTGCCCTTACGGATATCGGGAAGGTATTTCAGATAGTCCAGCACGCTTACATCGCCTATAGCAACAGCGTTTAACAGGCCATCGTCAAGGCTTGAGTCAGGGCTAACGCCAAGGCCGCTACCCAACCAACTACCGTTGGCGGCAAAAAAATTCATCATTCTTCCTTCGCAGGTAAACGTTTCCGCAGTAACAGTAATGGGGTGTTTCTCGTAGCCGATAAGGCTGGTAACTATAGCATACTGATAGGCCGCCATAGCCCCGAACATTTTGGTGGTGCGGTTAAGGCGCTCTACAGCCACACCGCCCATACCCACATCGGTTATATTAATAAAGTAGCGGCTGGTGTCCTTTCCATCGGTGGAAGTAAAACGTGCAAGGCCCAGGTCAATCCGTTTGAATCGCCTTTCTTCAATGGCTGTTTTAAGGGCAGGCACCGTAGCAGCGCACTTAATGGTTTTAATAAAATCATTGCCTGAACCGTTGGGCAGAAGGCCCAGTTTAATTTCTTCCTTATCGGCAAGGCCGCTTTGCATAATGCCATTTGCACATTCATTCAAACTTCCATCGCCACCGCAGCAAATGATATAGCCGTACCCTTCCAGGGCGGCCTGTTTGGCGAGCTGAGTGGAATGGCCGGGCTGGCGGGTAATAAGAAACTGTACTTTGTAGCCTTCAGAGAAATGCTGCAATACAGTTTGCTGCAGTTTTTCTTTGCTGCTGAGCTTACCGTGTATAATGAAGGCGATTTTTTTCATGCTTTGCGATGCTAAATGTAAAACGAAGATAATTGCGGCATAGTGTGATATCCGTCAGTAAGTAGTTACCGGCCGGGGTTTAAAATGTTGGCAGGGTCAACAGTATGTTTAATGCTGCTTATTATTTTTTGGGTTAACGCATCCTGTTGTTGCCACTGTTTGTGCAGCTTGCCTACGCCATGGTGGTGCGATACCGCCCCGCCATGCTTTAAAATGGTTTCGGTTACCATGGTTTTAATTTGTTGCCATTGCATTATAGCATTATCAGTATGTAGTGGCGTAAGCACAGTAAAATAAACACAGGCCGCTGAAGTATACACGTGCGAAACATGGGTTAACACAACACCTTTGCTGCCATTAAAAGCATTACAGTTGCTTAAAGCCTGTTTCAGGGCAAGGCGCAGCTCTTCAATTTTGTTCCAGGGTAAAACGGTTTCCATGCTGTCAACCACTATAGAACGCTCCATTAAATCATCGCGGAGGTAGGGCAGGTTAAAGCGGGAACTTTCCCACTTATGTCCTGTACTTTCATCCAGCAGCATTGCCCCATGTTTTTCAAACAGCCGTTTAGCCTCGGATGAGAGAGAACAATCAGAGGCGCATTCATCCTCAAACCGCAACATCATAAGGCAGGGTTTGTTTATGCCCCACCACTTAAGCACCGCTTTTTGAAACAGGGATTTCACCTTTGAAAAAATGGTATCCTGCTTTTCAGAAAGGAGGGATAGGAAAAACGTTTCTTCCTCGTCGCAGTAACGCACTACAGAAGGCATCCCCTTTTTCTGCACCAGCAGGCGCAAGGCCTTTAAGCCATCTGCGTATTTAGGGAAGAGGCCAATGGCCCAGTTTTTATTAAGGGGTAAGCGTTTAATGCGTACGGTAGCTTCAGTAACAACACCAAGTTTGCCTTCGCTGCCGAAAAAGAGCGACTTTAAATTAATGCCATCCGCATCCGCCGGTTGCGGAGAGGTAGTGATAGTACCTTGTGGCGTGGCCACCTTAAGGGCTATAACCACATCCTGTATACGGCCATAGGCGGAGGATTCCTGGCCGGCAGAGTTGGTGGCTACCCAGCCGCCAAGGGTAGAGTATTGAAAGGACTGCGGAAAATGACTAAGGGTGTAACCTCTTTGATTCAGTGCTTCTTCAACTTGCGGGCCGGTAATGCCTGCCTGCAATATGGCTTTGCAGTTAACTTCGTCAAACAACAGGGCTTCGTTCATTTTGCTAAAGTCAAGCGCTACGCATGGGCGTTGTAGTGTAGCAGAAAGTTCTAATGCGCCCACCACATTCGTTCCGCCGCCAACGGGCACCACAGCTACATTGGCTGTGGCTGCCAATGTCAATATCTCTAAAACCTCATCATGGTTTTCAGGATGCAATACGCCATCAACTATGCGGAGTGGATTTTGATTGCGGATGTTGATGTAATCTGGAAAGCTTTTACCAATAGACTTCTTGACACGGATTGAAAGCTCAAGCGCGGGTTGAAATTTGGCAAAGATGTTTTGAATGAGTGCTACCTGTTCCTGATGCTGTTGTATGTTCAGCTTAGTACCGGAACTTTTTACATCATTAAGCGCAATGCCCCATGCATTTTCGAGATGTGCTTTTAGTTTAGGATAAGCGGCAAGCGATTTTCTTTTGCCGGGTTCTCCCCATTTCCACCAATCATCAGGCATCTCTACTTCCATCGCACACTTAATTTGGCGTGGTTAAAATAGGATAATGCCGGTACATATCTAAGCCTGCTTAAGCTTTTGAATCCACTTGTTTACAAGGTCTTCAAGTGTAGTTAAGGAAACAGCGCCATTGGTTAGCACCACATCATGAAAGCCGCGGATATCAAACTTGCTTCCCAATTCTTTTTCTGCACGATGGCGCAGCTCCAGTATTTTAAGCATACCTATTTTATAACCGGTAGCCTGGCCGGGCCACAGGAAATAGCGTTCAATTTCTTTTTCAATATCGCCTTTGGCATTGGCCGTGTTTTTGGTAAAGTATTCAATGGCCTGTTCGCGGGTCCAGTGCTTTTGGTGTATGCCTACATCAACCACCAGCCGTGCGGCGCGGAAAATTTCCATGGATAAGCGTCCGAAGTCAGAATAAGGGTCTTCGTATTTGCCAACATCTTTACCCAGTTGCTCGGCATAAAGGCCCCAACCTTCAACATAAGCTGTAAAAAATTCATGCCGGCGGAACTTGGGCACGTTCTTTAACTCCTGTGCAATGGATATTTGCATGTGGTGGCCCGGTATAGCTTCGTGGTAAGCCAGGGCTTCCATCTGGTATTTCGGCTCATCATCCATGTTATACGTATTTACATAGTAGCGGCCCGGGCGGCTGCCATCCTCACTGGCATCTTCATAAAAAGCGCCGCCTGCGCTTTTCTCACGGAAAGGCTCAACCAATTTTACCACTAAAGGGGCCTTTGGTAAAGTGCCGAACAACTCAGGCAACTTAACGCGCATACTATCAATATAGCGATTGGCATCGTCCACAATTTCTTTTCTGCCTTTGTCGTCATTGGTATATTTAAACTGCGCATCGTTGCGTACAAATTCGAAGAAGTCTAAAAGCGAATCGTTCTTGTAGTTCACTTTTTTCATTATGGCGCGCATCTCATTTTGTATACGCGCTACTTCTGCCTCGCCGGTTTTAAATACTTCATCGGCGGTCATGGTAGTTGTAGTATGCCACTGCAAGGTATAGGCATAATAGGCATCGCCATTTTTTAAACTCCAAACGCCGTTGCTGCCTCTTTCTTTGGCTTTAGGTTCTAACTGCAGCCAGTAATCCAGCAGTTTTTGGTAGGATGTTTTAACGCTTGTTTTTAAAACGTTTGCCGCCGTGGCTTTAAGATTGTCTTTTTGGGTTTTGTCAATACTTAATGCATCCACTTTATTGCTGAAATCGTCAAGCAATATGTTAGAGGCATCCTTTTTATCAAGCCCTGCAATAAAGTTTTTTAAGTCATCCGTTACATAATGAAAAGTGAAATAGGGAGGTATGGCTCCCAGTTCCTCGCTTTTCTTCAGGTCGTTTAATGTTTGGTTGAATACGCCTTCTAATTTTTGTAAACGGCTGATGTATGCTTCAGCATCTGATAGCGAATCTATTTTATGCACGTTAATCAGAAAGGCGGGCAAATCGTTATGAACTCCCTGCAGCTGCGTAATCTCATAGGCATAGTGCCGCCATTTTAATCCTTCCTCAGCACGCTTTACATCTTCCTCCAGCATTTTTATGCTAAGGGCTGTTTGCTCATCAACGGCCTCAAGGTTAAAGTTTTGTTTTAGCGAGTCGAGGTCTGCTTTTGCCAATGCCAGTTCGCGGTCTGCTGCTGCATCACTTCGGTCATCCCAGCTATCGTACCCGGTTTTTAATCCCAGGCTTGAGGCAGACTCAGGATGGCGCGCAACCTGTTCGTCGAATTTTTTATCCAGAAATTCGTTCACCTTTTGCGACTCGGCGGCAACCTCTTCAGGCGTGTATGTTTTTTTTGTTTTCATGTTATTGCAAGCAGCAAGGGACAAAAGAATAATGGGGACAATCAGTTTTTTCATGGTACAAGGGGCTGAATTATTAAACAGTTTTTGTGGCGTTTATTTTGCAAAGCCAACCCAACTGGCCAGCATGGGTTGCTTCGTGGCGTATGGCGTGTTGTATAACTACCTTAATGGTGTTGCCCGTTCCGAAATCGGCACCAATCAGGTTTTCCTTCATTAAATCCTCATCGCTTATAGTGCGTATATGAGCCATAGCAGCTTCGTGAATAAGTTTGCGTTGGTCCAAAAACATTTTGATGTCCACTTCCGGTTGGTGGAAGGTTCCGTCAGCACCCAGGCGGTAATGGTTCAACCATTCAGTACTTATTGCCGGGCCACCTGTGGCAACCAGCAGCAAAAAGTTTTCGCTCCAGCATAAGTGGGCGGCCATCCAGGCTATGCTGTTCAATTTAGCGCCATTTACTTCCCAAACTTTATAGGGGTCGGCTTCCTTTAACTTGCTCATATAAAAGCGGATGAGCCCATACGACATTTCGTAGGTATCGGCCAAAAGATTTGCCTGGATGTTAGACATAGTTGTTGATTTTGGAATTTAAAGATGGAGAATTTCAGCGGAAGAGCGGAAGTAATTTTGAAGCAGAATAGGCACGCTATTGGGCCTTGTAAACCTGTTTACCGTTCAGCCAGGTTTGCAGCACTTTTATTTTGTATAGTTCGTTTTCCGGGGCCTGCATAATATCCTTTTCAAGTATTACGAAATCAGCAAACTTTCCGGTTTCAATGCTTCCCTTTTCTTTTTCCTCAAAGTTGGCATAGGCAGCCCAGATTGTCATGCCCCGCAAAGCTTCTTCGCGGCTTAGTGCGTTTTCTTTCTGGAAACCGTTTGCCGGAAAGTTCTGTTGGTCTTTACGAGCCACTGCCGCATGAAAACCAAAGAGCGGGTTAATACTTTCCACAGGAAAATCGCTGCCGCAACTTGCCCAACCGTTTTGCTGCACTAAATTTTTATAAGCATAGGCTCCTGCCATTCTGCTCTTTCCTAAACGGTCTTCGGCCCAATACATATCGCTGGTAGCATGCGTAGGCTGTATGGATGGAACGATAGAAAACTGACCGAACAGAGAAATGTCGGCGCTATCTACCACCTGGCAATGTTCAATACGCCAACGGTTATCGTTTTTGCCCTGTAACACCAGCCCGTAAATTTTAAGCATAAGCGCATTGGCCGAATCGCCAATGCAGTGTGTGTTCATTTGAAAGCCATGTTGCAAACACTTTTTCGCTTCGGCCAAAAAATAATCCTCGCTGCTTAATAAAAGGCCGCTTGTGGCAGCATCACTATACGGTTGTTTAAGTTTGGCACCGCGCGAGCCTAAAGCCCCATCAGCATAATACTTAAAGCTGCTTACGTTTAAAAAATCGGTTTTGTATTTGCCGTGTTGGTAGAAGTATTCTTTTGAAGGAGTAGAGTCGGCCACCATAGCATAAACACGCATTTGCAGTTTGCCTAGTTTCTGCAGGGTGTCCAGCAAAAAGATTTCCTCTTTTGTAAGTCCTGCATCGCTAACCGTAGTTAAGCCCACTGTAAAGCAATTTTGCTGAGCCTGTTGCAACAGGGTGGTAGCTGTTTCAGCATTGGTATGCGGAATAATCTTGCGCACCAACTCCATGGCGTTATCAATCAATAAACCGGTAGGTGCAGAGTAAGGATAGCCCATGGACACGATTTCTTTTTTCATGTCAGCCGAGGTCCATTCATCCTCACCGGGCACAAAACCAAAACGTATTTCGCCACCACTTACTTTGGTATCGGCTGTTATGCCGGCAAGCTTTAGAGCGGTGCGATTAGCGATGGCCGCGTGGCCGTCAATACGCACTAAGAAAACCGGCCTGTCCGGAAAAATTTTGTCCAGCTCGTAACGTGTTGGAAATTCTTTTTTGCCCCAATCGTTTTGGTCCCAGCCTCTGCCTAACAACCAACCCCCTGGATGCAACTTTGCATGTTCCTTTAGTTTGTCCAAGGCTTCCGCCCATGATTTGGTGCCGGTAAGGTCACACTTGTTTAAATCAGTAGCGTACCCATAGAAATGGCAGTGGCCGTCAATAAATCCGGGATACATAAACTTACCCTGCAGATTAACTTCTGCGGCGCACTCAAACTTTTTCCGCGCTTCTTTTTCATCGCCTGTAAATACAATCTTCCCGTCTTTTGTAGCTATGCAATTGACCTTGCCAAACGCAGAATCAACCGTATAAACTGTACCGTTAAAGAAGAGCGTATCCACTTTTTGTTTGGTGTTGCAACCAAACAAAAAAGCCAGGCAGGCAATTAGTGCCGGAAGTTGTAAGCCGGAAAATTTCATGCTTAAACTTAGTATAGTACAGCGCAAATAAAAAAGGCAGGGATTATGCCCTGCCTTTTTTATGTTTCAGAGGTAGTTTACCTTAACAAGGTAACTGCGCCTTTCTTTTTAATTTCTTCTCCGTTAAGCAGTTTACCGGTTAAAATGTAGCTGTAAACGCCCATCTCGCATTTTTTACCGTTAAAGTCGCCAGCCCATCCGTGTCCCTGGCTGTTTGATTCAAATACTTTTTGGCCCCAACGGTTGTAAATCTGCATGCTGTAATCTTCAAAGAAATTGCCCGGTGGAATTGTAAACACGCGGAATACATCGTTAACGCCGCTGCCATCAGGGCTAAAGGCGCTTGGTACTAATACCTGCACAGCGCTATCCGTGGTTACAACACCCTCATTAAAGTAAGCAATCACCGTATCAGGCTGCTGCACATTAATGAACACTACCGATTGGTTAGCGTTTGGTTGCGGATTGTGGTAAATAAAGTCATAATGACTGAAGGTATAAGCGTTTAGGCCGGTAGCATCAAAATCAACATTTGTACCCTCAGGGAAGTAGAATACATATGGATACTGGTGGTTAGGTGGCGTAAAGCCTGCCACAGCAACATCACCCGCAAAAATATTTGGTTTTACATCTACTACAATTGAGAAAGTATCCGGCGGCGCTATGCTATAGTATGCATACAGCGTATCGGACTGCGTCATAGTAAAGTTAACCGGGTTAGCTGTGTTGTTAGGGTTAAGCGTTTGGTAAACCAAATTCCAGTTGTTGAATAAAAAGCCCGTTGTAGGTGATTGGCCGGCGTTAACCACTGTATTCTCGGTTACCTGAATAGTTGTAGGGAAGCTGCTGTACGTTGTGCCATTTACTACCATAGTGCCCGCATTAGCCGGTACTGCCTGCAACACCAGGTCGTAAACGTTTGGTATAACCGCGTAGTTGGCTGTCAGCGTATCATCGGCATGTATAACAAAGTTAGCTACCGGAGATGTGTTGTTAGGGTTAAGGGCGTGGTTAAGCAAAGTCCAGTTAGTAAAGTTGAAACCGGTATTAGCCGTTTCAGAAATATTGATGGAGGTGCCATCAACAAACTGAAGGGTAATAGGGTAGCTGCCTAAAAGGTTGCCGTTTACCGTAACGTTGCCACCACCTGCAGGTGCCACCAATACGGTAAGTTTAAAGGTATCGGGGTTAACGGTAAAGTTGGCCATCAAGGTATCGTCCTGTGTAATTACAAAACTGCCGGGGTTAGAACCGTTGTTGATACTAACGGTGTGATGAAGGAGACTCCAGGTATTAAATGTATAGCCTGCATTGGCAGCGGCTGAAATGTTTAAGAGAGTGCCATCTACATATTGCAGCACTGTTGGGTAAGCAACCGGCGTTGTACCGTTTACCGTTACATTACCACCGCCAGCAGGGTTAACCATTACGGTTAAATTAAATGTATCGGGCGTAGGGTTAAGGGTAAAGTTAGCCAGTAAGGTGTCATCCTGTGTTATGGTAAAGCTGGCGTTGGCCGATGTGTTATTAGGGTTAAGTGTATGGTGCTGAATTACCCAGTTAGTAAATGTATAACCGGTATTGGCCAGAGCCTGAAGATTAAGCAGGGTGCCATCAACAAACTGCAGAACAGTAGGGTAAGCAGGAGGCGTGGTGCCGTTAACGCTTACGTTACCGCCTGCAAGCGGGCTAACCATTACTGTTAAATTAAACGTATCCGGTACAGGGTTAGCGGTAAAGTTGGCAGTTAGGGTATCGTCCTGCGTAATAGTAAAGCCGGCATTAGCTGAAGTATTATTGGGCGCCAGCGTATGGTGCAATATGCTCCAGTTGGTAAAGGTATAGCCTGTATTTGCTACTGCCTGAAGTGTAAGGGCGGTGCCGCTTACAAACTGCATAACTGTTGGGTAAGAAGGAGGCGTTACTCCATTTACCGTAGCATTGCCGCCACCGGCCGGTGTAACCATTACGGTTAAATTAAATGTATCGGGCGGCAGGAAGATAGCATAAAGCGTATCGCGCTGGTTAAAGGTAAAGCTTGCCGTGGCCGAAGTATTGTTAGGGCTAATACTGTGGTGGAAAGTTTGCCAGTTGCTGAAGGTGTAGCCTGCATTAGGTGTAGCTACTAAGTTAAGCAGCGTACCTGCGTTAACCGGTACTGTAACCGGCGAAATGGAAACAGGTATGCTGTTGATGGTTACGGCGCCATAAGAAGGTTGCTGAATGATAACGGTTAGTGAATCAGGCACAATAAGGCAGTCGTCAAACACCACTTTCAGTGTATCGTTTTCGCGGAAACACATGTAACCGGTTTCGGCAGTATCAATTGGATAAACTAACGTATGCTTAGGCTGCCATTGGTAGAAGGTGCAGCCGGGTACCGGTGTTGCCGTTACGTTTAACTGTGTTCCTAAAGTGTAAGTATACGTTTGGTTATCGGCCACCGGCGTGCCGTTAATGGTTACCGCGCCGGGGTTAGTGCCCGTAATATTTACATACAACGTACCGGGGGTTGGATTAATTTGGGTAAACACGGCAACAATGGAATCGCCGGCGTTACTGAGGTCGAACCAAATACTATCAGAAGTAGTATTCGGTGATGGCGTATGGGTCATTTGCCAATGGTCGAACTGCCAGCCAGGTGCAGGGTTAGCCTGTAATGATTGGTTAACACCGCCATAGTAGCTGCCGTGGAAAGGATACTCATCAGGGTGCAGTGAGTTAACAGTAACATCGCCTGCGCATGCCGGGAAAACGTTAACCGCTACCGCGTAAGGGCCAGTAAGGTTATAGCAGGTAATAAGCCCGCCGCTTATTGCATTACAACGGCTGCTTATCTGGTTACGCATAAAGTTCACATTGTTCATCCAGGCGGTGTAGCTGCCGCTCCAACGGGTGCACTGGCGTTGCATTTCGGGCTGTATGCGCGCAATCATTGTATCAAAGTGCGCAAGCATATTAGGGCAGGCAAAGGCAGTATTTATCAAATCAGCATATCGGTTAATATACATCTGTTCAAACTGCGGATTCTGCCTTAGTTTATTTAAAATAACTATGTGCCCTTCGTTAGGGCCAATGTTTGGGTTATTGTAGCCGGCCTGGTCAACATCACATGGGTCGTTGGTCATACCCGTACCGTTAGGCCAACCGGTATAGTTTTGTCCCAGGTTAAAGGTGTTATCCATATCCCACAGCCAGTATTTCCACCGTACATTGTTTGGCATTTTGCGGCCACGCCACCAGGCTGTATTCCAGTTTAACCAATCGGTGTTAACTGAGTAGGTGCTTAGCACAGTTGCATCAATCAAACTCATGGGGTCAAGGCGGTCAATTACGTGCTGGTAAGCAACAGGGTTGGTCATGCTGTTAGCCACTACGTAGTTATAGAGGTTTGCCCAGGCTGTATCGCTACCATATTTTACAACAAGGCCGCCCCAGTATTGCAGGTCATCCACATATTGTTCCTGCTGGTCGTAATAGTAATCGAAGTAGTCAGCATCAACACGCTCGCGGTATTCATACACGCCCCAGTACTGGCCGTTAATGAAAAGCAGGGCATGGTCCATGCGGCGCATGTCAACATCCAGGTTAAATTTCTCGGCCAGCGTTTGAATATAGGCATCGCGGATGTGCGCTGCCGGGTGGCTGCCCGCGTTGCCGGGGAAATTATCCGAAGCAGCAGCTTTAAGAATCAACCACTTGAATTTTTTGCGCGGAGAAGTGTAGAACATCTTCTTCTGTATCTGGTCGCCCTGTCCGTATTCATCTTCCACGTTAAAATCAACCCCTTTTTGAGGGTAAGCCCAGCTATCGTTACCGTGTTTGTTGAAGTCGCCTTCAATTTCAAATACCTGCTGGCCGGCCGTGCTGAAAAATTCCATGGTGCCGGTTATATCCTGCCCGGTATTAAACAGATTGGTGAAGTTGCTGGAGGTTGCTGAAATAACAGGCAGTGTATGTGTTTCGTTTATGAAATAGGTATTGGTTTCAGTAAAGCTACCGGCGTATTGGTTGTTATTATCAAAAGCACGAGCCCGTAATGCGGTGGTAGCTGTTATTGAAATAGGGCCGCTATAAAGGGTAGAAGTAGTAGAAGGAATGGCGCCGTTTGTAGTATAGCGTATAGTAACATTGCTTTGCGGACAGCTTAAGGAAACGGATTGAGTGCCGCTGTAAAAACCTGCAGCCAAACTAAACTGCACTTTAGGCACGTAGTTTACATAAGCCGTTTGGGTAGTGTTGCTGGCATTAGGTGTTGGGGTTTGAAAAACCGCCCATGTTGCGCCACCGTTGGTAGAGCGCCCGCGCGATTGATCGGCACGGCAGGGGAAAACGGTAGTTGAATCTACAATGGTGCCGCCGCTGTTGGTTAATACCAAAAACTCCGCAGTATCTGATTGTTCAATTTTAAAGCTGGTGTGATATTGCCCGCTGAATAAACCGCCACGGCCCGAGCAGTAAAAAATACGGTAGCCATTGGCATTAACTGTTACGCCTGCAGGCACCTGCCATTTTAAAAGGTCGGCAGGGTCATCGCTTAAATACCATCCGCCAATGTTAACTGATGCGCCGGTGGGGTTGTAAACCTCAAACCAATCATAGTATTGGCCGCCGTTGGCAATGGTGGTTTTGTTCGCCGCGCTGTACTCGTTAATTTTTAACTGAGCAAAGGCCTGCGTAAACAAAAAAATTAGGGCAACTGTAACAGATACCTTAAAACAGGAGTAGATGGTTTTCATGCTTAAATTTAAGTAACATGCTAATGTAAGAAATAAGGACGGATGTAGGGAAACTCATAAACCGCCCTTTTTTAAGACTGTTGATAACCGAAAAAGGTTCCTCGGAGTAGGTAAAAAAACAGGCTTTTCTCCCATTTGTTTTTGGGAGGAAAATGCCATATGGTAAAATGCTGTATCTAATTGATTATTAGGATAAAAATTACCACCTTTTGCCAAAGTGGAAAGCCAGGTAAAGGCCTATTTTATAGAAGCGGTTGGTGTTGTTTACCATAATGGGGATGCGCTTGTAGTAGAGGTCGAGCATTACGCCGGCTTCCAGCGCTTTAACAAATTCGTCTTTTTTACCCCAGTCAAAATCGAGGCTGAACTTACCATGCAGGCCGGGCACAGGCTGTATTTGGTTAAGGCCGTAGCGTATAGGTGCCGCCTCGGCAATAGAATCGAGTGAGAGAAAGCGCGATGCATTGCCCTCGCTGTAGCGCTCGGCCAGTATCTGCGGGTTGCCGCCATCACTTGGCTGTATCAGGTTCAGATAGTAAGGTTTAAGTAAACCTAAGGAGGCCCCCCCGAAAATGCTGAACGACAAACAAACGCCGTTACGGGCAGCCTTATCGGCTATAACCCTTTTTATACCATAACTGAACCGTATGGCGTGGAAACGGTTTTGAAGGCCAAAGGCAAAATCGCGGCCATTGGGTTGCAGGGCGTTTTGTTTCTTTTGGCGGTAGTCAATAAAGTATTGATACTCCAATTGTATAAGGCGCGTTTTGTGGATGTCCTTAATCCATCCATATTCCATATACATTCCAAAACCGCTGGTAAGAAGGCGTATGCCGCCGCTGGCCTCGTGCTTATAGGTATAGTCTCTGGGGTCGTAAACCTTAACCTGCTTTTGGGCAGTGGCTGCTATAAAAAGCAAGGATAGAAAGATAGAAAATACAAAACGCTTATAAAACACTATCTCAAATTTAAGTAAAACATATTTAACCGCCTAAGCCATAAAGGCAAACCATTACCATATGCCACATAAAAACGCGCCGATTTTGATTTAGGTTTGCTGCTACACCAAAATATTTTGCATGACGGCCAAAGTTGTTTACCAAGGGGACCTGCGTTGCAGCATGACCCACCTTTATTCAGGCAGCCAAATTGAAAGCGATGCCCCGCTGGATAACCAGGGCTTGGCCCAGCGCTTTTCGCCAACTGACCTTACTGCTACCAGCCTGGGCAGTTGCATGATGACCGTTATGGGCATTAAAGCACGTGATATGGGCCTTAACCTTAAAGGCACCCAAATAGAGGTAACCAAAGTTATGGCTGCTAACCCACGCCGTATAAGCGAAATACACTGTAAGCTCACCTTCCCTAAAAATAACTTTAGTGATAAGGATAAAGCCGTATTAGAAAACACCGCCCGCACCTGCCCGGTAGCGCACTCCCTTCACCCTGATATTAAACAACAGCTTACCTTTAACTGGTAAACAACCCCATTAAAAAAGGTTGACAAAAGTTGACACTTTTAAAATGTAAACCTTCCTCATTTTTGTATTAAACTATTGGCTATCAACATTTTAATACATATAGGTAATTTCGTAAAGTTTACACGGGCACACTTTGCCCCTTCATCGTTAGGTTGGTTTTATTTTACTCAATAATCACCCTTCCGGTATATTTCTTATGGCCCTTGCTTAACGTTACGGTATAAATCCCTTTGGTAACCAAACCCAGTTCCACATTAAGTTTTTCGTGGCTGATGTCCACTTCCTCCTCCTTAACGGTTTTGCCGGCATTATCATAAATCCCAAGATGTAAATGGTAGCTGCTTACCAACTCCTTAGGCACTTCTATCGTAAAGTTGCCACCACTGGGATTAGCATAAATACGCAACTGATTGTTTTCTGCCAATCGGGGTATTCCGCCGGTTATGGTGCCAAGCTTAGCAATAAAGAAATCTGCCAGGCCTGCGGCGTTAATTATATTTTCATCAAAAGCCGCCGGCCCCGTGTTGTAAATTTGCCCAATAACAATAGCGTTTCCCGCGCTATCCTGTGTAATGCCAAACCCTGCAGCGTTGGGAACGGAAATCAAGCCCAGGCAATTGCCGTCTCTATCAATTCGCGCAACAAACATATCGGAGTTACTTTCTGAGCGGATGGTATCGCCCCCCAGGGAAATTTCATCATTAAAAAAACCAGTTAGGTAAGTATTGCCACCATAATCGGTATAAGCGGCTCGCGGATTCAATTCGCCGGTAGAGTACCACTGCTTTATCCAAACAATACTGCCTATGGAGTCGTATTTTACCATAAAAGTAGAATATGCTGCGGTATCTACTTGTTGTAATAATGTGGTTGATCCTAGTTGATAAATGCTATCATAAGCGCAGCTTAGATACAAAGCGCCCGTGCCATCCAGCGAAACAGTCGATATGCCGAACGGGTTAGCAGAAGATAGATTTGCTGACCATCTAACGGAACCGTTGGTATCGGCCTTAAAAATCACATCAGAACCTAAGGGCTTAGACATGCAGACCTGTAACGTATCATATATAAAACAACTGTCGCTTCTTCCTGCGAGATATAAAAAATTTCCGTTTTGGTTTAAGCGTGTAATGTCAGTTAGCCCTCCCATGGCTGCCTTAGCCCATATACAATAGCCGGTTGTATCAAATTTAGACAAAAAACTTTTATACTGCGCCCAGCTACCGGGGTTGGTTAAGTGCACAGTATCCAGGTTAATAGAGTCACCGGAAAAAAGACCACTGGTATAAATACTTTGATTATGATAAACTGGATGGCTAAGGCTGGAAAGGGAATTGCCGCTAATTTTTGTCCATAGGCAGCGAGTTTCGCTGTTAAACTTCGCGATAAAGCAACCGCCTGCATTTGGTATATAGATGGTGTCAACCAGGAAAGTGCCAATTACATTTCCACAAACATATATGTTGCTGTTCTCATCAGACGTAATGCCGTCCATATTGCTCATGTCGTTTTGAGCATTAAAACCTCTGGCTTCGGTAATATAACTAAGACTGCCCGAGGGTGAGAACTGCGCAATAAACGAATTCCAGTATCCGCCACCCTGTAGAAAGAAAGTATCTACCCACATATCCCACCCTCTGAAACTACCACTGCAATATATATTGCCATTTGGAGCCAATACTACCCCCCCGCTGGTTACGGTATTTGTATTAAATGGTCCTGAGCCCCCGCCTATTGTTTTTACCCACTCCCAGTTTTGCGCATAGGATGCTGATACTGTAGTAAGGATGATAATAAGTATGAGTTTTAGTTTTTTCATAAACCCAATTAACGATTATAGGTCTCTTCTCGCAATGTCATAGCGTGGCGGAGACCCCGCTGCACATAAATTTCTCCTTGGCTTGCAACAGTCATATTATAAATATAATAAGTAAATATAAAACCGCAGGGTCTCCTGCTGGCCAATGGCTTAGCACGGAAGACCCTGCGGGTACGTAAATAAAACCCGTCATTCCGGGCTTGCCCCGAAGCTACGGGAGGGTGGGGTTGTTGTTCCTACTTCGGGCTCAACTTCACTACGGGTATTATCATTTCTTCTAAACTAATACCACCGTGCTGAAAGGTGTTTTTATAGAAGTTGACAAAGTGGTTGTAGTTATTGGGGTAAACCAGGTATTTGTTCTCCTTGGCAAAAATATAGGTTGAACTCAGGCGGCTTTTTGGCAAACCGAATTGCTCCGGTTCACGCACGGCAAATACATCACGGTCCTCGTAGTTAAGGTTTTTGCCCGTTTTATAGCGTATGTTGGTAGTGGTTTCGCGGTCGCCAATGCAACGGCTGGGGTCCTTAACCCGCACTGTGCCGTGGTCAGTAGTCAATAATATATTGATGTCTTTTTCCGCCAGTTTCTTCATTGCGTTTTGAAGGGGAGAGTGATCGAACCAGCTTAAAGATAAGGAGCGGTATGCGGCTTCATCACTAGCCAGTTCTTTCAGCACTTCCATCTCCGTACGGGCATGGCTAAGCATATCTACAAAGTTGTACACGATAACCGTTAGCTTATTGTTAAGGTAGTTGGTTATGTTGTTCTCCAGCAACTCGCCGTCGCGGTGGTTGGTAATTTTTACATACTGGCTTTTAATGGGCTCGCGGAAAGTGCGCTTTAAAAAGGCCTCCAGAAAATCTGCCTCGTGCAGGTTTTTGCCGCCTTCATCGTCATCATTCTTCCACATATCCGGAAACTGCTGCGAAATCTGCAGCGGCGTCAATCCCGCGAAAATGGCGTTACGCGCATACTGCGTGGCCGTTGGCAGCATGGCATAAAAGGTATCCTCTTCCTCCACGCGGAAGTTCTCCATCACCAAAGGTTGTATGGCCTTCCATTGGTCGTAGCGCAGGTTATCAATTACTATCAGGAAAGTGGGTTTGTTATCCTTAAGCAGTGGCACCAGTTTGTTCTTAAGCAGGTTGTGGCTCATAACGGGGGCGTTAGGGCCGGGCTCAGTGTTTACCCAGGTTTTGTAATTCTTTATTACAAACTTGTTGAACTCCTTGTTCGCTTCTTCCTTTTGTGTGTCAAACACATCGGTCATGGTGCTGCCGCTGCGGTTAAGTTCAATCTCCCAATACACCAGTTTCTTGTACAGGTCGGCCCACTGCTTATAATCCAGGTTTTCCTGCAGGGTCATAAACAGTTTCTGAAACTCCTGTTGGTAGCTGCTGGTTGTTTTCTCACTAACCAGGCGGTTGTTGTCAATTATCTTCTTCAGCGTACTAAGTATCTGCTGGGGCTTAACCGGCTTAATAAGGTAATCCGCAATTTGCGAGCCTATGGCATCTTCCATCAGGTTTTCTTCCTCATTCTTGGTAATCATCACCACCGGTACGTGGTTGTCAATCTGCTTTATGCGTTGCAGGGTTTCCAAACCGGTAAGGCCGGGCATGCTTTCATCTAAAAAAACCACATCAATGCCTTTTTGCGCTACGCGGTCTATGGCATCCTTACCATTGGTTACCGGTATAAGGGTGTAGCCCTTATTTTCCAGGAACATTATAGATGGCTTTAATAAATCAATTTCGTCGTCGGCCCAAAGGATAGTAATGTTGTTCATTGCCTGTTGTTTAAAGCCCGTGGGGGCAAAGGGTGATGCGTTACTCATGCAAGTATAAAGATTACAACGCTTAAATATTGTGCTATGTTATAAATTGCAGCCGTTAAGAAACGTAAATACGGCCGCCGGTATGAATAAGCGCAAGATTTTTAATGACCCGGTTCATGGTTTTATTACCATACCCCACCCTCTGGTGTTTGATGTTATTGAGCACCCGTATTTCCAGCGCCTGCGCCGTATTAAGCAGCTTGGCCTCAGCGATTATGTGTATCCCGGGGCTATACACACCCGTTTTCACCATGCAATAGGGGCCTTCCATTTAATGCGCAAAGCCCTTTCCATACTTAAAATCAAGGGCCATAAAATTACGGAGCAGGAGGAACTGGCCGCCTGTATTGCCATTCTGCTGCACGATATAGGCCACGGGCCGTTTTCGCATACGTTGGAAAAATGCCTGATTTCCGGCGTGCACCATGAGGACCTCTCTCAAATATACATGCACCGCCTTAACCAGCATTTTAAAGGCAAGCTTAGCATGGCCATGGAGATTTTTACAGGCACATATAAAAAGAAGTTCCTGCACCAGTTGGTTTCCTCGCAATTGGATGTGGACCGCCTGGATTACCTAACCCGCGATTCTTTTTTTACCGGCGTTAATGAAGGCGTAATAAGCTACGAGCGCATTATTGAAATGATGAACGTGCATAAGGATGAACTGGTAATAGAAGAGAAGGGGATTTATTCAATTGAGAGTTTTATAATAGCGCGCCGCCTGATGTATTGGCAGGTTTACCTGCACAAAACGGTGTTGTGTGTGGAGCAAATGATGGTAAAAGCCATTGACCGGGCCAAGTATTTGCTGCAAAAAGGCGAAAAGTTGGATGCCTCGCCAGCCCTGGCCTACTTTTTAAATAATAAGGTGCAGTTGAAGGATTTTGAAAAGAAGCCGGAGGCTCTGGAGTTTTATTCGCAGTTGGATGATGTGGACATTTTCGCCGCCTTTAAATACTGGCAGCACAGTAAGGATAAACCCCTGCGCATGTTATGCGAAGCCATTTTGCAACGGAGGTTGTTTAAAATAGAGATAAGCAACAAAGCCTTTGGTTATAACCGGATTAAGGCCATTAATGAGAAGGCTATGAAGAAGTATAAACTGACAGATGAGGAGGTGGGCTATCTTGTTTTTTCTGACTCTACCACCAACTATGCTTATAATCCCAACGAAAACCGAATCAATATTTTAACCAATGGCGGCCAGATAATTGATATTGCCCAGGCCAGCGACCAGCTCAATATATCCGTGCTAAGCGTTCCGGTGGTAAAATATTATGTTTTCTATCCGAAACAATTAGCCTGATTTTTTTGCGTTACATGGTTGTAATTTATAGGCGGCTTCGCTAAATTAGAAACCTGAAAACGGAATAAGCGTGTTTAAGTTTACGAGAAACATCTCGAATATTGTTCTTACTACTTTCTTTTTGCTGGCTACTTACAGCCTGCACGCTTTTACGTTTAATGCCCTGCTGGTAAGTAAAACCAATGGCGAGTTTCTGTTTAGCAAGGCCGGTGACAACCTGCCTGTAAAAAAGAAATCAGGTGGCGGTGCCGAACTTTTGCGTTTGCTGGTAAAGCATAATTCCGAAAAACGCAGTTATTCTTTCGACATATTGGCCCAGGCTTTAATTGGCGATAATGCAGGCACCCGTGCAGGCATTTATACGCCGTCTTCTATTAGTTACAATGCACCCCCTAAGGTGTTTTCACCTGCCTTGTATAAGCGCTATTGTCGCTTGTGCGTATTGCTCATTTGATTTTTGCTGCCTTTAAGGCGAATCTCTCCCTTTTTTATTGAAATGATTTTTGTTGCAAAGCCTTATGTGCCCGGCTGTGCAATTTAAAAAGTTAAGATGTGATGGCAATTACAAATGAAATTGAACCAGGCAATTACTTTGAAATAGTGCACGAGGGAAACCGTAAAAGATGTGTGGTTTCCCGTGTGCTTGATAATCCTTATTACATAGTGTCTTTAGGTGATGGCGGTAGGGTGGTAGTTAGAAACAACGAATTGCTTCCTATTTACATAACTGAGCACTGGTTACAACAACTGGGTTATACACCCGGAGAAATTGCTGACCACTGGATACATGCCAGTGGCAACAGCTCAGTACTGCAATATCATAACACCGATAAATACGCTGTTTTAATTGATGCCGCCGCACAGGATAAGCAGGCCCGTTGCAATTACGTACACGAATTGCAAAATGCTTAACTCCGTTTGTACGGCAGCCGGCTTCTTGAACCTGGTGGTTAGTGTGGTCCCCACCCTGTGGGCTATGGGGTGGGGCATTTTTTTATTCGCTGCCCGCTGAATTTCTATTGGCTTCAGCGGGTTTAAGGCCCTTCATTTTTTTAAGCAGTTCAATAAACTCTTTGCGGTACCCGTCTTTATCCTCACCTAAGGATGACGATGCCATGGCATAAGCCATATCAAGGTTAGAGTTGCCTTTGTTCCTGGCGTCTTTTAAATACATACCTGCCATGGCAACTGCCGCTGCAAATTTAAAGTCGGTTGAGGTTTTTTCAGGGCTTACGGAAGCATCCTGCACCATTGCTGTAATCAGTTTGCTCTTATCCTCTTTAGGGTCCTTATAACGGATGTTAAGTGCAAGTATATCATTAGCGCCAAAGGTGGCGTACTGCAGTTTGTCGTTTTTGTCCATCACCTTTAGGTCGGTGTGCGGCTGTTCGTACAAGGTAACTTCGTACAAGGCTGTTACTGAACTTCCACCGCCTAACTCGCCGGCGTCCTTTTTATCATTGGCAAAATCCTCTGCCTCTAAAATGCGGTTTTCATAACCTACCAGTTTATACTCCTTTACCCATTGCGGGTTAAACTCCAATTGCAGTTTAACATCCTTGGCAATAGTAAGTACTGTGGCGCCCATCTGTTTCACAAATATCCTTTTGGCTTCCGCTTCATCATCTACGTAGCCATAGTACCCATTGCCATGGTCAGCTAATTGTTCCATCTTTTTATCCTGGTAGTTACCGCTGCCACAGCCCACCACTGATAGAAAAATACCATCGTTACGTTTTTCTTCAATCAGTTTAATAAGGCCCTGCTCATCGCTTATACCAACATTAAAATCGCCATCGGTGGCCAGTATTACGCGGTTGTTGCCATCGGCTATAAAGTTTGCTTTGGCAGTTTTATAAGCAAGTTCAATACCTGCACCACCTGCAGTTGAGCCACCGGCGGTTAGGGCGTTAATGGCGTCCTTTATTTTTTGCTTTTCATTGCCTTTGGTAGGCGGCAGTACAAGGCCGCTGCTGCCTGCATATACTACAATTGATACTACGTCCTTCTCGGTCAATTCATCTACCATGTAACTAAATGCTTTTTGCACAAGGGGCAGTTTGTCCTGGCTCATCATACTGCCGCTAACATCTATCAGAAAAACAAGGTTGCTGGGCGGTAACTGGCTTTGCACTACATCGTAGCCTTGTATGCCTATATGCAATAATTTACTACCGGGGTTCCAGGGGCAGGCGCTCATTTCTCGGTAAACCTTAAAGGGCACGTCCTGGCTTTCGGGCATGGGGTAGTTGTAAGTAAAGTAATTGATGAACTCTTCCGTGCGCACTTCATCTTTGTTTGGCAGGTGGCCGCCGTTTACTGTTTTGCGCATCAGGCTATAGCTGCCATCGTCCACATCAATACTAAAAGTGCTGAAGGGGTTTTTCTGCACCTCGCGGAAATCGTTATTGCCTACCGTATCAGATGGTATTTCTTCCACATCCTGCAACAGGCCAAGGTCCTTCCATGTTCCGCGGCTGACAGCTGCCGGCGCTTGTTTATAGTTGGCACTGTAACCGTAAGCAGCTGTACCACCGCTGCCGGTAACCGTTGCTGAACCAAAGGTGGGGCACGCCGCTTTACCTGCGCCTACAAACGTTTCCGTTTTTTTTGCGCGTTCCTTTTCTTTTAGGGGGGCCTTGGTTTGTGTAATGGTTTCCGTAGCAATTGCATCGCCTGATTCAGGCTTACTTTCAGCCTGTAGTGCAAAATCCAGCTTTACTGATTCTGCCTTTGTAAGGTCGGCTGTTAACGTTTTAGGCTGGTAGCCTGCGTAACTAACTAAAACCGAATGGGTGCCAGCTGTAAGATTCTCCAGCTTGTATTCTCCTTTACCATCAGTAACTGTGGCTATGGGGCTACCTTTAATTATAATGTTGGCCCCGGTTATAGGAGTGTTGGTGGCTTTGTCCGTAACTTTTCCGTAAATGGTTTTCTTGCCTTCGGGGCTGTTTAAGACTGCTGATAACGAAAGCAGAAGAATAAAAAGCTGTTTCATGGCTATTGGTTTTGCGGTTTAGTTCAGCTTAGATGCGGCAACCCCTGTTTTTTCACACCGCCCACCTCAAAAATCTCATCTCAAACGGTTTTGTAGCTGCTATATTTTCCGGCTTTTAGCCTTTTACACACCTGTTTACTTTGCAAAAGGGCATGCTCGTAAATCCCTTTATTTTTGCAGCCAATGAAACCATACCTCGATTTACTGCAGCTTATTTTAGATAAAGGAGTTTGGAAAGACGACCGCACCGGCACCGGCACCTACAGCCTGTTTGGCCATCAAATGCGCTTTAACCTTGCTGAAGGTTTTCCGCTGGTAACCACTAAAAAGGTGCACACCAAGTCCATTATATACGAGTTGTTGTGGTTTTTAAAAGGCGATTCCAATATTCAGTACCTTGACCAAAACGGCGTGCGCATTTGGGATGACTGGCCTTATGAGAAATACAAAAAGAGCGCAGACTTTGGCGGGGAGGATATAAAGCAGTTTGCCCAAAAAATTGCTACAGATGATGCTTTTGCAAAAAAGTGGGGCGAGCTGGGTCCCGTTTACGGTTACCAATGGCGCAGTTGGCCTGCACCCGATGGCAGCTCTATTGACCAGATTACGCAACTGATTGAACAAATTAAAAAGAACCCGCACAGCCGCCGCCTTATCGTAAGTGCATGGAACGTGCCTTACATCAACAGTATGGCTTTACCGCCTTGCCATACCATGTTTCAGTTTTATGTTAGCGAAGGCAAGCTTAGCTGCCAGCTATACCAGCGAAGCGCCGATGTGTTTTTGGGCGTGCCTTTTAACATTGCCTCCTACGCCCTGCTAACCATGATGGTGGCCCAGGTTACCGGCCTTGGCCTTGGCGATTTTGTGCACACCTTTGGCGATGTACATTTGTACAGCAACCACGTAGACCAGGCCAAACTGCAACTAAGCCGCGAACCGCGCGCCTTGCCTAAAATGCTTATCAATCCTGAAGTAAAGGACATCTTCAACTTCCAATACAGCGATTTTACCCTGGTTGATTACAACCCACACCCACACATTGCGGCGGAGGTGGCGGTGTAGATTTAGATTGGCCCCAAGGGGGCTTTTAATTCTCGGTTTAATTTATACTTTTGCGCTCCCTTTTTGAAACAAGGGGCCGTTTCCTGCGGGCGTGGTGAAATTGGCAGACATACTTGACTTAGGATCAAGCGCCGCAAGGCATGGGGGTTCGAGTCCCTCCGCCCGCACTAATCAGTAAAACCCCGAAAGAGCCCTTAAAGCCTTTCGGGGTTCTAAATTGAATAACATGACTATCTCCCAGGAAAAAGTTGACAATCTCCGCTCAAAAATCCAGATTAATCTTAAAAAAGAGGATTACGAGCCACGCGTAAAAACCGAACTTAAGAAGCTGACCAAACAGGTGCAGATTAAGGGTTTTCGCCCGGGTATGGTGCCGGTGGATGTAGTTAAGAAAATGTACGGCAACAGCGTACTGGCCGAAGAGTTGAACAAGGTGTTGAACGACGAGGTTTACAAATACATTGCCGATAACAAGATTGATATTATCGCTTCTCCCATCCCTTCGCACGGCCAAAAGCTGGAAGTGGACATCAATAACATGAAGGACATTGACTTTACATACGAGTTAGGCCATGCCCCGGCTATTGATTTAACTTACCTTGACCAATCCCCGTCTTTTACCCGTTACAAAATACAGGTAGAAGACAAAATGGTGGATGAGGAGATTGAACGCATCCGCAAGCGTTTCAGCACTTACACTTACCCTGAAACCGTTGAAGAGAACGACATACTTACGTTTAGCGTGGAAGAGCTGGATGCCGATGGAAATTTACTGCCCGGTGGTGTTAGCACTGTATCATCAATAATGGTTGACCAGTTAAAGGATGATGCAAAGCAAAAGGTAATGAGCCTTAAAAAGCAGGACAGCTTTACCGGCAATGTTTTCGAAATGCTGGACCGCGACCGCGAAGGTATTGCCAAAAACGTGCTGAACATGAACGACCTGAGCAAACTTGACCAGGTTGGCACTAACTTCCGCTTAACGCTGAACAACATTACGCGTGCAGTTGCTGCTGAGTTAAACGGCGAGTTTTTCCAAAAGGTTTATGGCGAAAACGGCCCTAAAACAGAAGAGGAAATGCGCAACTTTATTAAAGCTGACTTAGAAGCTTACTTCGATGGACAAAGCGATTCGTACCTTGTAAACGACCTTTACAAAGGTATAATGGAGAAAGCTGATTTCCCTCTGCCTGATGATTTTTTGAAAAGATGGATTGACCTGACTAACGAAAAGCCGATTTCTGCCGAGCAGATTGAAAACGATTACCCGCAGTTTGCCAAATCGCTGCGTTGGAGTTTGATACAACGTAAAGTGGTGCAGGAACAAAACCTGCAGGTTACTGAAGAAGAAATACGCGACCGCGTACGCGCCAACGTAATACAGCAGTTGTATGGCTACGGCTTAAAGAATATAGGAGAGGAGTGGGTTGAACAGTTTGTGCAAAAGCAGTTAGCCGACCGCAAAGTGCTTTCGCAAACCCAGGAGCAGTTAACTGAAGACAAGGTGCTGGCTTACATTAAAGCCAAAGTTAAGCTTAACGATACGCCAATCAGCTTCGATGCCTTTAAAACAATGGTAGAAACGCCACAGGCTTAATCCCTGTTGGTTCCTAAATAAAAAAGCGCCTTGCATTGCAGGGCGCTTTTTGTTTTTATAATAGGGTGGTAGCTCTCAAACTGTCCCCCGGCAATGGGGACGAGAAGTTATTTTATGAAATAAAATAATCTCGGAGGGGGTAGAGGTTTGGGCCCATATTTGCCTTCATTGCTCATCACATTCCTCGAAAGCAACGCGCTAAAACTGTCCCCCTAACAGGGGGACGAGAAAATGATTTTGCGAAACAAAATCATTTTCGGAGGGGGTACTACTCCGAACCTTTTTTCGCTTTCCTCTTCCCTGGCTTTGCCTGCAAACCTTCCAGAAAACTCATTTCGTTGTGCGCAACAAAGCCAACTATATCCTGCTTCATCTCCTCATCATACTGGCTCAACAGCTTAAAGCTTTTTTGCAGTATATCAATACCTAATTGTATGGCATCGGTATCCTCGGGGCCAAACACATTGCGGTCTTTCTTCATGCGGTCTAATACATCATGTAGTATCAGTATTGTTTTCTCCAGCAGGGTTACGTTTGAAATAGTCATAAAAAATTCGGTCAGCTCTTCTACAAACTTCTCCAGGTCCTCCTTAGGCAGGGCCGCCAAACAATCATGAAATTCCTTTTCGCTTAAAGGTGGCTTGGCCTTGCGGTCCATGGCCGCTTCCAGCAATAAATCTTCAAAGTGCCTGGCTGCTGTATGGGTTTTTAAGGCCACCATGCCTGCCTTTAAAGCGGAAGGAAACTGCAGGCCAAAGCGCATAATAGCGCTGGGCAGGTTGCCAAGCAGCGCCCAAACTTTAGTTGGGTGGGCTATATAGGTTTCCAATTGTTTAAAGGCGGCATCCAGTTTGTCCCGTTTAACGGGCTCCATATACAGGTTATCGAGAAAAAAATTGCGCAACTCGGTAACCAGTTTCTTGGTAAACCGCTTAGGCATTTGCGGATCATTTTTTATGTTGTCATACTCGTATCGGTTGGCAATACTTTCGCGGTATTTCTCTATCAGGTGGTTCTTTAGGGCTACGTCCATAACAGCTAATATAATGGGCAAGATGAGAAAATAGCCTGATTTATATTAGGTTAGCTGTAAAATGTCCTGTTTGTAAATCACAATATGCGGGCGTTTGTATCGTCATTTGGTATATTCAAAAATCCCGTTCATTTTCGTTTAACTATAGAAATAAAGCAGCAATGAATTTAAAAGAAGCACAAGAGTTTAAAAAGTATGCTGTAAAGCATCATGGCATGAGCAGTGCCGGTTTAGAAGGTTATATCAAAAAAGTATATAGCACCCACCGCATAAGCAATTTAACGCGCACCGTTATTGAAGAAAGGCAAATGCCTTTCCGTGAGGTTGACGTATTCAGCCGCCTTATGATGGACCGTATCATCTTCCTGGGCACGCCCATAGATGACTATATCGCTGCTATAATTGAGGCACAGTTACTATTCCTGGAGAGCAGTGATAGCCGCACCGACGTGCAGATATACATTAACAGCCCCGGTGGCGAGGTTTACTCAGGCCTGGGTATATACGATACTATGCAATATGTAAACATGGATGTGGCCACTATCTGCACAGGTATGGCTGCTTCAATGGCGGCAGTATTGCTTTGCGCCGGCGAAAAAGGCAAACGCACCTCTCTGCGCCACGCCCGCGTTATGATTCACCAGCCACTTGGCGGTATTGGTGGAAAAGCCAGCGAAATTGATATTTCGGTAAAAGAAATACGCAAGATTAAGGATGAGCTTTACACCATAATAAGCGAACACAGCGGCCAACCTATTGAAAAAGTGGCCCATGATAGCGACCGCGACTACTGGATGCGTGCCGACGAAGCCAAAGAATACGGCATGATTGACGAGGTTTTGATCAGAAATAACAAGAAATAGGCTAAAAATTGTTACTTACAAGGGCTTTCTTGTTTTTTAAGGTAGTCTACCCCAGGGAACAATTCAGTAACTTTGCCGTAAATTGTAATTCGAATTCAGCTACATGAAGAAAGAGAACGAACCGTCCTGCTCATTTTGCAACCGTAAAAAGCGCGAAGTGCAGATTTTGATATCAGGTGTGGAAGGCCACATTTGCGAAAGCTGCGTGCAGCAGGCACAACAAATTATTGATGAAGAGCTGTTTCACAAGCACAAGAAGTTTCAGTTCTCCTTACCGCAAAGCGTAAAGCCTAAGGATATAAAGAAGTTCTTGGACCAATACGTTATTGGCCAGGACGAGGCTAAGAAGTATATCTCCGTTGCCGTTTATAACCACTACAAGCGCCTTAACCAGGCCAAAACCGATGAAGTGGAAATTGAAAAGAGCAACATTCTGCTGGTTGGCCAAACCGGTACCGGCAAAACCTTGCTCGCGCGCACCATTGCCAAATTTTTGAATGTGCCTTTTGCCATTGTGGACGCTACGGTGTTTACAGAGGCCGGATATGTGGGCGAGGACGTAGAAAGTATTCTCAGCCGCCTGTTGCAGGTTAGCAATTACGATGTTAACGCTGCACAACACGGTATTATTTATATCGATGAGATAGATAAGATTTCGCGTAAGAGCGATAACCCCTCTATAACCCGCGATGTATCGGGCGAAGGTGTGCAACAGGCGATGCTTAAATTGCTGGAAGGCACGGAAGTGTTAGTGCCGCCACAAGGCGGGCGCAAGCACCCTGAACAGAAGATGGTGAAGGTTGATACCAGCAACATCCTGTTTATTTGTGGTGGTGCGTTTGAAGGTATTGACCGCCTTATTGCCACGCGCATGAACCAGAGCAAAGTGGGCTTTAAGAAAGGTAAGGATGATAAACCGGTTGATACCGAAAACTTCTACAAGTATGTATCGCCAATGGACCTTAAAACGTTTGGTTTAATACCGGAGTTGATTGGCCGTGTGCCGGTGTTGGTTCACCTGGACCCACTGGACCGCGATGCCTTACGTTCTATACTTACCGAGCCTAAAAATGCCCTGCTGAAGCAATACAAGAAGATTTTCAAGAGCGATGGTATTACCCTTAACTTCGAGGATGAAGCAGTGGAGTTTATCATTGATAAAGCTATGGAATTTAAGCTGGGCGCCCGCGGCCTGCGTTCCATCTGCGAGGCGTTAATGAACGACGCCATGTTCGATATGCCGTCTGCAGGTAACGTTAAAGAGTTTAATGTTACCCGCGAGTTTGTAGAAGAACGCTTTGAAAAAGCCAACGTAAGCAAACTGCGCGCTGCGTAATACCTTATATCGTCTTAAATTTTAAAAGTCAGTCTCGCTTACCGCAGACTGACTTTTGCTTTTACAGGGCGTAGGTTTTCAAGTGTCAGTCTGATCCCGAAACTTCGGGATGTCGAAGACTCGACATTCTATATCAATACATGCTAACTTCTTTCCTCATTCTACACTCATCACTCCAAACTATCAGTTGCTTTTGTTTACCAGCTTCAACTCCACCGTTATCATGCTCTTTTTCAATTCCACCTTGGTAACCATGCCGTTGGTATAGTAAAAAGTATTCTTTACACCATCGCTTAAGGCGTAGGTAAAAGCGCCATCCTCATTCTTCTTAATGTTGTAAAACTCCGCTTCGCGCTCGCTGAATATGCGCTGGTTGGGCTGTGGCTCGATAAAGTACAGGCATAACGAGGAATAGGCCACCGGCTCCATAAATGTATAGCACACCTTATTCTTATCTACACAGTAACGCGTGCCATCAAAAATTACTTTAACGATGGTGGTTTTGTCATCTACCTTGTTGTAGGCCGTTACTTTATCCAGCTTGCCATTGCGGTAAACCACATCATAATCCTGTTGCGATACCCGTTTAAAGAAAAATACCTCGGCTACTGAATGACTACGGAGGGAGTACTGCACCGTAGTGCTATCCACCTTGCGGGTAATGGTGCTGGTGCCTATTTTATCGCCAAACAGGTAAACATCGTACGTAAAGGTTTGCGCCTTTAACACAAAGCTGCTTAATGCCAATAAAAAAAGTAAACTATACCGGCCAACCATTAGGGTTGAAAATAAGGAATTATTGGCTGCTTGCTTAACGCACCAACCGCATATACACACTGGCGCCCTTGCTCATTTCCAACTCATATAAAACACCATTGCGGTATTTATAAATGTTGTTTACGCCGTTATCCAGTTTGCATTCGTAAACGCCGGGCGAGGTATTTTTAAAGGCGCAGTAGTTGCCCAGGCGTTCCGAAAAAATGCGGGTCATGCCCACCGGCTCGGTAAAGTACAGCTGCACTGCTGAGAAATTAACAGCCTGCGTCAACTGCATGGTTTCTACCCCTTTTTTAATCACATACTTGGTTTCCTGCCAAAGGATATTCACTATCTCTGTAACCCCGTCCTTTACATTTTTTACGTAGCTGTTCACCAACTTCCCGTCTTTATAAAGAACATCAAAAACCATTGCCGATGTTTTCTTATTAAACAGTATGGTAACTTCTGATGAACTGTTGAGCTTGTATTGTACTTCGCCGTTGCCCTTATCAATGCGCTCAACTACGGTTTGCCCGATTTTATTGCCGAATAAAACCACATCATAAATGTGTTTTTGCGCTGCAGCGGGCAGCAGGGCGATACACATAAACCCAAGCAACATTAATTTTTTCACTCTTACCATTTTCGCTTAGTAAGTATACTAATAAAATGCCAGTATAAATTCCGGATTAACCGGCCTTAGCATACTGCAGGCATAAATAAAAAAGCCGGTAAGGTTAATTACCGGCTCTGGGTATTAGGGTTAGCAAAGGTGGTTGTCTTTATCCGGCCAGCCACTGATTATTGGCTGCGATATTTGATTTACAGCTGCAACTATAGGAAATACTATAAAATCCGAAGGGCATAAAGTGGCTGCATATCATAAAACCCGAAATGGCCTGTTTTGCCCCTGAGTTAATGCCATCAATTTTCTGGTTAAGATGGTTTTACTGCTGAGGTTGCCCGGCTGCCCGATTTTTCATAAATTCCGAAAACTATAAGGCATTTCGGTTGCACACTTTCTCTGCCTACTATTGCCTCAGTTAAAAACGGGTTATGAAATCTTCCAACGAGCTTTTCCTGCTTATCAAGAGTATGAACAGGAATGAAAAAGGATACTTTAAAAAGTTCGGTACCATCAACAGCAAAAAAGGCGACGGCAATTATTTGCGCCTGTTCGATTGTATTGATGGTATGAAGGAATACGACGAGCGAATTATCAAAAGCAAATTTGCCGGCGAAAAATTTTTAAACCAGCTTAACGTAACAAAGCTATACCTGCAGAAGATGATTATCAAATCGCTGCGTAATTACCACAGCGATAACGACCCCGAGATACAGCGCCTTAACTCGATGGCCGAGCTAACGCTCCTGTTTAAAAAGCAGTTGTATGATAGCGCCCTGCGCATGAGTGAAAAGCTGATAGGTATTGCGGAAGAAAATGAAACTTTCCTTCACCAGTTATTCCTGATGCAGATTCAGTATCAGATTATGATTCGAAAGGGATGTACCAGGATATTCTTAAAAGCAATAAGGCTAAACTGGCAGAGGAGAAGAGGCTTTTGGAAGCTTACCAAAACCTGTGCGAGTACAGGAACATACAGGGCCTTGCCTTAAGCATTACGCAAATAGAGGGGCATTCGCCTAACCAATCGGTAAAGGAAATTGAAAAACTGCTGGCTAACCCTTTGCTAAGTAACGAGAAAGCACCAAGGAGTTTTAAGGCAGGTGTGCATCGCCACGAGATTTTAAACAAATGCTACCTGAAAACAGGGCAGCATAAAAAGGCGTATGAAACCGCCCTGCACATGCGCACCCTTTTTCTGCAAAACCCCGATAAAATCAAACAACTTCCGTATAACTTTTTTGTAGCCCTAAACGGGCTTACCAACCGTTGCCTGGCAATGGGCAATTATCACGAAGCGCTTACTTATGTTAAGGAGGGCGAGGAGTTGGGCGCCAACCCGCGCTACGCGTTGAGCGATAGCCAGCGTTTTGAAATTTACACACAAATTAATGAGAAGCGGCTTATCATTCATACCAAACTGCGTGAGTTTGATAAGGGGCTGGAAGATGAGAAACTGCTGCAGGAAATGACCAAGGGCAAACCGGTAAGGGTAGAGTTTGAAGTATCTACACTTTACTTTACAGCAGTGTGCTATTTCGGTAAGGATAAAATGGAACCCGCCCTTAAGCGCATTAACCAGCTTATACACGGCCGTTACGAAAACATCCGTAAGGATATTATACTGTGTGCTCATTGGCTTAATATTATGATACATTACGAGTTGGGCAACTTCAGTCTGATGAAGCGCCTGCTTACCGTTACCAAAAATTTCATGCAAAAGCATTCCTTCCCCATGGATGAGGCCGAAACATTTTTCAGGAAGCTGAACGAATTTTTAAAGGCGGCTGAGGCCGGTAAGGAAAATCTTTTCCGTCAAAAGGTGGAGCAAATCATCCCCATACTGGATAACTACGAGTTTATTGACGACGACGTTATGAAGTGGTGGTTTGAAAAACTGATTGAACCCGTAAAGGCCTGATTTTAATAGGGCAACAGCTTTATAAACTTCTTACTTACAAAATCCAGTATAATAGGGTTTACCACACTCGGTTTTTCCTTTTGGGGGTAGTGCTTAGTACCGGGTATAACAGCCAGGTAGCCTTGCTTTACATTGTCAAACATTTCTTTGGTGTGGGCCAGTTTAATAATGTCGTGGTCGCCGGTCATAAATAATGTGGGGCACTTAATCTTATTTAAATCTTCGGTAGTAAGCGATGGTTCGGTCAGCAGCATGGTTTTCATGCGTTGCGTAAAAGGTTCTATCAGGCCATAGTTGGGATAGTTCTTAAAGTGGTTTCTTACAAACTGGTAAATTTTATCGCTGTTCCAGTCTTCTACTTTTTTTAAAACCTCGGCATAAACTACAGTGGTATCTACCTTGTAGTTAGCGCCAATGGCCACCAGTTTTCTTACCTTATCAGGGTGGTTAATGGCCAGGCACATGCCAATAATGCCTCCGTCGCCAAACCCTACAATATTGGCACTGTCAATCTTCATGTCCTTCATTACGCCCAGCACGTCCTCGCTCATTAGCTGGTAATCCATTTTGCGGTCGGTAAAAGTGCTGCGGCCATGCCCGCGGTTATCTATAGCTATTACCTTGTTCTTCTTGCTGAATTCCGGAATCTGTTTAGCCCAGTCCTCAATACTTTCAAGCGAGCCATGCAGCAGAATAAGAGGGTCGCCCTGGCCGTACACCTTGTAATGTATTTTTACATCATCCACCTGTACAAATCGGCTTTTAGTAGTATCCGTTTGCGCATAGCTGCTTACTAGCAGTAGGGAGGCAAAAAGGAAGGTAAGGGCTCTTTTCATACTGGTACTTTTGCGTAAAGATAGAAGGAGAACCGAATCCACCAATTGCAGTAGAGATAGTTGCTTTTCCTTGTTGATAATGGCCCGGAAGCCTTACCGGCTTATCTTCTAATCTCAAAACCCCGGTAATCCTGAATGTCTCCTTCCGTTACCGATACATAGCTAACCCTGGCTTTCTGGGGCCCGTGGTGGCACCATTGTATAAACTTCACCAGCATATCTTCATCTCCTTCGGCCTCAATATAAACCTTGCCATCCGGTTCATTACGGGTAAAACCATTCAAGCCTAACAGGTCAGCAATTTGTTTGGTTCCGGCTCTAAAGTAAACGCCTTGTACCACCCCTTCTACCACTATGTTGTAGTGCCTCGTCATTAAAAACAAAGATGCCATCTTTTTTTAAGATGGCATCTTTGGATCAAGCCTGTTTATCAGGCCTAGCGGCTGTATTCTTTAATTTTATCGGAAATGGTGCCTTCATCGGTCAGGCCCATGTTGCGCCATACTTCCTTACCGTCTTTATAGAGTATTAACAGCGGAATAGCCTTTACGTTCATGGTATTTGCTACCACCGGGTTTTTATCTACATCTATGTCCAGCAGTTGCACTACGTCTTTATTCTTACGGCTTATTTTCTCAACAATAGGCTTTAGGGTTTTGCAGGGGCCACACCATACCGCGTTAAAGTCAACCAGTACCAGTTTATCGCTTTTAACCTGTTCCAGGTATTTATCAAAGCTTATGCCTGACTGGATGTTTGAGCCAAAGGGCGTTTCTACCGGCTTTTTGTTGCCAATCCAGGCAGTAATACCGCCATCCAGGTTGTACACTTCTTTAAAGCCGTTTTTTGCGGCCCAATCTGCTGCTTTGGCGCTGCGGCCACCTGACAGGCAGTAGATGTAAACCGGTTTGCCTTTATCCAGCGCATTCATTTGCTGTTCAAAAGCGCCATCGTTTACATTTATATTTTTTGAGTTGGCTATGTGCTTTTCTGAATATTCCTCGGGGGTGCGCACATCTACAAGCTGCGCATTACCGCCGTTTATCCCTTTCTCAAATTCATCTGCACTTAAATTTTTAACTCCCGCACTTTGGCTGTTGCACGCGCTGCAGCATAATAACATCAACACAAGAATTCCTGCTAATTTGCTTTTCATATAATTATTATTGTTTATTTTTTAATTGAAACTCCGATTTCCTTCGGTAGGTTGGTGGCGCTTATGGTTTTCCACCCGCCTGCGATATCTACCAGTTTATCATAACCCCGGGCTTTTAATATAGAGGCCGCAATAACTGAACGGTAGCCGCCTGCGCAATGTATGTAATAAGTTTTATCGCGGCTAATTTCGTTATTCCAGTCGTTAATATAGTCCAGTGGCTTATTGTCGGCTGTGCTTATATGCCCCCCCTCAAACTCACCGGGCCTTCTTACGTCCAGCAGGTTTATTTCCTCCTTGTAGTGGTTGGTGGCAAAATCATCGGCGGTAATAGAGGTTATAGAATCTACCGGCTTACCCGCGGCCGCCCAGGCTGCAATGCCGCCTTCCAAAAAGCCGATTGTATTGTCGTATCCTACACGGGCAAGGCGCATTACACATTCTTCCTCCTTTCCCTGCTCGCAAACCAGCAAAACAGGTTGGGTTAAATCCTTAATAAGCGCGCCAACCCAAGGTGCAAATTGCCCTTCCAATCCTATAAAAACAGAACCGGGAACAAAACCCTTTACAAAAGTAGTGGCGGGCCGTGTATCCAATATTAATGCGCCTGTGCTTTCGGCAAGGTTTTCAAAATCGTTAGGGCTCCGGGCCTTTAACCCCTGCTGCATTACTTCATCAAGCCCTTTGGCGCCTTGTTTATTCAGCATGGCGTTTTTAGGGAAATATTGCGGAGGAGCGCTAAGGCCTTCCGTTACAGATTTAATGAAGGCCTCTTTGCTCATTGGTTGCAGGGCATAGTTTACCTGCTTTTGATGGCCAAGGGTATCAAAGGTTTCTTTCGATAAATTTTTGCCGCAGGAGGAGCCTGCTCCATGGGCGGGGTAAACAATCAAATCATCAGGCAAGGGCATAATGCGGTTGTGCAGAGAGTCATATAGCATACCGGCCAGGTCGTTCATGGTTACGTTGCTTTTAATGGCAAGGTCCGGTCTTCCTACATCGCCAATAAACAAAGTGTCGCCGGTAAAAATGCAATGCGGCTTGCCGGCCTCATCCATTAATAAGTAAGTTGTTGACTCCGGCGTATGGCCGGGTGTGTGTATTACACGTAATGTAAGTGCCCCTACTTTAAATTCTTCGTTGTCATGCGCTATGTGGCACATAAACCCGCAGGTGGCTGCAGGGCCATAAACGATAGTAGCCCCGGTTTTTTCTGCCAACTCCACATGCCCTGATACAAAATCCGCATGAAAGTGCGTTTCGAAGATGTACTTGATTGCTGCACCATCTTTCTCCGCTCTTTTCAGATACGGACCCGTTTCGCGCAGTGGGTCAATAATGGCGGCCTCGCCATTGCTTTCTATGTAATAAGCGGCTTCCGCCAAACAGCCGGTGTATAATTGCTCTACCTTCATCAGTCAAAAAAATTTGCCCGACAAAGTTAATGCATTTATATGCTGTATTCGCATTTGTCCAGGCAGCCTATCAAATCCACTAAAACCGAAGGTTTTATTGAATAGAAAATGTTTTGGCCTTCGCGCTTGGATTCAAGAAAACCATTGGCTTTCATATTGGCAAGATGGTGCGATAGCAGTGATTGCTCGCAGCCGGTTTTTGCACATAATTCGTTAACAGTCAGCCTTCCGCTCTCTGCTAAAAAGTTAATTACGCCTAATCTCACGGGGTGCGCAACCGACTTAAAAATGTAGGCGGTTTTCTCGAACTTCTCTTTGTTGTAGTTACCTTTTAAAGCACTCATAATCGTTCTTCTTTTTTTGTGGGGTAGAAAATTATTACGGTTAACAATTAACAGTTTGGGGGTTAGGCGTTTTGTGCAGTCTTGCTCTTCACTTCAATACTGCTCATCAAGGTTACTTTTGCTTTTATAGAGTTCGTTATCAAACAAAGTGCATGGGCTTTTAATGCAATACGTTCTGCTTTGTCATATTCCTTTTCATCCGCAATGGTAATAACTGGTTCCAGCAATACTTCGGTAATAGCCAAACCGGTTTCTGTTTGCCGCATAGTGCCTTTGCTGCCTACCTGAAAATTTACCAGCACCAGCTTCGATTTCTCTGCTAATGCTAAAAAGGTAGTCATATAACAACTACTAACAGCTGCGGTAAAAAGGTGTTCGGGAGACCATATGTCTTTTTCTCCACCGGGAAACTGCGGCGGTGTGCCTATCACTATATCCTCAGTTATCTCCGGTGATTGTGCAAGGGTTTTTCTTCCTTCCTGCCAAAAAACATTTACCTCATATTCGTGCGCCATTCTTTCCTTTGCTCCAGCAAATTTCCGCTAAAGCAGGTAGGAAAAATATGATGTTCCTCACCTGTAAAGGTAATTTCTTACCATGTTATTTTTAACATATGTAATTGATTTCATTTTGTTGTGATTATGGGTGCCACAGCATAGTAGTATCTACCACTGCTTGAGCATTTTCGGGTAGCAGTCAGTTGACTGCAGCATTATAGCTGCCGGTAAGCTGTTGATTAGCTCTCCAGCCAACCGGTAAACTCGTTAGCTTTTTCGCGGCTAACATCAACTTTAAGGTTTTTGTCGCACCTTAAGTGTACTTCTATTTTGCCTGTATCCTGCTTACGGTAGGTTTCTACCTGTTCTATACCAATTATCATTTGCCGGTTAGCCCTGAAAAACTTCTTTGGGTTTACCATTTCCTCTATTTCGTCAATGGTATTGTAATCGGTTACCAGCTTTTCCCCTGTAATGGTTACCAGGTAAATGATAGTTTCTTTTACAAAGTAGGCCACCTGGCTTTCGGTAACCGGCACCATGCCCGATTTATAGTGGGCCAAAAAACGCTCCTTGTATTTGGGCGTGTTTTGATGCTGCATATTACTTATCAGCATTTTAATCTGTTCGTTCATTAGGCCGTTGGAACTGCCAAACAACCTTTTGTACTTGTGCAGTGCATTTTCTAACTGGTCCTTATCAATGGGCTTAAGCAGGTAATCAACGCTGTTAACTTTAAATGCGCGGATGGCGTATTCGTTATAAGCAGTTGTAAAAATTACGGGGTTCTTAATGCTGGCCTTTTCAAAAATATCGAAGCTTATACCATCAGCCAGTTGTATGTCAAAAAAGAAAAGGTCCGGCTGCGGGTGCTCGCTTAACCACTTTACAGTGCCTGCTACTGAGTCTAAACTGGCTACTACGTTAATCGCAGGGTCAATTTCTTTCAACAGCCTTTCCAGGTTTTTGGCAATAAGGCTTTCGTCTTCTACAATAACTACGTTCATGGCAGTAAGGGTATTTTAATGGCAAATGACCGGCTATCCTGTGCCACACTTACCTGTTGTTCCGAAAGATAGCGATAAAGGTTCTTAAGATTCTCCAGCCCCTGTTTATTGCTGGTTTCTATTTGATGTTTTGGCTGTAGGCTGTTTTTGATAACCAAGGTGTCGCCTTCGTTATAAACTTCAATTTTAAGCGGCGCTGTTTTGGAGGTAATATTGTGCTTTACCGCATTCTCAAACAAAACCTGCAATGTTACGGGCACAATTTTTAAATCATTAACGCGCTCCTCCAGGTTATAGTGAATATCCAACCCGCCATCAAAGCGCGTTTTTAAAAGTTGCACGTAATGGTTAACAAAGTTTATTTCCGTTTCAAGGCTTACCAGGTTCTTCTCTTTGTTCTCCAGTACATAACGGTAAACCTTAGAAAGCTGCTGCAAAAAATCTGACGCCAGCTGGGGGTTCTCAAAAATTAAAGAGTTTAAGGAAGAAAGCGAGTTGAACAAAAAGTGAGGATTCAATTGGTTCTTAAGGTTATCGTACTGCACCAGCGCTTTTTCCTTTTCCAGTTCTGCCGCATTCACCTTCTCCTGTTTCCAACGCACAAAAAAGTGGTAACCAAAAATGGATAGTATCACGCTCATTACCATAAATATGTTAAGCGCAAAACTGGCTATCCAAAGTTCGCGGCTAATCTTAAAATGCACCACATCAATTATAAAAAATGCACCTATAGCCCTTAGCAATACCACCACGCTGAGCGTAAGGCCAAACTGCAGCATTAAACGCCTGAAGGGGTTTCGTTCAAACGGAAATTTCTTATCAAGCGAAACGTCAATAACCTTTATTACATAGCCAAATACCAGGATGATAAAGAAGCCCATTATGCTGGTGCCTATATGCCACAGCACGGTCTGCTCCGGAAAGAACAGCACTTTTACCACCGTAAAAACTACATACACGGCGGTTATGGTAAAGAGGGCAATCCGGGTTTCTTCCTTCAGCTTCATTGTCTAACTATTTCTCCGTCCACCATTTCAATAATACGGTCGCTGTTATCAGCAAACTCCGTATCGTGCGTTACCGAAATTATAGTTTGGTTTTTATTACGTGCAAGGTCCTTAAGTATGTCAAACACTATTTTGGTATTGTTACTATCCAGGTTTCCGGTAGGTTCATCACCCATTATTATAGTGGGGTCGTTAATAAGCGCCCGGGCAATGGCAACGCGCTGTTGCTGCCCGCCCGAAAGTTTGCTTGATAATTTAGTGGCAAAATCCTGCATACCCAGCCATTTCAATTTTTCATAAGCGCGGTCTTCAATTTCGCTGGCCGAATACTTGCCCAGTTTCTGCGCCGGTATCATAACATTTTTAAGTGCCGTAAACTCGGGTAGTAAAAAGTGAAACTGAAAAACAAAGCCGATATGTTCGTTTCTGAATTTTGCCAATTCATTTTGGCTAAGGCCGGTTACTTTTCGGTTGTTGATGATTATCTCACCCTCGTAATCTGTATCTAAGGTGGAGATGAGGTAAAGCAGCGTTGATTTACCACAACCCGATTTTCCTATAATGGAAACAAACTCTCCCTTCTTTACCTCAAAGCTAAGGTCCTTTAATACCCTAAACTCATCCGGCTCGTGGAAGTACTTGTTTATTTTGTTTGTTTTTAATACTACGTCCATAAAACCTCCTATCCTCTTAAAATTGCTACAGGATCAATTTTTCCGGCTTTCATACTGGGCATAAGCCCGGCAATAAGCGTTGTAATAATGCCAAACCACACACCAAAAGCATAGTGATACCAGTGAAACACCACCGGAAAGTGAGTGATACTTATAAACTCGTTTTTAGGGAAAGGCAGGGTATAAACGCCGTAACTTAGCACAAACCCAAGCGCAAGGCCCATTAATGCGCCGCAAACTCCAATAGTTATTGATTCAATTAAAAATATCTGGCGAACATCTTTTGCGGCAAACCCCTGTGCTTTTAAAATGGCTATATCTTTTAATTTGTTTTGGATGGTCATACTCATGATGTTGTAGATGCCAAAACCTGCCACCACCAAAAGCGTAATTGATATTACAATCGTCATCACATTTCTGATCAGGATTGATACCATAGCCGATGCATTGGCTACTTCCCAATCTTCGGACTTATAGCCGTAGCGTGTGCCGAATTCTTTGGCCATTGATGCTGCCAGCTGGTAATTCTTCAGCTTTATATTGATGTCGGTATAATACTGGTTGTCCTTGCCCAACAACTGCTGCACCTTGGAAACATTCACGTAGCTGCGAATGTTATCCAGCGAGCCTATACCAAACTGAAAAGTACCCACCACACGAAAACGCATTGCTGTTCCTTTAGGGGTAGCCAGCGTAACCAGGTCGCCAACTTTTACATTTAGTTTGCTGGCAAGGCCATGGCCCATTAGTATGCCGTTGTCAATGGTAAGCAGGTTTTCAATTTTACCGGTTTTCATTTTATCGCCAAGCCCCGTAAGCATACTTTCCTGTACAATGTCCACCCCGTTTAACGAACCATTTATCTGCACCGGGCCACTGGTATAAAATACCTGGGTGCTCAGCTGCGGAGAAATGGCCAGTATGCGGTCATCCTTTTTCAGGTCTTCAATAATGTTACTGGCGTTGCGGATGTTGGGGTTAATATCCTTTGGTTTGGGATGGTAAACTACATTGAGCACCCTGGATGTGTCGCTAACCTCATCTAAAATGGAGTGCGAGTAATCGGTTTTAATGTCGTTGTAAATGTGCACATCGGGTGTAGATGACAGCAATGTGTCTTCCAGAAATTCATTAAACCCGCTCATAAAGCTTATCATAAGTATATACATACCTATGCCGAACGTTACGCCAAGCATGGCAATAAACGTTTGCCGCTTTTTGGCAAGCAGGTGCGTTTTGGCTATTTCAAAGTTTACTGACATTCCCTTTCGTTTAACTCCACAACGTGTAAACTATTTCTCTTTTGGTATTACAATCTCATCGGTTTCACTTACCCCTTCCAGTACTTCTATTGATTCCAGGTTCTGCATACCAATCTTAATTTTTACACGCTTATTCATAGCAGTGCCTTTAATGTCTACTTCATCTTCTCCTTGTAACACGCCGCGTGGTATTACCAGTGCATTATCCTTTTTGCTTATGATAATGTTTGCCTCTAACGAGGTATGCACAAACGGAAGGTCGTAATCCTCAGTAAACTCAGCTTCTACTTTAAAGCTTTGGTCGTTTTGGTTCATGTTCGGGTAAATTTTGCTAACCCTTGCCTTATAAATTTTATTACCGCTTATATCCATTTTTACAATCACTTCCTGCCCTAACTTAATACGGTCAATATCCTGTTGGTCAACCGAAAGTTGTAACAGCTTGTTCCCGCTTTCACCAACAAGGGCAATCATATCATTGCGGCGAACGGCCTCGCCTAATTCCTTACTTAAATCGTAAACCACTCCATCCATCATGCTGCGCACGGTATAGTTGCCTGCTTCAAGCCCCGATGCGGCCAATGTGCTTTGCGCATTGCGCAGTTCCTGTTGCAGTTGGTCTTTCGTTCTGCTCAGTTGTTCGCGGGCTGATTTTAAATCGTTACCCGATACTTCGTAAGCCAGGGCGGCCTGGTCTAACTGTGCTTTGGTTACGGCGTTGGCATCAAACATGTTTTTGAAACGCATATAGTTTAAGGAGTCGTTCTTGGCCTTGGCTTCAGCGCTTTTTATTTTGTTTTTTAAGTCGGCTAAAACAGGTGAGTTATCTGATGCATTATTTTTTGCCAGTTCGTAAGCCGATGAGGATGCCCCCAGCTTAGCAACGGTAGCATCGTTTTGCACCTGTAGTATGGCTTCCCCTTTTTTTACACTGTCACCTGCTTCTTTGTACTTGGCGGTTATATAACCATCAGCAAGGGCATAAACTTTATACTCATTTTTAGGCACCAGGAAACCCGAAGCATATACCGCTTCCGTTATCGCTTTCCGTTCAGCTTTAACCGTTTTGGTTTTTTTGCAGGCCGAAATACCAACCAACGCAAGCAGGGCTATTACCACAACAAGAATGTAAGCCGTCTTTTTCATCATCCATCTTATTTACCCGGCAAATGAAACAAGCTTATATATGGTCGGCAAGTCTATTTGGGTTATCAGGCCGTTTTTGTAACCGAAACGTTAACACTACTGTTTTAACCGTTAAGCCCTTAAGGCTATGGTTAACACGCTTTTATTCACGTTTTAGCATTTTAGGCAGGTATTATCACCTTTTTTAAGTTCAGATGCCTTTAATTTGCGCCGCCTTCGCAATATGGAAAACAGGAAGAAAAACATTTTCGGCGTTTCAATAGCGCTTATTCTGCCGGTAATACTGCTTATTACTGTGCCTATTTTATTGAATAAGTGCAAGCTTGACCGTAAATCGAGCCAGATGGTAAAAGCGCCGCCGCGCCTGTTTCCTGTAGGGGTTAACGAAAGTACTGATGAGAAAGGGAGGAAGCAGGTAGATACTATTTACCAGCAGGTGCCTAACTATAAATTTCAAACACAAAACGGCGATACGCTGGAGTTGGACTCTCTTCGCGGTAATGTGTATGTGGCGGACTTCTTTTTTGCAAGCTGCCCGGGTATTTGCCCGAAACTGAGCCATAGCCTGCAGCGTGTGCAAAGCGCCTTTATTAAGGACCGCAATTTTAAAATTGTTTCGTTTTCAGTAGACCCTGAACGCGATACCGTAAAAGCCCTTAAAGCCTATGCCGATTTGCATGATGCCATACCGGGTACCTGGTATTTTTTGCGTGGTAGCCACCAGGATATTTTTGCCTTAGCCGATAAGGGTTTCCATATAACGGCAAAGGAAGATGACGACGGCGGCCCCGAAGCGTTTGTGCACAGCGAGAAGCTGGTATTAGTGGACCCTAAGGGCGTTATACGTGGTTTTTATAGCGGGGTTGATAGCCTTAGCGTAAACAAATTGCAGGCAGATATTGTTTTGGTTTTACGCGAAGCCGAAGGCCGCTTCAGTTTCCGCGATCAGAAAAAGCAAACAAAGGGCCTTTTCGAAAATTAAACACTTTATGTTGAAAGCGTACATTCAAAGAAATGATAAGCAGGCTTACTGGTTTATTGGTATAGTAAGCGTTGTGGTTTTTTTAGCCGTTGCCTTTTTGAGCAAAAAAAATTTTACGGTTGACCTTGGTTTTAACCCGCACATTTTTGCGCAGATTAATGCCTTTATCAATTCGGCAGTATCGGTATTGTTAGTAGCAGCTTTTGTGTTGGTTAAGCAAAAGAAGTATGAAGCCCACCGCAACGTAATGTTTGCTGCTATTATACTTTCTACCTTATTCCTGGTGTCCTATATAGCGCATCACCTGTTTGCCGGCGATACTAAGTTTGGGGGTGAGGGTGCCATCCGCGGTTTTTATTTCTTCATTCTGATAACGCACATCATATTGGCGGCAATCATTCTGCCTTTTATTCTGTTTACCTCATACCAAAGCCTTTCCGGCGATTTTAAAAAGCATAAAAAGGTGGCCCGCTATACCTTCCCTTTATGGTTGTACGTATCCATAACCGGGGTATTGGTATACCTCCTTATTTCTCCTTACTATTCTTAAGCTTAATTGGCCGGTAGCAGCGCGCCGCGTATGCTGGCGTGCACGTTAATCATTTCGTTACCTGCGGCCTGCGGGTAGTAGTACTCTGAGGAGATACGTTCGTTAAAGAAAGTATCAAAAAGGCTATAGTTCTCGCTGTTGAAAACCGGTAATGCAACCACCTGCTTTTGAAGCTGGCTTTTTTCCTGGTTATAGGCAATTATGCGCTTGTTTTCCTCTTCGTTACTGCCTACTAAAATGCCGCTGGAAGTGCTGCGCTTCATAACTTCTTTCAGGTTGTATTTATTCTCCAGTTCGGCAATGGCAAACCCCAACTGCTCGTTATAGGATTTAATCTGGCGGTATTTTTCTGCCGTCCACTTAGGCTCATACCTGAACATAAAGGAAACCGGTCCTCTTTTGGCTTCGTTTTTTCCGGCCTTGGTAGTGTCGTGGTTTTGTATCACTATCCAGTTATCGGCCATGCTTATCTGCCAGTTGGCCGGTAGTACCATGCTAAGTTTGCGCAGGCACGAGTCTTCTTTTATCAGTTTGTCCTGCGCGCTTAAACCTAAAGCAGCCAACAAAAACAGGGTCAGGGTAATGAGTTTCATGTGGTTGTATATATCTGTAAAGCTAATTAACTAAACCTCATTTGGAATAGATAAATTAAGCCTCATGTTTTTTTACTGATTATCAGCCTGTAGTATAAGCTCCACGTCAGCGGTTTACTGAGTTAATTCAGTTGCCCGTTCGGCTATTCTGCTTACCTTCGTTGTATGAAAAAATGGCTTCCTTTCTTATTGGTTATGTTTATGGTTTGCTTGGTTAATGTGGCCGGTGCCCAATGTGCCATGTGCCAGGCAACAGCCGAAACCAGCCGCGATGCCGGCGCCTCGGTTGCCGATGGAATCAATAAAGGAGTGCTTTATCTATTCTTTATGCCCTACCTTGTTATTGGCACTATAGGCTACTTTTGGTGGCGTGCGCGTAAAAAAGCTCAAGCAGGGCAGTAAGTGGCGGAATAGCACACCACTGTTTAAAACTTTCTTCTTTTTCTGTTTTTTAAGCGTAAATTTCGCCCGCAAAAATTACGCTAATGAAGAAAAGCTTACTCTTATTATTTGCCATGGTGGCAACCGCTATCACGGCTTTTGCTCAAACAACAATTGCCAACGCCGGCATGGAAAACTGGACCGGCTCAGGTAATTCAATTGAACCGCAATACTGGAACAGTTCTAAGTCTGCGAACGGCACATTTGCAGGTTTCGTTCCACAAACTTGCTGGCAGGAAAGTAGTAACCCCCATTCAGGTACGTACTGTGCTAAAATTGTTTCAGGAAGTGCTTTAGGCAACGTAGTTAACGGTGCCTTAACAACAGGTCAACTACAGGCGAATTCAACAAATAAGTCTGAAGGTTATATAAAAGACCTAGTGAATGACCCTAATTTTCATATGTCATTTACTGCTAAGCCTGATAGCTTCGTTTTTTGGTATCGCTATACGTCGGTAAACAGTGATTACGCGCGTGTTGAGGCGCGTTTGCACGTAGGAACCTGCTACGCTCCTGAAACACCGGTTAATGGTAATCACCCTGACAGTTCAGCAAACATTATTGCCAGAGCCATGTGGACAGGTCCGACATCTACTGTTTCGGGATGGACACGTGTTTCCGTGCCATTTGTTTATACAGCAAACACTAATACGCCTGTATATATACTTATTACTTGTACCAGCAGCGGGGATCAAAACGGCGGATCACAAAACAGCACCCTGTGGTTAGATGATTTTGATGCTATCTATAACCCAACTATTGCCACCGGCACCGTAAACGCCGGTCCTTATTATGTAAGCGCAAATGCGGGTGCATCTATATCAGTTCCGTTTACCTTAACGGGCACTTACAATGGCGGCAATACTATAACCGCACAGCTATCTAACTCGGCAGGTTCATTTGCCTCGCCTGTTTCTTTGGGTAGTTTGGCTACTACTGCATCAGGCACAGTTAGCGGAACTATACCGGCCAATACGGCAAGCGGCAGTGCATACCGCGTACGCGTAGTTAGCAGCAACCCTGCACTTACCGCGGCTGATAATGGCAGTAACATTACCATCAACCTGGTTAGCAATTCTATTGCGCCAACGGCAGTACAAACCATTGCTGCTAATGCCAACGGTACTGCATTAACACTTACGGCTTCGGCCGGCTCTACCACTACTGAATGGATGTATGCCACTGCTTCAGGCGGGCCTTATACTTCGTTCAGCCCAATGCAAATGGCCAACAGTTACACGCCTAATTTTGCAACACCTGGCACTTATTATGTAGTAGCGGTTTCAACGTACCCGGGTGGCTTACAGTTAACCAGCAACGAAGTGCAGGTTAATGTTGTGGGCAATGCCGTAACACCTGCTTCGCCGCAGTCATTACTCGTATCAACCAATGGCAACCAACTAACCGTAACTGAAGCACCTGCAGGTTCATGGCGCGAGTGGTTATACAGCACTACCAGCGGTAGCGGCTACCAGAGTTTTGCGCCGGCTATTACCGGCAGCACTACCTATATGCCAAACTTTAACAGCGCAGGCATTTACTACGTAGTTTGCCAAAGTGATATCAACGGTGTAATGGTTACCAGTAATGAAGTAGTAGTTTCAGTCAGCAGTGTTACGCTTTCAACCGGTAGCATCAGTGGTTCGCCATTTCAGTTCAGCCCTTCAGCCCCGGCAGCCGCTGTAAGCGTACCTTACACTACAAGTGCAGCCTTTAATGGTGGCAACACCTTTACTGCACAGTTGTCTGATGCTTCAGGCTCATTCGCCAGTCCGTTAAATATCGGTAGTGTTAACGCTACCACTTCCGGAACTATCAATGCTTCTATTCCATCTAATACCGTTGCCGGTACAGGTTATCGCATTCGCGTTATTGCCAGTAACCCTGCCGTTTTCGGTAGCGATAATGGAACAGATTTAGTAGTTGACCAATTCAATAACAGCATTGCCCCGCCAAACACGCAAACTATTATGCATGGCGTAAACGGTACTGCCCTGGCTGTTTTGGCTTCTCAAAGCTCTACCCAGGAGTGGAAATTCAGCCTTACCAGCGGTAGCGGTTATGTGAGCTTCGGTACTGCTGAAACAGGAAGTTCATATACACCAAACTTTGCAACACCTGGTACGTATTATGTAGTAGCTGTAAGCAAAAACCAGTACAATGATGAGGTAACCAGCAACGAAGTGCAGATTGATGTGCAGAATGGCTCCACCATTACTACCTCAGCAGTTAGCGGTTCACCGTTTTATATTTCACCAAGCGCCAATGTTGGTGTTACCGTAAACTTTACTTCTGATGTTGTATTTGATAACGGCAACGTTTTTAAAGCACAGTTGAGTGACCAGAACGGTAGCTTTGCCAACCCGGTTGAAATTGGTACGCTTAGCGGCTCAACAATCGGCGCTATAAATGCTACCATTCCTAATTCATCGGTTAGCGGCAGCGGCTACCGCATTCGGGTGGTATCCACCAGCCCTGCAGTTACAGGTGCTGATAACGGCACTAACCTGCAAATCATTCCTCAGGAGGTTTCAATTGCACCGGTTGATACACAGAATATCTATATCGCACAATGGGGTAATCTGCTTACTGCTGCCACCACCCATCCAAACTCAACATTTGAATGGCAATACTCGCAAACACCGGGCTTAGGCTATAGTCCTTTCAGCCCTGCAAAAACTACAGATACGCTTACGCCTAAATTTAATATTGCAGGCCCTTACTATATTATTTGTAAGGCTACCAATAGCGTGAGCGATGTGGTTTCGTCTGCCGAGGTGGTAGTAATTGTAAGCCAGCCAAACGGCATTAGCGAATCGGTGAACGACCTTGTTACTGCTTACTGGAACCATAGTGATTTTATGGTAGACCTTTCTGCCGCTAAAATGAATACTCCGGTGCTGCAATTAATAAATGTAGCCGGCCAGGTACTGGTAGAGCAAAAATTGAATACCCAAACACTTAACCGTATTAACACCTCGCTGAACGAGGGCATCTACATCTTCCGCATTGTTGACGGTAACAGAATTGTAAGCGGAAAAGCACCAAAGAAATAACCATTATCCATATAAATGCGAATGCCGGCCAACTACCCAGGCCGGCATTTTTGTTTTATGATGCCCGTCATAAAACCCGCCAGTAAGATTTTAGCAATTTTGGGAATGGCCGACCCTGTGAAAATTGGTATGTTTAGCATCTGTAGTAAAGCAGCAATGAAAACAGCAGTAGTTTCTTTTATCTTTTTATGCCTGTCCCTTTTCTCTTTTGCACAGGGTGATAGAGGGGGGGTAGTTAGCAATGTGCAGCCGGCTGCCCCAACAGGCAAAGTTTATGCCCTTATCGTAGGCGTTTCAAAATACAACGAGGTTTCATCGCTTAAATACGCTAACCGCGATGCATTGGCTTTTGCCGAATACCTGAAATCAAAAGCAGGCGGTAATGTTGACCCTGCCAACATCAAAATTTTTACAGACGAGGAAGCTACGCGCGCTAATATCTTCGATGAGCTTTATTACCTGAAGCAAACGGCGCAACCCGGCGACCTTATGTATTTCTACTTTGCAGGCCACGGCGATATTGAACAGGATTTGAGTGAAGGAGAAGATGCGCTTTTACTGCTTTCAAAATCTTTTAAGAAAAACTACCTGAGCGGCAGCGAGTACATTGAATTGGATAAGCTGCGCTCTATCATCGGCAACTTTGCCAAAAAAGGGGTTAATGTAATTTTTGTGGCCGATGCCTGCCATAGCGGTGCTATGCTTAGCGGCGGACAAAGCGGTAAGGAAAGAACCCTTACAGCCTTACAGGAGAGTTGGGGGAACGAAGTTAAGTTTCTTTCGTGCCAGCCTAACGAAGTAAGCGAGGAGAACCCCAAGTGGGGCGGTGGCCGCGGTATATTCTCTTTTTCGTTGGAAGAAGGCTTAAAAGGCCTTGCTGATACCAACGGCGACAGCATTGTAACCGTTGGCGAGATAAAGCGCTACCTGGATAACGAAGTACCCAAGCAAACCGGCGATGCACAAAACCCTGATGTGCGCGGAGATTTGAAGAAGCCCTTAGCCCGTGTTGATGTGGCAACTATGCTGGCGTTAAAAGAACAGAAGCAAAAGCAGCTGCCCGAGATGATTGCGATGAACACAGGCGGGCGTTCGGCAGAGGATAACCTGTTAGCAGGAGCCAGTAAAGAAGTGGTTGACATCTACAAAAAGTTTAAAACGGCAATGGATAGCGGCACATTGGTGCACGGGGAGGGGAATGTTTCTGCTTACGATTACTTTTTGCTGTTGCAGAATACGGATGCCCCTGCCGAGTTAAAGCGCATTGTTAAGCGCAATTTTGTTTCGGCCCTTCAGGATGGTACAATGATTTTTATACAAAGCCAGCTAAGCGGTAAAAAGGATGTGGATGGGTTTAATGAGCAGGTGGAGCGCGCACAAATGGATAAGTGGAATAATAGCATAGCCCAGCTAAATGCGGCCATTACCATTCTGGGCCCCGATCATTACCTTACGCCATCGTACACAGCGCGCAAGTTGTATTTAGAGGCTTACATTCTGTATTACAACTTAACCACCTACCGGCATAAATACACGCGCGAAAACCGCGACAGTTGTATCAGCAAACTGGAGACCGCTGTAAAGCTGGAGGAGAATGCCAGCTATGCCTACTATCTTTTAGGGGATGTTTATTCCTATTGCGGTAAAACAGATTTATCTCGCCAGGCCTACCAAAAATACCTGCGCCTTAACCCTAATGATGGGTATGCCTTTGTGTGCCTTGCCGGCCTTGCACGACGGGAAAAGAACGATGCGCTGGCGGATAGTTTAATTCAGGTTTCTTTAAAGGTTGGTTCTAACCAAATGGCGGAGTTTATTGATAACATTGGTGATTACTACTACATATGGGACGACTACGATAACGCCATGAAGTTCTATAAGAAGTCAGTAGAAATGAACCCTGCTTTGGTGGGCCCTTACCTTAACATGGGTGTTATTGCCAAAATGCGTAAGGATTATAAAAATGCCGCTTACTATTATGGTAAGGTATTGCAATACGATTCAACCTACGCCTGGGCCTATAACAACCTCGCTAACATTTATTCTGCTGAAAAGAATTATCCTAAAGCTATTGACTTTTATAACCGCGCCATTAAGCTGGATTCTAATTATCATATGGCCTATAGCAATCTGGCTATAGCTTACGAAAGCCTTAAGCAATACGATACCGCTTTAAAGTTGTTGCATCTTTCCAAATCATTGGAGATGTATGATCAAAGCACTTATTACAGCATTGCGCACGTGCATTACAATACAAAAAATTACGATTCCTCCGTCCTGTATTACTACTACTGTACATTGCTGGACTCAACAGATGCAAAGTCGTATTACTGGATGGGCCGCTCCTACGAAAAACAGGGCGATACCATAATGGCACGCTTGTATTATAACCAGGCCGGCACAACTGATACAACATATGCCGACCCCTGGGAGGCTATTGGCGATTTATATTATAACGATAAAAACTACAGCGAAGCGGTTTTATGGTACTCGCTGGCGGTTTCAAAGGACACTACCTCGGCAGACCAATGGTTCTATTTAGGCAGGGCCTACTATTTTGCAGATAGTTTGGATTTAGCTGAGCGAATATTCCGAAAGAAAGTTTTGAAACTGGATAGCGCCTATAAAGCAGCCTATGTACAGTTGGGTAATTTGTATTATGACCGCTCGGTATATGACTCGGCAGAATACAATTATAAAAAGGCCATTAAAATTGATTCGGCCTATACCGTTGCCCATTACAATTTAGGGCTGGTGTACGAAATGCGTATGGAATATGACAAAGCCATACAAAGCATGAAGAAGGCCATTAAGTTTGACACAACATATTACAGCGCACTTAGTGGCCTTGGTGATGAATTTCGATTAAAAGAGAAATACGATAGTTCAGCTAAGTATTACAACTTGTACCTGCAACGCGATACGACCTTCAACCGTAAAGTGCTGAATAACCTGGCAACTGTTTATGATAAACTGGGCGATTCAGCAAAAGCAATTAACTGCTACAAGAAAATACTTAGCCGGCAACAGGATGTAGATGCCGCCTTTAACCTTGGTGATTTATACTACCGCCATGGGAACTATACTGAAGCAAAGATATGGTATGCCAAAGTGGAGGGTAGTGATGATTACAAACTTGCCGTATTATACCGTTATGCAGCGGTGGAAGAAGTTGCCGGTAACTACGAAGCGGCCGCTTCTATATTCCAACAGGCATTAAAGGTAGATTCAGCAAATCCTTATGGCCTTACCAATTACGGCAGGGTAGTTGGTATTTACCTTAAAAAGCCTGTTGAAGCTCAACCGTACGTGCAAAGGGCAGTAGAATTAGATAGCGCCAATTACTTCAATAGCTATTTTAATTTGGCCTATAACTATTACCTGGGTGGCGATTTAAACTCTTCAGCAATTTGGTTTGAAAAGGCGGTGGCGCGCAACCCGCACGATTTCGGCAGTACCTATAATCTGGCTTGTATTTATTCCATACAGAAAAATATTACGAAGGCGCTTAAATACCTGGAGTGGTCCTTCAAAGAAGGTTACGACGACTTTGACCATGTAAAAGCCGATACCGACTTAGATAACATCCGCGGCCTGCCTGAGTACAGCGCCATTATTGCGAAGTACAAGAAAACCACAAAGCAGTAAGTTTGCTGCCGGTTGTCAAATAAAAATTCCAAAAGCTTGGCAAGAAATTTACTCGCCATCAATTACGATAGGAGTAGTATGCACTATATTACTGCGGTGCCCGGCAAGGTCCTTAAACAGGATGGCAAACTTTACTGAATCCTTCGGGCAGCCCGGTTGTGGGGGGGCAAAACACGTTTTGGAGTACATGCCTACGATAACCTGTATATCGCCACTTAAAGCGCTGTATTTGCCTTTGGGGCTTACATAGGCAGTTGCAAAAGCCTTAATGGAAGTATCGCGGTCATCAATAAGGTAAACGTTAAAGCCGCTCATGTTAAAGCAACTGGAGTCGCCGCTTTTTAAAGAATTTATAAGGTCGCAGGTATCGCCCGGTAAAGGAATAACGCCAATGTCGCCATCGCCATCCGTAAACGAGAAGGTAATAGTATCAACCTGCCCGTGTTTAATAAGACTTGAAGAAACAGACTTGAATTCAATTTTCGGTTCAATAGGGTAAGAGGGGGGCTTAACGCAACCCGCCATTCCGCACAATGCCAAAAATGCCAGCAAACTGTTTTTCACGTACCGAATTAAACGCTTGTTAACCGATTTATTGCAATTTTATCCTCAAATTTTGCGAATTGCAGGCCTTGCGGGATAGTATTTTTTCAGTTGACGAACGAAGTTTTGAATCGGTTGCTTTACAACTTTACCAGTACCAGTATAACAACGTGGAGGTGTACCGTCAGTTTAATGAAATGCTGGGTATACAGCCTGCTGATGTAAAACTACTGGGGGATATTCCTTTTCTTCCTGTACAGTTTTTCAAATCGCACGCAGTTGTTTCTGGAGACTTTCAGGCTCAAAAGGTTTTTGAAAGCAGCGGCACTACGGGCATTGTTACTTCACGCCACCTGGTAGCCGATTTAAGGCTATACGAACAAAGCTTTATTCGTGGCTTCGAATTATTCTATGGCCCGATTACCGATTATGTGATATTGGGTTTGCTGCCATCATACCTGGAGCGTAACAATTCTTCGTTAGTGTACATGGTGGATAGTTTAATGAAGCTATCTGCGCATCCGGAAAATGCTTTCTTCCTTTATGAAAATGAGAAACTGCACAAGCTGCTGCTGCAACTAAAAGAGAGTGAGAAAAAGGTGTTGCTGGTAGGTGTAACGTTTGCCTTGCTTGATTTCGCAGAGCAATTCTCACTAAGTTTCCCCGAACTGATTATTATGGAAACCGGCGGCATGAAGGGCCGTAGGGCTGAATTAACGCGTCACGAAGTGCACAACAAGCTAAAGGCTGCTTTCGGTGTTCCTCATATTCATTCAGAGTATGGCATGACGGAACTGCTATCGCAGGCTTATTCCAAAGGTGAGGGTATTTTTGAGTGCGTGCCCTGGATGAAAATTGTGCTGAGAGATATGTATGACCCCTTTAAACAGGAACTTCAAACGGGTGCGGTAAACGTTATTGATCTTGCCAACTTATATTCCTGCTCTTTTATAGCAACTAACGATGTAGCACGTATGCTGGGGTCAAATACATTTGAAATACTGGGCCGTATGGATAATGCCGAATTACGGGGCTGTAATCTTATGTATGCCTGATTTTTTGAAACATACATTCCTGTATCGCGTTTTTCAAGCGGATAAAAAGCTTTTTGCCCTTTTTAGTCTTTATATCCTGGGCGTGCTTTATGGGGTGCGTTATAGCAGGGAGGAGTTCCCTTTTATGCTATACGGTATGTATTCGTTGCCGGAAACGAATCAGCAGGAGTACGTTACTTACCGCATTGAAGTGGATGGTAGGGCTGTTCCTTTTACCACTATGTGGGATTCCCAAAAGGAGTTGTTTACCTCGCCCTTAACAAGCTATGATAGCCTTACTGAAAATTACAGGGCTCAGTTTCAGCCATGGCTGTTGCGTTATGCTTCTGCCAATGCCGGAAAAAAGCTGCGCGTTTACCGGCTTACCTGCCGCTACAATGCTAACGGCGTACCCCAAATAATTTCTCAAACTGAACTGTTTAACTATGCAGCAGAGTAAGTTCAGCGCCACGTACCTTTTGAAGCTTAGGGTTGCCTACGGGCTGGTGTTACTCGTTTTATTGTATCGGTTGGTGCAAGGTGTTTTGATTTCGCAAATGCAGCAGCCTCATTTATTCGATCTATACCAAGATGCTTACAGCCTGTTTAGTATAACCACCATACCCTATTGGTTAACGCAGCATGCGGCTTTAGCTATCGTTTTTGACCTGCTGCTTTTTGCGTTTCCGCTTATAGCCTTATTTACAGCAAACCGTGTAGCTGCAATAGCATCAACGGTTGTTCTGCTTATTTACATGATGTTGTTTAACATGGCTGCTAACCATGCTTATCATGGCCTTATAGGCGCAGTGGTAATCACCATTCCGTTCTGGTGCAAAACCGAGAAGCGCTTTAACCTATTGTGGGATGCCGCCCGTTATTACTGGCTGTATGTTTTAGCTTCGGCAGGCTTATGGAAAATACTACGCGGCTCGGCTTTTCTTACTGACCAAATGAGCAATATCCTGATGCAGCAGCAGTTGGACTACCTGCTTCAACAGCCGTTCACTTTTAAGGCTTCGGTTATACAATACCTCATCAGCCATCCTGCCATTTCGCATGCGGTGTTATTGGTAAACGTTTGCCTGCAATTAAGCTTTTTAGCTGGCTTCTTCACCCGCCGTTTTGATACTATGCTCCTTATACTCTCCATCGTATTCTGCATAGCGAATTATTTTGTGATGAGCATTGTATCTGCGGAGTTGCTGGTGCTGAATCTCACACTTTTAAATTGCGAGAAAATAGAATTGCTGTTCGTCGATAGAAATGCTAAAGCTTCGATAGCTTAGCGCGTAACAGGTGGTCGGCCATAACCAAAGCGGCCATGGCTTCTACAATGGGTACCGCACGCGGCACTACACAGGGGTCGTGCCTTCCTTTTCCTTTAATGGTCACCTCTTCTCCTTTATCGTTTAAGGAAGTTTGTTCCTGCATTAGGGTAGCCACAGGTTTAAAGCCAACGTTAAAGTAAATATCCATGCCGTTGCTGATGCCCCCTTGTATGCCGCCGGAGAAGTTTGTTTCGGTAGTAATTTGGCCATCGGCAGTGGTTGTAAACCGGTCGTTGTTCTGGCTGCCAAACAGCTTAGTGCCGGCAAAACCGCTGCCATACTCAAAACCATGCACGGCATTAATGCTTAGCATGGCCTTCGCTAAATCGGCATGCAGCTTATCAAATACAGGCTCTCCCAAACCAGCCGGGCTTCCTTTTATCACGCAGGTAATTACACCCCCTACCGTATCGCCTTTGGCCCGGGTGTCCTGTATCAGTTCAATCATTTTTTCGGCGGTGGCACCATCCGGGCAACGAACGATGTTCTTTTCCGTTTGATTTAAATCGAGTTCAGTATAAGGTTTTTCGAGTTGCAGGTTGCCTACGGCAGAAACATAGGCCGCAACCGTTATGCCGTGTTTCTTCAGCAGCAGCTTGGCTACGGCGCCAGCCAGTACGCGCGTGGCAGTTTCGCGCGCGCTTGAGCGGCCCCCGCCACGGTGGTCGCGTATGCCGTATTTAGCCTGGTAGGTATAATCAGCGTGCGACGGCCGGTAAACATGTTGCAGATGGTCGTAATCCTTGCTTTTTTGGTCTTCGTTCAGGATGATAAAGGACATAGGCGTGCCCAGGGTTACCTGGTCAAAAATGCCCGAAAGCGTTTGAAAGCTGTCACTTTCACTGCGCTGGGTGGTTATGGCGCTCTGCCCCGGTTTACGGCGGGCCATCTCGTCCTGTAAGAAGCCAAAATCTATTTCTAAGCCTGCGGGGCAACCATCTATAACAACCCCTATGGCGGTGCCGTGGCTTTCGCCAAAAGTGGTTATACGAAAAATCTCTCCGAATGAATTGCCCGCCATAATTATTTGCTACCGCCGCAAATTACAAATAATGTGTTTCAGTTTTTACTTAAGATTGTTGCGTGAAAAGCATTTTAATACGCAACATTAAGTGGCTTGGCGGCCTGCATGCAAGGAATAAGGCTAAACTGGCGGGCACCGAAATGGCCACAATGCAGGCAATTGATAATGCTTACCTGCTTATTGAAAGCGGACTTATAAAAGCCTTCGGCCAAAGTGAGGATGCACCTGAAAGAGCAGATGAAATGATTGAGGCTGAAGGGAAACTTGTTTTACCGGCCTGGTGCGATTCGCATACCCACCTTGTTTTTGCAGCTTACCGCGAGGGAGAATTTGTAGACAAGATACATGGATTAACCTATGAGCAGATTGCCGCTAAAGGCGGTGGTATTTTAAACTCAGCTAAAAAATTGCAGAACACAAGCGAGGATGAGCTTTTTGAAGCGGCCTTGCAGCGGTTGGAGCAGTTACAGCAATCAGGCACCGGGGCTATTGAAATAAAAAGCGGCTATGGCTTAAGCTATGAGGGTGAAATGAAAATGCTACGGGTTATCCGTCGGCTTAAGCAACATACTAAGCTTACCATAAAAGCTACGTTTTTGGGGGCGCATGCGTTTCCTATAGAATATAGGGAGGACCATGAAGGCTATCTTGACCTTTTATTGAACAGGCTTTTGCCTGAAATAGCTACCGAAGGACTTGCTGATTTTATAGATGCTTTTTGCGAGAAAGGATATTTCAGTGCGGAGGAAACCGATAGAGTATTAGAAGCCGGCGCAAAATACGGCCTGCAACCTAAAGTGCATGTTAACCAGTTTAATGTAATTGGCGGTGTGCAAACCAGCGTAAAACACAAGGCGCTAAGTGTTGATCATCTTGAATTGTTAAGCGATGAGGACATTACTGCCTTAAAGAGTAGTGATACCATGCCTACCGCCCTGCCGGCCTGTTCTTTCTTTTTAAGAATACCTTACACCCCTGCACGAACTATTATAGATGCAGGGCTTCCGTTGGCTATAGCGTCGGATTTTAACCCGGGCACCAGCCCCAGCGGCAATATGAATTTTGTAGTAAGCCTTGCCTGCATACAAATGCGCATGACTCCTGCAGAGGCTGTAAATGCGGCTACGCTTAACTCTGCTTACGCCATGGGGCTAAGCCAGCAGCTGGGCTCCATAGCAGTTGGAAAAAAAGCAAATCTGATTATCACTAAACCGGTTTCTTCTTTAGCATTTCTGCCTTATTCTTTTGGCAATAACTGTGTGGAGCGGGTAATTATCACGTAGCTATGACTGAGAATAACGAAAGCAAGCAGGATGATTTTTTAGATAATGCGGACGAAGGTTTTTTTAAAACCTTTTACCGTGCACTCTTTAGCGCCGGCACCATGCAGGTAGTAGCCTGGCTGGTTATCATCAATATGGGCATTTTTATAGCTATGGCGTTTAATGGCGCCGGCGTATTCGAATCAGATACCGAGGTGGTTATTAAATGGGGCGCAGCAGCTAAAGACCTGGTTATGGCGGGCGATTACTGGCGCCTGTTTACGGCTTGTTTCCTGCACTTTGGGGTGGTGCACCTTGTTGCCAACATGATTGGCCTCTTTTATGCAAGCATTTTTCTTATATCCGTTCAAAACCGGCTGCAGTTTTTAGTAGGTTACCTGGCAAGCGGGGTGTTCAGTTTTGCAGTTAGCATGTGGTGGCACAATGATACAGTTAGCGCCGGGGCCTCAGGTGCTATTTTTGGGTGCTATGGTATGTTGCTGGGGCTGGCCTTTACACCCTTGTTTGCCCGCGAAGACCGTGCTACTGTATTTATTTACCTGGGTATATATGCCGGCTTTAATTTGTTATACGGCCTTAAGGATGGAGTTGACAATGCCGCCCATATCGGTGGCCTTGCATCAGGTACCCTCATTGGCCTTATATACTATTACCCTATAAAGTTTCCGAAAAAAACTACCGTTCAGCTTCTTGGGCATGTTGCTGTTTTGCTTATTGGTTTGGGCGGCAGCTATCTGCTGGTAAAAAATACTTATTACTACGGCACTCAATTCTATAGCCTCGATAAACAGTATAGCTTGCTGGAGAAACAAGGACTGGAATACTATAACACTGTTGATACCACTTACGAAAATAAGCTGGCGCTTGTACACCAAAGTGTTACTGCCTTTGACAGTGCTTTACACGTTGCCCGCGCAATGCGCGATGTTAAGGACTTACCCGATTACGATAAGGAATATACTGACCGCCTGGTGCTTTACTCGCAATACAGGCTTACTGAGTTTCAGTTGTTGGAAGATGAATTTCGCACCAATAGCTATGTGTGGTATGATTCTATTTCTAATGTGCAATTGCAAATTGACAGCCTGCTAAAAAGTTTTTCGGCTACCCAGGCGAAGGACTAATCGTCAGCCTTGCCCCTTAGCTTGTCTACTCCGGCTTTTGCTTCTTTATTTTTCTTTGAGAACATACCGAGGCGCAGTTTTATACCGGCATTAAACAGGCGACCCTCAAGCGGGGCGTACACCTCTGAAAAACGCGGGTGCGAAAGCGTAGGGAAGGGATGAACTATTGGGCCATAGGAAGTTTGCCTGATGTCAAACACATTTTCCAGGTTGGCAAATATTATCAAGTACTTCATGGCGTATTGGGTAACAATGCCAAACTCCCAAATGCCTTTTCCTAGGCCGCCGTTGCTTAGTTTAACGGGGCTATAGTAATAACAGTCAATACCTGCCGCAAAATTCTTTATCTCGTAACCTGCCAGTATAGATACAATGTGCTTGGAGGTTAAAGGCGCAATGCTTTTTACATCATTCAGTTTAAAGTTGTTATCGGTAAGGGTATATACCAATGATAAATCAAACCCGCGGTAATGCATTTTAATACTGGTTTCTACACCACGGCTTTCCTGGTAACCTCTTCCGTTTGCGTAATACAGTTCCGTGCAATCTAAACCATTGCAGCCTTCCACAGCCGTGGTTTGCGCCACCAATGGCCTGAAAATATGCGTTAAAAAATACATTTGATTAAGGGTAACGCTTAGCCCGTTGTAATTGGGCAGCTTCACCAGCAGGTCCACGGTTCCGCCCAGGCTCAGTTCCGGTTTAACGCTATCGCCAATAGGGTAAACATTAATAAAGCGTGCTTCTTCGCTTTCATCCTGAAAAACGTTAGGCAACTTATAGCCCATGCCGGCATTAACACGTGTTATAAATACTTCGTTCCATTTTTGTCGCCAGGCCAGGTGAGGCAAAGCGTAAATTTTGTAAAGGTTGTTATAGTCCAGCCTGAAGCCACCTTCAAAGGTTGCTTTCTTATTAAGCAGGTAACTGTATTGTACAAACAAACCGCCTGTGTAGTAGCTGTAATCTCTTTTATATAAGGCTGAGTCTTTTCCTTCGGTAAACATGTCGGTTCTAAAGTCCAGCCCTACCACAAGGTCGTGGTTGTTGCGGCTAAAGTGGTAGTTTACCTCGGATGCTGAACCTACTTGCCGCCCATTAAAAAAGTAGAACGGAATGGTAAGCTGCCGGCTAAAATAGTTTATTGCATTTTTTAAGGTAAGCTTACCTGCAATACCAAAGTCGTATTGAAATTTAATGTTGGTGGCCAGGTGGTCCGACAGGTTTTTTTCAAAGTAGTTGTAAACGGAGTCGTTCCTGCCGCGGATGTAAGGTATTGCACCGCCAAGGCGGTTTTCGTGCGTGTAACCTGCACCAATATTCAACCGTGCCTTTTTGCCAAGGTTAAAATAAAGTTGGGGCGCAATAGAATAGCGCTGCAGTTTAGGGGTTTCGCTAAAGTTATCTCCGTCCCAGTCTTTTTCTTTTTGCCAGCGGTACATGCCCAACAACGAAAAAGCAAACCAGTTAAACTTTTGGCTGCAATACGTGCCAACGTCAACCGCTTTAGAACTTTCCGCATTCACCATTAAATCGTAAACCGGTTTTTCGGTTGGCTCTTTCGTTATCAGGTTTATAACACCGGCAATAGCATCGCCACCGTAAAGGGTTGACGACGGGCCTTTAATGATTTCCACCTGCTTTAAATCAAGCGGTGGTATTTGGGTTATCCCAATAACGTTAGCAAAGCCGCCAAACAAAGGGAAGCCATCCTTTAGTACCTGCACATAGCGGCTTTTCATGCCTTGTAAACGTATGCTCATTGTTCCTCCTGTTGCAGATGTGCGCTGCACCTGCACGCCCGGTTGCTCTCTTAATACATGCGATACATCCGAAGGTTTATCGTTAGAACGTTCTTCTACCTCTGCCTGGCTTATTGTTTCTACACGCGTGGGTAGTTCTTCGGGGCTTTTTTCATTACGGGTGGAAACCACCACAATTTCTTCCAACTCCTCATCCTGCGCCTGCAACTTAACTACTAACGGTAGCTTACCGCTGTAGGGAAAGCTCACTTTTATTTTTTTTCGGAAGTAGCCTACATAAGAAACTATGATGGCCTGTGTGCTGTCCGGCAGTTTGGGTAACTCCGCAAAACCGGTGGAGTCGGTAAAACTTAGTTTATCGGTGCCTTCGGCCATTACCGTAACACCGTCAAGCGGCTCGTTTTCTTCTTCGCTTTTAACTATAACCGAAAAACTTTGCTGTGCGGCCAGCATATTGCCGAACAACAACAAAACAAATAATATGGGTAGAGAGGGTTTCAAAAAATACAAGTCTGAAAATATAAAAACCGCTCCTCAATCAGGATTCAAACTTCTAAGCAGGAAACTCGCCCGCACCTTCGCGCACCAGTAAGGGCTCGCTGCCGGTGTAGTCAATTATTGTTGATGGTACATTACCGCCGGGGCCACCATCAATCACAATGTTCACGGAGTGGTCGTATTTCTCGTAAATCTCCTGCGGGTCGGTAATGTATTCCAGTATAGTGTCTTCGTTCTTTATAGAGGCGGAAAGTATAGGTGCGCCCAGGGCATCAACAATAGTGCGGGCAATGCTGTTATCTGGCACGCGTATGCCGATGGTTTTTTTGTTGTAGCCGAAAATTTTGGAAAGCGCATTGTTGCCGTTAAGGATGTACGTATAAGGGCCGGGCAGGGTGCGCTTCATCATTTTATATACCGGTGTGGGCACGGTATGGGTAAAGTCGCTGATGTGGCTAAGGTCGTAACACACAATGGAAAAGTTAGCTTTGGTTGGCTTAATGCCTTTCAGCTTACACACCTTCTCGTAGGCTTCGGGGTGCGTTAAATCGCAGCCCAAGGTGTAAACCGTATCCGTAGGGTAAATAATTACACCGCCGTTTTTAAGGCAGTTTACTACCTGTGCAATCAGGCGGTCGTCAATGTTATCAGGATTTATTCGCAGCAGCACCGTTCTCGGGTTTTACTATTTCAAAATTCATAATCTTTTCGCGCAGATAGTCGGGCATTACCACGGTTTTGTTGGTTTTGTAGTCAAACATCACCATGGTGGTATAGCCGGTTGTTGTTAATTCCTCCTTACCGTCTACAATACTGGTAATCATGTATTGTAAATCGAAGCTTTTTGTGCCCAGTTTTTTAGTGCGCAGGTAAATAAAGGTTGGGTTAGGAAATACCACGGGGCGAAGGTAATCTACATGCGCATTGGCCAGTATGGCTCCATCCATTTTCCAGTCCCACTGGCAACTTTCATGAAAGTAGTAAACCCTTGCCTGCTCAAAGTAAGTAAGGTAAACGGCGTTGTTAACGTGCCGCATTTCATCCATATCGCTCCAGCGTATGTCCACTTCTTTCTTAAAGCGGAAGCCTTTTTTCATTTCTTCTAAAGTCATAAATCTGCTTATTAGCGGCTGCGAAAATAACTCGAAAATCATATCATAAAAGCGCCATGAGCAGCTTCATGCACATTGGTGAAGCTATAATTGTGCCATTCGTTTATCTTCGCTCCAAATTCGTAAAAAATGATTGCACTCCCACTTTCCATATTAGCCCTGGCTGCAGGGGTATATTTATTAATTACCGTAAAACGCGAGTTTTTGGGTAAGGTGTTTGAAATGCTGGCCTGGCTGGTTATAGTTTTAGCGCTGGTTTCCATAGGGTTCCAGTCGTTTAAGGCCTTTAGCTGCCATGGAAACTGTAAGGATGGCCAGTGCAAAGTTGAGGAGAAACAGGTAATAATTAAGGATGACGGCAGCAACGGCGGCCATTGCCAAATGGGCGATATGAGCATGGATGGCAAAGGCATGAACTGTTGCAAAATGGAAGGCGATAGCGTGGTGATGGACCAGGCCAACTGCGAGAAAATGATGGGAAAAGAGGCTTGTGAAAAAATGGTTAAAGAGCGCGGCCGTTGCATAATGAGCAAAGAAGAATGCACTAAGGTTTGTGGCGGTAAAGAAAACTGTTGCGTTGCCGGCGGTGGTGGCCACGATGGTTGCCCGATGATGGGAGGAGAGAAAAAGGACTGTGGCGGCGATAAGAAAGCCTGCTGCAAAAAGGATATTTAATATAGCGATGACTGATTTTGCTTTGTATTTAAAACCTACCGGGTTTATTGATTCAGATAACCCGGAGGTGATAGCTTATGCCAACAGAATAACTACTGCCGATAAAAGCGATAAGCTAAAGGCAGTGGATTTGTATTACGCTGTGCGCGACGATATTCTCTACGACCCCTACCATCTGGAGCTGGACCCTAAGGTTATTTCGGCATCCCTTACACTGAAAAGGGGCCGGGGTTATTGCGTGGAAAAATCGCTGCTGCTGGCGGCTGTTGGCCGGGTGCATGGCATACCTTCGCGCCTTGGTTTCAGCATTGTGCGTAACCACCTTTCTACCCAAAAGTTTATTGAGCGGCTGCGTTCCGATAAGTTTGTTTTTCACGGTTATAACGAGTTTTGGCTGGAAGGCAAATGGGTGAAATGCACGCCCGCCTTTAATAAAACCCTTTGCGAAAAATTCGGGGTATTGCCGCTGGAATTCGACGGGGAGCACGATTCTATTTTTCATGAATTTGCCGGGGGCCATAAATACATGGAATACCTGCATGAATATGGCCAGTTTGATGATCTGCCCTACGAACTTTTTGTGCAGGAACTTAAAGTTCACTACCCCCATTTATTTGAAAACGGCACCGAACTGCTTTTGAAGTAAACCGGCATCGCGTCAACATCTGCTCAACGGCTGAACAGCCGTGCCTTTTAGGTGAATAAACCGTTAATTACTTTTTGAAAAATTGGCCTTAAAGTTTTCCTGCTGTCTTATTTTTGCACGGCGTTTAAATTCGGCTGAATCACCAATAATCAAACAATGACACAGGCAATGGCAAATTACCTATCGGAAAGAATTAACAACATGCAGGAAAGCGCCACTATTAAGATGGCCAAAATGAGCCGTGAGCTGAAAGCACAGGGCTTTGATGTGATTGACCTTAGCCTGGGTGAGCCTGATTTTGATACGCCGCAGCACATTAAGGATGCGGCCAAAAAAGCTATTGACGAGGGTTATACCAAATACACCCCGGTACCCGGCTATCCTGAATTGCGTAAAGCCATAGCGCAAAAATTTAAGAGAGACAATAACCTGGATTATACCATTGATCAGATTGTGGTTTCTACAGGTGCCAAACAAAGTATTGCCAACGTAGTGCTAAGCCTTATTAACCCCGGCGATGAAGTGCTGTTGCCCGCCCCTTATTGGGTAAGCTATGCTGCCATTGTGCAACTGGCTGAAGGCACGTATGTGGAAATTCCTACAACTATTGACTCTAACTTTAAGGTAAGTGCTGAGCAGCTGGAAAAGCACATTGGCCCTAAAACGCGTATGATTATCTTCTCCTCGCCTTGTAACCCTACCGGTTCAGTATACTCGCGCGAAGAGTTGGAAGCTATTGCAGGCGTTTTAAAGCGCAACCCTACTGTGTTTGTGCTTTGCGATGAGATTTATGAGTACATCAACTTTACAGGCCAAAAACACACCAGCCTGGCCGAGTTTAGCGATATTAAAGAACAGGTTATTACGGTTAACGGTTTTAGTAAAGGCTATGCTATGACCGGTTGGCGTTTGGGGTATATAGGTGCCCCGCTATGGTTGGCCAAAGCCTGCGATAAAATGCAGGGCCAGTTCACCTCAGGCACCTGCTCTATTGCACAAAAGGCTGGCGAAGCAGCTTTGCTAAGCAGCAATGAACCTTCCTTGAAAATGGTGGAAGAGTTTCATAAACGCCGCGATTTGGTTTACGGCCTGCTGAAAGAGATACCCGGCTTAAAGGTTAACTTACCTGATGGCGCTTTCTATTTCTTTTTTGATGTAAGCTCCTACTTCGGTAAAAGCTTTAACGGACAGTCGATGAATACTCCTGAAGATATTTCCCTGTATCTGTTAAGTGAAGCAAAACTGGGTGTAGTTAGCGGCGAGGCCTTCGGCGACAGAAATTGCCTGCGCATCAGCTACGCTACCAGCGAAGCCAAGTTACGTGAAGCCTGCAAGCGTATGAAGGAGGCTTTCGGAAAATTAGTATAAGAATGGAGGAATTAAAGAATTTGAGAATTGAATCCAAGGGCAAATTCGCACTATGAAAACTGAGCTGATTCACAGGAATCCAATTCTCAAATTATCTTTTGAATTTTCTATCGCAATAATTGAATTTTGTGAAACACTGGAAAAGGAAAAAAAGTTTGTGATAGCTCGCCAATTACTAAAGTCCGGAACATCTATAGGAGCCAACTGTTTAGAGGCTCAAAATGCTGAAAGCAAGGCGGATTTCATTCATAAATTTAAGATTGCTGCTAAAGAGGTGGAAGAAACTAAATACTGGCTATTGATTTGTAGCGAAGCGAAATCTTACCCGGACCCTGGTGTTTTACTGGGTAAGATTGAAGAAATGGATAAAATTATTTCCAAAATCATCTCCAGCGCGAAACGAAATACAAAAAACGCTTAATTCTTTTTTATTCGTTCATTCTCGTATTCTCAAATTATCTAATTCTCAAATTCAAAAAATGGCGCAAAAACTTAACTTCTCCAATCTCAACGTGCTTGTTATTGGTGACGTGATGGTAGATTTTTACCTGTTTGGAGAGGTGAACCGCATTTCGCCGGAAGCACCGGTACCTGTGGTGGAAATACAGAAAAAGGAATCGCGGCCTGGTGGTGCAGCTAACGTGGCAATGAACCTGCTGGAGTTAGGCGCCAAACCTGTATTGCTTACTATGGTAGGTAAAGATTTAACCGGCAACCTGTTGGTTAAAATGTTAAGAGATTATGGCGTGCGGACCAACCACGTACTGCAACATAAAGGCAGGTTAACTGCTCTTAAAACCCGTGTGTTTGATGAGGATAAGCAGGTAGTGCGATTTGATGAAGAGGAAATAGAGGACGTTGAAACCGCGCAGGAAAACCTGCTGATTAAGGAGTTTAAAAAGATAATAGCCAATGAAAAAATTGATGCTATTATACTGCAGGACTACAACAAAGGTGTTTTAACCAAATACTTTATCAAGCAGGTATTACTGCTGGCTACAAAAAATAATATTCCGGTTTGTGTAGACCCTAAGGAGAGAAACTTTTTGGAGTATCAGGCTATTGATTTGTTTAAGCCCAACCTGCGTGAGTTTTCCGAAGCTATAGGTTACCGTATTAACCCTAAAAGTATAGATAGCCTGCGCAGTGGAGCGGAGGAGTTACGCCGCAAAAACCGTTTTAAAAACCTGATGGTTACATTAGGCGCTAATGGTATATTCTGTTTTACGCGCGATGGGCAGTCATTTATTGTGCCCGCAAAATCCATTAAAGCTGCAGATGTATCAGGCGCCGGTGATACGGTTATTAGTATTGCTACGCTTGCTTTTGTGCAAAAGATGGGCTTAAAGGAGATAGCACAGCTGGCTAATAAAGGTGCTGCTGCCGTTTGCAAAAAAATTGGTGTGGCCCCCGTTACCTTAAAAGAAATGCGTTAAACCCTTTTAGTATGGATGTTTCTTCTCTGCAGGTTTTCCCTTTGCGTTTGCACCCCGGCGATGACCTTAAGCTTAAGCTTTATGAATTTACATTGGAGAAACAGCTTAAGGCAGGCTTTGTTTTAACCTGCGTGGGCAGCCTGCAAAAAGCCGTGCTGCGCTTTGCCGGCAAAGATTCGGGCACCGTGTTTGAGCAAAAGTTTGAGATTGTTTCCCTGGTTGGCACCCTTTCAGCCGATGGAGTGCATTTGCATATCTCTGTTTCTGACTCTGAAGGCAACCTTAAAGGTGGCCACTTAATGGAAGGTAGTATCATTTACACTACTGCTGAGATTACCCTTGGCGAAATAGGGGGCAAAGAATTTCACCGCGATATTGACGAAGAAACAGGTTATAAGGAACTTGTTATAAAATGATACCAGAAGCTGTTCATCATTTCTTTGATGGCGCTTTAAAATTACAAGTGCACAAAGCGTAAACGGCGGTTGTATTAATGCCTGCTACAAAATTGAAACCACCGCAGGCCGTTTTTTTCTGAAACACCTTTTATGGGTTATGTAAATTTGTTTGACAGGGGCAACGTTTTGCAATGGCGCTCGGCAATGCGGCCATATCTTTCAGCTGCGAATGGCATCTACCGGCTTCATGCGTGCGGCGGACAAAGCCGGTATAAAGCCGGCTAAGATTCCTACTATCACTGATATAGAGATGCCTATGATAACGTTGGTAGCGGTTATGTAAAATTTAAAATCAGACTCAAATACATGGGTTACCAGGTATTGCAGCACCTGGAACAACCCTACCACAACCAGCAAACCGGTTACACCGCCTATAAGGCAAAGCACTACCGATTCCAGCAAAAACTCCATAAGAATATAGATGCGTTTAGCGCCTATGGCTTTTTTAATACCAATAATGTAGGTGCGCTCTTTTACTGCTACAAACATGATGTTGGCTATGCCAAAAGCCCCTACAATAACCGAGAAGAAACCGATAAACAGGCCTGCATAGTTTACAATAGCGAAAATGGACTTAATACCATCAGTAAATACGCTTACCTGGTTAACAGCAAAGTTATCGTCCTGGTAAGGAGATAGGCCCCGTATACTGCGCATAGCGCCTTTTATCTCGTATTTTAATTCCTCAACGGGCACACCGGCTTTGGGTATAACAGCTATAAGCGGGTCATTGCCCCCGCTGTGCATATCCACAAACATGCTCATGAAGCTAAAGGGTACAAGTACATTATTATCCAGTGTAAAGCCAAACAGGTCGTCGCCTTCTTTCTTTAGCACGCCAATTACCGTAAGCTTAACGCCCCGTATTTTAATCTCTTTACCTATTGGGTTGCCCAGGCCTTCAAAAAGGGTTTCTGCTACGTTGGCGCCAACAAGGGCTACCGCTTGTGCATTGTTATTTTCAGCCGGGGTAAAATACCTGCCCTCGGTAAAGTCCATCTCTTTTATCTTATTGTAATCGTAGCTAACTCCATTCACCGCTACCCCTTCTGCGGCCCTATCGCCCGAAATAACCGAACTGTTACCCGCGAAAAACATAATGCAGGTAGCCTTGGCACCCGTAAGTTGGCTGTTTAGTTGTTCCAGTTCGCGGCGGTTGGCGCCCGGCCTGTTGATGTATTTCCACCAGGGGTATTCCTCGGTCCAAATCCAGGGCCATTTTTGAACATATATGATATCGTTACCGAAGGAAGAGAGGCTGTTCTGGATGTTCATCTCCAGCGAGTTCACGGCCGTTCTTACCGATATAATGCATAGGATACCGATGGTTATGCCCAAAAGGGATAGAAAAGACCTCAGTTTGGCAGAACGCAGTTCTTCCAGCGATAGAATTAGGCTTTGACTGAAAATCTGGAAAATGGTCCTCACTGGCAGCAAACCTATCAAAAGAAGTCGGAACACTGAAACGCCTTTTTAACGGTTGGTTTTCAACCTCTTTTCAGCTTTAGTTATGAAATTAAGATTCGTGGGTTACATTTGCGGCTCGAAAAATCCGGAACCGCCCCAGTTTGGTTCCGCTTTGAATTCCGTAAAATTCAAATCTACATATAGATGAAACTATCAAGCTTTAACTTTACTATCCCCAAAGAACAGGTTGCTCTTTATCCTACCAAAAACCGCGACGAAAGCAAGTTGATGGTGATAGACCGCAAAACCAAAAAAATTGAGCACAAGAAGTTTAACGATGTGCTGAAGTACTTTGGCGAGGGCGACGTAATGGTGCTCAATAATACCAAGGTTTTCCCTGCCCGCCTTTACGGCACTAAGGAAAAAACCGGCGCCAAAATCGAAGTATTCCTGTTACGCGAATTGAATGCAAAACAGTTTTTATGGGATGTGCTGGTTGACCCTGCCCGTAAAATACGCGTGGGCAATAAACTGTATTTCGGCCAAAACGATGAGTTGATTGCCGAAGTGGTGGATAACACTACCTCACGTGGCCGTACCATCCGTTTTCTGTTTGATGGCGACCATGAGAAGTTTAAAAAGATATTATACAGCCTGGGTGAAACCCCACTGCCTAAGTATATAAAAAGAAACGTGGAGCCTATTGATGCCGAGCGTTACCAAACGGTGTTTGCCCGTGTAGAAGGTGCTGTAGCTGCCCCAACCGGCGGCCTGCACTTTAGCCGCGAATTGCTGAAGCGCCTTGAAATTAAAGGCGTGGACCTGGCTGAGGTTACCCTGCACACCGGCCTGGGCACATTCCGCACTATTGATGTGGAAGACCTTAGCAAGCATAAAATGGATGCCGAGGAGATTGTGATACCGGATAAAGCTGTAAAGGTGGTTAATGCTGCAAAGGATAACGGTAAGCGTATATGTGCAGTAGGCACTACTACTATGCGTGCTATCGAGTCCGCAGTATCGGCTGAACATTACCTGAAGCCCTACAGCGGTTGGACTAACCTGTTTATTCACCCGCCATACGATTTCAGCATTGCAAATGCTATGATTACGAATTTCCACCAGCCTAAGAGCAGCCTGCTTATTATGGCCTGCGCCTTTGGCGGTTACGATTTGGTGATGAAAGCTTACGAAACAGCGTTGAAGGAAAAATACCGTTTCCTTACATATGGCGATGCCATGTTGATTCTGTAAACACTGATAAGACTATAAATAAAAAAGCCGCGAAGTTTAACCCGCGGCTTTTTTTATGCGTTAGTTCAAAAAAATTAATGCTCATCCTCATTAAAGAAGAAGTCCTCCTTAGTGGGATAATCAGGCCATATGTCCTCAATACCTTCGTACATCTCTCCGTCGTCGTCCAGTTCCTGTAAGTTTTCAATAACTTCTACAGGTGCACCGGAACGGATTGCGTAATCAATCAATTCATCCTTGGTTGAAGGCCAGGGAGCATCTTCGAGGTACGATGCAAGTTCAAGAGTCCAAAACATATCTTTCCTTTTAAATCAGCGCGCAAAAGTAAATTTTTCAACCAAAGAACAAACCCGACTTGTAATTATTCACAGTATTGGTTTTCAACGGTTGATAACCTTTATCCTTCACGCATTACTGCAACAACGATATGTTCCTGCAAAAAGTATCTCTTTTGCCCAGCCGAATTAGTAGACAATTTGCGCCTTTTCAACACTTTAATAGCCTAAATAGGTTTGTTACGCAGCCGCTATACCGGTAAGTTTACGCTGTAAAATTTAAAAAGTTGGCTTCCGGAAAACGCACTTCCTATTTCTACGCAATATTCGGCATAACCCTGGTTTTGGTGGTTTTGGGTCTTGCTTCCGCCGTATTGGTAGAGGCCAGGAGGGTTTCAAAAGATTTGCGGGAGAACCTGAGAGTGCAGGTGGTGCTAAAGGATAGCCTAACCGACCAGGCTGTTGCCAGCCTGCAGGCTACTATCAAGGGGCGTCCCTATGTTAAAAATATCAAATTCGTTTCTAAGGACGATGCCCTTAAAATACTGCGCGAGCACGATAAAATTGATACTATAGACCTCGGCTTTTTAGGCTATAACCCGCTTTTTGCCTCCTTTGATTTAAACCTGTATGAAGCTTACAGCACATCACAAGCCTATGATACCATAACTAAGGCATTGCTGGGCCTGGAAGGGGTGGAGCAGGTAAACTTTCAGAAAAACGAACTGGACTCCTTTAACAGGATAATGGATAAAGCCTCCTTTGGCGGCCTGGCGGTGGGGGCATTGCTGCTGGTGTTTGCTGTTAGCCTTATATTTAACACTATCAGGCTGGCCATGTACAGCAACAGGTTCACCATAAAATCGATGCAGCTTTTTGGGGCTACCCGCTGGTTCATCATCAAGCCTTTTTTGGGCCGCAGTATTTTTAATGGTTTCCTGAGCGGGCTTATAGCCTGCGTGGCCCTTTTAGCTGTTATATGGTATGCTGACTACTCCATTCCCGAACTTGCTTTACAGAGTGATTTAATTACATTTGCGCTGCTTTTCGGAGCACTGATTTTGTTCGGAATTTTGATTTCCTTCTTCAGCACTCTGACGGCAATTTTCCGCTACTTACGCGTTAAGGTGGAAGATTTATACTAAACCAGCATTATGGCCACCAAGCAACCACAAGTAAAGGCTAAGCAGCCTGCCGCGCAGGCATCTGCCACCAAGCAAACTGCTTCGCAAACACCTTTCATTTTTGATCGTACCAACTACCTCATAATGATAGCCGGTGTTGTTATTATACTTATTGGCTTTGCTTTAATGAGTGGCGGCGCCACCAGCGATCCTGCTGTGTTTCCTAAAGAAGAGATTTACAGTTTCCGCAGAATCACCCTTGCCCCCATAGTTATAATGATTGGTTTCGGGATTGAGATAGTTGCGATATTAAAAAGACCGAAAAGCTAATGACAAATGCCGAGGCGATAATTCTCGCCATTGTTGAAGGGTTAACAGAGTTTCTACCGGTTTCTTCCACAGGCCACCTTATACTGGCCGAAGGGCTTCTTCGAATGGAGGAAAGCCGGCTTCTTAAAGTTTTTACCGTAAACATCCAGTTTGGGGCTATCATGTCGGTAGTGCTGCTTTATTGGCGGCGGTTTTTTCAATCTATCGATTTCTATTTTAAGCTGCTGGTTGCTTTTATACCGGCCGCTATACTTGGCCTTTTGCTGAACGATTTTATTGATAGCCTTTTAAGCAGTGTTACAACAGTGGCTATTTCGTTGATAATTGGCGGTGTGGTTTTAATATTGGTAGATAAGTTCTTCCATAAGCAGATTGAAGGCATTTCGGAAGAGGATGAAGTGAGCTACATAAAAACCAAGGACGAATTTGGTGTTGAACGTACCGAAACGGTGCTTAATAAGTTTAGCGTTACCTGGCTACAAGCCTTTGTTATTGGCTGTTTCCAGTGTATTGCCATGGTGCCGGGCGTATCGCGCTCTGCCGCTACTATCATTGGCGGTTTAAGCCAAAAACTCAACATTAAAAAATCAGCGGAGTTTTCTTTCTTTCTTGCTGTGCCTACCATTGCTGCCGCGGCGCTTTATAAGTTAAAGAAGGACTTCAGCTACATTAAGGAACCGGATATTTTCTTTCTGATACTGGGTAACGTTATCTCTTTTATTGTAGGCGTTATTGCCATCCGCTTTTTTATAGGCCTTATTACCCGTTATGGCCTTCGCTTCTTCGGTTACTACCGCATTATTGTGGGGGTAATTATCCTGGTGCTTATAGCGCTGGGCTACAATATCAAAATCATTGAGTAATGAATTTTGAGGAAGGGGAAGTTTTACTCATCAACAAACCCTTAACCTGGACATCCTTTGACGTTGTCAATAAAGTGCGTTATGCCCTGAAGCGCAAAACCGGCAAAAAGCTTAAAGTGGGCCATGCCGGTACACTGGACCCCCTTGCTACAGGCCTGTTGCTTATCTGCACCGGTAAAATGACGAAGGAGATTGAGAAGTTTACCGGAATGGACAAGGAATACACCGGCACCTTGCTGATTGGCGCCACAACCCCTTCCTACGATTCCGAACAGGCGGTTGACGCTACTTACCCTACCGAACATATTACTACTGAATTGTTGCAGACTGCTGTAAGATTGCTAACCGGCACCATACAGCAAATGCCGCCTATTTTTTCTGCTATTAAGGTAGATGGCACTGTGGCTTACAACGCCGCGCGTAAGGGAAAAGAAATAGCCCTTAAAGCGCGCGAAGTGCATATACCGGAGTTTGAATTGACAAGGATTGAAATTCCTGAAGTGGACTTTAGGGTTAAGTGCAGCAAGGGGACTTATATACGCTCGCTTGCGCACGATTTTGGCAAGTCAGTAAACAGCGGCGCTTATCTTAAAACGCTTTGTCGTACGAAGGTGGGCAGTTTTGATTTGCAAAACGCCTTAAGCCTTGATGATATGCTGAAGAAAATAGAGGAATCATAACTTTGCGCTATGCGGGTTTTCAGGGATTTAAATAATCTGCCGGCCTTCCGGAATTCGGTCATCACCATCGGTACGTTTGATGGCGTGCACCGCGGCCATCAAAAAATCATTGAGCGTATTAAGGAGCTTGCCCGCGAGGTAGATGGTGAAAGTATCATCATAACCTTTCACCCGCACCCAAGGTTGGTTATTAACCCTGCCGATAAAACGCTGCGTTTGCTGAATACCATTGATGAGAAAATTGAACTGTTAGAGCAGTGCGGAATAGACAACCTGGTAATTGTACCCTTTAGCCGCGATTTTAGTGAGCAAAGCGCAGAAAGTTACGTGAACAACTTTTTGGTTAAAAGCTTTAAGCCGCATTGCATAGTAATTGGCTACGACCACCGTTTCGGTAAAAACCGCGAAGGCAATTTTTTGCTGCTTGAAAAAATGAAACAACAGCATGGCTACCGGCTGGAAGAAATTACCAAGGAAACCCTTGATGATATTGCCATAAGCTCAACCAAAATACGCAACTCTCTTGTAGAGGGAGATATTAAACTGGCCAATGAATTACTGGGCCATAACTATACGTTAAGTGGCACGGTAGTGCGCGGCTTGCAAAATGGCCGCAAGTTGGGCTACCCTACTGCCAATATTCAGGTAGATGACGAGTTTAAATTAATACCGCGTAAAGGTGTTTATACGGTTAGGGCAAAGGTGAACGAAGCCTGGTACGGTGGTATGATGAGCATAGGCTTTAACCCTACTTTTGACGGTAAGCAACAAACCATTGAGGTTAACATTTTTGATTTTGATGCGGATATATATGGCAGCAAAATTACAGTGGCATTTATCCACTACATCCGCGATGAGAAGAAGTTTGATTCGTTGGAGGCATTAATTGCCGCTATAAAAAATGATGAAACGGTAAGTCGCGAAATTTTACTCGCCCCTTAGGTCCTCTACCTTGCGGAACTGCTTTACTACCAGGTAGCAAACTTTAGCGCCCAGTTTATACTTTATAAGTGCAGCGCCTTTGTATTTAAAGGGCAGTGTTCCCTTTTTGCCCTTGCAGCCTCCATCATTATTGGTGCAGTTGTGCTCTACATAAAAGGAATCGCCGTAGGATATTCCTTTCTTGTTCTGAAAAAAGCCGTAGCTCACTTCTCTTTCGGTATCGCCAATCCATAATGCCAGTATCTCGATACTCCCTTTCTTTTGGCAAAGCATTTTTATCCTGTAATCCTCGCCGGTGCGGCCTCCCGGCGCGCCCGACACCCAATGCTGTTGAGTAGCCTGCAATACTTTCAAAGCACCACAGCTTTTTTGGGCAAACGTATTGTTTAGCAGTAATAGCAGAACGGCAACAAGAGTATAATGCATCAATTCAAAATTTTGTAAACCATTTCCTTCAGCAATTCACCTTCCTTTATATCTGAATTACCAACGCCCTTGGAACGTAAATCGTATTCCTCCAGGGTATAAAAAACGTTTTCCAGCTTAAGTGGCGGGTAATGTTGCGCTGCGGCTTTGTAATCTTTTAAAAAGTAAGGGTTAACTTTTATCGCGGCGGCAATATCCTTATCGGGTAAACTTTTGTTGTAGTGGTAAGCATATACCTTGCTAAAGAAGGTTTGCAGTGTGCCCAACACCAACACCAGTGGCCCGCTTTTAGGGTTAGCTACAAAATAGTTGGTAATTTGGTAAGCCTTGCTGCGGTTTTTATTGCCAAGTGCATTGCTCAATTCAAAAACATTGTAATCTTTACTAATACCTACCTGCTCTTCAACATCCTCTCTTGTTATAGAGGAGCCTGAGGGCTTGTTAATGGTAAGTTTTTCCAGTTCGTTGGCAATTTTTGAAAGGTCAGAGCCTAACGATTCTACCAGCAACTCATTGGCTTCTTCTTCCAGTTTGTATTTGCGGTCGGTAAGCCACCGCTTAATCCATGCGCCAACCTGGTTTTCATATAACGGCTTCGATTCAAAAAAAACGGCTGATTTTGCTACTTCCTTGCTAAACGCTTTCCGGCCATCAGGCTTACCATGTTTCCAGGCAAAAACCAGTACAGTGCTTTTAACCGGGTTCTTAAGATAGGCCAGGTACTGTTTCTCTTCTTCTTCCTTTAAACTTAAGGCCTGCGCTTCTTTAACAATAACCAGCTGCTTCTCGGCCATCATGGGCAGGCGGCCACAGGTTTCTGCAATGGCGCGCGCATTTACATCCTTACCGTAAGCAATGGTTTGGTTAAATGCTTTTTCCATATCGCTTAGCACATTAGCCTCCAGCAATTCCGTTAGCTGGTCAATAAAATAAGGCTCCTCTCCGCAGAAAAAGTATACGGGCGCAAATTTGCGCTTCTTGATATCGGCAGCAATTGACTCAAAATTTCCCTTCTCCATTTAGCCCGAAAAATAGCTATTTCCTTAATGGCGGTGGATTGCCGAAACGGGGTGTTTGTAATTAGGTCAGCTATCAACAATGGGCTATTTGCCCTTTTTGCTGAAAATTACAATGCGATTGGTGTTAGTGCCCTTACTGTTGTTGTTAATGCCCCATATGTTGGCTGTTTTGGTAAAATTTTGGGCATTCACCAATATGCCTTCGCAGGTAAAGCCGGCAGCCAGGCCTACCGGTACAATGGCCTCGTCCAGGTTTACTTTTCCGTTGCGTACTTCGCCCACTTCAAAAGCTACAAAACCGCCTTTACGCGTTATGCGGTATAGTTGCTTAAACACACCGGCCATGTATTGGTTCCACTCCTCTACGGTGGCGCTCATGGTTATTTTCTTTTCTACCTCTTTTACATCAATGCCGTTAAACCAGCACCGAAGCCAATTATCGCGGGCATATTGCACTACATTTAAAAAGGGGGGCGATGTTACCGTTAGTTGTACCGAATTGTCTTTTATGGCTTTTACCTTGTGGGCTTCAGTGTTTAAAAAAAGCGAGCTCTGCGCAGCAGACTTCAGGCGGGCCGTTTCCTCCCCGCTTATGTGCTTCAGAAGGTCCTTACTCTTTTTTACTATGATGGCTGCAACGTTTTTGTAAGGTGGCTTTAACTTCCGTTTGCGGTTAATCTCCTTTTGCTTTTCGGCAGTAATAGCCTGGTTGGGGGGCATGGTATAGCCGGAAAAAAAGTTTTTGGAATGGCCGGTAAGGCGGTTGGTGGCCACCATTCTAATCCACTCATCTATAGCATCCGGCTTTTTCTTTTGCAGCAGGTAGTTTCTCAACGATACTAACTCTGCCTCCGTATCGGCATGGTAAAACATGCTCAGGTCAATTTCCGCTTTTGCGCCTTTTTTAAAGGGAATTTTCTTCAGCCGTTTTTCTATATCCGCAATGGCCGGCACGCTCAGCCGTGGCCTCGAAAGCATAATGCTTAAAGGGTTTACGTCATTGGCAACTACCTTTCTCCCTAACAATGCAGCTTCCACAATGGTGGTGCCTCGGCCATTAAAGGGGTCAAACACTACATCGCCGGGCCTCGTCAGGCTTTCTATAAAAAAGCGGGGTAGCTGTGGTTTAAAGCAGGCGCGGTACGAAATTTCGTGCAGGGCATTGGCTTTGCGTTGTTTAGCTGTCCAGTATTCATTGGTAAAGCGTGCAATTTTTTGCCCCGCTATGCTTACATAATCCAATTTGGTTTTCGATCCCGTTTCAGGGTATTTAAAGCCTTTGAGGTAAGCGGGAAAATTGAATGGCGTTTTCAGACCATTCAAATAAAGCAAAGAATACGTACCGCTGTCAGGGCAGTTTTCTACATTCTGCCGTGCGAAGTGAAAACTTTTAGCTATGCTCGTGTTATGAAATACGTATTTACCTGCGTGGTGGCATTGCTGGCTTTAAATGCCTGCGTTAAACTGCCTATTGATAAACAGGCTACCGATGAGATAATTACGGTGGGCCCGGGCCCTGAGGATATGGTGGTAGATGAAATTAGCTGGAAAGAGCCGCGCCTGCTTATTTCCTGCAATTCGCGCAGAAAGGGTGAAGCTGACTATGGTGAGATAAACAGCTACAATCCGCAAAATGGCGAACGTAAAATTCTGCACCGGGTGGAGCCTTCTAGCATCCATTTTAACCCACACGGTATTGACCTGGTGCAGGTAAAAGATTCACTCATTCTGTTAGTGGTAAACCATTACCATGAACAAAAGGAAAATTCCATTCTGCGCTACCTGGTGGTTAAGGATACCCTGTACTTTCTTCAGAAAATTGTTGACCCTCTTATAGTATCCCCTAATGCAGTTACAGGTTTTGCCGATGGAACTATGCTGGTTTCCAACGATGCCAAAAAGCCGGGAAACTTTTGGCATGTGCTGTTCATAATTAAAAAAGCCCAAATAGTTTATTGGGATGGCAGCCGCTGTTCGGTGGCTTCAGAAGGATACTGCTACACTAACGGTATAACCAATAAAGCAGGCAAAGTGTATTTGGCCAGCACCCGCCAAAACAAAGTGTGGCAATTCGATTTTAAAGATGGCAAAATGCTGAATAAAGCAGAGGTAGCTAAAGTACACGGACCTGATAACATTCGCTTTTATGGAGACAATTTATTAGTGGCTTGTCACTTGCGCTTTTTAGCGTTCATAAAGCACTTTAAAAATGCTGAAAAGAAATCGCCAACTACCGTTTACCGAATCAATCCTGTTACAAAAGAAAAAGAGGTTGTGTATTACGATAGCGGAAAGGAATTGAGTGCCGGCTCAACAGCCCTTTACCATAAAGGCTACCTGTATGTTAGCGGTGTGTTTGACCCAAAGCTGGCTAAACGGCAATTGAAGTAATTACCTCAAAGCATCTATCTTCATCATCTTCATAATAAAGGTATAGGTTAAGGCTATCTTGCTGAAACCCTCTAGGGATGCCGAATTATTATGGCCTGAGTTTTCCTCAAGGTATAAGAGGTATGGGTTTTGATTGTTCCCATTTTCCTGCAACTGAGCAATTAGCTTATAGGAATGAAAGGGAACAACGCGGTCATCTTTATCACCTACTATAGCTAAACATGCCGGATAAGATACGCCTTTCTTAATTTGATGATAGGGTGAAAGGGTATATAAATTTCTAAAATCCAGCGAATCATCCGGGTTGCCAAACTCCGGATATCCTACGCCGCTCAGGTTAGAGTACAAATGATATCGTAACATATCATATATACCAGCATTGGGCACTACTGCTCTAAACAATTCAGGATATTGCACCATAACATCAGCCATTAACCATCCTCCTTGTGAGCCACCCTCCAACACAATTTTATCAGCGGTAGTATACTGTGTTTTAGTCAACCATTTGGCAGCGTAGGCCACATCATCCACTGAATTCTGTTTATTCAGTTTTCTTCCTGCTTCATGCCATTCATAACCGAACTCTCCTCCACCACGTATTAAGGGTACGGCAATGATTACTCCTTTGTCAAGCAGTACTTTCCAAAGTGGATTGTATTCCGGTTTGTTTGCAATACCGAAACCTCCGTAAGCATAGATTAAAACGGGAGATTTTACATCGGGCTTCCTGTCCTTATCATATGTAAGGTACATGTAGATAGTTGTACTATCGCGTGATGGATAGCTGACCACCTTGGTAATATGCCTGGATGAGAGCGAAAACGGCATGTCGTTGTACGGTAGTTCACTTTTAAGGGTATTAAGATTAAAGCGCATGGTAACCGGAGGCGAACCGAAAGAATTGATGTAGTAGTATACCACACTATCGTGATATAACCGATTAAAGCCGCTTACACTCATGCCCTCGGGTAAATCAATTTTCTTTAGAAATTTTCCGGTAGTGTCAAAAACGAGCACCATGTAGCTGCCTTTATCCATATAAGTGCAAAATATTTTGTCGCGCTCAGATGACGATGTAATAAGATTTTGATTAAACATTTCAATCAATTGCTTGCCGCGGTTTAAGCCACCATAGTCATAAAGCATAATGCGGCCATTAGGCGCTTTAAAGTTGGAGCGAACGATAAAGCTACCGTTATGTTCGCCTATAACTGCCATATCTAATCCAGGCTGGTCAGGAATAAAGATAAATGGTTGGGGTTCCTTTTTACCCATTGAATCGGTAGGAACGTAAGAGTATACAGCGTACTGCTTTCCGTTTTGGTTTTTGGTTTGGCGCACAATCAGGAATTTCCCTTTATCAATAACATTAAAATCCTTATCCAAACTGTCGGCAGAAACCACAGTAATATCATTTTCAACAGGGGTATTTATTTGGTGGTAATAAATGCCCGATGTATTTACCCTGGCGCTTATTTCGTTAGTGCCCTTTGGCTTTTCATATTGCCGGTAAAAAAAACCTTCCTTACCCCAGGCGCAACCGAATTTTGTATACTCCACTCTTTCTTTCAACAGTTTCAAACTATACATATTCACTACTACAATCTCCGTCCAATCAGAGCCGCCATGACTTAACCCAATGGTCGTTAAAGAATCATCCGGCGATACATCGTACCACTGAACCGCGATAGCGTCATTTTCACTGTGCAAAAACTGGGCGGTAGAAAGAAGCTTGCCCCATTCGTGGCTCAATTTCCGCTTAAATAGTATTGTGGGTGAATTATCAGTAGCATAATCGTATTCCTCCCCAAAAAAATAGTCGCCTATCTTGGGTTTTATGTATGATGATTGCCTGTCGCTAATCAATGTCATGTAAATTGAACGTTGGACTGAAGTGTAATCGGTGTAAATGGTGTTGCGATATTTGCTGATAAGTTCCCCTTGCGCCAGCAACCAGCCTTTGGTTTCTTTAGAATCCAAATCTTCAAGCCAACGGTAAGGGTCAGCAACATTTAGCCCAAATTTCTTTATGGTATCGTCGCCTTTTATCGGCTTGGGATATGTATACTGGGCCGTGCTAACAACCACCAGCGCAAGAAGCAAGACGCTTAAGCTCAATATTCTTCTCATAGGTTCATTAGTTGAAGAAACTTATAACAAAGTTATATTTAAAATTCGAACAGTTGTTTGAATTTTTGGTGTATCCTTCTATGTTTGTGTTACACGCTAATGAAGCACCAATTTAAGAAAAATGAAATTTTAAAGGCTGCCGCCAGGGTATTCCGTTTAAAGGGCTACCATGGCACCCGTATACAGGATATTGCCGATGCGCTGGAAATGCAAAAGGGTTCCCTGTATTATTATATCAGCACTAAAGAGGACCTGCTTAAAGGGTTGGTAGAAGATATCCTTGAAAAAAGTGTAGAGCTTTCCGATAATATCCGCAATACAGAACATAAGCCCGCTGATAAGGTGCGCTTGTGTGTGGAGAGCCACCTACGCCTGTTCCATGAAAACATTGATGCTTTCGGCGTATTTATTTCCGAGAGCCCGGAACTGATTAACAAGACTTCTAAAAAGGATTTTTTTGGACTCGTAAAAAAATACGAAAAGGGCTGGCTGCAACTTTTTACAGAGGGCGTAAAAATCGGCGATTTTAGAGATGATGTGGACTACAAAATTATTGTGAAAGGTATTTTGGGTATGCTTAATTCTACTTACCGTTGGTACCGTATTAATGAAGGCTATTCTGTAGAAGAATTAGCCGCCATTTTTTCAGATATGGTGCTTAAAGGAGTTAAAAAATAATCAGTATAACATTCAAATTAAAAACATTATATAAAAATGAGAGAGGCTTATATATACGACTCGGTTCGCACGCCACGTGCGCGCGGAAAAAAGACGGGGTCGTTTTACGAAGTAAAACCTATTGACCTTCTGGCAACTTTATTTAAAGCGCTGCACCAACGCAACGGTAGCTTTGATACCGCCCAGGTAGATGACGTGGTGCTGGGCTGCGTAACGCCTATTGGCGAACAGGGTGGTGACATAGCAAAGTTTGCCCCCATGTACGCCGGTTGGGAAATGACACCCGGTGGCATGCAGATAAACCGTTTTTGCTCATCGGGCCTTGAAGCCATAAACCTTGCCGCTATGAAAATACGCAGCGGTTGGGAGGAGCTTGTAGTAGCCGGCGGCATCGAAAGCATGAGTCGTAATCCTATGGGCAGTGATGGAGGTGCCTGGTACCTGGACCCTGCAGTAAATAGTGCATTGGGCTTTATTCCGCAAGGTATTTCGGCAGATTTGATTGCTACGGTTGAAGGTTTTAGTCGCGAAACGGTAGACCAATATGCGCTTCGCTCGCACAAGCGCGCGGCTGCTGCAAGAAAGGCAGGCTACTTTAAAAACAGCATTGTACCCGTTAAAGACCAAAATGATATTTTGATTCTGGATCACGATGAAACTATCCGCGAGGATGCTTCAATGGAAGCTATGAGCAACCTGCAACCTTCCTTTGCAATGCCGGGTGAACTTGGTTTTGATAATGTGGCCATGCTGAAGTACATGACCGTTGAAAAAATAAACCACGTGCATACACCCGGTAACTCCTCGGGTATTGTGGATGGGGCTGCTTTAACCCTGGTGGGCTCAAAAGAAATAGGAGAGAAGCTGGGCTTAAAGCCACGTGCGCGCATTGTTGCCGCAGCGGTAACATCCGCCGAACCTACCATTATGCTTACCGGCCCGGCCCTTAGCGCAAAAAAGGCGTTAAAGATTGCCGGTATGAACACCAAAGACATTGACCTTTGGGAAATGAACGAGGCCTTTGCTTCGGCTGTATTAAAGTTTCAGCGGGAAATGGATATTACCGATGATGTACTGAATGTGAACGGGGGTGCTATTGCTATGGGCCATCCGCTGGGGGCAACGGGTTCTATACTGTTAGGAACCGTATTAGATGAATTGGAAAGGACCAATAAAGCCACCGGTTTAATTACCCTGTGTGTTGGCGGCGGTATGGGTGTGGCAACTATAATTGAAAGATGCTAAAGCATAAATATGAATAAACAATATCGAAAAAACAAACGGTAAGCAGTTATAGCAATGTCTGAAAACGCAAAACAGTATAATCTGGAAGAAAGAACGGAAAGGTTTGCGAAGGATGTACGTGGATTTTGCAAAAAGATAAAGGTAACTATTGTTAATGCAGATGATATCAGGCAAGTAATTCGGTCCAGTGGTTCAGTAGGTGCCAATTATATTGAGGCAAATGAGTCTTTTAGCAAAAAGGATTTTATTCATCGCATTAAGATATGTAGAAAGGAAGCGAAAGAAACCCGCTATTGGTTTAGTATTCTGGATTTGAATCAAGAAGACTTGAAAGAGGAAAAAGATAAATTGTTTCAGGAGGCAAGTGAATTAATGAAGATTTTCGCAGCTATCCTTCGAAAAACTGAAGCGTTGTAGTGTGTTACTTCGGATTTGGTATTTAGTATTTGGAATTTCGGATTTGATATTTCGAATTTAGGATTTGGTATTTAGTATTTGCTATTTAGAACTTAGAATTTAATAATATGATCAATTACTCAAAAGATTCAGCGGGTATTGTTACCCTTACTTTGGATAACCCAACGCGCTCCGCCAATATTATTAACCTGGCCTTTGGTGCAAGGTTTCGCGAAGTGTTAGAACAACTTAAAGCAGAAAAGGATTCTGTTACCGGTATCATTATCACTTCTGCTAAGGAAACATTTATGGCCGGGGCTGATGTGGATGAAATGTTCCGGGAAACGGTAGCTGAAGCTTTTTTTCAGCGGGCACAACAGTTGAAGGAAGGGTTTCGTTACCTGGAAACCCAGGGCAAACCGGTAGTGGCGGCTATCAGCGGTACGGCTCTTGGCGGTGGTTTTGAATTAACACTGGCCTGCCATCGCCGTATTGCATTGGATAACCCTAAAATTCAGTTGGGCTTGCCTGAAGTTACCCTGGGCCTTATGCCCGGCGGTGGCGGTGTAACGCGTATGGTGCGCTTACTGGGTTTACAGCCTGCCCTGCAATACATTAATGAAAGCAAAAAGGTAAGCCCGGCACAGGCGCTGGCGGATGGATTAATACATGAGTTAGCTACGGATAAACAGGATTTAATGGCCAAAGCCATAGCCTGGATAACGGCTAATAAAACCGCTGCGCAACCCTGGGATAGCCGCGATTATAAAATGCCCGGCGGCACGCCCCTTAGCCCTAAAGTGGCGGGCGTATTACCCATTGCTCCATCTTTTATAGCCAAGAAAACGTATAATAATTATCCGGCACCTATGGCTGTGTTAAGCACAGCTGTAGAAGGCGCCATGGTAGATTTTGACACAGCTACCCGTATAGAGAGCCGCTACTTTGCCCAATTAGCCAGCGGTAAGGTGGCCAAGAACATGATTACTGCTTTTTGGAAACAGTTGAATGCGATTAATGCAGGTAACAGCCGCCCCAAGCTTGATGTAAAGGGCGAGTTTCAGAAAGTTGGCGTATTGGGCGCCGGTATGATGGGCGCCGCAATTGCTTATTGCTGTGCCATGAGTGGCATGGAGTGCGTGTTAAAGGATGTTTCGGAAGAGGCAGTAGCAAAGGGTAAAGCGTACTCTGAAAACCTGTTGAAGAAAAGGGTTAGCAAAGGAAAGATGACGCAGGAAAAGGCTAACGAAGTACTTAACCGTATTAAAGCTACGGTAGCTGCCGATGATTTGAAGGGTTGCGACCTGATTATTGAAGCTGTTACTGAGGACCGTAAGATAAAAGCCATTGTAACCAAAGAAGCCGAAGAGCGCATTGCCGAAACGGCCATCTTTGCTTCCAATACCTCTACCCTCCCTATTACCGGGCTGGCGGAAAAATCAATGCGGCCTAAAAATTTCATAGGCCTGCACTTCTTTTCTCCTGCCGATAAAATGCCTTTAGTTGAAATTATTGTAGGTAAAGAAACCAGTGATGAAACATTGGCCCGTGCATTCGACTTTGTAAAGGCCATAAAGAAAACCCCTATTGTGGTTAACGACTCACGCGGCTTTTATACATCGCGCGTGTTTGCCACTTACGTATTGGAAGGTATGGCGCTTTTAGGCGAAGGCTATAATGCCCGCGCAATTGAAATGGCCGGCCTTAAAGCCGGTATGCCGGTAGGCCCACTGGCTTTAACTGATGAGGTTTCGCTATCGCTTTTGGCGCATATACGCAAACAAACTATTGAAGACTTAAAAGCAGAAGGTAAAGAAGTGCCCGCCCATAGCGCTTATAGCGTTGCAGAAACTATGTTGGCTGCCAAGCGCGCCGGTAAAGCCGCAGGCGCGGGCTTTTATGAATACCCTAAAGACGGTAAAAAGTTTTTGTGGCCGGGCCTTGAGCAAACATTCCCTCCTAAGCCCGGAGCCCCTAAACACAATGTAATTATGGGCGATTCGGCTGAAGCGCGCGATATGATAGACCGCTTGTTGTTTATACAAGTTATTGAAACAGTGCGCTGTTACCAGGAGAACGTAGTGCGCAACGTACCCGATGCTAACATCGGCTCTATTTTTGGTTGGGGCTTTGCGCCTTTTAAAGGCGGCACCCTGCAGTTTATAAATGACTACGGCGTTAGCGCCTTTGTAGCGCGCGCAAAGGAACTGCATGCCCAATACGGCGAACGTTTTGCAGTGCCGGAAATGCTTGAAAAGATGGCAACGGAAGGGAAGCAGTTTTAACAGCTTCCCCAGGTTATAACAAAAAGCCCCCGATTACTCAGGGGCTTTTTTATTTAGGGTTAAACGGTATTAATCAACCAGGTTGGCGATAATATCTTTCATAGAAACGATACCTACCAGTATTCCGTTATCTACAACCGGCATTGCCAGGAATTTTTTACCGGCAAAAATTTTAGCTGCCGATGATATAGTATCAGATGAAGATACCGTAATCGGATTTGGAGTCATAATATCAGATAGGTTAATCTCCTTATCAATAACATCAAGGTCCATGCTTATGGCAGGAGTCTTTTTGCACAGTTGCAGAAAGACCTTTGGCAAATCGTTGGAACTGATGATACCGATTAGCTTGTTGTTGCCGTCAACAATAGGCAGGTGGTGAATAGGAAACTCAGTAAACAAGCGTAACACCTGCGAAAAATTGTGGAACGGGTTAGCTACCACGGGGTTGATAGCCATAATTGCGGAAATAGGTCTGTTTGAAGGCATATGGGGTTCGGTTAAATTGTAATAAGGCAAATATATTTTTTCTGTCAGAACATAAACATGACATAAAAAATATCATCGTATGAGAGTTACGCTTCCTTTTCTGAAAACGGCCCTATCATCGCCAAAAAGGCCCAGTTTGCACACATAAACGTAAACACCCGGCACTGCAGGCTTGCCTTTATAGTTACCATCCCAGGGGTAGGTGCCATCATGCACTTTTTCCCCTATGCGGTCAAACACCTGAAAGGATAGCACCCTTACCCCGCTTTGAGAAAGTATGTAAAAAACATCATTATTCCCGTCTCCGTTTGGTGTAAATACGTTGGGTATATAAAAGTTATTAGGCAGTATTACGCGTATCAAAGCGGAGTCGGTATTGCTGCAGCCATTGGCGTAAACGCTTATGCCATAGTATTGGTCGTTAACCGGCGATACCACAGGATTAGGGCAGCCGGTGCACGAAATATTTACCATGGGATACCACATAAACGAATCTATGGAAACCGAGGTAAGGTTAAGGTCGGTGTACAACGTAACGCTGTCGCCAAACATAATCAGCGTATCGGGGTGCACGGTTACACTCGGCGGCGCAATAGAAACTACGGTTATGGTACTTGATGTATCCTTGCAGCCCTGTGCATCGGTTACTACTACAAAATACTGTCCGGCCTGGCTAATGGATATACTTTGTGTTGTGGCGCCGGTATTCCATTGGTAGCTGGCAAAGTTGCCGATAACCGTTGCGCCGGTAAGCTGGTTTTCGCAAATAGACAGTGGGCCGGTTGAGTCAATTACAGCAACAGGGTTCGCCTGCGAGTAAACCCACATAGTATCGGAACGGGAACAGCTAAAGCCCGGTGATGAGCAGGTTACCACGTAATAAAATGTATCAATGGTGCCTGCCGGTATATTGGCGACAGGGTTAGGGTCGGTTGTACTGCTTATCCAGGCAGTTTGCGTAGGTGTTTCGCCGCTCCATACCGTATTAACACCGCCGGTACTTGTAGGGTTGCCACCCAAAAACACCTGTCCGCCTTCGCATAATCGGGCATCAGGGCCGGCATCAGCAGGCGGGGCGGGTTGTATTGTATACGATAGAAGGTTAGTAAAAGCTTCCACGCCGCAGGTGTCCACAATCACACAGGTTACATCGCCATCCACCTGTGGGTTAATTACAAAATTAGGCGTACCATAAATAGTATCTATCTGGTTGCCGCCTTGCGATAGCCATACATAGTGATAGGGTGGCACGCCGCAATCAGGGTGGGCGGTAAAGGTTATAGGGTCACCGGGGCATACCACCGTTTTATCCTGCGAAATGGTACCTTCCACAGTGCAGGCTTCAATGGTCATTTGCCACATATTTCCTCTGGCGCATAAATAGCCACAAACGTCGCCGCAAATTGAATCCCGGTTCTTAAGGGTAAATGGTATGTGCCAGGTTGCACATTGGGGCGCATAACAGGAAAGGTAATTGGGCACAAAGTTATTGATAAGAATGGCGTTAGCGCCCGGCACTAAGTTGCTATCGGTGGTACAGGTACCGGTATACGGTGGTTGGGCCGGGTTGCAGGCTAATAAGCCGGTAGTAGTACCACAGGTATCATTCACTATCTCCATAGTTACCTGGCTAAAGGTACAGAAAGGGGCCGGCAGGGGAGGCGTGCCGCATTGGTTATCGTAGGTTAACTGGTATTCTACATCAACCCAGGCTTTCTTTAAGGCATTTGCTCCGGGAAACTGCACTATCATATGATAATCGCAACTCAATGGTTTGGTGGTAAAGCCCATGTTTGCTGATAAACCACCAACTGTTAAGCGAAAATCTCCCAGCTTGGTTCTGCCGGTTACTATAGGGTCAATAACTATGGGAAACACATTGGCGGAGCGCGTTAACCAGTTAACCGGTATAAACATGCGTAACGTATAATCGTTACCGTTTTTAAGCAATTGGTAGCTACCTAAAACACCGTAAGCCAGCGCATCAACATAAGATGGCTTCTCATAGGTAAACAAAACTTCGCCCTTATCGTCCTTCAGCAGATAGTTACCGCGGTATCTTCCATCCGTTAGGTGTTCGCCATCCGGAGCTTCTTCAAAAGTAAAACCGGCAGGTATGCTAAACTGGTCCTGTATTACCATCCACCCGTTATTGCTTACCGGTATTTGTAGCGGAGCGTTTATAACAAAGTTGGTTTTTATCTCGCCTGCCGAAAAAACCTGCTCCATGTCCATACCGGGCCATATGTTCTTAGCGCTTACGCCCTCGCTTCCCACTGTTACCGTGCCATAGTGCGCATTCTCGGTTTTGGAGTAAGCATTCTCTTCGTAGTAATACATCGAAAGGTTTTGATTGAATTTAAATTCTGTATCAAAAACTTTAATGCTACTTGTATGGGTGTTAAAGTCGTATTTGGTTGGGGCAGGCTGGTTTTCTGCTACATAAACATTAGGGTGGTTAGGGTCTGCCTGTAAACGGGGGTCAATGGTGTGCCATATATCGCCCTCAAATTTTTGATAATGCAGTGGCAGATAAGAAGTTTGTGTATAGGAATGGTTCGGCTGTTTGGTGTTTAGAAAAATACGCGAGGTCTGGGTTCTTTTGTCAATCAGTTCCACGCAATCGTCGCAGCTGGCATTAAATGGTAAAGTGCCAAACTCGGGATGCTGCTGCGCCCCGGCAGACGACTCCTTCTTTAAAACTTCAGGAACGAATTTCTTATCCTTAACAAAGTAAGTAAGATTGTGTTTTTTAACACGCATTTCCTGCGCAAAAGCCATTACGGCCACTGATAAAGCAGAAAGCAGGATTAAAGCCTTTTTCATATAGGCGTAAATATAAACTAAAGACGATTTAGGGCAAGAAAGGGTTGACCAATGCCCCCCGGGCTGTAAATTATTGAACGTTGAACTTTTTCTTGAGGGAAAAAGGTTTTTTTACCTCAGAAGTTCCTTTTACCTCAGCAATATATAGCCCTTTGGCTACCTGCGGCAGGCGGATAAGTTGCTGATTATTGCCTTGCTTAACGTTAAGCACCTCTTTGTAAACCGCTTGCCCATCAGCATTGTAAACTATAAGCTGGCAGGTGCCTGCACGGTAAGCATTAAAGCTAAGTGCAAATTCACCCTGGTTAGGGTTTGGCTTAATCTCCATGGCGTTAAGGCCATTGGCGGGCGTTTCTATACCATCAACGCCAATGGCATCCACATAGGCTATGTTGGTAGTGCAGCCGCTGTATAGCATGTTGCCGCAATAGCCCAGCAGTTCGCAGTAAATATTTGCATCGGATTGCAGCTGGAAGGAGAAAGTGGGAGATGAGGTGGTATCAGTACCCCATGGGCTGTACCATATGTATGAAACCGGGGGGCCGGCACTATTATGTGCGGTAAGGGTAACGGTACTGCCCGGAAGTTGGCTAAGTGTATCAGGCGTTAAATAACAGCTATCCGAATCTTTTGTTGCTTCAAGCGTCATTTGCCACATATTTCCCCGGGCACAAAGGTATCCGCAAACATCGCCGCAAATGGAGTCGCGGTTCTTTAACGTAAACGGTACGTCATAGTCCGGGCATTGAAAAGCATAGCAGCTCATAAAATTCGGTACAAAATTATTGATAAGAATTGAGTTAGCGCCCGGCACTAGGTTGCTGTCCGTAGTGCAGGTACCTGTATAGGGTGGTGTAGCGGGATTGCAACTTAAAAGCCCTGTAGAGGTACCGCAAGTGTCATTAACTACCTCCATACTTACCTGGCTGAATGTGCAAAAGGGCGCCGGTAGCGGTGGAACGCCGCACTGGTTGTCATAAGTTAATTGGTATTCTAGGTCCACATAAGCATTGGTTAGGGTGCTTTGCCCCGGCACCATCACATTCATATGGTAATCGCAGCTCATGGGTTTAGTGGTAAAACCAAAATTTGCGGTTATGCCGCCTGCTGTTTGCCTGAAATCTCCCAACTTGGTTCGACCGGTTACGATAGGGTCAATAATAATAGGGTAAACGTTGGCAGGGTTGGTAAGCCAGTTAATGGGCACCAGCATACGCAGGGTGTATTGATTACCGCTTTGCAATAACTGGTAGCAACCAATCTGGCCCCAGGCACGTGCATCTACGTAGCTGGGCTTTTCGTAGGTAAAAAGTGTTTCCGCTTTGTTGCTCTTTACTAAATAGTTGCCTTTGTAATATCCATCAACAGTATGCTCCCCATCTGGTGCTTCCTCAAAAGTGTAGCCGGCAGGCAGGCTAAAATTATCCTCAATCACCAGCCAACCATCTGTTAGGGGTAACTGAAGGGGCCTATTGATGATAAAATTGGTTTTAACCTCGCCTGCGCTGTAAAGTTGCTCCATGTCAATGCCTTCCCAGATATCCGTTGTTTTTACACCTTCTTCGCCAACCGTTATCTTACTGTAATTGGCATTTTCGGTTTTAGTATAGGCGGCATTTTCTTTAAAGTAAAACAGCTTTAAGTTGCGGTTAAAGGCAAACTGAACGCCTGCTACCTCAATGCTGCATTCGTGCGTGTTGCTGTTATAGGCAGTGGGCGCCGGCTGGTTTACAGCTGTGTAAAGGCCCGGTGTGGCAGATGGCTGCAGCCTTGGATCGAGGGTATGCCAGATGTCGCCTTCAAATTTTTGGTAGTGCAACGGCAACAGGCTTTTTTGCGAATAAGTATGGCCTGCATTGGCAGGGTCAACAAATCGCCTGGAATCAATAGTGCGCTCATCAATTAACTCCACACAGTTTTTACACTGGGCATTAAAGGGCAGCATCCCATACTCCGGGTGCTGTTTGGCTTTTGCCGTTGATAATTTATCTAAAGTCTCGGAGGTGTGTTTTTCCGTTTTGTGGAAGGAAGTTAAATTGGGCTGCTTAACGTGCATGCCGCCTTGTGCAAGGCAGTAGATAGAATAGCTTAAAAGCAACAGGATAAGTTGGATGTGTTTCATAGTAACTCAAATTTATTAAAAGTATAACCGAAAGTGTAAAGAGCCATGCGAAATTTATGTATGACATTTTTATTAATGTGTGTGGCCATAGGGGGGCAGGCCCTGCCTCTTGCTGTTGATACTACATCACAGCAGGAATTGCGCATACTTTCTTATAACATAAAAATGTTGCCTCGCATTTTGGCGCACCTGCATCATAAGCCTTTGCAACGCGCCAAACTTATTCCTGAAATAATTGCGGCTGATAGTGCTCAGGTAATCGTTTTTCAGGAAGCGTTCGACCGCAAAGCGATGAAGATTATCAGGAGGGGGCTGGCCGCTACCTATCCTTATGTAGCCGGGCCTGCAAACGGAAAGCTGCCCAGTTTTAAATTAAGCAGCGGTGTAATGATGTTCAGCAAATTACCCGTACAGGTGCTGGGGGAAGTGGATTTTCACGATTGCGAAAAGGAGGACTGCTTTGCGCGCAAAGGCGCTATATTGATACAGGCCAGTTGGATGGGCAAGCCATTCCAGGTAATGGGCACGCATATGGAGGCCGGCGGTTCAATGGAGTTAAAGCAAGGGCAGTATAACGAAATTGAAGGCCTTATGCGTACCTATCGTAAGGACAGTGTACCGCAGTTTTACTGCGGAGATTTTAATACACGAAAGAATACTGCCATTTACGATACGATGTTGCATTGTTTTGGTGCCGAGGACGGCCCTTTTTGTTCCGACCTGCAATACACCAGCGACCATATGTTAAGCGATATGTATCCCTACAGTGCCACGCACAGGCGGGTGGTAGATTTTATTTTATGCCGTAACAACAGTTGCCGTAATGTAAACGTTAGGCGCGAGGTGCGCCGCTATGAAGCCTGCTGGGGCAAAAACCACTGCGATTTATCAGACCACTTTGCAGTGCTTATGCATGTTAAATGGTAACTAACGCAACAACAAGGTTTTAAAAATACGAAGCATGTAGGCTTTCATTTTTAAATCTGTTTCACTGGCATAGGTGGGGTCCTTATACTGGTAAACGGCGGTAAGCATATAGGCGGCTTTGCGTTTATGTGAATAGGCAATTAAATCAAACCGCGTGTAGTTAAACACTTTACTGCGCCGGTAATAGTGTGTAGAAATCATAGTAGCCTGTTCGCCGCTGGCAATCTGCAAAGTATCGGTTATATAGTTGTAACCCGCAGCAGTAACACGGTCGGGCAGGCTGATATACTCATTCAAAATAAAATCAATAGCAGCCGAAACAGTATCGCATTCAAACTTGCGGATGGAGAAGTTCGCAGTTAAGGGGTTGCTGTTTATCAGGTGTGGCAGGCCTACATCCGTAAAATCAAATCTGCGTTCAGCGCCAGTGGATTCAATGGTGGAGGTTTTAACCCAGCGCTCAGGAATGCTTAATACATAGTCGCTGGTTTCCACCTTTTTTACCACGTTAAAAATGGTGCTGTCGTTTTGGGCTGCTGCCGCAAACGCAACAAATGCCGGCAATAGAGCGGCCATCCACTTTATCTTCATCACTCAGGGGTTTAGAAGAATAATATTAGCGTATTAAGGTGAGATTTCCCTTTTTCTCGTAACTCTTGCCGTAAGTATCCTTAGCAGTCAGGTAATAAACGTAGGTGCCCAGGTTTTGCTCCTTTCCCTTGTAGGTGCCATCCCAACCCTTTCCAAGGTCGTTAAGTGCGCTTACATCGGTAGAGGTGTAAACCAGTTCGCCCCAACGGTTGTAAATACGTATTTCGTAGTCGGCAATGTTGTTGCCAAACAGCGTAAAAAAGTCGTTCACTCCGTCGCCGTTAGGCGTAAATGCCTGCGGCACTTCTATGTAGGCGTTGCAATTGTGCACATCTATTTTAACGGTATCACTGCTTCCGCAACCGGTAGTGTCTATTGCTATCAGTATATATTCTACGCTCTCGCTGTTATTAAACACAGGGTTCAGTATGCCTGCATTGCTAAGCCCTGTTGCGGGATTCCACACAACAGTCTGTATAGAAGAGGTTGCCTGCATCTGGTAATTTTCGCCGTCGCAAATAAGTGTATCAGGCCCGGCATTTACGGTTGGTGTGGTATTTACTTTTACCAAAACACTGTCGCGGTTTTTACAGCCGCTGGTGTCGTACACTATTACCGAGTAAAGCGTTGTTTGCTGCGGGCTAACCTGTATGGTGGTAGTGGTATCGCCGGTGTTCCAAACGTAGTGCAAACCGGCCTTGGTTGAATAGTAGATTTTGCAGTTAAGCACCCTCGGCCCGGTAAAGGTGCCAAATGGATAAGCATTAGAAGTGCCCTGCACAAAATCAATCACGCCATCGGTTTTATAAACCACACCCTGTTGCACCCCTATACCGGGGCCGCTGGCCATATTAATAACCGGCGAGGTGTTAGCCGTAGTTACATAAAATGCTACGGTATCGTTGGCTGCAATCTGTTGATTGATTTCAATAGGGATAACTGTCATTTGCCCTATAGGATTTGGCGGAAAGTTAAAGTAGGCACCTACCTGGTTCCAAGATAACTGATCCTGCTCAAAGGTGCGGTAGCTGCCCTGCTTACTGTAAATTTCTGCAACCACAGGTTGTGTTGACAGGAACTTGGCTGCAATGGAATCTATCTTAACATCGTAATGGGCGATAATATTAAACATGGCACCCTGTTTACCGCTGGTGGCGGTATCGCTGGTAACAAACAGTTTGTCTACCGGGGTACTCTGCACGCTAAGGTCTACGTTTTTGCCCTCGCAAATGCTTTGGTCAGGCCCGGCATCGGCCGAGTAAAGGGTTACCACCTTAACGCTGTAAAAATCGCTATCGCTGCCGCAGGCATTTAACGAGAAGTTAGAAAGCGTGAACGTGCCAAGGGTGTCGAATATTACCGTGGTTTGACTATTGCCTTCTTCCAGAATTTTTACGCCGGAGGGTGCATCCCAGTTATAATAGGTTTTCTTAAGGTAACCTACATCATAGGTTACAGTATCGCCAAGGCACACTTGTTGAGGGCCACTTATGGTTACATCAGGTTCGCCAATTATGGTTATCCCTTTTGATGATGAGTAAGGGCCGTAACAGCCAAAATTTATCTCGCGCACGTAAAAGATGTAATCGTTTAACGGGGCATTAGTAAAGTCAACTATCAATGGATTGTAAGGCCATACGAAGGGGTTACCGTTGTTTAAGCCGTTACATGCCCATTCATAATCGCTTGGCGGATGCAGGAAGGGCACTACTGTCAGGTTAACGAAGCCTAAATTGCAATACACAGTATCATCTGTAATTATCTGGGGCGGGTTTACCTGCGGGGCGCCTATGGTAATACGTATCACGCTTCCGGTTTGGTTCCACGGCAGGTTGCTGCAATTACTTACCATGCGCATGTAGTAAGTGCCCGGCGCAACAGGAAGTGAGTCGGCTGTAGATGGCATGCACAAGGTAAAGTTGCCGCCTATGCTATCGTGGTAAACACCAAGTCCGCCGGAGTTTACCAGGCCAAAGGTCATCATATCATGTAACTCAATTGTCCAGTTATTGCAGGTGTCATAATTGGCTTGCCCGCTCCATTGGTTAGGATGAACCACAATGGTGGAGCACGGAGGGAATGGACCTGATTGAATACAGAAGTGAATGTCGGTATGGTTGTTTGTTAACTCATCGCACTGCACCAGGCAGAACGGCCCAATAATGGTACCGATAATAGCAGGGCTGGTAGAGCGCACACGAATGTAATAGCCGCAGCCCGGCGGCACGTTTTGGGGTATAAGGCCCGATACGTTGCCCGGAGGGAAACCGGGATAAGATTGGTTATCGGGGTTATTGCCTAATTGATATGGGTTGGCAAAACTGCCGTTGGCATCGGATAATTCAGCTATGTAGTGGTTGTTGATGCCAAACACACCTATGGAGTTAAACTTCACATCTATTACACTAAGTATGCAGGTGGTATCATTATCATTCATCACCGGGGCGTTCAGCGTAAATACGGATTCCGGACAGTCGAGAATGGTAAAGCAGACGGAAGTATCGCCGATAATTTGCGGCTCAGGGCTTATTCTGTTCAGGCGTATTCTAAAGCAATTGCCCACTACGTTGTTGGGTACCTTAAAGCCTGTTACCCCTGTAGTATCGGGTGCCGAAATAGTAACTACACCTTCATTAATGGGGTTGGAGAAATTACCGTTGGCATCACTTAACTCAATCTGGTATTGGCCATCGCACAAAGGGGCGCTTAACTCGTAAGCGAAGAAGATGAAGTTATCCTGGCAAACAGAGTCGGAAAATAACTGCGTAATGCTAAGGTGCACGGGGTTATTTACGTTATCGTAAGTGCCTACGGCAATAATGTCATCTATGCTAAATGAAACGTTAGCAGTGCCTGCCGCAGGGTTTACCCAACGGAAACCCAGTTGCAGGTTCTGTACGTTGTTAAAGGCGGGGTCCTGTATAATTTCGTATTTCCACTTGCTTTGGTTGTTGTATTTGGTTTGGCCTGTTTTAACCCAGGGGCCGCCATCAATACTGTAGTAAACCTCGCCGTAAGCGTTAGCGTCGCCTTCGCACAGCCAAAAGAAGGTGAAAATAACATCGCTCATGCCCAGTGTGCAGAAGGGGCTGCCCAAATAAGTAAAGTGGTCGCTGGCGGCAGAGGGGTTCCAGTTGGCATTGGCAATGCCTGCTCCGGCGTTTGAATCGTAAATATGCAGGTAGGAAGAGTTGGGTGCACCGTTTATTTGCCCGCTTACAATACTGTCCTGTGGTGGTGTATTAGGATACGTTGGCTGGCCATCGTAATCTGCGTTAATCGTCCACTGGTTGCTGCCGCTGTTGGTGCCTACACCTGCACCATTAAGTACAAATGAACCGCCTCCGTTTTCAAAACTTTCAGTTAATAAAAGTATTTGTTGCTGCGCGCACAGGCCATACACAGTAAAAAACGCGGTAAGGAAAAGTAAAAGCCTTTTCACTTTATCTATTTATAATGAATAAAAAATATCTATCAACAAACCGGAATTTTACGCCCGGTTATTCTCCATAAATCAACTTGCCGTCCAGTTCGCCAATAATTCTGAACTCCGTACGGCGGTTCAACTGGTGGCAAGGGCAATCTCCGCTTTGGTCCATCGGGCACTCTGTGTATTTAGAACAGTCGTCCAATGTTTTTGTTTCGCCATAGCCTTTAGGCTGTATCCTTTCCTTTGGTATACCGCGCTCATTAATCAGGTAATTCACACAGCTTTCAGCCCGTTTTTGCGAAAGGTTAAGGTTATACTCGTCGGAACCCCTTGTATCGGTATGCGAGCTGAGCTCGATAATGATGGTAGGGTTCTCCATTAAGATGTTATAAAGCGTATCTAACGTTGCTTTCGATTCAGGACGAAGGTCCCATTTGTCGAAATCGTAGTAGATATTGTTTAGCCTATAGGCTTTCTCCTTGTCCATCTTCTTCAGGTAAATATCTACCACCAGCGTATCGCTTTTGGTAACACCCTGCGTGCTAAAGGTTTGAGAAGAAGCAAAGTAGCCTTCTTTTGTAGCGCCTACTTTGTAAAGCTTTTCAGTTTTAAGATTGAAGAAGTAAGGCTCATCTCCGCGCGATGAATCGGTATTTATTACCACATCGCCTTCCTTCAGGTTATCGCTGCGCAAAGAGAGGTTGATGGCGGCCCCGCTGATGTTTTGCCTGGTAGCATCATCAATTACGTGGCCTTTTACCGCTACCCAAATACGGCGGTCGTATTTAAAACCGAAAATATCATCGCAGCAGGTTTTGCCACGCACAGAGAAAATGCCCGGCCTGTTTGAAACCAGGTAACCATCTTCCATGCTTTTGCCAAAAATGAAATCATAATCGTCGCAGGCGGAGTTAAAAGGAGCGCCTAGGTTTTCTACACCTGTATTAAAACGGCCACCGGCATCAGCCTGCGCCTTGTAAATATCGATGCCACCCATGCTTATCCAACCATCCGAACTGAAATATAGTGTTGAAGTTTTTACATCAAACATGGGCGATACCTCGTTACGGTCGGTATTCACTTTACTGCCGACATTGCGTGGGGTAGTAAATTCCCCTTTTTTATTTACTACGCTGTACCAAATATCCGTGCCGCCACGGCCACCTTCGCGGCTTGAAACAAAATACAATGCGTCAGATCCATTTATTGCCTTAGCAGCATAGTAGGGGTGCGTATTGGTGCATTCTTTAGCATTTATTTCATCATTCAACCGCTTACCATCCTGCCATTTGCCCTCTTTGCGCTCGCTCATGTATATTTCGCAATCAGGTTTTAAGAAGTCAACATTGCAAAGCGTGTAAAACATTTTGCCACCATCAGGTGAAAAAGCCGGATTGCTGATGTGTTTACCGTTTGTTTTCAATTCTTTGAACTGTTCTGCCTTGGAAAAGCTTTCACCGTTTACTTGGCTGTAGTACATTTTTACAACCGCTTCAGGGCTGTTGCCTTTTCCTTTTTCATCGCGTATTACGGTATCAGAATGAACGGAAGCAAAAAACAGCGAATCGCCATCAAGCGCTGGAGCCATATCGCCATAGTTGCTGTTTACATTCTGGTCGACATGCGCTAGCTTCACAAAAGGATCGGGCTTAGCTTCTTTTAAGGCAAAATTACAGCCGTCAATTTCGATACGCGCCCATTTCTTCATTTTTACGGCGTCCTCTTTATCCTTATACACTTTGCTAAAGCGCAAAAACATAGGTATAGCCTCCTTGTATTTACCCTGCATTTTAGTGGTTATAGCGGCGTAATAAAGGGCTATAGGCTGGTTGGTGCTGTCCGCATTGTAGGCTTTCATAAAATACTCCGCTGCGTTTTCATAATCGCGTGCCAGAAAGTAGGATTGCGCCAGGTTGAACAGTATGCCTGTTTCAGCAGGGTCGTTTTTCAGTATTTCCAGGTAGTAGTCGGTAGCACCAAAAATATTACCGGTAGCAAGGGCATCATTGGCCGCCTGCTGGTATTTCTTCTTGTTGAATTTCTCATCCGGCAGGGCATGAAGCATACTGCTTGCCAACATACAGCTAAGGGTAAAAAGGGCGGCCAAAAATCTCATACGCAATAAGGATTACATCCTTGGGCAGGGCACCAGTATAGGAGCACTGATTGATTTGGTTTTTATAAATCCGGTATAAATAATTGCCAGTTCAAATGCCCCGCGGCCATCAGTGGCGGGCTTCAAGGTTGATGTATTGATGTCGTAGGCCGCCATAACGCGCACTTTGTAGTATTCAATACCTGCCGTAACAATGGCTGCATCCTTGCCGGTTACACGGCCCCAGGCGCCAATGCTTGCTATAAGTTCAGACTTTGCCACCGGCATATGATATTCAAACGAGCTGCCGAAGTTTATCTCCTGGTTCTTTAGTTGATACTGGTAAATGAAATTGGGGCAGATGTAAAAATTTTTGTAAGCCTTAATGCGGATACCTTCGTGCACCGTAAAGCGCATGGCTTTGGTTACCTTTTGCCCCAGAAAAGATTCCTTAGGCGCCACCAGGTGATAAACCGTAAAGCCGGTCATAAAGCCTACCACATCCTTTATAGTGCTTTGGTGCAAAAAGCCGGCTGACATATCGAAATAGCCAATATTAGGCTTGCTGAAGTTTTCGCCATTGCTTTGGGTAAGGTCAAAATCCTGCCCGTTAAATTGCGTGGGAAAAGCCAACTGCTGCCATTTAAGGCTTTTTTGAGTATAGCCCAACGCCACGCCCAGGCCTAAAAAATGTTTGTGGTCTTTATCTAATCCCTTATGGAAGGCAGCGCTTACCATTCCGCTGTTCATGGTAAGTTTTCCATCGCCGCTGCGGTCGCCTGTAAAAACGCCGCCTACGCCAAAAATGTCGTTCTTAAGCTTGGTTTGCAGCAGTTTAATATCAAACGAGCCTGAATAGGTAACAAAAGGAGTAGAAATGCTGCGCCACTGGTTGCGGTAAATGCCTGCGGCACGGTAAGTGCCATCATTAACACCCGAAAGGGCCGGATTTAAGTTAAGCGGACTGGCGTAGAACATACTAAAGTGGATGTCCTGCGCATAGGTATTGAGGCTTATTAATAGTAAAACGGCAATGCGGGTAAAAAGCTTCAAGGGCGTATATTTTACTGCTGAAATAAAAATATAAAATTCTAACGCTACCAAAAACAAAATGCTTTTTATATTCGGAAATAATTAAAACGAAGTATGAGAGCCATTTATGCCCTTGCGGCCGTAGTTTTTTTCTTTTCGGTACAGTCCTGCAGCCAATGTGTGGAGTGCATAAAATACCCCCAGCCAACCGAAAAACTCTGTAAAAAGGATTTTGCTTCAGACGACAGCTACAGCCAGGCCTTTCATTATTACGAGGGCAACGGCTACGACTGCAAGTAATTAAGCTTTCTTTTTAAGCCTGGCCATGTAAAAGCCATCGAAACCCGACAGGGCAGGTGATATAGATTGTTGTTCCACTAACTCAAAACCTGTATTGCTTTGCAGAAAAGCTTGAACCTGCTTTTCGTTTTCTGAAGGGAATATGCTGCAGGTAGAATAAACCAATATACCACCCGGCTTAATCATATTGTGGTAGTTGTTAAGTATAGAGGCCTGAACCCTGCGGACATCCTCCATAAAAGCAGGGGTCATCTTCCACTTCGCATCCGGCTTACGGCGCATTACCCCTGTTCCGCTGCAGGGCACATCCAGCAAAAGCCGGTCGGCATAATGCTTTAAATGTTCAATGGTTTGGGGTTCGGCAGGCTTCACCTCAAGGTTATTTACCCCACCGCGCATTGCCCTTTTCTTTAACTCCTCCAGTTTGTTAGCGTTTACATCCAGGGCCATTAATTTTCCGCTGTTGTTTAGCGTTGCCGCAATGTGCAATGTTTTGCCGCCACCACCTGCGCAGGCATCAATCACACGCATCCCTTCCTTAACTTGTAAAAAGGGCGCTACTAACTGCGATGAGGCATCCTGCACCTCAAACCAACCGCTTTTGTAGGCAAAATGGTTTCTGAAATTCTTTTTCGCCGCCAGCAACAGGCCGTTGGGCAGGCCGGGTATTTCGCTGTATTCAATTTGCTCCTTATCAAACACGGCCAGCAAGGCTGCCCTGGTAGTACGTAAAGTGTTTACGCGTATGCAAAACCGGGCCGGTTGGTTAAGCGCATGCATTTCGGCAGGCCAATTTTCGCCTAACTCTGCCCTGCCCATGTCATCCAGCCAATCAGGTATGGACTCCGCAATTTTAACCACCGAAGCAGCCTGCAACTGCCGTGCTTTTATGCTTTCGGCATTTAGCCCTTTAAACTCATCCCATTCCGGTAATTCAATATCCTGAAGCAGCAGCCGCGTGCCTAACAACCGGTATAACGATTCCGGACTTGTGGCTTCAGTTTGGCAGCAAAACTCAAATAGCCGTTTAAAGCGCACAATGGTGTAGATGTTATCAGCAATAAAAGCCCTGTCTCGCGAGCCCCAACCCTTGTTACTTTGCAAAAGTTGTTCAACAGTGGTATCGGCCTGTTTGTTTAAAAGCAGAATATCGCCAAGGCCTTTAACTACAGCGTGAACTAAGTTGCGGTGGAATTTCAACGAGGGTATTTTAAAACTGTTAGCGGACAATAATTTTACCGGGGTATATGCGGTTGCTGTCCGTTATGCGAATAAAGTAAACGCCGCTTGAAAAATCTGCCGTGCTTATGCGCACGTTACTTTTGGCAGCGCTGCTTTCAAAAAATACTCTTTCGCCCAGTACATTAAATACTTCCGTAACAGGTTGGTTAAAGTTCCCCTCGCTGAGTGCACACACAAAATAATCCTGTGCAGGGTTGGGGTAAAGCAACAACCTTTCGGCAGGCTTAGGTACGTCTACAGCTACCAAAGGTATGGTGCTGGTATCCCAAAGCGAATCGGAATAAAGCATCATCCCCCCGCGTGAATTGCCTATAAGGTATTCCGCTTTGCCGTCCTGGTTAATATCTGCAATAGAGATGGTTGCTTTAGAACCGGCATCCTGTCCTAATACGTTTGCATCAAGCAAGGTAAAGTTGGCGGTGAGGTCAGCCGTGTTTACCTTGTATTTGTAAACGCGGCCCTCGTTGCAGCCAACGTATATAACGGTGTTCGTATCTTCTTTGGTAACAAAAGGGCTGCTGTAACCTTCAGTAAAGCCTGGCACGGTTACATTAACACCACCGAAGAAACTGATAGAAGAGTCGGGGTGAAACTGCGCATTGAATTTTGTGCCGAAGTTGTGAAAGAAAGTAAGCTTACCATCCTTACGGCCCACTACCAAGTCGTTAACTGAGTCGCCATCCATATCGTAAATAAAGGGCGCGCTGTAGTTACCAATATCCAGGTTGAAATATTGTGGAGTGGTGGGGTTGGGGCCAAACTTGGCTAACTGCCCACCGGTGTTTTTGAAATAGTAAAGAAAACCCTGCGATTCGCCCACCAGCATATCTTTAAAGCCATCACCATCCAAATCGCCAAAGCCGGGATGAACCGCAATAAGGTTAAGACTATCGAAGTTGTTGTAACTTTCGGTAGTCATTTCAAAACGGGGAGAAGTTGAAGTGCCTGTATTTTGATAAATGGCCAGGGTTGACTTGTAGGTATTAAAGGGCCTGAAGTAACCATAGTTTCCTACAACAATATCCATTAAGTCATCGCCATTAAAATCAAAAAAATAAGGTTTTGAATCGGTGCCGAAATCGGTAAAATGACGGACTAAAAAACTATCGGTTACGTATTGAAACTGGCAGGCTTGCTCGGTATTGTAATAAGCCATAACATTTTTAACATCACGCCCGCCGGCTTTGGTATTAGGGGCAATCAGCAGGTCTTCCAATCCATCGCCGTTGAGATCAGCACCAAAACCACCAGGGTAGGTTGGCATTAAAATAGAGGTGCCGCAGGATGGGAACAAGGAATCCCACGAACAGGCCTGTGCAAATGAACTATCGCCACAGTTGTGTATAAAAGCCAGGTTATCGTAACCGATATTGCCGTTAAGCAAATCTACATCATGGTCATTATCGGCATCAAAACTGTAAATGGTATTACCTGCATGGCGCTGTCCATCAGGGGGAGCCTGCTGCCCACCGCTGCCACCTTTGCAGCTAACGTTTAAAACAATACTGTTGCTGATAGAATTTTGAGCAAACAGACCCCAGCACATAGTATTTTCAATAAACTTGAGTGAATCATAAGCATAGTGTATGTCTCCGGGGTGTTCGGCAAACTGGTTTTCATAATACTCTACCGACGAACCAAAAATGCCATAGGTTAAAACATCTATATCGCCATCGCGGTTAACATCTACAAAGGCCGGTATATCGTCAACGTTGGTCCATATGTTTACGTTGTATTGGCCATCATTATACAGCAGCAAGGGGCTTACCAAATCAAAGTGCAGTTCGTTGTTTACAAGGCTGCCTTTAAAAACCCGGGTGCCGGTGTTTTCGTGCGTAAATATGTCGGGTATATTATCGAAGTTATAATCGCGTATAACGGCCCATGCATTTAAATCAGCCGGGAAAAGGCTTTCGTATTGCGGAGCATAAAGGTAAGAGGTGTCGCCCTGGCCTGCGGTTTTCAAATAGGTGAGAACCTTATCGCCCACCCTATCGAACACAAAAAGGTCCATCAGGTTATCGTGGTTCAAATCTATCTCTGAAAATTGCGGAGAGTTTAACCCTCCCATCCATGGGGCGCGGAATTCAATATTGTTGCGTTCAACCGGTACGCTGATTACCCTGTATTTAGGGCCCTGCGCTAAAGCACATAGCGCCCAAACGCAGGTTAAAACGGTAAGTACGTGTTTCATACTTACGAAGATGGGAATAATTAAGAATTAGTTGCGGCAATTAACAAGGGCTTAAGCACAGTAGCAGCTATCGAAGCAATTCGTGAAACACCATATATACCCCAATAGCAACCAGCGCCCAGCCAAAAAGGATGCGCAATTTTTGGGTAGGCACTTTGGCCTGTAGCGCATGCCCGATAAACACGCCTGTGATAGAGAAAGCGGAAAAAGCAGCCAACAGCAGCCAGTCAATATGTGGGTTAAGTGTCAAATCTCCGATAAAACCTACCAGCGAGTTTACGGCCACCAAAACCAGCGAAGTGCCTATTGCCTTTTTCAGGTCCAGGTTCGCATAATGCATTAAAGCCGGGGTCATAAGAAAGCCGCCACCCGCGCCCACCATACCTAAAAACGTGCCCAGTAAAACAGCATACATTACCAGCTTACTATGGCTTAAACTGTGGGGTTCGGCATCGCTTTCAGAGGGCGTTTTCGCAAAAATCATTTTGTAGGCTGCAATAAAGATAGCTACGGAAAGCAACAATAAAATGAGGTGGTTTTTATCCAGCGTAAAATTGCCTACCGTAAAAATTTCGTGAGGGATAGCAGGCAGCACAAAACGCCGGATACAAAAAACCGTGATTAGCGACGGAATACCGTACCATAACACAGCCGAAAAGTCCACCATTTTTTTGCGGATGTTTTGCACGGCGCCGCTACTGGCGGTTACACCCACTAAAAAGAGCGAATAACCGGTGGCCACCGCGGCGCTTAACCCAAAGAAACCTGTAAGGGTAGGAACGGAAAGCAGAGCCCCACCGCCACCCAGCAGGCCTAAAACAAGGCCGGTTAGCAGTGCACCTATGTATCCTAAAACATGGTAAACGTCCATCAGGGGTAAAGATTCAGAAATAAATGGTAATAGCACAATCTTAGTAGCTTGATTGTTGTCATTACTAACTATGCGCTAAAATTATTTCAATTTTAAGTTGATTAACACTTGCACGCGTCAATTAATTTTTAAATTCGCTTTATGCTGGTTGTAAAAAATATAATGATTTGTTGTTGCTGCCATTCGCCAAACGAGGGGTAGTATATGCATTGATTTATATTGAGCAAAAGATATGTGACCCTTCGTAACCCGAGGGGTTTTTTGTTTTTAAAACGATAAGTATGAAACCTGAATTGTCAGCAAAAATTGATTTTAGCCGCTTGCCTTCGAGGGCGTTAACGCACCGTTTTGTGGATGGGCTGGTGGACTACCTTTTTCCTGTTGAAGCTAACTTTAGCTTTAACGAGGACCTGCATGATGAAAAGGCGGATAAACTCCGGCTGATGTTAAAGGGTTTGCTGGAGCCCGTGCATGTGCCGGTAATAGCGGCCGATGAGTTGATTGGCCAATTTTTTGCAGTTATACCATCGGTTTACATAAAGTTGATTAAAGACGCAGAGCTTTTTTTGCAAAGCGATCCCGCGGCTGAATGCATTGAAGAGGTGATACTGGCCTATCCAGGGTTTTACGCTATTACCGTTTACCGCATTGCGCACGAATTGGTAAAATTAAATGTGCCAATTATACCGCGCATTATTACGGAATACGCACATGCCAAAACAGGGATAGATATACATCCCGGTGCGCAAATTGGGTTTCCGTTTTTTATTGACCACGGCACGGGAGTGGTGGTAGGGCAAACTACCGTTATTGGCAATAGTGTAAGGCTATACCAGGGGGTAACGCTTGGCGCTTTAGCAGTAAGGAAAGAAGGCCAGGGAGAGAAGCGGCACCCTACAATTGAAGACAATGTGATAATATACGCGGGTAGTTGTATACTGGGTGGCGACACCGTAATAGGGCACGATAGTGTTATTGGCGGTAATGTGTGGTTAACCCAAAGCATAGTGCCTTATTCTGTAGTTTACCACAAAAGCGAAGTACACATACGCGATAAAAGCGAAATGAATGGCGTAGTGGATTTTGTAATTTAAAGTTTATAAGTAATGCAGAACAAAAAACAATTAATTAACCAGAACGGCTGTTTAACCACTAGCCATTTATTTCTAACTATTAACTGATATGAGAGCAAACAACATTTTAGAAACTATAGGCAACACGCCTCACTTGCGCATTAATCGTTTATACGGCAACCAGCACGAAGTATGGATTAAGCTTGAGCGCAGTAATCCCGGTGGAAGTATTAAGGACAGAATAGCATTATCGATGATAGAAGATGCTGAGAAACGTGGCCTGCTTAAGCCCGGCAGTGTAATTGTAGAACCTACTTCAGGCAATACCGGCATTGGCCTTGCCTTGGTTGCAGCGGTTAAAGGCTATAAGTTGATACTGGTAATGCCGGAATCAATGAGCGTAGAAAGGCGCAGGCTTATGAAAGCATATGGCGCTACGTTTGAGCTTACCCCGCGCGAAAAGGGAATGAAAGGGGCCATTGAAAAGGCAAACGAATTAGCAGCCTCAATTCCGAATTCGTGGGTGCCACAACAGTTCGATAACCCTGCCAATATTGAGGTGCATGTGCGCACCACGGCGCAGGAAATTCTAAAGGACTTTCCGGAGGGCATTGATTATCTGATAACCGGCGTAGGAACCGGTGGCCACATAACGGGTGTTGCCCGTGTATTAAAAGAAAAGTTTCCCAACCTTAAAGTGTTTGCGGTGGAGCCGGCCCTCTCCCCTGTAATAAGCGGCGGACAGCCGTCACCGCATCCAATTCAAGGTATTGGCGCAGGCTTTATCCCCTCTAACCTGGATACGAAAATTCTGGATGGCGTAATTACCGTAACCAAGGAAGAAGCGTTTGAGTTTGCTATACGCGCCAGCAAGGAGGAAGGATTGTTTGGCGGAATAAGTAGCGGGGCCACACTGGCAGCCATTAATAAAAAGCTGCCTGAGATTGCAGCGGGGAAAAAGATACTTGGCTTTAACTATGATACCGGCGAAAGGTATTTAAGTATTGAAGGCTTGTTTGAACTTTAAATGGTTTTTAGGTAGAAGCCCGTTGCGCATTGATTAAATGCCGCGGGCTTTTTTATTGCTTTAAGGCGTTATCGATGTCGCGTTTTAAAATGTTTTCGATACCCGGTAAGCCGCCAACGTAGCTGTTAAGTATTTTGCCGCTGCGGCTGATAACAAGGTGCGTTGGGTAAACGCCCACGCCAAATTTATCAATAAGGGAAACCGCCTCGGGGCACACTTTATAGCTTATAGGTTGCTTAGCAATAAAGGCTTTAACCTTGCTTAACTTCTCGTAGTTAGGGGCCAGAAAAACGATATCCTTCCGCCCTTTGTATTTTTCTACCAGGCTGTCCAAATCGGGCATCTCGTAAATGCAGGGTTTACACAATGTAAACCAAAAGTTCATCACTACCACTTTACCTTTTAAATCATCTGAGCTTATAACGGTGCTATCCAACAGGTAGGTTTCAAAGTACGGCATCATATCGCCCACCTTAGGGCCCGGTAGGTTTTCAGCACCGGGTATTTTGGCAATTGTTTCGCGCTTGCCCTTATCGGCAGCAGTGGCATTGCGTAATTCATATTCGGTAATGCGTCCGCTTTTGTCGCGCACGGGGTCCAGCGTGTAACCACCTGTTGAAAGCATTTTAATCAGTGTGTTATAGGGTATGCGTGTACCAAACGAATCGCGCACCATGGTGTGCTCATCAATTTGCACCCGGAAGGAGGACTTTTGGGCACCTGCAGTTAAAAAGAAAAGGCTAAGTATTAATACAGTGCCAGCTAACTTCAAAATCTTCATCCAATACATTGTCGTCACCCTTTTTATTCATACGCAGATATACTGCATTTGTTGTTACACAAATTTTCTGCCAACTGATTATAACAGAAATTTAATAATAGTTGGGTGAAAAAAACGTTCAATAGGGTAAATACCAAACATGAGAAACCTGAGCCTGTGTTTTGCAATTTTGACCCTGAGTTGCTCTGCACCCTACCAACGGGCAAATAAACCTGTATTGGATGTTTCGCAGTATAATAGGTATAGCTGGAAGCAGGATTATACTGCAGAGAATAAATTGATTAACCGCATACCCGCACCAGATGGTTACGAAAGAAAAGCGGTAGAGAAAAAAAGTTTTGCTGATTGGTTGCGTAACCTGCCATTAAAGCCCGGCCACCCGGATGTATTGCTATACAACGGTGAAAAAAAGAACAGACAGGACGTGCACTTTGCCGTAATTGATATGGATGCAGGCAATAAAGATTTGCAGCAGTGTGCTGATGCAGTTATAAGGCTGAGGGCTGAATACCTTTATGCTCAAAAAGCTTACGATGAAATACACTTTAATTTTACCAATGGATGGCGCTGCGATTATAATAAGTGGAGACAGGGTTTCAGAACGAAAGTGAGCAATAACCTGGTGGAATGGCAGAAAACTGAAAAGCCGGACGATTCCTACGAAGGTTTTAAAGGCTACCTGCAAACCATTTTTACTTACTGCGGAACAAACTCATTGAGTTTGGAACTTAAGCCTGTAAACAATGTACATGATGTTAAGGCCGGGGATGTGTTTATTAAAGGGGGCTTTCCGGGACATGCCGTTTTAGTGGTGGATGTTGCGGAGAACAATAAAGGAGAAAAAGTGTTTTTGCTGGCCCAAAGTTATATGCCTGCCCAGGATGTCCATATTCTTGTTAATCCCAACAGTAACGAACTATCGCCCTGGTATTCGGAGAAGTTTTTTGAAGTGTTGGTTACACCTGAATGGACCTTCTATAAACAGGACTTAAACTCCTGGTAAACACACAGTTGCCCTGGCTGATAAAAATCATTTAGAATTAGTCTAAATAAATTTGAAATATCGCACCGCACGTATAGATTTGCCCCTATTTAGACAAATTCTAAACAACAGTGAATGCGAAAGATACTTACCCTATTATTGGCTTTGGTGCTGCTTACTTTCACGGCCTGTAAAAAAGACAAAGGGCCCAGTGAGGAGCTTAAAAAGCAGGCCGTTTCTAATTACGCCAACATAGTTTACAATAACTATTCCGACGCTTTGGCCAAAGCCCAGGTTTTAAAAACTAAAGTAGATGCCTTTGTTGCCAACCCAACGCAAGCAGGTTTTGATGAAGCTAAGCAAGCCTGGTTGGATGCGCGTGTGCCTTACGGGCAAACGGAAGTTTACCGTTTTTACGGAGGCCCGATAGATGATGCCAACGGCCCAGAAGGTTTGTTGAACGCCTGGCCTATGGATGAGAGCTTTGTAGATTATGTGCAGGGCAATACCAACGCCGGTATTATAAATGACCTTGTTACTTATCCTTCAATAACCAAAAGTTTAATTGAAAGCCTTAATGAAAGTGGCGGCGAAACGAATATTAGTTGTGGCTATCATGCGGTTGAGTTTTTGCTATGGGGACAGGATTTCAGCGCTTCTGCAGCAGGCAGCCGGCCTTATACCGATTACCTAACCACCGGTGGCACCGCCGGTAACCAGGTACGTAGAGGAGAATATCTTAAAGCCTGCGCCGATTTAATTGTGGAACATCTGCAATATGTTACTAATGCCTGGGCGCCCAACAGTAATAATTACCGCAAAGATTTTGAGAACGGAAACACCGACCTGGCTTTAACGCATATAATACAAGGCATGGGCTTTCTTTCGAAAGGAGAATTGGCCGGAGAACGTTTGGAGGTTGCTTATGATTCGCAACTTCCGGAGGACGAGCACTCCTGTTTTAGCGATAATACCCATACTGATGTACGCATGAATGCCTTAGGTATTAAAAATGTATTCTTTGGCAGCTATACCAAAAGCGATGGCAGCACCATCAGTGGCACAGGTATATATGAAATTATCAAAGCAAAAGACACCGACCTTGGCGAAGAACTGGAAGAAGATATTGATGAAAGCGTGGACGCCTGCAACGATATACTGGCTCCCTTCGATCAGCAGATTTTGGGCAGTAACCCAAGCGGAAGACAGACTGTAAAGACCGCCATTGATAAATTGAAGGCGCAGGGAGATAAAATTGCCGTAGCGGCTCAGGTCCTGGGCTTAAACATTACAGTGGAGTAAACGAATGAGAAATAACGCGCTCCTTACTTTTTGCATTGCCTTATTGGTTTTTGCTTCAATGCACAGCTGTAAGCCCGAAAAGGCTGCAGATGGCTACGAAGCAGGCGAGGAGTATTCAGGAGGAGCCACCACTGTTTCCGACTTTTCAGAGAATGCCTTTAACCATGCTGCCCCCAACTTAACGGCGGATGACGAAACCAAATTTTCAGTGGGCAATTCCTTCTTCCGTCAAAACTGGGTTATTGCTCCGTCCAGTACAGTGGGCCGCGATGGATTAGGACCTATGTACAATGCACTGGGCTGCTCCGGCTGTCACTTACGTGATGGCCGTGGCCGTGCACCTATAGGCAACGAAGGCGTAACAGGTTTTCTCTTCCGTCTTAGCAACCCGGGTACCGATGTGCACGGCGGACCTGCACCTGATGCTGTTTACGGCGGCCAGTTTCAAAACCTTGCTATACCCGGTGTAATGAACGAGGGTGATTTTACCATTACGTATGCTATTGCAGATGGCGCTTACCAGGACGGAAACGGTTACGGATTACAAATTCCGGTTTATACGCTAAACGGTAACTATGGTCCGTTGAGTGGTTTATTGGTGTCTCCCAGAGTTGCCCCGCAAATGTGCGGACTGGGTTTGCTGGAAGCCATAAATGAAGGTGATATTTTGAGCAGAGTTGATGAAAGCGATGCCAATGGAGATGGTATATCCGGCAGGGCGAATTACGTATGGGATTATTTAAGCGGAACAACCGCGCTTGGCCGCTTTGGCTGGAAGGCAAATCAACCAAACCTGCGCCAACAGGTAGCGGGTGCTTTTAATGGTGATGTCGGTATCACCTCTTCACTTTTTCCCAACGATCATTGCACTTCGGCACAAATGGATTGCCAAAATGCCCCAAATGGAAATGATAGTGGAACTGCATACGAGCTAAGCGATTACCAATTAGAACGGGTTACTTTCTACTCTGCCACATTAGGCGTACCCGCCCGCAGAGGGGCTAAAAACGAAGAAGTACTTGCCGGTAAAAAGCTGTTTCAACAGGCAGGTTGTGATAAATGCCATACGCCATCCTATACTACCGGTACACATCCAACAATACCCGAGGTAAGTAATCAAAAGATTTTCCCTTACACTGATTTATTGTTGCATGATATGGGTGCGGGCCTTGCTGACGGCAGGCCCGATTACCTGGCCAGCGGCAATGAATGGCGCACTCCGCCACTATGGGGTATTGGTTTGTTTAATGTTACCAACGGCCATACCAACTATTTGCACGATGGCCGGGCCCGTAACCTGCAAGAAGCCATTTTGTGGCATGGCGGAGAAGGAGAAACAGCAAAAGAAAATTTTAGAAAAATGAAGGCCACCGAGCGTGCGGCCTTGGTTCAATTTCTGCAATCGTTATAGATATGATAAAGAATAGTATAATATTATTGAGCCTGCTGGCCTTAGTCGCCTGCCATAAACCGCAAAGTCCGCTTGAGAACTACGACCGCAGCGCTATGCTTAAAAATACGGCTGATAGTGTTATTGCGCCCTCGTATTCGGCGCTGGCAGATGCCACTAACCAGTTAAACGCTTCGGCCGGCACCTTTGCAGGTAATGTAAATGCAGGGACACTTACTGATTTGCGAAATAATTGGAACAACGCCACCGCTAAATGGATGCGTTGCGAAATGTTCAATTTTGAGTATGCAAATGCTAACTCCTTAAATAACCAGATTGATGCGTGGCCTGTAGATATAGCTGTTATTGAAAGTGAAATACACGGCAGCAATACCATTGATGAGAGTTATATTGCCGCCACGGGAACTACCCGCAAAGGCTTAAGCACGGTGGAATATCTTTTATACGGCACGGCCAACAATCAGCAGCAGGTGATTGACAGCTTCACCACCTCGGCATTTGCGGCAAGAAGGTTGCAATATCTGCAGGCGGTTTGCGCGCACATAAAAACACAAACACAGGCAGCAGCTACTGATTGGAACGGGGGAACTTCCTACAATCATTTTATCAGCCAAACGCAATTGGATATCAGCGGCTCCATGAACCTGCTGGTAAACGGTTTAATTGAGCATATTGAATTTGTGCGCAAGAGTAAAGTGGGTAAACCGCTTGGCACGGATAATGGTGGTGTTGCAGACGGCAGCCTTGCTGAAAACCGCTATGCGCCCCGCTCTATCGAAAATATAAAGGAGAACATTGTAGCCTGGAGAGATATAATTACCGGCAAGAGTGGAACCGGGCTGGATGATTACCTCGACCATGTGGATGCGCAATACAACGGGCAGAAACTTTCATCGGCTTTAGTGGGGCAATTAGATGTATGTGTACAAAAAGCGGATGCCATTACGCTGCCGCTAAGTGATGCAGTTACGCAGCAACAAAGCCAGGTGCAAGCCCTTTACCTTGAGCTGAAAAAGTTAACCGTGATGACAAAGGCGGATATGTCCTCAAGCCTTGGGGTAATTATAACCTTTAGCGATAACGATGGAGATTAGAAAAGCCATAAACAGGTTTTTTGATGGCTTATGGAAGGATGTCTCCATAGCGCCACTTGTCGTTTTCCGCATCGCTTTTGGCGTAATGATGTTTTGCGGCATGTTGCGCTTTTGGAGCAAGGGCTGGATAGAAGCATTATATATTAAGCCGCAGTTCTTCTTTACCTATTACGGTTTTGAGTGGGTAAAGCCACTTGGCGCAACCGGTATGTACGTGGTGTTTACCCTGCTGGCGCTTAGCTCGCTGTTTATAGCTTTAGGATTTTTGTATCGCTACAGCAGCATTGTGTTTTTTGTGCTGTTTACCTATGTGGAGTTGATTGATAAAACCAACTACCTCAATCACTACTACTTTATCAGTATTGTTAGCATGCTGCTCTGCGTGTTGCCCGCTGCAGCTGATTTTTCTTTAGATGCCCGTTTGGGATTAACCAGGCGCTTGCAGCAGGTGCCGCGCTGGGCCATTCTTACCTTACAACTACAAATGGCTGTAGTCTATTTTTTTGCAGGGGTGGCCAAAATAAATTACGATTGGCTGATTAGCGCCATGCCGCTTAGGATATGGCTGCCCTCTAAACAGGAGATTTTTTTGCTGGGTAATTTTGTAAGCCAGCCCTGGGCAGCCTGGTTGTTTAGCTGGGCCGGTATGCTGTTTGACGTGGGCATTGCTTTCTTTCTCTTTAATCGTAAAACAGTATGGTGGGCTTATGCAGCAGTGGTAGTGTTTCATGTGCTTACCGCAATTCTCTTCCCTTTTATTGGCATGTTCCCTTTTGTAATGATTGTTTGTGCCACGGTTTTTTTGCCTGCCACCTTCCATGCAAGGTTATTAAGCCCCTTCAGGAGAATTGATAGTGTAGTACAAGGCGTGACTTTTGGTAAAACACCGGCCTATCGCGTTGTTGTAGCAATGCTCTTCATTCACTTTAGCATTCAGGTGTTGTTGCCATTCAGGTATGCTTTGTATCCCGGTAAGTTGTTTTACAGCGAAGAGGGATTTCGTTTTAGCTGGCGGGTAATGTTGATGGAAAAGGGGGGCTGCGTGTTTTTCCATGTCAAGGATAGAACTACGGGCAAAACATACGAGATAAATAACCATGACTACCTTACCATGCAGCAGGAAAAGCAAATGAGCACGCAGCCTGACATGATTCTGCAATTTGCTCATCATCTAAAAAGCATTTATAGCGAAAAGATAAATACGCAGAAGATAGAAGTATATGCAGAAGCTTATGTAACGCTTAATGGCCGCAGCAGCACTTTAATGCTTGACCCCGCTGTAAATCTGGCGGAGGAAAGAGACGGTTTCTTGCATAAAAATTGGATAATAGCAGCCGCTTATTAAAATGAGAACTGCTGCCTGTATTTTCTTTTTGATTTTAACCTTTGGCTTAAGAGCGCAGACTTTTACTATCAGCGGCTTATTAGTTGAAGAAGGCAGTGCCAAACCTGCCGTAGACATAAACGTGCTACTCGATAAATCAACTTTGAGAACCACAACGGATAGCACCGGAAGGTTTAAACTGGAGGGCGTAGTGCCCGGTAACTACAAGCTGGTCTTCAAAAATTTTCTGTTTGAAAAGAAAGTGATTGATATTGTTGTAAGCAACGGTGACGTGCAGTTACAGTTGGTTCCCCTGAAACCTTTTGTAAAGCAGTTAAGCGAAGTTACAGTTACAACCGACCAACAAACGTTTGGCGTAACGCGCTTAAAATCGGTTGAAGGCACGGCCATATACGAGGGGAAAAAGAATGAGGTGATTGTGATGCGAGATATGAATGCTAATCTTGCGGCCAATTCATCGCGGCAAATATTTTCTAAGGTTCCGGGGATAAACATTTGGGAAAGCGACGCCGCCGGTTTGCAATTAGGGGTTGCTACAAGGGGCCTGGACCCTAACCGCACATCCAATTTTAACTTAAGACAGAACGGCTATGATATGACGGCCGATGCCCTGGGCTATCCGGAAGCGTACTACGTACCCCCGGCTATCGCAGTGGAACGTATAGAAGTTGTGCGCGGCGCAGCCTCCTTACAATACGGCCCGCAGTTTGGCGGCATGATGAATTATGTATTGCAGAAAGCGCCGGCCGATAGAAAAATTGAATGGACATCTTACACTACGACCGGAGCTTATAAATTGGTTAACACCTTTAATAGTTTGGGCGGAACATTGGGATGTTTCCACTACTATGGCTATCATGATTACAAGCAGGGGGAAAGTTGGCGCCCGAATGGCAATTACAGAATGCATAACGCTCATGTATCTGTGGGGTATCAGTGTACAGAACGCCTTTCAGTAAATGCCGAGTATACCTACTCACATTATCTTGCCCGGCAACCCGGCGGCCTTACTGATGCGCAGTTCAACAGTAATGCTCGCAGTTCCTTACGCAGCCGCAATTGGTTTGCTACTAACTGGAACATATTGGCCTTAACGCTCAACTATAAGCACAATGCCTTCCACCAGTTTAATATACGCGCATGGGGATTTTTAGGCAGCCGCAATGCGATGGGCTACCTGGCGCCTGCCAATAGGATTGATGACCTTACGCAAAACCGCGACCTGATAAAGGATGATTACAAGAATGGTGGTATTGAAGGGCGCTATGTTTGGAAATACTACATCAAAAAGTATGTGTCATCATTGCTTGTAGGGGCGCGTTTTTATGGTGGCGTTACCCGCAAGGCGCAGGGCTCAGCCGATAGTACAGCCGGTTCGCAGTTCAGGTTTTTAAATCCCGATTCGCTGGAAGGTTCTGATTATGATTTCCCCGGTATGAATGTGGCGCTGTTTGCTGAAAACGTTTTTAATATCAGCAACAAGGTAAAGATGACCCCAGGCGTACGTTACGAGCACGTTGATACCCGGGCCAAAGGTTATTATCACCAACAGATTAATGATTTTATTGATAGCATAGGCAGGCCGGAAACCCGTGCTTTTAAAAGAGATTTTGTGCTACTGGGTTTAGGCATTAGTTATAATGTTTGGCGCAATACGGAGTTATATGCCAACTTTTCGCAAAACTACCGTGGCATAACATTTACAGATATGCGGGTGCTGCGTACCAGCCAAAAAATAGACCCGAACCTTAGAGATGAGAAGGGCTTTAACGTAGATTTAGGCTACCGCGGTACGGTAGGTAAATGGTTCAACTTTGATGTTAGCGGCTTTTGGCTGCAGTACAATAACCGTATAGGCGAAATACAGATGGTGGATAGCTTCTACAACATTTACCGATATACCACTAATGTTGGCAGCAGCCGCAGCTTGGGCGCCGAAGTTTTTGCCGAGGCCGATTTGCTGGAGGCGGCCGGTGTTTCGCAAAAGGCGGGTAATCTCGGCGTTTATGTTTCTACCGGGTTTACCAATGCCGTGTATACCAGGTCGGCCTATAACGTAGTAGTGGGCAAGTTTTTGGAGTTTGCACCTCAGCTTACGTTACACGCGGGAATTACTTACCGCTACAAAAAATTCAGCACTTCCATACAGGCCTCGTTCACCAGCCGGCAGTTTACTGATGCCAGTAACGCTAAATTTACTGCAACCGGTGTAAACGGATTAATACCCGCGTATTATGTAGTGGACTGGAATGCAAAGTATTCGGTAAAATGCCTGCAGTTTATGGCCGGTATAAGTAACCTTACCAACAATATTTACTTTACCCGCAGGGCGGTAAGCTATCCCGGCCCCGGCATTATACCCTCTGAACCGTTAACTTTTTACATAACGCTGGGTATAAAATTGAATGAGAAGGTGAAAGAGCTTAAATTTGTAACCTTTTAGCAGCGTATTGTATGAGCGAGGAGTTAAAGAAAATAGTTGACGGCCCTTTGGTTCTTAAACCTGTCTTTGTATTGCAGGGCTGTTGCAAACGAAAAAAGTGCTGCAAAAGTTATAAAGAGGGCAAACGGTGTAAAAAGTGCCCTAAGCGGTAAATAATCGATATTCAACGCTCAGTAGTTTGAAGTCTAAGCGGTTTTCCCCCTGTTAATTTTTTTGTCCACAGGCCGTTTTTTGTTGATTTCTCTCACAATTCTACATTCGCGCGCGCTCTATTTTCACGGTGCAATTTTTCAGGACGCAAATCCATTGCGCACTTCATAAACAGTTTTGATACATGGCTAAGCAACAAGAAGAAGCAAGATATACCGAAGATGAGGTGAAAACCCTCGACTGGCTGGAACATATACGGATACGCCCGGGTATGTACATCGGTAAAACCGGTGATGGCTCCAGTATGGATGATGGTATTTACATCCTGCTAAAGGAGGTGGTAGATAACTGTATTGACGAATACCAGATGGGCTATGGCAAAAAGGTAGATGTAACCGTTACCAAGGAAAAGGTTACAGTGCGCGATTATGGCCGGGGTATCCCCTTAGGTAAACTGGTTGATTGCGTATCTCAAATTAACACCGGCGCTAAATACGATTCTAAAGCGTTTAAAAAATCGGTGGGGCTCAACGGGGTAGGTACAAAAGCGGTAAATGCGCTGTCCACTTACTTTAAAGCTTATGCGGTACGCGAAGGCCAGAAGAAACAGGCCGAGTTTGAAATGGGCAAACTGGTTAAGGAACATAAGGTTGAAAAAACCGATGAGCCGAACGGAACATACATTGAGTATGCGCCCGACAATAAAATTTTTAAGAACTACCACTACCTGCACGAGTATGTGGAGCAGATGATTCAGAACTACACGTATCTGAATACCGGCCTGGCATTTTACCTTAACGGGCAAAAGTATATTTCTAACCAGGGCCTTTATGATTTACTGAGCCGCAAAAAAGACCCTGAAACACTTTGCTACCCTATTATACACCTGGTAGGCGAGGAAATTGAAATAGCCATGACACACGATCGCCACTACGGCGAAGAGTATTACAGCTTTGTTAACGGGCAGTATACCATACAAGGCGGTACACATTTGCAGGCGTTTAAGGAAGCAGTGGTTAAAACCGTGCGCGAGTTCTACAAAAAAGACTTTGATACGGTGGATATACGCGAAGCTATTTGCGCAGCGGTGTCCGTAAGAATTCAGGAACCTGTTTTTGAGTCGCAGACAAAAACAAAATTGGGAACAGATAAACTGCATGGTGAAGAAAGAACCATGAAACAGTTTTTGCTGGAGTTTGTAAAGGAAAACCTGGATAACTACCTCCACAAAAATCCGCAAACTGCTGAGGCCCTTTTAAAGCGCATATTGCAGAGCGAGCGTGAGCGTAAAGAAATAGCCGGTATTAAAAAGCTGGCAAACGAACGGGCAAAAAAGGCCAACATCCACAACAAGAAGTTGCGCGATTGCCGTGTGCATTTAAACGATGACAAGAAAACCACAGATGAGGATAAACTGCGCACCACGCTGTTTATTACGGAAGGGGACTCGGCCAGTGGTTCAATCACTAAATCGCGTAATCCGGATTTACAGGCTGTGTTCAGCTTACGCGGTAAACCGCTAAACTGTTTTGGCCTTACCAAAAAGGTGGTTTACGAAAATGAAGAATTTAACCTGCTGCAGCATGCCCTTAACATTGAGGATATGATGGAGGACCTGCGCTACCATAACATCGTAATTGCTACAGATGCTGACGTGGATGGTATGCACATCCGCTTGTTGCTGCTTACCTTCTTCCTTCAATTCTTTCCTGACCTGGTGCGCAACGGGCACGTGAAAATTCTGGAAACGCCTTTGTTCCGCGTACGCAACAAACAGAAAACTATTTACTGCTATAATGAAAATGAAAAGCAGGATGCAATACGAGAATTAAAAGGCAAAGCGGAGATTACCCGATTCAAAGGATTGGGTGAGATTTCGCCGGATGAGTTTGGCGGTTTTATTGGAGAAGATATGCGTGTTAGCCCGGTAATTATTGAAGACAGGATTAAAACTGAAAAGCTGTTGGAATACTACATGGGCAAAAACACCGAGGACCGTCAGAAGTTTATTATAGATAACCTCCGTATTGAAAAAGATACCGTAGATAATGCCACGGAAGTTGAATTAGAACTGGCAGATTAAAAAGGAAGTAATGGCTAAGGAAACAGAGATTACAAATACAGAAGGTGGCGACGGCTCCGTTCACGTGGACGGAATGTTCAAGAACTGGTTTTTAGATTACGCCAGCTATGTAATATTAGAGCGTGCAGTGCCGGCTATCGAGGATGGCTTAAAGCCCGTGCAGCGCAGGATTTTGCATGCGCTAAACGAGATGGACGATGGCCGCTTTAATAAAGTGGCAAATGTTATTGGCCAAAGTATGCAGTACCACCCGCACGGCGATGCCAGTATTGGCGATGCGCTGGTAAACATGGGCCAAAAGGAATTGTTGTTTGATACCCAGGGTAACTGGGGTGATGTGCGTACGGGTGATAGCGCTGCTGCGCCGCGTTATATAGAGGTTCGCCTAAGCAAGTTTGCCAAGGAAGTGGCGTTTAACAACGATACTACCCAGTGGCAGTTAAGTTACGATGGCAGAAAGAAAGAGCCGGTTACTTTACCTATGAAGTTTCCTTTGCTGCTATCGCAGGGGGCTGATGGTATAGCTGTGGGTCTTTCAACCAAAATTTTGCCGCACAACTTTATTGAATTGTGCGAGGCCAGCATTAATTACCTGGAGGGCAAGCGTTTTCGTTTACTGCCCGATTTTTTAACCGGGGGTTATGTAGATGTAAGCGAATACAACAAAGGCGAGCGCGGTGGTAAGGTTAAAGTGCGCGCTAAAATTGAAGCTGTAGATAAGAAGACCTTGGCCATTCGCGAAATACCTTATGGCACTACTACGGTAAGCCTTATCGAAAGCATATTAAAAGCGCAGGACAAAGGCAAAATAAAAATCAAAAAGGTAATTGATAACACCGCCAAGGATGTTGAGATACTGATTGAGTTAGCGCCGGGCGCTGATGCTGATGTAACCATAGATGCCCTTTACGCTTTTACCGATTGCCAGCTTTCTATTTCAGCCAATGCCTGCGTTATTGTGGATGAGAAACCAATGTTCTTAACCGTAAATGAAATACTGGAGCGCTCTACCGAAAGAACAAAGGACCTTCTAAAACAGGAATTAGAAATAAGGCAGGCCGCCCTTAACGAAAAGTGGCACTTCAGCTCGTTGGAAAAGATTTTTATCGAAAAGCGTATCTACCGAAATATTGAAGAAGCTGAAACCTGGGAGGAGGTAATATCAACTATCGACAAGGGGCTTAAGCCGTATAAGAAGTTGTTCCGCCGCGAGATTACTGAGGAAGATATTGTTCGCCTTACTGAAATTAAGATCAAGCGGATTTCAAAATTCGATTCCTTTAAGGCCGATGAAGAAATTAAGGGGATTGAAAATGATCTGAAACAGGTAGCACACGATTTGAAGCATCTTACCGAGTTCAGTGTTGCTTATTTCCAAAATCTGATAAAGAAGTATGGCAAAGGCCGTGAGCGCCGCACAGAGGTAAAAGGCTTTGAAGAAATAGAAATTAAGCAAGTAGCCGCTACTAACGCTAAGCTTTACGTTAACCGCGAAGAAGGCTTTATTGGTACCGGTTTAAAGAAGGACGAGTTTGTTTGCGAATGCAGCGACCTTGATGACATTATTGCTTTTACCCGCGGCGGTAAAATGATGGTGGTGCGCATTGGCGATAAGAAGTTTGTGGGTAAGGATATTATCCATATAGCAGTGTGGAAGAAGAACGACGAGCGCACGGCCTACAATATGGCTTATTACGATGGTGGCAGTAAGCGCGCTTTTGTAAAACGCTTTAACGTAACCGGTGTTACCCGCGATAAGGAATATGACCTTACACAGGGCGCAGCAGGTAGCAAAGTACTGTATTTTACCGCCAATGAAAACAGCGAAGGCGAACTGGTAAAGGTGCAGTTACACCCTAACAGTACTGCACGCATCAAGGAGTTTGAATTTGACTTTGGCACTATTGATATTAAAGGCCGCGCCTCCGTGGGTAATATACTAACGAAGTTTCCCGTGCGCAAAATGGAGTTGATTGAGAAAGGTAAATCGTCCATTGGTGGTATGAAGGTATGGCTGGATGAAAAATTCGGCCGACTGGTAAACGAGGAAAAGGACAAGAGCAAATACCTTGGCGAGTTTAATACCGGCGACCAGGTTATTGTGGCTTACAAGGATGGCAATATTGAGTTAACCAGCTTTGAGTTAACCAATAAATACGAAATGGACGACATACTGAACGTTGAGAAGTTTGCGCCCGAACAGATTTATACCGCCGTTTATTATGATGGCAACAGCAAGGAATTTTATGTTAAGCGCTTTGTTATTGAGCTGAAAACGGAAAAACATAAAACCCCGATCGTAACCGAACATAAGGATAGTAAACTGCACGTATTCTCTTCTCAGCCTGAAGTGTGGGTGAAGTTTAATGTGGAGAAAGGAAAGAATAAGGAGAAGGTGGAAGAAGAAGTGAAGGTAAATGACCTTATAGATGTAAAAGGCTGGAAGGTTTTAGGCAATCGCCTGTCGCAATATCCGGTAAAAGGCAAAGTAACCGAAGCAGAAAAAGCGGTACCGGTAAGCAAGGTAAAAGGCAAAGGAACAGCAGAGGTTGATATGGGAACTACAATAGAGTTTGAAGTAAACCCTAAGGCCAAGAAAAAAGGAAGCCAGGGCGATTTGTTTTAAGCTAACGCCTTTCGATTTTATACTTTAGCAGGGATGAAAATCCCTGCTTTTGTTTTTTTAGTGGTTACTGCCCTGTCGCTGAATGCAAAGAACGATAGCACTGCCGTAATTAATAATGCAGAGGATTACTACGCCGCTGTAAGCCTGGATTCAACCCTGCAGCGTAAAGAGAAGGCCTACGATAACAGCGAAGCCGGAATAACAGAAGGTAAGCTTGTAGCTTTTTATAAAAAGGGCAAGTTGGTGCTGCTGGTAAACAGCCATACAGATGGGCCGCATTGTTACGAGGATATAGCCTTTGCTATAAAAAGCAACTTGCCTGTTTTCAGAGAGGTATTCAGGCAATGTACCTTTGAGGTTGAAGAAGGATCGGTAGAAACGTACACTGACGAGCGCGATTATTTTAAAAAAGGCAAGCTGCTATATGTGCAAACCGGTATAGGACCCGATGAAGAAGGGGATGTGAAATTTTATACCGCATCCGTAGAGGAGGGAAGCGAACAGAAAATGCTGGCTGACCTCGCGTTTTGGAAGGCATTTCTGGAAACATCTTTATCCTTTGCCGACTTTTCAAAAAGCTGGCATTTTACATTCTAAACCGCATAATTTTTTACTTTCAAGCTGATGATAAAAGCCGCCTGCCTTTTACTAACCTGCTACCTGGCTGTATTTAATACGGCGCCCGGTAATGAGGATGCTAAACTTATTGACAAGGTGGAAGCTTACTACAACGAGGTAATGAGTAATACCAGGCTTACTCAAAAGGTAAAAGTATACGACGACCCCGATAGGGGTGTAAAAGAGGGCCAATTAAAAGGATACTATAAAAAGGGCAAGTTGGTATTGCTTGTAAATAATTATGCCGATGGTGCCAATTGCCACCAAACAGTTAGTTACGTTATACAAAACGAAATACTTGTTTTGGTTGATGCTTACCGTCAATGCGCGTTTAGTGTTGACAAAAAAGAGTTAGCAGAATACCGGCAGGATAAAAGTTATTTTAATGAGCAGAAGTTGAACTTATGTATAACCCGCGAGGGTGAAGGAGAGGATAATGCCGAAAAAATTCAATTTAAAGGCCAGGCCTTTACAATAGATGACGAAAAGCGGCTGCTGGACAACCTGGCTTTTTGGCGAAGGTTTCTGGATTCGGAATTGACCTACAAACAATTTGCAAGGATAAGGCCGTACAAGTTTTAACATTCCATCTATCCATACTTCTGTATAGCATAATCTGTCCTGCCTTTACAGGCAATAAAAGGCAGGTGGCAGGGGTATTTGTATAAGCGATTTCCGCATTTAATTTTTAACCGAAAATCTTGCCATATGGATAATGTACAAAGGTCGGCCGCCCCTATTAATATACCGAAAAACCTTAGTGCCGGGGTGGTAGCTACCGATGTAATGACCGCATTTATCTTGTTGGCACCCTTGGTTGGTTTGCCGCATATTCAGGTAGGACCCTTACTGAGCAGCGGGCACAAGGTGGTGGGCTGGATAGTGCATTTTACGATGGGTGTAGTTTTTGCTTTCTTATATGCGCGTTTAGCAAACAACAGTTTACCGGTTGAAAACAACCTGGCGAGGGGCGCTATCTACGGTGTTATTGTTTTTGCATTTGCACAACTGGTAATTCACATTTTTGCCATAACAGGCATGCTGGATTGGGATTCAAAAGAAAATTGGGGCCTGGCCGTGTTTACCAGTTCACTTGGGTCCCCTTTTATATGGAATGGTGCTGGGGGCATTTTATAAAAAGATACGGAAAGGAGGCTTTTTTCAACCCGTAAAGGACCATCGCTGATACTACAGTTGTATAAATATTTAGAGATTTGCGGCTACTAAAACAAGGTACATGAACCGGATTTTACTAGCCGCAATTTTTTTGTCATCACTTCTGGCCTGTAATCAGCAAAATAAGGTTGCCAAAACAGGAGGCGCTGACCAAAGCTTTGAAACATTTAAAGAGCAGTTTGTAGAGAAGCTGTGGGAGATAAACCCGGGCTGGGCCACTTCGCAGGGTTATCATAAATACGATTCGGTGCTATTGATACCGGGCCCGGAAGAGGATAAGGTAGTGCTGGCATTTGCTGATTCGGTTGATACCTGGTTGCAACAGTGGAAGCCTGAATCTTTAACCGCTGCCAATAAAACCGATTGGCAATTGATAAAAAACTACGCGGATGGTACCCGCTTTTATATAAATGAGTTTAAAGGGGGCGAGTGGAACCCTTCTAATTACAATGTTGGAGGTGCCATTTTTGATGTGATAGACAATCGCAATGCCGCTTTGGAAGTAAAACTGCGGGCTGTAAATGCAAAATTGAAAAATGTGCCCGCCTTTTTCGACGCTGCAAAGAAGATTATCCATAACCCTACCAGGGAGCATACGCAATTGGCCATTGACCAAAACAGGGGGTCTCTTTATTTTTTCAATTCGGTACTGCCCGATTCACTTGGTGTTTCAGGTTTAAGCGCAGAGGAAAAACGGGAGATGCAGAAAAATATCGCTGCGGCAAAAGCAGCAGTAGATGGCTATGTAAGCTGGTTGGAAAAAGAAGTACAGCCTGCGTTGAAAGATTCAGCCAGAAGTTTCAGGATTGGGAAAGAACTGTATGAGAAAAAGTTTAAGCTGGATGTAAACTCTCAATACAGCGCTTCCGAAATGTATAAGAAGGCGGAAGAACGGAAAACTTTCCTGACGGCTGAGATGGCGAAGATAACGGAGCAACTATGGCCTAAGTATTTTGCTAAAACCAAAATGCCGGCTGATAAGCCTACAGCTATCAGAATGATGATAGATGAACTATCTAAACAACACTGCAACCGCGATTCGTTTCTGCAAACTATAGAATGGCAATTGCCACAACTAACTGCATTTATCAATTCACATCACATTATAGATCTGGACTCTACCAAACCACTTAAAGTGCGTAAAACACCGGAATATATGGAGGGTGGGGGTGCCGGAGCTTCCATTAATTCGCCTGGCCCCTACGATAAGGATGCTGCTACCTATTACAATGTATCACTGCTAACCGGCTATTCTAAAGAGGAAGCCGAAAGCTATTTGCGCGAGTATAACAACTATGTGCTGCAGATACTGAATATCCATGAGGCTATTCCCGGGCATTACACCCAGTTGATTTACTCTAACCGCTCGCCAAGTATTGTCAAGTCTATTTTGGGAAACGGAGCGATGATAGAGGGTTGGGCATGTTATGTGGAACGTATGATGATGGAGGAGGGGTATAATGATTCGCCTGAAATGTGGCTGTTTTATTACAAGTGGAACATGCGTGAGGCGTGTAATTTTATTCTGGACTATAACATACACTGTAACAATTGGAGCGAACAACAGGTCAAAGACCTTTTGGTGAAAGATGCCTTTCAGCAGGAAGCAGAAGCCAAAGGCAAATACAAGCGCGCTACTTTAACCCAGGTACAGTTAACCAGTTACTTTACGGGCTTAACTGAGATATACGAACTACGGGAAGAGATAAAAAAGAAACAGGCCGAAAAATTCGACCTGAAGAAGTTTCACGAGCAGTTTTTAAGCTATGGCAGCGCCCCTGTTAAAGACATAAGGGCACTGATGTTGAGCAGCAATTAAGGGTTAACGTTAAACTGTGTTGAGCCCGAACGTTCGATGCCTTTTTCGTTGCTGGCGCTTAATGATATCTTAACTGCAGCGGTTTTATGCGGCAGGTAAACACCTACTTTAAAAGTATCCTGTAAAGTATATTCTGTTTTACCGGTTAAATCAAGGTTAAGGCTGTAAACCACTGTATCAGGAACTAATCTTCTTACTTCTACTGATAGGTTTTTTAAGCCATTTAAATCCTTGGCATAAATCTCAAAAGGAATCTTCTGGTTAGATTTATATGAATCGTAATACTCGGGCTTAACCAGCATCAGTTTAGGTGGAGTTTTAGAAGTATCTACTACATCACAAGAGGATAACCACACTAAAAAGGCTGCGGGAACAGCTAAGGCGAACCACTTACTAATTTTCATGTCTGTCAGGGTATTTTACTGCAAGATAGTGATTTTTAAAGTCTTGTCAATGCCTTTTTTTATTAAATGAGTATCAAACCTTTATTCAAGTTAACATCAGATTGCTTGTAGCAGGTGGTCAGAGCCTTGCCTGCGTAGCTGTGCCATACCGGTATAACGGGCATCGTCAAGTAAGCTTTTAAGTACGTAGACATAAACCATAAATAAAAAAAGCCACCTAATGGTGGCTTTTACTTTGTAGCTCGTAGGGGAATCCCTGCCTGCGTGGCTGCGCCAGCAGTCAGGCAGGGAACCCCTTACTTAATGTGATTATCAAGCCATTTTCTACCGGCAGCGGACTTTAAATAAACTTCTCTTGCCCTTGCTGTTTTCCAATCCGGGTGTTCTTCCGTGTAAACTATTTGCCAGGGTAGGTGACCTTTGGTATATCGGTTTTTGCCGTTATTGTGTTCTTTCAGTCTGGCAATAGGGTCAACAGCC